>JAESFG010000040.1_pt1 | contig 605504 bp, 563 predicted proteins | sample 9269371 | NCBI WGS metagenome assembly JAESFG01 (sample SAMN14506227, study PRJNA617093) | algae metagenome | isolation source: Aetokthonos hydrillicola CCALA 1050 (B3-Florida) and co-occurring... | place: USA: South Carolina | collected 2013-01-01
AGGAGAGGTCGGCATGGCCGTCGCCGCGGCGCGAGGGGGTGCCGACCGCGATGAACACGGCCTCGGCCTCTGCCAGGCCCTCGCGGATGTCCGTGGTGAAGGTGAGCCGGCCCTCGTCCGCGTTGTTCTCGACGAGTTCCTTCAGGCCGGGCTCGTAGATCGGCATCTCGCCGCGCCGCAGCGCCGCGACCTTGCGCTCGTCCGTGTCGACGCACAGCACGTGATGGCCGAAATCGGCCAGGCAGGCCCCAGACACCAGGCCCACATAGCCCGAACCGATCATCGCAATGCGCATCAGACAGCCTCCACTTCGTCGGGAATTCACTAGAGCGGCGAGAGACGGACAAGTCGTAAAGGGACTTAAGCCCCATTTCGGACAAATTTGAGCAGGCGCCTCTGTCCGCAGCGTGACGGCGGCCGGACGAGCGGTGGCAGTTGGACCGTCCTTGAAGGCCGCTATCTCGAAACGCGCGCCGCGAGGCCGGCCACGAGGACGTCGATCATCCGCAGCACGCCGTCCTGCCAGCCAGGGCCGTCGTGGATGAGGCACATGCCGATGAGCGCCTTCAGCAGATCGGGCGCGGCGACGTCGGCCCGGACGGCTCCGGTCTCTTCAGCCCGTCCGAGCAGCCCGGCCAGCGCCTCGGTGAGCCTGGCGGTCGAGTAGGCGGTGAGCTCGGAAGGCTTGCTCGCGGCCACGGCAAGGGCGGCGGCCATGCCCCGCTTCGTGGCGACGAAGGCAACGTTGGCCCGCAGCCAGTCGCGCAACGCTTCCAGGGGATCCTCGTGCGCGGCGAGCCGCCCGGCGAGGGCGACCAGTTCGTCCACCTCGCGGCGATAGACGGCCTCGAACAGGGCTTCGCGGTTGGGGAAGTGCCGGTAGAGCGTCCCGATGCCGAGGCCCGCCTCCCGCGCCACCGCCTCGAGGCTCGCATCGGGCCCGCCGGCGCTGAACACGGCCTTGGCGGCCTCGAGGAGGCGCAGGCGGTTGCGTTCGGCGTCCGACCGCGGCCGCCGCATGGACTTGTCCGCCGCGCGCTCCATCTCGTCCGTCATCCGCTGCCACCCCCTTGCAAAACGGAGGGTGCCTCCGTATTGTAGGGACAGCAAGGCCGGAGAAACCCCCGGGGCCCGCGCATCTGCCCCGCTCCGGCCGCCCTGTCACCGCGTTCGATCATTCTCGACCTGCTGCCCCGGCCGTAGCCCTGCGCCTGTTCGGGCCGATTCTGCTTCCCCCGCGACTGCTCTCACCGGAGCCCTGCATGAGCCTTCCCCTCTCCCTCACCATCAACGGCCAGCGACGCGAGATCGACCTCGACGATCCCCGCGTCACCCTGCTCGACCTCCTGCGCGAGCGCCTCCACCTCACCGGCGCCAAGAAGGGTTGCGACCGCGGACAATGCGGCGCCTGCACCGTCCTCGTCGACGGGCGCCGCGTCAATGCCTGCCTCACGCTAGCCCTGAGCTGCGAGGGCAGGGAGGTCCTCACGATCGAAGGCGTGGGTCAAGAGGGCGCCCTTCATCCCGTCCAGACCGCCTTCATCAAGCACGACGCCTTCCAGTGCGGCTTCTGCACGCCCGGCCAGGTGATGAGCGCCATCGGGCTGATCAACGAACTCGGGCCGGAGCTCGATCCCGAGCGGGTCCGCGAGGGCATGAGCGGCAACCTGTGCCGCTGCGGCGCCTATGCCGGCATCGACGCGGCCGTGCTCGAGGCCGCCGAGGTCCTGGCCGGCCAGGCGGGGAGGGATGCGGCGTGAAGAGTTTCGATTACGTGAGGCCCACCAACCTCGAGGAAGCCGTCGCCGCGGGCGCGCGCCCCGGCGCGACCTATCTTGCTGGGGGCACCAACCTGCTCGACCTCATGAAGACCGGCGCAGCGCGACCGGACGTGGTGGTCGACATCACGCGCCTGCCGGGCCTCGACCGCGTCGAGCGCCTCGCGGACGGCGCGGTCCGCATCGGCGCGCTGGTGCGCAACGCCGACCTCGCGGAGGACGGCGGCTTCGCGGACCGGTTCCCCGCGGTGGCCGAAGCCCTGCTCTCCGGCGCGTCCGGCCAACTGCGCAACATGGCGATGATGGGAGGCAACGTCCTGCAGCGCACGCGTTGCCCATATTTCTTCGACCCCGCCAGCGCCTGCAACAGGCGCGAGCCGGGCTCGGGCTGCGACGCGATCGGCGGCGAGAACCGCAACCACGCCATCCTCGGCTGGAGCGAGCGCTGCATCGCCACGCATCCCTCGGACGCCTGCGTGCCGCTGGCCGCTCTTGGCGCGATCGTCGAACTGCGCGGGCCCGGCGGCGTGCGAGAGATTCCGCTGGCCGCGTTCCACCGCCTGCCAGGCGATACGCCGGAGGTGGAGACGGCCCTCGCGCCCGGCGAGCTGGTCGTCGCCCTGCGCCTGCCTGCGGAGGCCGCCGCCTTCGCCGGTCACCAGCGCTACCTGAAGGTCAGGGACCGAACCTCCTATGCCTTCGCCATCGTGTCGGCAGCTGCCGCGCTGAGGCTGAAGGACGGCCGCATCGCCGAGGCGCGGCTGGCACTCGGCGGCGTCGCCGCCAGGCCGTGGCGGGCTGAAGCCCTCGAAGCGCAGCTGGCCGGTCACGAGCCCACGCCGGAAGCCTTCGCCCGCGCGGCCGAGGCTGCCCTGGAGGAAGCCCGGCCGTCCGGGGAAAACGCCTTCAAGATCACCCTGGCGCGCCGGGCCCTGGCCCGTGTCCTCGCGCTGGCCGCCGCCGGCACGCCGCGGGACCTTCCCGCTTTGCCGGCCTCCGTCTTCGCTCCCGGCCCTGGAGCCCATGCCCATGCCTGAGACCGCTCTCTCGTCCACCCCGCATGTCCGCCACGGCTCGAATGCCGGCCAGCCCATGACACGTCGCGACGGCGTGCTGAAGGTCACGGGAGCGGCCACCTACGCCGCCGACAACAACCCGCCCGGCCTGCTCCATGCAGCGCTCGTCGTGAGCCGGATCGCCCGCGGGCGGGTCGTCTCGCTCGACGCTGCGGCGGCCAAGGCCCATCCGGGCGTCGTGGACGTGATGACGCCCGAGAACCGGCCGGCGCTCGCCCATGACCCTGACGCGAAGTTCCATCCGTTCATGTTCCGGGTCGAGCTCCTCAAGGACGACCACGTGCGCTATGCCGGCCAGCCCATTGCCGTCGTCATCGCCGAGACGCTGGAGGCCGCCCGCGAAGGTGCGGTGCTTCTCGCCCCGCGCTACGAGGCCGAGGCGCCGGCCACCGGGCTCGAGGACGGCGAGGTGATGGTGCCGCAGGCCGTGGGTCCCGGCCATCCTGCGGTCGTCGAGGAGGGCGACGTCGAGGCGGGCCTCTCCGGCGCTGCGCGCCGCATCGAGGCGACCTACGAGACGCCGCCGCAATACCACAACGCCATGGAGCCGCACGCCATCGTGGCGCAATGGGACGGCGACCATCTCTCGATCGACACGCCCAGCCAGGGCCTAGCCATGGGTGTCGGCCGCATCGCCGCCATCATGGGCATCCCCCCGCAGAACGTGACGATCCGCAGCCCCTTCCTCGGTGGCGGCTTCGGTTCCAAGGGCTTCTTCACGGGTCCGCAGATCCTCGGCGTGCTCGCCGCGAAGCTCGTGGGACGCCCGGTCAAGCTTGTGCTGACCCGCGACCAGATGTACGGACCCGTCGGGCATCGCGCCGCCACGCGCCAGACGCTGCGCCTTGGCGCCTCCGAGGATGGTGGCCTCGTCGCCCTGGCGCACCACACCCGCACCTATTCGAGCCGCTTCGACGACTTCTTCGAGCCAGCCTCGGAGGTCTCGCAGACGCTCTACGCCAGCCCCGCCATCCGTACCTCGCACGACGCCGTGCGGATCGACGCGGGCACGCCTCTGTTCATGCGGGCGCCAGGCGAGGCGACGGGCTCCATCGCGCTGGAGAGCGCCATCGACGAGATGGCCTTCGCCTGCGGCATGGACCCGCTGGCCTTCCGCCTGCGCAACTACGCGGAGGTGGAGCCGATCACGGGCCTTCCCTTCTCCTCCAAGTCCCTGCGCGAGTGCTACGAGCAGGGGGCCGAGCGCTTCGGCTGGGGGCGGCGGCCATTGCAGCCGCGCCAGATGCGGGACGAGGACGGCCTCCTCGTCGGCTGGGGCATGGGCACCGCGACCTTCCCGGCCCTGATGTTCCCCGGGCAGGCGCGGGCGGTGCTCAGGCGCGACGGCACCGGCGTGGTCGAGACGGGCGCCCACGACATGGGGCAGGGGGCCTGGACGGCGCTCGCGCAGATCGCGGCCGACAGCCTCGCCCTGCACGTCGACGACGTGGAGTTCAAGGCGGGGCACTCGTGCCTGCCCGACGCCGGCATTGCTGGCGGCTCGGCGCACACAGCGACGGCCGGCACCGCCATCCACCATGCCGGCGCGGACGTGATCGGCAAGCTCGCCGACCTCGCCACCCGCGACGAGCGCTCGCCGCTCTTCGGGGCGGGCAATGCCGGCGTGGTGGCCCGCGGCGGCCGCCTGCACCGGCGCGACGACGAGAGCCGCAGCGAGACCTACGCGGACATCATGGCCCGGGCCAGCGTCGCCGAAATCGAGGGAACGGGCTCGGCGGCGCCGGACCCTGCCGCTGCCGAGGCCTATGCGCGTCATGCCCACGGCGCGGTGTTCGCGGAGGTGAAGGTCGATCCGGAGCTCGGGCAGGTGAGGGCGACGCGCCTCGTCGGCGCTTTCGCGGCGGGGCGGATCATCAACCCGCACCTCGTGCGCAGCCAGTATTATGGCGGCATGGTCTGGGGCGTCTCCTTCGCCCTGCACGAGGCGGCCTCGGTCGACCCGCGCACCGGGCGCGTGGTCAACGCCGATCTTGGCGAATACCACGTGCCGGTCAACGCCGACATTCCCTCGCTCGACGCCATCCTCATCGAGGAGCACGACCCCCACGTGAACCCGCTGGGGATCAAGGGCGTCGGCGAGCTCGCCATCACCGGCACCGGCGGAGCCGTCGCCAACGCCGTCTGGCACGCGACGGGCATCCGCGTACGCCGCTTCCCGATCCGCCTGGAGGATCTGCTCGGATAGCCCGTCGCCAGGGGCCGCCCCGAAGGGCCTTGGCGGCCACTCTCGTGGCCCGGACACCACGGCGCCGGGCCGCGCTGAGAGCCTGTCTCGCCGGAACCGGATCGGGTGGGCGGCTTCCCGTCGCCCCCTACGTTACCGTGTCGACGCGGGGGAGCGGAATGCTTGGCCATTCGCCGCTGTCCAGCAGATCCTCGATGGCGAGTACCGCGTCGAAGACGTCAACGTGGCGCACATAGAGCGGGCCGAAGCCGAAGCGCATGACGGCCGGCGCTCGGAAATCCCCGATGATGCCGCGCGCGATGAGCGCCTGCATGATCTGGAAGCCATTCTCATGCGTGATGGAGACGTGGTTCCCGCGCCGCACGCCATCTCTCGAGGTGGCAAGGCCGCAGCCCCTTTGAGCTAGACGCTCGTCAAAGAGCTTGATCATCAGGTCGCCGAGTGAACGGCCCTTTGACTGGACTTGCGCCATGGAGATGCCCTCGAAGACGTCCAGCGCGGCCTCCAGCGCCGACAACGAAATCATCTGAGGTGTCGAGCAAAGCATGGCGCGAACGCCCTCGGCGCGCGCGAAATCATGGTCAAACCGAAACGGCGCGGCGTGGGCGAACCAGCCGGTGAGCGGCTGGTCGATGTCCGGCAGATGTCGCTCTGCGACGTAGACATGGGATGGCGCGCCTGGACCGCCATTGAGGAACTTGTAGCCGCAGCCGACCGCGAAGTCCGCTCCGTCCGCGTCGAGATGCAGTTCGACGGCGCCAGTGGAATGCGCGAGGTCCCAGACGACCAAGGCGCCTTTGTCATGAATCGCCTGGGTCACGACGCGCAGGTCCTGAATCTCGGCAGTCCGGTAGTTGACGTGCGAGAGTTCCGCGACGGCCGTGTCCTCGTCCACGGCGGCTGCGACCTCGCTCGCGGAGACGAAGACGGGCGTAAGCCCCAAGATGCGGCAGACGCTGTCGACGATGTGGTTGTCGGAAGGGAAGTTATCCCTCTCGGCAACGATCTTGCGGCGTCCCGGCCGCATCCGCGCGGCGGTCACCAGCAGCTTGAACAGGTTGACGGAAACCGTGTCCGTGACCGTCACCTGATGCGGCGCGGCGCCGAGGAGCGGCGCGAGCTTGGCTCCGACCCGGCCCGGTGACGCGTACCAGCCGGCCTGGTTCCACGACCGAATGAGGCCCACACCCCATTCCTCGGCCACGACGGTCTGCACGCGCTGGGATACTCTGGCGGGCAAGGCGCCGAGGGAATTTCCGTCGAGGTAGATCAACCCGTCCGGGAGGACGAAGCGCTGACGCGCGTGGGCGAGAGGATCGTCGCGATCCAGCCCCTCGCAAGTGCTCCGGTCGATGGCCATTCTCGGTAACCCCGCTCCTGCCGGGCGCCGCCTCGGTCGCCCGGCTCACACATTCGGAGAGAACCGAGGCCCCGGCTAGCCAAATGTGGGGCCGCTCTCGAGGGCCGGGGCTACAGGAACGGAGGGCCGGCGGTGGGTGCGGCGACGCGTGCGGCATCCGATGAGCATGGAGCCGCCGACCGCTTGGACAAGGCCGCCGAGGTGCGGGCCTCCTGCGGCAGTTGGGGAGATCCGATGTTCCGGTTCTCTCGCGTCGAAACGATTTTCTTGGCACGCTGGACGACAAGCGCACGGAGGCCCCAAGGATGGACTTTGATCTCGTCATCAGCGGCGGGCGCGTGATTGACCCCGGGCAATCCATCGACCGGGTCACCGACGTCGCCTTCCTGGGCGGGATGGTTGCCGCCGTCGGGGACGGCCTTGCCTCGCGGGCAACCCGGCGCATCGATGCGTCGGACCGCATTGTGACGCCGGGCCTGATCGATCTGCATACCCACGTCTACTGGGGCGGCACCTCCCTGGGCGTGGATCCCGGTCGGCTGGCGCGCGGCGGGGTCACCACTCTGGTCGATACGGGGAGCGCGGGCCCGGGCAATTACACTGGCTTCCTCGAGCATGTGATCAGGCCGGCGCCCGTCCGCATCATCGCCTATCTCAATGTCTCATTCGCGGGGATCTACGGCTTCTCGAAGCGCGTGATGGTCGGCGAGAGCGGCGACCTCAGGCTCATGGCCCCCATCGACGCCGTCGAGGTGGCTTCGGCCAACCGCGAGACGATCGCCGGGATCAAGGTGCGGGTCGGCATGAACGCCTCCGGGAGTTCAGGGCTCGTACCCTTGCAGATCGCCCGGCAGGTTGCCGAGCGGGTGGGCATGCCGATGATGGTTCATATCGACGTGCCTCCGCCGACCCTGGACGATGTCCTCGCCCTGATGCGCCCTGGCGACATCCTCACCCATTGCTTCCGGCCCTTTCCCAACACTCCGGCGACGGCAAACGGGACCGTGCGTCCCGCAGTCGCGGAGGCCCGCGCGCGCGGCATCCTGTTCGACATCGGCCACGGCATGGGGTCGTTCTCCTTCGCGACCGCGCGCTCCATGCTGGCCAACGGCTTTCTGCCGGATACGATCTCCAGCGACGTGCACGCCCTGTGCATCGATGGACCCGCCTTCGACCTGCTGACAACGCTGTCGAAGTTCCTGTGCCTGGGTGTGGACCTTCCGACGGTGATCGCGGGCGCCACGCAAAAGGCTGCCGCCGCGCTGCGCCGGCCGGACCTCGGCACTTTCCGCCCTGGCTTCGCGGGGGACGCGACGATCCTCTCCCTCGAACGCGGCGCCTTCGACTACGTCGATTCGACCGGCGAGCTTCTACGCGGAGAAGAAAGGCTCGTCGCCAGGGGCATCATCATCGCCGGTGAGCTCTGGCACGAAGCGTGAACCTCGAGCGGCGGGGAGGGACCCGTTCGTCGTCTGCGCAATCGTCAGGAGAAGATCCTGCGCCACCACGAGCGCGGCGCGGAAGGCCGGTCGGCGGTGGCGGGGCGGACCCCAGCGGTCGAGTGAACGCCGCCGCTCCACCGACGATAGTCGTTCTTCTCTTTCGTACTCATCTTCGCCCAGGCGAGGCGCTCGGGAGGAATGACGGCTTTCATGGTCAGGCTCGAGGGCACGGTCTGTCGTACCCCGAGACATGCAGACCCGGGACCACGGAAGCTGTGCCTGCCCGGCACGACCATGACCCATTTTGATCATGCTGTGCGCACCCGGGTCTGGATCGGCACAGACGCCGCTCCTGGCTAGCTGCCCTCGCTGCGGAGGAAATCCATGTCGAGGGACAGGCCGAGGCCGGGCTGCTCGCTGACGGCCATGTGTCCGTCGACGGGCAAGGGGGCGTCCTTGAAGACCAGGGCCGTGACCTCCTCGAACATGAGCAGCCGCTCCAGGAACGGCGCATTTGGCAGCGCGGCGACGAGAGGCAGATGGATGTTCTCCATCGCGTGCGGGGCGAAGCGAATGTTGAAGGCCTGCGTCAGCGCCGCGCATTTCAGCATCTCGGTATAGCCGCCGGCCCGCGCGCCATCGACCTGGACGATGTCGGCCGCCTCGGCCTGCAGCAGGTCGCGCACGCCGAACTTCGTGTATTCGTGCTCGCCCGTGGCGAGCGGCACGTCGGTGCCGCGGCGGAAACGCGCGAGGCCCGGAATGTCGTCGGCGAAGACGGGCTCCTCGAAGAGCGTGATGTCGTAGTCCCGGATGCGGTTGGCGAGCTGGATTGCTGTCGCCGCGTCGAAGGCGTTGTTGGCGTCGACCATCAGCCGCACGCCGGGCCCCACGGCCTCGCGCACCTTGCGCACGCGCACGACGTCGCGGGCGATGTCGCGGCCTCCGTCGAACCCCACCTTGAACTTCACCATGGTGAAGCCGCGGGCCACCATGCCTTTGATCTCATCGACAAGCTGGTCGTCGTCATAGGAGGTCCAGCCGCCGCTCGCGTAGACGGGCACGCGCGTGCGGTCGCCGCCGAGCAGGCGGTGCAGCGGAAGGCCGAGGATCTTGCCCTTGAGGTCCCAGAGCGCGATGTCGACGGCGCTGAGCGCACAGAAGGTCAGGCCCTTGCGGCCGACCCCGCGCAGATAGTGGAACAGCTCTTGCCAGAGGGCCTCGGTCTGCAGCGGATCGCGTCCCTGCATCCGCGGCGCTATGTTGCGCAGGATGAGCTCGCGCGTCGCCTCGCCTCCGACCTCGTGATAGGTGACGCCGATGCCCTCCAGCCCCTGGTCCGTGGTGACGCGCACCAGCAGGAAGCCGATCGTCTCGACTGTCCGCGTCGCGTCGGCGATGCCCGCGGGAATGGGCCAGGCCACGAGGTGGACGTCGATCTGCCGGATGGCGTGGCGCATGGCGGGTTCTTGGGGGCGTAGCTCGGACATGGGAAACCTTCAGCGCGCGTCTGACACGGAGGACAATGCCTGCTCTAGCAGCGCCATGGCGCGGGCTCCGGCGGCGGCATCCGGGATGTCGACAGACTCGCCGCGTGCGGCGCGGACGAAGGCGCCGAGCAGGGCATGGTAGCCCTTGTGGTCCTCGTTGGCCGCCGCTGTCAGGTTCGGCTCCCACACCAGCGTATCCTCGCCATCGACGAGTGAGGCGCCTTCGACCGAGGCCTTGAACGGCGGATGCCGATAGTACCGGACCTCGTGGACATTTCGGACCTCCACCCGCTTGTGGTCGCCCATCACCTGCCACCACTCCATCGGCGTGCCGCGCGACTGGTGCGTGCCCATGACGAGCGTACCGATGCCGCCGCTCGCGAAGCGGAAATCGACGTGCAGCAGCAGCTTGCCGGGGGCGAGCTCGTGGCGGCGGGCCGAAACCGAGGCGACCTCGCCCATGAGGTGGGGGACGAGGTCGAAATAGTGCACGCAGTGATGCAGGTAGAAGCCGGTATAGTCGACGTCCCCGGCGAAGTAGGTCGGCGCCGTCATGTATTCGCCGAGGAAGCTGGCGCGCGCACCGAACTCGGCGGAATGGAGCACGTTCGCGGCGATGCGGTTCGCCGTCGAATAGCGCTTCATGAAGCCCAGCACGACCGGCACGCCCTTGGCCGCGGCCGCGTCAGCGAGTTCCTGGGCTTGCCGCGCCGTCGGGGCAGGCGGCTTCTCGATGAAGGCGGGCAGGCCGCGCGCCACCGCGGCGAGGCCGATCTCGTGGTGCAGCGCCGGGCCGACGGCGAGGCCGACGGCATCGATGTCCGCCCGTGCCAGCAGCGCCTTCCAATCGGCCGTCTGCCGCTCCTGCGGCACGCCGAAGCGTCGTCCCGCCGTGGCGAGGCGCTCGGCCGAGGTGTCGCACAGCGCCTGCAGCACGACGTCGTGGCGGGTGAGCTGCGGCAGCAGCATTTCCGAGGCGTGGGTGCCGCAGCCGATCCAGCCGATGCGAAGGGCGGTCATGTTGGGCCTCACGCGGTCTGGCGGGCGAAGGCGAGGGCGGCCTTCAGGTAGGCGATGCTGGCGGCGAGCGGCCCGTCCTCGTCCTCGGTCGGCGCGCGCCACTGCGCGAGCGTGACGCCCGCTCCCTCGTCGGAGCGGCGGAAGGGTTCGAGGACGATCGGACCGGAATAGCCGACGTCGCGGATGGCGCGGGCCACGCTTGCCCAGTCGATGTGGCCGGCGCCCACGAAGCCCCGGTTGTTCTCGTTGGCCTGGAAGTGGACGAGCCGCGATCCCGTCCTGCGGATCGCGTCGGCGATGTCGAACTCCTCCATGTTCATGTGGAACGTGTCGAGCATGACGCCGACGGCGGGGCTTCCGACGCGCTCGACGATCTCCAGCGCGTGGCGCGCCGTGTTGCAGACATCGGTCTCGAAGCGGTTGAGCGGCTCGACGCCGAGCAGGACGCCGGCATCGGCGGCGCGCCGGCCGGCCGTGACGAGGCCCGACACAACGGCATCGATGCGCCGCCTGCGCTCGTCCGGCGTCACCGGGGCCGGGGCCCGTCCGGCGAAGACCATCGGCGCGCCGTAGAGCGGGCCGCCGACGATGCCTGCGCCGAGGGCCTGGGCGATCATGACGGTCTCCTCGAGATAGGCGACGCCGGCGTTGTGGGCGTCGGTTTCCCCGCTGGCCAAATCGCGCGTCAGGTTCACGCGCGCGGCGAGCACGCAGGTCAGGCCGGCGTCGGCGATCGCGGCGCGCGTCTCGGCGAGGTCGAGTTCGCCGGGCTCCGGGACGAGCAGCTCGACGACGTCGGCGCCGGCCTTCTTCATGCGTTCGAAGGTCGGGAAATGCTCGCGCCCGAAGGGGCGTGCGTAGAACATCGAGATGACGCCGATGGGATTGGTCATGGTCAGCCCTTGACGGCGCCGGCGGTGAGACCACCCACCAGCCGCCTTTGCACGAAGAGGAAGAGGATGGCGACCGGCAGCGCGATCAGCGCCCCGCCCGCAGTGAGGAGGCCCCACTGGACCGTGAACTCGCCGATGAAGAGCTGCAGGGCGACCGTGACGGGCCGCACCGTCTGCCCGGAGAGCATCATGGCGAAGAGGTATTCGTTCCAGGAGGTGATGAAGACGTAGATGGCGGTCGTCACCAGCCCCGGCATCACCATCGGCAGGATGACGAGCCGGATCGTCTGCAGGCGCGTGGCGCCGTCGATGGTGGCGGCCTCGTCGAGGTCGCGCGGGATGGCGTTGAAGTAGCTGACCAGCATCCAGATCGAGAAGGGGATCGAGAAGGTCGAGTGCCCGATGATCACCCCGACGAAGGTGTCGATCAGCCCCAGCGTGCGCATCAGCACGAAGAGCGGGATGATGAGCAGGACGATCGGGAACATGTTGATGACGAGGAAGGCCGTCATCAGCATCCGCCGGCCGGCGAAGCGGAAACGCGAGAAGGCGTAGGCGGCGGGGACGCTTGTGGCCAGACCGAGCAGCACGGCGCCGGAGGCGATGACGGCGCTGTTCAGCAGGTTCCCCGCGAAGCTCGTCCGCTGCAGCAGCATCGCGTAGTGCTCGAGCGTGAAGCGGCTCGGCAGATAGCGCACGGGGAAGGCGGACAGGTCGCCCGTCGGCTTCACGGAGGTGAGCAGCATCCACACGAAGGGCGCCAGCGCGAAGGCGAGGATCGCCAGCACAGGCAGTTCCACCTGCAGGATGCGGCGCATCGTGGAAATACGGCCGATCATGCCTCGAGCCCCCGCGCCTGCCGCCGCACGTAGAGCCAGACGATGGCGAGCAGCATCGCCGTCAGCATCAGAGCCAAAGCCGCCGCGTAGCCGAACTCCATGCCGCTATAGGCGCGCAGGAAGGCGTAGAGCGGCAGGGTGTGCGTGGCGTAGCCGGGACCGCCGCCGGTCATCACCAGGATGACGTCGAGCGAGTTGGCCACCCAGATGATGCGAAGGAGCGTCGCGGTTGCGACGACGCCCGCGATGCCGGGGGCCGTGACGTGCACGAACTGGCGGAAGGCGCTGGCCCCGTCGATCTCCGCGGCCTCGTAGAGCTCGCGCGGCACGGTCTGCAGGCCCGCCAGGATCATGATGGCGAAGAAGGGGAAGCCCTGCCAGGTCAGCGCCAGCATGATGCAGGCGAGCGCGCTCGCCGGGCTCGCCAGCCAGGGAAAGGGCTGCGTCAGCACGCCCATGCGGATCAGGATGTCGTTCAGCACGCCCGTGTTGAAGTCGTAGATCCAGGTCCACATCAGTCCGATGATCACGCTGGGCAGGGCCCAGGGGATGATGACGAGCGCCCGCGCGATGCCCCGCCACCAGAAGCTCTGGTTGAGCAGGAGCGCCGTCACGAGCCCCAGCACGAGCTGGGCGAAGACGATGCCGCCGACCCAGACCGCGGAGTGCGAGAGCGAGATCCAGAACACCTCGTCCTTCAGCACGGCCGCGAAGTTCTTCAGCCCGATGAAGCGCGCATCATCGGGCGCGTAGAGGATGTAGTCCTGCAGGCTGAACCAGACCGTCTGGATGACCGGATAGACGATCACCAGCGCGGTCACGACCAGCGCAGGCAGCAGGAAGCCGTAGGGTGTCGCGGTGCGCACCGTGGCCGGGTTCATGGGCATGGTCCGTCATGGGGCGGAGACGCTGGGGCCTCCCCGCCTTCGCATGGAAGGGTCAGTCTGCGTGGCCGGGTCCGGGTCAGCCGTTGAAGAGCTGGTCGACGGCCTTCATGAGGTCGTCGGGGTTGATCTCTCCCGTCAGCGCGCGCTGCATGTTGGTCGGGAGCACGCGCCCGACGAGGTCGGGCGTCTTGACGTTGTCGGGCAGGGTCCGGGCGATCGGCAGCGAGGCGAAGCTCGCGTCGACGAAGCGCTTGGGGTGGCCCGCCCAGTCCTTCAGCCCGGAGGTCGTGACGGGGAGCTGGCCGGAGAGCTTGGCCTGGTCGACGTTGCCAGCGCCCGACAGGAAGGAGATCCAGCGGAAGGCGGCTTCCTTGTTCTTGCTGGCCGAGAAGATCGCATTGGATTCATCGCCGAAATAGGTCCAGCCGCCGCCATCGGGCGCGCGCGGCAGCGGGACGGCCGAGGCCTTGTCCCCGAGCGCAGCGACCACCTCGGCGGAGGAGCCGATGTGGTGGATCGTCATCGCCGTCCGTCCGGCCTTGAAGCTGTCGACGATCTGGCGGAAGGCGTCGGTGGGCGCGGAGGGCGGCACCACCTTGTGCTTGGTCGCGAGCTCGATGAACCAGCGGTTCGCCGCTAGGGCCTTGTCGGTGAGCATGCCGCCCTTCTCGAACGTGGCTCCCCCGCCCAGCACGAAGGGACCCCAGTTGTCATGGCAGCCCGCGCCGCCGCGCATGCCGTAGCCATACATCCCGTCCTTGGTGAGCGCCTTCGCAGCCGCGAGGAACTCGTCGAAGGTCTCGGGCGGCTGAAGGCCCGCCTGCTGGAACAGGTCCTGCCGGTAGTAGAGGTAGATCACGACGTAGTGCAGCGGCATGTAGTACTGCTTGCCGTCCGGCGCGCGGTTGATCTTCCAGACGTCGTCCGAGATGTCGCCTTTGCCGCTCCAGTTGGCGATCATGCCGTCGAGCGGCTCGAGCGCCTTCATCTGCGCGAAGCGCGAGAGGTAGGACAGGCGCACCATCGCGCAATCCGGCTGGTTGCCGGCCACGACGGAGGAGAACATCCGGTTGATGTAGTCCGTGCCGCCGCCCCACGGGATCGCCTCGGCCTGGATCTTGATGCCGGGATTGGCGGCCTCGAACTTCGCGATCAGCTCGGCCGGCGTGTTCTGCGGGTTGTCGTAGTGGTACCACCAGCGCACCGTCGCAGTGCCCTGGGCCAGCGCAGGGCGCGCGACGGCCCCAGCGAGCGCGGCGGCTCCGGCGAGCTTCAGGAACGTCCTGCGTCCGGGGGCGTCAGGGCCCCGCATCCTCTTGGTCATCGGCGTTCTCCTCCTGATTTTGTTTGTTGAGGGCATCGGCGAGGAAGCGGCCCGCCGAAGCGATCATGTCCTGGGCCGGGGACAGCCGCCGGCTCATGCGCAGGCAGCCATGGACCACGCCGGGCACATGGTCGTAGCGGAACGGCGCGCCGGCTTCGGCCAGGCGCTGCGCGAGCAGGGTTGTGTCGTCGCGCAAGGGGTCGAGGCCAGCCGCCGCGAGATAGAGGGGCGGAAGCCCCGCGACATCAGCGCCGAGGGGCGCGGCGAGAGCAGGCGGCGCATCGAAGGCCTCGCCCAGATAGTTGCGCCAGTACCAGCGCATGTTGACGGAGGTGAGCAGGAAGCCCTCGCCGAAGGCGCGGTGGCTCGGCGTGTCGAAGATCGGGGCGTAGCAGCCATAGAACAACGCGGCCGCCGCTGGCAGATCCTCGCCGGCATCCCGCAACTGCACCAAGGCGGCGAGGGCCAGGGTCGCTCCGGCAGAGTCTCCGGCCAGGGCCATCCGCCCGGCATCGACGATCGAGCCCAGACCGCCGCTTCGAACGAAGGCGACGGCGGCCAGCGTGTCGTCGAGCGGGGCAGGAAAGGGGTTCTCCGGCGCGAGGCGATAGTCGAAGCCGAGCACGGCGCATCCGCTCTCGACCGCCAGGTGGCGCATCGTTCCGTCATGCGTGTCAATGGAGCCGAAGGTCCAGCCGCCGCCATGCACGAAGACGACAAGCGGCAAGCGGGCTTCCGAGGAGGGGCGGTAGAGCCGGGCGCGCATCGGATGCGGGCCGGGGATCGTCAGCTCCGTCACGGGAATGGCCGGCGCGCCGACGCTCCAGGCGGCGGACGCGGCGTCGCTCATGCGGCGGGCCTCGCCGATCGGCATGGCCTTGACGTCGAATCCGGGGGACGCCCGGAACTCCGCGAGGATCGCTTCCATCTCTTGATGGACGAAGGGCGTCATGCGGCCGCCTCCGCGGACTCGCCCAGGAGGACGATCGTGTCGACGTGCCGGCGCAGCGCGTCCGCCAGGCCGTGACCGTTTCCGGACGCCGCGAGGTCCAGCAGCTCGTCATGCCTGGCCGCGGTATCTGCGAGGGAGCGGCGGTGGCCCGGCGCCCAGAGCTTGTTGCGATGGGAATGCAGGATGCAGCGCGCGAGGATCTGCTCCAGCGCGTCGAGCCCGGACGCGCGGAAGATCGTCAGGTGGAACTCGCGGTCGAGCTCGATCAGTTCATATTCGTCGCCCGCCAGGGCGGCGGCGTCCATCGCGGCCCTGATGTCCCGCAGCTGCGCCAGAACGGCTGCGTCCAACCGGCCCGCGGAGCGCAGGGCGCCTCGTGTCTCGATGGTGGAGCGCAGGACCAGCATCTCCTCGGCTTCGGCGGCGGTGAGGCGGGTCACGACGGTGCCGCGGCGGCGCGACTTCACGACGAGGCCGTCCTCCTGCAGGCGCAGCAGGGCCTCGCGAACCGTGCCCTGGCTGCAGCCGACCTCGTGCGCGATGCCGAGCTCGGTCAGTACTGTCTCGGGCTTGATCTCGTTCAGCATGATGCGCCGCTTGACGTGGCCATAGACCGCGTCGGCAGGCTTCATGAGTTTCGGTAGCTGCACTATCATTATAGATATCGATAATCGATGCCGATGAGGGCCGCAAGGCCAATCCGCGCGGTGAGCCGGTCGCTTCAAGCTCAGGGTTTCAGCCTTTTCGGGGCGACCCACTCATGCTCAAGTTCCTGGAAGCGCCCCATGCAGCGGAACGACCACCCTGCGTCAGAGGGGTCGATAGGAGAGAGGGAGGACGATGGTGCCGGCGCAGCAATCACACGACTGGATCAGGCACGTCATGAACGCCAGGATCGTCGACCTCTCGGTGACCACCGGCCAGAGATGGCCGTGCTCGCCTCCCGAGGGTCAGCGCATGGCGCAGTATCTGTTCAACGAATACACGCAGCCGCGCGGCCCGTTCCTCGAATTCGTGCAGATCCATGACGATCACACCGGCACCCATATCGATGCGCCCTCCCATTTCATCCCGCCGCCAGGTTCGGGCCTGGACCATGCCGGCGAACCCGGCGCCATCACCATCGAGCAGCTGGATCTTCGGCAGCTGATCGGCCCTGCGGTCGTCGTTGACGTCCGCGCGCTTGCCGAAGGCGCTCCGAGGGGAACCAGGACCCATCTGCAGGAAAGCCCCTGGATCACGCGCGCCTTCCTCGAAGCCTGGGAAGAGGAGCACGGCCGCCTCGCCGCGGGCGACATCGTCCTGTTCCGCAGCGATTGGTCCGACAGGTACTACAAGCCTTACCCTGACGGCTTCGGCTATGACCGGTCGCATCCCGCCCCCGCCGAGGACGCCATCGTCCTGCTTGCGGAGCGGGGCGTGCGCCACATCGGCATCGATGGCCGGGGCATCGGCGCCATGCAGGACGACTGCACCCCTCACTGGGCCGCGCTGGGCCGCGGCATGGTCGCGACCGAGAACCTCACCAACCTCGGCCAGCTGCCGACAAGGGGAGCCTTGTTCATCTTCCTGCCTCACAAGTTCGAGGGCGCCACGGGCGGCCTCGGACGAGCGATCGCGCTGGTGCCCTGAGGCGACGGCGAGGCAGCGACGTCTGGAAGCCGCGGGCGCCGGGAACGGGTCTCCTGGAGATGTTCAGGTCGTCAGGCGGCGCAGCCGATGGTCGAGCATGACCGCGAGGATCGTGCAGGCGCCGATGGCGACCGTGATCCATTGCTGGTTCGAGCCCATGAGGCGCAGTCCCAGCGAAAAGGCGCCCACGATCAGCGCGCCCACGAGCGCGCCGAGGATCGAGCCGCGTCCGCCCCCCAGCGACACGCCACCGATGACGGCGGCGGTGATGGCCTCGATGTTGACGAGTTCGCCGACCGTGGCGGTGATCGAGCCGATCCGCCCGATCATGATCCAGCCGGCCAGGGCGGCAATCAGGCCGGCCAGGGCGTAGGCGGCCTCGCGGATGCGCGACACAGGCAGCCCGGTCAGCGCCGCCGCCTCGTCGTCGTCGCCCACGGCATAGGCGTGGCGGCCCCACGCGGTATGGTTCAGCACGTACCAGAGCACGGCGATGACCCCGAGCATCACGGCGCCGCCGAGGGTGAGAACCGCGCCGCCAACCTTCACCGACTGGCCCATGACGTGGAAGAGCGGCGCCACCTCGTCGACGTCCTGGCTGCGGATGATCTCGTGGTGCGACAGGAGATATCCGATCGTGGCGAAGATCTGCCAGGTGCCGAGCGTCACGATGAAGGGCGGCAGCCGGACGCGCGTGACGAGCAGGCCGTTGATCCAGCCGCAAGCACCCCCGCAGGCGAGCCCCGCGAGCAGGCCGAGCAGAGGTGGCAAGCCCCAGGTGAACACGGCCTGGCCCATGACCACCATCGCAACCACCATGATCGCACCGAGCGAGAGATCGATGCCGCCGGTGATGATGACCAGCGACTGCGCCGCCGCGACCATGGCGATGATGGTCACCTGCTGGAAGATCAGCGAGAGGGCGAAGGGCGAGAAGTAGCTCCGCCCCAGCAAGAGGCCGAAGACCGCGACGGTGGCGGCCAGCACCGCGAGTGGCATCACCGCGCCCGTCAGGCGCGGGACGGCGTCGCCCGAGCGCGAGACGCTTCCGGGATCCATGGGGGCGGATTCCAGGCTCACGGCTCGTCCGTGTTCGACGGGTGGCGGCAGCCTGGAGCTGTGCGCACGCCTTCGCTCCTGTCGGGCCGCATTCTGGCGCGCGGTGACCTTGGCGATGGCGGCATGGCGCGGTCCGAAAGGTCGGCCGAGGACGGGAACGACGGGAAAGACCGTCCTTCAGCGCCCGACCGCACCTCCTTGGAAAAGCTTGTTTTCCCTTCGATCTATTCACGCCGCGGAGCAGGGTGTCAATTGTTCGGACCGACTCGCCTGCGAGCGATCCACCGAGCCCTGCCCCTCCGCCCCGATGCTGGAGCCGTCTAGCGAACGGGTCGTCCACCCTTGGGCGTCGGGTTGCGTTTGTCTGTGTCCGACCAGAATTTCACAGGATCGGGCTCGACAATACCCCGTTCCGTCGCGCAGGCTGCGTAGCCCGCCGGTCTCTGGCGACGACAAACCCGCACGCCGGTCCGGCGCAACAAGGAAGAAGGGGTGAACACGATGCACAAGCGCATGTTTTTCAGGACGCTGCTCGGGGCGGCCATGGTCCTCGGCGCGACGATGGGCGCGCATGCAGAGGACGTGCTGGCGCGGGTCAAGAAGGACGGCGTGCTGAAGGTCGGCACCGAGACCGCATTCGCCCCCTTCGACTTCATCGACGCGGGCAAGCATGCGGGTCTCAACGTCGACCTCTTCGCCGAGATCGGCAAGGAGATGGGCGTCAAGATCGACTGGGTCGCCCTGCCCTGGGAGGGCGTGCTCCCGGGCCTCGAGGCCGGCAAGTTCGACATGGTCGCCGGCCCCGCCACCATCACCAAGGCGCGAATGGAGCGCTATCGCTTCTCCCCTCCGATCGCCGAGGCCACCGTCGCCATCCTCAAGAAGAAGGGCGACGCCTCGATCGCCAAGCCCGAGGACATCGCCGGCAAGGCCGTCGGCGCCGGCAAGGCGACGGCCCAGCTCGCCCAGCTCAAGGCCTATGCCGAGAAGCTGCCGGCCAAGGTCGATATCCGCGAGTACCCGGGCTACAACGAGGCCTATGCCGACCTTGCCGCCGGGCGCGTCGTCGCCGTGGCGAACTCGCTGCCGAACATCGCCTTCGTGGCGAGCCAGCGCGCCGACACGTTCGAAGTCGTCAAGCCGCCCTTCGGCGAGAAGTCCTACTTCGGCTATATCGGCCGCAAGGACGCCGACTATGCGGGTCTCAACGACGCCTTCGACAAGGCGCTCCTGAAGCTGAAGGCCGACGGCCGCCTCGCCGCCATTCAGAAGAAGTGGTTCGGCGACAGCTTCGATACGCCTGACGCGGTGACGAACCCCGCGTTCTAGACCGTAGCCTGGCTGGACGGGGTCGCCCTTCTCCCCTTGCGGGAGAAGGTGGCCGGCCGCAGGCCGGACGGATGTGGGGTGAGCCGGGGCAGAGATCCCGCGCAGCAGGCACTCCACGCCCGCCGCCCCCTCATCCGGCGCTTCGCGCCACCTTCTCCTGCGAGGGGAGAAGGGACGCGTGCCGACCAGAGCGGCCATGATTCAAAGCCGCTCCTTGTGCCTCGACATCTCGACCGCTACTTCCTCCAAGGCCCCCCTTGTCCTGGACCCTCTTCGGATTACTGGTCGAAGCCTCGGTCTACACGGTCGTGCTGAGCGGCGTGTCGATCGCCATGGGCCTCGTCATCGGCATGGTCGTGGCCGGCGGCCTGCTCGCGCAGTCGCCGTGGCTGTGGCGGCCGGCGCGCGTCTTCGTGAGCTTCTTCCGCGGCGTGCCGCTGCTGGTTCAGCTCCTGCTGCTCTACAACCTGCTGCCGGCGATCGGGGTCGACGTGCCGGGCTGGGTTGCCGCCATCATCGGCCTCACGCTCTGCACCGCAGCCTACCAGGCCGAAACCTTGCGGGGCGGCTTCTCGGCTGTTCCAAAGGGCCTGCTGGAGGCTGCCGAGATGGTGGGTCTCGACCCCTTCCAGCAGTTCCGCCGCATCCGCGCCCCCATCGCCCTCCGGCTCACGCTGCCCTCGCTCGTCAACGAGGCCATCATGATCCTGAAGGCCTCCTCGCTCGTCTCCGTGGTGGGCGTCGTCGAGCTCACCCGGATGGCCCAGGACCTCTCGGCGAGCACCTACCTGCCGCTGCCGCTCTATGCCTCTGCGGGCCTGCTCTACTACGTGATCAACCGCGGGCTCGCCTGGCTCGGCAGCACCGCGGAGCGCCGGCTCTCCTGGGGGCGCACGTGAACTTCGACGTCGCACTCCTGCTGAAGCGCGCGCCCGACATCCTGCAGGCCATGGGGCTCAGCCTGCTGCTCTGGATCGCGGGCACGCTGGTCGCCCTCGTTCTCGGCTTCGCCATCGCGACGGCGCGGCGCTACGGCCCGCGCCCGCTCGACCTCGCGCTGTGGTTCGTCGTGGACGTCATCCGCGGCACGCCCTTCCTCATCCAGCTCTTCCTGCTCTATTTCGGCGGCCCCTTCATCGGCATCGCCTTGGATCCGATCCCGGCGGGCCTCCTGGGCCTCAGCGTCTACGGCGCGGCCTATTTCAGCGAGATCTTCCGCTCCGGCTTCGAGGCCGTGCCTAAGGGGCATGTCGAAGCCGCGACCTGCGTCGGCCTCGACCGGATGCAGACGATCCGGCGCATCCTGATTCCCGAGATGGCGCTGCTCGTGCTGCCGGCCTGCGTGAACATGACGATCATCCTGCTCAAGGAGACGGCGGTGCTCTCCGTGATCTCCGTGCCCGAGCTCACGCTGACGGCGAGCGCCATCGGCTCGGAGTACTACGCCTTCGTGGAGTCGCTCTTCCTGCTGGCCCTGTTCTACTGGGGTCTCGTCGAGGTCTCAGGCTGGCTCGCGCGCGTCGCCGAGCGCGGGCTCACCAAATACGGTTTTGCAACGACATGAGCGCTCCCGCCATCGCGGTCCGCGACCTGCACAAGAGCTTCGGCCAGACCGAGGTGCTGCACGGCATCGACCTCGAGGTCATGCCGAAAGAGGTGTGCTGTCTCATCGGGCCGTCCGGCTCGGGCAAGAGCACGCTCTTGCGCTGCATCGCCTTCCTCGAGGAGGCGACGAGCGGGGACATCCTGGTCAACGGCGCGCCGCTCGGATTCGAGCGACGGCCCGACGGCTCGCGGCAGCGGCTGTCCTCCGCCCAGATCCGCGCGGTGCGCTCGCAGATCGGCATGGTGTTCCAGCAGTTCAATCTGTGGCCGCACATGACGGCGCTCGGCAACGTCTCCGAGGCGCTGAAGACCGCCCGCGGCCTGCCGCGCAGGGAGGCGGAGGAGCGCGCGATGGCGCAGCTCGCCAAGGTGGGGCTCGAGAACCGGGCCGGGCACTATCCCTCGCAGCTCTCGGGCGGCCAGCAGCAGCGCGTGGCCATCGCCCGCGCGCTGGCGCTCGAGCCGAAGATCATGCTGTTCGACGAGCCGACGTCATCGCTCGACCCCGAACTGACGGGCGAGGTCCTGAACGTCATGCGCGCGCTCGCCCAGGACGGCATGACGATGATCGTCGTCTCGCACGAGATCGGCTTCGCCGCCTCCGTCGGCACGCGCATCGTGTTTCTGGATCACGGGCGGCTCATCCTCTCCGGCCCTCCGCAGGAGGTGTTCAGGAAGCCGCGCCAGCCCCGCCTCGACCAGTTCCTCGACACCTATCTCGACCGCGGCGCAGCCATGCTGCTGTGACGGGGAGGGGGCTCGCGCCCTGCGCGGCGCGGGAATTGCCTGCGGCAGAGGGCGAAGCCTAATCTCGTCCCGAAGCACTATCGAAAGACCCTCCAGCGAGGCTGCCATGACGATCGCCCAGCCAGTCCAGGACCTCCTGCAGAACGTCGCAGCGCCCTTCGAGCAGGCGCGCGCCATGCCGCCCAGCGTCTATTCGAGCCCGGAGTTCCTGGAGCGCGAGCTCAAGGACATCTTCTCGAAGGAGTGGTTCGCGGTCGGCCGCGCCTCCTCGCTGAAGAACCCCGGCGACTACGTCACCCTCGAGCTCGCTGGCCAGCCCATCTTCGTGATGCGCAACAAGGACGGTACGCTGAGGGCCATGTCCAACGTCTGCCTGCACCGGATGTCCACCTTGCTGGAGGGGTCGGGCAACAGGAAGGCGATCGTCTGCCCCTACCACGCCTGGAGCTACAACCTCGACGGCACGCTGCGCGCCGCGCCGGCCATGTCGCTCAACGAGGCCTTCTGCAAGGAGGACTACCGCCTGCCGCAGGTGCGCTGTGAGGAATGGCTCGGCTGGGTCATGGTGACGCTCAACCCGGACGCCGAACCCGTCTCGAAGCGGCTCGCGGAGGTGCAGGGGCTGGTCGAGGACTACGGCATGGAGAACTACGTCGAGACCTTCCGCGAGACCCACGTCTGGGACACGAACTGGAAGATCCTCGCCGAGAACTTCATGGAGAGCTACCACCTGCCCATGTGCCATGCGGGCACGATTGGCGGGCTCTCGAAGCTGGAGGAGATGGTCTGCCCGCCGGGCCGGCCGACCTTCAACTACCATACGATCCTCAAGGACGACTCTCTCAAGATCGCGCTCGCCCACCCCGACAACACCAGGATGAAGGGCGACAGGCGCCGCACGACATTCCTGCTCGCCATCTATCCGAGCCTGCTCATCACGCTGACGCCCGGCTATTTCTGGTACCTCTCGCTGCACCCGCGGGGGCCAGGCAAGGTCGACATCATCTATGGCGGCGGCATGTCGCCGGACTTCGCGCATTCGGAGGAGGCGCAGGGGCACTTCACGCGGGTGAAGACGCTGCTGGACGAGGTGCAGGTCGAAGACAAGGGGTGTACCGAGAAGGTCTACCGCGGCATTTGCGCTGGAGCGGCGCGTCCCGGCCATCTCAGCCACCTGGAGCGCCCCAACTTCGACTTCGCGCAATACCTCGCCGAGATGACCGGCGGGTTCAGCCGCAGCTTCGGCCCGCTGCCGCCGGAGCACAGGGCGCCGTAGCCCGTCCGGTCGGCGTTGCGAGGAACGCAGCGGCGACGCAGCCCAGGCGGCGCCAGGCGATGGGTTGGATTGCTTTGCTTCCCTGGCAACGGCGAAGAGACGAGCCTGAGCGCTCGCCCTGGACGTGGGAGCGCGAGCCTCCCAACCCGCCCCTCTGGACGCTCAACCCCTCCGGCTTCGCTCCTCGAAGATGTAGCCGAGGAAGTTGAGCAGCACCTGCGCGGCGAGGAAGCCTGTGATGCCCGAGGGATCGTAGGCCGGGGCGACCTCCACGCAGTCGATGCCGACGACCTCGCCCTTCTTCACGAGGCCCTGCAGCAGCTCCATGACCTCGTAGTACTGGAAGCCGCCATGGCTGGGCGTTCCCGTCCCCGGCGCGATGGAAGGGTCGAAGCCGTCGATGTCGATCGTCACGTAGTAGCGCGCGCCGTCGGGAATCTTCGCCAGCACCGCCTCCTTGCCGAGCCTGCGGATCTGCCGGACGGAGAGGATCGTCGAGCCGCGGGCGCGGGCGTCCTCGTAGCCTTCGCGGGCCGTCGAGGAGACGTTGCGGATCCCGAGCTGCGTCAGGCCGGTGACATGCGACTGCTCGGCGGCGCGGCGCATGGGATTGCCGTGGCCCTCCCGCACGCCGTGGCGCACGTCGACGAAGTCGAGATGCGCGTCGAACTGCACGATGTGGATCGGCCCGTGTTCGGCGAAGGCGCGGATGCAGGGGATGTTCACGGCGTGGTCGCCGCCCAGCACCACCGGCAGCGCGCCGCGCTCCAGGATCTTTCGGACGGCCCTCTCGGCGTTGGCGTGGCTCGTCGCCGTATCGGTATGCACCATGTCGGCGTCGCCGACGTCGACGATGCGCACCTTGTCCATGGGCAGGTAGACGACGTCGTCCTCGTGGTCGTAGGCGCCGCCATGCCCGAAGGAGAACAGGGTCGAGGCCTCGCGGATGGCCCGCGGCCCGAAGCGCGCGCCGGAACGGTACTGCGTGCCCATGTCGTAGGGGATGCCGAGCACCGCGACGTCGGCGTCGAGCGTGTCCCAGTCCGTGCAGATCGGGCGCTTGCCGAAGGTGCAGTGACCGACGAAGGGAAGGTCGAGCCGGCCGGATTCGTAGCCGTGAGCCATGGGAGACCTCTTGAATGAAGGAAGGCGGCGTCAGCCCGCGCGCTGCAGCCGCTCGCTGCGCCGCCGCAGGAGTTCGAGCGTGGTCATCAGCAAGGTAGCGAGCACGACGAGGAACGTCGCGGCCGCCGTGATGGTGGGGCTGATCTGCTCGCGTATGCCGCTGAACATCTGGCGCGGCAGCGTGCGCTGCTCCGGACTCGACAGGAAGAGCGCGATCACCACCTCGTCCCAGGACGTCACGAAGGCGAAGAGCGCGCCGGAGATCACGCCTGGCGCGATGAGCGGCAGCGTCACGAGGCGGAAGGCGGTGGCCGGCGAGGCGCCGGAGCTGGCGGCGGCGCGCAGCAGCGAGCGGTCGAAGCCTGTGAGAGTCGCCGTGACGGTGATGACCACGAAGGGTGTCGCCAGCACGGTATGGGCGAGGATGAGGCCGAGATAGGTGTTGTTGAGCCCGACCGGCGCGAAGGCGAAGTACATCGCCACGGCCGTGATCACGACGGGCACGACCATGGGCGAGATGAGCAGGCTCATGATGAAGCCGCGCATCGGCAGGTTGCCGCGGCTCAGGCCGAGCGCGGCGAGCGTGCCGAGCGCCGTGGACAGGATGGTCGCGGAGACGCCGACGATGAGGCTGTTCTTGATGGCCGGCACCCAGCGGTCGGACAGGAAGAAGTCCTGGTACCAGCGCAGCGAAAGGCCGGGCAGGGGATAGGTGAACCAGGGCTCGCTGGAGAAGGAGAGCGGGATGATCACCACGATCGGCGCGATGAGGAACAGGAAGACGCAGGCGCAGAACACGTAGAAGGCGATGAAGGTGAGGCGCTCGAGCGGCGAGGCGTAGGGGGGGATCCGCATGGCTCAGCCCAGCTTGACCTTGTCGATGCCGACGAAGCGGTTGAACACCGCGTAGAACACCATGGTGATGGCGAGCAGCACCACGCCGAGCGCGGAGGCCTGACCCCAGTTGAGCTCGCGGTTCGTGTAGAGAGCCACGAAGTAGCTCACCATCTGGTCGAGCGGCCCACCGACCAGCGCAGGCGTGATGTAGTAGCCCAGGCACAGGATGAAGGTGAGCAGGCATCCTGCCCCCACACCGGGCAGCGACTGCGGCACGTAGACGGTCCAGAACGCGTACGCGGGCCCGGCGCCCAGCGAGCGCGCGGCGCGCATGTGGCTGGGCGAGATCGTCTTCATCACGCTGTAGATCGGCAGCACCGTGAACGGGAGCTGGATGTGCGTCATCGCCAGCACCGTCCCGCCGCGGTTGTAGATGAGCTGCATGCGTTCGGCGGCCATGCCGGTCCAGATCAGGAGGTCGTTGATGAGGCCGTTCGTTTGCAGCAGCACCACCCAGGCCGTCGTGCGCACGAGGATCGAGGTGGTGAAGGGCAGCAGCACCAGGATCATCAGCAGGTTGCTCCAGCGCTGCGGCAGCCCCGCGAGGAGGTAGGCGACGGGATAGCCGAGCACCAGGGTGCAGAGCGTCACGAGAAGGCTGATCCAGAGGGTGCGCACGAAGACGTCGAGGAAGATCGCCTGGTCGGCGAAAGTGCGGGTGATCGCGCCCTGCGCGTCCTGGCGCATGTCGACGGCGGACAGCAGGTAGAAGGGGGTGATACGCGCGCCGCTGCGCTTCAGTACGGTCCAGAATCCGACATCGCCCCAGAGCGGGTCGCTGGCGAGCAGGACGGGCTTCCACGGCCCATTCTCGACCTTCTCCACGTCGCGTCCGGCCTTCAGGAACTTGCTGCGCGCGCCGGGCACCTCGTAGTTGATCCGCTTGCCGACGAGCCCGACCGTGCGAGCCTTCTGCGCGGCCTTGAGGTCCTCCGCCATGGCGGCGAAGACGGGCTCCTCGGGCAGCGCCTTGCCGTCCCATGCGGAGAGCGCGGCGACGGCGCGGGGCAGGGTGTCGGCGACCTCGGGATTGTCGACCGAGCGGTAGAGCATGAAGGCGAGCGGCAGCACGAAGCTCGCGACGATGAAGGCGAGCAGCGGCGTGACCAGCAGCAGCGACTGCAGCGCGCTCTTGCGCTCCGCCTTGCGAAGGCTGCGCTTCAGCGGCACGCCGTCGGAGGTCGTCAGCGGTATCGAGGAGGTGGCTGCCGTCATGCTTCGCCGTCCTTTCGGGAGAGCGCGCCGCGCGGCGCGCCCCCTGCAAGCCCTCAGGCTCGCCTGCGGGCCGGAGGCCCGCGCTCCGTGAGGGCGCGGGCCCTGCTCGTCCTTACTGCGCGAGCCAGGTGTTGAAGCGCTTGCGCAGCTCCTCGCCGTTGTCGCCCCAGAACTGCGGATTGTTGATGATCGCGTTCTTGGAGTTCTCGGGCGCGGTCGGCAGGTCCTTCAGGATGTCGGGCTGCACCTTGTCCACGGCCGCGATCAAAGCAGGGCCGTAGGAGATCCACTTGGTCTGCTCCGCCTGCTGCTCGGGCGTGGTGGCGAACTGGATGAACTTGTAGCTGTTGTCCAGGCTCGCGACGCCCTTCGGGATCGCCCAGAGGTCCCAGTCCTGCAGCTGGGCGTCCCAGACGATCTTGAAGTTCTTCTTGTCCTGCTTGTTGGCGTTGTAGATGCGCCCGTTCCAGGCGGTGGCCATCACGACCTCGCCGGAGGCGAGCAGCTGCGGCGGCTGCGCGCCGGCCTCCCACCACACGACGTCCTTCTTGATCGTGTCCATCTTCTTGAAGGCGCGGTCGACGCCCTCCGGCGTCTTCAGCACGTCGTAGACCTTGTCTACCGGCACGCCGTCGGCCACGAGCGCGAATTCGAGGTTGCCGAAGGGGCTCTTCTGCAGCGCGCGCTTGCCCGGCCACTTCTTCGTGTCGTAGAGGTCGGCGATCTTGGTCGGGCCGTCCTTGATCTTGTCGGCGTCATAGGCGAACACGGTCGAATAGATGATCGTGGGCAGGGCGCACTCGAACGTGGAGCCCTTCACGAACTTGTCCTTGCCGCCGAACTTCGAATAGTCGATCGGGGTCAGGATGCCCTCGTCGCAGCCCTGCTGGGCCGTCTGGGCGTCGACGTCGACCACGTCCCAGGTGGTCTTGCCAGACTGCACCATCGCACGGATCTTGGCGATTTCGCCGTTATATTCTTCCTGCGTGACCTTTGACTTGAACTTCGCCGCATAGGGCTTGAAGTAGGCTTCGTCCTGGCTCTTCTGGTAGGCGCCGCCCCACGAGGTGATCGTGAGGTCCTGGGCCGAGGCGGCCCCGCCCGCCAGCATGGCGGCGCCGGCCAGCAGGCCGGCCGTCAGCTTCGAAAACGTCATTGAACTCCCCTCGTCGTTGGGCCCGAACAGCCGGGCCGGTCCGTCCATCCCGCGCCCCCTCCCGGGCGGCGTCGGGCCCGTCAGAACGCGTCCAGCGCCCGACAATCCCCTGTCTTCCAGCCGACCGTCACCGTCGAGCCCACCGCGAGAGGCGCGTGGTCCTCCGCGTTCGGCACCTTGACGATGAAGTCGGACGAGCCGCACACCGCGACGCGCGCCCTGGTGTGGTCGCCGAGATAGATCAGCTCCTCCACCGTCGCCTCGAAGGCGTTGGGCAGGCCAGCAGCGGCAGGCCCGAAGCGCACCCGCTCCGGCCGGATCGAGAGGCTCGTCGGCGAGCCCGCTCCGGCCACGTTGACGGCGAGCGCCGACACCGACGCGCCATTGGCGAGGCGCACCTGGCAGTTCGGTCCGGACAGCGACTCCACCTTGCCGTTGAGGCGATTGTTCTCACCGATGAACTGCGCCACGAAGGAGTTGACGGGCCGCTCGTAGAGGTCCTCAGGCGGGGCGATCTGCTGGATCACGCCGTCGCTGAACACGGCCACGCGGTCCGACATCGTGAGCGCCTCGCTCTGGTCGTGCGTGACGTAGACGACGGTGACGCCCACGGACTCGTGGATGTGCTTGATCTCGATCTGCATCTGCTCGCGCAGCTGCTTGTCGAGCGCGCCGAGCGGCTCGTCCATCAGCACGAGGCGCGGCTCGAAGACGAGCGCGCGCGCCAGCGCCACGCGCTGCTGCTGCCCGCCCGAGAGCTGGCCGGGCCGCCGGCCTGAGAAGCCGCCGAGCTGAACCATGTCGAGCGCTTTCCGCACGCGATTGTCGATGTCCTCGGCGGGCGTCTTGCGCACCTTCAGAGGGAAGGCGACGTTCTCGAAGACCGTCATGTGCGGGAAGAGCGCGTAGTTCTGGAAGACCATCCCGATGTTGCGCTTCTCGGGCGGCACGCGGTTGATGGGCTTGCCCTCCAGCGTGATCGTCCCGTAGGTCGGCGTCTCGAACCCCGCGAGCATCATGAGCGTGGTGGTCTTGCCGGAGCCGGAGGGACCGAGCAGCGTCAGGAACTCGCCCCTGCGGATGTCGAGGTTCAGGTCCTTCACGACGAGGGTTTCCCCGTCGTAGGTCTTCTGGACCCCGGCAAAGCCGCCGATCGTGTCGATGCCGCTCATGTCCAGCAAGCCGATCCCCGGCGCGTGAGCGCCAGCCCCTCTCTCGATCCCGCGACCACCCGCATCGGCCATCCGATCAGGCCTTCAGGCCCCCGGTTCGGACGCAATGCTCGTGCCAGAGCTTGCAGCGCGGGCCCGTTTTCAGGCGTTGCGGGCGGCTTCGCCGGCCGATCCGCGATGCTGGTGCAGCGTGCCGGCGAAACAGGCCCGCCGGAAATAGGAAATCGAAATCCCGCCATTAGTCGGGAATATGGCCCGCACATGGTCCCGCCAGTCGCCATCACGGAGGCTCCAGGCCAGGCAGCCGGCCGCCGGCGACGAGGTCGCGGCAGGCCTCCTCGAAGGCGGTGACGACGCGTGTCTTGCGCAGTCGCCGCAACGTGGCGATGCCGCAGCGCATCGGCCGGTGCTCGCCCGCCAGCGGGATCGCCACGAGCGCGCCGCCGTTCAGCGCTCGGTCATTGGGCGGCACAATGCTGATCAGCGAATAGCCCAGGCCGCAGGCGACGTAGCCGCGCACGAGGTCCATCGTCTCGGCGGCGGCCACTGTCCGCGGCGTGAGACGCTCGGCCGCGAAGAGCGAGGCGAAGTAGTCCCGGCTGAGCGGCATGTCGAGTTGCACGTACGAGAGGTCCCCCACTTCGGCGAGCGGGATGTCGCTGCGGCCCGCAAGCGCGTGGTCGGCCGGCAGCAGCACGTGGGGCGGCAGGACCGCGAGGGTCTCGAAGGCGACCTCCTCGTCGATCTCCAGGTCGTAGGTGACCGCTGCTGCGATCTCGGCGCGGCGCAGGGCGTTGAGGAGCACGACCTGGTCGCCGGTCATGGCCTGAAGCCGGACACGCGGGTACAAGCCGCCGAAGCGGCGCAGGATGTGCGGCAGCAGCAGGGGTGCAAAGGTGGGGAAGGCGCCGATCGAGAGCGGACCCGCGATCCCCGTCGCCACCTCGTCGGCGACGCCGTAGAGCTCCTCCGCCTGGGACAGAAGCGCCTTCGCGGAGGTCAGGATGCGTTCGCCGGCGGGCGTCAGCGAGAGCCCCTGTGCGTGATGGCGGACGAAGAGCTGGACCTCGAGCTCGGCCTCGAGCTGCTGGATCGCCGCAGAGACCGACGGGGGCGAGATGCTGAGCCGCTCGGCGGCAAGGGTGACGCTGCGGGTCTCGCCCGCGGCGGCGAAATAGGCGAGCTGTTTGAGGGTGAAGCGCATCAGCGCTCCCCCGCGACCCCGTAGGCCGGCGCGCCGGCAGGGTTGAGGGCGCGGGTGACGTAGGCGTCCATCTGAGGTTTCCAGAGAGTCCAGAGCGCGGCGAGTTCGGCGATCGGGTCACCGGGAGTCCAGTCGATCCGCAGATCGGCGATGGGCCACGCGACGTCGTGCACCACGACGAGGCCGGCCGAGCGGACCGGGCCTTCTTCGCCACCGGCCGCCAGCCCTGCCTGCATCGCGGCCACCAGCCTTTCGCCCAGATGCTGGCTTTCGCCGCGCTCGAAAGCCTCGACCATCCGGGCTGGCACGTCGGCGCTTGCGAGCAGGTTGCCGCCGGCCGCGACGTTCTTGCCCTGGGCGGTGGCGTGCCGGCCCAGCGTATGCTTGCCGGAGAAGACGGCCGTGCCGCCCTGCTGATCCACGAGGAGAAGCTGACGGTACTCGATATGGTGGCCCACCTCGCGCAACCGCCGCAGAACCTGGTCGGCGCTCAATCCGTCGCGCAACAGGTCCAGTCCCAGGAAGCCCAGCGTGGGGTCGGTGATGTTCTGGGTCGCCACGGCGCCGGCGCTCTCGCGGGCATGCGCGCAGCGCGCCGCCACCGCCGGGCTCGAGGAGCTCACGGCCACGCCGAACATGCCCGTGCGGGCGCAGCGGGCGACGAGGGAAAACGTCATTGCAGCCCATCCTTGGTTATTCTTGTCCCGTCCTGGTCCCCGAAGCGGGCCGGACGGGTTCAGCCGGCAGCGATGCCGAGCCAAGACCCTATCTTCGATGTGCAGCGCGCCGACAGTCCGGTGAACCCCTCTCCCGGCAGCGTCCCCGGCGCGTCCACGTTTTCAAATTCCCATCATGCGATTGGCTATTGTCAGGAACAATGAGGCTTCTGTGGAGCGCTGGTTCAGGATTTCCGCATCTGGGTGCCACGGATAAGGGCAGAGGGCGACCAGTTCCGTTCAAGATGCCCGCGCAGCCGGCAGGCAGCAGTCCCGACCCCGCTTGACCTTCCCATCATGGGAACCCTTATGAGGGTTGCTCGCTCGAAGGAGGAGCCCGCCATGACCCAAGCCACCCTCGCACCTCCGCCGGCCCGTCCATCGTCGGCATCGCCGGGGAAGGTGCCCCTCGACATCGCGGTCGACGGGATGACCTGCGCCTCCTGCGTGCGTCGGGTCGAGAAGGCGATCGCCGCGACCCAGGGTGTCCAGACGGTCGCGGTCAACCTCGCCACGGGGCGCGCATCGGTGGGGCTCGCCCCGAAGGCCGAGGCGGAGCCGGTGCTCGCGGCCATCCGCAAGGCGGGCTACGACCCGCGTGCCGAGGAGACGGATCTCGCGGTGGAGGGCATGACCTGCGCCTCCTGCGTCTCCCGCGTCGAGCGCTCGCTCAAGAGCGTCCCCGGCGTCCTGGACGCCAGCGCCAATCTCGCGACGAACCGCGCCCATGTGCGCTGGATCGGTGGGCCTGGTCCGCTGGAGGCCATGCTGCAGGCCCTGGCCAAGGCGGGCTATCCCGGCGCGCCCGTCCGACCGGCGGCCGATCGTGCCGAAGAGGACCGCGCGGCGCGGCAGGCGGAGGTCGACGGGCTCTGGCGTGCGGTCCTCGTCGCTGCGGTCGCGACCGTCCCGTTGCTGGTGCTGGAGATGGGAACACATCTGTTCCCCGCCTTTCATCACCAGCTCATGGCGGCCTTCGGCGAGCGCTTGCCCCGCCTCGTATCGCTTGTGCTCGCTACGATCGTGCTCTTCGGTCCGGGGCGGGTGTTCTTCACGAAGGGTGCGCCGGCCCTCCTGCGCGGCGGGCCCGACATGAACTCCCTCGTCATGCTGGGCGCCGGCGCAGCATACATCTACTCCGCCGTCGCCACGCTCGCGCCCGGGCTGATGCCGGCCGGCACGGACGTCACGTACTTCGAGTCGGGCGCGGTCATCGTGACGCTCATCCTCGCAGGGCGCTTCTTCGAGGCGCGCGCGAAAGGGCGGGCCAGCGACGCGATCCAGCGCCTTCTCACCTTGCAGGCGAGGACCGCCCGCCTTATCGACGCCGCCGGTGAGCGGGATGTACCGATCGAGGCCGTGCGCCCCGGTGATCTGCTGGTGGTGCGGCCGGGCGAAAGACTCCCGGTCGACGGCACCGTCGAGGACGGCTCGTCCTATGTCGACGAGTCCATGGTGACGGGCGAGCCGATTCCCTCCGCCAAACAGGCCGGCGCGACCGTGATCGCGGGCACGGTGAACCAGGCCGGCTCCTTCCGTTTCCGCGCCTCCCGCGTGGGCGGCGACACGCTGCTGGCGCAGATCATCCGCACCGTCGAGCAGGCGCAGGGCTCCAAGCTTCCCATCCAGGGGCTGGTGGACCAGATCACCGCCGTTTTCGTGCCGATCGTCATGGCCTGCGCGGCGCTGACCTTTGTTGCCTGGCTTGCCTTCGGCCCGAGCCCGGCTCTCGGGCTCGCGCTGGTCAACGCCGTCGCCGTCCTCATCATCGCCTGCCCCTGCGCCATGGGGCTGGCCACGCCGACCTCGATCATGGTGGCCACGGGCCGGGCCGCCGAGCTCGGCATCCTGTTCCGCCGCGGCGAGGCCCTGCAGCAGTTGAAGGAGACCGAGGTCGTGGCGCTCGACAAGACAGGGACGCTGACGCTGGGCAAACCCAGGCTCACGGACCTCGTGGCGATCGAGGGCTGGACAGAGAACGACCTGCTGCGGCTGGTGGCCGCCGTCGAAGGCCGCTCCGAACACCCCGTCGCCCGCGCCATCGTGGCGGCCGGGCAGGAGAGGGGGCTCGTCCTTCCCGAAGCGAAGGATTTCGCCGCCAAGCCTGGCCATGGCGTGGTCGCCCGGGTCGAGGAGAGGAGCGTGGCCGCGGGAACGCGGGCCTGGATGCGCGAGCAGGGCGCCGATCCCACGGTGCTGGAGGCGCAGGCCGAGGCGCTCGCCGCGAAAGGGCGCTCGCCGCTTTACGTCGCCATCGACGGGAAGGTGTCCGGGCTGCTGGCCATCGCGGACCCGGTGAAGGAGACCACCCCGCAGGCGCTCGCCGCATTGCGGCGGATGGGGATGCGCATCGTCATGGTGACCGGCGACAACCGGCGCACCGCGCAGGCCCTCGCGGCCGAGCTCGGGATCGGCGAAGTCGAGGCGGAGATCCTGCCCACGGACAAGGCCGCCGTGGTGAAGCGTCTTCAGGCCGGAGGATCCAAGGTCGTCTTCGTCGGCGACGGGATCAACGACGCGCCGGCCCTCGCCCAGGCCGACGTGGGCCTGGCCATCGGCACGGGGACCGACATCGCCATCGAGAGCGCCGACGTGGTCCTGATGGCGGGCGACATCGCGAAGGTTGCGACAGCGATCGGATTGTCGCGCGCGGCGATGCGCAACGTGCGCGAGAACCTCGCCTGGGCCTTCGGCTACAACGTGCTGCTCATCCCCATGGCGGCCGGCGTGCTCTATCCCGCCTTCGGCCTGCTCCTGTCGCCGATGGTGGCGGGGCTCGCCATGGCGCTGTCGAGCGTCAGCGTGGTTTCCAACGCGCTGCGTTTGCGCCGCTTCGGCGCCCCGGGGGCGGAGGGCTGAGCCATGAACATCGGCGAAGCCGCCGCCGCATCAGGAGTCTCGGCCAAGATGCTGCGCTACTACGAGAGCATCGGCCTGATCGCGCCGGCCACGCGCACGGCGAGCAACTACCGGGTCTATGACGAAACGCACGTGCATACCCTGCGCTTCATCCGGCAGGCGAGGGACCTCGGATTCTCGCTTGAGGAGACCGCTACCCTGCTCGCACTGTGGCGCGACCGCTCGCGCGCGAGCGCCGACGTCAAGGCGCTGGCGTTGGCTCATGTCGAGGACCTCGATGCCCGCATCGCGGCCCTGCAGGGCATGCGGCGGACCCTCGTTCACCTCGCGGGGGCATGCCACGGCGACGAGCGGCCGGACTGCCCGATCCTGGAGGGCCTTGCGGGACGGCCTCTCGGCGCCAGAACGCAAGAGGGCCCGCCGCGGGAAGGCTCCCGGCAGCGGGCCGCAGGTCGACGGTCGGCGGGTCAGCGGCAGGCGTAGCGCCGGCCGCCCTTTCCGATGTAGGTGCCCGACCGCGGATCGTAGGTGCGGTACTGCGTACACGCGACGCCGCGGTTCTGCTGGCTCATGGCCGCGCCCAGCATGGCGCCGGCGGCCAGGCCGATCACGCCGGCCGCGACCGCCGCGCCGGCATTGTTGTCGCGCTCGTAGTAGGGGCCGCCGCCATAGTATCCGGGGCCGCCATAATAGCCGCCGCCGCCGTAATAGGGCCGGGCATAGGCCGGGCGGCCGTAATAGGGGCGCGCGCCATAGGCCGGGCGGTAGCCGTAGTTCGAGCCGGGGCGATAGGCGTAGCCGCCGTTCACGCCGTAGGGATAGTACTTCCAGGTGCCCGTCGACGCCCCGGCGAAAGCCGGCGTCGCGGTGAGGGTTGCGGCCGTCAGGCCTGCGCACAGGAGGGCGCCGGCCGTCTTGAATGCGGATCGGATTGGCATGACCAACTCCACTCGGGTTGTCTCGTCGACGACCAACTCGTGAGCCATGGCTTCGGTTCAGCCTGAGCGGCTTTGCACCCGGCAGGGCTCCGGCTCGGCGAGGCGCCCCCACGGGGTCTCACATGGGTGGCACATCACCAAAATTCAATCTTCGCAGAACATGGGCGTCGGACACAACTCGCGCATCCAGGCGCCTTGATTGCTCCCTCGCGCCGACGTCGCAAGCTCAGCGGGATCCACTGGCCCTGTTGGGCGTTGTCCGGCATCGAGCCCACATTGGGAAAGGACAATGCGATGAAGATGCGATTGCGAACGGTCGCGCTGCTCGCTGCGACGGCGGGAGCGCTGGTGTCCCTGGCCGCGCCAGCCGAGGCCGGCCGCCGGACCGGCACGTGGAAGTACAGCCCCGAGGCCATCTACCAGGCCCAGCGCGCACAGGAGCGCGCGGCCTGGGCCCAGCGCCACCGCTGGGGGCCGCCTCCGGGCTACTATCGCGGCAATGGCTATGGCTACGGCTATCGCCAGTATCCACGCTGGGACAACGACGACGGTTTCTGACGATCGCGTCTGTTCTGAGGACGCAGTCTGTCCGCGGTTGCCGGCCTCAGGGCCGGCAATCCTTTATCTTCCCGTCATAGGAGCGATAGGTCTGCGTCGCGGGGTTGTAGCTCTTGTAGCTCGTGCACCCCGCAGACCCCCTCTGGCGTGCGGGACGCGGCGTTGCCTCGGGCTGCGGCTCGTCGACGGCGATCTCGGGATCCAGCGAAACCCGTTCGGCCTGTGTGACGCGCGGCACCACGGGGGCCGGCGTAGGCGCCGCGACTGCGGCGACCGGCGCTGCAGGAACAGACACGGGCTGGAGCGCGGGAGCGGACGGAACCGGCGCTGGCAGGGCCGCGGGCTGCTGCTGGGCCACGACGGGAGGACGCACAGGCTCGACCTTCTGGGGCGTGGCAGCCACCACTGGCGCGCGCGGCTGAGACATGGCCGGTCCGATCTTCTCGGCCGGTCCGGCCTGCTGAGGCTCGGACGGCCCCTTCTGGAGGGCCTGGGAGGCGTAGAGAAGAAGCCCCGAGATCAGCGCGCCGCCGAGCAGGACGCGAACAACGAAGCCAATGGCGCTGCCTTCCCGCGTCATGGGCGCGCACTCCACCCTGCGCAGGAAATCGTGCCGTGCCGTTGCGTGGGCAGTCTGCTGGCCGACATCACGCGATACTCCCTACACCGTCCCGGAACTCCGCCACCCACCGCGAGTAACGGCTCTTTTGTGCCCTGCAACCCCACCGGATCTTGCCTCGTTGTCGTTCGCCCATGCAAACCGTGGGGCGAAACTGGCGTAAGGGCTGTGCCAGACCGAGACGTACAATCCAAGGTCGCAGAAGCGATAACGCTTCGAGCAGAAGAGTCTAGCCTTTTCGCCCGCGAGGATGAAACTCGCTGAGCTCGCCTGCCAGCGCGGCGAACATCGTTCAGGACGTCCCGATGCCCTCCGACAGCGCCAGCGTCGTCCTGCTTCATCTCGTCGGAGAGGTCACCCTGCTGCTGTGGGGCATGCAGCTCATCGCCAACAATGTGCAGCTTGCCTTCGGCGACCGGCTCAGGCGCGCTCTCGCCGTCGGGCTCGCCAACCGCACGAGAGCTTTCTTGGCCGGGCTCGCCGTGACCGGCTTGCTGCAGAGCAGCACGGCCACGGCGTTGCTGGTGAGTTCGCTCAGCGCGGGCGGGGCGATCGATCTCGTGCCGGCTCTCGCCGTGATGCTCGGGGCGAATGTCGGAACGACCTTGATCGTCCAGGTCGTGTCTTTCGACGTCTTCATGGTCATTCCGGTCCTGTTCTTGGCGTCCTTCGTCGCAAACAAGCGAGGCCGCCAGCCTTGGATCCGCCATTCCGGCTTCGCGCTGTTCGGGCTGGCGCTGGTCCTGCTCGCGCTGCACCTGATGGTCGGCACCCTGACGCCGCTCGAAGCTGCGCCCGCCCTGCGCGAACTCCTGTCCGCGCTCACCGCCGAGCCCGTCCTGAATGTCCTGATCGCCGCCTTGTTCAGCTGGCTTGCCCACTCCAGCGTTGCGGCGATGCTGTTCATCCTGTCGCTGTCCGGCGCGGGCCTGCTCTCCACCGAGGCGACGCTGGCGCTCGTGCTCGGCGCCAATCTCGGCAGCGCGGTCAACCCGGTCATCGCGGCGCTCGGGGGCAGCCCCTCGCGGATGCGGGTGCCCATGGGCAACCTCATCATCCGCGCGGCCGGCTGCCTGGTCGCTCTCCTGGCGCTGCCCCTCGTCGTCGCGGGAGCCTCGCGCCTCGGCATCGGGCAGGCACGCCTGGCGGCCGATTTCCACACGCTGTTCAACCTCGTGCTGGCGCTCGCCGTCATCGGCGCGCTGCCCTGGATTGCCAGGAGCCTCATGAGGCTCTACCCCGAGAAGCTGCGGGCCGAGGATCCGGGCGAGCCGCGCTACCTCGACGAGTCGGCGCTGGGATCCCCGTCCGTCGCGCTCTCCAACGCGGCGCGCGAGATCCTGCGCATGGTCGACATGGTCGAGGCGATGCTGCTCGGCTCGCAGGACGCCTTCGCCCATCCCGACGGCGGCAAGGTGGCGCAGGTCTCCAAGATGGACGACGTGCTCGACAAGCTGTTTGGCGCGCTGCAGCGCTACCTCGGCGCGATCCGGCACGAGCTCATGAACGAGGAGGAGAGCCGGCGGGCCTCCGAGATCCTCGCCGTCGGAATCAACCTCGAGCATATCGGCGACATCGTCGACAAGAACCTGATGGAGCTCGCCGCCAAGGCCGCCCGGCTGGGCCTTGTCCAGTCCGAGGAGAGCGCCCGCGAGCTCGAGGAGATGCATGCCAAGCTCATCGAGCACCTCCACCTTGCGGTCGCCGTGTTCATGTTCGCGGATCCCAACGCGGCGCGGCGTCTCGTCGCGGAGAAGGAGCAGTTCCGAGATATCGAGCGTGACGTGACGCGCCGCCACCTCGCCCGGATGCGGGCGGGCGACCGGCGGCAGGTCGCTGCGAGCGCGCTCCATCTCGACATCACCCGCGATCTCAAGCGGATCGAGGCCCATATCGCCGCCACGGCCCACGGCTTGCTCGAGCAGCGCGGCGACCTCCGGGCGAGCCGGCTGCGCTCTCAGTGACGTGTCACGGCGTCGCGGGGAGGAATGGCGAACCCCGCCGGGACGTATACCCTCGGTCGGTGCGTCAACGCGCCAGACGGAACGAAACGAACATTCCTGCGCTAACGGGCTTCGGCGCCGTGCCGGGTCATGAAGGAGCCTTGAATGGGCGTCGCCGCAAAGATCCTCTCCCTGGCCACCGCGCTTCCTCCACATTGTCTGCCGCAGGCCGACGTGGCGACGGCGGCACGCAATCTGTTCGCCGGCCGGTACAGGGACTTCGACCGGATCGCCCCGGTTTTTCAGACCGCCGGCATCCGTCAGCGCTTCGCCGTTCGCCCGATCGAGTGGTATGCCTCCTCTCTCGGCTGGCCGGAGCGGTCGCAGGCCTACCTCGAGGGAGCGGCGAACCTGTTCTGCGCGGCCGCCGCCGCCGCGCTCGACCGTGCCGGCCTGAGCGCCCGCGACGTTGACGCCGTCGTGACGGTGTCGTCGACCGGCATCGCGACGCCGAGCCTCGACGCGCGGGTGAAGGCGCGCCTTGGTCTGCGCGACGACGTGCAGCGCGTGCCGGTCTTCGGGCTGGGGTGCGCAGGCGGCGCGACTGGCCTTTCGCTGGGAGCGCGATTGGCCAGGGCCAACCCCGGCGAGACCGTGTTGGTCGTAGCGGTCGAGGTCTGCACGCTGGCCTTCCGTCTCGACGAGCTCACCAAGGCCAACATCGTCGCCACCGCTCTCTTCGGAGATGGCGCTGCGGCATGTGTGCTCCGGGCCGGCGACGCCGGCATCGCCGAGGTCGAGTCGGCCGGCGAGCATACATGGCCCGACACGCTGGACATCATGGGCTGGAACGTCGATCCATCCGGCTTCGGCGTTGTCTTCGACCGGGCCATTCCGCCTTTCGCCGAAAGCGAAATCCGTCCTGCGTTGGAAGCGATCCTCGGTCGAGCCGGCTTGTCCCTTCACGACGTCGACCGCTTCGTCTGCCACCCTGGCGGAGTGAAGGTCATCTCGGCCCTGGAGCGCGGGTTGCGGCTCGAGCAGGGCTCGCTCGACCTGGAGCGCGACGTGCTGGCCGAATGCGGCAACATGTCCGCGCCCACGGTGCTCTTCGTTCTGGAGCGCGCCCTGGCCCAAGGCTTGCCGCGCCGATCGGGCGTCACGGCGATGGGACCCGGCTTCACCGCGAGCTGCGTCACGCTGCTGGCCGCATGACCGGCGCGGTCGCCCTCCTCGTGTTCGTCACGGCCGAAAGGCTGGGGGAACTCGTCTGGGCCCGCGCCAATACGCGGGCGCTGCTGCGGCGCGGCGGGCGAGAGGCCTCGCCCGGGCATTATCCCGCGATCGTCGCGGTGCATGCCGCTTGGCTCGCCAGCCTCTGGTGGCTCGGCTGGGATCACCCCCTGCACGCCGGCTGGGTGCTGCTGTTTGCCCTCCTCCAGGCATTGCGCCTCTGGACGCTGGCGACGCTGGGCCGGCGCTGGACGACCCGCATCATCGTCGTGCCCGGCGAGACCCTCGTCCGGGAGGGCCCTTTTCGCTGGATCGCCCACCCCAACTATGTCGTCGTGGCCGGCGAGATCGCGGTGCTGCCGCTCGCCTTGGGGCTGCCCTGGATTGCGCTGGCCTTCTCGCTCGCCAACGCGCTGGTGCTCGCCATCAGGATTCCGGCCGAGACCCGCGCCCTCGCCTCGGTCCGTCAGCCTGCGACCTGAGCTTAGGGGCCCGCGCCGCGCCGGGACGTCCGGTTCAGCACCGAGCGTCCGAACAGGCTCGCCACGAGGTCGGCCAGCAGGCGGGCGCTGCGGCCGCGCTCGTCGAGGAAGGGGTTGAGCTCCACCACGTCGAGCGAGCGCACGAGGCCGCTGTCGTGCAGCATCTCCATGATCAGGTGAGCCTCGCGCTCGGTCGCCCCGCCGGCGACGGTCGTGCCGACTCCCGGCGCGCAGGCGGGGTCGAGAAAGTCCACGTCGAGGCTGACGTGGAGATGAGCGCCGCGCGCCGCCACGTCCTGGATCAGTCTTCCCACGAGGACCGACACCCCGTTCTCGTCGATCATCCGCATGTCCACGGCGTTGAAGCCCGCATCCGCGATGCGCCGCCTTTCCTCGTGGTCCACCGACCGCAGGCCGAAGAGATGGACGTTCTCGTAGGGCACGGGAACGGCAGGCCGGTCGCCGAGCAGCGCGGCGAGCGACGTCTCGCCGGTGATGAAGGCAACGGACATGCCGTGCATGTTGCCGGAGGGGGTGGAGGCCGGCGTGTTGAAGTCGGCATGCGCGTCGAGCCAGAGCACGGCGAGGTCGCGGCCCTGCTCGGCGCAGCGCCGGGCGACGGCGCTGATCGTGCCCATGCTCAGCGCATGGTCGCCGCCCAGGAAGACGGGCCGGACCTCGCTGCCCAGCAGGCCATAGGCGCGGTCGTGCACGGCCTGCGTCCAGCCCGCTATCGCGAAGAGGTTGCGGCAGCGCTGCGCGTCGGGCTCGGCGAGCGCGACCGGCACCGGATCGGGCACCGGGATATCGCCGGCATCCCGCACGACATGGCCCAGCTCGCGCAGCATTTCCGCCAGGCCGGCGGTGCGCAGGGCGGCCGGGCCCATGATGGCGCCGCGCGTCCCCGCGCCGAGTTCGAGGGGTATACCCAGGAGCACGATCGGCGTTTCGGACGAGGCCGGCGGGGTCGAGGGCCGGTCGAAATCGGACATGGCGCAGGCGCTCCGGTGCATCGCGCACGAAAGCGCGGCGTCACCTCAGTTGTAGTCGCTGCTCCCGGATGTCCTCAAGGCGTGTCAGGGCGCGCGCTTATCAGCGCGTCCCAGTCGGATGCGGCCTCGTCCTAGGCCCAAATCTCCAGCGCAGCTTTCCGTAGAAAACATCCGGAAGTTGTGTTTCATCGCTGCAAGCGGAAACCAAGCAGGAGCGGCGACGCCGTTCGGGGCGGTCTCGGGCGCCGGGCGCCGGACGGGGAGAGGGGAGGGGGAGCGCTCCGATGGCGGAGTTCCAGATCGTCGCGGAAGAAAACACGCACTTCGTCCGAGCCCTCCTGCACAAGGAGAGCATCCAGGCGGAGGCGGGCGCGCTCGCCTTCCTGCGCGGCGACATCGCCATGCGCGCGCCCATTCCGGGCCCGCTCACACTCGTTCGGACCTCGTTGTCCGACGAGGCGGCCGTGCGTCCAACTTTCACGGGGACGGGGGAGATCGTGCTCGAGAGCTCCCTTGGAGGCTTCCACGCCTTCGAGGTCCGCGAGAAGCCCTGGATCCTGGAGCGTGGCGCCTACTGGGCGTCGGAAGCCACCGTGAAGCTCGAGCTGCACCGCGAAAGCGTGTTGACGTCCTTCTGGGCCGGCGACGGGCTCATCGATTTCCAGACCAAGGTCACCGGCCATGGCAAGGTGGTCCTCAACGCGGCCGGTCCCGTCGAGGAGATCGAACTCGGGGATGAGGAGATCGCGGTGGAGGGGCGCTTCGTCATCGCCCGCAGCAGCCGAATCCGCTTCTCCGTCCGACGCCCCTCGCGCGGCATCCTGTCGAGCTGGCTGTCCGGCGAGAAGCTGCTGCGGGTCTATCGGGGACCCGGGCGAATCCTCCTCTCTGCGACGCCCTTCTTCGGATCGATGTTGCTCGGATCGACTCAGGGTCGGCGCCGCTGAGGCAAGGTCAGCAGGCAGTCCGGCAGCGTCTTCGACCCTGTCACGGCTCCAATTGTGGCTGGAACTTGGCCATTCTGACCGGGTTTATGCTTAAAAATGTCTTGTTTCAGGGCTCCGGGGGCAAAAAACGTGCTCTGCAGGCCACACCGACATCTCAAAGGGGCGTCTTAGGCCAGACCTCGGCAAAACGGATGATGAAAACGGCGCGAGGCTTGATATAGTTGCCAGCATAAGTTGTGTGACGGGGCCGCGGGGCTTCGTCCTGTGGGTCCTGAAGGAGCATTCCATGAAATTCGCTTCCGTTTTCGGCGCGGCCGCCCTGGCCACCGTTTCCGCCTCGGCGATGGCTGCCGACCTGCCCACCAGCAAGGGCGCTCCCGTCGCTCCTGCGATCTATGCTCCTGCTTTCACCTGGACCGGCCTCTACCTCGGTGTGAACGCTGGCGTGGGCTGGGCAAACAGCAAGGACATCTACGTGACGACGCCGAACGGCGCGGTCACGACGCTCAGCGCCAGCAGCGACGCCGGCTTCGTCGGCGGCGGCCAGATCGGCTACAACTTCCAGACGGGCGCCTTCGTGTTCGGCGTCGAGGCCGACATCCAGTACGCCGACCTCGGCGGCAAGATCAACTGGGGGCCGTACACCTGGTGGAGCAACAACTCCAGCCAGTACCTCGGCACGGTCCGCGCTCGCGCCGGCTACGCCATCGACCGCACCCTGCTCTACGTGACGGGCGGCTTTGCTTACGGTGGCCTGAACTCGGGCGGCGCCTTCGGCGGCAACAACAACACCGGTTGGGTCCTGGGCGTCGGCGCCGAGTATGCCTTCACCAATAACTGGACGGCTCGCCTCGAGTACGACTACATCCAGCTCGACACGGGCAGCAAGTCTGGCTCCTACTACAGCAACGTGGCTATCGGCGCCCAGCCGGCTGGCTACTACTCGGCCACCTCGAAGGGCAATGGTTCGGCGAACCTCCTGCGCGTCGGCGTGAACTACAAGTTCTAATCAGCCGCACCTCGGCTGGTCTGGAAGCGCTCCCGCCGCGGCGGGAGCGCTTTCTATTTGCGCGACGGCTTGTCGATCCACACTTTGCGGGCGGGTTGGTTCCGGATCGCCATGCCGGGCGCGCTGCAGCGCGAAGCGGTGCTGCGCAGTAATCTAAGGGCAGCTCGTCTGGCGAGTGGGTGTGGAACCCGGCTCGCTGCCGCGCTGCCGCCGGGAAGACGGCGCCAGCGGTTGGTCGCGGCGAACAAGCCGCGGGTGCCTAGAATCCGCCGCCGGTCTTGAAGTCGTTGCCGCCGAAACCGCCTCCGCCTCCACCTCCGCCGCCCCACCCGCCTCCGAGATCGGGCAGGGTGAAGCCGCCACCGCCGCCGAAGTTGCTGTCGGCGCGTGGCGGGCGCTGGCTGTGGCCGCCGCGCAGAACGTTGCCCAGGACGGCTCCCTGCACCGCGCCCTGCACGATGCCCGCCAGCACCTCGCTCAGCATCCGGTCGTTGCTGAACTGGCTCATCGGACCGTCATAGCCCTGCCGGCGAAAGGCGTCGCGCTGTTGCTCGAGGTCCATCCGCCGCTGCGCGAGGGTCTGCGCCTGCCTGCGCAGCGTGATCACCTGCTGCTCTGCGGCCTGCAGGCGCTGGTCGAGCGGCGCGATCTGGCGGACGATCGCATCGTCCTCCCCCGTCATCGTCATCGCGGCCTTCATCATCAGCTGGCGCGGATCGAGCTGGGCGTCGGCCTGGGACAGGACGTCGATCGCCCGGCGATAGGCCGACGCGTCGTCGTCCACGAGCAGCGCCTGGCGCTCGGCGTCGACCGCCTTCAGGGCGGCTTGCGCCTCCTCCAGCCGCTGCTCCGCGGCGGCGAGGTCTGCCTTCGCTTTGCTCAGGGCCGATTCGAGCGGCTGCGAGCCGGCCTGCTGCAGGGCGGCCTGCTCGATGGCGACCAGCTTCTCGCGCTGGGCCTCGGCAGCCGCTTTGCAGGCTTCGGCGTGCTGGCGCAGGCGGGTGGGGATCTCGTTGAGCATGGTGTAGTTGGCCCGCGCGTCGGCATAGCCCACGAGGATCGCGACCTTGCGGTCGAAGAAGCGCGCGAGGGTTCCCGAGCGGTCCTCGGACGTGCCGAACTTGCGCGTCCACAGGTACATGAAGAGCGGATCGGCCTCGTAGGGCTTGCGCTTCTCCTCGCGGTCGGCCTCGGAATCCCTGGCCTTGGCGTCGGCGGCCACCGCCACGGCCTCAGCGGAATCGAGCGCCTGTTTCTGCGCCGTCCAGGCGGCCGTCTCCCGGGTTTTCGGCTCGACGCTGGCCTGCAATCCTTCGAGGGCCTCCACGGCGGAGGTCACTTTCGCCATGGCCGCATGGCGTTCCTCCTGCGCGGCATGCACGCGCCGGCCGCAGTCCTCGAGCCGCTGCGACAACGCGCCGAGGCGCTGCTGCTCCTGCGCGATCAGCCGCATGGCGTCCTGCTCGGCGCGGTCGAGCTGGCTCACCACCTTTTCCTTCTGGAAGGCGTCGAGCCTCACCTGCGCCAGTTGCCTGAACAACGCCGTGCGTTCGCTGCGCAGGCGGGCGATCTGTTCGTCGGCGGAGCGCAGGGCCGTGTCCAGCGCGGCCTCCTGGCTGCGCAGCTCGCCGGCCGAGCGCTCGATGGCCATGAGGGCCTGTTGTCCGCTGATCATCGTCCTACCAGGTCAGGATGGCGCCGCCGGTGCCGGGCGGCATGGGCACGGCCCAGTCGATCGCGAGCGCGCCGCGCTTCTTCTCGCCGAGGCGGCGGTTCTGGACGATTCCATCGTCCTGCTTGTCCCGCGCGACGGCGTCATACACGTCCTTCGACACGCGGACGGCCCACTTGCTGACCGTCGCCGTCTTGCCGTCTTCCTCGCTGGTCACCTGCCGCGGGATCGCCTGCCCGTTGGGACCGATGGCCTCGACAACGAGGTAGTAGTTGCGAGCGCCCGTATTCACCTTGGGAATGCGGAACACGCCGGACTGCTCCCCCGGCCGCGAGACGATCATCACCTGATAGGTGAGCTTCAGTTCGCCGAGCAAAGCCTGCATCGTGGCGAGCGCCTGGCGCGCGGCGGCGGGATCGCCGTTGCGGATCGCGGCCGCCGCGTCCGCCGCGAACTGCTCAGCCTTCTGGCGTGCGTCGTCGGTCTTCGCCTCGGCCAGGAGCTCGGCCTTCAGCTTGTCGAGCTCGGCCGGAAGGGACTGGCTGAGCTCCGTCCGCGTGCGCTCGGCGGCCTGCTGGGCCGGACGCTGCACCAGCAGCCACCAGGCCGCAAAACCCGCCACGACGACGGCGGCAACGGCGCCGAGAGCCGCCCCCCAGCGGGCGCGGTTCACCCAGAGGGTCGCGAGCGTGACGCCGAGGCCCGGAGGCGGCGGCCTGTAGACGAAGCGGCTCTCCTTCATGGAGGCCACGGCCTCGTTGAGGATTCGGTCGGGCACCTCGATGCCCTGGCTGCGGTAGATGCCCCTCAGCCGCTCGATCAGCTCGGCCTCGCGGCGATCCTCGTCGAGCTCGCGGCTGACGAGGCTCTCCTGATGGCGGAGCGTGTCCACGACGTCCATGGAGAGCATGAGCTCGTCCATGGCGCCGGCGCGCCCGGGGGGCGCCGGCGCGGCTGCGGGGAGGGCCGTGTCAGACATGGGGGCCGAGCGTCTTGCCTTCCGCGACCAGCTTGGCGATGCGCCGCTTGCCGTCCTCGACCGCCGTGCGGATCTCCTCCGAGTTCTGCGTCGAGAGCGTGCGCATCTCCTGCACGATGTCGAGCGAGCGCTCCTGGTAGGAGACGACGCTGTCGACCAGCTTCTTCACCGCGTCGGCGCGGATGGTGGGGCCGTAGCCGGCCTTGATCGCGGCCTCCTGCACCTTGCCGCCGATCTCGCCCAGGACTTCGATGCTCTTGGAAACGCCCTCCTTCATCACCTCCAGGGACTGCGTGGCCTCGTGCAGGCCGAACATCCCCGTGAACGAGGCCTTCAGCGCCGTGAACACGCTGTCATTCGTGGAGAAGAAGCTCACGGACTGCGCGTAGACCCGCTCCTTGGCGTTCGTCGTCTGCAGCAGCCGGGCCATGATGACCTCGGACGTGTTGTAGCTGACCGTGAGGTTGTCGGAGAGGTCCTTGGCGATCTGGTACCGCTTCTCCTGGTCCTGGGTGCGCCGCAACTGCTCGTCGCGCGTGAGTTCGAGGCGCGCGCGCTCGGCCATGTCCTCGCCGCTGAATGTGGAGACCGCGTTGGCGGCCTTGTCGAGTGCATCCTTGTCGCCGGCGAGCGCGGCCTCGGCCTTCTTGAGAACCTCCAGCGCGAGCACCTCCGACTGCTTCAACGCGCCGCGGAAGTCGCGATAGGCCTCCAGGATCACGCTCTCGCGCTTGATCTGGTCCTGCGTCGCCTTGCTGACGCCGATGAACGTGCCCTTGATCTTGTCGAAACGGTCGGCGATGTCGCCGCGCGAGATCTTCATCCAGACGTTCGTGGCGCGCTCGAAAATGTCGAGCTTGCCGTCCTCCATCTGGTCGACCATTTTCTTGGCGTCGTCGCGGATCGTGTTGAATCCCTGCGCGATCTCCTGATAGCGCGTGCCGATGTCCATGGCCGTGGTCTGCTCGCGGACCACCTCGTTGAAGACCGAGGCCTGGTTCAGCGTCCGCGCGATGACGGCGATCTTCTCCGGCTCCAGGTCCGAGATCTGCTCGAGAAGCGAGTTGATGGGCGCTTCTTCCACCTTCGCAGGCATGACCCCGAGGTCCCGCAACGCCATGGTGGCCTTGTCGAGGTACTGCATCGGGCTCTTGATGACGATGTCGTTCATGGTCTCCTCGCGGCGTTTCGGGCGGCCTCTGGCGGGCCTGGCTGCAGGGCGCCGGGCGGCGTGATCCTGGACTGCGCATGCGACGGAGCGATCACGCCGACGCGAAGGCCGGCTGAGACCATGGCTCCTCCGGCCCGGAATGTGGGAGGGGTCCCCGCGGGGCGTCAAGTCCGAATGCAACCGGGGGGCGGCGAGACCTTCTCTCGAGGACGTCTCGCCGGGTCACTGGCGCAGGGCGCTCTCCTGCAGCCTCTGCACCGGACGGATCAGCGTCGCGAGGATCGTCTGGCGCCCGTAGTGGATGTCGACGTCCGCCTGCATGCCCGGCAGAATCGGCTTGTCCGGGCCGAAGCCGCTGGCGTCTGCCTCCAGCCTCACGCGGAAATAGGAGGCGCCCTTTTCGTCCTGCAGCGTGTCGGGCGAGACTTCCGTCACCTTCCCCTTGAGCCCGCCATAGGTCGAGAACTCGTAGGCGGAAATCTTGATGACGGCCGGGAGCCCCGGCCACACCTGGGCCCGATCGGAGGGCGAGAGTCGGGCCTCGACCGCGATGGCGGTATTGCTCGGCACGATCTGCAGCAGCGGCTCGCCCGACTTCACCACGCCTCCGACCGTCGTGACGTTGAGTTTGTTGACAACGCCGTCGACAGGGGCGGTCACGACGTTGCGCTGGCTGCGGTCCTGCAGGGCGTTGATGCTCTCGCGCAGCTTGGCGGCCTGGAGCTCCGCCTCTGAACGCTCCTTCTCGGCATCGGCGCGGAATCGGTAGGTTGCGTCGAGCCGGCGCTGGGCGATTTCCCCGAGCGCCGCTTCCGTCTTCGGGATGTCGTGCGACAGGTCGGACAGGCGCTGCTCGCTCTGCTGCAGCACGCGTTCGTTGTCGATGAGCTCGTTGGTGGAGACCGCGCCGATGCCGGCGAGACGGCGCAGGTTCACGAGCTTCTGGGCGATCAGGTCGCGCTCCGTTCTGAACAAGGCGGCACGGGCGCGCAATTCGGAGAGCTCGATCTCCTTCTGCCGTTGCTGCTCGTCCAGGATCTGCAGTTGTACTCCGAGCGCCTTGCTCCGCGTCGCAAAATAGCTGCGCTCACGCTCGGCGATCTGTGGCACGCGTCGATCGAGGTCGCCGGGAACATCGAAGCTGGCGGAGCCGCTGATCTCTGCAGTTGTACGAAGGAGCCGCAGTTCGCGTGCCGCGAGTTCCATTCTGCTCTGTTCGAGTTCGGATCGCGAGAAATTGTTCTCGACCCGCAAAAGCGGAGACCCCTTGGTCACCGTATCGCCTTCACCCACCATGATCTCGGTGACGATGCCGCCCTCGAAATGCTGGACAACCTGGTTCTGCAACTGCGGGATGACGCGCCCGCTGCCCCGGGCGATCTTGTCCAACTGGGTCAGCGAGGCCCAGGCGATGAAGGCGCACAGGCCAGCCCCGATGATGACGATGAACGCGGTGTCGGCGCGCCGCGCGATTCGGTCGGTCTGGCGAGGATAGGGCAACGGAGCGCCGCTCCGTTCAATCGGTGGCATGGACAACCCACAAAATATCTGACATCAACATGATAGGGTGCGAGTTTTGATATCGCACCATGCAACGTAACGCGTATATAATGCTTTAAATAAATTTATCTAGCATCAAATTTAGAAGGGGCTGCAGCCGTGGCCCTCCGGCATTGCAACTCATGTCCCAGGTCGAATCGCGTCCGGAAGAAGCCGCCGCATCCGCCGAGATCCTGCAGCTGCGCGCAGACGCGGCCGCTGGCGGATCGCGCGCCGACCGTGCGCGTCGGGCCGATGCGGCGGCCGAGCCGCAGTTTGATCCGGGTGCTGCAGGCCGACCGGCGGCAGGCACGCCAGGGCCCGCACACAACTCGTTCAGCGAGAACCTGGACGCGCTCGCGGAGGCTTGGAACCGCCCGGTGCCGCCGCCCGGAACAGGGCTGACCGGCGGGCTTCCCGGCCCCGAGGCCCTGGCAAGCCTGGCGGCGCAACGCGGCCTGGAGGTCGAGACGCAGCAGCGCAAGGTCGCCACGCTGGGCGTGACGGACTTCCCTTGCATCCTGTTGATGAGCGACGCCACCACACGCCTTCTGGTGGGCCGGCGCGGCGACGTGTTCCAGGTCAAGCGGGCCGAAGGCATCGTGGACGTCCGTCTGGCCGATCTGGAGGCGCTCGAGACGGGCGTCACGTTTCTGCCGCGGCCCTCTATCGCCGCGGGCGAGGCGATGGAGGAGCAGGGCGCGCCGGAGGCGCGGGAGGAGAAGCAGGGCGTCCTGCGCCTGATGCTGCGCATGATGTGGCGGGACCATCGCGGCCGCCTCATCGCCATGGCCGTCGCCAACCTCATCGGCAACGCGCTGCTCCTCGCTCTGCCGCTCTACTCGATGGCCGTGTACGACAGGGTCGTGCCCCATCTCGCGATGGAGACCTTGTGGGCGCTGACCATCGGCGTCACGATCGCGCTGCTCGCGGACCTGATGGTCCGCACGGTGAAGGCGAGGGTGCTCGACGCCGCGGCCTACTCGGTCAGCACCGCGATCCAGGCCCGATTCTTCAACCGGCTCGTGCATACCGAACTGGCGTCCGCTCCCCGTCTGGCTGCCGCGGCAACCGCGGGATTGCGCGACATCGAAAGCCTGTGCCTGGCGGTCCCGAGCGTCTTCACGGCCCTCGTCATCGACCTGCCGTTCCTGCTCGTCATCATGGCGCTGCTGGTGTCCTTCGGGGGCTATGTGGCCCTGGTGCCGGTGCTCGCCGTGGTCATCCTGCTCGTGATCTACGCGATCGCCCACGCGGTCGGGGAGAGCGAGGCGATTCGGCGCGCCAATCTCAGCCGAATGCAGGCGACCCTGCTGCAGGAGACCATCGACGGCCTGGAGACCGTGAAGAGCGTGTCGGCGGAGGCGATGCTGCTGCGCCGCTGGGAGGCGCTCGCGGATGCCGCCGCCTATTCGGGGCACCGCAGCCGCACCTGGAACGGGTTCTCCTCGATCGCGTCGATGTGCATCGGGCAGATCGTGATCGTCGGGGCGATGGTGACGGCCGTGCTCGAGATCTCGAACGGCCTGCTCACCATCGGCGCGCTTTCGGCGACGTCCATGCTGGTCGGCCGCGTGCTGGCCCCCATCACGCAGGTCGTCACCACGCTGCACCAGATGAAGCTCCTCCTGAAGACACTGGACGGCATCGACGTCGTGCTGAAGGCGCCGGTGGAGCGGGCAGGGGACGGGAACCGCGCCCCCGCGCCGCGCGGACTGATCGAGTTCCGCGGGGTCAGCTTCGGCTACAGGGGCGCCGAGGAGGCCGGGCTCAAGGACGTCACCCTGACGATCAGGCCTGGCGAGCGCGTCGCCCTGATCGGACGCATTGGCTGCGGCAAGAGCACCCTGCTCAGGCTGATGATCCGGCTCTACGTGGCGCGCAGCGGCGCGGTGCTTCTGGACGGCATCAACATTCGCCAGTTCGACCCGCAGGTGATCAGGCGGCGCATGGGCCTCATGAGCCAGCACCACGCCCTGTTCGACGACACGCTGAACGCCAATCTCGTGTTCGGCCTCGGCCAGGTCAGCCAGCAATGCTTCGATCGTGCCGTCACCGTTTCTGGCGTCCGCGACCTCGCGGCGCGCCAGCCTGACGGCTATTCCATGCGGGTCGGGCCGCGCGGCGAGCGCCTGTCCGGAGGCGAGCGGCAGCTGGTCGCGCTCGCTCGCACGCTCATGGGCCAGCCTGACATCCTGATCCTCGACGAGCCGACGGCCGCCATGGACAACGGCCTAGAGATGCGCGTGATCCGCGACCTCAAGGAGGAGCTCGGCGACCGCACCTTGATCGTGGCCACGCATCGCGCCGCGGTGCTCGACCTGGTGGAACGCATCATCTGGATCGACGACGGACGGATCGTGGCCGACGGCCCCAAGGCCGAGGTCCTCAGCCGCCTGAGGCGGACGGCCGCCTGACGACACGACCACTTTCCGCACCGGGACCGACGACGCAACCAACGAGGACGAACGCAGACCATGGCCGGAAGCTCCGACGGCGAAGACGAAAACTACTGGCCGGGCTATGTCGACGCCCTGACCACGATGACCATGGTGCTGACCTTCATCCTGATGGTCCTCGGCATCGTGGTGTTTTCACTGTCGCAAAGCGTGTCGCGCGCCTATCTGGAGGCGATCGCGGAGGCGGCGCAGGTCGAAGGCGGGACGAAGTCGAAGACCGTCCAGGACCTGCAGAACGCGATCATCGAGAAGCTGCTCAGCAAGTCAAAGGATCCCGGCGAACAGGCGCCCGAGGGCCAGCCATTCGTCGTCTCGGGGCTCGAGACGACGGCTGCCAAGGATCCGAACGACAAGACCGAGAACACGGCTGTCGAGAACCGGGAGAAAAAGCTGACGGCGGACACCGCCGAGGGCGGACAGGCCCGCGTGAAGCTCGCGGAGCCGGACCCCGTCGCCTACGCGCGGCCGACCGGCGGCGGAGTGGCCGAAGCCTCGAACGAGTTGTCGGGCGTGCGGCAGTCCGTGGCGGTCTCCGAATCCAAGCGGGACGAGAATACCACGCGTCGGACCGGCGAGGGTGCGGGCGGCGCTTCCGTGAGCGGAGCCGCCCCGACGGGATTGGCTGCATCGAACGATACTCCGGCCGGGATCCCCGGAGGAGACGAGAAGAACGTGCTGCCGCCCAGTGGCCGAAACGTCGGTGATCATCCTGGATCCCGGCCGGCGATCGCGCTCGTGCCGGACATGAATGCTCGCGTGCTGGTGCCAGAGACGGAGCGCGACGGCACGTTCCACTTCGCGCTGCCGCTGCCCGTGCCCGGCGCGGCGAGCCAGCCGCAATCGGATACCGCGGACCCCGCGACGCTGGCCCAGGTTCCGGCAGACCAGCGTCAGGGACTTGCTGGCGACAAGGGCGGCAATGCCCTCGTCGCTCGGCTCGACCGGAAGGAGACGCCCGCGGCAACGCCAAAGACGACGGCGGCAGGGTCGAGCGGCACGTTGAGCTCCGCACCATCAGGCGATCCGGCGATGCCGGAACAGACGACCGCCGAGACGCCGCAGGAAACGCCGGCTGGCGACAAGGGTGGCAACGCGCAGACTGCGCGCGCCGACCCGCCGGCGACGCAGCCCTTGCCCCCGCAGACGACAGCGAAGGGGTCGAGCGGGACCGTGGCTCCGGCGGCCGTCGGCGACCCTGTAATGCCGGTCCAGACATCGGCCGAGACGCCGCAGGACAGGCCCGCCGGCGACAAGGGCGGCAACGCGCAGATCGCGCGCGCCGACCCGCCGGCGGCGCAGCCACTGCCGCCGCAGACGACAGCGAAGGGGTCGAGCGGGACCGTGGCTCCGGCGGCCGTCGGCGACCCTGTCATGCCGGTCCAGACATCGGCCGAGACGCCGCAGGACAGGCCCGCCGGCGACAAGGGCGGCAACGCGCAGATCGCGCGGGCCGAGCCGCAGGCGCCCCAGGCCTTGCCCCCGCAGACGACGGCGACGGGGTCGAGCGGGACCGTGGCTCCGGCGGCCGAAGGCGATCCGGCCATGTCGGCCCAGACGTCCTCCGAACAGTCGCAGGACAAGCCGGCGGGTGAGAGGGGCGGCAACACCGTTGTCGCGCGCCTCGATCCGCCAGCCTTGCCTCCGGCTCCTCCGCAGACGACCGCGACGGGCACGAGCGGGACGCTGGGTCCCGCCCCGACGGGAGATCCCGCATTGTCGGCCCGGACGTCCTTCGAAGCGCCCCAGGACGCGCCCGCGGGCGACAAGGGCGGCATCGCCCAGGTCGCGCGGCTCGAGCCGCACGGAGCGTTGTCCGCACCCGGTGCTGACACCAAGTCCGCGGAGTCCGCGGAGGCGCCGCCTCAGCCATCGGCCGGCGCCATGGCGCCGCTCCCACGGCCACGCCCGGCTGATCTCACGGCCGGGAATCCGGTCGCGGCCGAAGGCGCCGCGGCGGTCGTGGCGTCCGCGGCCCCTTCCGCCACCGGGACTGGTGGACCTGGTCGAGGCACGGCCGCGAAAGCGGAAAACGAGACCAAGGGCGAACCGGGCCCGAACGCCGCGGCGACCCGCTCGGCGATCAACCGCGCCTCTGAGCCCGAAGTCGGTCCGGCCTACGCTGCCCTGCTTCCCGAGGAGGCGTCGACGGCGACGCCGCGGTCCGGCGGCGTCACCGACGACGGGACGTCCTCTGCGGGCGTCCCTCTGTCGCGCAAGGCGCCCCCTCAGCCGACAGAAAGCGAGCTGCTGCAGACCACCGTGCCGCCACAGCTGCGCAAGCCTGGGGTAGGCGCGCAGGTGACGACGTCTGGCGCGACGCTGACGATCCGCTTCCTGCCCAAGGCGATCGCACTGTCCGAGCAGGATCGCGGGGCGCTCAAACTCGCGATGCTGGACGACCGCGTGAGATACGCGCGCGAGTTTAGGGTGAATGGCGTCGCCACAGTGACGGACGGGTTCTCGGACGAAAGGCGCTCGGCCTTCTTCCGGATGATGGTGGTGCGCAACGAACTGGTGAACTCCGGCCTGTCGGCAGACAAGATCAAGCTTCAGCTCGTCGAGAGCGCCGACAAGTCCGACGCTAACATCGTGAAGATCCTGGCCGTCCCGTGAGGGACGAAGCGACGACATAGACTGGAGTACGTCATGGAAAATACGGTCAGGTCTCAGATCTACAGGATCTGCTTCGTCTACTTCTCGTTGATCGCGCTGGTGGTTTGGCAGACCCACTTTGTGGTCGTGGGCATCGAGTCCAATCCCTATCTGAACTGTCTGATCATCGCCGTCTTCCTGTTCGGCTCGCTGAAGGGGATCCTCTCCATCACGAGCATGAGCAACGAGAAGCTCGCGCTCGACGCATTGCGCGAGGCCTATGACGACGCGGTGATGCGCCGAGACGAGCAGGCCCGAGACCCGCTCTGGCGGCACCATCGCTGCTTCGAACCGGCCGTGGTGTTCCAGCCTCCGAAGCTGCTCGGGCCGATCTACGACCTCGCCATGGACGAGATCCGCCGTGCGCGCACCGTGCGCCTCTCGGTGGAGACGATGTCCTCGCTGCTCCACGCGGTGGACCGCAAGATCATCACCGAGCGCTCGCTGCTGGCCTATCTGACGGGCCTCAGCATCTTCCTTGGCCTCATCGGCACCTTCATCGGGCTGATGGAGATGGTGGGCTCCGTCGGCGGCATCATCGGCGGGCTGGCGCGCTCGGACAATGCGAGCGCCGATTCGATCAAGCAGCTCATCCGCGACCTCGAAGCGCCTCTCATCGGCATGGCGACGGGCTTCTCGTCGTCTCTGTTCGGGTTGTTTGGTTCTCTGATCCTGGGCCTCGTCGCCCGGTTCGGAGCGCAGGCCTCCAACGCCATCCGTGACGAGCTGGAGGGCTGGCTCGCCCAGATGGCGCGCATCGAGAGCGAGCGCGAGGTGGAGCACGGCGCGTTGCCGGTGGATCGCAACGACATGGCCCGCTTCGGCGGCGCAGCCGTGGCCGTAATGAGCGGCGTGCGCCGCACGAACCAGACGCTGGCGCGCGCCGCGGACGCGATCCGCCTTCTGGCGACGCGCCAGACCGAGCAGAGCGAGGTCATCTTCCAGGTCTGCTCGCAGCTGGAAACGGTCGCGCAGCAACATTCCGAGCTGCGAGACGCGCTCGTGCGGACCTCCAGCGCCCAGGCCGAAGTGGGCATGCTCCGCCAGGAGGTTCAACGTGGCATGCAGACCGTCGGCGACCGTCTGGATGCGGGGCTCGCCCGGGTCGGGGGCGCGATGCGCGAGGCCCAGGATGGCATGCAGGATGCCCTGGACCAGGCCTCCGCCCGCCACCTCGAGGCGATCCGGCTCTCCCACGAAGTGGCGCGCGGGGTCGATGAGCGGACCCGGGTCATCGAGGGTCAGCTCGTGATGGATCGCGATCGCCACAGGCAGACACTCCAGATGCTCGACGACGTGCTCTCTGCCCAGCGCGATCATCATGAAGCCGGGCTGCGCGACGTGAGCCAGGGCTTCGTCCGCCTGGAGGCCACGGTCGGCCAGGCCGTCGCGCAGATGGAGACCCGTATCGGCCAGCAGGGCGGTCAACTGACCTCGCTGCAGAATGGTCTTGCCGGCCTTGGCGACGCGTTGAACGTCGTGGGCGGCCGAGTGGACCAGACCGTCGGGCAGCTCACCGCCGCCGTCGACCAGCGTATGGCGACCCAGGGGGATACGCTGCAGCGTGTCGCGCATCACCAGGCCGAGCTCGGCCGAATCCTCTCCCTCCTGTCGCGCAAGATGGACAAGGACACGGCTGAACTCGGGGCCGGGCTGCAGCAGACGCTCGGCGAAGGCCTGAGTCACGTCGTCACCGCTGTCGAGCGCTCGCAGGGGCGTCTGGCGGAGGTCCTTCAGGACGTGTCCCGCCAGCAGGAGAGCGTGGCCAAGGCGCTGGAAAGCGCCGCTCCGTCACGCGACGTCGGGGAAGACCTGCGAGAGCTCGGCCAATCCATGCGCCGCGCCCTCAGCGAGGGCTTCGAGGGATTGGGCGAGACCGTGGCGCACCAGATCGGCACGCTGGCCGGCGCCCATGTCGGTCCGCCTCCGAACCTCTCGCCGTCCGATCTCGATGAGGTGGTCGATGCTCAGGCTCAGGCACAGCGCAGCGCGCCGACCGTCGACCCATTCGTCATGGAGCTGCGCCGCAAGGCGGCGCAGGTGTTGAATTCCCGCCGGGCTGGCTGATCAACGTGAAGTGAGGGTTTCGAAATGTCCGCGGTCACCAAGTTCGCGCCGGCGCCGCTTCGCCGAATCATCACCAAGCTGCCTCACCGCAGGCGGCAGAGGCAGTTCGAGCGCCATCCGTGCTGCATCACCGGCACGATCCGCATGGATGGCACCAACTACGAGCGCGAGGGGCTCATCCTCGAGCTCTCCGTCGGTGGCCTCCTCTTCCGGGAAGCCAGCCATTTCATTCTTCAGACGGAGGGTGTCGGCGTCGACATCCAGTTTCTCGACCGCCGGATGCGCGGCACCATCGTGAACACCCAGGATCGAGGCTACGGCATCAAGCTCGCCACCACGCTGGCGGAGGAGGAGGTCGAACAACTCGTCGAGCAACATGGCGTTTTCGAGCACGACGCGTGATGCATGAAAGACACTGTGATGCCTTTGGTTTCTTCAAGCGCGCGGTATAGGTCAATTCAAAATTGATTATCGTTAATCACGATGTTCATATCCGCGCGAGTGCAGAGGTGGGAAGCGGTGTGATCGGCTCCGGTGAAAAATCCTGCGCGCCAAGGCGTAACGGCCTCCGCGTCGCCATTCTCGCGGCAGGCTTGGCCTTGTGCGCGATGGGCGCAAGGGAGGCGGCCTTCGCCTGCGATCCCGCTGGCGCTGCGTGCCGGCCGTCCTCGCCCAAAAGCCCTGCCAAGGAGGCTGCCAAACGCAAGCCTGTGCCCGGCGAGGTCGCAGGCGCCCACGGCCCCACCGGGCAAACACCGCCGACCGACATTGCGGCTCCGCTCGCGGAGGCGGTTCCTCTTTCGGGCCAGGGGGATGATGGTGCAATTGTCAGGCACACGGCCAATGGTGAGCCGACTGCAGGGAACGAGCAGCCGCAAGGTCCGGTGACACCTGACGCGGAGATCGCAGGCGCTGGTCCCGTTCCTTCCGCCAAGAAGCCTCAGAATTCAAAGAGGGCCGACGCGAAGAAGCCCAAGGATGCGGCGGACGTAACGCCTTCGCACGCTGACGAGGTCGAAACCGTCGCATCCGTCCAGCAGGCCATGCCCGCCGAACCTGCGCCCCGCAAGCGCAAGCAAGGATCCCCGGCCAAGCCATCGCCGGAGACGGTGCAGGACGCCGAGCCCGGCGTGCCGGGAGTGGCAGGCTTCAGGACAGATCTCGAAGCGATGAAGCCCGAGGCCATCAAGGCGATTCCTGCGAAGGGCGTGCCGAAGACGCTGAGCACCGTCGTGCTCAAGGCGATCTATGACAGCGCTCTCATCAAGGCCAGTGAAGGCGGGGCGATGGACGCCCTCGCCAGCATCGGGGTGGCCGAGGCGAACCTCTACCCGCAGATCGAGGGGCGCATTGGCATGGGTCCCTCCGCCGTGGGCGACTGGCAGGCTCCGGGCTCCCCCGGCAAGCCGTATTTCAACACGAAGAAGACCTATGGCGCGGCTCGCGCGGATGCGCTGCTGACGGGGACGCAGCTCCTCTACGACTTCGGCGCCACGCGCTCGAACATCGCCAAGAACGCGGCGGCGACGGAAGCCCAGAACTGGAACGTCCTGACCACCGTGGAGGACGTCGCCTACAGGGCGTCAGACGCCTATCTCAAGGTCTTGCAGGCGCGCGCGCTGATGCAGCTGGCCGACGACAACCTGAAGACGCTGCAGGACGTTGCGGCCCTCGTCGTCGAGAACCAGCGCAACGGCAACGGCACGGTCGCCGACGTGAAGCGCGTGAACGGGCGTCTCGTGGAGGCGGGCTCGACCCGAGCCGACGAGGAGCTCGCCCTGAAGCTGGCCTCCGACCAGCTGCGGCGCCTCATCAGGGTGGATCCCGGCCCGCTTGCCCCCGTGCCGACCCTGGGCAGAACACTTCCGTCCGACGAAGCGAAGGCGCTGGCCGAGGGCCTGAAGGTCAGCCCGCGCATTCGCGCCTACAAGGCCAGCATCGAAAGCCGCGAAGCGGAAATCGCCTACCTCAAGAACGGCGCCAAGCCCAAGATTTCCGCCGACCTCACGGCCGGCAACAAGCAGTACCAGGCCGTCAACGACAAGACTTCGTTGGACGCCACGGCCTTCCTCACGCTTTCGTACAAGTTCGCCGATGGCGGGCTCGTCTCGTCACAGATCGAGCAGGCGCGCGCCCGGGTCTTCCAGGACGAGATGCGCATGCGTGACGAGAGCGAGACGATGGAAAACGAGCTCCGCCAAGCCTATTTCACGATCAAGATCGCGCGCGGGAAAATGGAAAGCCTCGCGCAGGGCGTGGACGACAACGTGAAGGCACGGGCGCTCTATCGCGAGCAGTTCGCCGGCGGCAAGCGCTCGCTCCTGGAACTCCTCGAGGTGCAGAACGCCTATTACGTCGCGAAGCGCACGCAGATCGTGAACCTGTTCGAAGAACAGCGCGCGACTTTCAGTGTGCTGCGTTCTCTCGGAAAGCTCGCGGTGACTGCGATCCGCTCCCGGTAGGCGCCGCACGCCGCGGCGCCACGCAAAGATGGTCAGGCCGCACTCACGAGCGTTTGGCGCCTCGCCGTCGCCGCGACCGACAGATAAGCAAACGTGGCGGGCAGGGGGCGGGCCACGTCTGCGAGGCCTTGCAGCCGGGCAGTATCCTGCGTTGCGATCATCACCTGAAGCGTCGGCATCATGTGGCGGATCACGCGCAGCCGCCCGCGAGACGCGTTCAGCGGGGATGTCTCGAGACGGGCGCCCCGGGTTGGGAGGGCGAGGACGGTGACGGTGCCCATGGCGTCGCTCCTGCTGGCGGGCGGTGGGACGGCTTCGATGGCAGAAGCATCGTCCCGATCCGCGCCTCGGGATGTGAACCAGGTCACCAGCCTCGACGTTTCGCGTCAGGCGGTGCTGGCAAGCGCTTCGTCGAGCGCGCCGACCAGCCGGTCGACTTCGGCAACGGTGTTGTAGTGGACCATCGAGACGCGCACGACGCCGTTGCCGTCCGACAGGCCGAGACGCTCGACAAGGCGGCGTGAGTGAAAGTCGCCGAAGCGGATGCCGATCCGATGGCGGTCCACCGCGCGGACAATGGCCTCGGAATCCCGGCCCTGCGCCTTGAACGCGATGGTCGGCACGCGCGCGTCGCGCGAGGCCTCGCGTCGACCGACGACGCGCAGGTCGTTGCGGCTGTCCAGCCACGACAAAAGCCGTGCCGAGAGCGCCTCCTCGTGCGCCGCGATCGCGGCGAAGGCGCGCTCGATGCCAGGCCGGCCGGCTCCGCCCCCAAGGTCCTCGAGATAGTCGACGATGCCGCAGCAGCCCCAGGCGAGCTCGTAGTTCATGTTGCCCGGTTCGAGCTTGGTCGGGATTTTGTCGCGGCCGTAGAACCAGTGGTAGAGCCCATCGAGCTCCAGCAGGTGCTCGTAGCGGCCCCACATCACCGCGAAATGCGGGCCATAGACCTTGTAGAACGAGAAGACGTAGTAGTCGGCGCCCAAAGCCTGCACGTCGACGGCGCGGTGCGGCGCATAGGCGACGGCATCGACGCAGAGCCTCGCTCCTGCCGCGTGCACGCGCCTCGCGATCTCGGCGATCGGGTTGATCGTGCCGAGGATGTTGGATGTGTGCGTCACGCAGACGAGTTTCGTGCGCGGGGAGAGCAGTCGGTCGAGCTCGTCGAGGTCGATCTCGCAGGTGGCGGGATCGAGCGACCATGTCTTCACGACGACGCCGCGCTCGCGCAGGGGTTGCCAGGGTCCGATGTTTGATTCGTGGTCGAAGTCCGTGAGGATGATCTCGTCGCCCTCCTGGAACTGGCTGGCCATGGCGGCGCAGAGGTTTCGCATCAGCTGCGTCGTGCTCGGCCCCAGCACGATCTCCTCCGGGCGGCCCGCGCCCAGCAGCGTGGCGATCCGGGCGCGCGCCTCCGTGACGCGGGCGAGAGCGCGCTCCGACACGTTGTAGGAGGCGCCGAGCTGCACGCTCGTCGTCAACATGTAGTCGCGCACGCGGTCGGCGACCTGCCGAAGCACCTGCGAACCGCCGGCATTGTCGAAGAACACGAAGCCGTCGGCGAGCCCAGGGAAGGCGGCGCGCACCGCGTCGAGGTCGAGGGTGGAGGGAGAAGGCGTCATTGTGGAGTCCAGGGGAAGGAAGCCGACGGCACGTCGCCGCGCCCGGAGCCTGCCCGCGCCGGCAGCCCGCCGCAAGGGGGCGGCGGGCAAGCCCTGTACAGCGGCTGCGAGCGACCTCGCGCCACGATCCGGCCCTGAAACGATCACGCCTCGCCACGCGTCGACAACCATCCCTCGATCGGCCTCAGCGCTGCGGCCCAGCCCGCTCCGCCGAGGCGGCCCAGAGGTTCACGCCGCCTTCCACGGCGTGCCGGTCGATCGCGGCGAGTTCCTCCGGCGAGAAGTCCGGCTTCTGCAGCGCCGCCACGCAATCGACCACCTGCTCCGGCCGGCTTGCGCCGATGAGCGCGGAGGTGACGCGGCCGCCACGCAAGACCCAGGCGATCGCCATTTGCGCGAGCGTCTGGCCGCGCGCCTTCGCGATCACGTCGAGTTGCCGGGCGCGCTCGATGTTGTCGGGGTTGAGGAAGGCCATGCGCAGCGACTTGCCGGCGGCGGCGCGGCTGTCCTGCGGCACGCCCTCGAGATACTTGGAGGTCAGGAGCCCCTGGGCGAGCGGCGAGAACACGATGGACCCGATGCCTTCTTCCTCCAACGCGTCGAGCAGCCCGTCCTCCTCGATCCAGCGATTGATCATGGAATAGCTGGGCTGGTGAATCAGGCAGGGCGTGCCGAGCCGGCGCAGGATCGCCGCCGCCTCGCGCGTTCGCTGTGCGTTGTAGGAGGAGATGCCGGCATAGAGCGCCTTGCCCTGGCGGACCGCCGCGTCAAGGGCGCCCATCGTCTCCTCGAGGGGTGTGTCCGGGTCGAAGCGGTGGGAATAGAAGATGTCGACATAGTCGATGCGCAGGCGGCGCAGGCTCTGGTCGAGGCTCGACAGCAGGTACTTGAGGCTGCCCCATTCGCCATAGGGGCCGGGCCACATGCGGTAGCCCGCCTTGGTCGAGATCACCAGTTCGTCGCGATGGGCCTTGAAGTCGGAGCGCAGGATCTCGCCGAACGCTTCCTCCGCCGCACCGGGTGGCGGGCCGTAATTGTTGGCGAGGTCGAAATGGGTGATGCCGAGGTCGAAGGCCTGCCGGCAGATCGCGCGACCCTTCTCGCGAGGCTGGTCCGTCCCGAAATTGTGCCAGAGGCCGAGCGAGATGGCAGGCAGCATCAAGCCGCTGCGGCCACACCGCCTGTAGCTCATGCCGTCATAGCGGGCGGGCTCGGGGAGGTAGGTCACGGCTGGCTCCTCGCGAAGGGGTGGCGCCGCAGAGCCTCGTCCGCCGCGGCAGCCCTGTCGAGCCGCCCGCATGCAGGGCCGCCCGGCAGTGACCGGGGGACACGGCTGGGACCGTCATGCTCAATCAAGGCTTAACTGATCGCCCTTAACATAGGCAGCATTGCGGGTCAGGTGAGACGTGATGTCGTTCGAGGTGGATGTCGAGTCACGCAACACCGCGTTCGGTCTCGATGACGGCGTGTTCGCCGCTGTGCGCGAACTTCTCCCAGCCGTCGCACGCGATGCCGAGGCGTGCCTTGCCGCCTACTATGCGAGTTGGGACAAGCTGCCGGGCTTCAAGGAAGTCGACCATAGCGAACGGGCGGCCTACGTCCGGATGCAGTCCGACTACTACGTGGAGATTTTCCGCGACGGCATGGGTCCAGCCTATCTGTCCCGGTTGCGCGCCATTTCGGAGCGCGAGCTGCGGCATGGCTTTGGCCCGCGCATCCGGCTCGCGACGGGCGCCATCCTGGCCACGCAGCTGTTCAAGGAGATCGGCCGGCAGAACCGCTGGTCGGGCCGCGAAGCGACCCGGCGCTGCGAGGCGGTTCTGCGCTTCCTCACGGTGGATGCGCTGAACGCCATGGCGCTCGGCCAGGAGAAGATGGAGCAGGTCCACGCATCGCGCCGCCAGGACGTCGAGGCCGCCATCACGGAGTTCGTCCGCAGCAGCGAGGGCATCGGCCTCGCCCTGCATGACGCCGCCCACGCGGTGGACTCGACGATCGGCGCGGCCATGGAAGCTGCGGGTGAAGCCAAAGCCGAGGTCTCCCGCGCCGAGGCCACGTCGCACGAGAGCATCTCCCGGCTCGAGGCCGCGGTGGGCGCTGCGGAGGCGCTCGTCGACGCCACGCAGGATTTCGGGGCACAGGTGACGCGCAGCCTCGACGCGACGCGCCGCGCCGGCGACGAGGTCGCGGTGATGAACCGCACCATGAAGACGCTCGCCGATGCCGTCAGCCAGATCGGATCGGTGGCGGGGCTGATCAGCGAGATCGCCAACCAGACCAACCTCCTCGCCCTGAACGCCACGATCGAGGCGGCGCGCGCGGGAGAGTCCGGCCGCGGCTTCGCCGTGGTGGCCTCCGAGGTGAAGACGCTCGCCGCACAGACCAGCAAGGCGACCGAAGAAATCAGCGAACAGATCCGCGCCATCGAGGCCGCGACGCAGCAGTCCCTCGCGGAGATCACCGGGATCGTCACGATCATCAGCGACGTCACACAGTCCGCCCTCACCATCTCACGTGCCGTGGAGACGCAGCGCCGCGCATCGGAGGACATCACGGGCCAGGCGCGCGAGGCCGCCCGGGGCGCCGCGGTGATCCAGGAAGTGGCGCAACGCGTGCGCGGCGCGATGGACCGGCTGGCGGCCGCCGAGGATGTCAGGGTGCGCTCGGCGGATCTCGCGCGCCGCTCGGACGCGTTCGGCAACGCGCTCGACACCTTCGTCAAGCGCCTGCGCCAGGCCTGACGGGCACGCTCAGGCCCGCAGCAAGGCCAGCCTTGCGCTCACCGCGTCGAGCATCATGCGGTGGGCCCGCTCGACGATGTCGTCCATCGAGCGCGTGCGCGCGAACATCTCGGACGCCTTGCGGGCGAGGTCGTCGCGCGTGGGTAGGCTCGGCACGTGAAGCCCCGCCAGAACTTCCGCCGCCCGGTGCTGGGCCGCACTGAAGGCCGCCTCGAGGTCGGCGAGCCGCGGCGAACTGGCCATCGCCGCATGGACCGAGGCCGTGATCGCCTCGAGGTTGAAACTCGCCACGAGCTCGCTGGCGGCCCGGTCGATGACCCTCGCGCCGAGCTTCTGCTCGTTGCGCAGCACCGCCTCGGGCGGCGCCTTGAGGTCCCACACGACTCCGAGCCAGGACAGCCCCTTGAGGATGTAGAAGGTCGGGTCGATCTCCCACCAGCGAAAGCCCTGCCGCACGCTGCTCTGGTACGCGTGGTGGTTGTTGTGCCAGCCCTCGCCCATGGTGAAGAAGGCCAGAAGCCAGTTGTTGCGGCTGTCGTCGCCGGTCACGTAGCGCTTTCGGCCATGCACGTGAGCGAGCGAGTTGATGCAGAACGTCGCGTGGTACACGGCGACCGTGCTCCAGAAGAAGCCGACGACGAGCCCCGACCAGCCCGCGACGAGCCAGACCAGGAAGCCCACGATCACGGCCGGCATCACCTCGAAGCGGTGCAGCAGCATCAGCTCGGGATACTTCGCGAAGTCGGCGATCTTGGTGAGGTCGGTCCTGTCGTGCCGGGTCGAGAAGATCCAGCCCACGTGGGAATAGAGGAAGCCCTTGTGGCGCGGCGAATGGACGTCGTGCTCGGTGTCTGAGAAGAGATGGTGGTGCCGGTGCTTGGCCGCCCACCAGAGCACGCTCTTCTGCGCAGTCGTCTGCGCCAGGAAGGCCAGCACGAACTGGAACACGCGGCTCGTCGAGTAGGCCCGGTGCGAGAAGTAGCGGTGATAGCCAGCGCCGATGGCGAAGATCCGCAGCCAGTAGAGTCCCACGCCAATCAGCACGCCTTCCAGCGTGACCCCGGTCCAGATCGCCGCGAAGCAGAGCAGGTGGACGATCACGAAGGGAATGGCGGAGGGATAGATGATGTCGTCGTGGTCGCCCTCGGGCGCAGGGACTGCCTGGTCGGTCACGCTGTCGAGCCTTTCTGGGGGAGGGCCTTCTCCCCGGTAGACGAAACGATCCTGCGCCGCAAGGCAACGCAGGACCGCAGGTAGGGTTGAAGATTGGCTCTCGGTAAGGCGCTTTCGCGGCCTTAATCAGCCGCCTGTGGGAGCTTGCGGCTGGCTCGGGGTGGGACCGGCCGGCGGCGCCTGCTGGGGCACGCCGCCGGTCGCGGGCTCGCCCTGCGGCTCGGGCACCGCCGCGCCTCCGGCCGGCGTGTTGGTGTCGGGACCCGGCTGGGGCGGCGCGATGTCGCCGGAAGGCCCGGCGGACGGCTGCTGGTCCGGCCTCGGCGCGGACTGGGCCGGCTGCTGCGTCGGCGTGGGCTGCTGCCCGCCGGGAGGTGTCGTCTGGGGCGCCATGGTGGGCGGCGATGCAGCCTCGGGCGAGATCGTCTTTGTGGCAGGATCGCCCGTGGGCGCCTGCGCCGCGTCGGGGGGCGAGGGCGCACGGTCATTGCCCTGGGTCTTGGGCGCGGTCGGATCGGTCGGCGAGACGCCCTGGTCCTTGACCTGCGGCGTCGGCGCGGCGGAGTTCGCCGCGGGCGGCGGGTTGACGTTGGTCTGGTGAGCCGGGGAACTCGGAGCCGCGGCCGGCTCAGGCAGCGGCACCCCCTGGCCACCGCCACCGCCCCAGGTTTCCGAGAGAATGAGGGTCGCGACGACGATGGTCGCCACGACGGCGGCGACGAGGACGCCCGGCCCGAGGCCGGAATCGGACGCGCGGAGCGCGCCCTCGCGGTGGGGGATGGCCATGAATTCCTCGACGGGTTGCTCGACGTCCTGGTCCGGCGCGACGACAGCGCGGCGGGAGCCCGCTCAACGCGGCGCGGCGGGGCAGCGTTCCGGAGCGACGTCAGACGGTCTTGTCGACGGAGAGCCCCGTCCCAGGGGCCTTGGGCGCGCTGCCCTGAGGGGGCTCGGGTGCGGACTCTTCGGCCTTGTCGGAGTGGGAAGGCTCCGACCCCTCCGGGAGCGCGCCGGCGAGACGCCGTGCATCTCCCGCGAGGCCCGATGCCAGCTTCGTGAGCGTGCCCTGGATCTTGCTGTCCAGGTCGTCCGAGGGCGGACGCTCGGTCCAGGAATGCAAGGTCTCGGCTTCGCTGGCGAGCTTGGCCACGAGCGTATGCCAGTCGCGGATCTCGCGCTGGTCCCGGGCGGGATCAGGCACTGATAGAGAGCTGAAGACGGGCGGTTTCACCATCGGGCGGTGCGATCCGGGAGGGCAAAGCCATCTCTACAGCGCGCCGCCTTAATCGAACCTTGGACCAATCTCAGAAACACGGGCTCTTATTTGAGGGAGCCCTCGAAACAGGCGTCTTTGCAGGCCTTTCCGGCCGTTTCATCACGCCGGGGTTCGGAACGGCCGGCTAAATGACGGCCCCGGCCCGCTGGCAGGCGAGCCGCACTGCGGCGGGCACGGGCTCGACGAGCGGCACGCGGACCTTGTGCGCGATGGTGCGTGCGGCCATCGACAAGGGGCCCCCGCCGATCAGGATCGCTTCCGCTCCATCGTGGTCGATCGCCCGGTCGCAGGCCGCCAGCAGGGCGGCCTCGAGCTTCTCGGGGTCCGCCATGAGGGCGAAGGGCTCGCCCGGCGTGATCCTGACCGAGGCGAGCCCTGCCGCATGGCCATAGTCGTGCGCAAGCCTGCGGATCGACGGAGCGAGATCCGGCGTGGTGGTGACGATCGAGAAGCGCCTGCCCTGCCAGGCCGCCTCGGCCATTCCGGCCTCGGCCAGACCCGTGACGGGCATGTCGACGGACTTGCGCAGCTCGTGGAGGCCGGGATCGCCGAATGCGCTGACGATGATCCCGCAAAAGGCGTCGCCCGCGAGCGACGGCGCCATGGCGCCCATCGCCATGGCGGCCACGGCCAGGCCATCCTCGTTCGTGATCAGCGGCATGCCGAAGGGAGCGGTGCGTCCCACGACGACAAAGCCCGGCGCGACGGCGGAGGATGCCACGAGCAGCATGGCGCGCGTCGCGCTGGCGTCCACGTTCGGGTTGACGAGGGCGATACGGTCAGGCGTCAGCATGAGTCTGCCCGGCCGCCCGCACACGGCGCAGGCCGGGAGACCCGGGACGCCTTCTCTCACGCTCCGTCCGTCCGCATTCCGGCCGGAGACCCATGGCCCCACTCCCGCGCTGATTGCCTCAGCGTGGGTTTTGCAAGCGCCTTGCCAAGTCCCCGATGCCGCATGCGACCCGATCCCACCAGCCCGGCCCGGGGATCTGCCCACAAAACAGGCAAAGCCAGGAGGCAATCGGTCGGCGAGGCGGAGAGGAAGCGGGGCTCAGGGTGGCGGCTCGTCCATCCAGTCCCGCAGCGAGTCCTGGAAGTCCTCGAGGAAGAGGTCTGGCCGCCCGAGCGGATACTGGGTCAGGCGCTGGCGCATGGTGCGGCGGAGCTCCGTCCGCCATGCCGTGCGCCCGGCCACCTCCACCGCCTTGGCGATGTAGCTCTCCCTGTCGAAGGTGCAGAGCTCGCCCAGTCCGGCATTTTCGAGATTGGAATAGGACAGGCGCTCGAAAAAGGCCTCGCCGACAAGTGTCACGCAGGGCACGCCCATCCACAGCGTCTCGCAGGTGGTCGTGCCGCCGGTCTGGGGGAACGTGTCGAGCGCGACATCGATCTCGTTGTAGTAGGGCATGTGCAGCCCGCGGATGCCTACGTGGCGGATCCGCTCCGGCGCCACGCCGTGCGACTCGAAGATCCTCCCCACATTGTCCCGGAAGCTGGACACCGCGCTTTCCGGCCGGACGAACAGGAAGTCCGAGCCCGGCACGCGCCTCAGCACCTCGGCCCAGGTCTCGAACAGACCGGCATTGTACTTGTAGGTGCCGTTCATGGTTCCGAACGTCACCTTGCCCGTGCGTTCCTGCGGCGTGACCGGATCGATGTCCGGTATCGCACCGAAGCCGGGCTTGTTGAGCGCGACCCAGCTGCGCGTCACGTTGAACGGCTTCTCGATCAGCAAGGCCGGGTCGTCGGGCCGCGTGAACGGATCCATCAGGATACGGTCGATCGTGGTCAGTCCCGCCGAGTGGGGATAGCCGAGCCAGCTCGCCTGACGCGGCGCCGGCCGATAGGCCATGACGTCGATCTTGTTCATGTCCGTCGACCCGCCGAGGTCGAAGAAGACGTCGAGGTCGTCGTCGGCGATGAGTTGCGCGGCAGCGCGGGACGAGATGCTCCCGTGCTTGCGGAACACGTCCACCGCGGAGGCGATGCGCGCCTCGATGGGGTCGGCCGGCTGGGTGCACCAGCTGTAGCAGTAGAACTCGAAGGATTTCCGGTCGTAGTTGAGCAGCAGCGGCGCCGCGAAATAGGCGACGGGATGGTTGCGCAGGTCCGACGACATGATGCCGACCCGGATCTTGGCGCGGCCCACCACCGCCGGCCGGGTGACCACGGGCGTCTTCTCGACCACCCCTAGGAGCTTGTCGCCCCACAGGCGGTGGAACTCGACGAGGTCGTGGCGGTGCTGCGGCGTCCGCGCCTGGCTCATCATGTAATGGAGCGCCGCCTCCTGGCCCGTGACGGCGAAGAAGCGGCCCAGCTCCTCGAAGGTGCCGAACTGGTCGAGCGCGTCGTAGTCCGCGGCGCGGACGAAGATGTTGCGCAGGATTCGGGAATCGCGCCTGAGGTCGCCGCCCCGCGCCAGGCGCTTGCGCGCCAGGTCGTAGGCGGCCGCGATGTTGTCGGCCTCGCCCGGACCGCGCGTGCGGTCCAGGTTGTCGGCCCAGGCGGTCATGATCGCGGTATCGTCCGGCGCAAGCTCCAGCGCGCGCCTGTAGAACTCGTTGGCGCGCGGGCGATCCGTGTGGGAGACGGTGCGCGCGAGTTCCAGCAGCATCCAGGCCTCGGCATCCTGGCCCGCGGCCAACTCCTCCAGCCAGGCGATCGCCTTCTCGTGCTGGCCGGCGCGGCGGTAGAGCTTGATGCGCGTTTCCATGAGGAGGCGGGTGCGGCCCAGCTCAGCCATCGCCTCCTCGCAGGTGGCGACCGCCTGCTCGTGCCGTCCGAGATCTTCGTGGATGGCGGTGATGTCGATGCGGATGTTGGGGTCCTTGGGCAGGCGCTCCCGCACCTGCTCGAACAGCTCCAGCGCGCGCTCGAGGTCGCCGGCATGCCGGTGGGCCACGCCCAGCATGCGGCGGAACTCGATGCTGTCCGGTTCGCCCTTCAGCAGCGCCTGGTAGACCGCGATAGCCGCCCGCCCGTCGTGCAGGCCGAGCAGGACGTTGCCGAGGTTGACCTTCGCCGCCACGAGCGCCGGATCGAGCGCGGTTGCCTGTTCGAGGACCGCGCGGGCCTCTTCCAGCCGGCCCTGGTTGCGCAACACGACACCCAGCAGGTTATGGAGATGGGCATCCTTGCGCAGCTTGGCGATGCCTTCGCGCGCCCAGCGCTCGGCCTCGGGCAACTGGCCCAGTCCGAAGAGCAGCGCGGAGAGATCGTACCAGCTGGTGCGCGGGATGCTTTCGCCCGTCGACCGGCTTCGTTCCAGGGCCGAGCGGAGATACTCGGCCGCGGCCTGTCGGTCATTGGCCTTGCGGGCCTTCTCGAAGGAGGTGAGGAGAGCGGCAATCGACATCGACAATCCGGAGAGGCGCAAGGCGCCCTGAAATTAAATCCGGAAGTGATGATAATTGATGAAGGTCGGGTCCGCCACGTCGTCAGGTCATGCGGGGCGGTCGCAAGTCTCAGGGCTTGGCGGGATGGGAGAGGGCCGGATGAGCGGCGACCGGCTTGGCCGCGGCCTTGCGCGGCGCGACCACGCTGCCGGTGACCTCGGCCGGATCCGCGGCGACGGCCTTGCCTTCCAGCATGCAGCGGATGGGATCGGTGTCGCAGGCGGAGGCCTGCGCGGCACGCGGCGCCTGAGTGCTGGCCGGCGCTGCCGGAACGGGCCGGGCCTCCGCGGGCGCCGGGCGAGGCGCCTCGGGCTGCTGGGGGGCCGGATCGATGATCGCGACGCGCGGGACCGTGACGGACTTCGGAACCGCAGCCGGGGTGGCCGCCGTCATCTCCGGCAGCTTCGCGCCGGGAATGATCCAGGTGACGGTGAGCAGGAAGGTGATGCAGAGGAAGAAGGCGACGACCAGGCGAGTCATGCGGAGGCCCCGAACACGTCACGAGCTTCCTCCGACAGGCTTAAGCCTTGGTGAAGATCAGGCTCAGGCCACCGCGGAATGATCGTGCAGCATGCTCCAGCTCGTGCGGATCTTGCTGCCCTCGGCCTGGGAGACGAAACGTGCGACGTACCAGCCCTTCAGGATCGCGCGGGAGAATTCCTGGTCCTCGTCGGCCACGATCGTCACCTTGACGATCCGGCGCTCGGGCGTCTGCAGCAGGTATTCGTGGATGTTGGCGAGCACGCTGCCCGTGCGGGCCAGCTCCACACAGTCCTCGAACACGACGCGGTCCGAGCCGATCTCGAGGGTCAGGGGGCGGGTGGCAGGACGGTCGAAATAGGTGCGCATCGACGCGGGCTCGCTCAGGGGTGCAGGACGTCGGTCTCAATCAGGCGCCACCGCGCAGGGGAGGCCTCGTGACAAGGCCTTGGGAACGAGATGGCTGTTTCAATCATCACTTGCGAAGGGATCTGTCTATAATCCGTGGTTGATGATCGCAGTGCGCCCCTACCAAGTCGTAAAGGCTCAGCCGCAGGTTACCCCGAACCGCGCGCGATCGTCCGCCTTGGCCTCTGCGGTGGCGCGGACTGTCGTCTTGATTCTCGTCGGGAACTTCGACGCGTCGCCCGCGAGCGCGGAGGACGTACCGCTGCCGAGGCCCCGGCCGACCGAGGAGACCGTCTCGCCTCAGCCGGCCCCGGAGCCCGCGCCCCCCGGGACGCCGGTGCCTCCGTCCCGTCCCGCCGAGCTCCACGAGGGTGAACCGGCGAAGGCCGAGGCCAACGAACCCGACCCCGCCTGCGCCGACTTCCTCACACGCGAGGGCGTGGGCGCTGAACAGATGACGCCGATCGTGGATGGTGCCTGCGGCGTGCCCCATCCGATCCGGCTGTCCAGGCTTCCCGGCGGGGTGAGCGTGAAGCCGGCCGTCACCACGAACTGCGCGGTGGGGCTCGCGCTCACGCAGTGGGTGGCAACGTCGGTCGGTCCTGCCGCGCAGACGATCCTGTCCGGCACGATCGCCAGCCTGGAGATCGGCACCTCCTACGAGTGCCGCTCCCAGAACCACCAGGCCGGCGCGAAGCTGAGCGAGCATGCCTTCGGCAACGGCGTCGACCTCGCCGCTTTCCGGCTGGCGGATGGCCGTCGCGTCGAGATCGGCGCGGGCGATGATGCGGCGACCCGTTTCGTCGCCGAGGTGCGAGCAGCGGCCTGCAAGAGCTTCATGACCGTGCTCGGGCCGGGCTCGGACGCCGAGCACGGCAATCACCTGCACCTGGACCTTCGCGCGCGAAAGCACGACTACCGCATCTGCCAGTGACCTGGTTCGATGCTATGCGGCGGGGCGTCGTCCGGGACCGGCCGTCCGGAGGACGATGCAGGCGCCTCCGGCGCTGCGGATCCTGCCGCAGAGCGCATCGGCCTCCTTGCGCGTGGGCGCGCCGGCGCGCACCTGGTAGAAGGCCCGCGTTCCCCGGCTGCGGTTGAGCGAGCGCAGGATCATGGGGTCGGCCCCGCCCAGGATGGCGGAAAAGCGGCGCTCCGCAGATGCGAAGGTCGTCAGCGCCCTGGCGCGCGAGAAGCCGCCGGAGAGCTGCACGCCCCAGGGCTGGGCGACACCTTCCGTGACACGCTTCTCGAGCGCGGCCAGATAGAGGTTGCGCCCCGTCCGCAAGGCCGCGCGAACCGTTTCGCAGGAACCCTGGTCGCCCGCTGCGGCCGAGCCCTTCTCGACAGGGGCGGCGTGTTCCTCGGACTGTCCCTTGTCCCGCCAATCCTCCGCCGCGCGGCCGGTGATCGCCGCGACGTAGCGCTGCGTCTCGAAGGGCAGTCCGCCCTTGCCTTCGATCCAGTCGGCCACGCGCTTGGGGCCGGCATTATAGGCGGCAGCGGCGAGGCCCCAGTTGCCGAACTGGACCTTCAGATCGTGCAGGAATTCCGCCGAGCGGGGCAGGGCCTGGACGGGATCGAAGGGGTCGAGCAGGCCGCGCTCGGCCGCGGTGCCCGGCATGAATTGGGCGATGCCCTGCGCCTGCTGGCCGCTCCGCGTGACCGGACCAACCGCGTCCGGCCGGAAGCTGCTCTCCTGCCCGATGAGCCGGGTGAAGAAGGGCACCGGCACGCCATGCGCGCCGGCGGCCGCCTCGATCATCAGGCACATGGAATCCTGCACCGCCGCCGAGGCCACGCTGGCAGGCGCATTCTCCTCCGCGGCATGCGCTGTCGACGGCGTGGCGATCGCCCCCGCCGCGAGTGCGAGGCGGGCCAGCAACCCCGTTGCGGCCCTCAATAGATCCACTGCTCGGGGATCCGCACGTCGATGGCGTCGCCGGCGAGGATGCGTCCCGGGCGCTCCACCCAGGCCACGAGGCCGCGGCGATGGCGGGCAGCCTTGACGAAGGCGAGGTCGAGCCCGTCCCGACCCGGGTTGCGCCTGGCGACGGAAGCGCCGGCGAAGCGGCACGGGGCGTTCTCGTCCTCGATGGCGAGAGACGCTCCGCTCGGAAAATGCAGCCGAGTGCCGCGCGGCAGGTGGCTGAGATGCGGGATGCCCTCCACCAGAAGGTTGGCGCCGATTTCCTCCGCCGTGACCTGCGGCAAGTCCAGCGCCCGCGCGATCTCCGCGAGTTCGTCGGGGGAGAGGATCGAGACCTGCCGGGCGTTGCGGATCCGTGTGCCGCGCGGATACCAGGGCACCCGCGCATCCGCCGCGCGCGAATGGCCCCGGTGGCGGTCGCCGGCGAGGCCCGGCAGCAGGATGCCTTCCAGGTCGAGCTCCATCTCGGTCACGGGCCGGGTCACGAAGCCGTCGCCGTCCGCGACGAACAGGCCCGCCGTGCGGGCGGTCACGCGGCGCGCCGCGGTTCGGTCCGGAAGCCCCGCGACCTGGCTCTCCGGCGGGGTGGGGGAGGGGTTGGCGCTCATCTCGTCCTCTCGGCTGGATCGCCCATCGGATACCCGAGGCATCCGCCCACGGAAAGCGACGAATGCGGGCCACCCACGCGCGTGCCGTTCACGGACTCTTGTAGAAGACCCGCTGACGATGGGATGCCGGTCTGCGTGCAACCGCGTTGACCCGGCTGGCCCGAAGATCCATGGAACCGGCAGGCCTCCTGCGGACAACGCGCAGGACAGTGCCCGCCCCTGAGGCTCATGCTCATGCCCCTTGCAAGGCCGGCCCTGCCTGCCGAACGCCTGGTCCCGCTGATCGTCGCGACGGCTCTCTTCATGGAGAACCTGGATTCGACGGTTCTCTCGACGTCGCTGCCGGCCATCGCCAGCAATCTCGGCGAGAGCCCCATCCACCTGAAACTGGCTCTGACCTCCTACCTCCTCGCCATCGCCATCTTCATCCCCGCTTCCGGCTGGGTGGCCGACCGCTTCGGCGCGCGCACGGTGTTCCGCCTCGCCATGGCCGTGTTCGCGCTCGGCTCGATCGGCTGCGGCCTCTCGTTCGACCTGCCGAGCCTCGTGATGGCCCGCGTACTGCAGGGCGTGGGGGGCGCGATGATGGTCCCCGTCGGGCGGCTCGTCGTGCTGCGCACGGTCGACCGGTCCGAGCTCGTCAACGCGCTGGCCTGGCTCACCATCCCCGCGCTGCTCGGGCCGATCCTCGGGCCGCCGCTCGGCGGCTTCATCACGACCTACTTCAACTGGCGCTGGATCTTCTGGATCAACATCCCCATCGCGATCCTCGGCATCATCCTGGCGACGATCTTCATCCCGGATATTCGCGGGGACGAGCGCATCCGCTTCGATGCACTAGGCTTCGTGCTGGTCGGTCCCGGCCTCGCCGCCTTTCTCACGGGCGGCACCCTGGCGGGCCTCGGCCTGCTGCCGGGCGTCTGGGTCGCCCTGCTCACCGGGGGCGGCGCGGTGTTGCTGGGGCTCTATGTCTGGCACGCGCTGCATTCCGACGTGCCGCTGATCGACCTGCGGCTGCTGAAGCTGCAGACCTTCCGGGCCAGCATCCTCGGCGGCTTCCTGTTCCGCGTCGGCGTGGGCGCGACGCCGTTCCTGCTGCCCCTGATGCTGCAGGCGGGATTCGGCCTGTCGCCCTTCAATTCGGGGATGCTGACCTTTGCGGCCGGCGCGGGCGCGATGGTGATGAAGACGCTGGCCGCGCCGATCCTGCGCCGCTTCGGCTTCCGCCGCGTTCTCGTGTTCAACGCCGTGCTCTCCTCGATCTTCGTCGCCATGCCCGCGCTGTTCGGGCCGGCGACGCCCTGGTTCCTGATGACGGGCACGCTTCTCGTCGGCGGCTTCCTGCGCTCGCTGCAATTCACCAGCATCAACGCGGTAGCCTATGCCGACGTGCCGGCCCTGCACCTCAGCCGCGCCACGAGCTTCGCGGCGGTGCTGCAGGAGCTCTCGGGTTCGGTCGGCGTCTCCGTCGCGGCGCTCGGGCTGGAGGGCACGAGCTGGCTGCTCGGCGGCGACGTGCTGGCGCGCGAGCACTTCCCCTTCGTCTTCGCGATGATCGGGCTGATCTCGGTGACGTCTGTCGTCATCTTCTGGCGCGAGCTTCCCGCCGGCGCGGGAGCGGACCTCGTGTCCCGCCGCACTGGGCCGCAGGAACCGGCGCAGGACCGCGCAAGGCCTGCCGTCCAGACGTCGACCACGGCCGTGGGGCCGGTGACGCCGGCCGAGTGAGGCTCAGTCCGGTCCCGCCGCACGCAGGACCGCGAAGTCGCAGCCCTCGTCGGCCTGCAGCACCTGGTCGCGGTAGAGCCTGGCATAGCCGCGCTGCTGCTCCGGCGGCGTCGGACGGGGCCGCCAGGCGGCGCGGCGCGCGTCAAGCTCCGCCGGATCGACCAGCAGCTCGATGGTGCGGGCGGGAACGTCGAGCGCGATGCGGTCGCCCGACTGCACCAGCGCGAGCGCCCCGCCGATGGCGGCTTCGGGCGTCACGTGCAGCACGATCGTGCCGAAGGCCGTGCCGGACATGCGGGCGTCGGAGATACGCACCATGTCCTTGACCCCCTGGCGGGCGAGCTTGCGCGGAATGGGGAGGTAGCCGCTCTCCGGCATCCCCGGCGCGCCGACCGGGCCGGCATTGCGCAGCACGAGCACGTCGTCCGGCGTCACGTCGAGATCGTCGGAATCGATGCGGGCCGCGAGATCCTGCGCGTCCTCGAAGACGACCGCGCGGCCGGTATGGGTCATCAGCCTCTCGCTCGCCGCGGATTGCTTGATGATCGCTCCGCGCGGGGCGAGATTGCCGTTCAGCACCGCCATGCTGCCGCTGGCGCTGACGGGATTGTCGCGGCTGCGGATGACGGTCTGGCCGGGCACGTCCTCGGCCCGCTCGATCCAGTCACCCAACGTTTCGCCGGTGACCGTGGGAGCCGAGAGCTTCAGCACGTCGCGGAGTTCGCGCAGCAGGCGCGGCACGCCGCCTGCGGCGTCGAAATGCTCCATGTAGTGCTCGCCGGAAGGCTTGAGGTCCACGAGCACCGGCACCTCTCGCCCCAGCCTGTCGAAGGCCTCGTAGTCGAGGGACAGCCCAGCCCGCCCCGCAATGGCGGCAAGGTGAATCAGGCCGTTGGTCGAACCGCCCATGGCCTGCAAGGCGACCATCGCGTTGTGGATGTGGTCCTGCGTCACGAGGGACATGGGCGCCGGGCGGTGCTCGCGCGCCAGCTTCGCCGCCACGCGGCCCGTCGCCTCGGCGAGGCGCAGCCGCTCGGCCCCGACGGCCGGCGCGGTCGCCGCGCCCGGAAGCGAAAAGCCCATGGCTTCGGCCATGCCCGAGAGCGTGCTGGCGGTCCCCATCACCATGCAGGTGCCCTTGGAGGGCGCGAGGCGGTTTGAGATGGTCTCCATTTCCGCCGCGTCGATACGTCCTCCGCGGTGCTCGCCCCAGAGGCGGCGGCAATCGGTGCAGGCGCCCAGCACCTCGCCCTTGTGGTGGCCCACGATCATGGGGCCGACCGGCAGCAGGATGGCTGGCACGCCAGCGCTCACGGCGCCCATCAGCTGAGCCGGCATCGTCTTGTCGCAGCCGCCGATGAGGACCACCGAATCCATGGGCTGGGCGCGGATCATCTCCTCCGTGTCCATGGCCATGAGGTTGCGCAGCACCATGCTGGTGGGGTGGCTGAAGCTCTCGTGCATGGAGATGGTCGGGAAGGCCATGGGCAGGCCCCCCTCCAGCATCACGCCGCGCCGGATGGCGGCGATGAGGTCCGGCACCGTGCCGTGGCAGGGGTTGAAGTCGCTGCCCGTGTCGGTGATCCCCACGATGGGGCGGTCGAGCGCATCGTCGGAGAAGCCGGCGGCCTTGATGAAGACCTTGCGCAGGAAGAGCGAGAAGCCCGCGTCCCCGTAGCTGGTGAGACCTTTTCTCAAACCGTCGGCCATGCGCTCCTCCAACGGCCCAGGTGGCCGTCCGCCTTTTCTGTCCGTCGATCCTGGGTCATTGTGCGCCCGCCGGGAAGCCCGCCCGCCCGGGAACGGCCATGCGCCGGGGGATGCGATGATCCGCGTGACAGGCCGAATCGCGCTCGACGAGGACGAGCTGAAGGAGAGCTTCGTGCGCGCTTCCGGCCCGGGCGGGCAGAACGTCAACAAGGTCGCGACCGCGGTCGAGTTGCGCTTCGACCTCGTCAACTCGCCCTCGATCCCGGAGGACGTGAAGGAGCGGATGAAAGGGCTGGCGGGCCGGCGGCTCACCAAGGAGGGGGTCCTGATCCTCTTCGCCGACCGCTTCCGGACCCAGGAGCGCAACAGGCGCGACGCGCTGGACCGGCTTGTCGAGATGATCCGCGAGGCGGCGGTGCCGCCGACCGAGCGCCGGCCGACCCGCCCGACACGCGCCTCCCGCGAGCGGCGCCTGGAGTCCAAGAGCAAGCGCTCGGGCGTGAAGAAGCTGCGCAGCGGCCGCCCGACAGCCGACTGAGGCCGTCCGTTTCATCATGCGCCGTTCTTCGTGCGGTCACGAGCGCTCCGTTGAGGCTTCGTTAGTCCTTGCGGACTATTCAATAAGCTATTGAAATTATTCGCATTTCGGTTGTTTTTTTGGCTTCCGCAACTCATTCGTGCAGAAGCGTTTGGGCCGAGCCGTCCCGCCATGATCCGTGCGCCCCGCCTGCCCGACGTGCCGGTCCTGATCGCCGATCCCGACGAATATTCGCGCCGCATCGTGCGCGAGGTGCTGCGGGCCGCGCGCATCCGCCGCATCCACGAGGCGGATCATTCGCGGGGCCTGCCCCAGAAGCTCAACGACTTCCAGCCGGGCGTGATGTTGCTCGACCTCGACCTGCCGGGCCTCAGCCAGCCCAAGGTGATAGAGGCCCTGCAGACCTGCCTGGTCGGGGTGGTGGTGACGACCCGGCGCGCCACGCCCGGCATCGTGGAAAGCTCCCGCAAGGTGGCGGCGGGAGGGATGATCGTAAAGCCGTTCACCCCCCGCGCGCTGTGGCTCAGGGTGCAGACGGTGATCCGCGACATGACCGCCGCCGGCGTCGATTTTTCTCCGATTCCCAATGCGCAGCGGATGGTTGATCGCCTACTTGGCGATCTTTGAACCGGTTGATACAGTTCCTTCCAAGTAAGAGAGAGGGACGCAGGTGTCGCCTGTCGACGATCCTGGCGCCGCAGCCTCCGCAGGGCTGGCGGAACACGAGCCGGTGCAGAGCGCCGGGCCTCACGCCGCCGGATCGCACGCCGCCTGCGCCGTCGCAGCCCCGGCCTATAGCCCCCAGCACCATCAGCGCACGGAAACCCGCACCTACGCGGCGCTCGACCTCGGCACCAATAATTGCCGCCTGCTGGTGGCACGGCCGTCGTCCGAGGGGTTTCGCGTCGTGGACGCCTTCTCGCGAATCGTTCGCCTGGGCGAGGGGCTCGGCGGGACCAGGCGGCTGAACGACGGGGCGATCGGGCGCACCATCGAGGCGCTCAAGGTCTGCCGCTCGAAGATGCAGACCCGCGGGGTGACCCGCGCGCGCCTCATCGCGACCGAGGCCTGCCGCGCCGCCGAGAACGGCAGCGAGTTCATCGACCGCGTGCGCGAGGAGACCGACCTCGACCTCGAGATCGTCGACCGGGAGACCGAGGCTCATCTCGCCGTCGCCGGCTGCGCCGTGCTGGCCGACCCGCAGGCGCAGGGCGCTCTGCTCTTCGACATTGGCGGCGGCTCGTCCGAGCTCGTCTGGCTGGAGCAGGATGGCGGCCGGGGGCGTGACCTGAAGTCGCGGGTGCGCGCATGGACGTCCCTTCCGGTCGGTGTCGTCACTCTGGCCGAGCGCCACGGCGGCGTCGAGGTGAGCCGCGAGAGCTTCGAGGCCATGGTGGCAGAGGTGGGCCGCATGATGCGGGGCTTCGTGGAGAAAACCGCGCAGGCCCGCCGCTGCCGGCGCTTCCACCTGCTCGGCACCTCCGGCACGGTCACCACCATCGCCGGGGTCCATCTCGAACTGCCCCGCTATGACCGCCGGCAGGTCGATGGCATCTGGATGCGCAACGACGACGTGGGCTCCGTGATCGACCGGCTGCTCGACATGAGCTTCGAGGAACGCGCCGCCAACCCCTGCATCGGGCAGGAGCGCGCGGACCTCGTTCTCGCAGGCTGCGCCATCCTCGAGGCGATCCGCCGGGCCTTCCCCTCGGAGCGGCTGCGCATCGCCGACCGCGGCCTGCGCGAGGGCATTCTCATGCAGCTCATGAACGAAGACGGCGTGTGGAAGGAGCCCCGCTGGAGCCAGCACCAGCGCCGCCATCCCCACGGCCCGCACGCGTGAGCGGTTCCGGCGCTTCCGGCCGCGAGGGCGGCCGGTCCCTGAAGCAGCGCGTCAAGACGGCCAAGAAGCGCTCGACCTCGTCGACGCGCTGGCTGGAGCGCCAGCTCAACGATCCCTACGTCGCCCGCGCCAAACGCGAGGGCTGGCGCTCGCGCGCCGCCTTCAAGCTCATCGAGATGGACGACAAGTACAAGCTGCTGAAGCCCGGCCTGCGCGTGGTCGATCTCGGCGCGGCCCCCGGCGGCTGGGCCCAGGTGGCCGTGCAGCGGGTCAACGCGCTCGGCGACAAAGCCGGCCCGCAGGGCAGGGTGGTCGGCATCGACCTGCTGGACATTGAGCCCATCCCCGGTGTGACCTTCGAAGTCATGGACTTCCTGGCGGAGGACGCGCCCGACAGGCTCAAGGCCATGATGGGGGGCCCGGCCGACGTCGTGATGTCCGACATGGCCGCCAACGCCACCGGCCACAAGAAGACCGACCACCTGAAGATCGTGGCCTTGGCCGAACTGGCCATCGCCTTCGCCCGCGAGGTCCTCGCTCCCGGCGGCTCCTTCGTCGCCAAGGTGCTGCAGGGCGGCACCGAGGGCTCGCTGCTGGCCGACCTCAAGCGCGACTTCGCCGTCGTCCGCCACGTGAAGCCCGCGGCCAGCCGGGCGGATTCGGCGGAGCTGTATGTGCTGGCGACGGGGTTCAGGGGCGTTAAGGCCGAGGCCCAGCCCCCCGCCTGAAGCTGTGCTGCGCTGCGAAACGGGGCTTTCGACTCCTGGGGCGGCGTGGTAGATGCACGCGCCAACTCAGGTTCGTCCCTGTCGCCGCGCTTTCCCTCACGGGCTAGCGCCTTTTGTCATTCCGGCCCGGCCGGAGCGGGAGTTGGCCCCCATGCGAAGCATGCAGATCCGCGAAGCGCTCACCTTCGACGACGTCCTGCTCCAGCCAGGTCATTCCGAGGTCATGCCGTCGGACGTCGACATCCGCTCCCGGCTGACCCGCTCGATCAGCCTGAACCTGCCCATCATCTCCTCCGCCATGGACACGGTGACCGAGGCGCGCCTGGCCATCGCCATGGCCCAGGCCGGCGGCATCGGCGTCATCCACCGCAACCTCTCACCAGAGGAGCAGGCGGCCGAGATCCGGCAGGTGAAGAAGTTCGAGAGCGGCATGGTGGTGAACCCGCTCACCATCCATCCCGACGAGACGCTGCAGGACGCGCTCGACCTGATGAAGCGCAACGGCATCTCGGGCATCCCCGTGGTGGAGCGCGGCTCCTCCGGCAAGGCCGGCAAGCTCGTGGGCATCCTGACCAACCGCGACGTGCGCTTCGCTGCCAACCCCAGCCAGCCCGTCTCCGAGTTGATGACCAAGGACCGGCTGATCACGGTGCGCGAGGGCGTCACGCAGGACGAGGCGCGCCGCCTGCTCCACCAGTTCCGCATCGAGAAGCTGCTGGTCGTGGACGACCACTACCGCTGCATCGGGCTCATCACCGTGAAGGACATGGAGAAGCAGGTCGCCTACCCCAACGCCTCCAAGGACGTGCAGGGCCGCCTTCTGGCCGCCGCCGCGACGACCGTGGGCGAGCAGGGTTTTCTGCGGGCGGAGATGCTCATCGACGCCGGCTGCGACGTCGTGGTCGTCGACACCGCCCACGGCCATTCCCAGCGCGTGCTGGACAGCGTGTCGCGCATCAAGAAGCTGTCCAACTCCGTCCAGATCATCGCGGGCAACGTCGCCACCGGCGAGGGCACCCGGGCCCTCATCGACGCCGGAGCTGACGCCATCAAGATCGGCATCGGGCCGGGCTCGATCTGCACCACCCGCATCGTGGCGGGCGTGGGCGTGCCACAGCTCACCGCGATCATGGATTCGGCCGAGGCGGCCGCCGAGACCGGGGTGCCGGTGATCGCCGACGGCGGCATCAAGTTCTCCGGCGACCTCGCCAAGGCGCTCGCTGCCGGGGCCGAGTGCGCCATGATCGGCTCGCTGCTGGCGGGAACCGACGAGAGCCCGGGCGACGTGTTCCTTTACCAGGGCCGCTCCTACAAGGCCTATCGCGGCATGGGCTCCGTTGGCGCGATGGCGCGCGGCTCGGCTGACCGCTATTTCCAGCAGGACATCAAGGACACGCTGAAGCTCGTTCCAGAGGGGATCGAGGGTCAGGTCCCCTACAAGGGCCCGGTCGGCAGCGTGCTGCACCAGCTCGCGGGCGGCCTGCGTGCGGCGATGGGCTATGTGGGCGCTCGCAGCCTGCAGGACTTCCGGGACCGCGCGCAGTTCGTGCGCATCACCTCGGCCGGCCTCCGTGAGAGCCATGCCCACGACGTGACGATCACCCGCGAGAGCCCGAACTACCCGACGTCGCGCTGAGCGCTCCCGCAAAGGCCTGCGGCGGGCGCGCCGCCGCAGGACGCGTGCCGGCTCAGTAGGTCTTGCCCGTCTCGAGCTGCGTCTTGGCGTCGAGCTTCTTCTTGGGCGGGGTCAGGTCGACCGGCGGCGGGGGCGTCGCGCAGGCTGCGAGCGAGGCGGCGACGACGGCGAGGCAGGCGAGGCGGGCAATGTGCTTCATGTTCCAATCCATGGATGAATCGCCGTAAGCGGCAGCCGCATCCGACAGCCAGACCGTGGCCGCAAAGGGGCAGGGGCCCTCCGCGCCGTCCGCCCGAGGATTTTTGATGACACCCTCCGCCCGCCTGAGCGCCGCCATCGAGGTGCTGGCCGACATCGAGGCCCGCCGCCGCCCTGCATCGGACGCCCTGAAGGACTGGGGCCTGGCGCATCGCTTCGCCGGTTCGGGTGACCGGGCCGGGATCGCCAGCCTCGTCTACGACGTGCTGCGCCGGCGCGCCTCGGCAACGTGGCTGATGGGGAGCGAGGCCCCACGAGCCCAGCTCATTGGAACACTGAAGCTGGCCCGCCACTGGTCCCCGGACACCTTCGCGGCGCAGTTCACGGGCGAGCGCTTCGCGCCGGAGCCGCTGACACCGGAGGAGGCGACGGCGCTGTCTTCCGACGCGCTCTCGAATGCTCCCGCGCACGTGCTGGGCGACTATCCGGAATGGCTCGACGGCGAATTGGCCGACGCGTTCGGGGACGACCGCGCCGCCGAACTCGCGGCCATGGCCGCCCGCGCTCCCGTGGACCTGCGCGTCAACACGCTGAAGGTCGGCCGGGACAAGGCGCTCGCCGCGCTCGCCCATCTGGGCGCGCAGGCCGCGCCGCGCTCGCAGATGGGGCTGCGGATCCCGCTGGGCGAGGATGCCCGCGCGCCCGCCGTCCAGGCGGAGCCCGCCTTCCAGAAGGGCTGGGTGGAAGTGCAGGACGAGGGCTCGCAGCTCGCGGCCCTGCTGGCTGCGCCCGACCCCGGAATGCAGGTGGTCGACCTTTGCGCGGGAGCGGGCGGCAAGACGCTGGCATTCGCCGCGCTGATGGACAACCGGGGCCAGATTTTCGCCACTGACAGCGACAAGCGTCGCCTGGCGCCCATCTTCGAGCGCCTGACGCGCGCAGGCGCGCGCAACGTCCAGGTCCGCGCGCCCAAGGGCAAGCAGGACGAGCCCGTGGCCGACCTCTCGGGCCGGGCCGACCTCGTGCTGGTCGACGCGCCATGCACGGGCACGGGCACCTGGCGGCGCAATCCCGACGCCAAGTGGCGCGTGCGGCCGAACAGCCTGGAGGATCGCGTGGCCGAGCAGGCGGCGGTGCTCGACCGCGCCGCGCCGCTCGTCAAGAAGGGCGGACGGCTCGCCTATATCACCTGCTCGGTGCTGCCGGGGGAGAACGAGGGTGCGATCTCCGCGTTCCTGGGCCGGACCGAGGGCTTCGCGCCGGTCCCGCCCGCCGAGGCTGCGGCGCATGCAGGGCTCGACGACCTCGCGGCCTTCACGACGCTAAAGGGCCTGGGCTTGCAACTGACGCCGCTACGGACCCAGACCGATGGGTTCTTCGTGTCGGTGCTCCGCCGCGAGGCCTGACCTACTGGGCCGGGGCAGCCTCCGGCGCCGGTGCAGGGGTAGAGGTCGTCGTCCGCTTCTTGGTGTGGCGAACCTTGTGGGTGCGCGCCGGACGGGAATGGGGAACGCCGGTCGCGCTCGCGACCGTCGGCGCGGTGACGCCGCCGACAACCCCGCCAGCGACAGCCCCGACGGGGCCACCAACTGCAGCTCCGGCGACGGCCCCCACACCGACGCCGGAGGCGCGTTCCTCCGTCGTGCTGCAGGCGCCGAGCGCTCCGGTTGCGAGTGCGACGATGGCGAATGTCTTCCAGCCGGGCATGGGTCTTCTCCGTTTTTCCCCTCGCGGGTCGACAACGCGGGTCCCCCCCGTGAGTTCAGGTGCGCAACGGTCGGCACGCTGTTGCGGGGGCCGCCGGGTTGCCGTAGCTAGAACCCATGACCGAGCCGCAGCACGACAAGATCCTCATCATCGATTTCGGGAGCCAGGTGACGCAGCTCATCGCCCGCCGCGTGCGGGAGGAGGGCGTCTATTCCGAGATCGTGCCGTTCCAGTCCGCCGAGAAGGCGTTCCGGGAGATGAAGCCCAGGGCCGTCATCCTCTCCGGCGGGCCTGAATCCGTGCACGAGGAGGGCAGCCCGCGCGCGCCTGAGGCGGTGTTCGAGAGCGGCGTGCCGGTGCTCGGCATCTGCTACGGACAGATGACCATGGCCGCCCAGCTCGGCGGCGAGGTGGAGGGCGGGCACCACCGCGAATTCGGCCGCGCCGAGGTCGAGGTGAAGGCCGAGGTGCCGCTCTTCGACGACCTCTGGGACGTCGGCCAGAACTACCCGGTCTGGATGAGCCACGGCGACAGGATCACCAGGATCCCCCCGGGCTTCGAGGTGGCTGGCTCCTCGCCCAACGCGCCCTTCGCGGTGATCGCGGACCCCAAGCGCTCCTATTACGGGCTGATGTTCCACCCCGAGGTGATCCATACGCCGCACGGGGCGGGCCTCATCCGCAACTTCGTGCGCAAGATCGCGGGCTGCCGCGGCGACTGGTCGATGAAGGCGTTCCGCGAGGAGGCGATCGCCCGCATCCGGCAGCAGGTCGGCACGGGCCGCGTGATCTGCGGCCTGTCGGGCGGCGTCGACAGCGCCGTCGCGGCCGTGCTGATCCACGAGGCGATCGGCGACCAGCTCACCTGCGTCTTCGTCGACCACGGCCTGCTGCGGCTCGGCGAGGCCAAGAAGGTCGTGGCCCTGTTCCGCGACAGCTACAACATCCCCCTCGTGGCGGTCGACGCCTCCGACACGTTCCTCGGCGCGCTCACGGGCGTGACGGACCCCGAGGTCAAGCGCAAGACGATCGGCCGGCTCTTCATCGAGGTCTTCGAGAAGGAAGCCAAGGCCGTAGGCGGGGCCGACTTTCTGGCGCAGGGCACGCTCTATCCCGACGTGATCGAGAGTGTCTCCTTCACGGGCGGGCCCTCTGTCACGATCAAGTCCCACCACAACGTGGGCGGCTTGCCCGAGCGGATGAACATGAAGCTCGTGGAGCCGCTGCGCGAGCTCTTCAAGGACGAGGTCCGCGCGCTCGGCCGCGAGCTCGGCCTGCCCGAGGCGTTCGTCGGCCGTCATCCCTTCCCGGGGCCGGGCCTCGCCATCCGCATTCCCGGCGAGATCACGCGCGAGAAGTGCGACATCCTCCGGCTCGCCGACGAGATCTACCTCGAGGAAATCCGCCGCGCCGGCCTCTACGACGACATCTGGCAGGCCTTCGCCGTGCTGCTGCCCGTGCGCACGGTCGGTGTCATGGGCGACGGGCGCACCTATGACCATGTCTGCGCGCTGCGCGCCGTGACGTCGGTCGACGGCATGACCGCCGACTTCTACCCCTTCGACATGGCCTTCATCGGCCGCGTCGCCACTCGCATCATCAACGAGGTGCGCGGCATCAACCGCGTGGTCTACGACGTGACGTCGAAGCCGCCGGGCACGATCGAGTGGGAGTGACAGCCCGTCCGTCGATCGGGTCGCTGGATTTGAAGTCATCCGGCCGCTCGTCCGGCCGGCAAGTGAAGGAACCAGCCCAAGACTGGAGCGGAGCATGGACGCCACTCTCGCCGATCGTATCGAACGACTGGAGTCAATCGAAGCTCTCAAGCAGCTGAAGTACCGGTACTGCGCCGCTGTCGACGCCAACTATGATGCCGCCGCGATCGCGGCGATGTTCACCGAAGACGGCGTTTGGGACGGCGACGATCTCGGCTACTTCTCCGGCCGTGACGCGATCCACCGAAGTTTTCTGGACCCGAACGCGTCGGTGCAATGGATGCGCCATTGCGTCTTCAACCCCATCGTCGAGGTCACCGGCGATCGGGCCCGCTGCCAGTGGTACATGTGGCTGCCGAAGATCGTAAATGACGGGGGCAGCAAGAGCTTCCAGGGCGGCACTCACGTGGATCAATGCCGCCGCATCAACGGCCAATGGTATTTCGAACATATGCAGGTGAGGTTGCGGCGACTCCCCTGATGGGTAGTCTGCGGCGTCGCCACGGCTTGCCGCAACATCCCGCCGCAGCCTAGGCTCGGCTCTCGTTCTGCAGCGGCGGAGCTCTCATGGCGATCCTCATTCTCGGCCTTGTCATCTTCCTCGGGGCCCATAGCTTCACGACGCTCCGCGAGCCGCGGGCCTCGCTCATCGCGAGCATCGGGGAGACGCCCTACAAGGGGCTCTACAGCCTCGTCTCGCTGGCGGGCTTCGTGCTGATCGTCATCGGCTACGGCCAGTATCGCGCCCACGGCTACATCCAGGTCTGGGACCCGCCCACCGGGCTGCGCCACCTGACCCTCCTGCTCATGTGGTTCGCCTTCGTGTCGCTCGTCGCCGCCTATTCGCCGGGCGCGATCAAGACCAGGCTGAAGCACCCGATGCTGGTGGCGGTGAAGATCTGGGCGCTCGCCCATCTCCTTGCCAATGGCGACCTCGGCTCCATCGTCCTGTTCGGCGCCTTCCTGGCCTGGGCCGTTTTCGATCGCATCGCGGTCAAGCGCCGGCCCGGCGCGGACCCGGCGGGAAGCCTCAGCTTCGGCCGGGGCGACATCATCGCGCTCGTCGTGGGCACCGTCGCCTATATCGCCATGATCAGCCTGCACCCGCTACTGATCGGCGTCGCCGTGATGGGCTGAAGACCGTTTCCCCCTGTTGGCCGGCGGCATGACAAAGCCTGTCGGGCATGTTAGGTGCTGCCGCGACACGGACGACGGCCCCCGGGGCGATCCCCGCGGCGGCGTCCCCAGAGAGCGGTGATGATGGCATGCGGGTTCGCATGCCCCGGGAGTTCGGGACGCGGCCATGGCCGATATCTTTCGCGAGGTCGACGAGGACGTCAGGCGCGACAAGGCGCTCGACTTCTGGAAGCAGCACGGCGCCAAGTTCGGCGTGCTGGCCGTGCTCATCGTGCTCGCCACCGCCGGCTGGAAGGCCTACGAGTCCTGGCAACTCGGCCAGTCCGAGGCGGCCGGCGCCAAGTTCGAGGAAGCGTTGCAGCTCGCCCGAGGGGGCAAGACCGAGGAGTCCGAGATCCTTCTGTCAGGCCTCGCGAAGGAGGGCCCCAAGGGCTACCAGATGCTGGCCCGCTTCCGGGACGCCGGGGAACTCTCCAAGACCGATCGCGAAAAGGGCATCGCCGCCTATCGCGCGCTCGCGGGGGATTCCGCCCTTCCGGCCTCCATGCGCGACATCGCGCGGCTGCGGCTGGGCCTCCTGCTCGTCGACACGGCTGGCCTCGACGCCCTGAAGCCGGAGCTCGAGCCCCTGCTCACCCAGGGCAACCTGTTCGGGGCGAATGCACGCGAGGTGCTGGGCCTTGCAGCGCTGAAGTCCGGTGACTTCGCCGCAGCCGGGCAATATTTCGACCAGATCGTGACGGACCGCGAGGCGCCGCCCGCGCTGAAGCAGCGCGCCGACCTCTTGCTCGCCATCGTGCGCGCCGGGCCGGTGAAGCCCGCCTCCTGAGGCCTGCGCGCCGCCTGCCATCGCGCCGCGTGAGCGGCGGGGACGAGGACCATGGATTTCACGGTGGCCATCATCGGCCGGCCGAACGTCGGCAAGTCGACCCTGTTCAACCGGCTCGTGGGCAAGAAGCTCGCGCTGGTGGATGACCAGCCGGGTGTCACGCGCGACCGGCGCGAGGGGGAGGCGCGGCTCGGCGACCTCGAGTTCACGGTGATCGACACGGCTGGCCTCGAGGAGGCCGACAGCGCCACGCTCGCCGGACGCATGCGCGCCCAGACCGAGGCGGCCCTGGCCGACGCGGACGCGATTTTCTTCGTCATCGATGCGCGCGCAGGCGTGACCCCGTCCGACCGCCACTTCGCCTCGCTGGTCCGCAAGGCCGGCAAGCCCGTTCTGCTGCTCGCCAACAAGGCCGAGAGTCGGGCCGGCCAGTTGCAGACCTACGAGGCCTTCGGCCTTGGCCTCGGCGACCCCATCCCGCTCTCCGCCGAACACGGCGAGGGCCTTTCCGACCTCTATGACGCCCTTCGAGCGGCCTTGCCCGAGCAGACGGCGCTGCGTGAGGACGACGAGGAGGGGTCGGAGCAGGATGACGAGGCCGGCGAGAACCGCCCCCTGCGCATCGCCATCGTCGGCCGGCCGAATGCCGGCAAGTCCACGCTGATCAACCGCCTGCTCGGCGAGGAGCGCCTGCTGACTGGCCCCGAGGCCGGCATCACGCGCGACAGCATCGGGCTCGACTGGGAGTGGCGCGGGCGCAAGGTCAAGCTCTTCGACACCGCGGGCATGCGCAAGCGGGCGAAGGTCGAGGAGAAGCTGGAGAAGCTCGCGGTCAGCGACGGGCTGCGCGCGGTGAAGTTCGCGGAGGTCGTCGTCCTGCTGCTCGACGCCACCATCCCGTTCGAGAAGCAGGACCTCTCCATCCTCGGCCTGATCGAGCGCGAGGGCCGCGCCGTGGTCATCGCCGTTAACAAGTGGGACCTCGTTGCGGGCGACGCCGGGCGGTTCAAGCGGCTGGTCGAGGACAGCGAGCGCCTGGTCTCCAACGTCAAGGGCACGACGCTGGTGCGCCTGAGCGGGCTGACGGGGGAGGGGACGGACAAGCTGATGGAGGCCTGCTTCAAGGCCGCCGAGGTCTGGTCGCGCCGCATTTCCACTGCGCGGCTCAACAAGTGGCTGGCCGAGGCCGTGGAGTCGCATCCGCCGCCGGCCGTGTCGGGCCGCCGCATCAAGATCCGCTACATGACGCAGGTGAAGTCCAGGCCGCCCCACTTCGCCATCTTCGGCAACCAGCTCGACGCTCTGCCCGAGGCCTATACCCGCTACCTGGTCAACGGCATCCGCGAGACCTTCGACCTTCCGGGCACGCCGATCCGGCTGAGCCTGAGAACAGGCGATAATCCCTACGACAAGGGGTGAGGTGAGGCGGCTCTCGCTCGTCATCCGCCGCGCTGCGGCGCGCCGGCGAAGACAGGCGGCGGACCACCTAGCCCCCGGCCTTCTCGCCCTCCTTCGCCTCCACCCACAGCGCCTCCATCTCGTCGAGCGAGGCCTCCTGCAGGCTGCGGCCGCGGGAGGCGAGTTTCTGCTCGATATGGCCGAAGCGGCGGACGAACTTGTGGTTGGTGGCGGCGAGCGCCGCCTCGGGGTCGACGTCGAGGTGGCGGGCGAGGTTGGCCATGGCGAAGAGCAGGTCCCCGGTCTCGCCGGAAACCGCCTTCCGGTCACCCCGGTCGAGCGCCTCCTCCACCTCGTCGATCTCCTCGCGGATCTTGGCGAGCACGAGCCGGGCGTCGTTCCAGTCGAAGCCGACCTTGCCGGCCTTGGCCTGCAGCTTTACGGCGCGTGTAAGAGCGGGGAGCGCGCGCGGCACATCCGCCAGGAGGCCTGCAGGCTCCGGAGGCAGGCCTGCCGCCGAGCGCTCCGCCCTGCGCTGCGCCTTTTCCTGAGCCTTGATCTCTCCCCAGAGAGCCTTCACGGCGGCCGGGGGCAGGTCGCGGGCCTCGCCGAAGACGTGTGGGTGCCGGCGGATGAGCTTGGCGGTGATCGCCTCGACGACAGCCCCGAAATCGAAGGAGCCCTGTTCCTGCGCCATCCGGGAATGGAAAACGACCTGCAGCAGCAGGTCGCCGAGTTCGTCTCGCAGGTCCAGAAGGTCGCCTCGCTCCACGGCGTCGGCGACCTCGTAGGCCTCCTCGATCGTGTAAGGAACGATAGTGGAAAAGTTCTGCTCCAGATCCCACGGGCATCCCGTGCCGGGCGTGCGCAGGGCCGCCATGATGGCGATCAGAGCCCGGATGTCGCGTGAGGGGCGCGGCGCAGATCCCGCGGCTGCGGGATCGTCAGGGTCGGGTGGGGGTGCGGCGGTCATGCCGCCAGTCTAGCCCGACGGCGGCCATCCGGTCGCGCCTCACACGCCCGCGCCGCCGCCCTCGTCCACACAAGACAGGTCGAGCGCCGCCAGGCCCTCGTCCAGGAGGTCCGGCAGGTTGGGGATGCCCAGGAGGTAGTCGGCCGTGGAGACGCCGCCCCGCTCGCGGGCCGTGCGGGCGGCGTCCTTCCATTCCTCCGGCTCGAAGTCGCCGCGTCCGAGCCAGACAAGGGCGACGAGGTCGGCCTGCTCGTCGACATTGAGCCCGCGCAGAAATGCGCGCAATTCGCCCTCGATGGAGTCGTCCGCGCTGGGCTCCAGCACGTCGATCTGGTCGTCCTCGATCGCGTTGGAGCCCGAATCAGGGTCCGTGACGCCTTCCTTGACGTCGAAGCGGCGCGCCTGGCGGATCAGAGCGCAGACCTTGTCGAGGGCGATGTCCATGCGGGGCCTCCGTTTCGAGAGTGATCGGGAGACGCGCGAGGTCCGGGAAAGTTGCTTCCCCCTCGGGCTGCGATGGGACGCAGCCAAGGTCGCAAGCGCGGGAAGCTTGAAATCCCGCCATGATTGAAGCTTCTAGTTGCAGACTCTTTCGGGAATCGGCAGCCCGCTCGCATGAAGCGCCTCCTCGCCTGCGCGGCCCTGGTCGCCCTGGGAAGCCACGGCGCAGCCGCCGGACCCCTCGTGCTGCCCGGGGCGCCGCCGGAGGCGCCGGTCTCTGCTCCGAGCCCGCCGGCCGCAGCCGCGCCATCCCAGCCACTGGAGTTGCGGCCTTCCGCGGAGCCCGGGTCGCGCCCGAATGGCAAGCGCGTACAGCAGCCGCCGGCCCGGGCGGCTGCTCCTCTCCCGACGGAGGCGGACCCGGCTGCAGCGGATGCAAGTCCGTCCGCCCCGTCCCCCGGCACGCCGTCTCCCGCCCAGGGCCGCCGAAAGCCGGCTGCGCCGGCCCAGGCTGCGGCGCCCGCGCCACCGCCGGAACCCATTCCCGAGGCGCTGCCGGGCTTCGAGCATCTGGCTCCCCCGCCGCCTCCGCCGAAGCCCCCGCCGCCCGATCCCGCTGTGGCGCGGGGAGCGAAGGGGCGCAAGGGCGAACCCTCTGGTCCGGCCGCGCCCGGCCAGGAAGCGGCCCTCCCCGCGGACCAATTGCCGATCGATCCGCTGACGGGCCTGCCCATGCAGAAGCCGAAGCCCGTGGTGCCGCTGCCCTCGCTGGGCCGGGGGTCGCGGGAGATCTTCCTGCAGCCGATGCAGTTCAGCGACATCGGCCTGCTCACACGCGGGCATCCCGTGACCGCGCAGGCCGACCTGGCCCCTCAGACGGGCTCCATCGAGCCGCGGCGGGTCCGGACCGCGATGGCGCCGAACGTCTATCCGCTCTATCCGACGATGGGCTTCATGGCCGGGCCCGAGAACGTCTACCAGCCGGAGATGGCGCCGAACGCAGGCGCCGACGGGGCGCCGCTGGCGCTCAATCCGCTGGACGCGATGCGGGCCGGCGTCACGGTCGGTCCCTTCCGGGCGGGGATGATCGAGCAGAACCCGCAGCCGGGCTCGCCACGCATCGAACCGGGTGTCGTCGTGTGGCGCCTGCAGGAAAGCATCGCCACCCCCGAGCGCGGCCCTCTCGCCATTCTCGCGATCGCTACCATCGGGCGCCAGCCCATTCGGCTCGAAATGGCCATCCGCAACGAGCCCGGAGCGGATGGAGCGGCCCCGATCTCCATCGAGCTTCAGGTCCACGTGCCGGGGGACGAGGTGGTCCAGGTGGGCGTGCCGGAGCTGCGGAATCCCGGGGGCGAGAAAAGCCTGCCGCTGGTCGCCACCGTCGCAGGCGACATGGACAGGGTGCGCTACGTCATCGCCGACGGCGACGGGGGCCAGGCCGCGGGGCTGCTGATGACCCGGACGTGGATCGACATCCCCGTGCGCCTGAAATCCGGGCGGCGGGTCGTCTTCGCGCTGGAGCGGGGGACGGTTGTCCGCGAGGCCATGCGGGAGGCGTTCCGGCTGTGGGGCCTGCCCTGGAGAACGTGAATCGCCTCAGGGCGCAGCCGTGTCAGCGCTGGGCCGCTGGCGTCCGGCTGCCGAGGGTGCCGCGAAGTTCGCTCGCGGCATCGAGCGCCAGGCGCCCAGTCGCCGGGGCGGCCGCGAAGGAGCGGCGCATGCCGTAGACGTAGTTCGGACCCGAGCCCACCGAGTAGAAGGGCTGGTATTCCGCGACGGCGTCGTCCCGCCGCACGATGTCCATCTGATTGTCCAGCACGAAATTGTCCGAGCCGATGCGCACCGTGAGAACCGCGTGGCCGATGCGGCGCCGCAGGTCCTGAACGACGACCACCTGCATGGCCGACATCGGGATGCCCAACGCGGCGAGCATGCCCATCTTGAGGATGGCGAAGTCCTCGCAATCGCCCGCGCCCTTCTGGATCGTCTCGCGCGGCGAGGCCCAGTAGTCCTCCACCCCCCACGTCACGGGGTCGAGCTGGTAGCGGACGCTGTGGTTCACCGCGAGGTTCACCTTGCGGACCAGAACGAGGCGGGGCAGGGGCTTGGCGTCGTTCTCCTCCTCGACGCGGCGAAAGGCGCGCATCGGGGCGGACTGACACTCCGGCCCGCCTTCGCAGCCCTCGATGAACAGGCGGGACGGGCCCTCGGCCAGGATGACCTGCCAGCGCTCGCTGATCCCCAGCTTTGCGACGGGAACCGGGACACTGTCGAACAATGACGCAGGAGGACCAGCCGGGGCGAGCGGGTCGAGGGCGGAGGTCACCATGTCCTCGGCCGCAGGCGCCGCCTGGGTCGGCGAACCGGCCGTCTGGGCGGCCGCCGCTCCGGACCCTAGGAGAGAGACGACGAGGCACACCCGTGCGGGGACGGCGATGAGCCACGCACACCGATGGCGCTCTCCGCGTTGTTCGCTCGTCTTTCCCGCTTGGACATTCATACGCGCGATCCACTCGACGTCGTCCGAGAGGATGGCGTGAACCCGTTGATTTCACGGGAAGAAACGCGCTGAACAGGGATTGGAGGAATAACCTAGAGTTGCTGCAACCGTGTAAAGCAATCCGAAAGAAAGGGCCGGGAGAGAAGCACCCTCCCGGCCCATGTCCGATCGCTGCGAACCTACTGAGCCGTGGTCTTCCGGTCGTCCGGATACTTGTAGGTCGGCGCGTTCTTGAGCTGGTCCTTCGTCATGCGCAGCACGCCATGGTCGGGATAGCCGAGGTTGGTGTTCGCGCGGGTCGAGCCCGTGACGTCGTTGGTCATGCCGGTGTTGCTGGTGTTCACCGCCGTGTTGCTGGCGGCGGTGTTCGCCGTCGTGTTGGCGCCGGCCGTGTTGTTGTTCATGGCCGCGTTGTTGTTCGCGGCGGCGTTGTTGTTCGCGGCGGCGGCGGTGCGCATCGGCTGCGTCATCCATTCCACAGTCTTGAAGGGCACGGCCACGTTCTTCTCGCCGATGCCGAGGAAGCCGCCCACGCCGATCACGACGGCCTGGATCGTGCCCTCGTGGTCGAGGATCAGGTCGTTCACGTCGCCGATCTTCTCGTTGTTCGAGCCGTAGATGTCGACGCCGACAAACTTGGAGGCGCGCCAATCCACCGTGCCGTTGGTTTGGGTATAGAACTGCACGCCGTTGGGGCCGGACACGGCCTGCCCGGCGGTCGCTGGGGCCGTCGTGTTGTTCTGGGCAAAGGCGGGGGCGGCCAGGACGGTCGAGGCGACCAGGGCCACGGCAAGGTGTTTCATCAGCATTTTCAATCTCCTCATGTCAGGACCTCGAGCGCGTCAGCGCTTGGCCCGATAACCCCACAGCCGGGGAAAGGTTCATGAGGAGGCGGCCTCGCCGCCGTCGCTGGAGGGCCGTGCCCGCGGTCAGGACGGTGCGCCTGGCCAAAACTCGCCGCCTGGGCAGGGCGAGCGCACGCCGGTCGTGGTGGGCAGGCTCAAGGGCAGCCCCCGGCGCGAGCGGACAGCGAGGAACCCGAAACACTGCGCCTCGACGAAGTCGCCCTGCCAGCCCTCGGCTTCCACCGGCGCGACGGGAACGCCGAGGCGCTGGGACAGGCGCGCCATCAGCGTGGCGTTGAGTCGCCCGCCGCCGGCCACCAGCCAGCGCCCGGGCCGGTCGGGCACGTGCCGCAGCGCTGCAGCCACGCTCTCCACGGTGAAGGCCGTGAGCGTCGCCGCGCCGTCGGCATCGGACAACCCGTCCACCGCCGCGGCCCAGGCATGGAACGCGTTGCGGTCCAGCGACTTCGGCGCGGGCGCCCCGAAGAAGGGATGGCCCAGCAGGCCCGCCAGGAGGTCCTCGTCGACATGGCCCTGGGCGGCGAGCCGGCCTTCGGCATCGTAGGGCAGTCCCCGGCGCTTCAGCATGAAGTCGTCGATCAGGGCGGAGGCGGGACCCGTGTCGAAAGCGATCACGGCCTCGCCGTCGAGATAGGTGACGTTGGCGACGCCGCCGAGGTTCAACACCATCAGCGGCTGCGGGAGCGTGCGGGCCAGGGCCTGGTGGTAGAGCGGCACGAGCGGCGCGCCCTGGCCGCCATCGGCCATGTCGGCGTGGCGGAAGCGGTTGACGGTGTCGATGCCCACCGCCGCCGCAAAACGCGCGCCGTCGCCGAGCTGGCGGGTGAAGCCGGCCTCCGGGCGGTGGAACACGGTCTGACCGTGCAGCCCGACGAGGTTCACGCCAGCCTTGTCCGAGCCGGTCTCGCGAAGGAACCGGAGCACGGCCGCGGCATGGGCGTCGGTGACGCGGGCCTCGAGGTCGGAGAGGGGATCCGTCTGCGCGCGCTGCGGGTCCAACAGGAAATCCAGGAGTTCGCGGCGCAAGGCCTCGGGGTAGGCGTAGGTCCGGCCCGGGCCAGTACCGGAGACCGAGACGCCGTCCGTCTCGATGAGCGCGACGTCGATGCCGTCCATCGAGGTGCCGCTGATCACCCCGATCGCCTTGACCGGGACCCTGGCCTTGCCGTCTGCCATGGCTCGATTCTCCTGTGCCACTCCCGGAGACTAGCGACGCGGCTTGCTCGCGTCCCGGTCGCAGGATAAGCCTTCGCCCCATGCCGCAGCCGCAACCCCGTGTCGCCTTTTATGCCGGGTCCTTCGACCCGGTGACCAACGGCCACCTCGACGTGGTGCGGCATGCCTGCCGGATCGCCGAGCGCCTGGTCGTCGCCATCGGCGTGCATCCCGGGAAAACGCCCCTGTTCACGGCCGACGAGCGGGCGGACATGATCCGCGAGGAATTCGGCGCGCTGGCCGGGCAGACGGGGACGGAGCTCGATGTCGTCACGTTCGACGACCTCGCCGTTGCCGCTGCGCGCCGGCACCATGCGAGCCTCTTCATCCGCGGGCTGCGCGACGGCACGGACCTCGACTACGAGATGCAGCTTGCGGGCATGAACGGCACGATGGCGCCGGAGATCGGCACCGTCTTTCTGCCGGCTTCGCCTCTGGTGCGCCCCATCACGGCCACGCTCGTGCGTCAGATCGCAGCCCTCGGCGGCGACGTGACGCCCTTCGTCCCGCCGGGGGTCGCCCGGCGGCTGGCGGCCCGCTTCGCCCGCTGAGCCACCCAGAACCTCACTCCAGGAGACGCCATGCTTCGCCTCGCCGCCGCCCTCGCGCTGCTGTTCGGCCTCGCCTTCCCGGCTGCCGCCCAGACGCCGCCCCAGGGGCTCGACCCGCAGAACACGATCGTGCTCACCACCAAGACGGGGCCGGTCTACATCAAGCTGCGCCCGGACCTCGCCCCCAAGCACGTCGAGCAGATCAAGGCGCTCACGAAGGAGGGCTTCTACGACGGGATCGTCTTCCACCGCGTGATCGACGGCTTCATGGCCCAGACCGGCGACCCCACGGGCACCGGCATGGGCGGTTCCAAGCTGCCCAACCTGCCCGCCGAGTTCACCCAGACGCCCTTCAAGCGCGGGACGGTCGGCATGGCGCGCTCGCAGAGCCCCAACTCCGCCAATTCGCAGTTCTTCATCTGCTTTGGCGACGCCTCGTTCCTGAACGGCCAGTACACGGTGTTCGGCGAGGTCGTCGGCGGCATGGAGAACGTCGACAAGATCAAGAAGGGCGACAAGGCCAATAACGGCTCGGTCAGCCAGCCCGACAAGATCGTCTCGATGCGCCTTCTGGCGGACTCGAAATAGGCGCAATGCGCCCCCACGCCGGAGCGTGAGGGCGGCTTCCCTTCGCGGCCCCACCCGGGCCGCTCCAGCAGGAGATCAGGAATGGCCATCGACCCCGAAAACACGCTGGTGCTCGAGACGACCAAGGGTCGTGTCGTGATCGAGCTGCGCCCGGACCTCGCGCCGGGCCATGTCGAACGCATCCGCACGCTCGCCAAGGAAGGCTTCTACAACGGCGTGGTGTTCCACCGCGTCATCGACGGATTCATGGCGCAGGGCGGCGATCCCACGGGCACCGGCATGGGCGGCTCCAAGCTGCCGAACCTCAAGGCCGAGTTCAACGCCGAGCCGCATGTGCGCGGCGTCTGCTCCATGGCGCGGTCGCAGAACCCCGACAGCGCGAACTCGCAGTTCTTCATCTGTTTCGAGGACGCCCGCTTCCTGGATCGCCAGTACACGGTCTGGGGCAAGGTGGTCGAGGGCATGGAGAACGTCGACAAGTTCAAGCGTGGCGAGCCCGTGCGCGATCCCGACAAGATCGTCACCGCCACGATCGGCGCGCCGGCCTGATAACCTGCGGCCTGAACCGGATAAAGGATCGGCCGGTCGTTGCGAGCGACCGGCCGACTGATTCACGCAATGGGTGCCGACTGAAAAGGAATGGATCAAATGATTGGCGGCTGAGGTGAAATCCTCAGTAGTGACGCCCGTAACATCCGACAAATGCGCGCTTGATGCAAGCAATTTGCGTGGGGGTTGGTATGATTTCGTTGAAGAAACACGCCAGATATCCACTAAGGGTTGTTTATTCGGCGTGTGAATTTGATTGCAGGTTGTACTGCTAGAAAGTTGAAGAACCTTAACCTCAAACATTCGCGCAAAGGTTGCATCCGCGAGCGTGCAATTTAGAGCCTCAAGCCCCCCGAGCCAGACCATGCGCGTCGACGACTTCGACTTTGAGCTGCCCGACCAGAGCATCGCGCTTCGCCCCGCCTATCCCCGTGATTCCGCGCGGATGCTCGTGGTTCCCGCCGGCCAAGGTCCGTTCGGCGACCATGTCGTGCGCAACCTTCCCGACCTCCTGGCACCGGGCGACGTCCTGGTCGCCAACGACACAAAGGTGATTCCGGCGCGTCTCTCCGGCCTGCGCCGGCGGGGTGAGGCCGTGGCGGGCATCGACGTCACGCTGCACCTGCGCGAGAGCCCGTCTGACTGGGCCGCCTTCGTCCGCCCGGCCAAGAAGCTGACCCCGGGCGACCGGATATCGTTCGGCGAGAGCGGGGAAGGCAGGGCGTGCCTGCTCGGCGCGCTCGACGCCACCGTGGTCGAGAAGCGCGAGGCGGGCGAGGTGCTGCTGCGCTTCGACCTCGCCGGCCCCGTACTGGACGAGGCCATCGCCACGGTCGGCCACATGCCGCTGCCGCCCTACATCGCCTCGCGCCGCGCCGAGGACGAGGCGGACCAGCAGGACTACCAGACCATGTTCGCCCGCCAGGAGGGCGCGGTCGCCGCTCCGACGGCCGGGCTGCACTTCACGCCGGAGCTCGAGGCGGCTCTCGCCGACCGCGGCATCCCGATCGTGCGCGTGACTCTTCATGTCGGCGCCGGCACGTTCCTGCCGGTCAAGGCGGAGGACACGAAGGACCACCGCATGCACGCCGAGATCGGCGAGATCTCGGGGCAGGCGGCGGAGACCATCAACGCGGCCCGCGCGGCCGGCGGCAGGGTGGTCAGCGTCGGCACCACCAGCCTGCGGCTGCTGGAGACGGCCGCCCTGCCGGATGGGCGCCTCGAGGCCTGGCGGGGCGCGACCTCGATCTTTATCACGCCCGGCTACCGGTTTCGCGCGGTGGACGTGTTGATGACGAACTTCCACCTGCCGCGCTCGACGCTGTTCATGCTCGTGAGCGCCTTCGCGGGTCTCGAGCGCATGAAGGCGGCCTATGCGCACGCCATCGCCTCGGGTTATCGCTTCTACTCCTATGGCGACGCGAGCCTGCTGTTCCGCGCCGATCCGGACCGCCCTGCATGACGACGCCCATCGCCGAGACCTCGGTCGCCGCCGCCCCCGCCACCACGGAGTTCACCTTCGCCGTCAGCGCCACGGACGGCCGCGCGCGCACCGGCCAGATCCGCATGCCCCGCGGCGTCATCCGCACACCGGCCTTCATGCCCGTCGGCACGGCCGCGACGGTGAAGGCCATGTATCCGGAGCAGGTGAAGGCGCTGGGCGCCGACGTCGTCCTCGGCAACACCTACCACCTGATGCTGCGGCCGGGCGCCGAGCGGGTGGCCAGGCTCGGCGGCCTGCACGCGTTCATGAACTGGCCCTACCCGATCCTCACGGATTCCGGCGGTTTCCAGGTCATGTCGCTCGCCCAGCTGCGAAAGCTCGACGAAAAGGGCGTCACCTTCCAGTCGCACATCGACGGCTCGGCCCATGTGCTGACGCCCGAGCGCTCCATCGAGATCCAGGGCCTGCTCGGCTCCGACATCCAGATGCAGCTCGACGAATGCATGAAGCTGCCCTGCAGCGACGCGGAGGCCGAGCGCGCCATGGAGCTCAGCCTGCGCTGGGCGGAGCGCTCCAAGGCCGCCTTCGGCGACCAGCCGGGCCGGGCGATGTATGGCATCGTCCAGGGCGGGGCTGTGCCGGCGTTGCGCGAGCGCAGCGCCCGCGCTCTCGTCGACCTCGACCTCAAGGGCTACTCGATCGGCGGGCTCGCCGTCGGCGAACCTCAGGACGTGATGCTCTCCATGATCGACGTGGTCGAACCGCTTCTGCCGGCGGAGAAGCCCCGCTACCTCATGGGCGTCGGAACGCCCGACGATATCGTCGAATCCGTGCGCCGCGGCGTCGACATGTTCGACTGCGTCATGCCGACGCGCGCCGGCCGCCATGGCCTCGCCTATACGCGCTTCGGCAAGATCAACCTGCGCAACGCCCGCCATGCGGACGATCCGCGCCCGTTGGACCCTGACTCCACCTGCCCAGCCGCCCGCGACTACAGCCGCGCCTACCTGCACCACCTCGTCAAGGCCGGCGAGATCCTGGGCATGATGCTGCTCACCTGGGTGAACCTGGCCCATTACCAGGACCTCATGGCCGGCCTGCGCCAGTCCATCGCGGAGGGCCGGTTTTCGGACCACGTGGCGGGGGTGAAGGAAGGCTGGGCGAGAGGGGACATGGAGCCGGTCTGAGGACAAGGGCTGGGCCTCACCGACCCCCTCCGCCTTGCGGGGAGGGGTGAGGGGTGGGGGGCGGTGCGGCGCGCAGCGTTCTGTGCTGTATCGCTGTTCGTCCGGCGCCCCCACCCCATACCCCTCCCCACAAGGGGGAGGGGAGCGGCAGGCATCGCGGCCACCCCGCAACCAAGGCGGTCCATGCGAATTGGGTGCTCCCCTTTGCGCCAATCCCCCTATATACCCGCCCTCGACCCCGCTTAGACGACCACGAGGCCCTCCGATGACAGGAACCCAGCGCTCGAGCGCCGATCTCGATCCCCGCCGCCGGCGTATCCTGTTTCGGGCCTGGCACCGGGGCATGCGGGAGATGGACCTGATCATGGGCCAGTTCTGCGACGCCCACGTCGCCGCGCTCGACGAGGCCGAACTGGATGAGTTCGAGCGGCTGATCGAGGTGCCCGACCGCGATCTCCTGAGCTGGCTCACGGGCGAGGCGGAAACGCCGGTGAACTACGACCTGCCGGTCTTCCGCAAGCTCAAGGCCTTCCACACCCACCTGGGCCCGATCCACGTCTGACCCGCTGCGACCCCGCGGGTCGCCCCCGTCCGCTGCATGCCGTCTCCGGCCGAACCCGGCCGCCTCTCGCGAATTCTCAGTGCCATGGCCAAGACCCGTCCCCTGGACCGCGCCGCCGAGCTGATCGGCCGCAGCAAGCCCTTCACCATCGCCTCGGTGCCGGACGGCTTCGACGCGGTGCTGATCGCCGATCTCGCGCGCGTCGCCGCCCGGGCCGCGCCGGAACGGCCGGCCGTGTTCATGGTCGTGGCCCGCGACGGCCAGCGCCTCTCGTTGCTGGAGAACGGCCTCGCCTTCGTGGCGCAGGACATCGAGGTGCTATCGCTGCCGGCCTGGGACTGCCAGCCCTATGACCGCGTGTCACCCAACGCCGCGATCGCCTCGCGGCGCATGACGGTGCTGTCGCGGCTCGCCCGTTCGCGCTCCGGAGAGGACAAGCCGCGGATCCTGCTGACGACCGTCAACAGCGTGCTCCAGCGCGTGCCCAGGCGCCGCCGCGTGGCGGGAGAGAGCTTTTCGGCGGCGCCCGGCAACCTCGTCGACACGCAGGAGCTGGCGCAGTGGCTGGAAAACAACGGCTTCCTGCGGACATCGACCGTGCGCGAGACCGGCGAATATGCCGTCCGCGGCGGCATCGTCGACCTCTTCGCGCCGGGCCTGCCGCTGCCCGTGCGGCTCGACTTCTTCGGCGACACGCTGGAATCGATCCGCAGCTTCGATCCTGAGACGCAGCGCACCGTGGGACAGCTGCGCGCGCTCGACCTCGTGCCCATGAGCGAGGTGCAGCTTACCACGGAAACGATCAAGCGCTTCCGCCAGAACTACATCTCGCTCTTCGGCGCGGCGACGCGCGAGGACACCCTCTACGAGGCCGTCAGCGAGGGCCGCCGCCACCCCGGCATGGAGCACTGGCTGCCGCTCTTCCACGAGGGGCTCGACACGCTGTTCGACTATGTCGACGGCGCGCCGGTGCTGCTCGACCCGCTGGCGGAGGACGCGGCGGGCGAGCGCCTCGCCCAGATCAAGGATTACTATGACGCCCGCAAGGCGGCGCTCGACAAGCCGCCGGCCGAGAAGCTCGGCCAGGGCGCGCCGCCCTACAAGCCGCTGGCGCCGGATGCGCTCTACCTCGCCCCGCAGGAATGGGCGGAGAGGCTGGGCGCGGCCACGGCGGTCCGCCTGACGCCCTTCGCCCAGCCTGATACGCCGGAGCGGCCGGTCATCGACGCCGGCGGGCGGCAGGGCCGCAGCTTCGCGGCGGAGCGCGCGCAGGAGGGCGAGCAGGGCTCGGCCAACGTGTTCGACGCGGCGGTGGCCCACATCCAGGCCCTGCAGAAGGACGGCAAGCGCGTCATCGTCACCGCCTGGACGGAGGGCTCGCGCGAGCGCTTCGCGCATGTACTGGGCGACCACGGCCTCAAGGGCGGCGTCAACGTCTCGCAGCTCGCGCACGCGATGGCGCAGCCGCGCAACGTCGCGACCTACGCAGTCTGGGGCATGGAGCACGGCTTCGAGACGGCGGACCTCGCCGTCGTCGCCGAGCAGGACGTGCTGGGCGACCGCCTGGTGCGGCGCGGGCGCAAGACCAAGCGGCCGCAGGATTTCATCGCCGAGGTCGGCAGCCTGACGCAGGGCGACCTCGTGGTCCACGTGGACCACGGCATCGGCCGTTTCGTCGGGCTGAAGACGATCGATGCGGCGGGTGCGCCGCATGATTGCCTGGAGATCCACTATGCCGGCGGGGACAAGCTGTTCCTGCCCGTGGAGAACATCGAGCTCCTGTCGCGCTACGGCTCGGAGGAGACGGAGGTCGCGCTCGACAGGCTCGGCGGCGGCGCCTGGCAGGCCCGCAAGGCCAAGCTCAAGGAGCGCATCCGCGAGATGGCGCATGCGCTCATCAAGGTGGCGGCCGCGCGCGCGCTGCGCGAGGCCCCGCGCCTCGCCCTGGCCGAGGGCCTCTACGACGAGTTCTCGGCCCGCTTCCCCTATGACGAGACCGAGGACCAGCAGAACGCCATCGACCAGGTGCTGGACGACCTGAATTCCGGCAGGCCCATGGACCGCCTGATCTGCGGCGACGTCGGCTTCGGCAAGACCGAGGTGGCGCTCCGCGCCGCCTTCGCGGCGGCGATGGCCGGCCGGCAGGTCGCCGTCGTCGTGCCGACGACCCTGCTGGCGCGCCAGCACTTCAAGACCTTTTCGGAGCGCTTCCACGGCCTGCCGATCAAGGTGGCGCAGGCGTCACGCTTCGTCCCGGCCGCCGAGCTCAAGGCCGTGAAGGCAGGCATCGCGGACGGTACCATCGACATCGTCGTGGGCACGCACGCGCTGCTGGGCAAGGCGATCCAGTTCAAGGATCTCGCTTTGCTCATCGTCGACGAGGAGCAGCATTTCGGCGTCGGCCACAAGGAGCGGCTGAAGGAGCTGCGCGCCGAGATCCACGTGCTGACGCTGTCCGCGACGCCCATCCCGCGCACCCTGCAGCTCGCGCTGACCGGCGTGCGCGAGCTCTCGATCATCGCCACGCCGCCGGTCGACCGGCTCGCGGTCCGCACCTTCGTGACGCCGTTCGATCCGCTGGTCATTCGAGAGGCGCTGCTGCGTGAGCGCTATCGCGGCGGTCAGAGCTTCTTCGTCTGCCCGCGCATCGAGGACATCGCGGAGGTGAAGGCCTTCCTCCAGGCCGAGGTGCCGGAGGCCAAGGTCGCCATCGCGCATGGCCAGCTGGCGGCGACCGAGCTCGAGCAGGTGATGACCGCCTTCTATGACGGCCAGTACGACATCCTGCTCTCAACGGCGATCGTGGAGTCCGGCCTGGACATCCCAACGGCCAACACTTTGATCGTGCACCGGGCGGACATGTTCGGGCTCGGCCAGCTCTACCAGCTCAGGGGCCGAGTGGGCCGCGGCAAGACCCGCGCCTACGCCCTCTTCACGGTGCCGCCGAACCGGACGCTCACGGCGCAGGCGGAGCGCCGGCTCAAGGTGCTGCAATCGCTGGACACGCTGGGGGCAGGCTTCCAGCTCGCCTCGCACGACCTCGACATCCGCGGCGCGGGCAACCTCCTGGGCGATGAGCAGTCGGGCCACATCAAGGAGGTCGGCTACGAGCTCTACCAGCAGATGCTGGAGGAGGCCGTCGCCTCTCTCAAGGCGGGCATCGAGGACGATGCTGCCGATACGCAGTGGTCGCCTTCCATCACCATCGGCACGCCGGTGATGATCCCCGAGGACTACGTGCCCGACCTGCACCTGCGCCTCGGGCTCTACAAGCGGCTCTCCTCGCTCGACACGGACGAGGCCATCAACGGCTTCGGCGCGGAGCTGGTCGACCGCTTCGGGCCATTGCCGGAGGAGGTGAAGCAGCTCCTCGCCATCGTCGGCATCAAGGCGCTCTGCAGGCGCGCCAACGTGGACAAGGTGGATGCCGGGCCGAAGGGCGTCATCGTCTCCTTCCGCGACAACGCCTTCGCCAATCCCGAAGGCCTCGTGCGCTACGTCGGCGAGCAGGGCTCGCTCGCCAAGGTGCGGCCGGACATGCGGATCGTCTTCATCCGCGACTTCGACGACCCGGAGGAGCGCCTGAAGGGCACCACGGTGATCCTGCGCAACCTCGCGCAGATCGCCGAGCGCAAGAAGGCGGCGTAACTGTCGGCTCAGGGTTGCTCCGCTGCGGCTCGGGCCTGGTCGATCGCGCTCGCCAAAACCTCCGGCGATTCAGCGCCGGAGACGGCATGGCTCCCGCCGAAGATGAAGAAGGGCACGCCCTGGATGCCGAGCTCGCGCGCCATGTCGATCTCGCGGCGCACGTCGTCCGCCAAGGCGTCGCTGGCGAGGACGTCGTCGACGACCGCGGCGTCGAGGCCCGCGCCGGCTGCGACGTCGCGGAGGACTGCCTTGTCGCCGATGTCCCTGCCGTCCTCGAAATAGGCGGCGAAGAGCTTTTCGACGAGCGCGTCCTGGCCGCCGGACGCGGCGGCGAGCCGGATGAGCCGGTGCGCGTCGAGCGTGTTAGGTGAGCGCTGGATCGCCTCGAAGGCGAAGCGAATCCCGAGGTCTGACCCCAGCGCCTCCAGCCGCTCGTGAACCGGCGCGAGGCGGTCCAGCGAGCCGAACTTGCGGCGCATGTAGTCCTGCCGGTCGAGGCCCCCGGCGGGAATCGTGGGGTCGAGCTGGAAGGGCCGCCAGCGCACGACCGTCTCCACGTCGGGCCGCGAGGCGAGGGCGGCGAGCAGTCGGCCGCGGCCGAGATAGCACCAGGGGCAGACCACGTCCGACACGACGTCGATGGTGAGGGGCTGCGAGGCTTGGGTCATGGCAAAACCGGGGGTTGGGACAAAGCAAGGCCACGTCCTGGGGCGTCAAGTCGCCCGGGCGGCGCTGGTTCCGTGGTGAATAGATCAGCCGACCGGCGCTGGATAGCCGTCGAGAGGGTTGTTGACGCGGATGAGGGTCGCGACCTGACCGTCACGGTCAAGGCTGGCGACGAAGGGCGTCGGCGTCCAGTCGGTATCGCGGTCGGGTCGGCGCTCGTTGAGGCGGAGCGCCACGCTCGCGCCCGAGAGCGAAATGCGGAGGGCGGCGTCCTGGCGGCAGGCCAGCACGAGCGCGCCGTCCTCCTCCGGCACGCGCGCCTCCGCGAGGTTGATGGCGGCGCGCCCGTCGGGACCCCTGCGGCCCATCAGGATCGAGCGTTCCCCGAGGGGCAGCAGGTCGACCACGGGGCAGCGAACTCGCCGCCGGCCTGCCGTGCCGAATCGAACGGGTGGCCGGTGCAGGATGACGAGGGAGGCGAGACGCGGGTCGGACATCAGCCCGGACCCCTCGAGCGGGTCCTCGATGACCGAAGGGCAAATGAGATGAGGACGCGCCGCCTGCTCGAGCGCGGCCTGCAGCCCGGCGCCGGAGAAGAGCGGCTGCAGCAGCAGGCTACCTCCGATCAGCAGCGGCGCCATGGCGACGACCAGACCGGCCTGAGTCATGGGCGAGACCGTCGACAAGACCGTCTCGCCAGAGGCCATGCCCGTTCGCAGGACGAGTTGCAGGGCCAAGGCGACGACCGACTCCTGGTCGTGCACGAAGAGGGCAGGGCCGCCCGCGCCGAATTCGACCGTCATCACGGAGTGGGAGGCCGGTCGACCCGACGGAGGCGGCTCGCGCATCGCTGCCTCGCGGTCTTCCGTGAAGGCCTCGTCGAGGCCGATCACGCCGGCGGGCAGCCGGTCGCCAAAGCCCATCAGGAAGCGGGGGCCCTCGCCACCGACGGCGGCCGCCCGCACCCGGTCGATCGGATGGACGTCGCCGATGCCGGAGCACGAGATGGCGGCCTGCGCCCCGCTCGCAACGATCACCGCGGCGATCTCCTCCTCGCTCGCCGTGGGCGGCACGAGGCAGGGGACGAGGCCCGCCTTGAGCGAGGCGAGGATGGAGACCGGGGCCTCGATCGTCGCCCCGAGGCACAGCAGGATCACGGCGTTGCGGGCCAGCCCGAGATCCTCGATGCGATGGCGAAGCCGCTCCACCGCGTCATGGGCCCCAGCATAAGTGAGCTGGGCCCCCGCGCCTCCGCCGGGAATGGCAACCTGGCCAAAGGCCATGGCGGCGGAGCCGAACTGCACGGTGGAGGCGAACAGGTCCAGCAGAGTGACGCCCGCCCAGGGAGGGGTCCTCTCGCCCGTGGATCCGAAGTCCTGCGCCTCGATCACTCGGCCGCTCATCTTGAAGTATGGCAAGTCACAGTATGCGCGATTCAGGGTTGTTCACGCCAGAGTGTTTCAGGTTGAAAACCGAACAAAGCCGTCGTGTTAGGCCGTTTAACTTGAGATGTCCTTGCAACCCACTGCTCCGGCTGGTTGAAGAGCGGAAGGACATAAGCCTGGGATAGAAGGACCCGGTCGAGCGCCCGCACGGCCGAGACGAAATCGTCGCGGGACCGGGCCGCCAGCATGGCGTCGATCATGGCGTCGATCGCCGGCAGCTTGGCGCCCGCATAGTTCAACGAGCTCTCCCGGTCTGCCGACTTCATGCCCCAGCGGTTGAACTGCTCGTTTCCGGGGGACGGCGTGCCGCCCCAGGTGAACTGGATCATGTCGAAGTCGAAGGCGGCGAGGCGGCGCCAGTACTGCACGTCATCGGTGAGGCGGACCTTCATCGTGATGCCGAGGCGCTGCAACGCCTGCGCGTAGTTCACGGCGAGCCGCTCCTGCACCCGGCTGGAGGCGAGGAACTCGATGACCATCGGCTCGCCGGTCTTCGCGTTGCGCATCGTGCCGTCGCGCAGGGTCCAGCCGGCCTCTTCGAGCAGACCGAGCGCCTGCTTGGCCCGCTCGCGGTCGCGTCCCGAGCCGTCCGCGCTGGGCGGCGTCCAGCGTCCCTCCATGATGTCGGGAGACACGGCGTCTGGGAAGGGCGCCAGCAATTCCCGCTCCCGGGCGGTGGCGGGCCGCCCCGTGGAGGCGAGGTCGGAGCCTTCGAAGAAGCTCGTCGTCCGCTTGTAGACCCCGCCGAAGAGGTGCGTGTTCACCCAGTCGAAGTCGAACAGCAGGGTCAGCGCCTCCCGGACGCGCTTGTCCGCGAAGAGCGGCCGCCGCGTGTTGAAGACGAAGGCGTTCATGCCCTTGGGCGTGCGCGCCACCACGGGGTCCTTCACCACGCGCCCGTCCAGGATGGCGGGGAAGTCGTACTGCGTGGTCCAGCGGGTGGGGCTGTCTTCCGTGCGCACGTCGTAGAGCCCACCCTTGAAGGCCTCGAAGAGCGCATTCGCGTCACGGTAATAGTCGAACCGAATCTCCTCCGGGTTGTAGAGACCCCTGGCGACCGGCAGCACGTCCCCCCACCAGTCCTTGATGCGGCGGAAGGTGATGCTTTCTCCCGGCTTCACCGCGCTCACGGTGTAGGGGCCGGTGCCGATCGGGATGGCGAGGCTCGTCTCCTCGAAGCGGGCGGGGTCCATCGCCGCCTTCGAGAAGACCGGCATGAGCGCGAGGATCAGCGGCAGTTCCCGGTCGCCCGCCCCCGTCAGGTCGAACCGCACGGTGAGCGGATCGGGGGTCTCGACCTTCACGGCCTTGGCGTACCAGCTGCGGAAGCTGGGCTTGCCCTTGCGCTTCAGGAGGTCCCAGGTGAACACGACATCCTCGGCCGTGACCGGCCGCCCGTCGGAGAACCGGGCCCGCGGATCGAGACGGAAGGTGACCCAGCTGCGGTCCGGCGGGGTCTCGATGCTCTGCGCCACCTGGGCGTAGAGCGTGAAGGGCTCGTCCCAGGAGCGCGCCATGAGGCTCTGGTAGACGAGGCCAAGCGGCGGCGAGACGCCCTGGGCGGCGATGCCGCGCACCGAATAGGAGTTCAGAGTGTCGAAGGTGCCCTGGACGCCGAAGACGACGCGCCCACCCTTGGGAGCATCCGGCCGCGCATAGGGGAGGTTGGCGAAGTCGGGCGCCAGCGCGGGATCGCCGTGCATGGCGATGCCATGGCTTGGCTGGGCGACCGCCTGCCCGACGCCCAGCAAGCCAGCGGTCAGCGACAGGACCGCCAGCAGAACTCCGATCACCCTTGATTCGAGGACCAAACGCATCCGACGACCATAGCACGGCGCCGGATTCGCGACGTCCGGGCAACGCCTTGCTCGCCCCGCGAGACCTTCGGCTTTTTCCGTCTGGCAAGGCGGCCCGCAAAGCGCTATGAGCAGCCCGCGCGTCATCCTCTCGCCTCATTGTCCGCAGAAGCAGCGGGCCGGCAGGGGCCCTGGCGCACCCGCCTTCTCGTGCGTTCCGGGACCGGTGTCCTCCCCAGCCGACAACACGACGGAACCGCGTGCCGCACAGCCCGACCCCTGAGAGGACCTGACCTGATGACGTTTGACCGGACGCCGACCGCCCAGACGGGGCGCATCGCCCTCCTCGCCGCGACGGCCGTGCTGATCGCCTCCTCGGCTCTGGCCCAGACCACCCCGGCGCCCAAGCCGGCGGCGCCGAAGCCTGCAGCTCCTGCCCAGCCCGCGCCTGCAGCCCCCGCACCGGCCCAGCCTGGCGCTCCCGCGCAGGGGCAGGCGCCCGCCGGCCAGACCGGCCCGGCCGTCGTCCAGGTGAAGCCGGAGCCCTCCCAGGCCGACTGGCTCAAGGTCTGCGGCAAGGATCCGAACGCCGGCAAGGAGATCTGCTACACGACCCGCGACTTCGTCTCCGACCAGGGCCAGCCCGTGCTCGCCGTGGCCGTCTACGACGTGAAGGGCGACCCGCAGAAGATCGTTCGCTTCCTGATGCCGCTCGGGCTGCTCGTGCAGCCCGGCATCCGCTTCGCGCCGGACAATGGCAAGGCCGAGACCGGCCGCTACGCGATCTGCTTCCCGAATGGCTGCTTCGCCGAGGCGACGGTGAAGGACGACATGATCGCCGCCTTCAAGAAGGGCACCACGCTGAACATCAGCGTGCAGAACCAGTTCACCCGCGAAGTCACGTTCCAGGTCCCGCTGGGCGGCTTCGGCAAGGCCTTCGACGGCCCGCCGATCGATCCGGCCGTGCTGGAGCAGCAGCAGAAGCAGCTGCAGGACCAGATGCAGAAGCAGGCCGACGAGATGCGCAAGAAGCTGGAGCAGGGCGGCGGCGCCGCTCCCGCCCCCGGCGCTGCGCCCGCGGCTCCCGTTCCGGCTCCGGCGGCTCCTGCCAAGCCTTGACCGGCGGCCAAGAACTCAGAACGACAAAGGCGGGCTTTGGCCCGCCTTTTTCATGCCTTGGGTTTGTCGATCGTGTCATCCCCGGCGGTCCACGCAGTCGGCCGGGAAGGGGCTCAAGACTTTGCGAGCGTGCCCCTGGACCCCCTCCCGTGCCTTTGGCGCGCCGGGGATGACACGGCGCGCCAAAACGCGTCAGTTCAGCAGATCGCGCCGGGCGTGGTAGGCGCCCGCGGAATCCTGGTCGAAGACGTCCTTGACCTGCGGATGGCGGATCGGCTCCCCGGACGTGTCGGGAAGCAGGTTCTGCTCGGAGACATACGCGACGTATTCGGTGTCGGCGTTCTCGGCAAAAAGATGGTAGAACGGCTGGTCACGCGCCGGCCGCACCTCCTCTGGAATGGAATTGTACCATTCCTCCGTGTTGGAGAACGTGGGATCGACGTCGAAGATCACGCCTCGGAACGGGTAGATCCGGTGCTTCACAACCTGGCCAATGGCATATTTCGCGTTTCGTGCCTTCATGGCTCGACCCGATACGTCCGGATGCGCAGGCCTGTCAATGCGACAGCCCGGCCATCCCTGGCGCCATCCTGCCGCCCGTTCGTTCAAAAACCGTAGACGGCGGCGCGCTCCGGGTCGCGGGCCGCGACCGTCCTAGCGAGGTCGACGATCACCTTGGCCTGCTTCCAGGTGGCGTCGTCCTGCATCTTCCCGTCGATCATCACCGCGCCGCTGCCGTCCGGCATAGCCTCCAGGATCCGGCGCGCAAAGGCGACCTCGCCCGCATCGGGGCTGAACACCGCCTTGGCGATGGCGATCTGGGAGGGATGCAGGGTCCATGCTCCGGCGCAGCCGAGCAGGAAAGCGTTGCGGAACTGGACCTCGCAGGCTGCGGCGTCCGAAAAGTCCCCGAACGGCCCGTAGAAGGGCTTGAGCCCATTCGCGGCGCATGCGTCGACCATCTTGGCGATAGTGTAGTGCCAGAGATCCTGCTGCGCGACGGTGCGGGCCTGCCCTTCAGCCGGGTCCGACAGGACCTTGTATTCGGGGTGCCCACCGCCGACGCGCGTCGTCTTCATGGCGCGGGAGGCTGCAAGGTCGGCCGGGCCGAGGCTCATCCCGTGCATGCGGGGGGAGGCCGCGGCAATGGCGTCCACGTTCTTCACGCCCTCGGCGGTTTCGAGGATGGCGTGAATGAGGATCGGCTTGGTCACGCCGTGACGCGCCTCGAGCTGAGCCAGCAGCTGGTCGAGGTAGTGGATGTCCCAGGGACCCTCGACCTTGGGCAGCATCACCACGTCGAGCTTGTCGCCCACCTCCGCCACGATCCGCTGCACGTCGTCCAGCATCCACGGGCTGTTCAGCGCGTTGATGCGCGTCCACAGGCCCGTTCCGCCGAAATCCGTGTCGCGCGCCATCGCGATGAAGCCCTCGCGCGCCGCCTCCTTGGCCTCGACGGGGATTGCGTCCTCAAGGTTGCCGAGAACCACGTCCACCTGCCCGGCGAGCTCCGGCACCTTCATGCGGACCTTCTCGATGTGCGGCGGCACGAAGTGGATCATCCGCTCCAGCCGGACCGGGAGCTCGCGATAGGGCTCGGGCGCGCCGATGGCGAGCGGCTTGAAGAAGGAGCGGGCGAGCTTCATGGACGGGGTCTCCGGCGTCGTGCTGCAGCGCAATATGCCATGCGAAATACCCGCGGCAATCGTCCAAGCGGCCAATGCGGCGAACCGATTGTCTTCAGCCCCAGCGCCGATGCCCCCACATCCACTGGCCCGGACTCTCGCGGATCCAGCGCTCGAAGACGGCCTGGATGGCGGCCGTCGTGGCGTGCACGTCGGCAGCCCGGTCGGTCGTCTGGGTGACCGGCACGATCTCGGCGGTGACTCGGAAGCGGCAGCCCTCGAGCCGGATCACCCGGCCCGCGAGCAGAGGCACGTGCCGTCCGCGCGCCAGCAGCGCGGGGAAGGGGGAGGAGGGCGCCTCCCGGCCGAAGAAAGGGACGCGCTCGCCGAAATGGTCGCGCAGGTCGGCGAGCACGGTGATGCCGCCACCCTGCCGAAGCACCTTCATCAGGGCCGTCACGCTGCCATGGCCCTTGCTGATCAGGCCCAGCCTGTAGTGGTCGCGCCGCATGCGGGTCACGTACTCGTCCACGAGGCTGTTCTTGATACGCTGGTAGACGCCGGCCACGGGGATCCCGAGCCGGTCGAGCATGGGCGAGGCGATCTCCCAGTTGCCCATGTGCAGCGAGACGATGACGAAGCCACCCCTCCGCATGACGTCCATGACCTCGGGCGGAATGTCGACCTCGACTCGGGAGGGATCGCGGATGATCTCGTCGATGCGCAGGGCCTCCGCGAAGGTTCGGCCCAGCATCTCCCACATGTCGCCGATAATGGACTCCCGCCGTGCGGGATCCAGCTCCGGCATCGAGACCGCGAGGTTCTGCAGGGCCCGTTCATGGCGGCGCTGGTAGGGTGCGAGATGGCGCCAAAACCAGCCGGACAGGGCCGAGCTCGTGTCGAGCGGCATCAGCCGGAACAGGCCGACCACCAGCCGGAAGCCGACATATTCCAGCCAGGCGAGCAGGCCCTTGAGCCCCTCGGGGGCTCCGCGGATGCCCGTCTGGATGTCGGTCCTCTGCACGTTCTCGGTCAGTCCCATGGCGCTTGGCACCCGCTAGCATGGGCGCGGCCCCGCAGGAAGCGGGAAGACGCCCTGCGCCGGGGGGCGGTTGACGCCCGGATGGGCTGGCCTTAGGTGCAACGGCCGTTTCGGCCCCGTCCTCCACCCAGCGAGTTCAGCCGCCTTGACCAGCGTCGCCACCCTGGCCATGCCGTTCTTCGGCCTGATCTTCCTCGGCTTTTTCTGCGGCAAGGTCGCCAAGCTGCCCGAGGCCGGCCTGCAGTGGATGAATTTTTTCATCGTCTACGTCGCACTGCCGGCTTTGTTCTTCAAGCTGATCTCGGTCGCGCCGCTCGAGCAGCTTGCCAACTGGCGCTTCCCGGCCGGCACGACCTTGTGCACGGCGATCGCCTTCGGGCTGGCGTTCGGCATCGGCATGGCGTTCTCCGCCCGCCATGTCCGGGCCTCGACAATCCAGGCCCTGGTGGGAGCCTATTCCAACATCGGCTACATGGGGCCCGGCCTGACGCTCGCCGTGCTGGGGCAGGCGGCGATCGTTCCCACCGCGCTCATCTTCGTCTTCGACACGATCCTGTTCTTCTCTCTCGTGCCTTTCCTCATGGCGCTCGGCGGACGCGGCGAGATGAGGCTCGGCGAGACCGCGCGTTACGTTCTGAAGCGCATCGTCACCCACCCCTTCAACATCGCTACCGCCATCGCGGTGACGGCCGCCTTCTTTCACATCGCGCCGCCGGATCCCATCGACACGATGCTGGTCTTCCTCAAGAACTCGGCGGCGCCCTGCGCCCTCTTCACGATGGGCGTGACGGTGGCGCTGAGGCCATTGCGGCGGGTGCCGCTGGAAATCCCCTTCCTGCTCGTGATCAAGCTGGTGCTGCACCCGCTGCTCGTCTGGGTGATCCTGTCCTGGATCGGCAATTTCGAGCGCGAGTGGATGTTCACCGCCATCATGATGGCGGCGCTGCCGCCCGCCCTGAACGTCTTCGTGCTGGCCAACCAGTACCGGGTCTATGTCGAACAGGCCTCGACGGCGATCCTTCTGGGAACGCTCGCCTCCGTGTTCACCGTCACCAGCCTGCTCTTGGCGATTGCGCACGACTCGATCCCATACGACCTGTTTCCTTGAGCGACCCGATCGGTGAGATTGGTCCCCAGGGGTCTCGCGCGAGCGGGGCGAGGGGAGGGGCGACATGGCGTCCGCAGGGGACGGGGCACTCGAGGGCCTGCTCGTTCTCGACTTCAGCACGCTCCTGCCGGGTCCCCTCGCCGGGCTGATGCTCGCCGAGGCCGGCGCCGACGTCGTCAAGGTCGAGCGGCCGGGCGGCGAGGACATGCACCGCTTCGAGCCGAGGCTCGGCGAGACCTCCGCGCCTTGGCTCATCCTCAACCGCGGCAAGCGTGTGGTCACGGCGGACCTCAAGAGTCCTGCCGCGCTGGAGGACCTGTGGCCTCTCGTCGACAGTGCGGATGTCGTCGTCGAGCAGTTCCGCCCCGGCGTGATGGAGCGCCTGGGCCTTGGCTACGACGCTCTGGCCTCCCGCAATCCCCGGCTCGTCTACTGCTCGATCACAGGATACGGCCAGACCGGTCCCCGCGCCCACGAGGCCGGGCACGACATCAACTACCAGGCGGTGACGGGGCTGCTGGCGCTCGCGCCCGGCACGACGGAGGCGCCGGCCGTGCCGGCCTCGCTCACGGCGGATATCGCGGGTGGGGCCATGTCGGCGGTCACGAACATCCTGCTCGCGCTACGCCAGCGCGAGAGGACGGGGCATGGCTGCCACCTCGATATCGCAATGGCCGACGCGATGTTCACCTTCGGCTGGCTCGCCCATGCCGTGGGCCACGCGACCGGGAGGTTTCCCGATGCGGCAGGCACGCTTCTGACGGGCGGCAGCCCGCGCTACGGGCTCTACGCGACGGCCGACGGCCGTTTCCTCGCGGTCGGGGCGCTGGAAGAAAAGTTCTGGTTGGCATTTGCGATGGCCATCGGCCTGCCGGAGGCTCTCCGGGCCGAGGGAGCGCCCGCCGCCACGGTGCGCGGGGCGGTCACGGCGATCGTCGGTAGCCGCGACGCTGCCCACTGGCACGCCCTGCTCGCGCCGCTGGATTGCTGCTGCACAGTCGTGGCCACGCTCGAGGAGGCGCTCGCCGACCCGCATTTCCACCAGCGCGGGCTGTTCGAAGGCCATGTCGAAGGCGGGGGCGGGCGACTGCCGGCGCTCCCGCTCCCGCTGTCGCCTCACGTGAGGCGCAGTCGCCAGGGCGTCACAGCGCCTCGCCGAGGCCCTGCTTCATGACGAAGCGGCGCAGCGGCGGGATGCGGCTGATGGCCATGAGGCCGAGGCCGCGCGCGACGTCGACCGGAAGCAGCCCCGAAAGCAGCGAGCGGTTGAGCGCGTCCACCGCCCCGGTTCGGGTCGCCACGTCGAAGCGCCGGGCGCGGTCATAGGCTGCCAGCCCCTGGCTTGCGCCTGGGTCGCCGGGAGCCTCGCCGACGGCGTCGCGCAGGGCCTTCACGTCGCGAAGTCCGAGGTTCAGCCCCTGCGCCCCGATGGGAGGGAAGACGTGCGCCGCCTCGCCGACGAGGGCGATGCGGTCCGCCGAGAAGCGGTCCACGGCGAGGCCGCCCATCGGCACAGCCCCCCGCGGACCCGCGAGCCGCATCCCGCCCAGCATGGACTGCGCCTGCGCCTCCACGGCCCGCGAGAAGGCCGAGTCGTCCATCGCCTGCAGCCGGCGGGCATGCCCGGACGAGACCAGCCAGACGAGGCTCGAGCGCCGCCCCTGCATGGGCACCAGTGTGAAGGGTCCCTCGCGGGTGTGGAATTCTGTGGACGTATCGCGGTGGGGCCGGTCATGCGCGAAGATCGCCGTGAGCGCCACCTGCTCGTAGCTCCATTCCCGGGCCGTGATGCCCGCTGCCTCGCGCACCGAGGAACGGCGGCCATCGGCCCCCACCACGAGCGGCGCCTCGATGCTGCTCCCGTCGGCCATCGCGAGGCAGGCTCCGTCCGCACGAAGCACCATGGCGGTCATGGAGGGAGCGAGCAACGTCAGGTTCTGCGTCTCGCGCGCCCTGGCCACGAGCCCGTCCACGAGCGCCGCGCTCTCGACATTCTCCCCGAACACGTCGAGCCCGATCTCAGAGGCGTGGAAGGACACGGGGGGCGCCCGGAACAGGCTGCCGGTGTCGTCGACGATGGCGAGCGTCTCGAGGGGCGAGGCGGCTGCGGCGAGATGCGGCCAGGCGCCGATCTCCCGCAGGAACCGGACGGACCCATCCATCAGCGCCACAGTCCGGCCGTCGCGCCGGGCCGCAGCCTCGCCCAGCACCACGGTGCGCCATCCGGCCTGGGCCAGCGCGATGCCGGCCGCGAGCCCGGCGGCTCCCGCGCCAACGATCGCGATGTCAACGGAGGCCTGGCCGGGCGAGTCCTCTTTGGCGGTCGGCATGGCGTCCCCCCTCGATGTGGCGACCCTCGCCGCCTCATACCGACCCTCTCCTACAATGGCCGGGCTTCGGCCGCCACGGCCGCGCCGTCGCAGGGCTGGTGCCCCATCCTCGCCCGGGCGAAGGCCGCGGACTTGATCTCGCGCATGGACGCGGCGCCCGCTCCCATGCTCCTGTCCCGCGAGGTGACCTGATGACCATGCCGCTCGATCCCCCCGCGCCGCTGGCGCCGTCGAGTCCGGATACCCCGGCCTTGCCGTCGCGCGTCGCCTTGACGGCGCTCACGGCGCTCGGGTTGCTGATCCTCGCGGCCTGGGCCGCGCTCCTCCTGCAGGCGTGGAGAAGCGGCGGCGACGAGCCGTTCCTGGCCGCGCTCTGCCGACCTGGTCTGGCCTCGGCCTCACCGGAGGTCGGCGGTTTCCTGGCGGACTGGGGCTCGACCGCGCTCCTCTGGGTCGTCATGAGCCTCGCCATGATGCTTCCGACCGCCGTGCCGATGGTGCTCTCCTACGACGCGGCGGCTTCGAAGGCCGGGCCGCGCGCGCCCTCGCCGATCTTTGTGGCGGCGGGCTACGGTTTCGTCTGGCTCGTCGTGTCCACGGCGGCCGCGCTGGCGCAGACAGCCTGGGCGCACTGGGCCTCGGGTCTCGGCTTGCCGCCCGTTCTCGCCACGATCCTCGCAGGCGTCGCGATCGGCGCTGCCGGGCTCTACCAGTTCAGCGAGTGGAAGCTCGCTTGTCTGGCCTTCTGCCGGCACGAGGTGCCGCGGGAAGCGGGCTCACTCGGCCGGGCAGGGGTGTTCGCCGTCGGCATCGGCCAGGGCCTGCGCTGCCTCGGCTGCTGCGGGGCCGTCATGGCGATGATGGTGGTGGCCGGCTTCATGAACCTGTTCTGGATGGCGGGCTTCGCGCTGCTGATGACGATCGAAAAGCTCAGCACGGGGCTTTGGGCGCCGCGCGCCATCGGCGTCGCGCTCGTCAGTCTGGGCCTCGCCGTCGCCGCCGGCGGGGTCGGCCTGAAGCCGATCCTCGGCTGGGCGCTGGGCTGACCTGCGCCGCCGCGCCCTTCCGCAACTCCGGCCGCATCGTGGCAAGGAAGCACTGGAAAAGCCCACCCGGGTGATGTTTGATCCCGGCGGCGAGGCGGTCTGGTCGTATCAGCGCGCCTTTCCCGGCGGCCTGTGGCGCCGGCGCGAGTGGAGCGGGACGGCGAGTGGACAGCGAGACGGGGCAGGTCAGGCCGGTGAAACGCCCCTTCCGAGAGCGGCTTCCCGGCTATCTTGTCCATTTTTTCACGGCGAGCGGGGGCGCGCTCGCTTTCGTCGCCCTGTTCGACGCCTTCGCGCACGAATTCTCCTGGGCCTTTTTCTGGCTGGGCGTCGCCCTCGTCGTGGACGGAATTGACGGCACCATCGCCAGGGCCCTGCGTGTGAGGGACCGCGTGCCCAATCTCTCGGGCGACGTGCTCGACCTCGTAGTAGACTTCACCACCTATGTCTTCGTGCCGGCCGCCATGCTGGTCTTGGCGGACCTCTGGCCCCGCCCGCTGGCGATGACCTTCGGGGTCATCATCATCATGTCGGCAGCCCTATACTTCGCCGACCTGCGGATGAAAACCCCCGACAACTGGTTCGCGGGCTTCCCCGCAGTCTGGAACGTCGTGGTCTTCTACCTCATGGTCTTTGCCCCGCCGCCCTGGCTTGCCACCGTCGTCATCGTGGCCGCTGCGGTGGGGCAGGCGACGAACTTCGTCTTCGTGCACCCGTTCCGGGTGCGGCAGTTGAAGCCGCTGACGCTGGCGCTGTGCGCCGTCTGGACCGTGGCGGGCTTCGTCACCATCGCCCAGGACCTCAAGCCGGACCGGATCACGGCCGTCGTCCTGCTGGCCTGCGCCCTCTATTTCGGCTGCCTCGGCCTCTTGCGCGCGCCGCTCAAGCCGGGCACCCGGCACCACGACGACGACTGAAGGCAGGACCGCTCAGAGCTGTCCTTCGGCAGCCTTCGCCACGTCGAGGCGCGCCTGCCGCGCCTCTTCGCGCGCCGTTTCGACATCGGCGCTGTAGTGCCCCAGCGGCGGCTTCAGGCCATGCTGGAACAGCACGTGCCGCACCCCGACCGATGCGCCGGCGAGGTAGACCGCCGTGCCGGATTTCTGGGCTTTCTTCACGAAAGAGAGAAGCGCATGCGCCGCGGTCGAATCCGCGAAGGGCACGGCGGAGAGGTCGAGGATGAAGACTTTCGGGAACTGGCCCATGCGGTCGAGTACGGCCGCCACCTCGCTGGCCGCGCCGAAGAAGAAAGGCCCGCGGATGCGGTAGACCATCGCCTCGTCGTCGCCGGGCGGGCCGACATAGGGGGAACGGGCAGGCCCCGTGTCATCGGCGACGTCCTCGTCGATGAGCGAGCCGTCGGCCTGCACCTCCACGAGGTTCGCCATGCGGTGCATGAACATGATGGCGCCGAGCACCACGCCGATGGCGATGCCCTCCGTGAGGTCGCGGAACACGGTCAGCAGGAAGGTGGCGAGCAGCACCAAGGCATCGCCGCGCGAGCGCTGCAGGATGGCCTTGAACTCCGCCTTCTCCGCCATGTTCCACGACACGACGGCCAGCACGGCGGCGAGCGTGGCAAGGGGGATGTAGGAGGCGAGCGGCGCGGCCACCAGCATCAGCACCAGCAGCACGAGCGAGTGGATCATACCCGAGACGGGGCCTCGCGCGCCGGAGCGAACGTTCGTCGCGGTGCGGGCGATGGTGCCGGTAGCGCAGATACCGCCGAAGAGCGCCGAGGCGACGTTGGCGACGCCCTGCGCCACGAGTTCGCAGTTCGAGCGGTGCCGCCGGCCGCTCATGCCGTCGGCCACCACGGCCGACAGCAGCGACTCGATGGCGCCGAGCACCGCGAAGGTCACTGCATCCGGGAAGACGGCCGCAATCTTGGCAGGGGAGAGGCTCGGCAGGGCCGGCGCGGGCAGGGTGCTCGGGATGCCCCCGAACTTCGAACCGATGGTCGCCACGTCGAGACCCATCTTCGCCAAAGCCACCGACAGGACGGATCCCACGGCGATGGCGATGAGGAATCCCGGCCAGTGCGGCCGCAGCTTGCGCAGCACGAGGATCACGGCCAGCGAGACGAGCGTCACGAGGATCGCCGACGCACTCACCGTGCCCGCCGCGGCCGCCAGCGCCTGCAGCTTCGGCACGAAGGCCGCAGGTTCTCGCCCTGGTAGCGTCAGGCCGAACAGGTCCGAGATCTGGCTGGAGAAGATGATGACAGCGATGCCACTGGTGAAGCCCACCGTCACGGGGTGCGGGATGTATTTGATGTAGGTGCCGAGCCGAAGGAAGCCGATGGCCATCAGCATCAGGCCGGCCATCAGCGTCGCGAGCAGGAAGCCGTCGAGCCCGTGCCGCTCGATGGAAGCCGCCACGACCACGATGAAGGCGCCGGCCGGCCCGCCGATCTGGAAGCGGCTGCCGCCGAGCGCCGAGATGAGGAAGCCGCCGACGATGGCGGTGAACAGGCCGCGGTCCGGCGTCGTGCCGCTCGCCTTGGCGATGGCCATGGAGAGCGGCAGGGCCACCATGGCCACCGTGATGCCGGCGATCGTATCCGCCCGCAGAGCGGAGAGGCCGTAGCCCTCGCGCAGCACCGTGACGAGCTTCGGCGTGAAGAGCTCCGCGAAGGTGGGCTCGGCGCGGCGGCGGGGGTTCGCCTGCATGTTCATCGTGATGGTTCCGACTCGGCGGCAGACGACCGCGCCTATAGTACACGGACTGTCTGTAAAATACAGATCATGCCAGATCGCGAAGCGATTGCCGAGTTGGGAACTCTCCTTAAGATGCCCGCCGAGTCACGGGCGAAAGGCCCGCGGTGGGCGACGGGGACGAGGCATGGTCAAGGCAATCCAGGTTCACAAGGTCGGCGGCCCCGAGGCCATGGTCTACGAGGACGTCACGCTGCCGCCGCCCGGCAAGGGCGAAGTCCGCGTGAAGAACCGCGCCATCGGCATCAACTTCATCGACGTCTACCACCGCACGGGCCTCTATCCGCCACCCCAGTCCCCCTTCATCCCCGGCAGCGAGGCCGCGGGCGACGTCGTCGCGGTTGGCGAGGGCGTGACGGGATTCCGCAAGGGCGACCGCGTGGCCTACGTGGCCGGCTACGGCGGTTATGCCGAAGAGCGCAACGTTGCGGCCCGCGTGCTCGTGAAGCTGCCCGATAGCATCTCCTACAACACGGCCGCGGGCATGATGCTGAAAGGCCTCACCGCGCAGTATCTCCTGCGCCGCACCTACAAGGTGCGCCGGGGCGAGACGGTCCTCATCCACGCGGCTGCGGGTGGCGTGGGGCTCATCGTGAGCCAGTGGGCGAACCACCTCGGCGCCACGGTGATCGGCACCGTCGGCACCAAGGACAAGGCGAAGCTCGCCAGGAAAAACGGCTGCCACCACACCATCCTCTATTCCTCCGAGGACTTCGTGGCGCGCGTCGGGGAGATCACGAAAGGAAGGAAGTGCGACGTGGTCTATGACGGCGTGGGCAAGGCGACCTTCCCTGGTTCTCTGGACTGCCTGAAGCCGCTCGGCATGTTCGTCAGCTTCGGCAGCGCCTCCGGTCCCATCGACGCCTTCAACATCGGGCTGCTCGCGCAGAAGGGATCGCTCTTCGCCACGCGGCCGACGCTCTTCACATACACGGCCGAGCGGGCGGACCTGCTGCGGATGGCGCGCGACCTCTTCGGCGTGGTGACGACCGGCGCGGTGAAGATCCCGGTGAACCACAAGTGGAAGCTCAAGGACGCCGCGGAGGCGCACCGCGCGCTCGAGGCGCGCGAGACGACGGGCACAACGATCCTGGTTCCCTGAGCAACGGCAGCCGAGTCAGCGCTCGCAATGTGCGAGCATTTCGCGCGAAACTCTGCTCTTTGGCGAGCGCTCGATCTGCGCAAGACTGCGTGGGGTCGGTGGCGGCGACAATCCCGAAGGGGGCGCGCTGCCGCTGGGTGAGGGGAGGCGGGTCCCGGCATGACAGGGGCACAGACGCAATCGGCCGGCGATGGGGCTCCGGCCCTCGTGAGCCTGCGCGGCATCGTGAAGCGCTTCGGCTCCTTCACGGCGAACGACCGCATCGACCTCGACGTCCGCGCCGGCGAGATCCATGCCCTCCTTGGCGAAAACGGCGCGGGCAAGTCGACGCTGGTCAAGATTCTCTTCGGCCTGCTCCAGCCCAACGAGGGCGAGATCCTCTGGCAGGGGCGCCCCGTCTCGCTCAATGCGCCGGACGACGCCGCGGCGCTCGGCATCGGCATGGTCTTCCAGCACTTCTCGCTGTTCGACAACCTCACGGTCGCCGAGAACATCGCGGTCTCGCTGCCCAAGGGTGAGTCCCTTGCAGACCTCGACCGGCGCATTGCCGAGGTGGGCAAGCGCTACGGCCTCGCGCTGGAGCCGGCCCGCCCCGTCTGGACCCTTTCGGCGGGCGAGCGGCAGCGCATCGAGATCGTGCGCGCGCTCCTGCGGGAGCCCAAGCTGCTGATCCTGGACGAACCGACCTCGGTGCTGACCCCGCAGGAAGCCGACACGCTCTTCGTGACGCTGGAGAAGCTTGCCGCATCGGGCTGCGGGCTCCTCTACATCTCGCACCGGCTCGAGGAGGTAAAGCGGCTCTGCCAGCGCGCCACGGTGCTGCGCGCGGGCAAGGTCGTCGCGGCCTGCGATCCGCGCGTCGAGAGCGTCTCGAAGCTCGCGGCGCTCATGGTGGGCAGCGAGGTCGTGGAGGTTCGCGCCGCTCCGGCCCACCAGTTCGGCCCGGTTCGCTTCGAGCTGACGAACCTCAGCCTGCCGCCGGCCGAACTGCACGGCACGGCCCTCGCCAACGTCTCGCTCGCCGTGCGCGGGGGGGAGATCGTCGGCATCGCCGGCGTGGCTGGCAACGGCCAGTCCGAGCTCTTCGCCGCCATGTCGGGCGAGGCCATCGCGTCCGATGACGCGACGGTCATGATTGACGCCAAGCCCGTCGGCCAGGTCGGCATAGACGGCCGCCGCCGGCGGAACGCCGCCTTCGTGCCGGAGGAGCGCAACGGCCACGCCGCCGCGCCGAAGCTGTCGCTCTCGGAGAACGTCGTGTTGTCGCGACACGCGACCGGCGGCGTGGCGGGCGGCGGTCTCGTCGACACCTCCGCAGCGAAACGCATCGCGGCCGACATCATCAAGGCCTTCGACGTGAGGAAGGGCCGGGTCGATCCCCCGGCCGGCACGCTCTCGGGCGGCAACCTGCAAAAGTTCGTGGTGGGCCGCGAGATCCTGCGCGAGCCCGGCGTGCTCGTCGTCAACCAGCCGACCTGGGGCGTCGATGCCGGCGCGGCGGCGACCATCCGGCAGGCGCTCATCGACCTCGCGGCGCGCGGCGCGGCCGTCATCGTGATCAGCCAGGACCTCGACGAGATCTTCGCGATCGCCGATCGCATCGCGGTCATCCATGACGGAAGGCTCTCGGCCACGCACCCCGCCCGCGAGATCGGGCGAGAGGAGATCGGCCTCCTGATGGCCGGCAGCGGGGAGAGCCACGCCCATGCGGCTTGAGCTCGTCCCGCGCGGCGACGTCCCGGCGGCCGCGCGCGCCTTGGCCCCGATCGCGGCCGTCGTCGCGGCCATCCTCATCGGCGGCGTCATCATCGCCTTGATGGGCCGCTCGCCGGCGGAGGCGCTGGACGTCTATTTCATCGAACCGCTCACGCAGGGCTGGGCGCTGCAGGAACTTGCCATCAAGGCGACTCCGCTGCTGCTCATCGCCGTCGGCCTCTCTTTCTGCTTCCGCGCCAACCTCTGGAACATCGGCGCGGAGGGGCAGTTCATCATGGGGGCGCTGGCGGGCAGCATCGTGCCGCTCGTCACGCACGGCACAGGCGCGGGCTACTGGGTGCTCGGCCTTGCCCTCGTCTGCGGGGCCCTCGGCGGGATGCTCTTCGCGCTGATCCCCGCACTTCTGCGGGTCGCGTTCGGCGTCAGCGAGATCCTGACGAGCCTCATGCTCGTCTATGTCGCCGACTTGACGCTCGACTACCTCGTCCGCGGGCCTTGGCGCGACCCGAAGGGCTTCAACTTCCCGCAGACGGTGACCTTCGATCCAGGCGCGACGCTGCCCTTCATCGCCGAAGGCGAAAGGCTGCATGCCGGCGTGCTGCTGGGGCCGCTGGTCGTCCTCGTCGCCTGGTTCGTGATGAGCCGCACCCTTTTTGGGTTCGGCGTGCGCGTGGCGGGCGAGAGCCCCAAGGCGGCGCGCTTCGCGGGCTTCGATTCCGACAAGCTCCTGCTGGCCGCCTTCGCGATCTCCGGCGCACTGGCCGGGCTCGCCGGCATCGTAGAGGTGACCGGCCAGATCGGGCAGCTCAAGCCCGCCATCTCCGGAGGCGTCGGCTTCACCGCGATCACCGTGGCCTTCCTGGGCCGGCTGCATCCCCTGGGCATGGTGTTCGGCGCGCTCGTCGTGGCTCTGACCGTCATCGGCGGCGAGAACGCGCAGATCGCGATGAAGCTGCCGCTCGACCTCACGCGCGCCTTCCAGGGCGTGCTCCTGATGTGCGTGCTGGCTGCCGACGCGCTCGTCTCCTATCGCGTGCGCCTCGTGCGGGGGAGGGGCTGACATGGCCGTCTGGGAAGCCGTGCTCATCACCGTCATCACCGCGGCGACGCCGCTGCTCATCGCTGCGATCGGCGAGCTCGTGGTGGAGCGTTCCGGCGTGCTGAACCTCGGCGTCGAGGGCATGATGGCGGTCGGCGCGGCCTGCGGCTTCGCCATGGCGATCATCACCGGCAGTTCCATCGTGGGCATCCTCTCGGCCATCGCGGCGGGGATGCTGCTGTCCAGCCTTTTCGCCTTCCTGGTGCTGGGACTCGCGACCAATCAGGTCGCCTCGGGGCTGGCGCTGACAATCATGGGTCTTGGCCTGTCAGGCCTCATCGGCTCGGGTTTCGTCGGCACCCAGCGCGACGCCATTCCCGCCATCCGCATTCCCGGCCTGACGGACCTGCCGGTCGTCGGCAACCTCGTCTTTGGCGAGAACCCCTTTGTCTACGTGTCCCTCGCGCTCGCGTTCGGCGTACTCTGGTTCCTCAGCCGCAGCCGTGCTGGCCTCACGCTGCGCTCGATCGGCGAGAACCACACATCCGCGCATTCGCTGGGCCTGCCGGTCGCCTGGGTGCGTTTCCTCGCCATTCTCTTCGGCGGCGGCTGCGCCGGCCTTGCCGGGGCCTATCTCTCGCTGGTCTACACGCCCTTCTGGTCGCCGGGCATGACGGCGGGCCGCGGCTGGATCGCGCTGGCGCTCGTGGTCTTCGCCTCCTGGCGGCCGCTGCGGCTGCTCTTCGGCGCCTATCTCTTCGGGGGCGCGACCGTGCTGCAATTGCATGCCCAGGCCGCCTCGCTCGGCATCCCCTCCCAGGCGCTGACGGCCTTTCCCTACGTAGCGACCATTGTCGCGCTGGTGCTGATGTCGATCGGTGGACGACGCAGCGTCTCCGCGCCGGGATCGCTTGGAACACCTTTCGTCCCCGACCGGTGATGCGCTAGCGTCGCGTCACGGGGCATTCAGGGTCCGCCGGCTCGGGACGGCGGGATCCGCTTCAAGACCTCACCCGACACGACAGGAAGGACGTGGAGAACATGACGACGTGGATCAAGGCGGCCGCAGCGGCCGTCCTCGCGGCGGGCCTCGCCGCCCCGGCCATCGCCGCGGACAAGCTCAAGGTGGGCTTCGTCTATGTCGGGCCGGTCGGCGACTTCGGCTACAGCTACCAGCACAACCAGGGCCGCCTCGCGGTCGAGAAGGCGCTGGGAGACAAAGTGACCACCACGTTCCTCGAGAACGTGCCCGAGGCCGACAGCGAGCGGGCCATCGAGCAGCTCGCCCGCTCCGGCCACAAGCTGATCTTCACCACGTCGTTCGGCTTCATGGAGCCGACGCTCAAGGTCGCGAAGAAGTACCCCGACGTGAAGTTCGAGCACGCCACGGGCTACAAGCGCGACAAGAACGTGGCGACCTACTCGGCCAAGTTCCACGAGGGCCGCTACGTGCAGGGCGTCATCGCCGGCAAGATGACGAAGACGAACACGATAGGCTACGTCGCCTCCTTCCCGATTCCGGAGGTCGTCTCCGGCATCAACGCCTTCATGCTCGGCGCTCAGTCGGTGAACCCGAACGTGAAGGTGAAGATCGTCTGGGCGAACACCTGGTTCGACCCCGGCAAGGAGGCCGACGCCGCCAAGGCGCTGCTCGACCAGGGCGCCGACATCATCACTCAGCACACCGACAGCCCGGCCCCGCTGCAGCAGGCCGAGGCCCGCGGCAAGCTCGCCTTCGGCCAGGCCTCCGACATGATCCGCTTCGCCCCCAAGGCGACGCTGACCTCCATCGTCGACAACTGGAACGACTACTACATCGCCCGCACCAAGATGGTGCTGGACGGCACCTGGAAGTCCGAGGACACCTGGGGCGGCTTCGCGGCCAACATGGTCAACATGGCCCCCTTCACCAACATGCCCGACGACGTGAAGAAGGCCGCCACCGACACCGAGGCCGCCATCAAGTCCGGCGCGCTCAACCCCTTCAAGTGCCCGGTCATGAACCAGGACGGCAAGGAAGTGGAGTGCAAGGGGAAGGGCGCCCTCTCCGACGAGCAGGTGCTGTCGATGAACTGGTACGTGAAGGGCATCGACGACAAGCTGCCGCAGTAGGACGAAGCTGAGTCAGAAAATACAAAGGGCGGCCCACAGGCCGCCCTTTTGCATCTCCCTTCGCTGACGGCCTACACCGCCACGCCGTGCAGGTCATACGCGTCCGCCCGCTCCACCTTCACGGTGACGATGTCGCCGACGCGCAGCGGCCGGCGGCTCGCCACGAAGACGTTGCCGTCGATCTCCGGCGCGTCCCATTGCGAGCGGCCCCTGGCGACCGTCGGGCTGGCCTCGTCGATGATCACCTTGATGCGGCGGCCGACGCGCGAGGCGAGGCGCTTGGCGCTCACCTTTTGCTGGCGCTCCATGAAGCGGTTCCAGCGCTGCTGCTTCACCTCGTCGGGGACGACGGGCAGGCCCAGGTCGTTGGCGGGGGCGCCGCGTACGGGCTCGTACTTGAAGCAGCCGACCCGCTCCAGCTTCGCCTCGTCGAGGAAGGCGAGCAGCTCCTCGAACTCCTCCTCCGTCTCGCCGGGGAAGCCGACGATGAACGTGGAGCGGATCGCGAGGTCCGGGCAGACCTCGCGCCAGGCGCGGATGCGCTCCAGCGTCTTCTCCTGGTGGGCCGGCCGGCGCATCGCCTTCAGCACGGTCGGGGAGGCGTGCTGGAAGGGAATATCGAGATAGGGCAGCACCTTGCCCTCCGCCATCAGCGGGATCACCTCGTCGACATGGGGGTAGGGATAGACGTAGTGCAGGCGCACCCAGGCCCCGAGTTCGCCGAGTTCGCGGGCGAGGTCGAGGAACTTCGTGCGGACCTCGCGGCCCTGCCAGGGGCTCGGCGCGTATTTGAGGTCGACGCCGTAGGCCGAGGTGTCCTGCGAGATGACGAGGAGCTCCTTCACCCCGGCGTTCACCAGCTTCTCCGCCTCCTTCAGCACGTCGCCGATGGGGCGGGAGGCGAGGTCGCCGCGCAGCTTGGGGATGATGCAGAAGCTGCAGCGGTTGTTGCAGCCCTCGGAAATCTTCAAGTAGGCGTAGTGGCGAGGGGTCAGCTTGACGCCCTGCGGCGGCACGAGGTCCAGGAACGGGTCGTGCGCCGGCGGCACGGCGGCATGCACCGCGCCCAGCACGCTCTCATAGGCCTGCGGACCGGTGATGGCGAGAACGCCCGGATAGGCCTCGCGGATCTGCTCGGGCTCGGCGCCCATGCAGCCGGTGACGATGACCTTGCCGTTTTTCGCGAGCCCCTCGCCGATGGCCGCGAGCGATTCCGCTTTGGCGCTGTCGAGGAATCCGCAGGTGTTGACGATCACTGCGTCCGCGCCCTCGTGCGTTTTCACGAGGTCATACCCCTCCGCCCTCAGGCGCGTGATGATGCGCTCGCTGTCGACGAGAGCCTTGGGGCAGCCCAGGGACACGAACGAAATCTTCGGGGCATCGGCCGACATCGCAAACCCGCGTTCGGAAGAGGGGGAGGGGACCCGCAGCGGGCCCGCGCCTCCGGACGGCGCTTCCTCTAGCCTGATCGCACCGTGAGGACAACCAGCCTGCCCCGCCCCGGACGGAACGCAGGCGGCTCAGCCGGCGTTTGCCGTGCAAGCGCCGGTGCAGTTCGCTCCGCCGCCTCACTCCGGAGGCTCCTTGACCGTCCTGACCCGCAGACATGTCGTTGCAAGTTTCGCCGTCACGAGCGCCATGGCGATCATGCGAGCCGACCGCACCGCAGCCGCGGGGCTGCCCTTCGACGCCTCGACGGTCCGCGAACTCGCCCGCAAACTCGCGCACAGCCCCTTCGAGCAGGGGAAGAGCCGCGTGCCGGACAGCCTGGCGGGACTCACCTACGATCAGTACCGCGACATCCGCTTCCGGCCGGACAAGGCCTTGCTGGACGGCTCCTTCAAGCTGCAGCTCTTCCACGCCGGGTTCCTGTTCACGCAGCCAATCTCGATCGACCTCGTGCGGGACGGGGTGGCGACCCCGGTCGCCTATGATCCCGCCCTGTTCGACCTGGGCCAGAACCACTTCGAGCAACCCTTGCCGCAGGACCTGGGCTTCGCCGGGTTCCGGCTCCACTATCCTCTGAACGATCCCGGCGTGCTCGACGAGCTCGTCGTGTTTCAGGGTGCGAGTTACTTCCGCTTTCTTGGGCGCGGGCAGCATTATGGGCTTTCGACGCGCGGGCTCGCGATCGGCTCCGGCCATCCCGGCGAGGAATTCCCGGCCTTCCGGCGCTTCTGGATCGAGGATCCCGAGCCCGGTGCGCGCTCGATCGTGATCCACGCCTTGCTGGACGGCCCCTCCGTCACCGGGGCCTACCGCTTCGCCGTCTATCCGGACGTGCATACGGCCGTGGACGTGGAGGCCACGCTCTATCCTCGGCGGGATGTCGAGCATGTCGGCATCGCGCCGCTCACCTCGATGTTCTGGACGAGCGAGAACGACCGTCGCATCCGCACGGACTTCCGGCCCGAGGTGCATGACAGCGACGGGCTGCTGCTCCACACCGGAGCCGACGAGTGGATCTGGCGGCCCCTGCGAAATCCGGCGGGCACGCGCATCTCGACCTTCGTGGACGACGCGCCCAAGGGCTTCGGGCTCATGCAGCGCGAGCGGGACTTCGACCAGTACGAGGATCTCGAGGCCCGCTACGACCTCAGGCCGAGCTACTGGGTCGAGCCGCGCGGTCCCTGGCCCGAGGGGGCGGTGACGCTCGTCGAGCTGGAAGGTCCTGACGAGACGAGCGACAATATCGCCGCCTTCTGGGAGCCGAAGGAGCCGCTGCCGGCAGGGTCCGAGACGAATGTCGCCTATACGATCCGCGCCTTGAAGGCCGGCTCCGCCCTGCATGGCGGCGGTCAGGTGGCTGCAACCTTCCAGACGGATCCGGTGCCGCATGGCCACAAGGGCACGAAGCCTGCGAACGCCCGACGCTTCCTCGTGGATTTCAGCGGGGGCGACCTCGCCTATGCCATGAAGCAGCCGGACGAGGCGAAGCTCGTGGCGAGCGTCTCGACGGGGCGGATCACGGGCCAGTTCCTCATGCCCAACCCTGTTCGCGACGGCTTCAGGGCTGGCATCGACGTGGCGGGGGAGCCGGGGCAGACCATTGACATCCGGGCGTTCCTCAAGAGTGGCGAGCGCGCTCTGACGGAGACGTGGACGTTCCCCTGGACAGTCCCGACGCCCTGAGGTCAAGGAAGCCCCCACCGCTCCGCTCACTGACCTCGTCACTCCGCCGGGACGGGCCTTTCCACGCCATGCGCAGGGGCCGGGTGAACTGCTGGCGCCTTCTCCTCATTTGAGAAGAGCCGGCCGAGGCCCTTCGAGAGCCGGTCCATATAGAGGTAGAGCACGGGCGTGATGAAGAGCGTCAGCGCCTGCGACACCACGAGGCCGCCGACGACGGCGATGCCCAGAGGTTGGCGCAGTTCCGCCCCGGCGCCTGCGCCGACGGCGATGGGCAGCGTGCCCATGATGGCCGCGAGCGTCGTCATCATGATCGGACGGAACCGCATGAGGCAGGCGCGGTAGATGGCGTCCCGCGCGGAGGCTCCGTCGCGCTGCAGCACGAGAGCGACGTCGATCATCATGATCGCGTTCTTCTTCACGATGCCGATCAGCATGAGCAGGCCGATGATGGCGATGACGCTGAGCTCGATGTTGAACCACCAGAGCGTGCCGAGCGCGCCGAGCGCGGCCGAGGGCAGGCCGGTCAGGATCGTGAAGGGGTGCACGAAGCTCTCGTAGAGGATGCCCAGCACGATGTAGATGGTCACGATCGCCGCCGTCAGCAGCAGGCCCTGGTTGGCGAGCGACTGCTGGAAGGTCTTGGCCGTGCCGGCGAAGCTCGTCGAGATGGTCTGCGGCATCTTCAGCTCGGCCTTGAGCTGGTCTGTCCGCTCGATGGCTTGGCCCAGCGCCACGCCGTTCGGAAGGTTGAACGAGACCGTCACTGCCGGCAGCTGTCCGAGCTGGTTGACCGTCAGTGCGCCGGCTGTCCGCTCCACCCGGGCGAAGGCCGAGAGCGGCACGAGCGTGCCGTTGGCGGCGCGGATGCGCAGGATGTCGAGCCGGTCCGGCGACCAGGCGATGTTCGAGTTGAACTCGATCAGAACCTTGTAGCTGTCGCCCGTCGAATAGATCGTCGAGACTTGCCGGGTGCCGAAGCCCGAATAGAGGGTGGAGCGCAGCTGGTCTGTGGAGATGCCCAGCGCGTTCGCCTTGTCCCGGTCCACGACCAGCGTCGCCTGCAGCGCGCTGTTCTGCAGGTCGCTGTTCACGTCGGCGAACAGCCGGTCGCGCTGCATCGCCTCCGTCATCTTCTGCGCCCAGCCATAGAGCTCCTGCTGGTCGAGGCCCTGGAGCACGTACTGGTACTGCGCCTTGGACGAGCGCCCGCCGATGTTCAGGTTCTGCACCGGCACCATGAAGGTGTTGATGCCCGCGATCGCCGCGAGCTGGCGGCGCAGCTCCGGCAGCACGACGTTGAGGGGAGGGCGCTGGTCCTGAGGCTTCAGCTCCACGAAGAGTCGGCCGGCATTCATGCCGTTGGAGAAGCCGCTGTTGGAAACGCCGGCCGATGAGGCGACATGGGCCACGTAGGGGGACTTCTGGAAGACGTCCGCCACCTCCTGCTGCAGCTTGATCATCGCCTCGAAAGAGATGTCCTGGCGCGCCTCGGTCGAGACCTGCAGCTGGCCGATGTCCTCCTGCGGGAAAAAGCCCTTCGGCACGGCGTTGAACAGCCAGACCGTGCCTACGACCGTGCCGATGAAGACCAGCAGCATCACCGGCTGGAAGCGCAGACACAGCTTCAGCACGGCGTCGTAACCTGCGAGGAGCGCATCGAATCCACGTTCCAGCACGCCGCCGAAGCCAGAGCGGTCCTGGCCGTGGAGCTCGGCCTTCAGGATCTTCGAGCACAGCATCGGCGTCAGCGTCAGCGACACGAAGGCCGAGGCCGCGATGGAGGTCGTCACCACCACGGCGAACTCGTTGAAGACGCGCCCGATCACGCCGCCCATCAGAAGGACCGGCAGGAACACGGCGACAAGAGACAGCGTGATCGAGACGATGGTCAGCCCGATCTCGCGGCTGCCCTTGAGGGCGGCCTCGAACGGCCCGAGGCCGTCTTCCTCCATGTGCCGGACGATGTTCTCCAGCATCACGATGGCGTCGTCGACCACGAGGCCCACCGACAGGGTCAGGCCGAGCAGCGAGATGTTGTCGATCGAGAAGCCGAACAGGTACATCGCCGCGAGGGTCGCCACGATGGAGATCGGCACGGCGAGGCTCGGGATGATCGTCGCCGAGAGCCGGCGAAGGAAGACGAAGATCACCATGATGACCAGGCCAATCGTCAGCGCGAGGGTGAACTTCACGTCCTCCACGGCGTGGCGGATCGAGGTCGAGCGGTCGTTGAGCGTGTGGATGGTCGCGTTCGCGGGCAGCTGCGCCTCGAAGCTCGGCAGCAGAGCCTTCACCTTGTCGACCACCTCGACGGTGTTGGCGTCGGGCTGGCGCTGGACCGCGAGCACGATAGAGCGAGTCCCGTCGTACCAGCTCGCGGACTGGAAGTTCTCGACGCTGTCGATCACGGTCGCGACGTCGGCCAGCCGCACGGGCTTGCCGTTGCGGACGGCGATGATGACCTGCCCGAACTGCGCGGCGTTGGAGAGCTGCGTCTGCGCGTCGATCGTGAGGCGCTGCTGCTGGTTTTCCAGCGTGCCGACGGGCGTGTTGACGTTGGCGGCGGTGATCGCCTTCTGGAGGTCGTCCACGCCGATGCCGCGCGAGGCGAGCTGGTTGGGGTCGATCTGGATGCGGACCGCGTATTTCTGGCTGCCGAAGATCTGCACCTGCGCCACGCCGTCGATCGTCGAGAGGGCGGGCGAGATCACCTGCTGGGCGAAAGCGTCCAGCTTGGAAAGCGGGGCCACGTCGCTGCGGATGGCGAGCAGCAGGATCGGCGCGTCGGCCGGGTTGACCTTGCGGTAGCTCGGCGGGTCCGTCATCTCCGCCGGGAGCTGCTTCTGGGTGCGTGCGATGGCGGCCTGGACGTCGGCGGCGGCCGCGTCGATGTTCCGGTTCAGGTTGAACTGGATAGCGATCTGCGTATTGCCCTGCGAACTCGACGACGTGATCGTGTCGATGCCGGCGATGGTCGCGAACTGCTTGATGAGCGGCGTGGCGACGGAGGTCGCCATCGTGTCAGGAGAGGCGCCCGGCAGCTGCGCGGAGACGTTGACGACCGGGAACTCCGTGCGGGGCAGAGCCGCCACCGGCAGGAAGAAATAGGCGAAGATGCCCGCGGCCACGAGGGCCGCCGACATCAGCGTGGTCGCGACGGGATGCCGGATGCAGAATTCGGAGACGTTCACGAGCGCACCTCGTTCTGGGCGACCGGCTTGGCGTTCCCGGGCGTGTCGCCGCCCTCGCGGATCCGCGATCCGTTCGACAGCCGCATCATCCCGTCGACCACGACGCGCTCGCCGGGCTTGAGGCCGGAGGCGATGGCCGTGACGTCGCCATCCGCCGCGAGTACGGCGACCTTGCGAAGCTCCGCCGTCTTGTCGGGCTTGGCGACGAAGACATAGGAGCTGTCCTGGCCGGTCTGGACCGCGACGGTGGGGATCACCGTCGCGCCGGGCTTCTCGTCGAGGTCGACGGTGACGTCGACGAACTGGCCGGGCCACAGCGACAGGTCGGCATTGGCGAACTCGGCCTTCACGGTGATGGTGCCGGAGGCGGTGTCGACCGCGCTGTCGATGAAGTTGACGACCGAGGAGGCGAGCACCTTGCCGGTGCCGCTCGCGGCCACGCGGACGGCAGGCGGCTTGCCCTCGCCCATGGCGGCCCGAATCCGGCTCAGTTCGCGCTCGGGCAGCGTGAAGGTGACGCGCAGCGGCTTCACCTGGGTGATGGTGACGAGCCCATTGCCGGTGTCGTTCGCCTTGACGAGGTTGCCGGGCGTCACCTGGACGGCGCCCACGCGGCCCGAGATGGGCGCGGTGATCCGGGTATAGGACAGCCTGAGCCTGTCGGCGTCGATGGCCGCCTGGTCGGCCAGGACGAGCGCGGCGGCCGACTTCGAGTCGGCGATGGCCTGGTCGACCTGCTGCTGCGCCCCCGCATTGTTGGAGAGGAGCTCGCGCTTGCGCTTCAGGTCCGCGTCGGCTCGGTCCCGCAGAGCCTCGTCCCGGGCAAGGTTGGCCTGGTCGCGGTCGAGAGCTGCAGCGAGTTCCTTGTCGTCGAGGGTGAAGAGCAGGTCGCCCTTCTCGACCATCTGCCCGTCCGTGACGTGCTGGGAGACGAGCTGGCTGTCGACGCGCGATTTCACGATCACGGTCGCCATCGGCTCCAGATAGCCGATCGAGCGCCGCCGGATCGGGAAGTCCTTCTGCTCGGCCGGGGCGGTGACGACCGCCACGGCGGCGCCGTTGGCGCTACGACGTCCATTGCCCCCCTGCTGGGAGGCGGGAGCTTCAGGCGCTCGCGCAGTTGTTTCGGGCGCGAAGCGTTCCAGGCCCGGGATCTTGCTCATCACGGGAGTCACAAGCTCGGGCTTGTTCTGCCAGAGCCACATGCCGGCTCCACCCAGAACGAGGACGCTGGCCAGCGTGACGGTGACGGCTTTCATCGATTGCGGTCCTCGGTGAGGTCTTTAGGGGATGCGAGGCAAGGTTCGGCCGACGCCGCAGCGAGAACGCCGCGGCACGTGAAATCGAGCAGGGTCTCCAGTGCGGCGGAACGACGCCCGGCCGGGGCCAGTGCCGCGCTCATGCGGCAGGCTCCCAGGATCGCCGTCGCCGTCAGGTCGACCTCGATGGCGCGAAACTGGCCAGCCTCGACGCCGCGCGAAAGGATGCGTTCCACCACCGTGCGGATCGACCGCACCCGGCGGCGCACGGCCGTCCTGCCCTTTTCCCCGAGCTGTCCGTCGGCTCCGTCGAAGGCGTGGATGACGGCCGTACAGCGCGACAGCGCCAGGAAGACGCGCCGGATGGCCCCTCTCAGCGAATCCGGCGCCGGGCAATCCTGCGCCGCCACGGACGCGACATCGGCCTCGAGCTCGGCGAGCAACTGCTCGATCACCTCGAGGAAGAGCGCTTCCTTGGTGGGGAAGTAGCGATACAGCGTGGGCTTGGCGACGACCGCCGTCCTGGCGACGTCATCCATCTGCACCGCCCCGTAGTCGGTTTCCGAGAACAGGTGCAGGGCGGCATCGACAATGCGACGCCGTCGCTCGGTCGCTGAAGCGCCGGCGGGCAGGGTTTCGACAGACAAGATCAGACCCTCTTGGCTGAACTCTGGAGTTCAGTGTGCAACGCGACATGAACCCGCGAGTTCAAACGGGTCAAATGAACTCTTCTTCATGTTTGCCCGCGGGAGCCGCATCTGTGCCGGCGCAGCCGGGCTTCCGCCATGGGAGATGGCGTCCCATATGTGGTTCGAGCGCCGTCGATCGATCGCGGCGAGATCTCACGATCGCGTGGGCGAACCGAACCTGAGGAGCCCGCCGTGTTCAGGCCCGGGAGGAGGCGTCGTCTTGACCGTCCAATGGATCAGCGTCGTGTCGCTGCTGCTCGTGCTCGTGCTGGTCGGATGGCGCATGCGCGGCCGCACGATGCTCATGGCGACGTGCTTCGGCCTCGCCTTTGCCGTGCTGGTGCTCTGGCTGGACCAGTCGGGCCTCTGGCCGCAGAGCTGGCACAGGTAGGCCCTACCATGCAGCGGACGAAGCCGAAACTGCAAGGTGGACTTTGTCCGACTAGCTCCGGTCTTTCGGGTCTCTGGGCCCTCGGGCAATGGCCATGCCTTCCACGGCCGAGCGATCCGATTCGGGCATGCGAAAGCCGAAGCCGCCGGTCAGTTCCCGACGGCCCTCGAGCCGCGGGTTGAGAAACCCTTCGCGAGGCCAGCGGACGATGGAGGAGGTGCCGAGCTTGCGCTGATGCCGGGGACGTCCGGACGGGTGCTGGTTCGGCATTTCGAGGCTCCTCGCACGACGATACCCAACCGATAGCTGATCAGCGCCGAGTGTCCATCAGGAAAATTGCTGACAGACATCTGTGCACTGGCAGCGATACTTGATGCAAATCGTCGCGCCCACGCTCAACGGACGCGGCCTGTCCCGGAATTATTGTCTAGCTTGCGCTAGGTGCGGAGATTTCACTGCCGGAAGGCGAAGAATCCACTGATCGCCTCGACGAGGTTCTTCTGCTGCGGGCGGCTTGCGCCCACCCCCGCGTCGTCCGCCTGCCCCATGGCTTCCATCTTCTCGCGCGGCAGCCGGCGCACGACGGTGCGCGAACCGTCAGGACGCAGGGCATATTCGACGAGTATGCGCGGATCCGTCGCGTCGGGAATGATCAGCGTGGTCGTTCCCTCACGGGCCCGGGCCACGGCCGGATCTAGGCTTTGCTCCTGCCCGGACCGCATGCCGAACAGCAAGCCCACCGCGAGCACGGCGGCAAAGCCGCTGGCGGCAAGCGCGACGGGACGGTTGTTCGATGCCTTTTGCGGGCTCGGCTTCGCCATCCGGGCCGCGGCGGTCGCCTCCTGTGCGATGCGCTTCTGCTTCTCCCGCTCGCCGATCTCCTCGACGCGCCTGTTCCACTCCTCCTGCTGCTCGGCGTTGGCGCGCAGGATCTCGGCCGTGCCTTGCAGCTCCCAGAAGTCCGCATCCTTGCTGATCACGGTCTTCTCGAAGGCGATCTTCTCGCAGGCGGGGGTGGTGAGCGCTCGGATGAGGACCGCGCCCACTTTCAACTGCTCGAGCGGAACGCGGAGCGCGTGGAAGCGCTCGCGCGCCACGATCTCCTCGTTGAAAACCTCCACGGCGACCCAGCCCTTGGCAGGGAAACTTTCGAGCTGTCGCTTCGTGACGCGCGCCACGATCAGGAAGCGCTCGATGCGCATCGGCTCCTGGCTCACGGGGGCTCCTCGGATGGTCTGTCTTCCCGACGTTTTTGGCAGACAGGTCTGAATGTCTCTTTAACCGTGGGCCTTCCCGGAAGCGATATTCATCAATCGTGCGCGTCTCGATAGACGCTCCGGTGTCCCGTGCAGGACAAGTTCCTCCTCGCGACCTCAGTTCGCAGCCTCGAAGACATAGCCAAAAGTCGCATGACGCTTTGTGCGCTGGCCGCCCTCCAGTTGATTCTTGACGCCGTAAACGGCGGAGCCCACGATGTGGTTTCTGGGAATCCGTGCACAAGACACGGAGTCTGAGACGCTCTTGAGAGAGGGAAAGTCATGCAAATCGAGCTCTCGCGGCGGCAGTTCCTAGGAGCTGCAGGCGCCGGAGTTGCGAGCACGGCGATCGGTGCCCTCGGCTTTGGCGGAGCGGAGGAGGCCCTCGCGGCGTCCATCCGTCCGTTCAAGCTGACCGGCCTGACCGAGGTCCGCAACACCTGCCCGTACTGCTCCGTGGCCTGCGGCATCATCATGTATTCGAAGGGGGCCGACCCTTCGAAGGGCAAGCGGGGTGAGGTTGTCCACATCGAGGGCGACCCGGATCATCCCACCAACAAGGGCACCCTTTGCCCCAAGGGCGCTGCGCTTCTGGACTTCGTGAAGGCGCCGACGCGCACCACGGTTCCGAAGTACCGCAAGCCGGGCTCGGACAAGCTCGAAGAGGTCACCTGGGAGTTCGCGCTCGATCGCATCGCGCGGCTCATGAAGGATGACCGGGATAAGAACTTCATTGCGGCCAACGCCAAGGGCGTGCCGGTGAACCGCTGGACGTCGACAGGTTTCCTGGCCGCGTCGGCGACGACGAACGAGACGGCGTTCGTGACCCTGAAGGTCGCGCGCAGCCTCGGCATGGTGGTGTTCGACAACCAGGCGCGCGTCTGACACGGCCCGACGGTGGCGAGTCTCGCCCCGACGTTTGGCCGTGGAGCCATGACGAACTCCTGGACGGACATCAAGAACACGGACCTCGTCCTCATCATGGGCGGCAATGCCGCCGAGGCGCATCCGTGCGGCTTCAAGTGGGTCACGGAGGCGAAAGCCAATCGCGGCGCCAAGCTGATCGTCGTCGACCCGCGCTTCACGCGCTCGGCCTCGGTGGCGGACTTCTATGCCCCGATCCGTCAGGGCACCGACATCGCGTTCCTGCTCGGCGTGATGAACTACCTCATCACGAACGACAAGATTCAGTGGGAATACGCCAAGGCCTTCACCAACGCCTCCTACATCGTGAAGGAAGGCTACGGATACCAGGACGGCCTGTTCACGGGCTACGACGAGAGCAAGCGCGACTATGACCGGTCGAGCTGGGAGCTCGAGTTCGGCGAGGACGGCTTTGTCAAGACCGACCCGACGCTGCAGCACCCGCGCTGCGTCTGGAACCTGCTGAAGCAGCACGTCGCCCAGTACACCCCGGAATTCGTCGAGCGCATCTGCGGCACGCCCAAGGACAAGTTCCTGAAGGTAGCCGAGATGATCGGCGAGACGTCGAAGCCCGACAAGGTGATGACGTCCATGTACGCGCTGGGGTGGACGCAGCACTCCAAGGGCTCGCAGAACATCCGCTGCATGGCGATGATCCAGCTGATGCTGGGCAATATCGGCGTGCGCGGCGGCGGCATGAACGCGCTGCGCGGTCACTCGAACATCCAGGGCCTGACCGACGTCGGCCTGATGTCCCACCTCTTGCCGGGCTACCTCAACGCCCCGGCGGAAGCCGACGCGGACCTGTCCACCTACCTCGGCAAGCGCGCATTCAAGCCGCTCCTGCCGAACCAGATGAGCTACTGGCAGAACTACAAGAAGTTCTTCGTCAGCTTCCAGAAGGCCATGTACGGCCAGGCTGCGACGAAGGAGAATGACTGGGCCTACAGCTACCTGCCGAAGCTCGACGTGCCCGGCTACGACATCCTGCGTGCCTTCGACATGATGCACCAGGGCAAGGTCAACGGGTATTTCTGCCAGGGCTTCAACCCCCTGCAGTCCTTCCCCAACAAGGAGAAGGTCCGCACGGCGCTCTCGAAGCTGAAGTTCCTGGTGACCATGGACCCCCTGGTCACCGAGACCTCGCGCTTCTGGGAGAACCATGGCGAGCTGAACGTCTCCAAGCCCTCGGAGATCCAGACCGAGGTCTTCGAGCTGCCCTCGACCTGCTTCGCCGAGGACGAGGGATCGCTGACGAACTCCTCGCGCCTGCTGCAATGGCACTGGCCCGCCGGCGACGCGCCGGGCAAGGCCAAGTCGGACGTCTGGATCATGTCGCAGCTCTGGCTGCGGCTGAAGGCGCTCTACGAGAAGGAGGGCGGGGCCTTCCCGGACCCGATCCTCAACCTCAACTGGCCCTACAAGGACCCGAACGAGGGAACGCCCGAGGAGATCGCCAGGGAACTCAACGGCTCCGCGCTGGAGACGCTGACGGACCCTGCCGATTCCACCAAGGTGCTCGTGGAGAAGGGCAAGCAGCTGCCGAGCTTCGCCTTCCTGCGCGACGACGGCACGACCTCCTGCGGCAACTGGATCTATTCCGGCTGCTTTACCGAGGCCGGCAACCAGATGGCGCGGCGGGACAACACCGATCCCGACGACACCGGGAACAACCCGAAATGGGCGTGGTCCTGGCCGGTCAACCGCCGCATCCTCTACAACCGCGCCTCGGCCGACCTGCAGGGCAAGGCCTGGGATCCCAAGCGCAAGCTCATCGAGTGGGACGGGACGAAGTGGGCGGGCTACGACGTGCCGGACATCGCGCCGAACGCCAAGCCCGACGTGGTGATGCCCTTCATCATGAACCAGGAGGGCACCGGCCGGCTCTGGGTCCGCGGGATGATGAAGGACGGGCCGTTCCCGGTTCACTACGAGCCCTTCGAGAGCCCGATCGCCAATCCGGTGAACCCCAAGATCAGGGGCAACCCGGCGGCGCGCGTCTTCGCCGGTGACATGTCGCAGTTCGCCACGTCGGAAAAGTTCCCCTACGCGGCGACGACCTACCGCCTGACGGAGCACTTCCACTACTGGACGAAGCATAACCGGGTGAATGCGATGCTGCAGCCCGAGTTCTTCGTCGAGATCTCGGAGGAGCTCGCGAAGGAGAAGGGCATCGTCAAGGGCGGCTGGGTGGAGGTGTCCTCCAACCGGGGCGCTGTGAAGGCGAAGGCCGTGGTGACGAAGCGGATCAAGCCCATGGTCTGCGACGGCAAGACGGTGCACGTGGTGGGCATTCCCATCCACTACGGCTTCATCGGCGCCGCGCAGCCCGGCTTCGGCGTCAACGTCCTCACCCCGTTCGTCGGCGATGCCAACATCGAGACGCCAGAGTTCAAGGCGTTCCTCGTTGACATCAAGGCGATCTCGAACGGCCCGGCCGTGAGCTGAGGGGGAGAAACCATGGCGACCACCACTGCCGCCCCCGTCGCGCTGGAACTCGTGCGCAAGTCCGCCACGAGTTCCTTCGCGGGGCCTCTGCCCCAGACGGGCAATGACGTCGCGAAGCTGATCGACGTCTCCAAGTGCATCGGCTGCAAGGCCTGCCAGGCCGCGTGCCTGGAATGGAACGACCTCGTGGAGCCTGTGGGCTTCAACCACGGGGTCTACGACAACCCGATGGACCTCACCGAGAACAGCTACACGGTGATGCGGTTCACGGAATGGCAGAACCCCGGCTCGGGCAATCTGGAGTGGCTGATCCGCAAGGACGGCTGCATGCATTGCGCAGACCCGGGCTGCCTCAAGGCATGCCCGAGCCCCGGCGCCATCGTGCAGTACTCGAACGGCATCGTGGACTTCGTGCACGAGGCCTGCATCGGCTGCGGTTACTGCGTGAAGGGCTGCCCCTTCAACATACCCCGCATCTCGAAGGCGGACTCGAAGGCCTACAAGTGCACGCTCTGCGTGGACCGCGTGGCGGTGGGGCAGGGGCCAGCCTGCGCTAAGGCCTGTCCCACAAGGGCGATCAGCTTCGGCAGCAAGGCCGACATGGCCAAGCTCGCCGACAGCCGCATCAAGGACCTGAAGTCGCGCGGCTTCGACAAGGCGGGCCTGTACGATCCGCCGGGCGTCGGCGGCACGCACGTCATGTACGTGCTGCACCACGCTGACCAGCCCAGCCTCTATGCCAGCCTGCCCGACAATCCCCGCATCTCGCCTCTGGTCGAGGTGTGGAAGGGCGTCACAAAATATGCGGGCCTCGGCCTGATCGCCTTCACGGCCCTCGCGGGCCTCGTCCATCACGTCGTGATGGGCCCGAACCGCGTCACCCGTGAGGACGAAGAGAACGGCCGAAAGGTGAAGGAGGGGAAGGCATGAGCACCCCGGACAATCCCGTGGTCCGCCGCTACACGGCGGCAGCCAGGGCCAACCACTGGCTGACGGCGATCTGCCTGATCCTTCTGGCGATCTCCGGCCTGAGCCTGTTCTATCCCTCATTCTTCTTCCTCACCGCCCTCTTCGGCGGCGGGCAGATGACGCGCGAGATCCATCCCTGGATCGGGGTGGTGCTGGTCGTCAGCTTCCTCGGGCTCTTCCTGCGCTTCTGGAAGCTCAACCTGCCGTCCTCCGACGACAGCAAGTGGGTGAAGGCGCTGCCCGACGTGCTGCGCGGGCACGAGGAGAAGATCCCGGAGATCGGCAAGTACAATGCCGGCCAGAAGGGCGTCTTCTGGGGGATGGCGATCCTGATCTTCGCCCTGATCACCTCCGGCCTCGCCATCTGGGACCAGTACTTCGCCACCTATACGACCGTGGAGCAGAAGCGCATCGCGGTTCTGGTCCATGCCGTCGCGGCCGTGGCGGCCATCTGCATCTGGATCGTCCACGTCTACGCGGCAATCTGGGTGCGCGGCACGGTCCAGGCCATGACGCAGGGCGTGGTGACCGCCGGCTGGGCCTGGCGCCACCATCGCAAGTGGCTGCGCGAGGAGGTCCAGAAGGAAAAGGGCGGGCTCACCGCGGCCGAATGACACGTGACGCGGGCAGGGTGGCGTGCCATCCTGCCCGCGCTTGCGGACGGCGCCCGGCGTCATCCGCAAACGCGCGATGTGGCCGGTCCGGTTCTCGAGCGCCGAGGAAAGCATGGCAGATCCCGTCACTCCGTCCTTCCCGCCGATCGCCATCGGGACGGAGTCGCGACCGCCCACGGTCGTCCTTCCCGATCCAGGCTCCCTGTTCGCCCGTCGCGCCGCCCGCTTTCGGGTTTTGGCGCCCGACCATCCGCTCGGCTCCTATCTTCGCCTCCTCGCCGACCTCTCGGACGCGCAGCAGCGGCTTGCGGGGCAGGGACCTGAGCCGCAGGGACCGGACGCGGACAGCATAGCCCGCTCCGTGCAGTTCGAGATGCCGGCCATCGCGCGCGAGGCCATTCCGGTCGACGCACCGGTCGTGGCGACGCTGCACGCTTTGTTCGACGCCGCCACGGATCTCGCCATGCCGGACACGGCGCGCGCCGCGCTGACGCGGCTGCGGCTCGCCGGCGACGAGGAACTTGCGGACACCGTGAAGAACGTGCTCTCCGTCGCGATCCCGGTCGAGGCCGTGGCCGAACACGTCTTCGTTGGCGCGGCGGTGCAGGTCTGGCTGTCGCGCATGGCCGCCGGCCTGGGCGGCCCTGCGCTGCGCTTCATCGGCGACGGCGTTTGCCCGGCCTGCGGCGGCCCGCCGGCCACGTCGTCGATCGTGAACTGGTCCGAGGCCGACCGGAGCCGCTTCGCGCTGTGCGGCCTGTGCGCCACCCGCTGGAACGCCGTGCGCGTGAAGTGCCTCGCCTGTTCCTCGACCAAGGGCATCCACTACAAGGCGATCGAGGGCGTCGACCCATCGATCAAGGCCGAGTGCTGCGACGAGTGCCGCTCCTATGTGAAGATCCTCTCCGAGGACACGGACCCTAACCTCGACGGCATCGCCGACGACGTGGCGAGCCTCGGCCTCGACATGCTTGTGCGCGAGGACGGGTTCAGGCGCGCCGGGTTCAATCTCTTCCTCATCGGGGCGTGAGCGCCATGTCCGCCGGAGAGCGCGTGCGCGCGGCGTCGCCCCTGCCGTCCGTCGACCAGATCCTGCGAACACCCGTCGCCGCCCTGGCGCAGGAGCGGTTCGGGCGGCAGGCGACCACCACGGCGGTCCGGCAGGAGCTCGAGCGTCGCAGGGCCGCCCTCGGGGATGCGGGAGGGTCATTCGCGAAGCCATCGGCCGACCTCGTCGCCGAGGCCGCCGCCATCGCCCTCGAGGCGCAGGACCGTCCCTCGCAGCGCCGGGTCTTCAACCTCACGGGTACCGTGCTGCACACCAATCTCGGCCGCGCCATCCTGCCCGAGGAGGCCGTGGCCGCCGTGGTCGAGGCCATGCGCCACCCGACCACGCTCGAATATGACCTCGCCGCCGGAGATCGCGGCGAGCGGGACGACCACGTGCGCGGGCTCGTGCGCGAGATCACGGGCGCCGAGGACTGCCTCGTCGTCAACAACAACGCCGCGGCCGTGATGCTGGTGCTGGCGACGTTCTCGGCCCGGAAAGACACCATCGTCTCGCGCGGAGAACTCATCGAGATCGGCGGCAGTTTCCGGGTTCCCGAGATCATGAAGCGGGCGGGAGCCAGGCTGCACGAGGTTGGGACGACCAACCGCACGCACCTCAAGGACTTCGCCGACGCGATCGGGCCTGGGACCGGGCTGGTCATGAAGATCCACCGGTCGAACTTCGTTGTAGAGGGCTTCACCGCCGAGGTCCTGGGGCCGGATCTCGCGGCCCTCGCCCACGAGCGGGGCGTCGCCTATGTCGAGGACCTCGGCTCGGGCACGCTGGTGGACCTCACCCGCTGGGGCCTGCCGCGCGAGCGCACCGTCTCCGACGTGCTGAAGGAGGGGGCCGACCTCGTTACCTTCAGCGGCGACAAGCTGCTGGGCGGCCCCCAGGCTGGGTTCGTCGCGGGACGGGCGGACCTCGTGAGGGCCTGCGCCAGGAACCACCTGAAACGTGCCCTGCGCCTCGACAAGTTGCGCCTCGCCGCGCTGGAGGCGACGCTGAAGCTCTACCGCGATCCGGACCGCCTGGCCGAGCGGCTGCCGACCTTGCGCGCCTTCACCCGGCCGCAGGCGGACATCCGCGCGCTCGCCACAAGCCTCGCTCCCGTCTTGAGGGATGGGCTCGGGCAGGGCTGGGTGGTCGAGGTGATGGACTGCGCCAGCCAGATCGGCTCGGGCGCTCTGCCGCAGGACCTGCTGCCCAGCGCGGCGCTCGCCGCGACGCCAGTGGCGAAGGCGAAGGGAAGGGCCCTGCAGGACCTGGCCTCGCGTCTGCGCCGCGCGCCGATCCCAGTGATCGGCCGGATTGCGGGGGATCGGCTCTGGCTCGATCTGCGTTGCGTCGACGCGCCGGAGGAACTGGCCGCGCAGTTCGCGGCGCTGGGAGCGCAGCCATGATCCTGTCGCTCCTGCGCAAGGCGATGGGCTCGCCGCAGCCGGCAGCCACACCTGCCGCTTTGGACGACAAGCCGGTCGCCGACTTGATGGACGAGGCACGATCGCTCGCCGCGGCCGGCGAGCACCAGGCGGCGCTCGCGATCTGGGGCCCGCTGGCTCATCGCGGCGAGGGGAGGGCGGCCAACAATATCGGGGCCTGCTTCCTCGACGGCCTCGGCGTCGAGCGCGACCCCGCCATGGGCCTGAAATGGCTGCGCGCTTCGGCGGAAGCGGGCGATCCCGTCGGCATGCGCAATCTCGCCGCCGCGCTGTTCCAGGGCCTTGGCGGCCCGGAGGAGCCTGTGCAGGCCTTCGACTGGTATCGCCGCGCCGCAGAGGCCGGCGACGTCGAGGCCATGGACATGCTGTCCTGGATGCTGTTGGAAGGCGACGCCGTCCCGGCCGATCATGGCGGCGCGCGCGAATGGGCGGCGCGGGCTGCGGCGGCTGGCAACGGCCCCTCCATGACGCGACTGGGGCTCATCCACCACCACGCCCTGGGCGTCGAGCGGGATCCCGATGCCGCCGTGCAATGGTGGACGCGCGCGGTCGAGGCTGGGGATGCGGACGGCGCGGCCATGCTGGGAGCAGCCAACCACCTGGGCCAAGGGATCGAGCGCGACCCTCAGCGCGCGCTCGTGCTCCTGCTGCTCGCCCGTCGCGGAGGCTCGCGCCTTGCCGAGACCTACCTGCCCGCGGCCGAGGCCGGCTTCGATGCCGAAAGCCGCCGTCGCGCCGAAGAGATCGCGCGCGACATCGCCTCGCGCCCACCGTGGTCTGAGGCTCTGCCATGATCGTCGGCACCGCAGGCCACATCGACCACGGCAAAACATCGCTCGTGCGGGCCCTCACGGGGGTCGACACTGATCGGTTGAAGGAGGAGAAGGCGAGGGGGATCACGATCGACCTCGGCTTTGCATACTGGCAGCGGCCCGCCGGCGTGATCGGCTTCGTCGACGTGCCCGGTCACGAGCGGTTCGTGCACACGATGCTGGCCGGCGCGCACGCCATCGACCTCGTGATGCTCGTCATCGCCGCCGATGACGGGGTCATGCCGCAGACGCGCGAGCACCTGCAGATCCTCGATCTGCTCGGCCTCTCGCATGGTCTCGTGGCGCTCACCAAGAGCGACCTCGTCTCCGAGGACGCGCTCCTCGAACGGCAGATCGAGATCGAGGCGCTGCTGGCGGACACGGGCCTTGCCGGGGCCGAAATCATTCCTGTCTCCAGCGTCACGGGCCTCGGGCTCGACGCCTTGACGGTCTGCCTCGACAAGGAGGCCGCGGCGTCGACCGCGCGCGCGACCGACAAGCTCTTCCGGCTCGCGGTCGACCGCAGCTTCGCCCTGGCGGGCGCCGGAACCGTCGTCACCGGCGCGGTGCTCGACGGCGAGGTCGCGGTCGGCGACACCGTCGTCGTGTCACCCTCGGGTCTGCAGGCGCGCGTGCGCTCGATCCATGCTCAGGACCGCAAGGCGGAGCGGGCGAGGGCAGGGGACCGCGCCGCCCTCAACCTCGCGGGGCCGGGCATCGCCAAGGATGCCATCCGCCGCGGCGACATGGTCGTCGCACCCGCCCGCCATCAGCCGACGGCGCGCATCGATGCGGAACTCGGCGTGCTCACCACGGAGAAGCGTCCGCCCGGCCAGTGGATGTCGGCGAGGCTCCATCACGCCGCAAGCGAGGTGGGCGTCCGTCTCGTCCTCCTCGATGACGAGCCGCCTCCGCCGGGCGGGACCGCCGACGTGCAACTCGTTCTGGAACACCCGATCTCCGCCGCCTCGGGTGACCGCTTCATCCTGCGGGACGTCTCGCAGACACGCACCATCGGGGGCGGGCGTTTCCTCGACCTGCGCGCGCCCGAGCGCCGCCGCCGCTCACCGGAGCGAGCGGCCATCCGGGACGCCTGGAGGCAGCCTGATCCCGCCGGGACGATGCGCCTTCTGCTCGCCCAGCCACCTCATGTGTTGCCGGTCGCCACGATCCTCGCCGACCTCGGCCTCCCGGATTTGCCGGCGGGCGGACCGGACGTGCTGCGGTTCACGGCCCACGGGCGGGACCACGTCGCTTCCGCAAAGGCCATCTCCGACATGCGGGGCGCCGTGGCCGGCACGCTGGCAGCCTGGCACGAAGCCCATCCCGACGTGATGGGCATGGGGCTGGAGCGCCTGCGCCAGATGGCGGCGCCGCATGTCGCGGCACCGGTTTTTCGTGCGCTCCTCCGCCTGTTCCAGGAGGAAGGCGTGGTCGCCGTGGACGGCGCCTGGATCCGCCTCGCCTCGCACCGCATCGTGCTCTCGCCGGAGGACGAACTGCTGCAGGGCGTGCTCATGCCGATCATCGGCGGCGAGGAACGCTTCCGCCCGCCGCGCGTGCGCGACATCGCCAAGGCGCGCGGGCTGGACGAGACCCGGCTGCGCCAGGTCTTCCGCAGCATGCAGAGGGCCGGGATCGTGGACGAGGTGGCGCAGGACCATTTCTTCCTGCGCGCGACCATGGCCGAGATCGTCGGCATCGTCGCGGACATCGCCGCCGGCAAGGACAAGGGCTGGTTCACGGCCGCGGAATTGCGCGACAGGCTCGACAACGGGCGCAAGGTCGCCATACAGATCCTGGAGTTCCTTGATCGCCACGGCGTCACCCTGCGCCGCGGTGACGCCCGGCGGCCCAATCCGCACCGGCAGGACCTGTTCGGGACCGTTCCGGGGGAGACCGGAGCGGGGCAGGGAGGAGAATCGTCCCCGGTGGGGCGTCCGGACTTCAAATCCGGGTGGGGCCGCGAGCCGGTCCTGGGTGGGTTCGACTCCCATTCTCCTCCGCCACCCCCATCCAAGACCGCGGCCGGCGGAGGAGGGGCATGAGCGCCCCCGGCACCGACTTCGACCATTGGCTGGCGGGCTCGCTGGAGGGAGACGACGATCCCGGCTTCACCGCGCTCATCATGCTCCTCCGCATCAAGAAGCAGGACGTGAAACCCGTCGCCTCGACCTTCGCGCACGTCATCGGCACCGAGCTCGACTGGGGCGAAATGACGAGGTTGCTCAACGGGTCCGGGCGCAAGTGGGACGCCGTCGCGCTGTTCCAGCGGCGTGACCCCAAGAGCCGCGGCCCGCTCGATACGCCGGCCGCACGGATCTGGCTCGCCGACCTCGAGGCCCGCATCGCCGAGGACAGGCTCGTGATCAACGAGGGCCGCTTCTTCGACGCCTGGGGCCGCGCCATGCGGGTGGACGAGGTGCCCCTGTGAGGGCCTCCGGGCCCGTCGAGACCGACATCGTCCTCGTCGGCGGCGGCCATGCCCATGTCCAGGTGATGACGCGCTTCGCCATGGCCAGACATCCCGGCGTTCGGCTGTCGCTCGTGACAGAGCAACTGGAGACGCCCTATTCCGGCATGCTGCCGGGCTTCGTGGCGGGCGAGTACACGCGCGACGACATCCACATCGACCTCGCCCGGCTTGCCTTCGCCACGGGCACGCGGCTGATCCACGCCAGGGTGGTGGGGCTCGACCGCGACGCCCGGCGCGTCCTGCTGGAAGGGCGACCGCCGCTCGGCTACGACCTCGTGTCGCTCAACGTGGGCATTGTTCCGGACCTCTCGGACATGCCGGGGGCGGATGCGCACGCCGTGCCCGTGAAGCCCATCTCGACCTTCCTGGAGCGGTTCGAAACCCTGCTGGAGCGGCTTCACCACAAGGACGGCCCCCGCCGCTTCGCCGTGGTGGGGGGAGGGGCTGCGGGCGTGGAACTGGCGCTCACCCTCAGGCGGCGGCTCGCCAGGGAAGCGCAGGGGCACGGCTCGAACCCGGGCTCATTGTCCGTCACGCTGCTGACGTCCGCGACATTGGTGCCCGGGCTCAACGAAGGCATGCGGCTGCGCGCGCAGGAGGCTTTGGCGGCCGCGGGGGTGGAGACGCTCGAAAAAGCCCGAGTGGTCGGCGTGGACGCCCACGGCCTCACCCTCGAGGACGGACGAACCATTGCGGCCGATGCCGTCCTCGTGTCGACCAAGGCCCGCGCGCCCGCCTGGCTGGCCAGCCTGGGTCTGGACACGACGCCGGACGGCTCACTGATCGTGGGGCCCACCCTGCAGGCGCCGGGCGATCCCCGTGTCTTCGCCGGGGGCGACTGCGCGGCCATGACCGGGCGCGCGCTCGACAAGGCAGGCGTCTACGCCGTGCGCGCCGGGCCTGTCCTCGCCCGCAACCTGGCATTGGCCGCGCAGAAAAAGGCGCCGAGGCCCTGGTCTCCCCAGCGCGACTTCCTCGTCATGCTCAATGCCGGCGATGGCAGCGCCATCCTTGGACGCGGCCGGCACCTGGCCGCCTCGGGTCGCTGGGTCCGCTGGTGGAAGGACGCGATCGATCGGCGCTTCATGCGCATGTTCGCCGAGTTCGGGCGGCAGGGGCCGGTGCGCCCCGACGCTTCCGGCGAGATCGCCCCCGAATATCGCTGCGCCGGTTGCGCCGCCAAGGTCGGGGCGGGACCGCTCGGCCGCGCGCTGCGCCGGCTGCCGCCGCACCCCGCAACGCCCTTTGCAGCCCGGGTTCGGGGGCTTGGCGGCCCCGAGGACGCCGCCGTCATCGACATGGGGAATGGTCGCATCGCGCTCGAGACCGTGGACCTGATCACCGCCTTCGTCGGCGATGCCTACCGCTTCGGCGAGATCGCCGCGCTGCACGCCCTCTCCGACATCTTCGCCATGGGCGGCCTGCCCACGCATGCGCTCGCGACCGCCCTTCTTCCCGCGGGACGTGCCGAGGTCGTCGCCGAGGATCTGTTCCAGCTGCTCTCAGGCGCGCGCTCGGCGCTCGATCGGGAAGGCGTGACGCTGGTCGGCGGACATACCGGGGAGGGCTCAGCCATGGCCCTCGGCTTCGCTGTCAGCGGGGAGGCGCCAGCCGACCAGATCACGCGCAAGGGAGGCCTTCTCCCCGGGGACGCCCTCATTCTGACGAAGCCGCTGGGCACCGGGATCATATTCGCGGCCGCGATGCGGGGCGCCGCACCCGCCGAGGCTATCGAAGCCGCGCTCGACAGCCAGAGGCTGTCCAACCGCGAGGCGTCCCGCATTTTGCGCGACCAGGGCGCGCGCGGCATGACTGACGTCACGGGATTTGGCCTTTTGGGCCATCTCGCCGAAATGGCGGAGGCGTCGGGCGTAGGCTCCGAGGTCTCCCTTGCCGCGACACCGCGGCTGCCCGGAGCGACAAGCCTCGCCCTCAAGGGCTTTGCGTCATCGGCTCTGCGCCAGAACCTCGCGGCGGTGGAGGGCCTCCTGGCCGGCGCCCTGACGGGGGACGCGGAGGCCATGCTCCTGGATCCGCAGACGTCTGGCGGATTGCTCGCCGGAGTGCCTCCGGATCGGGCAGATGCTGCGGTGTCAGAGCTCCGGGCGGCAGGCTTCGCGCACGCAGCGCGGATCGGGACCGTGGTGGCGAGTGGTCCCGCGGGCCCAGCCATCGCAATCCTTTCCTAACGAACTGCACCAGAACCGACCAAACTGCATCTTTTGTGCGCTTGCGAGCGTTTGCGTGCAGTGCAACACTTCAACACGTCCACAGGCTGGAGAACCACCATGACCGAGGACTTTCACATGTCGGAAAAGGTGCGCCGCCGGCTCGCCCCCATGATCGTCGAGCGACGGATCGGGGAGCCCGCCGTCACGCGATCCGAGGCTTTCGCCGGAGGCGATGCATCCTACGTGGTGACGGTGAAGGCCGGCAGCGCCAAGAATGGGCACTCGGACCTGCGCGGGGACGTCAGTCGCGCCCTCGCGGATCTCGGACCCCAGGTCATCGTCGCCTTCGACGCCTGAGAGGCCGGGCTGATTCCGAAGCATCGGGCAGCGAGCCTGTGGGCTCGCGGCGCGTTTGAATGCGAGCGCCTGAGCGCTCTCGGTCCAGACCTTCCCAGATAAGGCATCCAGGAAAAAAAGGCGGCGCAATGTTCTGCGCCGCCTTTCTGTATCGGATTTCGAAGAGCGGGCCAGGAGACCCGCGCTCCGGAAAGACGAGCCTCTTGTCAGGCCGCCGCCGAGCCCTTGGCGCTCGTCGGCACGGTCGAGATCGTCTTCAGCACCTGGGATGCGATCTGGTAGGGGTCGCCCTGGGAGTTCGGGCGGCGATCCTCGAGATAACCCTTGTAGCCGTTGTTGACGAAGCTGTGGGGCACGCGGATCGAGCAGCCGCGATCCGCCACGCCATACGAGAAGGTATGGATCGAGGCCGTCTCGTGCTTGCCCGTCAGGCGCATGTGGTTGTCGGGGCCGTAGACGGCTATATGGTCCTCGCGCGCGTCGCCGAAGGCCGCCATCAGCGCCTCGAAGTATTCCTTGCCGCCGACTTCGCGCATATAGGCGGTCGAGAAGTTGCAGTGCATGCCCGAGCCGTTCCAGTCGGTGTCGCCCAGCGGCTTGCAGTGATACTCGATGTCGATGCCGTACTTCTCGGTCAGCCGCTCCATGAAGTAGCGGGCGAGCCACATCTCGTCGGCGGCGCGCTTGGAGCCCTTGCCGAAGATCTGGAATTCCCACTGGCCCTTCGCCACTTCGGCGTTGATGCCCTCATGGTTCAGACCCGCCGCGAGGCAGATGTCGAGGTGCTCCTCGACGATCTTACGCGCGACGTCGCCGACGTTCTTGTAGCCGACGCCCGTGTAGTAGGGACCCTGCGGAGCCGGATAGCCGCTCTCGGGGAAGCCGAGCGGGCGGCCATTCTTGAAGAAGAAATATTCCTGCTCGAAGCCGAACCAGGCGCCCTCGTCATCGAGGATGGTGGCGCGCTTGTTGGACGGATGCGGCGAGCCGTCGGGCATCAGCACTTCGCAGAGCACCACGGCGCCATTGGTGCGCGTGATGTCCGGAACGACGCGTACGGGCTTCAGCACGCAGTCGGAGCTGTGGCCCTCGGCCTGGAGGGTCGAACTGCCGTCGAAACCCCAGAGCGGAAGCTGCTCCAGCGTCGGGAAGCTGTCGAACTCCTTGATCTGCGTCTTGCCACGCAGGTTCGGCGTGGGCGTATAGCCGTCCAGCCAGATATATTCGAGTTTGTACTTGGTCATTCAGGTTTCTCACTCTCGTCGGGCAGGTTGCGGAGCCGGGTTCGCCGGCTCGACGACGACCGAAGCGGTGGACGCTCACCACGCGCGAAAGCGAAGCATCTTGCGTGCCAGTCCGGGGCAGGGGCTGACCAATGCCGTCATACGATTGTCGCGAACGACGCGAGAGGCGCGAGCAAGCGACCCTGTGAGGCGCGTCATAGACGACGAAAAGCCAACCAGCGATCATGAAGGCCTCAATCGAGGCACCTTGCACAAAATTTAACGCAATGGTGCTTATGATAGAGGCGTGGTGGGAACGATTCCGCCACGGCCACGTTAGCGTCACGCCACCGCTCCGCCTTGGGGGAGACTGCGATGCACGGGAACGACACCAGGCCTTCGGCTACGATCGTGCGGCTGAGCGACAGGATCCGCCTGAGGTCGCTGAACAGGCCCCCGGCCTGCGCGCCGGAGAAGGCGACGCCGGCGCCCGTCATCGTGACCGATGGCTGGTATCACGACGCGGCCATTCGCGAGGCCGGTCCAGACCGCAAGGCCTGACGCCCGAAGGGCAGGGGCTTTAACGCCCCCGCTGGTTCCTGCTCGCCCGGTCAGCCGAAGATCGACCAGCCCATGCGCTTCGAGAGCTCCTCGAGCGCCACGCGGCCGAGGTGCGAGTTGCCGGCCGCGTCCAGACCCGGCGACCACACGGCGATCGAGGCCTCTCCGGGAGCCACCGCCAGGATGCCGCCGCCCACGCCGCTCTTTCCGGGCAGGCCTACACGGTAGGCGAACTCACCCGAACCATCATAGTGACCGCAGGTCAGCATCACCGCATTGATGCGCCGCGCGCGTTCTGGCCGCACCACCAGGTGCCCGGTCGAGGGATTGCGACCCTGGTAGGCGAGGAACCGCGCCGCCATCGCCAATTGCCGGCATGACATCGCGATCGCGCAGTGGTGGAAGTAGACGCCAAGCGTGAATTCCACTGGATTATCAAGCACTCCAAAGGATTTCATGTAGTTGGCGAGGGCGGCGTTCCGGAACCCCGTGCGCTGCTCGGAGCGCGCGACCGCCTTGTCGATGGTGATGCCGGGATCATCCGCGAGAAACTGCATGAAGCGCAGAATCTCGCCCAGCGCCTCCTTGGGCTGGTGCCCGGACAAGATCACGTCGGTGACCGCGATGGCGCCCGCATTGATGAAGGGATTGCGCGGGATGCCGCGCTCGTGCTCCAGCTGCACGATCGAGTTGAAAGCCGAGCCCGAGGGCTCGCGGCCGACGCGCTTCCACAGGCGGTCGCCGACCATGCCGAGCGCCAGGGTGAGCGTGAAGACCTTCGAGATGCTCTGGATCGAGAACGGCGTGTCTGCGTCGCCAGCCGCCGCGACGGCGCCGTCCGCAGCGACCACGCACAGCCCGAACTGGGCGGGGTCGACGTTTGCGAGTTCCGGGATGTAGGTCGCGACAGCGCCGCGATCCGGCCGCGCGCGCATTTCCGCGACGATCTCGTCGACGACACCTTGCAGGCGGCTGGTCTTCGGCGTCGGCATGGGACCTCCAGATTTCCGTTGGCCGAACGGAACGCTGCGCATGCGCCAAGCCATCAGCCACCGCAAGGGGAGAAGCACCGCGAGCGGGGCCGTTCTGCCATGCGGCGGGCGCTTCGGCGCTTGGCGGTGACTGTCATTCAGGCCGGAACTGCAGGACAACAGTTCGCATAAGCTATATTATGGAACCAAAAATGTCCGGTAGAACGACGGACCTGTCTGCTTCGAATTCCGTTTATGCTCAGCGACTTGCGGCGCGGTTCTGTCTCGAGCGTTGCGCCGCGGCGTCCCATTTGCAGTTTTCACGGGTTGTTCGAAAGGCTTTTGCAGCGAATTGGAGTCATGCTGGGATGGCGCTTGGGATGCGGCTCCGGCCCGCGCCGGAGCTGTCAGACGGAGCGCCCGATGAACTCACGCGACGACCTTGCGGACACGCCGGCGCTGGCGATCGCGGGACTTTGCAAGCGCTTCGACAAGCCGGCCGTGGACGGGCTGAACCTGACGGTGCCGGCCGGCTCGTTCTATGCGCTGCTGGGCGCCAACGGCGCGGGCAAGACCACGACATTGCGCATGACGGCCGGGCTCATGCGGCCGGATTCTGGCTCGATCCTGGTCTACGGCATCGATGCGCTGCGCATGCCGCTCGAGGCGCGACGCATCATGGCCTGGCTGCCCGACGAGCCGATGCTCTACGACAAGCTGACCCCGGTCGAGTACCTGGAATTCGTCGCAGGGCTCTGGGCGGTGCCGCCTCAGCTTGCGCGCGAGCGTGGCGAGGAACTGCTCAACGCGTTGGAGCTCTGGGACTTCCGCCACACGCGCTGCGAGGGCTTTTCGCGGGGCATGCGCCAGAAAGTGGCGCTCGCCGGGGCGCTGATCCATGACCCGCGCCTGCTCATCCTGGACGAGCCGCTGACGGGTCTCGACGCCGCGATCGCCCGGGAGGTCAAGGACCTGCTCACCGCCCGCACACGCGCCGGCGCGACGGTGATCCTCACCACCCACATCCTGGAGGTCGCGGAGAGGCTGGCCGACCGGATCGGCATCATCGACCGCGGTCGGCTCCTTGCGGAAGGCAGCCTCGACGACCTGCGCTCGGCCGCGCGGCGGGATGCCGCCTCCGGGGCCTCGGGCACGCTGGAGGACGTCTTCCTGAAGCTGCTTCAGGAAAGTCGGACGGTGGCTGCGTGAGCGCGCGCGAGGCTGCTGGCTCCACGCCCTCCCTATGGTTCCTGCTGCGCCACGAGCTGCGGCTGTGGTACCGGCGCACCTTCGAATCCCAGGCCCGCCGGGGGCTTTACGCCGGCCTCTTCGTCGTTGCTTTCTTCGTGCTGCACGGACTCGCCTTCGCCATCGTGCGCGCGCTGTCCTATCTTCCTGCCGACCTGTCGCCGGCGCTGATGCTGCCGCTGCTCAGCGTCGTCGCGCTCATGATGTTCACGCTGGTGACCGCCCAGGCGCTCAGCGGCGCGACGCGGGCCTTCTTCGAGCGCGGCTCGGACCTGCTGATGGCGGCGCCCATCTCTCCGGAGCGGCTTTTCGCGATACGGTCGGTGGCGCTGGTGATCACGACGACCGCGCCCTTCGCGGTCTTCGTGTTGCCCGTGGCCCATATGGGCGTCCTCGCGGGCGGCTGGTCGTGGCTGGCGCTCTACCCCGTGCTCTTCGCGATGGGAGTCGCCGGGACGGCCGCCGGCCTCGTCCTGGCCTTGCGGCTGGTAGGCCTGCTGGGTCCGCGGCTCAGCCGCAGCGCCGGCCAGATCGTCGCCGTCCTCATTGGCACGAGCCTCGGCTTCGCCATCCAGTATTTCAACCGGCTGCCCATGGAGGCCAAGCTGTCCCTGGTCGACGACGCGATGCGCTCGTCCTCGGGGCAGCTCGACGGATGGGCGATGCTCAGCTGGACCCCCGGTCTCGCCATGTCCGGCGACCCCCTGGCGATCCTGACGCTGGTGGCGGCGTCCCTGGCGCTGTTCGCGCTCTCCATCGCCTTTGCCGGTCAGCGCTATGCGCGGATCCGTCAGGATGCGATGGGCCTGGCCGAACGGCCCTTGATGAAACGCCGCCGCCGCTGGTCGCTCACGGCCAGTCCCGCCGCGGCGCTGCGGCGCAAGGAGCTGCGGCTGCTCACGCGCGACCCCTGGATCCTGATGCCCGTCCTGCAGCGCGGCATTGCGCTCGTGCCGGTGTGCCTGACGCTGACCGGATTCCAGTCGCGCGTGGACCTCGCCCTGAGCGTGGCCGGACCGATGCTGGTGATCTTTGCCGGAAAGCTCTCGGGCGGCATCAGCTGGCTCACCCTTGCCGCCGAGGAAGCGCCGGAGTTGGTGAATACGGCCCCTGTCGCGGCTGGCGCGGTGCGGCGGGCGAAGCTGGAGGCGGCGCTCCTGGCCGCGGCCGCACTGTTCGTGATCCCGCTGCTCGTTGTGGCATGGCATTCGGTCGAGGCCGCCGTGTGGACGACGGCGGGCTGCGTCGCCGCGACCCTCGCCGCCACCGTGCTGGCCCTGTCCGAGCCGACGGCCGGACAGCGGCGCACGCTCAACGAGCGTTTCCGGAACTCCGTGCCCTTCGTGGTCGCCGAGCTGCTGGTGACCACGTCTCTCGCCGTGACGACGTGGCTGGCCATCGAGCACCGCTTCGAGGGCGCGATCTTCTCCGGTCTCTGCTCGGCGATCGTGCTCTCCGCCTTCGTGATCCTGATGAAGCCGCAAAAGCCCGGCCCACGCCCGGCCGCCCTCGCCCGCCGCCCGGCTCAGACGCTGACGCGCAAACCGTCATAGGCGGGCGTGACACCCGTCGGGAGCTCGCGCTCCAGGGTCGCGAAGTCGAGATCCGTGTGAAGGTTGGTGACTATTGCGCGCCGTGGCTTCATGCGCTCGATCCAGGCCAGCGATTCTGACAGCGAAAAATGCGTGGGATGCGGCGTGTAGCGCAAAGCATCGAGGATCCACAGGTCGAGGCCCTCGAGCAGGGGCACGCTTTCATCGGGAATCTCATTGACGTCAGGCATGTAGACCGCGTCGCCGAAGCGGAACCCGAGCGCGTCGAAAGCGCCGTGCACCACCCGGACGGGGGTCGCCCTCACCTCCCCGCCGGGTCCCTCGACCACGATGTCGTGGCCAAGCGTGATGCGCCGCTCCTTCACGATCGGCGAGTAGTCGCTGCCCTCGGGCGTGCGGAAGCAGTACTCGAAGCGCTCGGTCATGAGGCCCGCGGTCCGCTCGTCGAGCCAGACGGGGATCACCCTGCGCATGTGGATGACCAAGGGCCTGAGGTCGTCGATGCCGTGCGTATGGTCGGCGTGGTCATGCGTGTAGATCACGCCGTCCAGGCGCTGGACCTTCGCCTGAAGCAGCTGGTCTCGCAGGTCGGGCGAGGTGTCGACGAGGACGGTCGTGACGCCGTCCGGGCCCGAGCGCTCGACGAGGATGGAGCAGCGCCGGCGCCGGTTCCGTGGCTCGGCAGGATCGCAGGCGCCCCAGCCGCTGCCCACGCGCGGCACGCCGCCGGAGGATCCGCAACCCAGAATAGTGATGGTGAGGCTCATGCCCGGGCCTCCGCGGGAGCCTCGGCCTTGGCGAAGAGCCGGAAGAAATTGGCAGTCGTCGTCCGCGCCATCTCGGTGACGGGGACGCCCTTCACCTCGGCCAGAACCTTGCAGGTCTCGACGATGAAGGCCGGCTCGTTGCGCTTGCCCCGGTGCGGCATGGGAGCGAGGAACGGGGCGTCGGTCTCCACGAGCAGGTGGTCCAGGGGCACGCGGGCCGCGATGTCGCGGATCTCCTGAGAATTCCGGAAGGTCAGGATCCCCGAGAAGGAGACGAACAGGCCGAGCTCGACGCCCACGCGGGCGAGTTCCGCGCCCGAGGAGAAGCAGTGCAGGACGGCCGCGAAGGCCCCCTTCCCCATCTCTTCCGTCAGGATCTCGATCATGTCCGCATCCGCGTCGCGGGCATGGATGACGAGCGGCAGGCCCGTTTCCCGGGCTGCCATGATGTGCGTGCGGAACACGCGCCTGGCGATGTCGGGCGCGCTGTAATTGTAGTGATAGTCGAGCCCCGCCTCGCCGATGCCCACGCAGCGCGGATGGCGCGAGATGCCCACGAGGTCGGCCACGGTGATGTCCGGCTCCTCCCCCGCCTGATGGGGATGCGTGCCCACGGTGCACCAGACCTGAGGGTGAGCCTCGGCCAGCGCGGCGTAGCGCGAGAACTGGCCCACGCGCGTCGAGATGGTCAGCATCGCGCCCACGCCGGCCGCCTTCGCGCGGGCCAGAACGGCTTCGAGTTCGGGCGCGAACTCAGGAAAATCCAGGTGACAATGGCTGTCGACGACGAACATGCGGCGGGGTTGGTCCAGGCGGGGCGGGCAGGGTTATCGGTCTGAGGTCGGGCGCCAGGGCGGGGAGGTCAACCCCCTGCCCTCTGGAGTCAGGCCTTGTCGGTTCCGTCCTCCGCCTCGACGTAGCGCGGCAGGATGGGCGACGGAGCGGGCAGCACTGTGCCGGCTGCGAGGCGCCCGGGAGGGCCCATGTCGGCGAAAGTCCGACGTTCGGCGGGCACGGCCAGCAGGTCGAGCAGCCGCGCCGCCGCGGTCGGCAGCACCGGCTGGATCATGATGCCGACGCCACGAAGCACCTCGGCCGTCACGGAGAGGATCGTGGCGAAGCGCGCCGGATCCGTCTTGCGCTTCACCCAGGGCTCCTCTGACGCGAAGTAGCGGTTTGCGTCGCCCACGACGCGCCAGATGTCCGCGAGCACCGTGTGCAGCGCGAAATCCCGCATCGCCGCGCGGGCCTTCTCCGGCAGCGCGTCGACGGCGGCCAGGATGGCGCGGTCGGCCTTGGTGAGGTCGCCCTCTTCGGGCAGCCGTCCCTCGCAGTTCTTGGCGAGCATCGAGAGCGACCGCTGGGCGAGGTTGCCGAGGTCGTTGGCGAGGTCGGCGTTGATGCGGTTGACGATGGCCTCGTGCGAGTAGTTTCCGTCCTGCCCGAAGGGCACCTCGCGCAGGAAGAAGTAGCGTACCTGGTCGACGCCATAGTGCTCGGCGAGGGTGAAGGGGTCGATCACGTTGCCGACCGACTTCGACATCTTCTCCCCGCGGTTGAACAGGAAGCCGTGGCCGAAGACACGCTTCGGCAGGGGCCACCCGGCCGAGAGCAGGAAGGCGGGCCAGTACACCGTGTGGAAGCGCACGATGTCCTTGCCGATGATGTGTACGTCCGCCGGCCAGAATTTAGCGCGCGGCTGGCTGAGGTCTGGATAGCCGGTCGCGGTGACGTAGTTGGTCAGCGCGTCGGCCCAGACATAGACGACGTGCTTGGAATTGCCCGGCACGGGGATCCCCCAGTCGAAAGCCGTGCGGCTCATCGAGAGGTCCTTCAGGCCGGAGCGCACGAAGCTCAGGATCTCGTTGCGCCGCTCGTCGGGGCCGATGAAGTCCGGGTTCTCCTCGTAGAGCCGGAGCAGCGGCTCCTGGTATTTGGAGAGGCGGAAGAAATAGCTCTCCTCCTCCACCCACTCCACCGGCGTGCCGGTCGGCCCGCGGCGCACATCGTCGGGGCCGAGGACGGTCTCGCTCTCGGCGTAATAGGCCTCGTCGCGCACGGAGTACCAGCCGGAATAGCTGTCGAGGTAGATGTCGCCGGCCGCCTCCATCCGCCGCCAGATCTCTTCCGTGGTACCGTAGTGCCGCGCCTCGGTCGTGCGGATGAAGTCGTCATTGGAGGCGTTGAGCGCGCGCGTCATATCGCGGAACACCCCGGCATTGCGGTCGGCGAGCTCGCGCGCCGTCAGGCCCTCCTTTGCCGCGGTCTGCAGCATCTTCTGGCCGTGCTCGTCGGTGCCGGTGAGGAAGAAGACCTCGTAGCCGTCGAGGCGCTTGAAGCGCGCGATGGCATCGGTCGCGATCAGCTCGTAGGCATGGCCGATATGCGGGCGCCCGTTCGGATAGGAAATCGCGGTCGTGATGTAGAAGGTCGGCTTGTCGGACATCGACGCCTCTCTCGGGGCACGGACTCAGGCGGCGCGAGATGCGCGAAGCGCCTCCGAGAGCTCGGTGAACAGGGTCAGGACCAGCGCCCGGCGGTCCAGATTGTAGCTGTCCGTCTCCCGAACGAGACGCGCGACCTTGTCCCACACCTCCGCCAGAGGCGCAAGGCGACGGGCACCCTCCCCCGCCCGCTCCTGCGCCTGCTCGCCAAGCCAGTCGAAGACGGTCTCCACCATGGTCTCGAAGGCGGCCTCGTTCGGCCGGCCGGCGAGGCCTTCCGCGATGGCGTGGATGTCGGACCAGTCGATCGCCGGCAGCCGCGCCAGCGCCGCGCGGATGTGCTCGACGATGGCGAGCGTGCCTTCGTCCAGCACCTTGAAGGCCTGTCGCACCGAGCCGCGCGAGAGTGCTGCTGCCCGGCGCATGAGGGTCTCGTCGGCCCCGGACGGAGCGGCGGACCGCAAGGCCAGCAGCACCTGCTCCTCCGTGAGAGGACGAAACGCCATCAGGCGGGCGCGGGAGCGGATCGTCGGCAGGAGCCGGCCGGGCACGTGCGAGACGATGAGGAAGAGCGAGCGGGCGGGCGGCTCCTCCAGCACCTTCAGGAGGGCGTTGGCGCTGTTGCGGTTGAGGTCCTCCGCGCTGTCGATGATGCAGACGCGCCAGCCGCCTTCCGCCGCGGTCGTGCCGAAGAAGCCGATGGCGTCGCGCACCATGTCGATCGGAATCTCCGTCGGCATGCGCTTCTTGTCGGCGATCCATCGCCGCCGCAGCACGAAGAGCCCGCCATGCGCCTGGGCGGAGATGCGGCGGGCAGCCGGGTGGTCAGGCGGGACGGAGAGGTCCGCTGCCTGCGCGACGGCGGACGACGCCGGGTCTGGATGGGCCAGCAGGAAGCGGGCGGCGCGATAGGCGAACGTCGCCTTCCCGATCCCCTCGTCGCCCCCGAGGATCAGCGCCTGCGGCATCCGGCCGGAACGGTAGGCGTCGAGCAGGGCGTGCTCCTGCCCCTCGTGGCCGAAAAGCTCCCTGGCGTCACGGGGATGCGGCGCGCCGTCGAGACGGTCGACCTCCGGGACGTCGTCCTCGCGGCTCACGACGTGCCTCGCGACGAGGGAAGCCGTGGGTCGAGCCGCTCGCGCACGACCTGCCAGATCGTGTCGGCAATGACGTCCACGGGCTGCGTCGCATCGATCACGGCGCAGCGGATCGGCTCGGCGGCGGCGATGGCCAGGAATGCTTCGCGCAGTCTGCGGTGAAATTCAGCCTGCTCCCCCTCGAAGCGGTCGGCGGCTCCCGCCCCGCGCCGCGCGGCGGCCCTGGCGAGACCGAGTGCGGGATCGAGGTCGAGGATGAAGGTCAGGTCGGGGGAGGTCTCCGCCACGACGAGACGCTCGAGCGTCGTGATGGTCGCGACGGGCAGCCCGCCGGCTGCGCCCTGGTAGGCGCGCGTCGAATCCGCGAAGCGGTCGCACAGCACCCAGCGCCCGGCCCCGAGCGCGGGGCGGATCGCGGCCGCGAGATGGTCGGCCCGAGCGGCCCCGAAAAGCAGCGCCTCCGCCAGCGGGTCGAAGCGCCGGCTGTCCGGTCCCAGCAGCAGGTCCCGGATCGCCTCCGCGCCCGGCGAGCCGCCGGGTTCGCGAGTCGGGAGGCAGGCGATTCCGGTGGCCGACAGGCGCTCGGCCAACAGGCGCAGCTGCGTGGACTTGCCGGCCCCCTCCCCGCCTTCGAGCGTGACGAACCGGCCCCGGGCCGCGCTCATGTGCCGGACTTCGAGAACTTGCTCCGCACGAAGCCGATGACGAGTTCGCTCGCCGCGTCGAAGGCGCGCTTGCTGAGTTCGGCGGGATTGGAATCCGCGTCCGTGTAGAGCGGCAGGTCGAGCACCTGAACGTCGCCCCGCTGGATCTTCAGCCGCCCGACCTGCGCGCCCGGCTGCACGGGGGGACGCAGGGGACCGAAATAGACGACCTTGCCGACCAGCCGGTCCTGGCTGCCGCGCGGGATGAGAACGCGCACCGCGCCCTTCGCCACCAGCGGCACGGATCCCGGGTTGCCGCCGAAAACCTTGGCCTCGCCGATCGTCGCCCCCGCCGGGAAGACCTCCTTCACCTCGAAGGAGCGGAAGCCCCAGTTGAGGATGCGGCGCGCCTCCTCCGCCCGGTCCTTCGCCGTCTTGAGGCCGTTCACGACGACGATGAGCCTCTGGCCGTTCTGCACGGCGGAGCCGACCAGGCCAAAACCGCTATCGCCGATGTTTCCGGTCTTGAGGCCGTCCGCGCCGATGTCCATGGTCAGCAGCGGGTTGCGGTTCTGTTGCTTGATCTTGTTCCAGGTGAACTCCTTCACCCCGAAATACTGGTAGAGCTCGGGATAGGTCTTGATGATGTGGTTGGCGAGGAGCGCCAGCTCGCGGGCCGTCACCTTCTGGTCGGGATCGGGCATGCCCGTCGCGTTGGCGAAGGTCGACTTGGGCAGGCCAAGCTCGCGCGCCCGAGCGGTCATGCGCGTCGCGAAGGCTCCCTCGCTGCCGGCAAGCCCCTCCGCCACGGCGATCGCGGCGTCGTTTCCCGACATCACCGTGATGCCCTGGATGAGGTCGACCACCTTCACCTTGCTGTTGAGCTGGGCGAACATCGCCGAGCCGCCGGATGGCCCCCCTCCCCTGCGCCAGGCGCTCTCAGAGATCAGGAACTCGTCCTCGAGGGAGACCTTGCCTTCCTTGATCTCATGGAACAGCAGCTCGATCGTCATGAGCTTGGCCATGCTGGCCGGCACCATGAGCTCGTCGGCCGCCTTCTCGAACAGAACCGCGCCCGTGTCGGAATCCATGAGCACTGCGTAGGGCGCGATCGTGGAAAAGCCCTGCTGCTGCGCCCGGGCGTCCACAGGAGCCAGCCAGGACAGAACGGCGAGAAGCGGAAGGAGCGCCCGCCGCAGACGGGAGGAGCGCGACAGGATCTGAAACAGGAGCATCGACGGGCCTCTTGCGGCCAGCAGGATGCGAGCAAGGAGCCCGGAAATCAACGAAAACGCGCGCGACGTCGTGCGTCGGGAAGACGCGTTCGAGCAAGCAGCGATGTCAGAACCGCGCGCTGGGCTTGAGCGGGACGAAACTCTGCTCGATCAGCCCGGCCATCGGGTCGCCCTGGCGGAAGGACGAGGTGATCTCAGGCTCGCTCTCGGCGAAGAACAGGCTGGTGCCGCCCTTGCCGGCGCGCGCCGCCTGGCGCGGGATCGGCATCGGCACCGAGGCTGCGGAAGGAACGGCGGATGCTGCCGGAGCGGCCTTGGCGGCGGCGTTCTTGGCCGCACCGAGATCGAAGGGCCGGTCGGGCGGCAACGGCACGCCGGGAGCGGGCTTGCCGACGGGCGCGGCCTCGGCCATTTCCGCCGCAACGGGCGCCGGAGCCGCCGCGCGAGCAGGCGCAGCCACCACGGGCGCGGGGGCCACCTCCTCCGCCTCGGGCTCGGGGGCCGGCTGGCGGACGGCGACGCTCTGAACGGGGACGGAGCCGTCGGCGGAAGCCACGAGCGTGGTGCCGCCGCGCAGTTGGGCCGGCATGCCGTCCGTCCGCAGCGACGCATAGAGCTTCTCGTCGTCGCTGCCGGCCGTCGAGGCGCGCCCGACATAGTCGACGCGCACGCGCGCCGTGCCCATGCGGCGGAAGTCGAGAGCCTCGGCGACGCGCTGCGAGACGTCGATCAGGCGGTTGCCGTGATAGGGGCCGCGATCGTTGACGCGCGCAATGATGGAGTAGTTGTTCGTGAGGTTCGTGACACGCACATAGCTCGGCAGCGGCATCGTCGGATGCGCGGCGGAGATCGACGCCCGGTCGAACACCTCGCCATTGGCGGTCAGGCGGCCATGGAAGGAAGGCCCGTACCAGGAAGCCAGCCCCGTCGCGGAATAACGCGGATTTTCGCGCGGCGTGTAGAGACGCCCGGCCACCACGTAGGGCTTGCCTACCATCTCGCGCCCGCCGCCCTTCGGCACGGGATCGCCGTCGGCGACGACCTTCGGGCTCGCGGCGACACCATATTTGGGGTCGATGCCGCCTCCCCTGGAGGCATATTTCTGGGTCGAGGACGAGCAGTTCGCAACGAGCAGACCGGCGCCGATGGCGACGGTGACCCGAAGCAGAACGGAGGAGCGGAATGGGAATTCGGTGAGCTTGGCGGGGGCGAGAGGCTCGTTCGAGACGTCCGACCGCACTTCCCGCATGACCGACTTCCCTTCGACTGCAACAGCGCGCAGCCAGCGACGAACCCGGCGGGGCCCGATTTCTCGCGAGCGCGGCACGCATTGTTAGCCGTGTCACGCTGAAGGGAAAGTTAAAGGCTGCTGGACGCCACGCGCCGGCCGCTCTTTTGCCGCCGGCGTGCCCTGCAGGGCACAGTCCAGCGGCGTATTTCCCGCCGGGGGCGGAGATGGCCGGCGGAAGGTGGCGGAATCATGGCAGGATCCGCCGTCCTTCGGCCATGCCGAAGCCTGACCTGCGGCGGGCCTCACTCGCCGACGCGGGCAATCCCCTTCTCGCCGTCGTCGCGCACCCAGCCGATTCGGCCCGGCCCCTTGTCGCTCACGCGGAAGCAGAAGACCCGGCCGTCGTACCACGTCTGCCATTGCTGACAGAGCCGTGCGCCATCGACCCACCAGCGACCGGAATCATTCGGCTTGAGGAAACGTCCCAGACCGACCGCCTCGCCTGAGCCGTCGACGCGACCATCGGCGCGGTAGAAGAGCGGAAACTCCCCGCCGAAGGGCGTGGAGAGGTAGATGCGCTTTCCGGAGACGGCGCGTCGCAGATCGCTGCCCTCCAGCGTGCGCTCTCCGGAAGAGTTGGCCCGGGCCTGTTCGCTGGGAAGGACGACGCTCGCGACCAGCATGGCGATCGTCAGCGCCGAGACGGCAGGGGTCGACACGAAGCGGCTCATAGGGGTAGTCGCGATCATGGGGGCTCCTCGCAACGGTGGCGTTGCTTCACCTACGCGGGAAGGCCCGGAATGGTTTCATGCTGACGCTCAAGATGCACGCTTCACGCGAGCGAAGGGGTACATGACCTACGACGACGTCCTTGACGCCTTCGTCTTCATCCCCCGCAGCCATGTGGGTCGTTGCGTGGTGCATCGCCGCGCGCTACGCGCCCTCATGGGCGTCGACCCCAGCCCGTCCGACAGCCTGGCGTTTCTGGCCGAACACGCTGAGGCGCTGGAACTCGCCGCCCGCACGAAGATCGAGCGGCTAGACCTCTCACGGGAGGCTCATTTCCACCTGAACAGCCGGGATTTGCGGCGCGCTATGCCGTCTTCCGAACATGTCCGCCGCTGAAGCGGGCCAGCAGCCAGCCCGACAGCCCGCCGAGCAGCACCCAGGAGACGAGCGTCGTGAGAAACACCGTCACCACGAAGCGGTGCGCCATGGCATCGGAGATGCTCGATTCGACCACCATCAGCCTCGGCGCGCCGACGAGGTGGGGCGCCGCGATGAGGAGGAGGCCGATCACCGCGCCCACGACAGACCTGTTGAGAGCCAGCAGGGCCAGGCCTGCTGCGGTGGCGGCGGCCGTTCCGATCCACCAGATCTGCCGCGCCTCGAGGGCGGCCGCGGGCATGCCCGGCAGCTCCGGCGGAAGCCCGAGGCCAGGGGCGAGCGAGAAGGCGACGAAGCCGCCCAGCCCCCAGAAGACGCCCTCACGCCACCCGGTGGGGCGCCCCGCCAGAACGAGCGCGCCCGCCAGCAAGAGCCCGAAACCGATCCATTCCACCACGTTGAACAGAGCCGTGTAGGCGTTGCGCTCGAAACCGTCCGCCGGCTCCCATGCAGCCGCCGCGTGGTCGTGCCCGCCCGCTCCGTGGTCGTGGCCGAGCGCGGCGTGCCCGTCAGCCGCGCCGTGCGAATGCCGGGCCTGGGCCCCGGAACTCTCCGGCTTCTGCGCCTCGGTCTTCTGCGAATCGGACTGGGCCGCCTGCCGCTCGAACACCTCGGCCTTCTGGATCAGCGGCAGGGTGCCGAGATGCTGCAGGCCGGTCGTGGCGATGCCGACCACGAGGCCGGCCGCCGCGGCCGTGAAGACGATCGAGCGGAAGACGGACATGGAGACAGACGAATCAGTGGCAGGGGAAGGCGCTGGAATGCCGCGTGTCGTGCGCGGCGTTGTGGATCGAGTCGATCTGCGAGAAACCCACGAACCCCAGCACGAAGACGCCCAGCATCATCGCGAACAAGGCCTGGACGACGGCGCTCGCCGAGTGGGGAAGCGCGACGCTCTGCGTCTGCACCGCGGTCTGGGAGGTCTGTGGCACCATTGGTCGTCCCCGGGTTGGTGAAGCGGGGATACAGGGGCCGGGCGGGCAGGTGCGTCCTCGCGGACGAGCCTGCGCGCCAGACCGCCCGGGCGCCCCGCCCGTGCTGGTCGTCGTGACGGCAGGTCTCCTGGCTTGCGGGTCGCCGCCCTGCCGATCCTTCCCGGCCCGGGGGCCAGTGGTTCCGTCGACAGGACTCGCCGCTCACAGTTGCGGGGGCAGCCGCGGCTTCGGCGGGACGCCCGCCTCACCACGTTCCCTATTGATCCCCGAAGGGAACCGTCACGCTGCCCACCATAGACTCTGCGGCCGGCCCGTCCAGCGGATTTGCGACGCCTTCGCGGCTGCGCGCGCCATCCGCCCGCGCCGCTGCCGAAGGACGCATGACGGCGTCAGCACATGCCGAGCGAAAAGGACCGTGCCTTGGCGCAGTTCACCGTGGGGGCCTTGCTGCCGGCAGGCGGCACCCTGTAGGGGCCCTGCTCCCTGCAATGCACGCGAAACGAGCCGTCTGCAAGCCGCTGCACCCTCAGCATGGAGCGGCAGGCATCCGGAGAAAAGGCCTCCAGCCGATCCGACAGATAGAGCGCGGTGACCGCATCGAGCACGATGTAGGGCTCGTCTTGCTGGCCCGTGCCGTCGTCAGCCGGCGGGGCGCGCCGCGCCCCAAACTCGGCGGAGGCCTTTCCCGCCGGCATGATCATGAGCGCCGCAACACAAAGCAGCGCTGCTCGAGTTGGTTCTCTCATCCCCGTCCCGAGACCGGCGTTCCGCTGACGTAGGCCCGGATCGCCAGTCTTTTCTCAATCGAGCCTCCCGACGAGAATACAGGGGATTTCTCATCCATGTCAGGGGCTCGGGGCCATTGGGCTTCGCCTCGACCGCGGGCGGCCGCTTCGGGCCGCCGAAGCGGCCTTGACGGCCGTCAACGCATGGGGCGCCGGGACGGCGCACCGTGGCGAAGGCCGCGGTCCTTCGCGAGCCCCGTCCCCCAGGAGGCCGCATGCAGCCCGTCGTGACCTACACCCCGAACCCCGCCATCGACAGCTGGGCCCGCTGCGACCTCGTCATACCCGGCGAGAAGACGCGGGTCGGCGAGGTCCGCTACGATCCCGGCGGCGGCGGGATCAACGTGGCGCGGGCGCTGCGGGAGATGGGCACACCGACCCGTCCCGTCTACCTCGCAGGCGGGACGACCGGGGGCGTCTTCACGACGTTGTTGTCGCGGGCGCGCCTCGAGGGGCGCTGCGTCCCCATCGCCGGCGACACGCGCATCTCCTCGGTCGTCTTCGAGACCGAGGGCGGCCGGGAATATCGCTTCGTCGCCGACGGGCCCGACGTGAGCGACGCCGAGAGCGCCGCGGCGCTCGCCGCGCTGGCGGAGGAGCCTGCGTCCTGGGTCGTAGCCAGCGGAAGCCTGCCGCGGGGCATGCCCGCCGATCACTATGCCACGGTGGCGCGCATGGCGGCGGCGCGGGGCGTTCCCTTCGCGCTCGACACGTCCGGCGCGGCGCTGGCTGCCTGTGCTGCGGCAGGAGGCTTCGCCCTGCTCAAGGTCAGCCGCCGTGAACTCGAGTCGCTGACCGGCGAGCCCACGGCCGACCGCGCCTCGGCGATCCATGCGGCGATCCACCTGGCCCGCGCCTCCCGCATCGCCCGCGTCCTGGTCAGCCTCGGGGCCGACGGGGCCGTCCTGGCTCATCCCGATGGAGCGGTGGCCATGGACGCGCCGCGCGTCGCAATCCGGAGCACCGTGGGCGCAGGCGACACCTTCCTCGCCGGCTTCCTGCACGCGCTCACGGAAGGGCACGACGACGGCGAGGCCCTGACCTGGGGCGTGGCAGCCGGCTCCGCCGCCTGCATCCGCCCGGGCACCCAACTCGCGAGGCGCGAAGACATGGACGACCTGCGATCCAGGCTCGGGAAGCCGGTGATGCACGGCCAACGAATGGCGGAAGGGGTGGGATTCGAACCCACGGTGGACTTGCGCCCACGGCGGTTTTCAAGACCGCTGCCTTAAACCACTCGGCCACCCTTCCGTGCCGACAGGGCGGCCGGTCCGGGCGGCGGCGAGGGCCGTCCGCAGGAAACCGGGGCGCAGGGGCGACGGGGCGCGCTGTTCCTACACCAGCAGCCGGGGCGACGTCCATGGGCGCGCGGCTGCGCCACGCTCTTGCCCGCCGCGCAGCGCGCGGGCTCCGTCGGCGCCCGGCCCGGGAGGAAAGGGGCCAGGAGAAGACGAAGCTGAAATCGTCCCTCCCAGCCCGGGTCGTCTCAGTTGGCGGCGCAGCCGTCCGGGGCCGGCTTGCCTGCGAAGCGGTCCAGGAGCCAGGGCACGTAGGTCGGCTCGGCCGTCGGCGGCGTCGAGTAGTGCGTCTGCTCGCCGGGCAATTGCACACGCGCCACGTTCGCGCCGGCCTTGCACATCTGCTCGCGGTAAAGCTGCCCCATGATCGGCGGGACGGCGGTGTCCTTCGTCCCCCAGAAGATGATCACGGGCGCGCTCGGCTTCACGTCGGGAACGGCGCTTGCCACGAGCGCCGATACCCAGCCTGCGGCGTTCACCGGCGTGTCGCGCATGAGCGACTTGAAGTTCGCGCCGAACGCGTAGCTCACCGTGTCGGCGGCGGCATGCATGCACTTCTTCGAGATGATCTCGTCCAGGGCCTTGGCGCCGTCGTCGGTGAAGATGTCGGTCAATTTGAGCTGCGGGAAGGCATTGGTCATCGCCCAGATCGACAGCGCGAAATGCGTGAAGTTGAACACGTTGTCGGAGAACGAGGCGGCCATTCCGGCAAACGCCTTCTGCGCCGCGGCCTCGTCGAGCGGGCCTTGCGGCGCAAGCACCGCGACGTCCGGCGGCGCCAATGCGACGAAGCCGACCAGCTCGATGCCGTCATAGGCCGTGCCGGCGCGCTTGACGTAGTCGGGGCTCGACGCCGCCGTGAGCACGACGCCTCCCCCCTGCGACCAGCCGTAGATCGCCGCCTTTTTGTTCCCGCCGGCGAGGCCCAGGCTCCCCGCGGCGCGAATGGAGTCGATGGTGTCGTGGGCCTGGGTCGGCGTCACCATGTACTGGTTGCGACCGCCCCCGCCCATGCCCTGGTAGTCCGTGGCGACCACGACGTAGCCGGCCTTGATGAACTGGTTGACGGCAGGCACGCCGAAGTCGGTCCAGGAGGTGCCGCCGATGAGGAAGTATTCGTTGAGCGGCTGGGCGGGATCCTCGACCTGAGAGGGGCCGCAATTCTGCGCCGCGCCGGTCGTGCCGTGCGCCCAGGCGATGATCGGCCGGCCCCCGGCCGGCGGCTTGCCCTTCGGCGCCACGACGAGGCCCGTGGTGACCGTGGGCTGGCCGCGGTGGTCGGACGAGACATAGGCGATGCGCCAGGCCTGCGCTCCCGGGATAGAGGTCGCCACCGGCTGCTGGGACAGCACCGTCCCCAGCTTGCCCTGCGGCTTCAGCTGCGAGGCCGCGGCGTAGAAGGGAGGCACGGCGACCTCCGCCGCCCCTCCGGGGGCCGAGGTCAGAGCGAGAGCGAGGCAAAAGGCCGTGGCAAGAGAGCGGTATGACATGCACGAAGACCTGCGGTGAGTCCTGGATGCCGCACCTTGCAACCACTCAGGTTAAGGATTAGCCCTCGTCATTTGACGTTTAAACAATTGTAATCAACACGTTGGCCCCCTTGGCTGGGGTCTAGGGGAAGCGGCTGGCAATGTCCGGCTGGTCGACGAGAAGCTTCACGAAGGCGGCCAAAAGAGCCAGGGCTGGGGTGCTGGCCGTGCCGACATAGGCCCGTGGCAGGCCCTCGAAGACGACGAGGCGGGCCTTGGCCTCGCCCACGAGCCCGCTGATGGACCACAGGAGCCCCGGCATGATCCTGTCGGTCAGGCGGCAGGCGTCCGCGATCGAGTGGGTCGGCTGCAGTCCGCGATCGCTGATCGAGAAGGCGGCCAGCAAAGCTGCGTCGAGGTAGGGTGAAGGCTCGTGCGCCGCCTCCAGGCGGCGGACGAGGGCGGCAAGATCGCCGTGCAAAAGCAGTCTCCAAATGCCAACCGGCATTCGCGCCGCTGCCAAGACAACGCTTGAGGGCGCGCTCCCGTTCCATGACACCGGGTGGCGTGCGCGGCGGCACGAGCGGCTTCGTCACGAGCCGTCGCCGAAGCTGGGCCGCGGCGGATGGTCACAGCATTTGTGCAGGGCCGAGTTGCGAAATCGCGCATCTTGCAATCCCGTATAAAGCGGGCGCAAACTGGGATTTGTACCAGCCAAGACAGAGCTGGACGCCGAGGAGGATTCCCCACATGAAGCGTGCTTTGCTCGCGTTGACGTCGTCTGCGCTTTTGCTGTCCAGCGTCGCGGCGTTCGCCCAGAACGCAGACGATCTCAAGACGCTTGGATCGATGAAGTCCACGGGCAAGATGGCGGATATCCCGCTCGTGCCCCAGACCGGCCCCAAGGCCGACCAGATCAAGAAGAACCTCCAGCAGATCAAGCTCCCGCCGGGATTCCAGATCTCCCTTTACGCGCTCGTTCCCGACGCTCGCCACATCGCAGTGGGCCCGCAGGGCATCGTGACTTTCGTCAGCACGCGCAAGACCAAGGTCTGGGCCGTGACCGACCGCGGCAAGACAGGCACGGCCGAGGAGGTGAAGCAGTTCGCTCCGACGCTCGGCGACATCACGATCCCCGACGGCGTGTGCTTCTCGAAGGACGGCTTCCTCTACGTGACGGCGCAGAACACGGTCATCGAGTTCCCGGCTGCCGAGTTCTTCTACGAGAGCCCGGACGTGGTGCCGAACCCCATCGTCGCGCCCGGCTCGCTGATCCCCAAGTCCGAGGAGAGCTACAACCACACCTCGCGCGCCTGCACCGTCGGGCCCGACAACAAGCTCTACCTGACGCTTGGCCAGCCCTACAACGTGCCGCCGAAGGAGAAGCGCGAGCTCTACAACCAGACGGGAATTGGCGGCATCATCCGCATGGACCGTGACGGCAAGAACCGCGAAGTCTTCGCGCGCGGCGTCCGCAACTCGGTCGGCCTCGGCTTCAACCCGAAGGACAAGGTGCTCTGGTTCACCGACAACCAGGTGGACGGCATGGGCGACACGATCCCGCCGGGCGAGCTCAACCGCGCGCCGCAGATCGGGATGAACTTCGGCTTCCCGTGGTATGGCGGCGGCAAGATCCGCACCGTCGACTACAAGGACGAGACGCCGCCGAACGACGTCGTCTTCCCGCAGGTCGAGATGGACGCGCACGCGGCCGACCTCGGCATGAGCTTCTACACGGGCAAGATGTTCCCGGCGAAGTACCAGGGCGCCCTGTTCTCCGCCCAGCACGGGTCCTGGAACCGCACCGACCCCGTTGGCGCGCGCGTCATGGTGACGACCCTCAAGGACGACGGCACGGCCGACAAGACCGAGGTCTTCGCTTCGGGCTGGCTGAACGCCGACGGCGAATATCTCGGCCGTCCGGTCGACGTCCAGCAGCTGCGCGACGGCTCGCTGCTCGTCTCCGATGACCTTGCCGGTGCGCTCTACCGCATCACCTATACCGGCAAGTAAGCCTCACGAGGGCTGCGCCTTGTCTTGCGGCGCAGCCCTTTTCATTGGTCGAGCCCCCCCATGCGAATCCCCTCCCCCATCGCCCTGGCGGGTTCGCTCGCCTGCGCCATGCTGCTCGCGGTCCCCTGCGCCCAGGCCGGCGATCCCCAGGCTGGCCGCAAGAAGGCCCGCACCTGCCAGACGTGCCACGGCATCGACGGCACGTCGAAGCTCGCGGAAGCGCCGAACCTCAGCGGCCAGGTCGAGACCTACCTCGTCAAGGCCCTGCACGACTTCAGGTCGGGCGCGCGTAAGAACGAGATGATGACGCTCGTCAGCGAGCAACTCTCGGACGACGACATCGCCGACCTCGCCGCGTGGTACTCGTCGATCGAGATCACCGTCACGAAGCCGCAATGAGGGTCGCAGTGGCGGCCGCTCTTGTCCTGTTGCTCTGGAACTCGTCGAGCGCGCTCGCCGACGACGACGTCGTGCTGGCCTTCGGCTGCAGCGTGGAGAAGCAGGCATCGGGCGTCTCCCGGGACAGCCCGGCCTGGGGCCATGAGTTCAGGGTCACCGTGCCCTTCGGCGAAGGGGAAAGTCTCGCCTTGCTCGACCCCGAGACAGCCAGGCCCCGGATCACCGTCCACGCCGCCGACGTGCTGCCCGGCGCGCTGAAGCTGCCAGGCGAGGACGCCGTGCTGCTGTGGAGCCGCGCCATGAGCCGCCGCGCGCCGCTCGTCGGGCAGGCCATCCGGGCCAATGGGCATGTCGTGACTGTGCTGCTGTCTCGCCCGCGTGACGGCTCCGGCGATCGCTCCCTCACCGTGTTCGATTCGGAGAGCGCGGCCGCCTGGGACGGGCAGTGCCGGGCAGCGCCCTAGAGAGTTCGAGCGCGACTTTGCACGCGTGGCGCCGGCCGTGCCAATGTCGGTTGGGGACTCGATCTCTGGAGAAATGCCCATGACGCCGCTCGAACTCGCCAGGCGGCTCGACGTCGCCGGCGCCGTGGCGCGCGAGGCGGGATCGCTGATGAAGGCGAGGAGCGGCAGCGCCGCGGTGGCGTTCTCGATGAAAGGGCACCAGGACTACCTCACCGAGCTCGATGGCGAAGTCGAGCGGCTCGTCCGCGCCCGGCTCGCGGGCGCCTTCCCGTACGACGGCTTCATCGGCGAGGAAGGCGGCGGCGAGGCCACGGACAATGCCTGGGTGATCGACCCGATCGACGGGACTGCCAACTTCGCGCGCGGGCTCGCGCATTTCTGCGTGTCTATCGGCTATGTGGCGAACGGCGCGTCCCGTGTGGGCGTGATCTATGATCCGACCCGGGACGAACTCTTCGCCGCGGCGACGGGCCTCGGGGCGACGCTCAATGGCGCGCCCATCAAGGTCTCGTCCGTGTCCGACATCCGGCAATCCTCCGTCGAATGCGGCTGGAGCATGCGTCGGCCCATTTCCGACTGGGTGGCCCTGGTCGGCCGCGTCGCGGCCACCGGCGCCGGCGTTTATCGCAGCGGTTCCGGCGCACTGGGCCTGGCCTATGTCGCGGCGGGACGGCTGGAGGCCTATTGCGAGCTCCACATCAACGCCTGGGACGTGGCTGCCGGTCTCGCCCTCGTGGCGGAAGCGGGCGGCCGGGCCAACGACTTCTACGCGGAGGGAGGCCTGCAGTCCGGCAACCCGGTCCTCGTCACCAACGCAGCCCTTGCCGCGGAGCTCGAGGCGACGACGGGAATCAAGTTGGCAGAGCAGAAATGAACGCCCTCATTCCGAGGATCCATCTGCGCCATGGCGTCTTGAAGGACGGGGAGTCGAGGAGGCTGACATCGCGATGCCTGCTGGACTCCCTCGTCCTTCGACGCGTCGCCGAGGCGCGACGCTCCTCGGGACGAGGGGATTGATGCTTGGCTGAGTGGGTTACGCGTCAATGCGCTCCGCCCAGATAGGCCGCACGCACGGCGGGGTCGTCCCGTAGCGCCGCAGCCGGTCCCGAGCTCGTCAGCCTGCCATTCTCAAGCACGTAGCCGTAGTCGGCCACCTCCAGCGCGGCGGCGGCGAACTGCTCGACGAGCAGGATCGTCATCTTCGCCTCCTTGAGGCGGGCGATGGTGGCGAAGACCTCCTCCACGAGGCGCGGCGCGAGGCCCATCGAAGGTTCGTCGAGCAGGAGCACCTCCGGCCGCAGCATGAGGGCGCGCGCCATGGCGAGCATCTGCTGCTCGCCGCCGGAGAGCGTACCGGCGAGCTGCTCGCGCCGCTCGCGCAGGCGCGGGAAGAGCTCGAACATGCGGTCGAGGTCCGCCTGGACGTCGCCCTTGTCGCGCGAGCCCGTGAGCCTCGGGAAGGCGCCGAGTGTAAGGTTGTCGAGGACGCTCAGCGTGGCGAACACGCGCCGCCCTTCCGGCGAGTGCGCCATGCCGAGCCGGGTGATCTCGTGCGGCGGCAGCCCCGCAATGTCTCGCCCGCCAAGCTCGATGCGCCCCGCAGCCGGGCGCACCATTCCGGAGATCGTGCGCAAGGTCGTCGTCTTCCCTGCGCCATTGGAGCCGATCAGCGTCACCAGCGTGCCCTTGGGCACGTTGAGGGTGAGCTCGTGGAGCACCTCGACCTTGCCGTAGCCCGACACCAGTCCCTGGACCTGCAGCATGGCTTCCTCCTACTCGGCCGCCGCGGCGGCTGAGCCGCCGAGATAGGCCTCGATCACGCGCGGGTCGGACTGCACCTGGGCTGGCTTGCCCTCCGCGATCTTCTGTCCGAAGTCGAGAACCGTGACGATGTCGCAGATGCTCATCACGACATCCATGTGGTGCTCGATCAGGATCACGGTGATGCCATGCGCCTTGATCTTGCGGATGATCGAGATGAGCTCGCGGATGTCGGGCGCCGTCAGGCCGGCCGCCGGCTCGTCGAGCAGGAGAAGCTTGGGATCGAGCGCCAGCGCGCGGCCGATCTCCAGAAGGCGCATCTTGCCGTAGGGCAGGTTGCGCGCCTCCTCGTTGGCGAGCGACTCGAGCCCGACGAACTGCAGGATGCTCATGGCGCGCTCGCGAGCCGAGCGCTCTTCCCGCTTCGCCCGGGGCAGGCGCACCGCGACGTCGAAGAGGTTGCCCTCGTAGGTGTGGTTGAGCCCCACCATCACGTTCTCGATGCAGGTGAGCTCGCCGAAGAGCTGCACGTTCTGGAATGTGCGGGCGATGCCGAGGTCGGCGATATCAGGCGACTTCTTGCCGACGAGGGAATGGCCCTCGAACCGGATGTCGCCCCCGGTCGGCGTGTAGATGCCCGTGAGCACGTTCATCATCGTGCTCTTGCCCGAGCCGTTGGGGCCGATGAGGCCGTGGATCGTGCCGGGCTTTACGGCCATGCTCACGGCGTTCAGCGCCTTGAGGCCGCCGAACTGCATCACGACGTTGTCGACATCCAGCAGCGTGCCGTCCGGCGGCACGTTGGGCGGCGTGGCGTTCCACACCTTGCTGTCGTCGGCGGCGGCGCGGATGGTCGGGTGCTGGTTGGCGAGCGACGGCACGATGCGGGCGGCGAGTTGGCGCAGGAAGCCCACGATCCCGTCGGGCAGGTAGTAGACCACGAAGAGGATCATCAGGCCGTAGATCGTCAGTTTCCAGTCGACGATGCGCTGCAGGAACAGCGAGAACACGAAGAGCGCCACGCAGAGCCCCACGGCGACGGCGATGCTGCGCCAGCGCGTGGGATCCTTCCGCCAGGCGAAGAGGCCGGCGACGATGGCAACGGCCGCGATGGCGGCCGCCGCCCAGCGGAAGAGCTGGAGGTCGGCGAGCAGGTTCGGCAGGAACACGATGATCGCCGCGCCGATGATCGGCCCTAGCCGCGACTTGCGCCCGCCCATGGCGACCGCCAGCAGGAACTCCACGGACTGGCCGAAGCCGAAGGCCTCCGGCGCGATGTACTGCCGGAAATAGGCGTAGAGCACGCCCGCGAGGCCGGCGAAGCCGGCGCTGATCACGAAGGCCAGCACCTTGTGCTTGTAGACGCTGACGCCCATGCAGTCCGAGGCGATGGGGCTGTCGCGCAGGGCCTCGAAGGCGCGGCCATAATGCGAGGCGATGATGCGGTTGATGACCACGACCGTGATCACCAGCGCGATGGCGGCGACGTAGTAGTACTCCACCTCCTTCAGCCGTTTCAGCGACATGTCCAGCTGGTCGCGCAGGTCGATGAAGAGCGGCGTGCGCAGCTCGATGCCGAGCGGACCGTTGGTCAGGTTGAGATGGCCGAAGAACGGGCCGAGGTCCGTCATCTCGTTGATGAGCGTCATCACGATGGTGCCGAAGGCCAGCGTGACCATCGCGAGATAGGGCCCCGTCACCTTCAGCGCCGGCAGGGCCAGCAGCGCGCCGAATGCCGCGGTGACGATGATCGCCACGGGCACGGCCCACCAGAAGCCCAGGCCGAAATGCAGTGACAGCAGGCCAGCCGAATAGGCGCCAACGCCGAACAAGGCGGCATGGCCGATCGACACCTCGCCGGTATAGCCGAAAACGATGTCGAGCCCGAGGACCAGGATTGCGTAGATGATGATCGTGGTGATCAGGGGCAGGTAATAGGAGGAGGTGACGACGAAGGGCAGCCCCGCGAGGATGGCCAGGCCCACGACGTTGGTCAGCGTCTTCATGGCGGGTCAGACCTTCTTGATCGCGGCCTTGCCGAACAGGCCGGCAGGCTTCAGCGACAGCACGAGCAGCAGCAGGATGAGGCCGGGCACGTCCTTGTAGCCCGTCTCGAAATAGAAGCCCGTCAGGCTCTCCGTGATGCCAAGGATGAGCCCGCCGACAACCACGCCGAGGCCGCTCGAGAGGCCGCCGATGATCGCGACGGCGAAGGCCTTCAGGCCGAGGGCCGCACCCATGTTGGCGCCGGTGAGCGTGATCGGCGCCACGAGCATGCCCGCGAGGGCCGCGCTCAGAGAGGACAGCGCGTAGGAGAAGGTGATCACGAGAGACGTGTTGATGCCCATCAGGCCCGCGGCGTCGCGGTCGTTCGAGGTGGCGACCACGGCCTTGCCGTAGATGGACTTGCGGTTGAAGAGCTCGACGGCGGCCATCATGGCCAAAGCGCCCAGCACGATCACGATCTCCATCGGGCGGACGTTGACGCCAGCGATCGAGAGAGGGGCCTCGCTCACGGGTGAGGGAAACTTGAGCGGGTCCTTGCCCCAGACATTCTCGGCGATGTTCTTGAAGATGATGCCGAGCGCGATAGTGGCCATGATCCAGCCGGCCTCGGACTTCGTCTTCATGGCCTGCCGCACGCCGAGCCATTCGACGACCGAGCCCTGAGCCATGCCGAAGGCGAAGACGAAGGGCAGCGCGATGATGAAGGCCGTGAGCGGGCCGAGTTTCAGGCTGATCAGGAAGGTCACGAGGCTGAAGGCCACGAGCGCGCCCAGCGTGAGCGCTTCGCCCTGCCCGAAGTTCAGCGTCTTCGACGTGGCGAAGGTCAGCTGGTAGCCGAAGGCGATGACCCCGTAGATCATCCCGACGGAAATCCCGGAGATCAGGATCTGGAGAAAGTTCTGCATGGCCCCCACCCTGTCATGCGAAGGGCTCCTCCCGACGGGGCGGGAGGAGCCCGGCTTTCGTCTTCTGCGGGCGATCAGGCCTTCGGCTTGACGCGCAGCGCCTTGTCGCCCTCGAGGTCGGCCGGGTTGGCCGGCACGACGCGACCACCCTTCACCGTGCCGAGCACGGGGATGTTGGGCGTGATGGCCTCGTGGTCCGTCGCAGAATAGGGCTTCTCGTAGGTCGTCACGACGCCCTCGATCTTGCTGTTGAGGTTCTCGAGCGCCTCGCGGATCTTGCGGCCGTCGGTCGAGCCCGCCTGCTGGATGGCGGCGGCGAGCAGCAGCATGGAGTCGTAGCCCTGCGCGGCGGAGACCGGCGAGGGAATGCGGTCGACCTTGTAGGCGGCCTGGTAGGCCTCGATGAAGGCCTTGCGCTTGGGCGTCGAGGGCAGCTGGATGAAGGTCTGCGGCATCATCACGCCCTCGCCGTTGGCGCCGGCCGCGTCGATGAAGCTCGCCATGGACAGCGTCCACGAGCCCATGACAGGCACCTTCCAGCCGAGCTTGACGATGGCGTTCACCGTCTGAGCGAGCTCCGGCCCGATGGCGTAGGTGAGCACCACGTCGGCGCCCGCATCCTTGGCGCGCAGCGCCTGCGCCGTCATGTCGGTGTCGCCGATGTTGAACTTCTCGATGGCGACGGGCTTGATCCCCTGTGCGCCCAGCGCCTTCTCGAGGTCGGCGCGGCCCAGCTGGCCGTAGTTCGTCGAGTCCGCGATGATGGCGGGCTTGGTGTAGCCGGCCTTCTTGACCGCGTCCGCGATCATCGCGCTCTGGATCGTGTCGTTCGCGGAGTTGCGGAACACGTAGTTGTTCTTGTGGTCCGGCGCCTTGAACTGCTGCGTCACGAGCGAGCCCGTGGCGACATTGTTCATCACTGGGATCTCGGCTTCCTGGTAGAAGCGCTGCGAGGCGAGCGCCACGCCCGTGTTGATGAAGCCGACCGTGGCGACCACGTTCTCCTTGTTGATCAGCTCCTGCGCGATCTGCACGCCGAGTTCGTTCTTGGCCTCGTCGTCGCGCTCCACCAACTGGATCGGACGGCCGAGCACGCCGCCCTTCGCGTTGATCTCGGACACGGCGAGCTTCACGCCGTCGCGCATGCTCACGCCCATCGCGGCGGATCCGCCGGTGAAGGGGCCGCTGAGGCCGATCTTGATGGGATCGGCGGCATAGGCGCCGCCCGCCAGCAAAAGGCCCGCCGCGAACGGCAGGATCCTGCTCAGTCTCGTCATGTCTCACTCCCTCTCGAGGCGCCTTCGCAGAGCGCCGTCGCCGTTCTTCAGGCTTGTTCGGAAACACGGGCCTCAGGCCCGCATCGCACACTTATCTCACGTTCGCGCCTTCTGGCGCAGCAAGATCTTCTCCAAGGTGACGGTTCTGTGAAGTTAGCCCAGCAGGGCGCAGCGGCAAGCCGGGTTAGACTAAAGGCTAAGACGAAGCCTCCAGCCCCTATTTCACCGTGATGGTGATCATCTCGGAGACCAAAGGCGGGTTGTGCGGGATGTGGTTCTGATCGCCGAGGATCAGCTGGATCGTGTGCTTGCCGGGCGGGAGCGTGAGGTTGGTTTCCGTTTGCCCGCCTCCGAAGTGCTTGAGGTTGTCCGTCGCGGGCATCGGGGCGTTGAGGTCCTCGCCCGTCGGGGCGGGCGTATCGACCAGGATGTGGTGGTGTCCCGTGTTTGGCTTGTCGACGCCGGCGGGGGCGACGCCAAGGCCGGACAGGCCCATGACCACGCGGACCGGCCCCGTGATCACGTCGCCATTGCGCGGCGAGATGATGTAGAGGCGCGCCGTGGCGGGCCAGTGGGGCTCGGCGGCGCCGGCAAGCGTGGGCGCGACAATCGCAAGAGCGAGCGCGGCGAGAGCAGGAACGCGAGGGAAAAGCATGAGCGGGCTCCGGTGCGTTGGGGAGAGCCACGGTAGCGGTTTGGGAAACTCCGTCTATGGGCTGCGCCACAGACAGTTCTCTTTCGGCGAGAGTGGATCAGACATTATCAGCGGAGCGCTCCATCGTACGAAGAGGTTTCGCTTGATGCATCTCTTCCCGACGCTCCTCGCCTGAACGGAACCGGCTCGTAACCGTCAGCCCTGATACTGGCTGATGAACGTGTCTCATCTCCCCCGAGAAGGAACCGGGCGTGGTCCCCATCGGCAGCAAGGAGAAGGAGCGGCTGGCCGCCCTGGCCGCCCTTCAGATCGTCGATACCGCGGCAAGCGCCAATTTCGATCGCATCTGTGATCTCGCTCAGGCCTGCTTCCGCGTTCCGGTGGTCACGATCACCTTCGTCGAGGCAAACCGCCTCTGGTTCAAGGCGAGCGTCGGGATCGACAGCTCCTGCATGGCGCGCGAGAGCGCTTTCGTGAACTACACGATCCTCAGCGACGGGGCGTTCGTGGTGAAGGACGCCCTCCTTGACGAGCGTTTCGTCGACAGCCCCTTGGTCACCCAGCCGCCGCACATCAGGTTCTATGCGGGCGCCCCGATCGCCCTGACGCCGGGGCTGCGGGTCGGCTCCATCTGCCTCGTCGACCAACAGCCTCGCGAGTTCACGGCCCAGGATTGCGCCACGCTGGAGAAGCTGGCCGCTGTCGCCGTGTCCGAGCTGCGTCTCCTGATGGCGACCCGCGCCTACATGCATGCGGGCCGGCCGGCCTCCTGGCAGGCGTGAGAAGCGCTCCGGCTTTGTCGGGAAATGTCCCGACACTTCGTCCTAGGATCGAGCCGCCCCCCCGGGCAGCGAAACTGGACGAAGGGAGCCACCATGACCACGATCTCGCCGTGCCTCTGGTTCGACCGCGACGCCGAGGAAGCCGCGCGCTTCTACGTCTCCATCTTCCCCAATAGCTCTGTCGATCGCCTGCAGAAGGCTCCGGGCGACTGGCCGGCCGGCAAGGCCGGCGACGTCGTCATGGTGGAATTCACCCTAGCGGGCCAGCGATACCAAGCCCTGAACGGCGGCGGGCAGCAGCCGGCGGGCCTCGCCGTCTCGCTGATGGCGACCTGCAAGGACCAGGCGGAGGTCGACCGCATCTGGGACGGCCTCCTGCAGGGCGGCGAGCCCATGCAGTGCGGCTGGCTGAGGGACCGCTACGGATTCGCCTGGCAGGTCGTTCCCGCGGCGATGCTGCGCTATCTCGGCGATCTCGACCCCGCGAGGTCCAGGAAGGCGTGGGACGCCATGATGACCATGGTGAAGCTGGACGCCGCCGCCATCGAAGCCGCGGTCAACGCCTGATCAGGCGACCGCCAGCCCATGGGACAGGAACCAGGCCGCGAGTCCGTCCGGCCCGGGTCCTTCCTCGCCATAGGCGCGGTCCCATGAATTGTGCTCGACGCCCTCGTAGAGCGACAGACGTGGCAGCGTGCCCCATCGGCCCATGCAATCCGCCACAGCCTGGGTGCATGAGGGCGGCACAATGGCGTCGGCGAGGCCGTGAAAGGCCCACATGGGAGTCCTCCCCAGCTCTCGCGCGGTGACCATCGGGTCGGCCCAGCCGCAGACGGGGGCCACGGCGGCGAAGGTCCAGTCGAGGTGGGGAGCCAGCACGAAGGTGCCGTTGCCGCCCTGGCTGAGGCCCGTCATGTAGCGCCGGCTCGGGTCGGAGGGAAACTCGCGGTCCACGGCCGCAAGCATCGCGTTGAGGTGGTTGCGATGGGTCGGCCAGAGCCGGTCGAACTCGGGCTTCTGCGGCGCGACGATGAGGAATGGCCAGGCGTCCGGGTTCTCCGTCACGAAGCGGGGCAGGCCGATCCTCAGCTGAGCCTGGTTGTCCGTCCCGCTTTCGCCGCGGCCATGAAGGAACAGGACGGCAGGCGGCATAGGGTCCGGTCCGGGTTTCCACACCCGGTATCCCAGGCGCTCTCCCGCGACGATCACCTCCCGCTCGAGCCAGGTCCGTTCGGCCATCCCAGTCGCTCCTGTCGTCAGCGTCCGCTCCAGCGCGGCTCGCGCTTCTCGGAGAAGGCGCGCGCGCCCTCCTTCAGGTCGTCCGAGCGGATCACCGCCTGCACGGCCGCCAAAGCGTCGTGCAGCGCGAAGGCCTCGTGCTCGGCCACCATCTCGCTGTGGCGCAGCAGCTGCTTGATCGCGGGAAACAGCAGGGGCGGCCCCGCGGCGAGCTGCGCGGCGATCTCGCGCGCCTTCGCCATCCCCTGCCCTTTCGGCACGATGTGGTTAACCAGGCCCCAGTGCTTGGCCTCCGCCGGGTCCATCCAGCGCCCGGTCATCAGGAACTCGACCGCGACGTGATAGGGGATGCGCCGGCGCAGCTTGATCGTGCCGGCGTCCGGCAGCACGCCGACCCTGATCTCCGGCAGCGCGAAGCTCGCATGCTCCTCGGCGACGATGATGTCGGTGCCGAGCATCAGCTCGAAGCCGCCGCCGCAGGCGATGCCGTTCACAGCGCAGATGATCGGCTTGTCGAGCCCGCGCGGGTGGTTGAGGCCGGCGAAGCCGCCCGGACCCCAGTCCGCATTCGACGATTCGCCCTCGGCCGCCGCCTTGAGGTCCCATCCCGCCGAGAAGAATTTTTCGCCCGCGCCCGTCAGAATGGCGACGCGCAGATCCGGATCGTCGCGGAACTGCGAGAACACTTCGTTCAGCCGCAAGCTCGTCGCCTTGTCGATCGCGTTGGCCTTGGGCCGGTCGAGCGTGATCTCGAGAACGCTGAAGTCGCGGACGAGCTTCACGGCCTCGGTCGGGCTGGCGGGCATCGGCGTCTCTCCTGCGGGTCGGTCGTGAGGCTCGCCGCGCGCCGGCCGGCCCGCTTTGCGACAGCCGACATGCAGGCTTCCGCTCCCGACGTGGCTCAGGCCGCAGGGCGGCGCGACAGCACCTCGTCCAGCCAGTCGGTCCGCATCTCCGGCACCGAGGCCAGGAGTTTCTCCGTGTAGGTATCGTAGGGCGGCGCAAAGACCTCGGGCGTCGGACCCTGGCGGACGATCTTGCCCTTCAGCATCACGGCCGTGCGGTGTGCGATGCGCCGGACGATGCCGAGGTCATGGGTGATGAAGAGATAGGCGAGCCCCCGCTCGTCCTGCAGCTTGCGCAGCAGCTTGAGGATCTCCTCCGCCACCAGCGGATCGAGCGCCGAGGTGGGCTCGTCGCAGATCACGACCTCCGGCTCCGCCGCCAGAGCGCGGGCGATGCAGACGCGCTGCTTCTGGCCGCCCGAGAGCGCGCCGGGCAGCCGCTTGGCGTGCTCGACGGGAAGGCCGACCTGCTTGAGGAGATCCGCGGCCCGCTGGTCCGCCTCGGCCTTGCTCACCCCGAAGTAGAACTGGATCGGCCGCCCGATGATCTCGCCGATGGTCTGGCGCGGGTTCAGGGCCACGTCCGGCAGCTGGTAGATGAGCTGGAGGCGGCGCAGCTCGTCCTTGCTGCGGTCCTTGAGCGCCGCCGAGAGCGACTTGCCGTGGAAGCGGATCTCGCCGGCCACGCGCGGGAGCAGGCCAACCATGCAGCGGGCCACCGAGCTCTTGCCCGAGCCGGACTCGCCGACGAGCGCAACGGTCTCGCCCTGGGCGATGTCGATCGTGACGTCGTTCACCGCCGCGAAATCGCCGTAGCGTCCGGTCACGTGGTCGAACTCAACCAGGATCTTGCTGCGGTCGACCGGAGGCTGCACGGCCATCGTGTCGGCGGCGCGCCGCTCGTTGACGAGGGCGCGGGCATATTCGGTGCGAGGCTGCTCCAGCACCTGCTGGGCTCCTCCCACCTCCACCATCTTGCCGTGGCGCAGCACCATGATGCGGTCGGAGACCTGGGCCACCACGGCGAGGTCGTGCGTGATGTAGAGCGCGGCCGTGCCGAACTCGCGGATCAGCTTCTTGAGCTGGGCGAGAACCTCGATCTGCGTCGTCACGTCGAGCGCCGTCGTGGGCTCGTCGAGCACGAGGATGTCGGGGCGGCACGACATGGCCATGGCCGCCATGGCGCGCTGCAGCTGGCCGCCGGAGACCTGGTGCGGATAGCGCTCGCCGAAGGTCTCGGGGTTGGGCAGGTCCAGCGCCTTGAACAGGGTCACCGCGTTGGCGCGAGCCTCGGCGAGAGACATCAGCCCATGCCGGATCGGCCCCTCGCAAACCTGGTCGTAGAGGCTCATGGCCGGGTTGAATGCCGCCGCCGCGCTCTGCGCGATGTAGGCCACCCGACGCCCGCGGAAGTCGCGCCGGCCGGCCGCGTCGATTTTGCGCAGGTCCGTCCCGTCGACCGCGATGACGCCGCCGCTGATGTGGCAGCCGGAGCGCGCATAGCCCAGCGAGGCGAGGCCGATGGTCGACTTGCCAGCGCCCGATTCCCCGATCAGCCCCAGCACCTCGCCCCGGCGCAGTTCCACGTCGACGTCGTCCACCAGCACCGCGCCCGTCGTGCGCACCTGGATGCGCAGCTTCTCCATGCGCAGCACGAGGTCCTCGGGTCCGGTTGCCTTGCTGGCCGGACGAGCGGCGTCGATGGTGGTCATAAAGGTTTCCCTCCGGCGGACGACGTTTCGCGCCCTTCACGATGCAAGCTTCGTGCTCGCGCCCGTCCGGGTCAAGCATCCTGCGCGGCGGCGGACGTCCGGCGCGCCCGGCCGCGACCCTGCCGGGGGGCAGCCGGCTTCGCCGTGATCACGGGATCGGCAGCCACTTCGTCCTGCAGCCAGCGCCGGAACGTGGCCACGCCGCGGTCCTCCGCAAGATCGCTCCGACAGGCCAGCACCCAGCGCGACGGCTGCTTGGCGGTCACCGAGAACGGTTGGATCAGGCGGCCCGAACGCAGGTCGTTGGCCGCCAGGAAATGGGGCACGACGGCGACGCCGCGGCCCTCGCAGGCCGCTTCGATGACGAGCAGGTAGCTGTCGAAGCTGGCGCCGGCGCCGCCGGGCACGAAGGGGATGCCGGCGGCGAAGCACCAGGTGCGCCAGTCCTGCTGCGCGGTGTAGACCTGCAGCCGCTCGTGGCGCGCCACGTCCGCAGGGGCCGTGAGCGGCGGAGATCCGGAGAGCAAGGCCGGGCTGCAGACGAGCACCAGCTCGGCCTCGAAGAGCGGTGTCCGGTGCTCCCCGCGCGAAGGCTCCCCCGACGCGAGCACGATGCCCATGTCGGCGGCAGCGGGGTCGAAATCCCAGCTCAGGTGGCTCGCGTTGAATTTGAGCACCAAGTCCGGATTGGCGCGCTGGAAGCGATGCAGCCGTGGCATGAGCCAGCGCACGGCGACGGTGATGTAGACCTGGACGGTGAGCTCGGCCGGCGCTCGGCGGGTGACGAGGTCCACGCCCTCGGCCATGCGCGAAAAGGCCTCGCGGAGGAAGGGCTGCAGCAACCGGCCCTCTTCGGAAAGCGTCACCCGCCCGGCCGCGCGCATGAAGAGCTGCCGGCCGAGCCTCTCCTCGAGGTGGGCGATCTGGTGGCTCACGGCCGAGGCGGTGATGCTGAGCTCGTCGCCGGCCGCCTTGAAGCTGCCGAGGCGGGCGGCGACCTCGAAGGCGCGCAGCGCATTCAGCGGCAGGGTGGCGGAAGGCTCGGGCATCGTCTCTCCTGAGAAAATCTCAGCATGCGCTGAAATCAGCTCGCTTGACCTCCCTCGCGCGAAGCGGGCCCAATGTCGAGAGAAAAAGAGCGATCGTCAGGCTGCCCGCGGCATTCGGTGCCGCGCAAACGTCGGTCCCCGGGAGATGATTCGATGAGCATGGTTCAGGCCGATGGCGGTCGTCGCAGGGGCCGGGACGCGCGGGTCGCCGCGCGCGGACGCCCGCTGGAGGACGCCATTCGGCCCGTCTGGCCGGGCCTGCCGGGGGGCCGCTTCAAGCCCTTGCGGGACGAGGATATCGGTCGCATACACACCGCTGTGCTCGACGTGCTCGAGCAGATCGGCTTTGCCGACGCCATCCCATCCTGCATCGAGGCCGTCACCGCGATCGGCGGCGTCTATGGCGACGATGGCCGCCTGCGTTTCCCGCGGTCGCTCGTCGAGGACATGATCGCCAAGGCGCGCCGCCGCTTCGTCCTGCACGGGCAGGACCCGCGCCACGACATGGAGCCCTGGGGCACAAACGTCTATTACGGCACGGCCGGCGCCGCCGTGCACGTCGTGGATCCCGTCACGGGCGAGTACCGCGACTCCACCGTCGAGGACCTCTACGACTGCGCCCGCATCGTGGACTCGCTGGACAACATCCACTTCTTCCAGCGCACCAACGTCTGCCGCGAGATCACCGACACCTACGAGCTCGATGTCAACACGGCCTATGCGAGCGTCGCCGGCACGACGAAGCATGTGGGCACCGGCTTCACCCAGCCGCGCCATGTCGAGGCCGTGCTGGAAATGCTGCACATGGTGGCGGGCGGCGAGGACAAGTGGCGCGAGCGTCCCTTCGTCAGCCAGTCCAACTGCTTCGTGGTCCCACCGCTGAAATTCGCCGAGGACGCCTGCCGCTGCCTCGAGGTCGCCGCCCGCGGCGGCATGCCGGTGCTGCTGCTCTCGGCCGGGCAGGCCGGGGCCACCTCCCCCGCCGCGCTGGCGGGGTCCGTGGTGCAGTCCGTCGCCGAGTGCCTCGTCGGGCTCATCTACCTCAACGCCATCGTGCCGGGAGCCGTCGGGATCTTCGGCACCTGGCCCTTCGTGTCGGACCTGCGGACGGGCGCGATGTCCGGCGGCAGCCCGGAGCAGGCGCTGCTCTCCGCGGCCTGCGGGCAGATGGCGCAATTCTACGACTTGTGCGGCGGCACGGGCGCAGGCATGTCCGACAGCAAGCTCATCGACTTCCAGGCCGGCTACGAGATGGGCATCAACCTCTCGCTGGTCGGCAATGCCGGCACGAACCTCGTCTACGAGGCGGCCGGCATGCATGCGAGCCTGCTCGGCATCTGCAAGGAGACGCTTGTCGCCGACAACGACATCATCGGCGCGGCGCAGCGCACCATGCGCGGCATCGAGGTGACCGACGAGGCCCTGTCTGTGGAGACCATCCGCGCCACCTGCATCGGCGGCCCAGGCCACTACCTCGGCTCGCCCCAGACGCTCGACCTCATGCAGAAGGACTACGTCTACCCCAGGGTCGGCGACCGCTGGAGCCCCAACGAGTGGGCGGAGCGGGGCAAGCCCTCTTACGTCGAGCGCGCCGTGACGAAGACGCGCGACATCCTGCGTCATCACCATCCCCGGCACGTCTCCGGCCAGCTCGACGAGCGCATCCGCCAGCGCTTCCCCATCCGCCTCGGCCGGACGAGCATGGGAGACGTGGAACTGGGGAGCGTGCCGTGAGGCTTCAGCGTCGCAAGGAGGCCAAGCCATGACCGACCATGCCCGTGTCGTGATCATCGGCGGCGGGGCCGTCGGGGCGAGCGTGTTGTGGCATCTCACGGAGCGCGGCTGGACGGACGTGGTTCTCGTCGAGCGCGACGAGCTGACGGCCGGTTCGACTTGGCATGCCGCCGGCAACTGCCCGAACTTCTCGACGAACTACAACGTCATCAAGCTGCAGCGCTATTCCACCTCGCTCTACGCCACCCTGGGCGACCGCGTCGGCTATCCCATCAACTACCACCAGACGGGCTCGATCCGCCTCGCCCATACCCGCGAGCGGATGGACGAGTTCCGCCACGTCGCGTCGATGGCGCAGGCGCAGGGCATCGACTTCGCCATCCTTAGCCCGGCCGAGGCGCGCGAGCGCTACCCGTTCCTGGAGCTCGATGATCTCCAGGGCGCGCTGTGGGACCCGCTCGACGGCGACATCGACCCGAGCCAGCTCACGCAGGCCTATGCCAAGGGCGCGCGCGACAAGGGCGCCCAGGTGCGCCGATTCACGAAGGTCACAGCGCTGGAGCGCCTGCCCTCCGGCGAATGGAAGGTGACGACCAACAAGGGCGAGATCGTCTGCGAGCACGTGATCAACGCCGCCGGCTACCGGGCGGGCGAGGTGATGGCGATGCTCGGCCGGCCCTTGCCCATCGTCGCCATGTCTCACCAGTACCTGGTGACGGAGGCGATCCCGGACCTGCAGGGGCGCGGGGAAAAACTGCCGCTGCTGCGCGACCCAGACATCAGCTACTACCTGCGCCAGGAGCGCGACGGCCTCATCCTCGGCCCCTACGAGGCCAAGGCGACTGTGCACTGGCAGGAGGGCATTCCCGGCGACTTCGCCTACCAGCTCTGGCCGGACGACCTCGACCGGCTCGAATGGTACATCGGCGAGGCCATGGCGCGCGTACCGATCCTCGGCAATGCCGGGGTACAGCGCGTCATCAACGGGCCCATCCCCTATTCGCCGGACGGCAACCCCTATATCGGGCCGGTGCGCGGCCTGCCGAACTTCTGGCAGTGCTGCTGCTTCTCGTTCGGCATCGCGCAGTCCGGCGGCGCCGGGCGGCTGATGGCCAACTGGCTCGTCGACGGCGCGCCCGAATGGGACATCTGGGCCTTCGACGCCCGACGATTCGGCGACTACGCGACGACCGCCTACACCACGGCGCGGGCCACCGAGCTTTACCGGCGCGAATACGCCATCGCCTTCCCCGTCGAGGAATGGCCGGGCGGCCGGCCCGCCTACGTCACCCCGCTCTATGACCGGCTCAAGGCCAAGGGCGCACAGTTCGGCGCGCGCGGCGGCTGGGAGCGCGCGGTGTGGTTCGCCCGCCCGGGTGACGATCCCGAGCCGCCTGCAAGCTTCCGCCGGCCCGCCTGGCATGCGGCCGTCGCCGAGGAGGTGAAGGCCGTGCGCGAGGGCGTCGGCGTCATGGACATGGGCGGCTTCACCAAGCTCGTCGTGGAGGGCCCCGGCGCGCAGGCCTTCATGGACCGGCTCGTCTGCGGGAAGCTTCCACGGACCGGGCGCATCACGCTCACCTGGGCGCTGGACGACCGAGGGGGCATCGTCAGCGAGTTCACGGTGACGCGGCTTTCCGCCGACCGCTTCTATCTCTGCTCGGCCGCCTCGGCCCATGAGCACGACCTCGAATGGATCGAGGCGCGGCTGCCTGCGGACGGCTCGGTGCAGGTGCACGATCTCTCGGCCGCCCTCGGCACCCTCGTGCTGGCGGGGCCGCGCTCGCGCGACGTGCTGGCGCAGCTCACCACGACCCGTCTCGACAGCCAGTCCTTCCCATGGCTCTCGGCGCGGGAGATCGAGGTCGGCTTTGGTTGGGTCCAGGCCCTGCGCATCGGCTATGTCGGCGAGCTCGGCTGGGAACTGCACGCGCCGCTGGCGCAGCTGCCGCAGCTCTACGAAGCGGTCTGGGCTGCCGGCGAAGCGCATGGCATTCGCGACTTCGGCGTCTACGCCATGGACAGCCTGCGCATCGAGAAGGGCTATCGCGGCTGGAAGGGCGACATCACCCGCGAATACACGCCGCTGATGGCCGGCCTCGAGCGCTTCGTGGCGCTGGACAAGGGCCCCTTCCCCGGCCGCGAGGCGTTGCTGGCCGAGCGTGCGAGGGGACCGAAGGAGCGGCTGGCGCTCATAGCGTTGGACAATCCCGGCGAGATGGACGCGCCCTCGTGCTCCACCGTCTGGCAGGGCGACGAGCGTGTCGGAATCGTCGCGACCTCGGCCTATGGCCACCACGTCAAGCGCAGCCTCTCGCTCGCCTATCTGCGCCCGGCCCTCGCCGCGCCCGGCACGCGGCTCACGGTCGAGATCTGCGGGACGAAGGTCCCCGCGACAGTGGTCGAGGAACCGCTCTACGATCCCTCCAATTCCCGCCTGAAGGCCTGACCCGAACGGACGCGAGACCATGCCGACTCTGCCCAGCCATGCCCGCGTCGTCATCATCGGGGGCGGCATCGTCGGCTGCTCGACGGCCTACCACCTGACGAAGCTCGGCGTGCGCGAGGTGGTGCTGCTGGAGCGGAAGCGCCTGACCTCCGGCACGACATGGCACGCCGCGGGCCTCGTTCGCTCGTCGCTCTACAGCCAGAACCTAACGAAGCTCGCGAAGTACACGGTCGAACTCTACACGAAGCTGGAGGCCGAGACCGGCCAGGCCACGGGCTTCGTGCAGCCCGGCTCCATCTCCATCGCCACCAATCCCGAGCGCTGGGAGGAACTGACGCGCGGCGCCGCCATGCTGCGCTCCTTCGGTGTCATCGCCGAGCCGATCAGCGCGAAGCAGGCGCAGGACAAATGGCCCCTGATGGAGGTCGGCGACGTGCTTGGGGCCATCTGGTACCCGCACGACGGCAAGACCAACCCCATCGACACGACGATGGCGCTCGCCAAGGGCGCGCGCATGGGCGGGGCGACCATCGTCGAGAATTGCAAGGTCACGCGCGTGCTCGTCGAGAAGGGCCGCGCGGTGGGCGTCGAGACGGACCAGGGCGCGGTGCGGGCCGACACCGTCGTGAACTGCGCGGGCATGTGGGCGCGCGCGCTGGGCAAGAGCGTGGGCGTCGACATCCCGCTGCAGGCCTGCGAGCACTTCTACATCGTCACCGATCCCATGGAGGGCATGACGCCGGACCTGCCGGTCATGCGCGACATGGACCATTGCGCCTACTTCAAGGAGGACGCCGGCAAGCTGCTGATCGGCGCCTTCGAGCCCAAGGCCAAGCCCTGGGCGCTGGACGGCATCCCCGAGGATTTCGAGTTCGGCGAATTGCCGGAGGATTTCGATCACTTCCAGCCGATCCTCGAGGACGCTGTGCGTCGTGTCCCGAGCCTGGAGCGGGTCGGCATCCGGAAGTTCTTCAACGGACCGGAGAGTTTCACGGCGGACCAGCGCTACATCCTGGGGCCTGCGCCGGAGCTGAAGAACTTCTTCGTGGCAGCCGGCTTCAACTCCATCGGCATCCAGTCCGGCGGCGGGGCAGGCATGGCGCTCGCCCACTGGATCGTCGAGGGCGAGCCGCCCTTCGACCTCACGGAAGTCGACATCCGCCGGCTCTATCCCCATCAGAACACGAGCCATTTCCTGGTGCCGCGCGTGTCCGAGGCGCTCGGCCTGCTCTATGCGATGCACTGGCCCTACTACCAGTACCGCACGTCCCGCGGCGTGCGCCGCTCCACCCTGCACGACAGGCTCGCAGCGGCCGGGGCCTGCTTCGGCGAGGTGTCCGGCTGGGAACGGCCCAACTGGTACGCCCTGCCCGGCCAGGAGGCGCACTACAGGTATTCCTATGGCCGGCAGAACTGGTTCGAGGCCTCGCGCCAGGAGCACATGGCCGTGCGAGAGGGCGTCGGCCTGTTCGACCAGTCCTGCTTCGCCAAGTTCCTTGTGAAGGGACCCGATGCCCGCGTCCTGCTCGACCGCGCCTCGGACAACCTGATGGACGTGCCCGTCGGCAAGGTCGTCTACACGCAGTGGCTGAACGCCAATGGCGGCATCGAGGCGGACCTCACGGTCACGCGCACCGGCGAGGCGGAGTTCCTCGTCGTCACTGCTGCGGCCACGCAACTGCGCGACCTTCGCCACTTGGAGTCGCTGGTGCGGGAGGAGGACCGCGTCGCCATCGTCGACGTGACCTCCGGCGTCGCCACGCTCGGCGTGATGGGCCCGCGCTCCCGCGACCTGCTCCAGTCGCTCACGCGAGACGACCTCTCGACGGCGGCCTTCCCCTTCGGCACCAGCCGGGAGATCGAGATCGGCGCGGCGCGCGTGCGGGCCACCCGCATCACCTATGTCGGCGAGCTCGGCTGGGAACTCAACCTGCCGACGGAGTTCGCGCCCGCGATCTACGACATGATCCGCGAGGCGGGAGCGGCCTTCGGGCTGAGGCTGGCCGGCTACCACGCCATGAACAGCCTGCGCATCGAGAAGGCCTACCGACACTGGAGCCACGACATCACGCCGGAGGACACGCCACTGCAGGCGGGCCTCGGCTTCTGCGTGGCCTTGGACAAGCCCGGCGGCTTCGTTGGCCGCGAGGCCCTGCTGCGCCAGCGCGAGGCCGGCGTGACACGCCGCCTCGTGCAGTTCCTGCTGCAGGATCCGGAGCCCCTGCTCTACCACGACGAGCCGATCTGGCGGGACGGCGAGCTGGTGGGCAGGCTCACCTCTGGCATGTACGGCCACGCGCTCGGAGGCGCCGTCGGGCTGGGCTATGTCGAGCTCGGTCGGCCGGCACCGGCCGCGGAATTCGCGTCGGGATCGTTCGCGATCGAAGTCGGCAACCGCAAGGTGCCGGCCCGCGCCAGCCTGCGGCCACTTTGGGATCCCTCCGGCGAACGGATCCGAAGCTGAGCCGACACAGCATCGTCGTCGAAGCTTCGCAAAACCGCCAGAAAGTGTCGCCCTCGGATCGACAGGATCTGCCGCATGGCCGAAACTCCAGCTTAACGAACGAAAAAAGCAGTCGCGCCCTGAACCGGGTTGAAGCTGGCGGATGGCGAGAGGGCGATTGTCCACGGGCTGCCGCTGCAGAGGGTCATGCGAGTTGACGAGGCTCGGCCGGAATCTGATGATGCCGCCGGGGCGACGTGAGAACGACGGTCGAAAACCGCCCGTCGCCACAAGGAAATCCCGGTCCGCCAGGGTCGGGAGCCAATCGGAGGGAAGTGCACGTGAGTGAAATCGACACCCTGAAGGCGCTCTACGAGAAGGGACAGCTGTCCCGGCGCCAGTTCCTGAGCGGCGCGGCCGCGATCGGCGCCGGCGCGATGGCCGCCCCGAGCCTCCTCTCCGGCACCGCGCTCGCCGCAACGCCCAAGAAGGGCGGCACTTTGCGCATCGGCATGGAAGGCGGCGGCGCGAGCGACTCTCTTGATCCGCGCACCTACGCGGACTCGATCCCGATCGCCTACAGCCTCGCGCTGTGGAACTGCCCGATCGAGATCGACGAGAACGGCAAGGCGACCGGAGAGCTGCTGGAGAGCTGGGAGGCCAAGCCCGGCGCCAAGGAGTGGATCTTCAATGTCCGCAAGGGCGTGAAGTTCTCGTCCGGCAAGACGCTCGATGCCGACGACATCATCTACTCGCTGAACCTGCATCTCGGTGAGACGAAGTCTCCTGCCAAGGGCATCCTGAAGCAGATCACCGAAATGAAGAAGCTGTCGCCCAACCAGATCCAGTTCACGCTGGAAGGCGGCAACGCGGACCTGCCCTACGTGCTGTCCGACTACCACCTGATCGTCGTCCCCAACGGCTTCACCGACTGGTCGAAGCCCGATGGCACCGGCGCATACAAGCTCGAATCCTTCGAGCCCGGCGTGCGTGTGGCGCTGAAGAGCAAGGGCGACTACTGGAAGCCCGGCCGCGGCAACTTCGATGCGGTCGAGATCCTCTACATCACCGACAAGGCGGCCCGCACGGCGGCCCTGCAGTCGGGCAAGATCGACGCGGCCAACCGCCTCGACGCCCGCACGGTGGACCTGCTCGCCAAGGACAAGAAGCTCGAGATCGTGCGCTCCAAGGGCACGGGCAACCGCTTCTGCTTCGTCTCGCGGGTCACGGACTCGCCCTTCGACAACAAGGACCTGCGGCTCGCGCTCAAGTACGGCATCGACCGCGAGAAGATCATCAAGCAGATCTATGGCGGCTACGCCACGCCGGGCAACGACCACACGCTTGACAACAACGACCCCTTCTACGCGAAGGAACTGCCGCAGCGTCCCTATGATCCGGACAAGGCGGCCTTCCACTTCAAGAAGGCGGGCATCACCAGCCCGGTCGAGTTGCAGACGTCGGAAGGCGCCTGGGGCCAGGCTGTGGACTGCGCCTCGCTCTACCAGGAGAGCCTGAAGAAGGCCAAGATCGACCTCAACGTGAAGAAGGTCGCGGCCGACGGCTACTGGGACAACGTGTGGCTCAAGGTTCCCTTCTGCGCCGTGTACTGGGGTCGCCGCGCAACCGCCGACCTGACCTTCTCGACGGTCTACAAGTCGGATTCCGCCTGGAACGACAGCAACTGGAAGCGCCCCGAGTTCGACAAGCTCGTCGTCGAGGCCCGGGCGGAGCTCGACGAGAAGAAGCGCAAGGAAATGTACTACAAGTGCCAGGAGATGATCTCCGACGACGGCGGCATGATCTGCTTCGCCATCGGCGACTATCTCGACGGCTACTCGAAGAAGGTGCAGGGCGTGAAGCCGCATCCGCGCTACGACCTCGCCGACCAGCGCCTCGCCGAAAAGGCCTGGTTCGCCTGATCTGAGACCCGGGCGTCGGCGGCCTCGCCGGCGACCTTCTTCCCTTCGCTGCGCCGACCGGGGATGCAGTCCACGCGTCCGAGAGGTCGCGTTTTCCGTCCGCGTGCCAGGGGGTGCGGCGCGTGCTGCGTATGATCCTCATCCGTATAGGGCTGGGCCTGCTGACGCTCGTCGCGATCAGCCTGCTCATCTTCGCCGCCACCGAGATCCTGCCCGGCGACGTCGCCAGCGCCGTGCTCGGCCAGGGCGCCACGCCCGAGGCGCTCAAGGTGTTCCGACACGAGCTCGGCCTCGACCGCCCCGCCTATGTCCGCTACCTCGAATGGTTCTCCGGCGCGATCCGGGGCGATTTCGGCGTGGCGCTGACCAACAAGCGCGTCATCGTGGACGAGGTGACGCCGCGCTTCCTCAACACGCTCTTCCTGGCGGGCTATGCGGCCATGATCGCAGTGCCGCTGGCCGTGGGGCTCGGCATCCTCGCGGCCATCAACGAGGGCAAGCTGCCTGACCGGCTCGCCAACATCCTGAGCCTGATCACGATCTCGGTGCCGGAGTTCTTCATCGCCTACGTGCTGATCCTCGTCTTCGCGGTGAACCTCGACTGGTTTCCCTCGCTCGCCACCGTCTATCCAGAGATGGGCGTCGCCGAGCGGTTCTACGTGACGACGCTGCCGGCCGTGACGCTCACCATGCTCGTCACCGCCCACATGTTGCGCATGACCCGCACCTCCGTGCTGGCGGTGATGTCCACGCCCTATATCGAGATGGCCTTCCTGAAAGGCCTTACCCGCTCGCGCATCATCACGCGGCACGCGCTGCCCAACGCGGCAGCGCCGATCATCTCGGTCGTGGCGCTCAACCTCGCTTACCTCATCGTCGGCGTGGTCGTGGTGGAGGTGGTCTTCGTCTATCCCGGCGTCGGGCAGCTGATGGTGGACGCCGTGTCGAAGCGCGACATCCCCGTCGTGCAAGCCTGCGGGCTGATCTTCGCCGGCGCCTTCATCATCCTGAACACGCTGGCGGACATTCTCGCCATCCTCGTCAACCCGCGCCTGCGCAAGCCGAGGTAAGTCGACCATGCGCATCTTCGGCTACCAGCCCCCGCTCTCCGCCTGGATCGGCATCGTCATCATCGTGTTCTACCTCGTGGTCGCCATCTTCGCGCCCTGGCTCGCGCCCTATGGCGAGGCGGAGTCCGTCGGCGGCACCTGGGACACGTCCAACGCTCAGATGTGGCTCGGCGCCGACAATATCGGCCGCGACATCCTCTCGCGCCTCATCTACGGCGCGCGCATGACGATCGGCGTGGCGCTCGCCACCACCATCCTTTCCTTCATCTTCGGCACGATCCTCGGCTTCATGGCCGCGGTGGGCGGGCCTGTCATCGACACAATCCTGTCGCGCATCGTCGACGTGATGCTGTCCATGCCGCTCCTGATCTTTGCGCTGATCATCCTCTCGGTGTTCGGCTCGTCGATCCCCGTGCTGGTCCTCACCATCGCGATCCTCGACTGCACGCGCGTCTTCCGCCTGGCCCGCGCGGTGGCGATGAACCTCGTGGTGCTCGAATATGTCGAGGCGGCGCGGCTGCGCGGCGAGGGCCTGTGGTGGATCATGCGCCGCGAGATCCTCCCCAACGCGCTGCCTCCCATGATCGCCGAGTTCGGCCTGCGCTTCTGCTTCAACTTCCTGTTCGTCGCGGGCCTCAGCTTCCTCGGCCTCGGCATCCAGCCGCCTTATGCCGACTGGGGCGGCATGGTGCGCGACAACGCCCAGGCGATCACCTTCGGCCTGTTCGCGCCGCTCTGGCCGGCGGTCGCCATCGCCGTGATGACAGTTGGCGTGAACCTCGTCGTCGACTGGGTGCTCTCGATCTCCGCTCGTCCGTTCGGCGCGCCCGCGGACCTCTGAGGATCTCCCAGCCTGCCCAGGCGCCCGGAATCCCGGGCGCCTCCCGCCTTCCCGCATGCACCCGACCCGGGGGGAGCGCATGAAGATCACCGGCCTCAAGACCTTCGTCGTCGGCAACCCCCCACCCTATTCGGGCGGCCGCTACTTCATCTTCCTGAAGCTGCAGACCGACGCCGGCATCGAGGGTGTCGGCGAGGTCTACGCCGCAACGTTCGGCCCGCACACGATCGTGAAGATGGTCGAGGACGTGTTCGAGACGCACGTGCTCGACGCGGATCCCTTCCGCATCGAGACCCTGTGGCGCAACGTCTACGGACGCGGCTACTCGATGCGGCCCGACATCTCGCTGATGGGCGTGCTGAGCGGGCTCGAGATGGCGTGCTGGGACATCATGGGCAAGGCCGTCGGCAAGCCCGTCTCGGAATTGCTGGGCGGCCGCGTGCGCGAGAAGGTGCGCACCTACACCTACATCTACCCGGACTTCGCCGACGGGGCGCATGCCTACCACGATCCAAAGGGCGTCTATTCCAACCCCGATGCTGCGGCGGAGCGAGCCGTCCACTACCTCAAGATGGGCTTCACCGGGCTCAAGTTCGATCCGGCCGGCGCCTATTCCACTTTCGACCCGCGCCAGCCCGACCTCGAGCATCTCGAGATCTCCGAGGCGTTCTGCCGTCGCCTGCGCGAGGCAGTGGGCGACAAGGCGGACCTGCTCTTCGGCACGCATGGCCAGTTCACCACGTCCGGGGCGATCCGCCTCGCGCGCCGGCTGGAGCCCTACGACCCGCTCTGGTTCGAGGAGCCGACGCCCCCCGAGATGCCGGAGGAGATGGCGCGCGTGGCGCGCCAGACGACGATCCCAATCTCGACGGGCGAACGGCTGACCACGAAGTACGAGTTCTCCCGCGTGCTCGCTTTGCAGGCGGCCTCCATCCTGCAGCCGGCGCTCGGTCGCGTCGGCGGCCTGCTGGAGGCCAAGAAGATCGCCTCCATGGCCGAGGCGCACTACGCCCAGATCGCGCCCCATCTTTACTGCGGCCCGATCGAGGGCGCGGCGAACTTGCAGCTCGCCTTGTGCAGCCCCAATTTCCTGATTCTCGAGAGCATCGAGGACTGGACGGGGTTCCACGCCAGGATCCTCAAGAAGCCGATGCGCTGGGAAGAGGGATACGTGATCCCGCCCTCGGAGCCCGGCCTCGGCGTCGAGCTCGACGAGGAGGTCGCGCTCGCCCATCCCTACACGGGCAAGGCGCTTCACCTCGTGCCCACCTACGTTCCCATCGACTAAAGCGCGGAGACGACCATGCGCTACGCCTTCATCGGCCTCGGCCACCTCGGCGCACCCCTTGCCGCCAGCCTCGCCAAGGCGGGCTTCGCCGTGACGGTTTTCGACCGCGACAAGGACCGCGCCGCGCTCCCCGTCTCTGCTGGTGCCAAAGCTGCCGCGAGCCTCGCCGACGCCGTGTCCGGTGTGGACGCGGTGATCACCTGCCTGCCCTCCCCCAAGGTCTCCGAGGCCGTGCTGCGCGAGATCACGGCCCACGCCGCAGCCGGCACGACCTGGATCGAGATGAGCACCAACGGGCGCGAGGAGATCCTGCGCCTCGCCGCCATCGCCGAGGCGGCAGGCCTCAGGGTGCTGGAATGCCCGGTCACGGGCGGGGTCCACAAGGCGGCGTCCGGCGAGATCACCGTGCTCGTGGGTGGCGACCCCGCGCTTTTCGCGACGCATCGCCCGGCCCTGGAGGCGATGGGCGGGGAGATCTTCCACATGGGGCCGATCGGCTCGGCCGCCGTAATCAAGGTGATCACCAACATGCTGGCCTTCATCCACCTGATCGCCGCGGGCGAGGCGCTGATGCTCGCCAAGCGCGGCGGGCTGGACCTGACCCAGGCCTTCCACGCCATCAAGGCGAGCTCGGGCAACAGCTTCGTGCACGAGACCGAAAGCCAGGTGATTCTGAACGGCAGCTACAACATCAACTTCACGATGGACCTTGCCTGCAAGGACCTCGGCTTCGCCATGCAATATGGCCGCGAGTTCGGCGTGCCGCTCGACCTCGCAGGCATGACCGCGCAGACCTTCATCCGCGCCCGCTCGCTCTATGGCGGCGACGCCTGGTCGTCGCAGGTCGTGAAGCTGCTGGAGGACGCCGTGGGGACGGACCTGCGTGCCCCCGGCTTCCCGGCGGAGCTGTGACGCCCGCGCTCGCAGGGTGAAGCGGAGCTGTCGCTCATCCAGACTGGCTGACGCAGCAATCTTGGACGGAACAATCTCTTAGGATGGCCAGGCGCCAAGACAATTGTCAAAAATGCTGCGAAGGCGCACTGTCTTGACACGGAGAAGCTTGGCTTCTGCGCACATATACTAAGGGGAGTTGCCCCACCTATCTCGTTTGTCTTGCGGGTCCTAGTGTCGAGGGGAGTTAGAGGTTCCCCGATGTACCCCATTCCGATCAACGAGGAAGCGCGGCTGTCTCAGCTGCGCGCCATGTCCATCCTCGACAGTCCGCCCAGCGCGAACTTCGACCGCCTCTGCGCCATCGCGCGCGACCATTACAAGGTCGAGATCGCGGCCGTGACCTTCGTCGACGCCGAACGTCTCTGGTTCAAGGCCTCCGTCGGGCTCGGCGTGCGCGAGGTGCCGCGGGACCAGGCGATCTGCAACCACGCCATCTTGCGCGACGACGTCCTCGTCGTCCCCGACCTCATGGCCGACGGCCGATTCCGTGACCTGCCCTTCGTCTCCGGCGCGCCCTATCTCCGCTTCTACGCTGCCGCGCCGATCATCTTCGGGCCGGACATAAGGCTCGGCTCGGTCTGCGTCTTCGACCGCGCGCCGCGCACCCTGGACGCGCGGGCCCAGGAGGTGCTGCGCCATCTTGCCGGTATCGCCGTGACCGAGTTGCGCCTCATCCAGACGTCCCGCGCCTTCTTCCGACGCGAGCTCGCGGGGGCGTAGGGCTTCCACCCTTCCGGGCGCCGTGAATCCGCCGGTGAAGGGTTGTTCGCGGACCTCCGCGCCCCGATACTCGGGCCATGCAAGCCCTGTTCGCCGCGCATGCGACGCTCCTCTTCGGCAGCGCCCTGGTGCTGTTCGGCATCCTCTCGTCTCTTGCCGCCTCGCGTTTCGGCGTGCCGCTGCTGCTCGTCTTCCTCGGCACGGGCATGCTCGCGGGCGAGGACGGTCTCGGCGGCATCACCTTCGACAACTATGCGCTGACCTATCTCGTCGGTTCAGCGGCGCTTGCCATCATCCTGTTCGACGGCGGCCTGCGCACGCGCACGGCGACGGTGCGCTCGGTGCTCGCGCCCGCGGGCGTGCTCGCGACGGCAGGTGTTCTCGTAACCGCTGGCTTGGTGGGCCTCGCAGCGCGGGGCCTCCTCGGCACAGGCTGGCCGGAATCCCTCCTCATCGGGGCCATCGTCGCCTCCACCGACGCGGCCGTCGTGTTCTTCCTGTTGCGCACGGGCGGGCTGCAGCTGCGCCGCCGCGTGGGCGCGGTACTGGAGGTGGAGTCAGGCACCAACGACCCCTTCGCCGTGCTGCTGACGGTGCTTCTCGTCGAGATCGCGCTCGTGGGCCCCAGCGCCGCCGAGGTGACGCATGTGGTGCGGGCGATCCTGGTGGAGGCCTCGCTCGGCCTCGGGCTCGGCCTTGCCGGTGGCGGCGTCCTGGTGCTGATCCTGAACCGCATTTCGCTGCCGGCCGGCCTGCATCCGGCTTTCGTCGTGGCTGCCGCCATCTCGCTCTTCGCCCTCACCCAGACCGTCGGCGCGAGCGGCTTCCTCGCGGCCTATGTGGCGGGCCTCGTGGTCGGCAACCGTCCCGTGCGCGCCTATGGGTCGATCATTGCGTTCCACGACACGGCGACCTGGCTCTGCCAGATCGTGCTCTTCACCCTGCTGGGCTTCCTCGTTACGCCGTCGAAAATCCTGCCGTACCTCGCGCCGGGCATCGCGCTGGCGGTGTTCCTCATCCTGATCGGCCGGCCGCTCGCAGTCTTCGCCTGCCTCGCCCCCTTCCGGTTCTCGCGGCGCGAGATGAGCTTCGTGTCATGGGTGGGCCTGCGCGGCGGCGTCAGCATCTTCCTCGCCACGATTCCCGTGCTCGCGGGCCTCCCGCAGTCGGACCGCTACTTCAACATCGCCTTCATCATCGTCGTCGTGTCGCTGGTCGTGCAGGGCTGGACCATCGGCTACGCGGCGCGGCGCACCGGCGTCGCCCGTCGCGATCCGCTGCCCGACGTGCAACGCATCGACATCGACCTGCCCGGCCAGCTCGAGGCGGAGCTTGTCGGCTACCCCGTGCTCGACAAGAGCCCGGCCGCCCGCCATCGCGCTCTGCCGGACTGGGTGAAGCCCGTGCTGGTGGTTCGCGACGGCAAGGTGCTGGAGCCCTCGGCCGCAGGGGCGCCGCAGGTCGGGGACTACGGCTACTACCTCGCGCCGACGGAGAACTTGCAGCGGCTCGACCGCTTCTTCGCGGTGGACGGGACGGCCGTGCGCTGGGTCGACATGGCCGAGTTTCCCTTCGACGCGGCGCTGAGGGTGGGCGAGATCGCCGCCCTCTACGGCCTCGAGGTGGACCCCGAGGAGGCGGAAACCTCGATCAGGGACCTCTTCGCCCAGCGGCTGCCCATGCCCCAGGAGGGCGACCGCGTCGACCTCGGTGACGCACTCCTCGTGGCTCATGACGTCCAGGGCGGCGCCGTGCGCCTGGCCGGCCTGCTGCTGGAGGCCGAGCCGGAGGAAGGCGAGCCCGGCGCGCCTGTTCCCTCGCGCCTGCAGAAGGCATTGCGACGCGCTATCCAAAAGGCCCGCCGTGTGAAGGGCGGGCCTGTATCGTAGTCGCACCGTCATTGGAGCGAAGCGGAGCAATCCAGCCCTTGGCCGAGACCTCGATAGATTGCTTCGTCGCTGCGCTCGTCTCGATGACGACGTTTTTGCTCAGGCCTCCGGCCCAGGCTCCGCGCCATTGTCGTTCTCGGCATCGTCGCCGTCCTCCCCTTCATCGGACAGGCGCTCCACCGAGACGACCTTCTCGTCCTCGGCGGTCTTGAAGACGATGACCCCCTGGGTGCCGCGCCCGGCGACCCGGATATCGTGGACGGGACAGCGGATCAGCTGGCCGCCATCCGTGACCAGCATGATCTGGTCGGAGGGATCGACCGGGAAGGACGCCACCAGAGGTCCGTTGCGGTCGTTGACCGCCATGGCCACGATGCCCTTGCCGCCGCGGTTGGTGACGCGGATCTCGTAGGCCGAGGTGCGCTTGCCGTAGCCGTTCTGCGAGACCGTGAGCACCACCTGCTCGCGCGCCGAGAGCTCCGCATAGCGCTCCTGCGAAACGGAGACGGCGGCTTCCGCCCCGGCCTCCTCCTCGGCGTCGGCCGGCGAAGCCTCCTCGGCGCCGGCCTCGCCCTGGATGGCGCGCCGCATGCGCAGGTAGGCGGCGCGCTCCTCGGCGGAGGCGTCGACATGGCGCAGGATCGCCGTGGAGATCACCTGGTCGCCCTCGGCGAGGTTGATGCCGCGCACCCCCGTGGAATCGCGTCCCTTGAAGACGCGCACGTCCGTGACCTGGAAACGGATGCACTGGCCCTGCGCCGTGGTGAGCAGGACGTCGTCGTCCTCCGTGCAGATCTGCACGTCGACGATGTGGTCGCCCTCGTCCAGCTTCATGGCGATCTTGCCGGCTCGGTTTACATTCACGAAGTCGGAGAGCTTGTTGCGGCGAACCTGTCCGAGCGACGTCGTGAACATCACGTCGAGGCGCTCCCAGTCCTCCTCGTTCTCTGGCAGCGGCATGATGGTGGTGATGCGCTCGCCGTTCTCGATGGGCAGCATGTTGATGAGCGCCTTGCCGCGCGCCTGCGGCGCGGTGAGCGGCAGCCGCCAGACCTTCTCCTTGTAGACCTGCCCCTCCGAGGAGAAGAACAGCACCGGCGTGTGCGTGGAGGCCACGAAGAGGCGCGTGACGAAATCCTCCTCGCGCGTCTGCATGCCCGAGCGGCCCTTGCCGCCGCGCCGTTGCGCCCGGTAGGTCGAGAGCGGCACGCGCTTGACGTAGCCGGCATGGGACACGGTGACGACCATGTCCTCGCGCTGGATCAGGTCCTCGTCGTCGACGTCGGCGTCGTAGTCGTTGATCACCGTCTTGCGCGGGGTGGCGTAGGCCGCCTTCACCTCCTGCAGTTCCTGCGTGACGATGCCCAGGATGCGGGCGCGCGAACGCAGGATGTCGAGGTAGTCGGAGATCTCCGCCGCAAGCGTGTTGAGTTCCTCCGCGATCTCGTCGCGGCCCAAGGCCGTAAGGCGGGCGAGGCGCAGCTCCAGGATGGCGCGGGCCTGCGCCTCGGAGAGAAGGTAGGTGCCATCCTCCTCCACGCGGTGGCGCGGATCGTCGATCAGCTCGATCAGCGGGGCGACGTCGGCCGCCGGCCAGCGGCGCGCCATCAGCGCCTCGCGGGCGGCGTTGGCGTCCGCGGCGGTGCGGATCGTGTGGATGACCTCGTCGATATTGGCCACGGCGATGGCAAGGCCCACCAGCACGTGGGCGCGGTCGCGCGCCTTGGCCAGCAGGTAGCGCGTGCGCCGGCTCACGACCTCCTCGCGGAAGTCGATGAAGGCCTGGATCAAGTCCTTGAGATTGAGCGTCTCGGGACGGCCTCCGTTCAGCGCCACGATGTTGGCGCCGAAGCTCGTCTGCAGCGCCGTGAAGCGCCAGAGCTGGTTCAGCACCACGTCCGCCATGGCGTCGCGCTTGATCTCGATGACGATGCGCATGCCATCGCGGTCGGATTCGTCGCGCAGGTCCGAGATGCCCTCGATCCGCTTCTCGCGCACGAGGTCCGCGATCTTCTCGATCAAGGTGGCCTTGTTCACCTGGAAGGGAATCTCGGTGACGATGATCGCCTCGCGGTCCTTGCGGATCGTCTCGACGGAGGTCTTGGCCCGCATCACGATGGAGCCGCGGCCCGTCAGGTAGGCCTGCCGAATGCCGGCGCGCCCGAGGATGGAGGCACCCGTCGGAAAGTCCGGCCCGGGAATGTGCTCCATCAGCTCTTCGACCGTGATGCCGGGATTCTCGATCGCCGCGATGCAGCCGTCGATCACCTCGCCGAGGTTGTGCGGGGGCACGTTGGTCGCCATGCCCACGGCGATGCCGCCCGCTCCGTTCACGAGCAGGTTGGGGAAGCGCGCCGGCAGCACGGTCGGCTCCTGCTCGGAGCCGTCATAGTTGGGCTGGAAGTCCACCGTCTCCTTGTCGAGGTCCTCGAGCAGGGACATGGCGGGCTTGGCGAGACGGACCTCGGTGTAGCGCATGGCCGCCGCGGGGTCGCCGTCGACCGAGCCAAAATTGCCCTGGCCGTCGACCAGAGGCAGGCGCATGGAGAAATCCTGCGCCATACGCACCAGCGCGTCGTAGATCGACTGGTCGCCGTGCGGGTGGTACTTACCGATGACGTCGCCGACAACGCGGGCCGACTTTCTGTAAGGCCGGTCAGGGAAGTAGCCGTTCTCGTTCATCGAGTAGAGGATGCGCCGGTGCACGGGCTTGAGCCCGTCGCGCACGTCCGGCAGCGCGCGGCTCACGATCACGCTCATGGCGTAGTCGAGGTAGCTGCGCTTCATCTCGTCGGTGATGGAGACCGGGCGGATGTCCTGCCCCGGCGGCTGGGATCCCCCCTCGCCGCCTGCGGGAGGAACCTTGTTCTCGTCGTCGGCCAAATCGTTGTTCCCGAAGTCTTTTCGTAAGCATTCCTTCTAGACGATTCCGCCCTGAGGCACCACCTGAAAGCGATTCGAGCCACTGGAAATAAGCCTTTATTTCACAATGGTTTGTTCGATCCAGTGGTGGTCGCGCCGCCGCTCGTGCCCCACACCACGTCATGCATGATCCGGCCCGGCATCAGAGTGAAGCCCCCTGCTGCGACCAGCCCTCCCAAAACGACGAGCAGCATCGCACGCCGATGGGCCCGGACGTCGCCGCGTCGGGCCGCCCTGATACCCAGCGCCACAGCGCCGAGGGTGAAGATCGAGAGCAAATGGATCGGACTATACGCGCCCCAGGCGTGGATCGTGTGGACGAAAAAGGACGAGACGCAGGCCACGAGCATCAGGATCACCCAGGCCCAGCCGGCCACCCGGTGCCCGCGGGTCCCTTTACGCATCGCGAGTTGCGGAAAAGTGAGAGCGACAACACCCAGAATAGCGAATGCGTGGACCTGGACGGCTGGGTCAGCCTGAAGCAAAGGCGCGAGCGTCATGGCCACTCCCACATGTTATGAAACATTACATATTGTTCTGTCGTGACATGCTCAAGCTCCTCACGATCTGATGCATCTCCACCACCGCTTTCTCCGCAGGCTCTGCTAAGGTCTTCGAAACCCGCCTGGAGCCCCCCACGTGCTCGACTATCTCGCCTCGGCGCTCGTGACGCTCCTCGTCACGGTCGACCCGCCCGGCCTCGCGCCCATCTTCCTCGGCATCACGCCGGGCATGGATGGCGCGGCACGCCGGCAGGTCGCCGTCCGCGCCTGCATCATCGCCGCCTGCATCATGGCGGCGTCGGGCCTCGTCGGCGCTGAACTGCTGGGCGCACTCGGCATCGGCCTGCCGGCCTTCCGCATCGCGGGCGGGCTGCTGCTCTTCTGGATCTCGTTCGAGATGGTCTTCGCCAAGCGCACCGAGCGCAAGACGGAGCATGCGGACATGGCGATCACCATCGACCACATCCGCAACGTCGCCGCCTTTCCGCTGGCCATCCCGCTGATGGCCGGCCCGGGAGCCATCACGGCCTGCATCCTCCTGGCGGGCCGGGCGGAGGGAGACATGACGAAGCTGACCGCGCTGATGCTTGTCATCGTCGGCGTAACCGCGTCCTGCTTCGTGGTGTTCCTGGCGGCGACGCGCATTTCCAAGTGGCTGGGCGTCACCGGCAACGTGGTGCTCACGAGGCTTTTAGGCGTGATCCTGTCGGCGCTGGCCGTGCAGTTCGTGGTGGATGGCGCGAAGGCCGCCTTCCACTGAGTCTCAGTCCTGGATGACATGGGGCACGAAGCGCGAGCCGTTCCCCGTGACGGGCGAGACGTCCTCGCGCAGGCCGATGCCGGCTGGTTCGTTGCCGATGACCCAGCTGCCGATGCAGACATAATTCTGCTGGAAGAAGCCCAAGGGCGCCAGCCCCTGCCGCACGAACCTCGCCTCGCCATAGGGGCCAGCGCTCTGGTGCACGGTCTCACCTCGCAAGGTCAGCTGGACGTTCGCGCCCTCCCGGGAATGCACGGGCTTGCGGGCGAAGCTGTCGCCGAGCGAGGAAGCGCGCGGATCGTCCTCGAAGAAGGCCGGCAGGAGGTTCGGGTGCCCTGGGAACATCTCCCACAGGAGCACCAGGAGCCCCTTGTTGGAGAGCAGCGTCTTCCAGAGCGGCTCCACGAAGCGCGTCCCGCTCGCCGGCGCGGCCTTACCGTAGTCCTCGGCCAGCATCCACTCCCAGGGATAAAGCTTGAAGAGGAGGTCGATCGGCTCGTCCTCCTCCCCGACGAAGCGGCCTTTGTCCGTGATGCCGATGCGGGCGATGTCGACGAAGCGTGTGGTGAGCCCGGCCTGCCGGGCGCAGTCCTCGAGATAGGCGACCGTGCCGCGATCCTCCGGCGCCGTGCCGAGGCAGGCGAGGTGGAGGCCCCTGCCATCCGGGAGTCCGGCCCCGATCTCGGCCCAGCGTGCGATCAGCCGGTCGTGCACGGAGTTGAACTGGTCCGTGCCCTCCGGCAGCCAGCCGCGGCCGAGCAGGTCCTCCAGCCACTGCCACTGGAAATAGCCGGTCTCGTAGAGCGCCGTGGGCGTATCCGCGTTATATTCCAGGAGCTTGGCGGGACCTGTTCCGTCATAGCTGAGGTCGAAGCGGCCATAGAGCGAGGGCTCTGCCCTGCGCCAGCTGGCGGCGACGGCTTCGAACGCCCAGGAGGGGACGCCGAGGCGCTCCATCCAGCCCGGATCGGCTACGGCCTTCTCGACGGCGGCGAGGCACATTCCGTGCAGCTCCGCCGTGGGCGCCTCGAGGTCCTCCTCGATCTCGCGCAGGGTGAAGGCGTAGCAGGCGGTCTCGTCCCAGTAGAGGGCCCCGTCGAGCAGGTGGAAGTCGAAGCCCTCCCTGAGTGCGATGTCGCGCCAGTCCGGACGCGCCTGCATCGGCAGCCGGCGCATCAGCCCCCGCCTCCGCCTCCGAAGCCGTGGCCCGACGAGCCGAAGCCGCCCCGCGAGGTCGCGTGCCCGCCGCCATCCGACACGGCGTGGTAGCCGGAACCCGATGATGACGTGCCGCTGTCGCCGCCGCCCCACCAGGACTTCCGGCTGCTGCCGCTGCTCCCCCCGGACGAATGGCCGCCCCCCGAAGAGCGCTGGCCGGCGCGGCAAAAGGCGCCGTCGTCGACCTCGTCGCCCATGCGCGTCATGAGCCCGCCGCTGGGGGCGCTGACGAGCGCCGTCGTCGTGCCCCATCCCGGCCCGGAGAACACGATGCCGGCCGGTGCGCCCGCGCCGCCGTCGGCGTCGAAGCCGGCCCGGCACAGGGCATCCCCGACCTTGTTGTCGGACAGGCACTCGCTCACGCTGCGATAGAAGCGGCCTTCCGGGCATGATGCGCCCGGCGCGAGGGCATAGACGCCCAAGGCTGCCGCGCCCGCCCCGGCCATCAGCTTGAGACGGGCCGATTCCGAGCGCTTGCGCGGCGGCCGGGGCCTGGCCGGCTGGCGCTTGCCGAAAGGAACCGACGGCTGATCGGCCATGGCGGCGTCAGGTCGACATGGAGACGGCGTTGAGGATGCCGCCCACGAGGGAGAGCGAGCCGAGCCAGATGGCGGCGGCCCACTCGCCCCTCGCGATCCTGTCCGACAGGTCGGGCATCCGCCAGCGGGCGAACAGATAGACCAGCACCTGGACGACGAGCGCCACCACGCCCCAGACGATCATGTCGAGGATCCCGACGGAGTGGGCCGCAGCGCTGGCAAGCGGCAGGGCAAATCCGATCAGGCTGGCGCCGAAGGCCGCCGCCGCGGGGGCGTCGCCGCCCTCGATCAGGGCGAACTCGTCGTGGCTGGTCATCCGCGTATAGGCCATCGCGTAGGCGGCCAGGAGAACAACGCCGACGAGAAAGTAGAGCAGGAAGGCCGGCAGTCCCTGGAGCGACGCGAGGATCATCAGCGGTTTCAACCCAGCAGCGGAAGCACGAGCGTCCCGCTTGCCGCGAGGCCCGTCAAGACGGGCTGGTCACCGGAAGGCGGAGCTCATGCTTCGAAGATGATCGCCGTGCCGTGTGCGGCCTCGGGAGGCACCACCAGCGTCCCTTCCCTGCGCAGGACTGGGAGTCCGGCCCCCTGGAGTCGGGTCTCGAGGGCTGCGATCTCAGGGACGGCCACCCGGAAGGCCACGAACCGCGGCGGTTCCTCGGCGAGCCGCAGCCCGGTGTGGAAGGCGAGTGATGCGCCGGTCAGCACCTCGATCCGCCCCCGCGGCGTCGGCACGACGATGCCGCCCGAGTGCGAGACGAGGTCGTGCTGGCCCGTGAAGTCCGTGAAGAACTCCGCGTGGGCGGATGGATTCTCCGCCACCATCAGCACGCCCGGCACCCCTGTCGCGCCGTTCGGGTGTGCCTGGAAGGCCGGGTTCCAGAAGTTCTCGGGATAGTGCTGCTGGCACACGAAGAAGCCCACCTCTGGAGCCAGCTTGTCGCGTGCGAAGGCCAGCGAGAAGGCGACGTGCACGGTCGAGCCGTCAGGCCGCCTCGCCAAGCGGGAGAACGACGTCCGGTCGAATCCTCCGACGCCGGCAGCGTCGAAAACCGCCTTGTCGGCCTCGGCGTTCTGCGATTCCAGCACCAGCATCGCGAACCCCTCCCCGCGCTCCTGCGCGTCGCGCACGAAGGCGCCGAAGGAGAAGGACGGGCCAAGATGCGGCGGGATCTCAGCGCCGCCGCCGACGGTAATGAGTTCGAGGAACGTGCCCGGAAACTGCACGATCCGGTTCTCAGTGCCCCAGGGATGCCGGTTGCGGGCCCCTACCCTGAAACCCATCGCCTCGTAGAGGCCGCCGGCGGCGTCGAGGTCGTGGACGACGAGGACGAGATGGTCGAGGCCGCGGGTCATTGTGCGCTCCGGCAAGAGAGAGAGAGGACAATGCCCGCTCAAGTCCCGTTCGTCACCCGGGGCCGAAACGCTCCTGACAGCACCTGTCAGCAGGCCGTGCGACAACGGTCTCGCGAGAACGATGGAGCGAGCGATGGATCAGATCCACCCACGGGAAGCCGCGCCGAGATGCTGGCTGGGCGTCGCCTGCGTCGTGCACGTACGCAAGGGCGTCGCCGGCCAGTTCATGCAGCTCGGCCACGGCAAGGAGGCGCCTCTGCGCCGCCTGCGGGCCGGCGACGGGATCGTCTATTACTCGCCCAGCGTCGAAATGGGGGTGCCGGACAACTTCCAGTCCTTCACGGCCATCGGAACGGTCAGGGACGACCGGATCTACCGCGGGGACATGGGACCCGACTTCAAGCCCTGGCGGCGCGACGTAGACTGGCGCCGGGCGCACGAGGCTCCCATTCGCCCCCTGTTGGGCCGCCTCTCCTTCACGAGGGGGCGGACCAACTGGGGCTACGCGCTGCGGCGCGGGCTGATTGCGATCGGGGACGATGATGTCTCGGTCATCCTCGAGGCGATGGGGGCGGAGCGCTGAGCGCCGCCCCGTCTAGGCCTAAGCGGCTGGTTTCGGCCGTTCCGCGAAGGCCCGGGCCATGTTCACGAACTCGCTGGGCATCATGATGATGGTCATCGTGTTCTGCTCGGCGCCGACCTCCGTGATCATCTGCATGCGCCGCAGCTCCAGGCCGGCCGGGCTCTGCATGATGATGCTGGAGGCCTCGTTCAGCAGGCTCGCGGCGTCCTTTTCGGCTTCCGCCTTGATCTGGCGGGCGCGCTTCTCGCGGAGCGCCTCCGCCTCCTGGGCCATGGCGCGCTGCATGCTCGCGGGGATCTCGACGTTCTTCATCTCGACCCGCTCGACCTTGACGCCCCAGGGCTCCGTCACCCGGTCGATCGTCTCCTGCAACGCCTGGCTGACGGATTCCTGGTCCTTGAGAACCTCGTCGAGGGAGTGGCGACCGATCACGTTGCGCAAAGCCGTGACGGCGACCTGCACCACTGAACCGGCCACGCCACGCACCTCGATGAGCGAGCGGGCCGGGTCGATCACGCGGCTCCAGATGACCGCGTTGATCTTGATGGGCACGTTGTCACGCGTGATGGTCTCCTGCTCCTCGACCGCGTAGGTCGTGGTGCGCAGGTCCACCTTGGTCTGAGTCTCGATGATCGGGATGATCCAGAACAGGCCAGGCCCGGCCGCGCGGTTGTACCGCCCGAGGCGGAACACGATGGCGCGCTCATACTGCTGTGCGATGCACAGGCTCGCAGCCACGACAAGAACCAGGGCCGCGACGATGGGCGCGGCCCAGACATAGTCAACGATGAAGTGGGACATGGTCCTGCGGCGACGGTCATCGCCGCCTCGAAGCACCGCCGAACGGACGGGCGCGTGGCGGAGGATATGGCCCCGCCTGTGCTAGGCCGCTAGACCAGTCACGGGGTCGTGACCAACGCCGGACCGCGGGCCTTCAGGCCCGCACATCCAAGCGGGCCTGAAGGCCCGCGGTCCAAGCGATCACACCAGCCGGCTCTGCACCACCGCCGCCTCGATGAAGCTCCTGAACAGCGGGTGCGGCTCGAACGGGCGGGACTTCAGCTCCGGGTGGTACTGCACGCCGATGAACCAGGGATGGTCGGGGAACTCGACTGTCTCCGGCAGCAGGCCGTCGGGCGAGACGCCGGCGAAGCGCAGGCCCTTGTCCTCCAGCGCGCCGCGATAGCCCATGTTGACTTCGTAACGGTGGCGATGGCGCTCGGAGATCTCGGTGTCGCCGTAGATCTGGGCTATCCGGCTGTCGGCGGCGAGGTGGGCGCGGTAGGCGCCGAGCCGCATCGTGCCGCCAAGGTCTCCGCCGGCCGCGCGCTGCTCGAGCTCGTTGCCCTTGAGCCATTCCGTCATCAGGCCGACCACGGGTTCCTTGCAGGGGCCGAACTCCGTCGAGTTGGCGTCGGCGACGCCGGCCAGCGATCGCGCGGCCTCGATCACCGCCATCTGCATGCCGAAGCAGATGCCGAAATAGGGCACCTTGCGCTCCCGCGCGAAGCCCGCCGCGCGGATCTTGCCCTCCGCGCCGCGATGGCCGAAGCCGCCGGGCACGAGGATGCCGTGCACATGCTCGAGGAAGGGCGCGGGATCCTCGCTCTCGAAGACCTCGGACTCGATCCAGTCGAGCTTCACGCGCACCCGGTTGGCGATGCCGCCATGGGCCAGCGCTTCGATGAGCGATTTGTAGGCGTCCTTCATGCCCGTGTACTTGCCGACGATCGCGATCGTCACCTCGCCCTCGGGGTTGGCGATGCGGTCGGCGACCTCCTGCCAGCGGGTGAGGTTCGGCTTGGGCGCAGGCTCGATGCCGAAAGCGGCCAGCACCTCCCGGTCGAGGCCCGCCTCGTGATAGGCGGCCGGCACGGCGTAGATCGAGGAGACGTCGCGCGCCTCGATCACGGCGCTCTCGCGGACGTTGCAGAACAGGCCGAGCTTGCGGCGCTCCTCGCGCGGGATCTCGCGGTCGGTCCGGCAGAGCAGGATGTCGGGCTGGATGCCGATGGAGCGCAGCTCCTTCACCGAATGCTGGGTCGGCTTGGTCTTCAGTTCGCCGGCGCTGGGGATGAAGGGGAGCAGCGTCAGGTGGACGTAGACCGCGTGGCCACGCGGCAGGTCGTTGCCGAGCTGGCGGATCGCCTCGAAGAAGGGCAGGCCCTCGATGTCGCCAACAGTGCCGCCGATCTCGACGAGCACGAAGTCGACGTTGTCGTTGCCGGTGAGCACGAACTCCTTGATCGCGTTCGTGACGTGCGGGATCACCTGCACCGTCGCGCCGAGATAGTCGCCGCGCCGCTCCTTGTTGATGATCTCCTGGTAGATGCGCCCGGTCGTGATGTTGTCGGCCTTGGACGCCGGCCGGCCGGTGAAGCGCTCGTAATGGCCGAGGTCGAGGTCCGTCTCCGCGCCGTCGTCGGTCACGAAGACCTCGCCGTGCTGGTACGGGGACATGGTCCCCGGGTCGACGTTCAGGTAGGGATCGAGCTTGCGCAGGCGAACGGAGTAGCCGCGGGCCTGAAGGAGGGCGCCGAGGGCGGCGGAGGCCAGCCCCTTGCCAAGCGAAGAAACCACGCCACCGGTGATGAAGACGTACCGAGCCATGGGGAGTCCCGTGTAAGGCCATCAGGCCGATTCGCCGAGCGGAAGGCCCGGGGCGACCCGGCTTTCCACACGTAATGCGCGACAGTCCCCGACGTCTGCCGAAAGGGCCTTGGCCTGCCGCAAAGAGAGAGGGCCGGTCTCCCGGCCCTCTGGTTCGTTACTGCTGGGTCGCCGGCGCCGCCGGAGCGGCGGGGGCGGGAGCGGCCGGGGCCGCGGGGGCCGACGATTGGTTCTCGAGCTGCTTCAGCTGGTCGAGCACGCCGCCGCCGGTCGAGGGCGTGGCGGGGGCCGTCGTCCCCGCAGGCGCGGCGTTGTCGAGAATCGACTTCGGTGCGCGGTGGGCGCCGGCCACGATGGCCAGGACCAGGCTCGTCGCGAAGAAGGCCGTGCCCAGGATCGCCGTGGTGCGGGTCAGCACGTTGGCCTGTCCACGCCCGGTGAGGAAGCCCGACACTCCGCCGCCGCCGCTGAGGCCTCCGAGCGCCCCGCCCTCGGAGCGCTGCAGGAGGATCACCCCCACGAGGCCGACAACGATGATGAGGTGGATGACGATCAAGACCTGCTGCATGGCCCGTCCAAGTGTCCTAAAACCAGAAAGCGTGTCTCAAAACCAAAAAGCCGGGAACGGCGTCGTCCCTCGGACGAAGGCCCCGGCTCGGTTCATTCGCGGGGGCGTTTAGCACGCGACGGCTCCCGGTGGAAGGGGACTGCCGATGCGGTGAAACCCTATCCGCATGTAGAGACTCGGATATGGGGATCGCGGGGCTTCGTTCAACGATAGGCCGCGGCAATCCCCAGGAAGTCCGCCGCCTTGAGGCTTGCCCCGCCCACCAGCGCGCCGTCGACGTCCTCGATCGACAGCAACTCCTTGGCGTTGGCGGGCTTCACCGAGCCGCCATAGAGAATGCGCACGCCTGGGGCTTCCGCCTTGCCGACGAGCTTGCGCAGCTCGGCGCGGATGGCGGCGTGAACCTCCGCCACGTCGGCGGCGGTCGGGGTCAGGCCGGTGCCGATGGCCCAGACGGGTTCGTAGGCGATGACGAGGGTACGGGCCATGGCGCCGTCTGGCAGCGAGCCGCGCAGTTGGCGCTTCACGACTGAGAGCGTCTTGCCGGCCTCGCGCTCGGCGCGCGTCTCGCCCACGCAGACGACAGCGACGAGCCCGGCGCGCAGGGCGGCCTCGGCCTTGGACTTCACGACCGCATCCGTTTCCTTGTGGTCGGTCCGGCGCTCGGAATGCCCGACGATGACATGGGACGCCCCGGCATCCGCCAGCATCTCCGCCGCGATATCGCCGGTATGCGCGCCGGACGCCTTGGCGTGACAATCCTGCCCGCCGATCGTGATGCCCGTGCCGATCGCGGCCTTGGCGAGCGGGAAGATGAGCGTCGCGGGCGGGCAGACCAGCAGGTCCGCGCTCCGGCGCAGCGCCGCGTCATAGCCCTGCCCCATGGCCACGAGCTCCGCCGAGGCGGCGCGCAGCCCGTTCATCTTCCAGTTTCCGGCGACGAGCGGGCGCGGGCGAGCTGTCATTTTCGGGTCCTCGGGCTGGTGGCGTGACGGTTGAAGCGCTGCGCGGATAGCAGATGCAGGCCCCGCCCGGAAGCCCGCGGACAGGCCGGAAACGCGACATTGCCCCGCCCTGCCCTCATCCATATGATGCGCCGCCTTTCGGGAGGGGGTGGTTCGCGCCGCTCCCTCCCGCCATGAAACCCGGCGAAGCCGGCACGAGACGACTGGAACGACGCGATGTTGACTGGGATGCGCAAGGCCGGACAGAGCAGGATCGGCAAGATCGTGATGGCCGTCCTGTTCGGCTTCCTCATCCTGAGCTTCGGCATCTGGGGCATCGGTGACATGCTGCGGAGCGCCGGCCATCTCAACGTGGCGACCGTCGGCTCGCGCGAGATCGGCGCCCAGGCCTTCCGCGACGCCTACCAGAACGAGCTGCAGTCACTGAGCCGCAGGGCCCGCCGCAGCATCACGGCCGACGAGGCGCGCGCCTATGGCGTGCCCCAGCAGGTGCTCTCGCGCATGCTCACCGAGGCGACGCTGGACCAGGACGCCAAGAACCTCGGGCTGGCCATCTCCGACAAGACGATCGCGACGGCCATCCTGACGGACCCCAACTTCCAGGGCGCCAACGGCCAGTTCGACCGCAATCGCTTCAACGACCTGATCCGCCAGAACGGATTCACCGAGCAGGGCTTCGTGCAGACGCAGCGCGGGGTCTACCTGCGCCAGCAGATCGCCCAGACGGTCGGCGGCGAGATGCCCGTCCCCGCCGCCCTGCGCGACGCGGTGAACCGCTTCCAGAACGAGACCCGCAGCGCCGAATCCATTCTTCTCGGCCCGGCCTTGGCCGGTGACATCGCTGCCCCCGACCAGGCGACGCTGCAGAAGTTCTTCGACGAGCGGAAGGCGAGCTTCCGCGCCCCGGACTACCGCAAAGTCGCAATCATGGTGCTGAAGCCCGCCGACGTGGCCAAGGCCGACGCCGTGAGCGAGGCCGACGCGCGCGCCCTGTACGAGCGCACCAAGCAGCGCTTCGGCCAGCCCGAGCGGCGCTCCGTGCAGCAGATCGTGTTCCCGAGCATGGACGAGGCCAAGGCGGCGGCCGACCGCATCAAGGCGGGTACGACGTTCGACGCCATCGTCGAGGAGCGCAAGCTCGGCAAGCCCGACGTGGACCTGGGCCTCGTCACCAAGGACGCCATCATCGACCCCGCCGTGGCCGACGCCGCCTTCGCGCTGCAGGCCAACAGCGTGAGCGAGCCGGTGCAGGGCCGCTTCGGGTCCGTCATCGTCCGCGTAGGCGAGGTGCAGCCGGAGTCGGTGAAGCCGTTCGAGGAGGTCGCGGCGACCCTGAAGCAGGAGATCGCGACCTCCAAGGCGAAGGATGCCGTGCAGGACCTGCACGACAAGATCGAGGACCAGCGTGCATCGGCCAAGCCACTCGCCGACATCGCCAAGGAGCAGAACCTCACGGTCCAGCAGATCCCGGCCATCGACCGCGCCGGCCGAGACAAGGCCGAGAAGCTCGTCGAGCTGCCGGAGCGCGACGCCCTGCTGAAGGCGATCTTCGCCTCCGACATCGGCGTCGACAACGAGTCGATAGCGACAAAGGACGGCGGCTACGTCTGGTTCGAGGTCCAGGGCATCGAGCCTCAGCGCGACCGGACGCTGGACGAGGTGAAGGCCGAGGTCGAGGCGCAGTGGAAGGAAGAGCAGATCGGCGGCAAGCTCGCCGACAAGGCCCAGGCGCTGGTGAAGGAGCTGCGCGGCGGCAAGGCGCTGGCCGACGTCGCCAAGGACCTTGGCCTCGAGGTGAAGACCACCAACGGCGTGAAGCGGCAGGGCGCCGATGGCGGGCTGCCTGCCTCGGCCGTCGCGCAGATCTTCTCGACCCCTGTCGGCGGCTTCGCCTCGGCGCTCGGGTCGAACCCGCAGGAGCGCATGGTTCTGAAGGTCACGGGCGCGGACGTGCCGCCTCTGCCGTCGACCACCAGCCAGGCCCAGCGCCTCGACGAGCAGATCGGCCTCGCCTTGGGCGACGACGTGCTCAGCGCCTATGTCAACAAGCTGCAGGCGCAGCTCGGCGTGACCATCAACCAGGCGGTCCTCAACCAGGCCGTCGGGGGCCAGTGAGGTGAGCGTCCAGCCGAGCCTCGACGACTTCGTCGCGACCTACGAGGACGGCCGGCCCCAGATCCTGCGCACCCGTCTCGTCGGCGACCTCGAGACGCCGGTCTCGGCCTACCTGAAGCTCGCCGATCCCGCGACCGGCCCGTCCTTCCTCCTGGAGTCGGTCGAAGGGGGCGCCGTGCGCGGGCGCTACTCGATGATCGGTCTCGCACCCGACCTGCTGTTCCGCATCCGCGGCGAGAGCGCGGAGATCAACCGCTCGGCCCTGCAGACACCCGAGGCCTTTGCGCCCTGCCCAGAGCCTCCGCTCGAGGCGCTGCGCGCCCTGCTGGCCGAGAGCGCCATCGAAGTCGAGGCCGGGCTCGCCCCGGGCGAGACGCTGCCGCCGATGGCGGCTGGCGTGTTCGGCTATCTCGGCTACGACATGGTCCGGTACATGGAGCGCCTGCCGGAGCCCAACCCGGACGTGCTGGGCGTACCCGACGCCCTTCTGGTGCGGCCGACCGTGATGGTCGTCTTCGACGCCGTGCGGGACGAGCTCACCGTCGTCACCCCCGTCCGCCCAAAGGCAGGCGTCAGCGCCCGGGCCGCCTACGAGGCGGCGCAGGAGCGGCTCGACGCCGTGGTGGCGAAGCTGGAGGGCCCGCTCCACCGCATCCCCGAGGCGGATGCCGACCTGCTCGCCCAGCCCGGCGCCGAATCCAACACCACGCCCGCCGAGTTCATGGCCATGGTCGGCCGGGCCAAGGAGTACATCCGCGCCGGCGACATCTTCCAGGTCGTGCTCTCGCAGCGCTTCGAGGCGCCCTTCCACCTGCCGGCCTTCGCTCTCTACCGCGCCCTGCGCCGCGTGAACCCTGCGCCCTTTCTCTGCTACCTCGATTTTGGCGGCTTCCAGGTCGTCTGCTCCTCGCCCGAGATCCTGGTGCGCGTGCGCGAGGACAAGGTGACGATCCGTCCCATCGCCGGCACCCGGCCGCGCGGCGCGACGCCCGCCGCCGACAAGGCGCTGGGCGACGAGTTGCTGGCGGACCCCAAGGAGCGGGCCGAGCACCTGATGCTGCTCGACCTCGGCCGCAACGACGTCGGCCGCGTCTCCGCCATCGGCACGGTGACGGTGACCGACAGCTTCTTCCTGGAGCGCTATAGCCAGGTCATGCACATCGTCTCCAATGTCGAGGGCGACCTCGACCCCCGCCGCGACGCGCTCGACGCCCTCGTGGCGGGCTTCCCGGCCGGCACGGTCTCCGGCGCGCCGAAGGTGCGCGCCATGGAGATCATCGACGAGCTGGAGAAGGACAAGCGCGGCCTCTATGCCGGGTGCATCGGCTATTTCGGCGCGAATGGCGAGATGGACACCTGCATCGTCCTGCGCACCGCGCTTGTGAAGGACGGCCGCATGTACGTGCAGGCCGGCGCCGGCATCGTCTATGACAGCGACCCCGCCTCAGAGCAGCAGGAATGCGTGAACAAGGCCAAGGCTTTGTTCAGGGCGGCCGAGGAGGCCGTGAGGTTCGCGAGCTCGGCGCGGCGGGGGCAGTAGAACCGTCGGCTCGATGCAGGAGCGGAGCTGCCCTTGACGATCACCGCGCGGCATCGGACAACGCGACCTCTGCCCATGGACCGCCCCGTGCCCCGCGTCACCCTGATCGACAACTACGACAGCTTCACCTGGAACCTGGTGCACGACCTCGGTCGTCTGGGCGCCGAGGTGGACGTCGTGCGCAACGACGCAGTGACCGCCAGGCACGTCGTGGCGGGAGAGCCGGATGCCATCGTGCTCTCGCCGGGCCCGGCCACGCCCAACGAGGCCGGGATCTGCCTGGATGTGATCGCTGAGGCCACGGACATCCCGATCTTCGGCGTATGCCTGGGCCTGCAGGCCATGGGGCAGGCCTTTGGCGGCGAGGTGGTCCGCGCGCCGCTCCCGATGCACGGCAAGGTCTCGACCATCCATCATCGTGGCGAGGGCGTGTTCCGCGGGATCAACGGGCCGCTTCGCGCCACCCGCTACCACTCACTGATCGTGCGGCGCGACACGTTCCCGGCAGAGCTCGCCGTGACGGCCGAGAGCGAGGACGGGCTGGTGATGGGGCTGCAGCACCGCAGCCGCCCCGTCCACGGCGTGCAGTTCCACCCGGAGAGCATCCTCTCCGAGCACGGCCTCACCATCTTCAAGAACTTCCTCGACCTCGCCGCCGACTGGAACCGGACGCGGCGGGTCGCCGTGCCGGCCTGAGCCGCGCCGTACGCCCAGGAGCCGCCGAATGGACGCGTTCAAGCCCATCATCGCTAAGGTCGCCACGGGCAGCCCGCTCTCGCAGGACGAGGCGGAGCACGCCTTCGATACGATCCTGTCCGGCGGCTCGACGCTCGCGCAGACCGGCGCCTTCCTGATGGCCTTGCGCGTGCGCGGCGAGACCGTGCCGGAGATCGCCGGCGCGGTGAAGGCCCTGCGCGAGAAGATGCTGCGGGTCGAGGCTCCCGCCGACGCCATCGACATCGTCGGCACCGGCGGCGACAACTCGGGCAGCTACAACGTCTCGACGCTCGCCGCGATCCTGGCCGCCGCCTGCGGGCTGAAGGTGGCGAAACACGGCAACCGCGCGGCCTCCTCCAAGTCGGGCGCCGCCGATGTGCTCACGGCGCTCGGCGTGAAGGTGGGCCTCGAGCCAGCCAAGGTGACGGCCTGCGTGAACGAGGCTGGGGTCGGCTTCATGTTCGCGCCCACGCACCATGCCTCGATGCGCCACGTCGCGCCGGTGCGTGTGGAACTCGGCACGCGCACCATCTTCAACCTCTTGGGGCCGCTCTCGAATCCAGCCGGGGTCAGGAAGCAGGTGCTCGGCGTGTTCTCCGAGACCTGGCTGGAGCCCGTCGCCCGCGTGCTTGGCACGCTGGGCTCGGAGCGGGTCTGGGTGGTGCATGGCCGCGACGGGCTCGACGAGATCACCACGACTGGCGAGACGCTTGTCGCCGCTCTGGAGGACGGCGAGGTTCGCCGCTTCACCATCGCGCCGGAGGAAGCGGGACTGGAGCGCGCCCGGCCGGAGGACCTGCGCGGCGGCGAGGCGGACCACAACGCCATCGCGCTGCGCGCCGTGCTGGCCGGCGAGCGCACGCCCTACCGCGACATCGCCGTGCTGAACGCCGCCGCCGCCCTCGTCGTGGCCGGCAGGGCCGCGACCCTGCGCGAAGGAGCGGCCCAGGCGCAGAAGGCGATCGAGAGCGGCGCCGCCAAGGCTGTGCTCGACCGTCTCGTCGCGGTTTCGAACGGCTGAGCCATGGCGGACATTCTCGCCCAGATCGAGGCCTATAAGCGCGTCGAGATCGCAAGGGCCAAGGAGCAGGTGCCGCAGCCCGAGATGGAGCGTCGCGCCTGGGCGGCGGACCGCCCCCGCGGCTTCGCCACCGCCATCGCCGCGCACCTCGCGGCCGGCCGGCCGGCCCTGATCGCGGAGATCAAGAAGGCGAGCCCATCCAAGGGCCTGATCCGCGCGGATTTCGATCCGCCGGCGCTCGCACGCGCCTACGAAGCGGGCGGGGCCTCGTGCCTCTCCGTGCTCACCGACGAGCCGTCCTTCCAGGGCAAGCCCGAGTTCCTGGGCCAGGCCCGGGCGGCGACCGCCCTGCCCTGCCTGCGCAAGGACTTTCTGTTCGAGCCCTACCAGGTCTTCGAGGCGCGCGCCAGGGGCGCGGACTGCATCCTCGTCATCATGGCGAGCGTCAGCGACGCCGAGGCCCGCGCGCTGGTGGACACGGCGCATGGTCTCGGAATGGACGTGCTCGTCGAGGTGCATGACCGCGTCGAGCTCGACCGCGCCCTCCCGCTGGGCACACGGCTCGTCGGCATCAACAACCGCGACCTCCGCAGCTTCGTGACGCGTCTGGAGGTGACGGAAGAGCTCGCCCCCACGATCCCCGCCGACCGGATCGTGGTCTGCGAAAGCGGCATTGGCGGCCATGCCGACGTGGCGCGCATGGCGGCCGGCGGCGTGAACACCTTCCTCGTCGGCGAGAGCCTGATGCGCCAGCCCGACGTCACTGCGGCGACGCGGGACTTGCTCTTCGGCGCCGCCGGGTCGAGGCTCTCCGCCTGAAAGGCGAACGCATGAGCACGCTTACCCATCTGGACGCGACCGGCGCTGCCGCCATGGTCGATGTTTCGGAGAAAGCCGTCACCGCCCGCACGGCCGTGGCCGAGGGCCGGGTGGTGATGCTGCCGGAGACTCTGACGCTCGTCCGCGAGGGCAACGCCAAGAAGGGCGACGTGCTGGGCGTGGCGCGCGTCGCCGGCATAATGGCCGCCAAGAAGACGCACGAGCTGATCCCGCTCTGCCACCCGCTCCTGATCAGCAAGGTGGCCGTCGACCTCGAGCCTGACGACGCGCTGCCGGGAATCCGCGTGCGCGCCACCGTGAGCCTGTCGGGCCAGACCGGCGTGGAGATGGAGGCGCTGACAGCCGTTTCCGTGGCCTGCCTCACGGTCTACGACATGGTGAAGGCGGTCGACCGCGGCATGCGCATCGAGGGCATCCGAGTGCTGGAGAAGGCCGGCGGCAAGTCCGGCACGTGGCGCGCGGACGACTGAACGAGGCGTAACCAGCCATGGCCCCCTCCCCCTCGCTTCTTTCGGTCGCCGACGCGCTCGCCATGGTGCTCGGCTCCGTTCCGACGGCGCTTCCCGCCGAGCGCATCCCGATCGGCCAAGCCCTCGGCCGGACGGCGGCCGCCCCGATCGCGGCCCTGCGGACCCAGCCGCCCTTTGCCGCCTCCGCAATGGACGGCTACGCCGTTCGCGCCGCCGACCTCGGGACGGGCCAGCGGCTCACCGTGATCGGCGCCGCGCCGGCCGGGCATGCCTTCGCCGGACAGGTCGGCCCGGGCCAGGCGGTGCGCATCTTCACCGGTGCCCCGTTGCCCGAAGGGGCCGACACGATCCTCATCCAGGAGGACGCCGAGGCGGGACCGGACGGCGTGCTGCCCAAGGCGACGCCCAAGGCAGGGACCTTCGTCCGCCCGGCCGGACTCGATTTTGCCGCGGGCCGCGAATTGCTGCCCGCAGGCCATCGTTTCACGCCGCGCAGCCAGGCACTCGCCGCCGCCATGGGCCATGGCTTCGTCGAGGTGACGCGCCGTCCGCTCGTCGCGATCCTGGCCACGGGGGACGAGCTTGTTCGCCCGGGCGAGCATGCGCGCCCGGATCAGATCGTCGCCAGCAACACCTACGCCGTGGCCGGCATGGCCGAGGCCGCCGGCGCGCGCGCCCTCGACCTCGGCATTGCCGGCGACACGTTTCAGGCGCTGGAGCGCGCCATCGAGCGCGCCGAAGCCGCTGGGGCGGACGTCCTGGTCACGCTCGGCGGCGCCTCCGTCGGCGACCACGACCTCGTCCAGTCCGCCCTGACCCGCCGCGGCATGCAACTCGGGTTCTGGCGCATCGCGATGCGCCCGGGCAAGCCGCTGATCTTCGGCTCGCTGGGAGCCACTCACATCCTGGGGCTGCCGGGGAACCCCGTGTCATCGATCGTCTGCGCCAGGCTCTTCCTCATGCCGCTCCTGCGCGCGCTGGCTGGCGACGCGGCTGCTGGTGCGGACCCGAGCGAGCCCGCCGTGCTGGGGACCGCCGTCGGCGCAAACGATTCCCGCCAGGATTATGTGCGGGCGGTCTCTGCCCTGGGTGCGGACGGGCTGCGCCGCGTCACGGCGCTCGGTGTGCAGGACAGCTCCATGCTGAGGGTCCTCACCGAGGCCGATTGCCTGCTCATCCGTCCGCCGCACGCGCCGGCAGCAGAGGCCGGCGAACCCTGCCGCATCGTCCTGCTCTAGCCTTGCTTATGCGGATCGATCGCAATTTGACATGAGGCCGCAGGGGCGATTGTCGAACACAGCACGAACATGTATGCTTTGTTCGTGGTTTGTATTTGACGAGTCGGGCGCTGATGCGCCGACAGCCAGCGGAGGCCAAGGCCGGCATGTTGACGCGCAAGCAGCACGAACTCCTGCGGTTCATCCATGACCGGTTGAAGGAGGACGGCGTTCCCCCCTCCTTCGACGAGATGAAGGACGCGCTGGACCTCCGTTCCAAGTCCGGCATCCACCGGCTGATCATGGCGCTCGAGGAACGCGGCTTCATTCGCCGCCTGCCGAACCGCGCCCGCGCCATCGAGGTGGTGCGAATCCCAGAGCAGTCCGTGCCCATGGGCGCGCCGCGGGGGCGCTTCAGCCCCAACGTCATCGAGGGCAATCTCGGCAAGATCCGCCCCAAGCTCGATCCGGGCGGGTCCGGCGCATCGGACGCCATCGTCTCGATCCCGGTCATGGGCCGCATCGCGGCGGGCACGCCGATCTCGGCCATCCAGGCGCGCAGCCACACCATTTCCATGCCGCCGGACATGCTCACCAGCGGCGAGCATTTCGCGCTTGAGGTCCGAGGCGACTCGATGGTGGAGGCCGGCATCCTGGACGGCGACACCGTGGTGATCCGGCGGCAGGACACGGCCGACACGGGCGACATCATCGTGGCCCTGATCGACGACGAAGAGGCCACCCTCAAGCGCCTGCGCCGCCGGGGGTCCTCCATCGCTTTGGAGGCGGCCAACCCGGCCTACGAGACGCGCGTGCTCGGCCCCGATCGCGTGCGCATCCAGGGCAAGCTCGTGAGCCTGCTCCGGCGCTACTGAGACGGGGCCTAGGCGCGCGGTCGGGCCTTGTGGACCTGCCTCACCGCAAGGCGTCGCTGGGATCCGGAAGTTCTGTAGCGTCGTCGGGATCGCCGAGGGCCGGCGGCGACGGTTTCTTCCCCGACGGCGCAGCCGCGGGTGGTCCAGCGGCCGCAGCCTTGTCGCGCGGCGGCTTGGGATGGCGCATCCAGGGCCTGTCCACGCCCGGCTCCCGCGCCGCGACGACGTGTAAGCCTCCCGCGCTTTCGGCGACGGCGTCGTAGGATGCGCCTGCCGGCGCGCCATCCGGGACGATGGTGACCGCACCGGACTCCGCCAGCCGCCTCGCGTCCAGCAGCACCGGCGGCTTGCAGAAGGGCGGCGCGGCGAGCGGACTGACGATGACGGCCGCTCGCCCGCAATCCTCGCGGAAGGCGTCCGGCCGCAGCACCTGCGCGACGGCTCGTCCATCCGGAAGACGCGAGACGCATCCAGCGGGGTCGCAGCGCGGGCCGGCGAAAAGGCTGCGGTCGTCATGGGCGCGCAGGTCGCCATCCGAGCGCAGCCATTGCTCGAGAACGAAGTCCGAAGGCCCGCGTCCCACCACCGCGAGCCGTCCGTCGGGCGCCCGCACCGCGAGGCTCCGCCCGTCGGCCGTGGCGAGCAGAATCGGCCTCGGCGCGACCGATGCCATCGCGATGCCGCCACCGAGCAGCGCAACCGCCCCCCAGCGCAGCGCAGACCGGCACAACGTGGCGGCTAGAAGCGCGAGCGTGAGCAGTCCCAGCGCGCCCGGCCCGAAGGCCGGCATCGCGGCCGTCGAGCCCGGCCATTGCGCGACCATGGCGGAGATCCGCAGCATGCTCTCCACCCCCCAGCCCATCACCTGCCAGATGGGCGCGTCCCAGCCGAACGGGATCGCGACGATGCCGATGACCGCCGCTGGCATCACGATGCAGGAGACGAGCGGCAAGGTCAGCGCGTTGCCGACGAGGCCGTAAGGCGTGACCCGCTGGAAATGATAGAGCGAGAAGGGCCCGGTCGCCGCCTCGGCGACGAGCGTCGTGAGGATGGCCAGCAGGACATGGCGTCGCGCCGCCAGCACCCAGCGCAGGACCGGCCCCACGGGCGGCGCCTGCGGCGAGGGCGTCGGGGCGGCGAACCCCGCCCAGCCCTCTTGCGAGAGCGCCGATCCATCGTTCTTCTCGAAGACCGCGATGAGCGCGGCGACAGCGCCGAACGACATCTGGAAGCTCGGCCCCAGCAGGCTCTCCGGCTCCAGGGCGAGCACGACGAGCGCCGCCAGCGCCAGGTTCCGCATGGAGAAGGCCGGCCTGTCGGCGAGCACGGCGCCGAGCATCACCAGGATCATCACCAGGGAGCGCTGGGTGGCGATCTCCGAGCCCGCGAAGTTGTTGTAGCCGGCTGCAGCCAGCATGCCCGCGACCGCGGCAATCTTTTTTATGGGCCAGCGCGCCCCGAGCGCCGGCGAGAGCGCCAGCAAGGCCCGCACGGCCCAGAACACCATGCCGGCTGCCAGCACCATGTGCAGCCCGGAGATGGACACGACGTGGTAGATGCCCGCCGCGCGCAGGTCGTCGTTCGTGCTCTCCGGGATCAACCCGCGCTTTCCCGTGACCAGGGAGGCGGCGACACCGCCCGATGGACCGCCTATGGCGCTGGCGATCCGCCGGGTGACGTCGTTGCGGGCGCGGTCCACGGCGGCCGCCCAGCGCTGTGACCAGCCCAGGGCCGCCGGCGCAGGTACGAGCTGGATCGCTCCGGCCATTGAGCCCACGGCTCCGAGCCCGCCGAAGAATGCCTCCCGGGCGAAGTCGTAGCCGCCCGGCCGCGAAGGCTCGGGCGGCGGCAGCAGGCGTGCGAGACCAGCAATGGTATCGCCAGCGACCATGGTCGGCCGGTTCGGGATGGTGACGCGGACGCGTTGGGGCAGGCGGTCGATCGCGAGGCCCTGCAGCGACACCGGCCTCAGCACGAGGCGCCCCCCGCTGCCGCGGACCTCCACGGTCTCCACGAATGCCACGAGCCGCGCCACGCGCGGCCTGTCGAGCACGGGCGCGGCGACGCTCGCGGTGCGAAGGCACCCGGCGGCGAACCCCCCGAATGCCGCGGCCGCCGCGAGCGCCACACGAAAGCCGACCCCGCCCCGGCGGGAGAGCCGCACCGCCAGACATCCGGTGAGCGCCAGGGCCAGCAGGGGCGCCCAGAGGTTCGGCTCTTCCCGCGCGCCGAAATAGGCGACGATCCCCGCTCCCATCGCCACGGGAAGCCACAGGAAGAGCCGCCTCTGGTCGGCCTCGATCGCCGCCTGACCCCTCAGGAACGCGGCGAGCCGCACGGCGTTGTGGCGCAGGATGACGCCGGCCGGGAATTTCGCAGGCGTGGTGACGGCGCGATCAGCCGCACCCCGCAGCCACTGCCCGCCCTGGTGTCCTGGATCCATGCCGGCCTCCGCCCCCGGGCGGCCTTAACCTGGCGCGGCATTGATGCTACACGACGCCCTCCCGCGGGCCACTGCAGCCCAGTTGCCGCGCGCAAACATGCGGCTTTTCCGAGCAGAGTCCCGAGATCCTTCGATGACCCGACCCGTTGTCACGCGCTTCGCGCCCTCCCCGACCGGATTCCTGCATATCGGGGGCGGCCGCACCGCGCTGTTCAACTGGCTCTACGCGAGGCGCTTCGGCGGCACGATGCTGCTGCGCATCGAGGACACCGACCGGGAGCGTTCCACCGACGCCGCCATCCAGGCCATCCTGGATGGCCTGCAGTGGCTGGGCCTCACCTGGGACGGCGACGTCGTGTACCAGTTCGCCCGCGCCGCGCGGCACCGCGAGGTGGCGGAAAAGCTGCTCGCCGAGGGCAAGGCCTACTACTGCTACGCGACGCCGCAGGAGCTGGAGGAAATGCGCGAGGCCGCACGCGCGGCCGGCAAGCCCATGCGCTATGACGGGCGCTGGCGCGACCGCGCCGCCTCGGAAGCTCCGGCCGGCGTGAAGCCCGTCATCCGCCTGCGGGCTCCGCTCGAGGGCGAGACCGTGGTCGAGGACCACGTTCAGGGCCGCGTCACCTGGCAGAACAAGGACCTGGACGACCTCGTCCTGCTGCGCTCCGACGGCACGCCCACCTACATGCTCGCCGTGGTCGTGGACGACCACGACATGGGAGTCACGCATGTCATCCGCGGCGACGACCACCTGACGAACGCCGCCCGCCAGACGCAGATCTACCAGGCCTGCGGCTGGGACGTGCCGGAGATGGCGCACATCCCGCTCATCCACGGGCCGGACGGCGCGAAACTCTCCAAGCGCCACGGCGCGCTCGGCATCGACGCCTACCGGGCGCTCGGCTACCTCCCATCCGCGCTGCGCAACTACCTGGTGCGTCTCGGCTGGAGCCATGGCGACCAGGAGTTCTTCTCCACACAGGAGATGATCGACGCCTTCGATCTCTCCGGAATCGGCCGCTCTCCTGCCCGGTTCGACTTCGCCAAGCTCGAGCACCTGAACGGCCACTACATGCGCGCCGCCGGCGACGAGGAACTCGTCTCTGCGCTGGAGAAGATCCTGCCCGAAATCGGGCCGGCGCATGGGGCGCCGACCTCGCTCTCCCCTGCCCTGCGGGCCGCCTTCACGGCGGCCATGCCGGGCCTCAAGGAGCGGGCCAAGACCCTCGTCGAGTTGCTCGACAGCGCGCATTACCTCTATGCCCAGCGCCCCCTTCAGCTCGAGCCCAAGGCCGACGCGCTGCTGGCCGATGGCGGGCGCGAGCGCATCGCCCGGCTGCTGCCGGCGCTCGCCGCGGCAACGCCCTGGTCGGCTGCCGGCACGGAGGCCGTCGTGCGGCAATTCGCCGAGGAGCAGGGCCTCAAGCTCGGACAGGTCGCGCAACCCCTGCGGGCGGCGCTGACCGGCAAGTCCACCTCGCCGGGCCTCTTCGACGTCATGGAGGTGCTGGGCCGCGAGGAATGCCTCGCTCGCCTGCAGGACCAGGCGACCGTCGCGGCATCCTGAGCGGGGGAGACCCCACTTTCGGTGTGGTTGAACGCACCTGCGATATGGGCTAGCACACCTGAGGCCCCCGCGAACTCGGGTCGAAAACGGCCGTTTTGTCGCGAAACGGCAACGTTGCGGCATTCTCCTTGCAACGCGTGGCCCCTGGCGGGCGGACGTCGTCCGTCCCCGCGCAGACGTGATCATCCGGCCGAAGGACCAGCGCCCATGAGCGAGCACGCTTCCCTCTCGATCGCGAACAAGACGCTCGAACTGCCGACGAAGGAAGGGTCCATCGGGCCGGCGGTCGTCGACATCGCGAAGCTCTACGCGCAGACCGGGATGTTCACCTACGACCCCGGTTTCACCTCGACCGCGTCCTGCGAGTCGCAGATCACCTATATCGACGGCGATGCCGGCGTGCTGCTCTATCGCGGATATCCCATCGAGCAACTGGCCGAGCACGGCGACTTCCTGGAGACGTGCTACCTGCTGCTCTACGGCGAGTTGCCGACTGCCGCCCAGAAAGCCGACTTCGACTACCGCGTCACGCGCCACACCATGGTGCACGAGCAGATGATGCGGTTCTTCCAGGGCTTCCGCCGCGACGCCCACCCGATGGCCGTCATGGTCGCCTCGGTCGGCGCCCTCTCGGCCTTCTATCACGACTCGACGGACATCTCGGACCCGCAGCAGCGCATGATCGCCTCGATGCGCATGATCGCGAAGATGCCGACGCTCGCGGCGATGGCCTACAAGTATTCGATCGGCCAGCCCTTCGTCTATCCGCAGAACAACCTCGACTACACGGCGAACTTCCTTCGCATGTGCTTCGCGGTGCCCTGCGAGGACTACAAGGTGAATCCGGTCCTCGCCCGCGCGCTGGACCGCATCTTCATCCTGCACGCCGACCACGAGCAGAACGCCTCGACCTCGACGGTACGCCTCGCCGGCTCCTCGGGCGCCAATCCGTTCGCCTGCATCGCGGCCGGCATCGCCTGCCTCTGGGGCCCCGCCCATGGCGGCGCCAACGAGGCGGCGTTGAAGATGCTGGAGGAAATCGGCTCGGTGGAGCGGATCCCCCACTTCATCGCCCGCGCGAAGGACAAGAATGATCCCTTCCGCCTCATGGGCTTCGGCCATCGGGTCTACAAGAACTACGACCCGCGCGCGAAGATCATGCAGAAGACCACGCACGAGGTGCTGGCCGAGCTAGGCATCAAGGACGACCCGCTGCTCGACGTTGCGGTCGAGCTCGAGCGCATCGCGCTTCACGACGAGTACTTCATCGAGAAGAAGCTCTATCCGAACATCGACTTCTATTCGGGCATCACGCTGAAGGCGATGGGCTTCCCCACCTCCATGTTCACGGTGCTCTTCGCGCTGGCCCGCACGGTCGGCTGGATTGCCCAGTGGAAGGAGATGATCGAGGATCCGTCCCAGAAGATCGGCCGTCCCCGCCAGCTCTACACGGGCTCGCCCAAGCGCGACTACCAGTCGATCAACCAGCGCTGAGGGCGCTCGGATATCACATTGCCAAGGGGCCCGCCGGGCCCCTTTTTCGTATCCGCGCACCCGTGTCGTCCCCGGCGCGCCGAAGGCGCGGGAAGGGGATCCAGACTTGCGAGGTTGAGAAGTCTTGATCCCCTTCCCGGCGCTGCGCGCCGCCGGGGATGACACCGCGCCCTTGCCTGACAGACGTCACCGCGGCCCAGGCCTGGCCTCGATCGTCTCCAGCACGATGCGCGCTGCGCGGTCGCTGGGAGTATCGCCGCCGGGCAGGGTCATCAGCCCGTCCAGCCGCTCCAGCGCGGCGAGCTGGGTGCGGCGTTCCGCCGTGTCGCCGAGCAGCGGCTGCAGCGCGGCGGCGAGCGCCTCCGGCGTGCTTGCCTGCTGCAGCAATTCGGGAATGGCGTTCGCGCCGAGAATGAGGTTCGGCAGCACGATCGAGGGCACCTTGATCAGGTACTTGAGCTGCTCCTCCAGCTTGGAGACGCGATAGGCCACGACCATCGGCACGCCGGCCAGGGCGAGCTCCAGCGTGACGGTGCCCGACGCCGCGAGCGCGGCGCGGGCCGTCCGGAAGGCGGCCAGCTTGGCGGGCTCTCCGAGCACGATCTCCGGCGCGGGAGACCAGCCTGCTACCCCTGCGCGGATCTCCTCGGCAAGGTGGCTCACGGCCGGAATGACGACGCGACCCCTGAAGCCGCGTTCGTGAAGCAGGGCCACCGCCTCTCCGAACGGCTCCAGCAATCGCCTGATTTCCGAGCGCCGGCTTCCCGGAAGCACGAGCAGGACCGGCGGCTGGCCGGCGGCTGCCACACGCTCCGCGTCCGACGCGCGAAACTCGCCGAGCCGCTCGATGAGGGGATGACCGACATAGGTGCAGGCCGGGCCGCCGAGCCGCAGATGCGCCTCCGGCTCGAAGGGCAGCAGGGCCAGCACGTGGTCGACATAGCCACGCATGCGCTTGGCGCGCCCGGGCCGCCAGGCCCAGACGCTGGGGCTGACATAGTCGATAATCGGCAGGTCCGGCAGGCGGGCGCGAACGCGGCGGGCCACGCGGTGCGTGAAGTCGGGACTGTCGATGATCACGAGACCGTCGGGCGGATCGGCGAGGATCGCGTCGGACGTTTCGCGGATGCGCCTGAGAACGGTCGGCAGGCGCTTGATCACCGGCAGGATGCCCATGACGGCGATGTCGGCGAGCGGGAACAGGCTGTGCAGGCCCTCCGCCTCCATGGCCTCGTCGCCCACGCCAGTGAAGCGGATGTCGGGCCGTCGCTCCCGCAGCGCGCGCATCAGCTTGAAGCCGAGCTGGTCGCCCGAATGCTCGCCGACGACGAGGGCGATGTGGAGCGGCCGGTTCACGCGATGCCCCAGAGGAAGAGCCCGGCTTTATCCGCTGCGGCGACCATCCCGGACCGGTCCACGACGACGACGGCGCCGGCCTCGACGGCGATACCCCTGAGGGCGGCAGATCGCGCCTTTGCCACGGTGCGCGGACCCACGGCGGGTAGATCGATCCGCACGTCCTGGCCAGGCTTTGGCCGCTTCACGAGCACGCCGGCGGCGCCGTCGAGCTTCACGCGACGGCTGCGGCGGAGGGATGAGACGCGCTCCAGCATGGCGTCCGTCCCCTCGGGTCCCTCGACCGCGAGCACGCGGCCCTGCGCGACGACGACACCCTGTCCGATGTCGAACCGGCCAGTCGCGGCGAGGATCTCTCCGGCGAGGCGGATGTCTGCGAGATCGGCTTCCGAAGGCCGCTGGCTCGTCAGCGCGCCAGCCGGTGCGAGCAGCCCAGGCGCCACCTCCTGGGCGCCGACGACGCGGAACCCCTCCTCTTCAAGAAGGCCCACGGCTCCGCGCAGGATCCTGTCGTCGCCGCCGGCCAGGATGCGGCCCAGCTCGTCACGGTTGCGATAGGCGTGGAATACCGAGGCGATCGCGAGCGGCCCCGGCCGGGTGACGGAGCCCGCCAGGACCACGCAAGCGGGCGCGATGCCGCGCAGGAGGCCCAGCACCTTGGCGGGATCGAGCATGTCCGCCAGCAGCACGGGCTCTCCGGCGACCTTGCGGGAGGAGAAGCCACGCAGGCCGATGACCCTGACAGCCCTGCCGGAACTGCGGACGGCGTCCACGACCTCCGCCGGAAACTGGCCACCCCCGGCAATGACCGCGACCGGCCCTTCCGGCGGCGCGGCCACGCTCAGCCTTCCTGGGCGTCGCGCGGCGTGCAGATGGACCGGTTGCCGCCCTCGCGGATGAAGTCGAGGATCTCGTGCACCACGGGATGGGTGGCGAACTCGGCCGCCACGTCCTCAACCCGCTCTTGCAACGTGCCCTCGTCGGCGAAGAGCAGGCGATAGGCGCGGCGGATGTCGTGGATCACCTCGCGCGAGAATCCGCGTCGCTTCAGCCCCACGATGTTGAGGCCCGCGAGATGCGCACGGTTACCGATGGCGATGCCGTAGGGGATCACGTCGTTCTCGACGCCGGAGAGGCCGCCGATGAAGGCGTGCGCTCCGATGCGGCAAAACTGGTGCACCGCCGCGCCGCCGCCGATGATCGCGAAATCCTCCACCACGCAATGGCCGGCCAGCATCACGTTGTTGGAGAAGATGACGTTGTTGGCGATGCGGCAGTCATGCGCCACGTGGGAATTGGCGAGGAAGGCGCAACGGTCGCCCACGGACGTCACCATCCCGCCGCCCTCGGTGCCCGGGTTCATGGTCACCCCTTCGCGGATGATGCAGTCCGCGCCGACAGAAAGGGTCGAGGGTTCGCCGTGGTATTTCAGGTCCTGCGGCTGGTGGCCGATCGAGGCGAAGGGCCAGATCTTGGTCCGCGCGCCGATCGTCGTGCACCCATGCACCACGGCGTGGCTCACCAAGGTGCAGCCATCGCCAAGCTCCACATCCGGGCCCACGATGCAGTAGGGGCCGATCGAGACGTCGGCGCCCAGCCTGGCGCCCGGCTCGACGATCGCCGTCGGGTGAATCGTGCTCATCGCACTTACTCGGTGACGAGCATGGCGCTGACCTCGGCCTCGCAGGCGACCTTGCCCTCGACCTTGGCCTCGCCGCGGAACCACCACATGTTCGCGCGCTGCTTCATCTTCTTCATGTGGTACTCGACCACGTCCCCCGGCACGACGGGCCGGCGGAACTTCGCGTTGTCGATGGTCATGAAATACACGACCTTCGGCCGCTTCGTGCCGAGCTTGGAGTGCACGCAGAGAGCGCCCGCCGTCTGGGCCATGCCCTCGATTAGCATCACGCCCGGCATGACGGGCTGGCCCGGGAAGTGGCCGTTGAACTGCGGCTCGTTGAATGTGACGTTCTTGATGCCGATGCAGCTCTCGTCGCCGTTCATCTCGATGATCTTGTCGACCAGCAGGAAGGGGTAGCGATGCGGCAGGAGCTCCAGCACCTTGAGGATGTCTGCCGAGCCGAGCGTCTGGGGAGCCGTGTCGTTCATCGCCTTGCCTCTCGTCGCGGGGCGTCCCTGCCGCCCCGGGATCTGTCCTAGTCGCTGCCGCCGGATGCCGGATCTGCCTTGCTGGCCGTTCTGCGACGAGCCAGCATGGCGAGATAGGTCATCTCGCGGAAGAAGTTCTTCACGGGCCGCGCGGGATAGCCGCCCCATCGTTCGCCGCGCGGGATGCTGTCGCCCACGCTGCTGCCGCCGGCGACCTGCGCGCCCATTCCGATCGTGAGGTGGCCCGCAAGCCCAACCTGGCCGCCCAGCGCGACGAAATCCTCCAGCTTGGTGCTGCCGGAAATGCCGACCTGGGACACGATGATGCAGTGCCGCCCCACCTGGACGTTGTGGCCGATCTGCACGAGGTTGTCGATCTTCGTTCCCTCGCCGATCACCGTGTCGCGATTGGCGCCGCGGTCGATGCAGGAATTGGCGCCGATCTCCACGTCGTTCTGCACGATGACGCGTCCGATCTGCGGCACCTTCAGGTGTCCCCGCGGACCCATCGCAAAGCCGTAGCCGTCCTGGCCGATGCGCACGCCAGGATGAATGATCACGCGGTCGCCGATTAGCGCGTGCAGGATCGAGGCATTCGGGCCGATGGAGCAATCGCGCCCGATGCGGACCTGCGGGCCGATCACGGCGTTGGCCGCGATCAGCGTGCCGCCGCCGATCTCCGCGCCGGCACCGATCACCGCGCCTGGATCCACGGTGACCCCGGGCTCGAGCCGGGCCTGCGGATGCACGAAGCTGCCGGGTGACACGCCCTCGGCTCCGACGATGGAGCCCGGGCGCGCCGCCTCGGGAAACAGGGCCATGGTGACGAGCGCCGCGGCCCTGTACGGCTCCGGGGACAGCAGCGCGGCCGTGCCGGCGGGAACGCGATGGGCGAATTTCGGCGCGACGAGGCAGGCCGCCGCACTCGTGCGGGTCAGGTCGTCCGCATATTTGGGATTGTCGAGGAAGACGAGATCGTCGGGCCCTGCCGCGTCGAGCGGCGCCACGCCCCGAATGGCGCGTGTCCGGTCCGCCTCGCCCTCGAGCGTCGCGCCCGTGAGAGCGATCACCTCGTCGATGGAGAGAGGCTTCGCGAGGCGAAAGAAAACGGGCTCCGTCATGCCGGCCTCGCGATGTTCGGCCGGTTTTGCCTGCCGTCGCCTCGTGGGCACGACGGTCGATCCGGCCTTCTTGCTGTTCGTGTCGCCCAGTGGCCCGGGCCTCGCGGCGGCCTCGGGCCCGGCGTCCTCACCCTCAGAACGAGGTGCCGCCGGTGAAGCGGAAGTACTGGGTGCGGTCGTACTTGTCCTTGGTGATCGGGTAGGCGTAGTCGAAGCGGATCGGACCGAGCGGCGACTGCCAGAGCAAGCTCGCGCCGACCGACGAGCGGATGTAGGACGTGTTGTCGACGACAGTCAGCGTGCTGGGGTAACCGGCGGCCACCGGCGTGGGTGCGAGGCCCGTGAAGTTGGTCGGGCCCTGGTAGTTGAACAGCGTGCCGGCATCGGCGAAGACCGCGCCCTTCAGGCCGAACTCGCGCGGAATGAAGGCGATCGGGAACTGCACCTCGGCGGTGCCGCCGAAATAGGTCGTGCCGCCCAGCGCGTTGTTCTTGGGGTCCGCCGCGTCGCGCGGGCCGAGGCCCGACGGCGCGAAGCCGCGCACGAGGCTCGGGCCGAGGAAGAACTGGTCGACGATGCGCAGGTTGTTGCCGAAGATGTTGCCGCCCTGCACCTTCAGCATGCCGACGAAGTCGTCCGACAGCTCGTGGTAGTAGCGCACCTCGCCGGTCGTCCGGATGAAGCGGCTGTCGCCGCCCAGGCCCGCGAAGTCCTGCTTCAGCTCGGCATAGATGCCGGAGCGGGGGTTCTTGTTGTTGTCCAGCGTGTTGTAGGTGAGCGTGTAGCCCACGAGCGAGGTGATCGTGGTGCCCTGCGATTCCTTGAGCGCGAGCGACGCTTCGCCGTTGTACACGCAAGCCGGGTAGGTGAAGGGATAGGTCGGGGCGAGCGAGTACCAGCAGTCATTGTACGGCTTCTTGACCGTGTTCGGGATGGTCACGTCCTGCTGGTACAGCGAATAGCGCAGCAGAATGCTGGATTCGTCCGTCAACGGCAGGCCGAGGCGGAGCGTGCCGCCCGTCATCTTGTTCTCGTAATAGGAGTACTGCGTGTTGTCAGACTGCTTCGAGAACAGGTCGAAGCCGGCCGCCATGCGACGGTCGAGGAAGTAGGGCTCCGTGAAGTTGAACTCCACGCCCTGCGAATACTGGCCGTAGGAGGCCGCCACGCGGACATATTGACCGCGACCGAGGAAGTTCGACTCGGAGACAGAGACCTCGCCGATGAAGCCGTCGCTGGTCGAGTAGCCGCCGGACACCGCGAACTGGCCGGTCGGCTGGTCCTCGACGATCACGTTGATGATCACGCGGTCGGGGGTCGAGCCGGGCTCGTTGGTGATGCGGACGTTCTTGAAGTAGCCGAGGTTGTTGAGGCGGCGCTCGGCCTTGTCCACCAAGATCTTGTTGTAGGCGTCGCCCTCGCCGAGGTCGAACTCGCGGCGGATGACGTTGTCGCGCGTGCGCGTGTTCCCGATGATGTTGATCCGCTCGATGTAGACGCGCGGACCTTCCTCGATGATGTAGGTGATGCCGATCGTGGCGGTGGCGGGGTCGCGGTTGCCCTGGGGACGCACCTGCGAGAACGCGTAGCCCTTGCCGGCGACCGAGGTCGTCAGGGCCTGCAGCGTCTTCTCGACCTCGTCGGAATTGTAGGTGGAGCCGGGGCTCGTCTTGACCTGCCGCTGAAGCTGGTCGCCATTCACGTCGGGAATGCGCGAATCCACGCGCACGTCACCGACCTTGTACTGCTGGCCTTCGTCCACCGTGATCGTGACGCGGTATCCGCCAGCGCCGGCGTCGTACTGAACGTCCGTGTTGACGACGCGGAAGTCGGCATAGCCGTGGCGCAGATAGAAGCGGCGGATCAGTTCCAGGTCGGCCTGGATCTTGTCGGGATCGTAGACGTCGCTCGACTTCAGGAACGACAGGAGGTTGCTCTCCGTCGTGTTCATCTGGTCGCGAAGGCGGCCCGACGAGAAGGCCTTGTTGCCGACGAAGTCGATCGACTTGATGCCGGTCTTGTCGCCTTCGACGATGTTAAAGACCACGTCGACGCGGCCGTTCTCGAGGGGGACGATCTGGGCGGAGACCGTCGCGTTGCCTCGGCCGCCCCGCTTGTAGATGTCCTTGAGCCGCTCGACGTCGGCGTCCACGACAGCCTGGCTGAAGGGCCCGCGCGACTTCGATTGCACCTCCTGCTGGAGCTGCTCGGCCTTGAGCTTCTTGTTGCCCTGGAAGACAACGCGGTTGATGACCTCGTTCTCCTTCACGGAGACGACGAGCCTGCCACCACCGCCGGTAACGCTAACGCTCGAGAACAAACCCGTGGCGAGGAGATCCTTGCGGGCCTGTTCCGGCGAGGCGCCGGTGACGTAGGACTTGATGGTCTCGGTATCGACGCGCCGGTTGCCCTGGACGACGATGGTTTCGGCTTGTGCGGCGGACCCGAGGGCCGCGATCAGGGCGAGGCTCGCCGCCGTTGCCTTGAGCGCCCGCGTGGAACGCCGGTATGCCGAACTCTCGAAAGCCATCGAGTAACCGCCTTACACTCACGATCCCAACTGGCTGAATGAGCAGCGGGATTCCCCGGATATGCACGTCGCTTCTACAAATTTTCGGCAGGCCTGCAAACCGTGAATCAGCCCGGGGCGCCGATTCCGGGCTCGCGTGACCGCGATGACACTTAGCGTATGGTTAAAGCGGCTTGAGGTGAAGCAGGTCGTTCACCGTGGTGAAGAGCATCAGCATCACCACCAGGGCGAGCCCGATGCGGAAGCCGAATTCCTGGGTTCTTTCGCTCAGCGGACGGCCGCGCACGGCCTCCACCGCATAGAACAGAAGGTGACCGCCATCGAGCAGCGGCACCGGCACGAGGTTAATCAGACCGATCGAAACCGACAGGATCGCGGCAAGGTTCAGAAGCGCGACGATCCCCGCGGTGGCCACCTGCCCGGATACCTGCGCAATGCGGATCGGCCCCGACAGCTGGTCGGTGGTCTCGGTTCCCGCGAACAGGCCCTGCACGTAGGCGCCGGTCCGCTCCACGATGTACCAGGTCTCCGACATCGCGGCCGCGATCGATTCCATGGGGCCGAGCTGCTCGGTGCGCTGGTCGGCCGGATCGCGCGAAGCCTGGACACCGAGCATGCCGACCCGCTGGCGGCCGAACGGGGTCTTGATCTCCTTGAGCTCGGGCGTGACCTGCTTCGTCAGGAGCTGGCCCGCGCGGTCGACCTCGACCGTCAGGGTCGTCCCGGGCGAGGCCGATACGATGCGCTGCAGGTCGACGAAGCTGTCAATGGGCTTGCCGTTGATGCTGACGACGAGATCGCCCGCTTTCAGGTCGGCGCGTTCGGCCACGCTGCCGGGCACGACGGCCTCGATGCGCGGCACGAGCACCTGGCGGCCGGAGGTGACGTTGATCGTCGCGAAGATCGCGATGGCGAGCAGGAAGTTGGCGAGCGGCCCCGCGGCCACCGTTGCGGCCCGCTTCCAGACCGGCTGGTAGTAGAAGCTCACGGCCCGCTCGGCGGCGGTCATGGCCACCAGGCTGTCGCCGTCCGGCGTGCTGGCCGCGGAGCTGTCGCCGAAGAACTTGACATAGCCGCCCAGCGGAATGGCGGCGAGGCGCCAGCGCGTTCCCTTGCGGTCCGTCCAGCCGACCAGTTCGGGGCCGAAGCCGATCGAGAAGGCCACGACCTTGATGCCGCACCAGCGACCGACGAGGAAATGACCCATTTCGTGGATGAAGACCACGACGAAGAGCACGAAGAGGAAGGGCAGAACGTAGCCGCCGGCCGTGTTCGCGAAGGCGCCCATTGCGCTGAAGAGATCCATGCCCGTTCCTCTGTCCCCACGCAGGGGCTTCCTGATGTCTGGCGGCAGTCTATCCGCAAATACGGCGAACGCGCGGTTTGGGTGAACAGAGAGTTAATCGGCGAGGCGCGATCCGAACGACTCGGTCCCTGCCCGGCGGATGGGGTGCACCTCCACTGCTGTACGGCCCAACGCCTCCCGCGCCAGGATTCGCGCCTCGCGGTCGACCGACAGGGCCTCCTCGATGCTGGCGGGGGCGTGCGGCGCCCCTCCCCGCCCGATCGCGGCCAATTGCCGCTCGACCAGGTCTGCGATTCCGCCGAAGGCCAGGCGGTCCGCCAGAAAAGCCTCCACCGCGATCTCGTTGGCGGCATTCATCACGGTCGGCATGGTGCCGCCGGCCCGAAGCGCCTCCATGGCGAGGCCCAGGGCCGGGAACCGCCCGATGTCGGGAGGCTCGAAGTCCAGCCGCGCGATGGCGGCGAGGTCGAGGCGCTTGGCGGAGGTGCGCAGCCGGTCCGGGAAACCCAGGCAGTGGGCGATCGGCACCCGCATGTCGGGCACGGCGAGGCCGGCCGTCACCGCGCCGTCTTTGAAGGAGACGAAGCCGTGCACGATGGACTGGGGATGGACGACGACGCCCAGCGCCGACGGATCGACGCCGAACAAATGGTGGGCCTCGATCAGTTCGAGGCCCTTGTTCATCATCGAGGCGCTGTCGATGGTGATCTTGGCGCCCATCGACCAGTTGGGATGGGCGAGCGCTTCCCGTTTCGTGGCGGCGGCGATGCGCGGCGCATCCCACGTCCGGAACGGTCCGCCCGACGCTGTGAGCGTCATCGTCTCAATGTCGTCCGCCGTGTGCGTTCCGAGGGCCTGGAAGATGGCGTTGTGCTCGCTGTCCATGGGCAGCAGGCGGCAGCCGGCCTTGCGGGCGTCCCGCATGAAAGCCGCGCCGGCGCTGACGAGGCTTTCCTTGTTGGCGAGCGCCACCGTTCGGCCCTGCTGCAGGGCGGCATGGGTAGGCCGCATGCCGGCCGTGCCGACGATCGCCGCCACGACGAGGTCCGCCGGCCGCTGCGCGGCCTCCACGATGGCGGCCTCTCCAGCCGCCACGACGATCCCGGTCCCCCCGAGCGCCTCGGCCAAAGCACCATGAGCCTCGGCATCGGCGATGGCGGCGAAACGGGCGCGCACCGCCTTCGCGGTCGCCGCGAGAGCCTCCACGTCGCGTCCGCCGACCACCGCTTCCACGCGGAACAGGTCGGGGTTCTCGGCGATGACGGCGACGGTTGAACGCCCGATCGAGCCGGTCGCACCGAGGATGCTGACGGTGGTCGTCATGGAACGGAGGCGCCCGTGAGGAGAATCAAGCCGCCCATCAGCATGCAGACGGCCCAGAACGAGTCGAGTCGATCCATCACGCCGCCATGACCGGGGATCAAGTGGCTGGAATCCTTGACGTCGAAGCGTCGCTTCATGGCGGATTCCAGGAGATCGCCGCCTTGGGAGAGGAGAGCCGCCACGAGCGAGAGCGCGAAGAGACCGATGCCTCCGTACCAGGGTGTCCCGAGGAGGCCCGCGGCGAGGTTCGCGACGAGCACGGCGCCGAGCGTCCCGATGGTCACGCCGCCGATGAAGCCCGACCACGTCTTCTTGGGGCTGATGCGCGGCCACAGCTTCGGGCCTCCGAGCGTGCGCCCGACGAAATAGGCGCCGATGTCGGTGAGCCAGACGACGGCGAAGAGCCAGGCGATGGCCGTGAGACCTTGCCCGGGATCGGCGCGCAGGGCGGCCGGCACCGCCGCAATGACCGCCGCATAGAGCACGCCGAGCCCGACGCCCCCGCGCCGCTCGGGGGCGATCGCGGCGGCGGCGCAGGCCGCCAGCATCACGGCGATCCAGAGCTCCGGACGGTGCAATCCCGCCTGTTCGGCCACAAGGCCAGCAGCGGCGACGCCGACTCCGCCGGCGATCCACGCCAGGGTGGCCCGGCGAGGCACCCCGAGAATGCCGATCCATTCGCGCAGGACGAGGAGGGCCGCCAGCGTCCAGAACAGGCCGAAGATCCATCCCCCCGCCCACGCGGCCGCGAGCGCGAGGACCGCCATCACGAGGCCCGAGGCCACGCGTTTGGCGAGATCGGAGGTCGAGCGCCCGGGGGGCGGCCCGCCCGTAGCAGCGCCGCCCGCTTCCAGGCGGACGCCGTCGCTCAAGAACCGGCTCCGACCCGCGAGGAGAGGCCCCCATAGCGCCGGTCCCGTCCCCGGAACTCGGCGATGGCGTCTTCGAGCGCCTTGCGATCGAAATCCGGCCACAGGACCGGGGTGAACACGAACTCGGAATAGGCGCACTGCCAGAGCAGGAAATTCGAGATGCGCTGCTCGCCGGAGGTGCGGATGACGAGGTCTGGGTCCGGGACGCCCTGCGTCTCTAGCCGGGAGTCGAGGCGCTCCGGCGTGATGTCCTCCGGCCGAAGCCGTCCCGCCAGCACGTCCTGCGCGAGCGCCTTGGCGGCCTCGGCGATCTCGAACCGGGACCCGTAGTTGAAGGCGACCACCAGGGTCAGGCCGGTATTGGCCGCCGTCAGGTTCTCGGCCTCGTCGAGCAGGGCGCGGATATCGTCGGCCAGGCGTTCGCGCGATCCGATGATGCGCACGCGCACCTTGTTGCGGTGGAGGTCGGCGAGGTCATTGCGGATGAACCGCTTGAGCAGCCCCATGAGGTCGCTGACTTCCTGGGGCGGGCGGCGCCAGTTCTCCGACGAGAAGCTGTAGACCGTGAGATAGCCGATGCCGAGGTCGATCGCCGCGCGCACCGTCCGCCGCAGCGCCTCGACCCCGCGCCGATGGCCCTCGAAGCGCGGCAGGCCGCGGGCCGAGGCCCAGCGGCCATTTCCGTCCATGATGATGGCGACGTGGACCGGCACGCCGGCCGAGCCCGTCTGCAGACGCTCGGCCAGGGTCGCTGAACTGCCGGTTCGATCCATCATGCCCTCTCTCCGGCAGCTGCCGAGCCGCTTCCCATCGTGCGGCCCGTCAGACCTGCATGATTTCCTTTTCCTTCGCCGCGAGCGCCGCGTCGATCTCGGCCACGGTCTGGTCCGTCGCCTTCTGCACCTGCTCGGAATGGCGATCGAGTTCGTCCTTGGAGACGTGGCCGTCCTTTTCGAGCTTCTTCAGAAGGTCGAGGCCGTCGCGCCGAACGTGGCGGGCGGCGATCCTGCCCTCCTCCGCATATTTGTGGGCAACTTTCACCATTTCCTTACGGCGCTGCTCGTTCAGCTCGGGCACGCGGATGCGCAGCGTCTGTCCCTCGGTCGCGGGATTGAAGCCGAGGTTGCTGTCGCGGATCGCCTTCTCCACGGCGTTGACCATCGAGCGGTCCCAGACCTGGACCGTGATCATGCGCGGCTCCGGCACGTTGACGGTGGCCACCTGGTTCAGCGGCATCAGCGCTCCGTAGGCGTCGACCTGGATGGGATCCAGGAGGTTGGCCGAGGCCCGGCCGGTGCGCAGGCTGGCGAGGTCTTTGTGGACGGCCTGAACCGCGCCGGCCATGCGGCGCTTCAGGTCGGCAAGGTCGAAGGACGTGCTCATCGTGTCTTCCGCAACGCTTGGGACAGAGACTTAATCCAGAGAAGGCTTTGCACGGCTTACGCCCGCCTCCGCCGCACTTCAAGTGCGACGGCGCACGCAAGCCGGGCGATTCAGGGATGCACCACGGTCGCCCGCGTGCGTCCCGCCAGGATCGACGTGATGGCGTTCGGGCCGTGGGCCGAGCCGACGATGATGGACATGCGGTTCTCTCGGGCGAGCGCGAAGGCGGCGGTGTCCATCACCTTGAGGTCGCGCGCGATGGCCTCGTCATGCGTGATCCGGTCGAAGCGGACGGCGGAGGGATCTTTCTTGGGATCGGCCGAATAGACGCCGTCCACCTGGGTGGCCTTGAGCACTGCGTCGCAATTGAGCTCGATGGCGCGCAGCACCGCCGCCGTGTCCGTCGTGAAGAATGGATTTCCGGTGCCGCCGCCCAGCACCAGAATGTTGCCCTTGCTCATCGCCGCCAGCGCCGGTGCGCGGGCATAGGTCTCGCAGATCGAGGGCATGGACACAGCGGACAGCGCCCGGGCGGTGGCGCCGGCGGCAACCAGCGCGCTCTCGAGCGCGATCGAGTTCATCACCGTGGCGATCATGCCCATCGAATCGGCCGTGGCGCGGTCGATCCAGCCGGCTGCGCCGACCTTGGCGCCGCGGATCACGTTGCCCCCGCCGATCACCACGGCGATCTCGAAGCCCTCGTTCGCAGCCGCGGCGAGGTCTGAGGCGAGCACCGACAAGGTCGGCGGATGCAGCCAGTAGCCGTCCGGGGCGATCAGCGCCTCGCCGGAGAGTTTCACCAGGATTCGCTTGTGGTCGCTCGCCATCGGGGCCTCCTGCGGCAGGGTCACCAGACGAAAACGGCGGCGCAAGCGCCGCCGTTTCGGGGGGATCAGGCCTGGCCGCTGGCGGCCGCCGCGACCTCCGCGGCGAAGTCGTTTTCCTGCTTTTCGATGCCCTCGCCGAGCGCGAAGCGATGGAAGCCCTTCACGGCAATGGCGCCGCCGACCCGGCCCTCGGCCTCCTTGATGGCCTGGGCGACCGTCTTGGAGCCGTCATGCACGAAGGGCTGGTCGAGCAGGCAGACCTCCTTGTAGTAGGTCTTGAGGCCGCTCTCGACGATCTTCTCCAGCACGTGGGCGGGCTTGCCGGCGTTCTTGTCGGCAAGCACGGCCTTCTCGCGTTCCACGACCGCCGGGTCGAGGCCAGAGGCGTCGAGGGCGAGCGGGTTGGTGGCGGCGATGTGCATCGCCACCTGGCGGCCAAGGGCCGTCAGCTCATCGGACTTCCCGGCCGATTCCAGCGCCACGATGACGCCGATCTTGCCGAGGCCCGGCGCGATCACGTTGTGGATATAGTGGCCGATGGCGCCCTGGTGGACCTGCAGCTCGGCGGCGCGGCGAAGGGTCATGTTCTCGCCGATCGTGGCGATGGCGTTGGAGATGGCGTCCTGCACGGTGCCGCCCCCAGGATAATGGGTGCCGAGCAGCGCCTCGACGTCGGCGCTCTTCTCCAGCGCCACGGCGGCGATGGTGCGCACCAGCGCCTGGAACTCCTCGTTGCGGGCCACGAAGTCCGTCTCGGAGTTGACCTCGACCACGACGCCGCGCTTGTCGCGCACGTCGACGGCCACCAGGCCCTCGGCCGCCACGCGGCCGGACTTCTTGGCGGCCTTGGCGAGGCCCTTCTTGCGCAGCCAGTCGATGGCCTGCTCGACGTCGCCGCCCGTCGCCTCGAGCGCAGCCTTGCAGTCCATCATGCCTGCGCCGCTCTTCTCGCGCAGATCCTTGACCAAAGCTGCGGTGATCGTGGCCATGTCCCAAACCTCTTCATGTGTCCGATGCCCGGCATCGCGGAATCGGCCCGTTATGGGCGGTCCCGCGGCCCGGCGCTTGCCTCGTCCCCTGCCCTCACCGGGCGCGCGGGACACCAATTCGACTGTCGCCCCATATCGAGACGGCGGCCTCGCGAGCCGCCGTCCTGCGTGGGTTTGATGACGCTTGCACGACGCCGGCCGGGCCGGACGCCGTGACGCTCACAAGGAACTCAGGCGTTTTCGAGGAAGCTGCGCGCCTGGGCGACCCAGCCCTCGCGGTCGATGCGGCCACCGAGCTTGGCGGCCGTATCGATCTGCGCGACCTCGGACGGACCCATGGCGGCGATCTGCCAGAAGTGGAAGATGCCGGCGTCGTTGAGCTTCTTCTCGATGATGGGGCTCATCGTGGAGAGCTTCGAGAGATCGTCGGGCGCGCCGCGGGGAGCGGTCAGGAGCTCGAAGGCCTCGCCGGCGAAAGGCTCGGCAGCCGCACCGTCCGCAGCCGGGAGTTCCTCGGCGGCGGGCGCCTCGCTGGCGCCGAGGTCGACGCCGAGCGAACCCTGGCCGCGCGAGATGCCGTCGATGGCGGCGCGGGCCACGAGGTCGCAATAGAGCGAGATGGCGCGTCCGGCGTCATCGTTGCCGGGAACCGGGTAGGTGATGCCGTCCGGGTCGCAGTTGCTGTCGATGATCGCTGCAACGGGGATGCCCAGGCGCTTGGCCTCCTGGATCGCCAGCTGCTCCTTGTTCGTGTCGATCACGAAGATCAGGTCGGGCGTGCCGCCCATGTCCTTGATCCCGCCGAGCGCGCGGTCGAGCTTCTCCTTCTCGCGGGAGAGCATCAGGCGCTCCTTCTTGGTCAGGCCCTGGGCGCCGGCCGCCAGCATCTCGTCCACCTTGCGCAGGCGCTGGATGGAGCCCGAGATCGTCTTCCAGTTCGTCAGCATGCCGCCGAGCCAGCGGGAATTCACGTAATACTGGGCCGAACGCTTGGCCGCGTCCGCGATGGACTCGGAGGCCTGGCGCTTGGTGCCGACGAAGAGCACGCGACCGCCGGCCGCAACCGTGTCCGAGATCGCCTTCAGCGCCTGGTGCAGCATCGGCACCGTCTGCGCGAGGTCGAGGATGTGGATGTTGTTGCGGGTGCCGAAGATGTAGGGCGCCATCTTCGGGTTCCAGCGGTGCGACTGGTGGCCGAAATGCGCACCGGCCTCGAGGAGCTGGCGCATAGAAAAGTCGGGCAGAGCCATGACTGCATATTCTCCGGTTCGAGCCTCCGCGGAGCGTGAACCGGGGTCTTCCCCGGTCACCGGAACGGCCGAAGCCGAATGTCCGCGTGTGGAATGCGGCGGGCTTTATACGAGATGCTGCGGGATGGCAAGGGTCGCGGCCCAGCTGCCCGCCTTCCGGTGGGGCGGCCACGCTCTCGGCGTTCCCTGGCGGGCTTGGAAACCCGGCGACGCTGGTGTCCAATCCTCGCGAGCCTGTCATGCCTGCGAGGTCCCCCATGTCCACGAACCGCACCTATCGCATTGCCGTCATCCCCGGTGACGGAATTGGCAGGGAGGTCGTGCCGGAGGGCGTTCGGGTGCTGGAGAAGGCGGCCAAGCGCAACGGGTTCGCGCTGTCCCTCGACTGGTTCGATTTCGCGAGCTGCGACTACTACGAAAAACACGGCCGGATGATGCCGGAGGACTGGAAGGAGCGGATCGGCGGGCACGACGCCATCTTCTTCGGCGCGGTCGGCATGCCTAGCCGGGTGCCGGACCATATCTCGTTGTGGGGTTCACTGCTCCAGTTCCGGCGCGAATTCGACCAGTACGTGAACCTGCGGCCCGTGCGCCTCATGCCGGGCGTGGAGTGCCCGCTCGCCGGCCGCAAGCCCGGCGACATCGACTTCTGGGTCGTGCGCGAGAACACCGAGGGCGAATACTCCAACGCGGGCGGGCGCATGTTCGCCGGCACAGACCGCGAATTCGCCATCCAGGAGACGATCATGACGCGCCACGGCGTCGACCGGATCCTCAGGTTCGCCTTCGACCTCGCCCAGAGCCGCCCCAAGAGGCACCTGACCTCCGCCACCAAGTCGAATGGCATCTCGATCACCATGCCCTACTGGGACGAGCGGGTGCGGGCCATGGCCCCGGCCTATCCGGACGTGAAGTGGGAACAGTTCCACATCGACATCCTCACAGCCCACTTCGTGCTGCATCCCAACTGGTTCGACGTGGTGGTGGCCTCCAACCTGTTCGGGGACATCCTCTCCGACCTCGGCCCGGCCTGCACGGGCACGATCGGCATCGCGCCGTCCGGCAACATCAACCCTGACAGGACCGCGCCGTCCGTGTTCGAGCCCGTGCACGGCTCGGCGCCCGACATCGCCGGCCAGGGCATCGCCAACCCCGTGGGCCAGATCTGGTCCGGGGCCATGATGCTCGAGCACCTCGGCGAGCACGAGGCGGCGGCCGAGATCGTCACGGGCATCGAGCGCGTGCTGGCGGAGCCCACGCTGCGGACCCGTGACCTCGGCGGCAACGCCGACACCGAGAGCTGCGGAAAGGCGGTCGAGGAGGCGCTGGGCTGAGGCGCTCAGCCGCCGATCAAAGAATGCTGTGGGCCGCCACGCCGCACGCAACCAAGGTTGCATCAGCCCGTTGGTGTTGCAGCCTTTGTTCGGCATGATGGCGGACGAGGAGAAGCAAGGTGGACCGCGCGATCTACATCCTTTCCGGCGTCATCGTGGGGTTCTGCTTCACTCTGTCGGAATGGGCGACCCTGGTGATCAACTGGGTTTGGCTGAAGATCACGGCGCATTCCCTGATCAAACTCTGGTGACCCACCCACCTCCCGGCCAACCCGACGCCATCGGGGCTCTCGCCGAACTCCGCCCAGACGTTCGGCCGGCGCGATCGCCCCCGGCGCGCTCAGGGTCGTAGCCTCCGGCTGGACAGCCAGGCAGAGGACCCTTTGGGCGTCGCGGGGATCTGCTACGCGTCGCCGCGCCGGCCAGCGGCCTGCCTGGCAGGCATTGGCCGGTGCGCCCGGTGGCGCAGCAGGGAATGCGCCAGTTCGTGGTAGAGCCCCCTACGCGCGACGAGCCTGGCCGCTCCCTGGGCGATGACCGCTCCCAGCATGAGGGGAATCACGAGGGCATGGTTCTCGGTCATCTCGGAGGCGATGACGAAGGCCGTGATCGGCGCCTGCACGACGCCCGTGAGAAACGCCGTCATCCCGAGCAGCGCCAGCGCGCCGACCGGCACGTTGGGCAGGATGTGCGACACCACCTCCCCGAGGCTTGCGCCGATCGAGAGCGACGGAGCGAAAATTCCTCCGGGAATGCCGCTGAGGGACGACGCAATCGTCGCCATGAACTTGAGCGGCGCATAGCCCAGCGCGCCGGCGCTTTCGCCATGCAGGATGGCGCGCGCCTGTTCGTAGCCCGTCCCGAATGTCTCCCCGTGAGAGGCCCATGCGCAGAGGGAGACCACCGATCCGCAAATCACCGCGCGGGCAACAGGCGGGATCGAGAGCCAGCCACGCTTCAGTCGCCTGGGCGGTCGGGACGCGAGGGCCAGGACGCGGCAGAAGACTCCGCCGGCAAGTCCACCGACCATGCCCATGAGGGGCACCGCCAACCAGTCAGCGACACGGGGCAACGCGGCCGGGGTCTGCCCGAAATAGGCGTACTCGCCGACGAGCGCCAGCGACGTCACGCCGGCGAGGACGATGGCTGTGACGACGAGACCGCTCGTGCGGACCTCGAACGACCGGCTCAGTTCCTCGATGGCAAAGACGACGCCGGCGAGCGGCGTGTTGAAGGCGGCCGCGACGCCGGCGGCTCCGCCGGCAAGGACGAAGCCGCGCATGCGCAGCGGCGAAAGGCGGCTGGCGGCGAACATGATCGCCCCGCCCACCTGCACGGTGGGCCCCTCTCGTCCGATCGAGGCGCCGGCGAAGAGCCCCAGCGTGAGCAGAATGACCTTGCCGGCGGCGACCTTGAGCGACACGAGTTCCGCCCTCACCCGATCGTCGCGGAGGGTCCGCGCCACCATGACCTGCGGAATGCCACTGCCCTGCGCGGCGGGAAGATAACGCTGCGTCAGCGCGGCGAGCAGCGCGAAACCCAGGGGAGGCATCACGTAGCCGAGAGCCGGATTTGCCCGGCGCAGCGCCGCTGACAGCACCTGCGCTGCGTCGCTCAGCCTGGCGAGCAGGACGGCCGCCAGCCCGACGACCACACCGCCCGCAACGAACAAAGCGTGGCTGCGCCAGCGTGTCGGCGCGACGAATACCAGGAAATGGCGGGGGAGACGCATGAGCAACCTCAGTTCCGGGCTTAGCCGTCGGCTCCGGCGAAGGCAACAACTCCGCCGGCATGGTGCGCGAAACGCCGTGCGCCCTCATTCTGTGGGAAGCCGTACCTGCACTCAGGCGAGGAACACCCCCACCGCCCAGGTTCCGAGCCCGGCCTCCGGCTGGGGGCGCTGCCCGCACCGCCGGCACCGGAGCTGATCGAAGGGTAGCCCATCGATCCCATGCGGCATGAGCTCCCATGTCATTGCGATGGTCGAGCTGCACCGCTCGCACGCGATGCTGCGATGCGTGAAACCTTGGGCGCGGAGCTCGGCGACGATCGGCCGAGGCTGAGGAAGTTGCGCCGGGCAAGTCGGAGCAAGGGCTGGGGCGACGGAAGGTGACGCGCCTGAATCAGCCCGCGTTCAACGCAAGAGCAAAGCCGAGGACTGCAATTCCGCCGCCGAGGGAAAGGACCAGAGGCAGGCCGTAGTAGAGGCAGGCGATCCCAGCCGCCACCGTGCCCACGACGAAGGCGATGACGAATCTCCCGAGATCGCGGAGGAGGCTCCTGCCGAGATCGGCCAACATGGACTTGATCATCTAGCTCACGGTTTGCGCCTCGACGCCTGACCCCTATCAGGGAGACGTGAACGCATGCTTATGGCTTGCCCCGCCCCCCAGCCTCGCCGAGGCGCCCGCGACAGTTCGATTCCAGGCTTCGACAACTAGCGAGACGCGATCCGGGTAAATGCGCCCAGAGCGAAGATCACGGTGATTGTCGCAATCGCGATCGCCTGCGAAGCGCTCGGATTGAAGCATTCCGGCCCATTGTAGACCGCTCTGCAAACGCCGCTGCCGATGTCCTGCAGCCATCCCATGATCGCCTCCCACAAAAAAAGAGGGCGGAGGTGTTCAAGCCTCGATTAGAAACTGAATCCGTAAACGAAGCATTCAGCGCCCCCCTTGCCGAGAGCCCCGCCATGGCACCGGGCGGGCGTCGTTAGCCGCACGCTCGATAGGGGCGCCCTGGGTGGATTGGAGGCGTTGGCCTTGCCCACGGCCGCCTCGTGACCACATTATTCAAGGCGTGCCCACAGACGAAAAACGCCCCGCCGACAGGGCGGGGCGCTTTGCGAAAACCCTAGCATTCGGAAGGGTTTAGGATGGTCGGAGTGGCGGGATTCGAACCCACGACCCCTAGTCCCCCAGACTAGTGCGCTAACCGGGCTGCGCTACACTCCGACGACGCGCCTTATAGGGGGCCGGGCGGCGTTCCGCAACAGTGGTGGTGCGCCCAGTGACAGTCTTTTCCGACATCTGGCCGGACCGTTGTCGGTCGAGGTTCAACGGCTAGACCATCTCCACCGAGACGACCCCTGGCACGGCCTTGATCGCACCCGCCACCTGCGGCGTCGCCTTGTAGCGGCCGGGCAGCTTGATCTCGACTTCCCGCTGGCCTCCCTCGACCATCAGGATGAAGGCCACCTCGCCGTCGCCCTTCTCGCGCAGGCGCTCCACCAGGGAGGGCAACGGCCGGTCATCGCGCAGGAAGATGCGCATGGCCGAGGGAAGCCGCGAGGCGGCCTTGTCCAGGGGCTCGGCCGCGGTGATCCGTGCACGCACCTCCTCCCCTTCCGCGGAGGCCTGCACCGTGAGCACCACGGCGCGGCCGGGCTCCAGCAGGTCGCGGTACTGGTTGAGGCCTTCCTGGAAGAGGATCGCCTCGAAATGCCCGCTCTGGTCCGAAAGGGCGAGGATACCCATCTTGGAGCCCGAGCGCGTGCGCCTCTCCTGCCGGTCGAGCACGGTCGCGGCCACCCGGCCCATGGAGGCCCCCGCCTTCACGGCCTTGGCGAAGTCCGCCCAGCGCTGAACACGCAGCCGTTCGAGGAGGTGGCCGTACTCGTCGAGCGGATGGCCCGTCAGGAAGAAGCCTATCGCCTCGTATTCTCGCTGCAGGCGTTCGGCCGGCATCCAGGGCTGGTAGGGCGGCACGCGCAGGGGCTCCTGTGTCCCGCCTGAGCCGAAGATGTCGGCCTGGCCGGCCGCGCGCTCGTCCTGCGTCCGGTTGGCGAGCGCCAGCATGGCGTCGAGCGCCGCCGTGGCGCGGGCCCGGTCCGGCTCGATCTCGTCGAGGGCGCCCGCCGCGATGAGGCTTTCCAGCGTACGCTTGTTGACGACGCGCGGGTTGATGCGCCGGGCGAGGTCGCCGAGGTCGCGGAAAGGCCCGTCCCGGCGCGCCTCGACCAGGCTCGCGACGGCGTGCTCGCCCACGCCCTTCACGGCCGCGAGCGCGTAGCGGATGACGAGTTCGCCCGTGTCGTCCCGGTGCACCTCGAAGGTCACGCCCGAACGGTTCACGGAGGGCGGCTCGACCTTGATGCCGATGCGCTGCGCCTCGCGGCGGAATTCGGAGAGCTTGTCGGTGTTGGAGCGGTCCAGCGTCATCGACGCCGCCATGAACTCCACGGGATAGTTCGCCTTGAGATAGGCCGTCTGGTAGGCGACGAGCGCGTAGGCGGCCGCGTGCGACTTGTTGAAGCCGTAGTCGGCGAACTTGGCGAGCAGGTCGAAGATCGTGTCGGCCGTCTGCTGGTCGAGGCCGCGCTCCACGGCGCCCGTGACGAAGCGCACGCGCTGTGCGTCCATCTCCGCCTTGATCTTCTTGCCCATGGCGCGGCGCAGCAGGTCCGCCTCGCCGAGCGAATAGCCCGACAGGATCTGGGCGATCTGCATCACCTGTTCCTGGTAGATGATGACGCCCTGCGTCTCCTTCAGCACCGTCTCCAGCTTGGGGTGGAGATAGTCAGGCTGCTCCTCCCCATGCTTCCTTGCGCAATAGACGGGGATGTTGGCCATGGGGCCAGGGCGATAGAGCGCAACCAGCGCGATGATGTCCTCGAAGCGGTCGGCCCGCATCTCCGCAAGCGCCTTGCGCATGCCCGCCGATTCCACCTGGAACACCGCGACCGTCTCGCCCCGTCCCAGCATCTCGTAGGTCTTTTTGTCGTCGAGCGGGATCGCCGAGAGGTCGATGGCGACGCTGCGCGACGCCAAGAGGTCGACGGCGGTCTTCAGCACCGTCAGCGTCTTGAGGCCCAGGAAGTCGAACTTCACGAGGCCCGCCGGCTCCACCCATTTCATGTTGAACTGGGTGACGGGCATGTCCGACTTCGGATCACGATAGAGCGGCACGACCTGGTCGAGCGGCCGGTCGCCGATCACGATGCCCGCCGCATGCGTCGAGGCGTGGCGGTAAAGGCCTTCCAGCTTCCTCGCGATCTCCAGGAGCTGGCGAACGACCGGGTCCTCCTCGCTCGCCGCCTGCAGGCGCGGCTCGCCCTCGATGGCCTGGGCGAGCGTGACGGGGTTGGCCGGGTTCTGCGGCACGAGCTTGGTGAGCTTGTCCACCTGCCCATAGGGCATCTGCAGCACGCGGCCGACGTCGCGCAGCACGCCGCGGGCGAGCAGCGAGCCGAAGGTGATGATCTGCGCGACGCGGTCCCGGCCGTACTTCTCCTGGACGTAGCGGATCACCTCGTCGCGCCGGTCCTGGCAGAAGTCGACGTCGAAGTCCGGCATCGAGACGCGCTCGGGGTTCAGGAAGCGCTCGAAGAGCAGCCCGAACCGCAGGGGGTCGAGGTCCGTGATGGTGGTGGCATAGGCGACCAGCGAGCCGGCGCCCGACCCGCGGCCCGGGCCGACGGGAATGTCGTGCGCCTTGGCCCACTTGATGAAGTCCGCGACGATGAGGAAGTAACCGGGATACTTCATGCGCTCGATGACCGAGAGCTCGAAGTCCAGCCGCTCGCGATAGTCCTGCTCGGTGAGCCCAGGCGCGGGCCCGTGCGCGGCGAGGCGGGCCTCCAGCCCCTCCTGCGCCTGGCGGCGCAGTTCGGCGGCCTCCTCCTTCACGACCTCCGCGGGATCGTCGACGTCGCCCGTGGTGAAGCGCGGCAGGATGGGCTTGCCCGTGCGCGGCCTGTAATGGCAGCGCATGGCGACCTCGATCGTGTTGGCCGCCGCCTCCGGCAGGTCCCGGAAGATCTCGACCATCTCCGCACGCGTCTTGAACGCATGATCCGGCGACAGCCGTCGGCGCTCCGTGTCGGAGACGAGCCTGCCCTCGGCGATGGCGAGCAGGGCATCATGCGCGCCGTAGTCGTCAGGCTTTCCGAAATAGGGCTCGTTCGTTCCGACGATCGGGATGCCCCTGGCATAGGCGAGGTCGAGGAGTTCCGCCTCGACCATGCGCTCCGTGTCGAGCCCGTGGCGCTGGATCTCGATATAGAGCCGGTCGCCGAAGGCGCCGAGGAGGCGCTCCAGCCGCCCGGTCGCAAGGTCCGGCCGCCCGGCCGCAAAGGCACGATCGAGCGGTCCGTCGGGGCCGCCCGTCAGCGCGATGATCCCCGCATTGTGTTCGAGGACGTCGTCGAGAGCGACATGGGGTGGCTCGCCCGGCGAGGGCCCGAGATAGGCTCGCGAGCCGAGCCGCATCAGGTTGGCGTAACCCTCGTCCGTCGCAGCCAGCAGAACGACACCGGGCCGCACGACATGGTGCTGTCCCCTGCCCGGCCGATCGTCGCCCGTCTCCACCGCGAGCTCGACGCCCACGAGAGGCTGGATGCCCGCGCCGGCCATCTTCTCGGAGAATTCGAGCGCGCCGAACAGGTTGTTCGTGTCGGTCAGCGCCAGGGCCGGCATGCGGTCCTTGAGCGCCAGCTTCTTCAACTCGTCGATCCTGAGCGCGCCCTCCAGCAGCGAGAAGGCGGAGTGCACGTGCAGGTGCACGAAGCCGACGTCGGTCAGGATGCGACTCACGGGCAGGTTCTCCGGCGGGACGAGCCCGTTGTCCCCCGCTGCCGGGCGGCGGGCAAGCCGGCGAAGGGCCGCCCTCCACTGCGGCGTCGCTCAGTGTGGAAAAGCCGCTGCGAAGGACCAAACGAAGGCCCCGAAGGCAGCGAGGGAGGCCAGTTCGACCACATCCGTCAGAAGCACCTTCAACATCGTTCCGCTCCAAATGTTCCTTGAGTGGACCTATCTTGTTTTTGTTTTGTTCCTTTTTCAAGGGCAAGAAGAGGCACTGAACACGGGATGCAGCAAGAGGGTTAACGCAAGCGGCCGGCGCGGGCTTCCCCTCTCTTCTTGCGGCAGCACGGGATCGCACCGGGCCGACTACGCCAGCTCCACCACCAGCCCATCCCGGATGGTCACGCGGCGGTCCATGCGGGCGGCGAGGTCGAGGTTGTGGGTGGCCACGATCGCGGCGACGCCGGTCTCGCGAACCAGCGTCGTGAGGGTCTGGAAGACGTGCTGCGAGGTATGTGGGTCGAGGTTGCCGGTCGGCTCGTCAGCGAGCAGGATCCGCGGCGCGTTGGCGACGGCCCGGGCGATCGCGACGCGCTGCTGCTCGCCGCCCGAGAGTTCCGAGGGCCGGTGGGACAGGCGTTGGCCGAGGCCGAGATAGCCGAGCAATCCCTCCGCCCGCTCGCGCGCCTCGCCGGCGCCCAGGCCGCGCAGAAGCTGGGGCAGCACCACGTTCTCGAGCGCAGAAAACTCGGGCAGCAGGTGGTGCGACTGGTAGACGAAGCCGATGTCGTTGCGTCGCACCGCCGTCCGCTCGTCGTCGTTGAGCGTCGTGGTGCCGCGCGAGTTCACGTAGACCTCGCCGGCGTCCGGTTTTTCGAGCAGGCCCGCGATCTGCAGAAGAGTCGACTTGCCGGTGCCGGACGGCGCGATGAGCGCGACGGACTGGCCCGGCCACACCGCGAGGTCGCAGCCCCTGAGGATGTCGAGCGTCCCCTCGCCTTCCCTGAAGCGGCGTTCCACGTGCCAGAGGTAGAGGACGGGATCGGGGTAATCCTGCGCCATGGCGTCACTCGTAGCGCAGCGCCTCGACCGGATCGAGCCGGGCGGCGCGCCAGGAGGGATAGAGCGTGGCGATGAGCGAGAGCACCAGCGCCATGATCACGATGGTCGCGACCTCCCGCGGGTCCACCTCCGAGGGCAGGCTGGACAGGAAGTAGAACTCGGCCGGGAACAGGTTTGCCCCGGTGAGCCTCGACATGAACTGCCTGATGTGCTCGACGTTCAGGCTGACGAGCATGCCCAGCAGGAAGCCTGCGAAGGTGCCGACCACGCCGATCGCGGCGCCGGTGATCAGGAAGATGCGCATGATCGCGCCGCGCGTCGCGCCCATCGTACGCAGGATGGCGATGTCGGCGCTCTTGTCCTTCACCAGCATGATCAGGCCCGAGACGATGTTGAGAGCCGCCACCAGCACGATGAGCATGAGGATGAGGAACATCACGTTGCGCTCAACCTCCAGCACGCCGAAGAACGTCTTGTTCCGCTGCCGCCAGTCGGAGAGCAGGATCGGGCGCTTGATGGTGGCGTCGATGGTCGTCTTGACGGGGTCGATGCGGTCGGGATGCTCGAGGAAGACCTCGACCGCCGTCACGTCGCCGTCGCGGTTGAAGAAGGCCTGCGCCTCGGCGAGCGGCAGGTAGACGAAGCCCGAATCGAACTCGGACATGCCGACCTCGAAAACGGCGACGACAGGATAGCTCTTGATCCGGGGGGTCACGCCGAACGGCGTCTCCGCCCCCTTGGGCGCGGTGAGCGTGAGCGTGTCGCCGGGATGCACGAAGAGCTGCTCGGCGAGGCGGCGTCCGATCGCCACGCCCTTGGCGGCGTCGAAATCGTCCAGGGTGCCCTCACGGACCGTGTTACCGATGGCCGGGATCTTCTTGATGTCCTCGCCCCGCACGCCACGTACCAGCACGCCGCCCGCGCCCGCCTGGGAGGAGGCCAAGGCCTGTCCCTCGACGAGCGGGAAGGCGAGCTTCACGCCGTTCACGAGGCCGACTTCGCGCGCCACCTCGGCGAAGTCCGTCATCGGCTTGTCGATGGGCGCCACGAAGACGTGACCGTTGATGCCGACGATCTTGTTGAGCAGCTCCGAACGGAAACCGTTCATCACCGAGAGCACGATGATGAGCGTCGCGACGCCGAGCATGATGCCCGCGAAGGAGAAGCCGGCGATGACGGAAATGAACCCCTCGCGGCGGCGTGCGCGCAGGTAGCGCAAAGCCACCATCCACTCGAATCGCGCGAAGGGCGGGGTGCCCCGCGGCGCCGCACGTCCGTTGGCAGCTGCCTCCATGCGGGACTCAGGCCGACAGCTTCACGACGGCATCCTCGACGGAGACGAGCATGCGCTCGCCCGTCGCCCGCCTTTTCAGCTCCACCTTGCCCTCTGCGAGGCTCTTGGGGCCGACCAGCACCTGCCAGGGCATGCCGACGAGATCCGCCGTGGCGAACTTGGCGCCGGGGCGCTCCTCGCGGTCGTCGTAGAGCACGTCGATGCCGCGCGCGCCCAGCGCCCGGTAGATCGTCTCGCAGGCCCCGTCCGTGCCGCTGTCGCCGACCTTGAGGTTGAGCAGCGCGACCTTGAAGGGGGCTACGGCGTCCGGCCACACGATGCCGGCCTCGTCGTGGAAGGCCTCGATGAGCGCGGCGGCGAGGCGCGAGGGACCGATGCCGTAGGAGCCCATGTGGACAGGCACCGCCTGCCCGTCCGGGCCGTTCACCACGGCGCCCATGGGCTCGGAATACTTCGTTCCGAAATAGAAGATGTGGCCGACCTCGATGCCGCGCGCCGAGACCTTGCGATCGTCGGGCACCGATGCAAACCGGGCCGCGTCGTGCATCTCGCTGGTCGCGGCATAGGGCGCGGTGTAGGCGTCGAAGATGGCCTGCAGCCCCCCGGCGTCGTCGAAGTTCGTGTCCGCAGGCGGCACGGGCAGGTCCAGGATCGCCTTGTCGCAGAACACCTCGCTCTCGCCGGTGGAGGCGAGGATGATGAACTCGTGGCTGAGGTCGCCGCCGATGGGGCCGGTGTCTGCGCGCATGGGGATCGCCGTGAGGCCAAGGCGATGGAAGGTGCGCAGGTAAGCCGCGAACATCCTGTTGTAGGAGTGGCGCGCGCCGGCCTGGTCGAGGTCGAAGGAATAGGCGTCCTTCATCAGGAACTCGCGCGAGCGCATGACGCCGAAGCGCGGGCGCACCTCGTCGCGGAACTTCCACTGGATGTGATAAAGGTTGAGAGGCAGGTCCTTGTAGGAGCGCACGGAGGCCCGGAAGATCTCCGTGATCATCTCCTCGTTGGTGGGCCCGAACAGCATCTCGCGTTCGTGCCGGTCTTTCAGCCGCAGCATCTCCTTGCCATAGGCGTCGTAGCGCCCGGATTCGCGCCACAGCTCGGCCGACTGGATGGTGGGCATGAGGAGCTCGATGGCCCCCGAGCGGTCCTGCTCCTCGCGGATGATCTGGTTGATCTTGCCGAGCACGCGCAGTCCCGCCGGCAACCAGGCATAAATCCCTGCGGCCTCCTGTCGGATCATGCCGGCGCGCAGCATGAGGCGGTGAGAGACGATCTCGGCCTCGCGAGGCGGCTCGCGGAGAATGGGCAGGAAGTAGCGGGAGAGACGCATGAGGGCGCGAACCGGCATGGACAAGAGTCGGGGAGCACCATCAAACGCATCGCAGCGCAAAACACAAGCGAGCGGGCCCGGACGCCCCTGCACGCGACCGTGCATCTTTTTCGCGCCACCCATGCACAAAATGGTGACAGCGCGTTTTTGGTCGTCTATGACTCTTTCGCACAACAACAGGCCCGATGCGGGAGCAACCCGCGCAAGGGACCGGGTCCAAGTCTTGGGAGGAAGACAGCCGGTTGAACCTTCGGGAACAACCGGGTCGTTTCGTCGCTGGCGCCGTAATGGCTGACACGATGGGCGATCGAGCGCTACGCAACCTCGTGAAAGGCAAGGCGAAAGCCTTGCCTTTTTCTTTTGCGCGTCCGCCCAGCCGCCTGCAACTTCGCAGTACTACGTCCGCAAAGCTACGCGCTTGCGGCGCAGGCGGATCATGAGCTCGGCTGTGGGATTTGTGTGCAAGCGTGCTCCAAGCTCCCTCCCCTGTCATCCCGGCCGGAGCGAAGCGGAGAGCCGGGATCCAGGACAACGCTGGCTCCCTTGACCTCTTTTGTTGTCCTGGGTCCCGGGCCTGCGCCGCACCGCTACGCGCTGCAGCGCGCCCGGGATGACGGCAAGGTCGCCATCCTCACAGCGACCAGGAATAGCCGACGAAAAACCAGAGGACGAGCGAGAGCGGCACCGCTGCCAGCGTCGTGTAGATCAGCTTGCGCCCGAGCATGGGAGCGACCGGCGCGCCGGGGTCGGTGCCCTCGCTGATCTCGCCGCCCTCGTGCTGGCTTCGTACGCCGATCGGCAGCATGGCGAAAAGCGTGATCCACCAGACCACGAAATAGAGCGCGATCGCGCCGACCCAGTTCATTCCCGTCTCCAGCGGGGCGGCGACACACCCGGTGCCCGGCCCGGTAGAGCCATGCCCGAAAGAAGCACCGCCGCCAAGCGGAAGCCCTTGCGGCGATCCGATGCAGCCGGGCTCGGCGGCCTCAGGCCTGCTCCAGCTCCACCAGCGTGCCCGTGAAATCCTTCGGGTGAAGGAAGAGCACGGGCTTTCCGTGAGCCCCGATACGCGGCTCGCCGCTGCCCAGCACGCGCGCGCCCTTTTCTTTCAGCCGGTCGCGCGCGGCAAGGATGTCGTCCACCTCGTAGCAGACGTGGTGGATGCCACCGTCCGCGTTCTTCTCGAGAAACCTTGCGATCGGCGAGCTCTCGCCCAGCGGTTCCAGCAGCTCGATCTTGGTGTTGGGCAACTCGATGAAGACGACGGTCACGCCGTGGTCCGGCTGCGGCAGGGGCGCCGACACCTTGGCGCCCAGCGTGTCGCGGTAGAGCGCGGTGGCCGAGGCGAGGTCCTTCACCGCGATGGCGACGTGGTTGAGGCGTCCGATCATCCTGTCCTCCTGTGGCGCAGGCCCCCTCGATAGCGCGAAAGCGGGCGGATGGCCCGTCCGCCTTTCGGCCGATCAGACCGTCAGCACGTGGACGTGGCAGGAGGGCTTCTTGCCCCAGGCTTCGGACACAGCCGCCCGAACCGCGCGCTCCACGGCGTTCTCGACGAGGTCGGGATCGCGCCGGCGCTGGCGGGAGAGCCCGTCCAGCACGCCGAAGATGGCGTCCTCCACCACGTCCTCGAAGGCGTCGCCGCTGCGCGTCACCTGCGGCAGGCCCGTCAGCTCCATCGAGGGCTCGCCCACCACCTCGCCCTTGTCGCTGATGGCGATGGCGATGGATACCACGCCCCCGAACGAAAGCCGCCTGCGCTCGCCGACCGTCGATTCCCCCTCGGGCACGAGCAGCGAGCCGTCCTTGAAGACGCGGCCGAAGGGCACCTCGTCGATCACGCCGGGCTTGCGCGGTCCGAGCAGGATCATGTCGCCGTCCTTCGCCACCAGCACGTCGGGCACGCCGAGCGAGCGGGCCAGCTGGGCATGCTCGTGCATGTGCAGTGCCTCGCCGTGAACGGGCACGGCGACCTTGGGCTTGAGCCAGCCATAGAGCCGCTCCAGCTCGCCGCGGCGCGGATGGCCGGAGACATGCACGAGATGCGTGCGGTCGGTGATGACCTCGACGCCCTGCCGGATCAGCGCGTTGATGATGCGGCCCACCGCCTTCTCGTTGCCGGGAATGGTGCGCGAGGACAGGATCACCCGGTCGCCGGAGGACAGGGCGATGTCGGGATGCTCGTCGAGGGCCACGCGGGCCAGGGCCGCGCGCGGCTCCCCCTGGCTGCCGGTGAGCAGCGCGACGACCTTGTCGCGCGGCAGATAGCCGTAGGCATCCGCCCCGCGGAACTCTGGTGCGCCCTCGAGGTAGCCGCACTCGGTGGCCACCTGGATCACCCGGTCCATCGCGCGGCCCACCGCAACCACCTCGCGCCCGCAGGCGGCGGCGGCCATGGCGACGGCACGGATGCGCGCCACGTTGGAGGCGAAAGTCGTCACGGCCACGCGGCCCTTCGCCGAGCCGATCAGCTCCGTCAGCGTCTTCTCGACGTCCGCCTCGCTGGGACTGTCGCCGCCGCGGATGGCGTTCGTCGAATCGCAGACGAGCGCGAGCACACCCTCCTCGCCGATCGCGGCGAGGCGCTCGCCATCCGTCGTCCAGCCCGCGCCCGGGAAGGGATCGATCTTCCAGTCGCCGGAATGAAGCACGGTGCCGGCCGGCGTGCGGATCGCGAGCGCCGTCGATTCCGGGATCGAATGCGCCATGGCGACGATCTCGACCTCGAAAGGCCCGAGCGACAGGCGCGAACCCCGGTCCATCACCGTGATCGGAAACTTCTTCGCGCCGGGCTCCTGGAAGCGCCTGATATCGAGCAGGCTGGCGGCGAACTGCGTCGCGTAGACGGGCGCCTGCAGCTTGGGCCACAGGTCCATCAGCGCGCCGATATGGTCCTCGTGCGCGTGGGTAATGATGATGCCCACGAGGTCCGCGCGCGCCTTTTCCAGAAAGCGCACGTCGGGCACGACGAGGTCGATGCCCGGCAGGTCGTCGCCCGCGAAGCTCACCCCGCAATCGACCAAAAGCCATTTGCGGCGCTGGCGCGGGCCGAAGCCGTAGAGACTCGCGTTCATCCCGATCTCGCCGACGCCGCCCAGGGGGACGAACACCAGTTCGTCGCCGTCACCTGCCATGAAGCTTGTCCTCGTTCCTGTCCTGTCCCGCGCCGCCCTCGGCGAGGAAGACGTCTCCGGCCTGAATCACGGTCAGGCCTGCCGAATCTTCGAGCAGCAGCCGCCCCTCGTCGTCGAGGTCGCGGAACGTGCCGCGGCGGTCGCCCTCGGCCCGGCGCACCAGGATCGGCTTGCCCAGCCCCTGCGCGCGCCTAAGCCATTCCAGGCGGATCTCCGGGAAGCCCGCGCCCTCACGCCACGCGGCGAGCCCATGCAGGATCCGGTCCGAGAGCGCTGCAAAGAGAACGCTGCGTCCGACCGGCAGGCCTGAAGCGGCGCAATCGGTCGCCGGATAGGGCGTGTCCGTGGGATGAGCGACGAGGTTCACCCCAAAGCCGAGCACGACCGCGAGGCCTCCCTGCCCTGCCGCGCCCGGCACGGTCGTGCCTTCCACGAGGATGCCGGCAAGCTTGGCGCCGTCGAGCAGGACGTCGTTCGGCCATTTCAGCGCGAGGCGCGACGATGGCAGGCCCAACATGTCCTGCAGCGCCTGGTGCAGCGCCACAGCCGCGACGAAGCCGATCTGCGGCGAAGCCGATGGCGGGCAAGGAGCCCGCAGGAGGAGGCTCGCGAGAAGGTTGCCCCTGGGCGAGGACCAAGTCCGGCCGCTGCGGCCGCGACCCTTTGTCTGCTCGTCCGCCACGAGCCAGAGATGGCCGGGATCTCCCGCGCGCGCCCGCGCCATCGCCTCGTCGTTCGTCGAGCCGATGCTGGCGAAGTGCTCCAGCCGGTATCCGCTTGCCTCGGCGCTTTGCGACAACCTGACGGGGGACAGGTCCACGGGCGTCTCAGAACAGCGACTTCGCGGCGGCGGTCGCCGCCGTCACGAGCGGCGCCGGCCAGAGCCAGAACAGCAGGTTGAAGGCGCCCGAAAGGCCCATGATCGCCCGCAGCGAGAGGCTCGCCGGCTCGAAGGCCTCCTTCGGCTCGTCGAAATACATGATCTTGACGATCCGCAGGTAGTAATATGCGCCGACCGCGCTGGCCAACACGCCGATCACCGCGAGCGTGTAGAGCTTGGCGTCGACCGCGGCGGCGAAGACGTACCACTTGGCGAAGAAGCCCGCGAGCGGCGGCACGCCGGCCAGCGAGAACATCAGCATGGCCAGCACGAAAGCCATGCCGGGGCTCGTGCGCCCGAGGCCCGCGAGGTCGTCGATCTCCTCGAGATAGACGCCCCGGCGCTTCATGCCGAGGATGCACGCGAAGGTGCCGAGAGTCATGACGAGGTAGAGCGCCATGTAGATCACGACGCCCTGCACGCCCGCGAGGGTGCCGGCGGAGAGGCCGACGAGGGCGAAGCCCATGTGACCGATGGAGGAATAGGCCATCAGGCGCTTGATGTTGTGCTGGCCGATCGCCGCGAAGGAGCCGAGCACCATCGAGGCGATCGAAACGAAGACAAGGATCTGCTGCCACTGAGCGGTGATGCCAGGGAAGGCTGTGATCACGAGCCGCACGGCGAGGGCCATGGCCGCCATCTTCGGCGCTGAGGCGAAGAAGGCGGTGACGGGCGTCGGGGCGCCCTCGTAGACGTCGGGCGTCCACATGTGGAACGGCACGGCCGAGATCTTGAAGCAGACGCCCGCCATGATGAAGACGAGGCCGAAGATGACGCCCGTTCCGGCATGGTCCTTCAGCACGGCAGCGATGCCGGAGAAGGTCACAGAGCCGGTCAGCCCGTACACGATCGAGGCGCCGTAAAGCAGCATGCCCGATGACAGCGCGCCGAGCACGAAGTACTTGAGGCCCGCCTCGCTTGAACGTGCGTCGTCACGGTGGATCGAGGCGACGACGTAGAGCGCAAGGCTCATCAGCTCGAGGCCGAGATAGAGCGAGACAAGGTCGCCCGCCGAGATCAGCACGAGCATGCCGAGCGTCGAGAGCAGGACGAGGATCGGGTATTCGAACTTCGCCACCTTCTGGTCGCGCCAGTACTCGATGGACATGCCCAGCGTCACGAAGGAGCCGACGATGGCGGCGAGCTTCATGAAGCGCGCGAAGCCGTCGGCCACGAAGGAGCCGTTGAAGGTCGTCGTGCCCGCCGTCGAGCGATAGACGAGCACGCCGACGATCGCGAGCAGCACCATGGCGAGCGTCGTCACCAGCCCGACCGAGCGGTCGCCGCGGAAGGCCCCGACGAGGACGAGGAACAGCGTTCCCAGCGCCAGCAGGATCTCCGGCAAGGCGGGCCCGAAGAGCGGAACGGTGGCCTGAATGCCTGGCATCGGGTGAACCTCAGGGAGCGACGACCAGCGCAGCCGTCTTGGCGGCGCCGAGGGCGGCTTCGGCGCTCTTGAGGAGCGCGTCGGTGGGAGCGGCGAAGGCGTTGAGCACCGGGGCCGGGTGCACGCCGTAATAGATGGTCAGCAGGATCAGTGGCGCGAGGATCGCGACCTCGCGCGCCGAAAGATCGAGGATGCCCTTGAGGCTCGGCTTTTCCAGCGGGCCGAACATCACGCGGGCATAGAGCCACAGCGCGTAGCAGGCCGACAGGATGACGCCCGTCGTGGCGAAGAAGGCGACCCAGGGATTGGCGCGGAAGGCGCCCAGCAGCGTGAGGAACTCGCCGACGAAGCCGGACGTGCCGGGCAGGCCGACATTGGCCATGGTGAAGACCATGAGCGCAACGGCGTAGAGCGGCATGCGCTGGGTGAGCCCGCCATAGGCCGCGATCTCGCGGGTATGCATGCGGTCATAGACCACGCCGACGCAGAGGAAGAGCGCGCCGGAGACGATGCCGTGGCTCACCATCTGGAACATCGCGCCCTGGATGCCCTGCGCGGTAAGCGTGAACAGGCCCATCGTCACGAAGCCCATGTGGGCGACGGAGGAATAGGCGATCAGCTTCTTGATGTCCTCCTGCATCATCGCGACCAGCGAGGTGTAGATGATGGCGATGACGGAGAGCGCGAAGACGAAGGGCGCGAAGTAGACCGACGCGTCGGGGAACATCGGGATCGAGAACCGGATGAACCCGTACCCGCCCATCTTCAAGAGGATCGCCGCCAGGATGACCGAGCCCGCCGTGGGCGCCTCGACGTGGGCGTCGGGCAGCCAGGTATGCACCGGCCACATCGGCATCTTCACCGCGAACGAGGCGAAGAAGGCGAGCCACAGCCAGAACTGCATGCCGTGCGGGAACTTGTGCGTGAGCAGCGTGGGGATGTCGGTCGTCCCCGCGTCCCAGTACATCGCCATGATGGCGATGAGCATCAGAAGCGAGCCGAGCAGCGTGTAGAGGAAGAACTTGAAGCTCGCGTAGATGCGCCTCTTGCCGCCCCAGATGCCGATGATGAGGAACATCGGGATCAGGCCGGCCTCGAAGAAGAGGTAGAACAGCACGAGGTCGAGCGTCGCGAAGACGCCGATCATCAGCGCCTCCAGCACGAGGAAGGCGATGAAGTACTCCTTCACACGCTTCTCGACGTTCACCCACGAGGCCACGATGCAGAAGGGCATCAGGAAGGTGGTCAGCAGGATGAACGGCATGGAGAAGCCGTCCACGCCGAGCTTGAAGCGGATCGTGTCGGAGAGCCACGCACGGTCCTCGACGAGCTGGAAGGCGGCGTTCGAGGGATCGAAGCGGCTCCACGCCACCAGCGAGACGAGGAAGGTGATCACCGTCGCCGCGAGCGCGATCCAGCGCACGTTGGAGCGGCCGGCCTCGGTGTCGTCCTTCACCATGAGGATGAAGAGCGCGCCCGCCAGCGGCAGGACGAGGAGCCCCGAGAGCAGGTAGTTCCCCATCAGTGGGCTCCCCCGAACATGTACCAGGTGACGAGGGCCGCCACGCCGATCAGCATCGCGAATGCGTAGTGGTAGACATAGCCGGTCTGCAGCCGCACGACGGCCTGCGTCACGTCGGCCACGCGGGCGGAGACGCCGTCGGGCCCGAAGCCGTCGATGACCATCCCGTCGCCCTTCTTCCACAGGAAGCGGCCGAGCCACTTGGCCGGGCGGACGAAGATCACGTCGTAGAGCTCGTCGAAGTACCACTTGTTGAGCAGGAACCGGTAGAGGACCGGCTGGCTGCGGGCGAGCTCGCCCGGCAGATGCGGGCTCTTGATGTAGAAGAGGTAGGCGACGGCGAAGCCGACCACCATGAAGATCGTCGGCAGCCAGGCGACGAGCGCCGGCACGTGCTCCTCCTCGGCGACCACGATGGCCTCGCCCCAGAAGTGCTCGGCATTGTGGCCGATGAAGCGGCTCGCCCAGATCAGGCCGGCGAGCAGCGCGCCGGCCGAGAGCACGGCGAGCGGGATCAGCATCACCTTGGGCGACTCGTGCGGCTCGATCGGTCCATGACCGTCATGACCATGGCCGTGCGCGTCGTGTCCGTCATCGGCATGGTCGGCCGCCTCGTGGGCATGCGGCGCATGGGCGGCGTGGCCGTGAGCCGCCGCGTGGGCGCCCCAGCGCGGCTCGCCCATGAAGGTCATGAAGAACAGCCGCCAGGAATAGAAGGAGGTAAGCCCGGCCGTGATGAGCAGCGACAGGAAGGCGAAGCTCGAGCCCCAGGTGTGCGTGCCGTAGGCCGCCTCGATGATCGCGTCCTTGGAGAAGTAGCCGGCCGTCAGCGGGAAGCCCGTCAGCGCCAGCGTACCGATGGCCATCGCCGCAGCCGTCAATGGGATCTTCTTCGCCAGGCCGCCCATGTGGCGCATGTCCTGCTCGTGGTGCATCGCGTGGATGACCGAGCCTGCGCCGAGGAACAGCAGCGCCTTGAAGAAGGCGTGGGTGAAGAGGTGGAAGATACCCGCCCCGAAGGCCCCGGCCCCGAGCGCCACGAACATGTAGCCCAGCTGCGAGCAGGTGGAATAGGCGATCACCCGCTTGATGTCGTTCTGCACGAGGCCCACGGTTCCTGCAAAGAACGCCGTCGTCGCGCCGACGACCATCACCACCGCGAGCGCCACCTGCGACGTCTCGAAGAGCGGCGACAGGCGCGCCACCATGAAGACACCGGCCGTCACCATGGTCGCGGCGTGGATGAGAGCGGAAACCGGGGTCGGTCCCTCCATCGCGTCGGGCAGCCATGTGTGCAGCAGGAACTGCGCCGACTTGCCCATGGCGCCCATGAAGAGCAGCAGGCAGGCCAGCGTCAGGGCGTTCCAGTCATAGCCGATGAAGTGGAAATGAGCGTCCTTCAGGCTCTCGATCTTTTCGTGCGACAGCACCGTCTCGAATGCGACCGAGCCCGTCAGCACGAAGACGAGGAAGATGCCGAGCGCGAACCCGAAGTCGCCGACCCGGTTGACGATGAAGGCCTTCATGGCCGCGGCGACCGCCGAGGGCTTCTCGTACCAGAAGCCGATCAGCAGGTAAGAGGCGAGGCCCACGCCCTCCCAGCCGAAGAACATCTGCACGAGGTTGTCGGCCGTCACCAGCATCAGCATGGCGAAGGTGAACAGCGACAGGTAGGCGAAGAAGCGCTGGCGCGAGGGATCCTCGTGCATGTAGCCGATGGAGTAGAGGTGCACGAGCGCCGAGACCGTCGTGACCACGACCAGCATCACCTGCGTGAGTGTGTCGATGCGGAAGGCCCAGTTCACGGTCAGGTCGCCGGAGACCATCCAGTTCGCCACCTGGACATGGCCCGGCGCGCCGAACAGGAAGGCGATCCACGACAGCACGGCCGAGACCATCAGCAGCGACGTCGTGACGACCTCGCTGGGCCGGGCGCCAAGCTGGCGACCGAACAGGCCCGCGATGAGGAAGCCGATGAGCGGGAGGAAGACGATGGCCTGGTACATGGTGTGTCGGTCGTTGCCTGGCGTTGCGGGCCCGGGGGGAGGCCCGGCTTCAGCGGGAAGGAGCGCCGGCTCCGGTTCAGCCTTTCATCATGTTGATGTCCTCGACCGCGATGGAACCGCGGTTGCGGAAATAGACCACGAGGATCGCGAGCCCGATCGCCGCTTCCGCCGCCGCGACCGTGAGGATCAGCAGCGCGAAGACCTGGCCGATCAGGTCGCCTCCGAAAGTGGAGAAGGCGACGAGGTTGAGGTTCACCGCGAGCAGGATGAGCTCGACCGACATCAGGATGACGATGACGTTCTTGCGGTTCAGAAAGATGCCGAACACGCCCATCGTGAACAGCATGGCAGCGACCGTGAGGTAGTGCGAAAGGCCGATCGTCATCGCGTCTTTGTCCCTGTCCCCTGCCCTGCCGCCTCACACGCCCTGCCGGAACGGCACCTTGCGCACCTGCACGGCCGTCTCCTGCGTGCGGGCCACCTGGTCGGCGATCACCTGGCGGCGCACATTCGCCTTGTGGCGCAGGGTCAGCACGATCGCGCCGATCATGGCGACCAGCAGAACCATGCCGGCGAGCTGGAAGTAGTAGACGTACTGCGTGTAGAGCACGCGCCCGAGCGCCTCGGTGTTGGACAGCAGCGCGCCGCTCGCAGGAGCGGCCGGCACGATGCCGTGCGTGATCGTGCCCGGCGCGACCGCGTAGGTCGTGACGACGAGGATCAGCTCCACGAGGAAGACCAGTCCCAGCATGGCGCCAACGGGCAAGTAGCTCAGAAAACCCTCGCGCAGCTCGGCGAAGTCCACGTCGAGCATCATCACGACGAAGAGGAACAGCACCGCGACGGCGCCCACGTAGACGACGACCAGGATCATCGCCAGGAACTCGGCCCCGAGCAGCAGGAAGAGGCCCGCCGCGTTGACGAAGGCGAGGATGAGGAAGAGCACGGAATGCACGGGGTTCTTCGCGGAGATCACCATGAAGGCCGAGGCCACGGTGATGCCGGCGAAGAGGTAGAAGAAGGCCGCAGCCACGGTCATCGGTACCCCCAGAAGCCGCCGGAGCGGCTCTCCCGTCTCGCCGCCTCGGCGGCCGTCCCGTTGTCGCCGCTGGCACGGCGTTCATGTCCCTGCTGCGGCACAGACGGGCGTTGCGACCCGTTTCCCACGCCGCGGCGTCTATAGACCCCGATTCCGGGGTCGACAACCCGACTTACCGATAGGGCGCGTCGCTCGCGATGTTCCTGGCGATCTCGCGCTCCCAGCGCGCGCCGTTCTCGAGCAGCCGCTCCTTGTCGTAGAAGAGTTCCTCGCGCGTCTCCGTGGCGAACTCCATGTTCGGCCCCTCGACGATGGCGTCCACCGGGCAGGCCTCCTGGCAGAAGCCGCAATAGATGCACTTGGTCATGTCGATGTCGTAGCGCGTGGTGCGCCGCGTGCCGTCGTTGCGCCGCGGGCCCGCTTCGATCGTGATGGCCTGCGCGGGGCAGATCGCCTCGCAGAGCTTGCACGCGATGCAGCGCTCCTCGCCGTTGGGATAGCGGCGCAGCGCATGCTCCCCCCGGAAACGGGGCGAGGTCGCGCCGCGCTCGTAGGGGTAGTTGAGCGTCGCCTTGGGCTTGAAGAAGTACTTCATCGACAGCACGACGGCGCCGACGAACTCCTTCAAGAGCAGCGACTTGGCAGCCTGGTCCAGCCTCATCGTCATCGTCCTCCGGCGCACGGCGCCGCAACCCGTTCCATCAGGCCCGTCCCGCGACCGTCTGCCCCAGCAGATAGCCGATCACCGGGAAGGCCCCGACTGTCATGAGGAAGAACAGCACCCGCATGATGCGGATCTTCCTCTCGAAAACCTCTCGCTCCTCGACGCTCGACGAGGTGTCGAGCCGCCTGAGCTTGCCCTCCACCACGCCCGCGACCACGCGGTAGTCGACATAGCCGATCGCCAACCCGACCAAGCCCCCGACCAGTCCCGCGACAGACACCTCCACTGCGCGCCTCGCCCCCTCGCCTCAGTGAGCCGGCGCCCAGCCGGTGTATTGCAGCACGCCGGCCACGATCACCACCATGGCAAGCGAGATCGGCAGGAATACCTTCCAGCCGAGCCGCATCAGCTGGTCGTAGCGGTAGCGCGGCACGAAGGCCTTCACGAGGGCGATCATGAAGAAGAGCAGGCTCACCTTCAGCACGAACCAGATGATTCCCGGCACCCAGGTGAAGGGCGCGATGTTCACGGGTGGCAGCCAGCCTCCCAGGAACAGGATCGTCATCAGCGCGCACATGGTCATGATGGCCACGTACTCGCCCAGCATGAAGAGCAGGTACGGCGTCGAGGAATACTCGACCATGAAGCCCGCCACGAGCTCGGACTCGGCCTCCACGAGGTCGAAGGGCGGCCGGTTCGTCTCGGCGAGCGCCGAGATGAAGAAGATCACGAACATCGGCAGCAGCGGCAGCCAATACCAGCTGAACAGGCCGAAGCGACCGTCCTGCGCATTGACGATGTCGGTCAGGTTCAGCGAGCCCGCGCAGAGCAGGACGGTGATGATGACGAAGCCGATCGAGACCTCGTAGCTCACCATCTGCGCCGCAGACCGAAGCGCGGAGAGGAACGGGTACTTCGAGTTCGAGGCCCAGCCGCCAATGATCACGCCGTACACGCCGAGCGAGGAAATGGCGAAGATGTAGAGGATGCCGACATTGATGTCGGCGATCGCCCAGCCATCGGCGAGCGGAATCACGGCCCAGGCCGAGAGCGCCAGCACCGTTGTGATCAGCGGAGCCAGCAGGAACAGGCCCTTGTTCGCGCCGGCCGGGATCACCGCCTCCTTCAGCGCGAACTTGATGAGGTCGGCGAAGGATTGCAGCAGCCCCCAGGGGCCGACGACGTTCGGTCCGCGGCGCAGCTGCACGGCCGCCCAGATCTTGCGGTCGGCGTAGAGGATGTAGGCGATGAAGATCAGCAGGCCTGCGATCATCACGAGGCTCTTCACGAGCGTGATGAAGAGGATCCAGACCCAGCTGTCGGCCACGGGCGCGTCCATCATCGTCTCCTTACTCGGCCGCCAGTGGCACGACGCCGCGCGCCAGCGCCGAGCATTCGGCCATGACAGCCGACGCGCGTGCGATCGGGTTCGTCAGGTAGAGGTCGTCGATCGCCCGCTCGAACGGCGTACGCGTGGTCACGGCTGCCCCCGCGTTCAGCGAGGCGAGCCCCGCCGGGTCGGCCGCATCGACCGCGCCGATGCGGGCAAGGCCGGGATGCTCCGCGTAAAGCTGTGAGCGCAGCTGGCCCAGGGAGTCGAAGGACAGCTTCGCACCGAGCACGTCGGAGAGCGCACGGAGGATGGCCCAGTCCTCGCGCGCCTCGCCGGGCGCGAAGCCGGCGCGGCTCGCGAGCTGCGGCCGGCCCTCGGTGTTCACGTAGGTGCCGGATTTTTCCGTGTAGGCCGCGCCGGGCAGGATCACGTCGGCACGGTGGGCGCCGCGGTCGCCATGCGTGCCGATGTAGACGACGAATGCGCCGGGCGCGACGTCGATCTCGTCGGCCCCCAGCAGGACAAGCACGTCGAGCGCTCCGGCCTTGGCCATGCCCTGCGCATCGAGCCCGCCCTCCCCCGGCACGAAGCCGAGGTCGAGCGCGCCGACGCGGGCGGCGGCCGTGTGCAGCACGGAGAAGCCGTTCCAGCCCTCCTTGACAGCGCCGACCGCCTCGGCCGTGCGCACGGCCAGCGCGAGCACCGCCTCCCCGTCCTCCCGGGTCAGGGCGCCCTGTCCCACCAGGATCAGCGGCTTCTTGGCGGTCTTGAGCACCTCGGCGAAGGGGTGCGTTCCGGCCGCGATCTCGGCCAGCGTCTCGGGTCCCGCGCCGAGCTGCTGGACGTCATAGGTCGCGGCCACCGCCTCGCCCACGCGCCCGATCGGGAAGCTGCCGAAGCGCCAGCGCTTGCGGATGCGGGCGTTGAGCACCGGCGCTTCCGTGCGCGGGTCGGAGCCCACGATGAGGAGCGCGTCGGCCTGCTCGATGCCGAGCACGGTCGCGTTGAACAAATAGGAGGCGCGCCCGTATTTCGGGTGCAGCTTGGTGCCGTCCTGCCGGCCGTCCGTGTGCGGCGAACCGAGCTTTGCGGCGAGCGCCTGGAGCGCGAAGATCTCCTCCACCGAGGCAAGGTCGCCGGCGATGAAGCCGGTCCGCGCGGCGCCTGCCGCCTTCACCTTGGCGGCGACGGCGGCGAAGGCCTCCTGCCAGCTTGCCGGGCGCAGCTTGCCGTGCTCGCGAACGTACGGACGATCAAGCCGCTGTGTCTTCAGGCCGTCCCAGATGAAGCGGGAGCGGTCTGAGATCCATTCCTCGTTCACGCTCTCGTTCAGCCGAGGCAGGATGCGCATCACCTCGCGCCCGCGGGCGTCGACGCGGATCGCCGAGCCCAGCGCGTCCATCACGTCGACGGACTCGGTCTTGCTAAGCTCCCAGGGCCGGGCCTGGAAGGCGTAGGGCTTGGAGGTCAGCGCGCCGACCGGGCAGAGGTCGATCACGTTGCCCTGCAGCTCCGAGGCCATGGCCCGCTCGAGATAGGACGTGATCTCCATGTCCTCGCCGCGGCCGATGGCGCCGAGGTCCGGCACGCCCGCCACTTCCGTGGTGAAGCGGACACAGCGCGTGCACTGGATGCAGCGGTTCATCTGCGTCTTGACGAGCGGGCCGATATACTTGTCCTCGACGGCGCGCTTGTTCTCGGCGAAGCGGGACGTGTCGACGCCATAGGCCATCGCTTGGTCCTGCAGGTCGCACTCGCCGCCCTGGTCGCAGATCGGGCAATCCAGCGGGTGGTTGATGAGGAGGAACTCCATCACCCCCTCGCGGGCCTTCTTCACCATCGGCGAGCGGGTCGAGACGACCGGCGGCTCGCCGTTCGGGCCGGGACGGCAATCGCGCACGGCCCAGGCGCAGGACGCGACCGGCTTCGGCCCGCCCTTCACCTCGACGAGGCACATGCGGCAATTGCCGGCGATCGAGAGCCGCTCGTGGAAGCAGAAGCGCGGGATCTCGGCGCCTGCAGCCTCGCAGGCCTGCAGCAGCGTGTATTCCGCGGGAACGTCGACCTCGATGCCGTCGACGATGATCTTGGCCATCGTTCCCTCTCTTATTCCGCCGCCACGCCGAAGTTCTGCACCGGCTCGGAATGCGGGTTCGCCGCATACTGGTCGATGCGCGCCTCGATCTCGTGCCGGAAGTGGGCTATCAGGCCCTGGACGGGCCAGGCCGCCGCGTCGCCGAGCGCGCAGATCGTGTGGCCTTCCACCTGCTTGGTCACTTCGAGCAGCATGTCGATCTCGCGCTTCTGGGCGCGGCCCTCGGCCATGCGGGTGAGCACGCGCCACATCCAGCCCGTGCCCTCGCGGCAGGGCGTGCATTGGCCGCAGCTCTCGTGCTTGTAGAAGTAGCTGATGCGCGCGATGGCCCGGACGATGTCGGTCGACTTGTCCATCACGATCACGGCCGCCGTGCCGAGGCCGGACTTCAGCTTCTGCAGGCTGTCGAAGTCCATGGGCGTGTCGATGATCTGGTCGGCCGGCACCATGCGCACCGAGGAGCCGCCGGGGATCACGGCCTTCAGGTTGTCCCAGCCGCCACGGATCCCGCCGCAATGGCGCTCGATCAGCTCGCGGAAGGTGAGGCCCAGTTCCTCCTCCACGTTGCACGGCTTGTTCACGTGCCCGGAGATGCAGAACAGCTTGGTGCCGACATTGTTCGGCCGGCCGATGCCCGCGAACCAGGCCGCGCCGCGGCGCAGGATGGTGCCGGAGACGGCGATCGACTCGACGTTGTTGACCGTGGTCGGGCAGCCATAGAGGCCCATGTTGGCGGGGAATGGCGGCTTCAGCCGCGGCATGCCCTTCTTGCCTTCCAGGCTCTCCAGCAGCGCGGTCTCCTCGCCGCAGATATAGGCGCCCGCGCCATGGGCGAGCACGAGGTCGAAGGGCCAGCCGTGGACGTTGTCCTTGCCGATCAGGCGCGCCTCGTAGGCCTCGTCGATGGCGCTCTGCAGCGCCTCGCGCTCGGCGATGTACTCGCCGCGGATATAGATGTAAGCGGCGTTCGCGCCCATCGCGAAGGAGGCGATCAGGCAGCCCTCGACCAGCAGATGCGGGTCGTGGCGCATGATCTCCCGGTCCTTGCAGGTGCCGGGCTCGGACTCGTCGGCGTTGACCACGAGGTAGTGCGGCCGGCCGTCCGACTGCTTGGGCATGAAAGACCACTTGAGGCCCGTCGGGAAGCCCGCGCCGCCGCGCCCGCGCAGGCCCGACTTCTTCATCTCGTCGACGATCCAGTCCCGGCCCTTCTCGAGCAGGAACTTGGTGCCGTCCCACGCGCCGCGCATCTTGGCGGCCTGGAGGCCCGGGCTGTGGAAGCCGTAGAGGTTGGTGAAGATGCGATCGCGATCCTGCAACATGATGCCCTATCCCTGCGGCTTGTCGCCGATCGACTTCTCGGGCCGCCAGCCGCTCGCAAGCTTGGCGGCCTGCTCGATCCATTTGTCGCGTACGGCACGGCCCTTGAAGGCGCCGAGGTTCTGGTCGATCCAGCGCAGGTTCAGCTCGTTCCACGAGGCGATCTGCGAGAAGTGGAACACGCCGAGCTTGTGCAGCAGCTCCGCCAGCTTCGGCCCGACACCCCAGATCAGCTCGAGGTCGTCGGCCTTGCCGTCCTTCGGCGCGGCCAGCAACTCCGGCTTGTGCTCATCGGAGACGGGCGCCAGCACGGGCTGGGTCGCGGCCACGGCCGGCGGGGTCTTGGGCGCGACGCCCACCGTTTCGGTGAGGCGGGTGGTGGCATCTGCGGCCTTGGCCTTCTCGGCCGGGTGGATCGGCTCCTTGCCGTCAGCCACGCGCGCGGCCGGGGTGTCGGCGGCCTTCAGCGCCGGCTGCGTCGGAGCAGGCTTGGCGGGCTCGGGATTCTCGACGGCCTTCGCCGCCTCGGCCCTGTCGGCGGCCTCCTTGGCGGCGGCGGCCTCCTTGGCCTTGGCCTCTTCCTCTGCAAAGCGCTTCTGCCAGGCGCCGACGAGCGAGCCGTCAAAGAGCGCGGGATCGGTCAGCGTGTTGACCGCCCCCTCGGGCTCGGACGAGCGCCTGCCGTTCTGCGGGCCTACCTTGACGGGCCGGCCGGCCGCGAGGTCGTCCAGGAGCTTGTTGAAGCTCTCCGGCGTCAGGTCCTCGTAATAGTCGTTGTTGATCTGCACCATCGGCGCATTGCAGCACGCGCCCAGGCACTCGACCTCGAGCCAGGAGAACAGGCCATCGGCGGTCACGTGGCGCTGCTCGCCGATGCGCTCGCGGCACACCTTGATGATGTCCTCCGCCCCGCGCAGCCGGCATGGCGTCGTGCCGCAGAGCTGGATGAAGTGCTTCCCGACCGGCTCCAGGTTGAACATCGTGTAGAAGGTCGCGACCTCCAGCACGCGGATGTTCGGCATGTCCAGCATGCCCGCGACGTGCTCGATGGCGGCCTTGGGCAGCCAGTAGTCGTGCTGCTCCTGCGCGCGCCACAGCAGCGGGATCACGGCCGAGGCCTGGCGGCCGGCCGGGTACTTGGCGATCACCGTCCTCGCCCAGGCCTGGTTCTCGGGCGTGAAGGCGAAGTCCCTGGGCTGGATGGCGTCGGCGGCTAGGCGTCTGACAGACATGTCGTCCTCATTCCCGGCCGGCGGCCGGACGGCGGGTCAGCGGGCGGGCGGCCATCAGCGGTCAACCTCGCCGAACACGATGTCGAGCGAGCCCAGGATGGCGGAGACGTCCGCCAGCATGTGCCCGCGGTTCATGTGGTCCATCGCCTGGAGATGGGCGAAGCCCGGCGCGCGGATCTTGCAGCGATAGGGCTTGTTGGTGCCGTCCGAGACCAGGTAGACGCCGAACTCTCCCTTCGGCGCTTCGACTGCGGCGTAGACCTCGCCCGGCTCAACCTTGAAGCCCTCTGTGTAGAGCTTGAAGTGATGGATGAGCGCCTCCATCGAGCGCTTCATCTGGCCGCGCTTGGGCGGCACCACCTTGCCGTCCGTCGCGCCGACAGGCCCCTTGCCGGCGGGCTCGCGCAGCTTGGCGACGCACTGGCGCATGATGCGCACGGACTGGCGCATCTCCTCCATGCGGATGACCTGACGGTCGTAGTTGTCGCCGTTGAGCCCGACGGGGATGTCGAACTCCATTTCCTCGTAGCACTCGTAGGGCTGCGACTTGCGCAAATCCCAGGCCGCGCCGGAGCCGCGCACCATCACGCCGGAGAAGCCCCAGGCCCAGCATTCCGAGAGCGGGATCACGCCGATGTCGACGTTGCGCTGCTTGAAGATTCGGTTGCCCATCACGAGCTCGTCGAGGTCGTCGAGCACCTTGATGAAGGGATCGCAGAAGGCCTCGATGTCGTCGACCAGGCGGTCGTCGATGTCCTGGTGCACGCCGCCCGGCCGGAAATAGGCCGCGTGCATCCGCGCGCCCGAGGCGCGCTCGTAGAACATCATCAGCTTCTCGCGCTCCTCAAAGCCCCAGAGCGGCGGCGTCAGCGCGCCGACGTCCATCGCCTGGGTCGTCACGTTGAGGAGGTGCGAGAGGAGCCGCCCAATCTCGGAGAAGAGCACGCGGATGAGCTGGGCTCGGCGCGGCACCTCGATGCCGAGCAGCTTCTCCACGGCGAGGCAGTATGCATGCTCCTGGTTCATCGGCGCGACATAGTCGAGCCGGTCGAAATAGGGCAGCGCCTGCAGGTAGGTCTTGGCCTCGATCAGCTTCTCGGTGCCGCGGTGCAGCAGCCCGATATGCGGGTCGACGCGTTCGACCACCTCGCCGTCGAGTTCGAGCACGAGGCGCAGAACGCCATGCGCAGCAGGGTGCTGCGGGCCGAAATTGATGGAGAAGTTGCGGATGGACTGTTCGGTCATGATCGCCTCCGCTCAGCCTTTCGCCTTCTCGTCGCCCGGCAAGACGTAGTCCGTGCCCTCCCAAGGCGAAAGAAAGTCGAACTGCCGGAACTCCTGGGGAAGCCGCACCGGCTCGTAGACCACCCGCTTCTGCTCGTCGTCGTAGCGCACCTCGACGAAGCCGGTCAGCGGGAAGTCCTTGCGAAGCGGATGCCCCTCGAAGCCATAGTCGGTGAGGATGCGCCGCAGGTCGGGATGGCCGGAGAACAGGATGCCGTAGAGGTCATAGGCCTCGCGCTCGAACCAGTTCGCCGCCGGGAAGACCGGGATCGAGGTCGGCACGGGCGTCATCTCGTCCGTCTGCGCCTTCACGCGAATGCGACGGTTGTGCCGGGGAGAAAGCAGGTGAACGATCACGTCGAAGCGCTTCTCCCGGCCGGGATAGTCGGCCCCGCACAGGTCGATGAAGCTGACGAAGCCAAAGGCCGGGTCGTCGCGGAGCGTGCGCAGCACGTCCGGCAGCCGGGCTGCCTCAGCCTCGATGGTGAGTTCCCCGAAAGCCACGGTCGAGCCGATCACGGCCCCCGGCAGCGCCCCGGAGATCGATTCGCCAAGCTCGCGCAGCACGTCGTCGGCCGTGGGCGCGGCGGCTTCTGGGGCGGGGACGTCGGTGACGCTCATCGTGGCTCTCTTTGGAACGATCCCCGGGGAAGGCCGGGGATCGGGTTGGCGCCCGGCCGCAAGGGCCGAGGCCGCATCGTTCAGGTCAGCGCCTCAGCGCTCGATCGTCCCGGTACGCCGTATCTTCTTCTGCAGCAGCAGGACCCCATAGAGCAGCGCCTCGGCCGTCGGAGGGCAGCCCGGCACGTAGATGTCGATCGGAACGATCCGGTCGCATCCGCGCACCACCGAATAGGAGTAGTGGTAGTAGCCGCCGCCATTGGCGCAGGAGCCCATGGAGATGACGTAGCGCGGCTCCGGCATCTGGTCGTAGACCTTCCGCAGCGCGGGAGCCATCTTGTTGGTCAGCGTTCCCGCCACGATCATCACGTCAGACTGGCGCGGCGAGGCGCGCGGCGCGAAACCGAAGCGCTCGGCGTCGTAGCGGGGCATGGACATCTGCATCATCTCGACCGCGCAGCAGGCGAGGCCGAACGTCATCCACATCAGCGAGCCCGTGCGCGCCCACTGGATGAGGTCATCCGTCGACGTGACAAGGAAACCCTTGTCGGCGAGTTCCGCATTGACATCGGCGAAGAACGGGTCGGTCGAGCCCACGGGCTTTCCGGTCGCCGGATCGAGGATGCCCGTGGGACGGGGGGCGACGAGCGTTCCCGTCGCGTCGGCGCTCAATCCCATTCAAGAGCTCCCTTCTTCCACTCGTAGATGAAGCCGATGGTGAGCACGCCCAAAAAGGCCATCATCGACCAGAACCCGAACAGACCGACTTCCTTGAAGGCGACCGCCCAGGGGAACAGGAACGCCACCTCGAGGTCGAAGATGATGAAGAGGATCGACACCAGGTAGAACCGCACGTCGAACTTCATGCGGGCGTCGTCGAAGGCGTTGAAGCCGCACTCGTAGGCCGAGAGCTTCTCGGGGTCGGGGCGGGAATAGGCCACCACGAAGGGGGCGACCAGAAGGGCCACGCCGATGCCGAGGGAGACGGCGATGAAGATCACCAGCGGCAGATAGTCGGCGAGAAGTGCGGGCATGAAGCCTCCGATCCTGCAGCGAACCCGGGAGACGGGACGGGCGAGGAGCCTGCCAGCCTCGCCGTTCGGAAAAGAAGGGTTGCCGATCCCTGAACGAGAGGATCAGGCGGCCCGACGGCCCCGGACGGCGGTTCGGGCGAGGCTTATCGCAGCGCAATGACCGGCGCAAGACGGCAACGGGTCCCAAACCCGGCGCATCATCCCATGGTTTGAGGCCGTCGTGAGCATGCTTCCCCGTCCGATGCAGAGACGAGTGGCGGCGGGCGTGCCTGCGAAGCGGCCGGATGCCGCACATGCGAAGGGACGGTGGGGTCGACTCCCTCCCCGGTCTGCGCGGGGTTTCTGGCGCGTCCGCGCCCGCGCCCCCTCGACAGTAGGCCCCGGCAGGCTATGGTCCGCCCAACAAGGGAGGACGATGCGTCATGGCGAACTCGATTGATCTGAAGGGACGCATCGCCGTCGTGACCGGCGCTGCGCAGGGCATCGGCTTTGCCGTGGCCGAGCGGCTCGTGCAGTCCGGAGCGACGGTCGCGGTGTGGGACAGGGATGCGACGCTGGCGGCGGAAGCGGTGGCGCAGCTCGGTGGAGCCGGCAAGGCGCGGTCCTACACCGTCGAGCAGGCCGATGCGACCTCTGTTGCCGAGGCCGCCAGGCAGACCGAGGCCGACCTCGGCCGAATCGACGTCCTCGTCAACAATGCCGGCATTTCCGGCCCGACCATGCCGGTGGTCGACTACCCCGTCGACGAGTGGCGGCGCATCGTCGACATCGACCTCAACGGTGTCTTCTACTGCTGCAAGGCGGTGGTGCCCGGCATGGTTTCCCGCGGCTACGGCCGTATCGTCAACATCGCCTCGATTGCCGGCAAGGAAGGCAACCCCAACGCCGCAGCCTATTCCGCCGCGAAGGCCGGCGTCATCGCGCTCACGAAGTCGCTCGGCAAGGAGCTCTCGGGCCACGACATCGCCGTGAACTGCGTGACCCCGGCCGCCGCGAAGACGCGGATCTTCGACCAGATCAGCCAGCAGCACATCGACTACATGCTGTCCAAGATCCCGCGTGGGCGATTCCTCAAGGTGGAGGAGGCCGCCTCGATGATTGCCTGGCTCGTCTCCGCGGAGAATTCGTTCACCACGGGCGCCGTTTTCGACCTGTCCGGAGGGCGGGCGACCTACTGAGCCGTCAGGCGCGCAGTTCCGAGCTGCCACGGATCGGACTTGTCCGGTGTCGGCGCGGGGGCGGCCGGGCGCTGCTCGACGAGCAGCGGCTGCTCGAGACCCGCACGAACGTCCAGGATCGGCTCGAGCTGGTTGTAGAAGCAGGCGATCCGCTGCCACAGCGCCTTGGGCGCAAAGGGCTTGCGCAGCACGTGGACCACGTCGCGCTGCGCGGCCTTCTCGATCACGCCTCTCGTCGGGGCGCTCGTGACGACGATCACGGGGATGGCGGTCTCCGCCGAGCGGGTGGGATCGCGCAGCACCGAGAGCAGGTCGTAGGCGGAGAAGACCGGCAGGTTCCAGTCGAGCACGATCAGGCCGGGCTTGAATTGGGTGAGCCGCTGCAGCGCCTCTGCGCCGTCCGGCGCCTCGATGACGTGGCGGATGCCGACCGGCTCCAGCATGCCGCGGATGATGCGCCGCGCAAACGGACTGTCGTCCACGACGAGGACGGGCAGGTTCGGAAAGACCGGCGGCTTGTGCATGCGGGGCGACGTCCGGGCGTGACCCCTCCTCGTGCCACAACCGGGATTAGAAGCTTGATAGAAGTTTGCTTAAAATGCCACCGATGCGCGTATTCAGCTCCGGGGAGCGGCCGTGCACAGGCTGCGCACCACCTTTTCGCTCGCCACACGCCAAGGCTCCGACGTTACGCCGAAGGTGCGGGCGAACAGACCGGAATCGAGCTCGGAATTGGCAGGCCGGCGCGCGGGCGTCGGAAAATCCGCGGTCTCGATCGGCACGACGCGGGGGTGGCGGCCCGTGAAATCCGCCTGGACAGCGACGAGATGCTCGACGAAACCATGCCAGCTGGTGACGCCGCATCCTGCGAAATGAAACGTGCCGAAGGCCGGATCGGCGGAGTACGCCCGTTGCGCCGCCGCCAGCACGGCCCCGGCGAGGTTCGCCGTCGCGGTGGGACAGCCGAACTGGTCGGCGACGAAACGCAGCTCGTCGCGCTCGCGCGCAAGCCGCAAGACCGTCTTGACGATGTTGCCGCCGTGCACGCCGTAGACCCACGACGTGCGGATGATCACATGGCGTGGCTGCGCTTCCCGCAAGGCCGCCTCCCCCGCCGCCTTGCTCGCGCCGTAGACGCCGAGCGGTGCGATCGGGTCGTCCTCGCGATAGGCCCCGTGCTTGGACCCGTCAAAGACGTAGTCGGTGGAGACGTGGATGACGGGCACGCCGGCCGCGGCCGCCGCGCGGCCGAGTTGCCGCGGGCCTTCCTCATTGGCGCGAAAGGCGCCCTCGGGCTCGTTTTCGGCCGCGTCGACCTTGGTCCAGGCCGCCGCGTTGACGATGACCTTAGGATTATGCCTCGCGAGCGCCTCCGACACGGACGCAGCGTCCGCGATGTCGGCTTCGCCGTGCCGCAACCCGACCAGGGGAATGTCCCTGGTCGCCGCCAAGCCGGCCAGCTCAGTGCCGAGCTGACCGCCGGCCCCGAAGAGCAGGATCACGCCGACACTCCGAGCCGCTCGCCACGGTAAACGCCCGATCGGATGCGCTCCCACCAGGACCTGTGCCCGAGGTACCATTCGACCGTCTTGCGCAGCCCGCTCTCGAAGGTCTCCTGCGGCTCCCAGCCGAGCTCGCGCTTGATCTTGGACGCGTCGATCGCGTAGCGCAGGTCGTGGCCGGGCCGGTCCGCCACGTAGGTGATCAGGTTGGTTCGCGGACCTCCCGAGAGCGGTGGGGCCAGTTCGTCCACCAGCGCACAGACGGCTCGCACCACCTCGATATTGGTGCGTTCGCTGTTGCCGCCCACGTTGTAGCTCTCGCCGGGCACGCCGGTCTCGGCGATCAGGATGAGCGCACGGGCATGATCGTCCACGTAGAGCCAGTCGCGCACGTTCTCGCCCTTGCCGTAGACCGGCAGCGGCTTGCCCTCGAGCGCATTGAGGATCATCAGCGGGATCAACTTCTCCGGGAAATGGCACGGGCCGTAATTGTTCGAGCAATTGCTCGTGACGGTCGGCAGGCCATAGGTGTGGTGCCACGCCCGGACGAGGTGGTCCGAAGCGGCCTTGGAGGCCGAGTAGGGAGAATTGGGCTGGTAGGGCGTGTCCTCGGTGAACAACCCCTCGGCGCCCAGCGAGCCGAACACCTCATCCGTGGAGATGTGGTGGAAGCGAAACCCGGACCTCGCCTCCGGCGGCAGGTCCTTCCAATGGTCGAGCGCGGCGCGCAGAAGCGTGAAGGTGCCGTTCACGTTGGTCTCGATGAAGGCGCCGGGCGAATCGATGGAACGGTCCACGTGGCTCTCGGCCGCCAGGTGCATCACCACGTCCGGGCGGAACGTCTCGAAGGCCTTCCGCATCGCCGCGAGATCGCAGATGTCCGCCTGCAGGAAGGCGTAGCGCGGGTCGTTCGCCACCGAAGCGAGACTGTCGAGGTTGCCGGCATAGGTCAGCTTGTCCACCACGAGGACGCGATGCCCCGTCTCGCGGATCAGCCGCCGCACGACGGCCGAACCAATGAAGCCAGCCCCGCCCGTCACCAGAAATCTTTTCTCGCTCATGTGTCCTCGTCACGTCCCGCCGCGCCGGGCGCCAACATTCCAGATCGAAGCCGTCTTGAACAGCCAAAATAGGATTAGCCTTATTGCGTGAAGGTCGAATAGCTTGTTGACGGAGCATTTTCGATCAAAGTTTTAACATTATCCGTCTTCTCAAATCCTCCTCGAACAGCCTCGTCTTTGGCGTTGCAGCACGCCAAAATCTCGCCAACGTCAGCGCGACCGTCTACTGGCGGGTCAAAATGGGGGTCGAGCCGAGGGGACTCTTGAGGCATTCTCGGGCATCGAGGAAAGGACACTTCACGACATGGCAAAGTTCAGCGCCGAGAATGCAGGTCTGCCCGGGGTGACCCTGGTCAGGCCGACCCGCGTCGGCGACCAGCGTGGCTATTTCATCGAGACCTATTCGCGCCCCGCCTATGCCGAGTTCGGCATCGACACGGAGTTCGTTCAGGACAACCAATCCCTGTCGGCCACGCCCGGCACGCTGCGCGGGCTGCACTTCCAGCGCCCTCCATTCGCCCAGGCCAAGCTCGTCCGCGTGCTGCGTGGATCGATCTTCGACGTTGCCGTCGACATCCGCGTGGGTTCGCCGACCTACGGACACTGGTGCGGAAAGCGGCTGACCAGCGAGGGATGCGAGCAGCTCTTCGTGCCCCGCGGCTTCGCGCACGGCTTCGTCACGCTCGAGCCCAACACCGAGGTGGCCTACAAGGTCGACAGCGTCTATTCCCAGGAGCATGACGGGGGTATCGCCTGGAATGACCCCACGGTGGCCATCGAATGGCCCTGGACGGGCGAGATGATCCTCTCCGCCAAGGACAAGGTTCTGCCGCGCCTCGACGATTTCCGCTCTCCCTTCGAGGTCGCCTGACCTCCCCTTCCCGGCCAGCCCGCGGGCCGGCCCGGCATGCAAGGACGACATCCCTATGAACCGCAGAGGCATCATCCTGGCCGGAGGCTCCGGCACGCGCCTTCACCCGCTGACGCTGGTGACGTCGAAGCAGCTCCTGCCCGTCTACGACAAGCCGATGATCTATTATCCCCTGGCCACGCTGATGCTGGCTGGCGTGCGCGACGTGCTCATCATCACCACGCCCCACGACCAGGCGAACTTCGTCACGCTGCTGGGCGACGGAAGCCAGTGGGGCATCTCGATCCAGTACGCCGTTCAGCCGAGCCCGGACGGCCTCGCCCAGGCCTTCGTCATCGGCGAGCGTTTCATCGACGGACACCCGTCCTGCCTCGTCCTGGGCGACAACCTGATCTATGGGCACGGACTCACCCGCGCGCTTCAATCCGCGCAGACGCGGACGAACGGGGCGAGCGTCTTCGCCTATCGCGTCGAGGATCCCGAGCGCTACGGCGTCGTCGCCTTCGACGAGAACGGCCGCGCGACGTCGATCGAGGAGAAACCGGCCAAGCCCAAGTCGACCTGGGCCGTGATCGGGCTCTATTTCTACGACGAGCAGGTTGTCGAGATCGCCAAGGGTCTTAAGCCCTCGCCACGCGGCGAGTACGAGATCACGGACCTGAACAACGTCTACCTCGAGCGAGGCCAGCTTCAGGTCGAACAGCTTGGGCGCGGTTTCGCCTGGTTCGACACAGGCACCCATGACGCCTTGCTCGAGGCCGGCGAGTTCGTCCGCGTGCTGCAGAGCCGACAGGGCCAGTTGATCGCCTCTCCCGAGGAGATCGCCTTCCGCCAGCGCTGGATCAGCCGTGAGGACCTGGTCCGGGCCGGCGAGAAGCTCAGCAAGACCAAGTACGGGCGCTCGCTGCTGTTGACCGCCGAGGAACCCCAGCGCCTCTAGCCAACTCTCCATGCTTGCTGGCGTTTCAGCCAGCAATCCGTCGTTCAGTGGTAGGCCACGGTTGGCGAGCCGAAGAGCCAGCATCCCGCACCCGTGGCGTCGAGCGCTCCGATGCGGCGCACGCCGCGGCGGTGGAAGGGTTGCAGATCTCCGCTCTCGCCCGCGAGGCGCCAGGGTGCGAGGATGGCGCAGTCGGAGATCGCGGCGAGCACTTCTCCCAGCATCGCCTCGTCCGGCGGCCGCGTGCTCATGATGACCGCGTCATAGGCAAAGCTCAGCGCGTCGAGCACCACCGCCAGCGGGTGGGGTCGCAGCACCAGCCTGTCTGGATCGCCCGCGCCGGTTCCGATGACGGAGAGCCGGCCGCCTGCTGGCCGGACCGCCTGCGCCAGCGGGATGCGACCGTCCAGCACATCGAGCAGGCCTGCGCCAGCCTGGCCCTCGGGCGAGGCGGCGTCGAGCAGCAGGCAACGCCATGTCCGCGACAGCTCGTCCGCAAGGAGCCCGGAGGCCGATTCCGATGCGGCCCCGCTGACCACGATGCGCGCTCCCCGGCCGAGGGGCAAAGTCTCGGCGACGATGAAATCGGTCAAGGTGGTGACGTCCCCGACCGTCCAAGGCGCAGCGTCGAATTTGGACCGGTCCGCTGCCGGCATGGCCCGGTAGCCGGGGTCGACGACGCCGCCCGCCATACGCACACTCTTGGCGGGCGGCGCCATCAGCGCGAAAGCCCGCCAGGCAGGCTCCACGCGACCGACATCGTGGGGGTGGACGTCCGGCTCAGGCGCGCATTCTTGGCAGCGCTCGCGCCGGTGGTCAGCAGGGCAGCCGCGGCGGCCGCGCCGAAGACCAGACCGAGCGAAAGGCCGAAGAGACGTGCGGTGCTGCGGCTGCGCACCCGCGCGGCGGCCACGCGGCCCAGCGGGACTTCCGGATCTCGCTCGGCCGACGGCCTGAACAGGCGAAGAAGGTGGTCCGCCCCGCCGACGCCGAGCTGGACGGCCACGTGCAAAGGCACGAAGGCGATCAGAAAGAGCGTCGCCGTCAGATGCAGCCGGCCGATCCCCGTTCCGCCGCCCAGCACCAGCAGCACGGCGCAGACGGTCTCAACCGCGACCAGGGCGACGAATGCCTGCCGCACCAGCGTGTCGGCCCGACGCCAACTCAGCGAAGCCCCCTGGCCCCGGCGCGCCGCGGGCCAGCGCCGCTGCTTCTCTTCGCGCAACCGGGACGCCAGCATGAGCAGCGCGCCGACGAGAAGCGCGCACGAGACGAGATGCGCGGCCAGGGCCACCCCGTCGACGCCGACCGCAGGCCGGTCGAGCAGGCCTGAGCGGATGGCCACCCTGAGACCCGTGAGCACGGTGGCGAGGAGGACGAGAGCCGTGCCCCAGTAGACGAGGATCATCGTCGCAGGCGCGGTCGGCTTCTTCGGCGTCAGCATGTCCACTCCCTTCGTGTCGCCTTGAGCGTGGCGCCTTGGGCGGCGGCCTGGCGGAATCGCTTGGTTGGCGAGCCTTCTTGAGCGCGACACTGATAAGCGCTGGCTTGCTGTCTCGCGCTGAACGGCGCGGTCAGGCTCCGTTCAGTTTGGCGGTGATAACGTTGCCGACGTGACAGGCCGTCGTATTCCGGTCCATTTCGCCTTGTCGAGAGACGGTGCTACGCGGCCGCGTTGCTTGCAGCCCAACTTTGCAACCCTGCTTGGATCCCCCGTCGATGCCGCAAAGCCTCGGGCCGAGACTGGCCGTGATCGCCGCCATGCTGGCCGGCGGCCTGAGCCTTTCCACGGCTGCCCGGGCCGAGAATGGCCCTGAAGGCCCGACGGGCTCGATCGGACGGGACAGCCAGGCGCGCTCGCAGCAGGACCGAGACGCTGAACCGTCGTCCCCGCGTGTCGGTCAGCCGGATTTTGCATCACGCCCGGGCCGCTCTCCTCCGGACCCTGACCAGGACCTCGCGCGCGCGGCCATGGCGCGCGGCCAGGTTGTGCCGCTCGATCGGGTGTTGCGAAAGGCCGCGGATTTCGTTCCGGGGGATATGCTCGACGTGAGGTTGCGCAGCACGCGCGAAGGGTCTTGGATCTACGAGATCCGCATGTTGTCCTCCGACGGGCGCATTCGCGTGGTGGTGATCGACGCGGCCCGAAACGATGTGATCGAGGTGAGACGCCCCTGATGCGAGTCCTGATCGTCGAAGACGACCGGCAGATCGCCGCCGAAGTCGCGCATGCGCTGGAAGGCGCCGGCTACGTGGCCGAGCAGTCCCATGACGGCGAGGATGCCTGGTTCCGCGCGGAGACGCAGGCCTTCGACGCGATCGTGCTCGACCTCGGCCTGCCACAGCTCGACGGATTGTCGGTCCTCAAGCGCCTGCGCGCGGCGGATGTCTCGACGCCGGTGCTCATCCTCACGGCCCGGGGCAGCTGGATGGAGCGGGTCGACGGCATCGATGCCGGCGCCGACGACTACCTCACCAAGCCCTTCCACACGGAGGAATTGCTGGCGCGGCTCGGGGCCGTGCTGCGCCGCCTCGCCGGACGCGACACGCCCGTGCTCAAGGCCGGGCAGATCACAATCGACACGCGCCGCATGCGCGTCGTGGTCGATGGAAAGCCCGTCCCGCTCTCGCCGCTCGAGTACAGGCTCCTGCGCTATCTCGTGCACAACTCGAACAGGATGGTCTCCAAGGCCGAGCTCGCGGAGCACGTCTATTCCGACGATACTGAGCCCGACAGCAACACGCTGGAAGTCGTCGTCGGCCGCATCCGGCGCAAGATGGGCGCGGATCTCGTGCGCACCCAGCGCGGCTTCGGCTACATCGTCGAGGGCTGAAGGCGGACCCCATGATCCTCGGCTCCATTCGCGCCCGGCTGATGGCGCTGGCCGTAGGAGGGATCCTGGCGACGCTGGGCATCGCCGGGGTCACGCTGACCTACGTGTTCCGCAACCACATGGAAACGCGCGCGGCGCAGGAGCTCAACCTGCGCCTGCTCGAAGTCGTCGCGGCTTTGGCCGACGAGGACAAGGACGGCAAGCTCGCGGTGAAGCCGCTCGGCGATCCCCGCTACGACCAGCCCTACAGCGGCCTCTACTGGCAGGTCTGGGAGGAGGGAGCTCCCGTCCTGCGGTCCCGCTCCCTCTGGGATAGAGAGATCCCGGTCGATCCCGACGCCCCGGTCGCCGCAGGCCAGCTGCGCTACGGGCCCAACAAGAGCCGGCTCTTCGCAGCCGACCGCGAGGTGACGCTGGAAAACACGGACAGGCCGCACCGCGTCATCGTCTCCATGGCCGTCGACTACCGGGAGATCGAACGGGCATGGCGCGCCTTCACGGGCGAGGTCTCGCGCGTGCTGCTGCTCATCGGCGCCGTGCTGGTGGTCTGGGCCTGGCTGCAGACGAGCCTGGGCATCAGCCCGCTGCGCCGCCTGCAGGAGGAGATCGAGCTCGTGCGCCACGGCCGCTCGCGCCGGATCGGCCGCGCCGTGCCGGCCGAGGTGAACGGCGTGGTGACGGAACTGAACGACCTGCTCGACCACCAGGAGCAGGCAGGCGCCAAGGCGAAGGAGCGGGCCGGGGCCCTCGCCCACGGCCTCAAGACGCCGCTCACCGTGCTGATGGGGCAGGTCCGCAAGCTCGAGGATGCCGGCCAGCACGAGAGCGCCGCGGTCCTGCGCGAGCAGCTCGGCTCCATGAAGGACCACATCGACCGCGAGCTCGCCCGCGCCCGCATCAGCGGCCCCGCGGCGCCTGGCGTGGTGCAGACGGACGTCGATAGCCTCGTCGAGCGCATCACGCAGTTGATGCGCCACATGCCGCGGGGCGAGGAGATCGCCTGGACTGTCGACATGCCGCCCGGGCTGGCCATCATGGCCGACGGCTCCGACCTCGGCGAGATCCTGGGCAACCTGCTCGACAACGCGCGGAAATGGGCCAAGGGCCGTGTCCGCGTCATGGGCCGTCTCGTCGAGGGGCGGATCGTCATGGCCGTGGAGGATGATGGTCCGGGCATCCCCTCGGCCGAACGCGACAGGGTCCTGCTGCCCGGCGAGCGCGCCGTCAGCAGCGCCGAGGCCCGGCATGTCGAGGGATCGGGCCTCGGCCTCTCCATCGTTTCGCGGATCCTCAGCGAATACGAGACGACGCTCGTCCTGGAGCAGAGTACTTGGGGCGGTTGTCGCGCCAGCTTCGCCCTCCCCGGCTGGATCGAGGCGCCCCGCGACACCGCCGCCAAGTGGAGTCCCCAGCCCAGAATGGCCGGGCCGAAGCTCGCCGCGAACAGATGACGCTTGTCGGGCATTGCTGAAGGATGCGCGCTACTCCTTCGCGACCTCGGTCTCGGGCCTGTCCTCTCCATCGGCGTGCTCGGCATGCCAGCGGCCCTTCTCGTCCTCGAAGGAGATCTCCTCGTCGGGGCCCGGCTCGCGCTGCTCGGCGGCGGCGCGGCGCGCGGCCTCGGCGGCGTCCTCGTGGGTCGCGAAGGTCTCGGAAAAGCTCTCGCCGACGCGGTAGGCCCAGCCGCCGTCATGTTCCACGATCTCGTAAGTCACCTTCGCCATGGCTCTCTCCTGGTTGTCGACCGGCGTCAACGCGTGAAGGCCCGCCTTGGTCGCAGCCGTCCGCCGAATTCGCGGCGGCTCCGCTCCCGCTGGACTCGCCGCCTCGCAGGATCGAGGCTGCAGCTGTCGGCAACCGCCCCTCCTGCGCGTCCTTGCCAAAGGACGCCCCGAGGGTCCGTGGGAGGGACGACGCCATGACCAAGGTTCACGTGCTGCTGGGCACCCGCAAGGGCGCCTTCATCCTCGACAGCGACGAGGCCCGCGCCGATTGGCGGCTGCGCGGCCCCTTTTGCGAGACCTCGCCCATGAACCATGTCGTCGGCGACCCGAAGACGGGGACGATCTATGCCGGCGGCGGAAACGAGTGGTTCGGCCCGGCCGTCTGGCGCACCCACGATCTCGGCGAGACCTGGACGCATGCGCGCGACGGCCTCGCCTACCCCGCGGGCGAGACGCCGGTGAAAGCGGTCTGGAGCCTCGCGCCACGCGACGGCGCGCTTCATGTCGGCGTCGAGCCTGCAGGCCTGTTCCGCAGCGCCGATGGCGGCGACAGTTTCGAGCCGGTCCCCGGATTGCGGCAGCACCCCTCCCGTCCGGAATGGCAGGCCGGCGCAGGCGGCCTGATCCTGCACTCCATGGCCTTCGACCCAGCCGACGAGAACAGGATGTGGGTGGCGATCTCGGCCGCGGGCGTGTTCCACACGCAGGATGGCGGGCGAAGCTGGGAGGCCCGGAACCGCGGGACGCGCTGCGACTTCATGCCGGAAGACCAGCGCTATCCCGAGTTCGGGCAATGCGTGCACTGCATCGTCATGGCGCCAGGCAAGTCGGGCCGGCTCTACCAGCAGAACCATTGCGGCATGTATCGCAGCGACGATGGCGGGCGGGAATGGGCAAGCATCGAGCAGGGCCTGCCCTCCAGCTTCGGCTTCCCCGCCGCCGCCCATCCCCGCGACGAGGACACGCTCTACCTCGTGCCGCTCAACGGCGACATCGCCGGCCGCTTCATGCCCGAGGGAAAGGCCGCGGTCTGGCGCACGCGCGACGGCGGCCGGAGCTGGCAGGCCCTGCGCAACGGGCTGCCGCAGGAGAACGCCTATCTCGGCGTGCTGCGGCAAGCTCTCGCGACGGACACGCTCGACACAGCCGGCGTCTATTTCGGCACCACGTCGGGCGAACTCTATGCCAGCGCCGACGAGGGCGAGACCTGGTCGCGCATCGCCAACCACCTTCCCGCCATTCTCTCGGTCGAGACCCTGGTCCTGTCATGAGCCAGGCCACGGAGCCGGAGACCGAGGCAGGCGTCGCGCCCATACGGGTGCGATTGCCGCCTCTCGTCTCCACGCTCTTCCCGGCCGTGCCGCGCCTGCTCCACGTCCGCGGCCGGACCGTGTCGGAGGTGATCGACGCGCTGGATGCCGAATGGCCGGGCCTGCGCGACTGCTTCTGCGACAGCCGGCCGGCGATCCGCCGCCACATCAACGTCTTCGTCGCCGGCAGGCGCGTCGGGCTCGACCACCCGCTCGAGCCCGGGTGCGAGGTCGCCATCCTCACCGCGATAAGCGGGGGATAGACGCTAGGAGGAGCTGGGCCCCTTGCGGGCGGGCCGTCGCGCGGTGAAGGATCGCTTCGGAACCTGGATGCGTCGATGTCCCCTCCCCTCGCCCACAGGCTGGCCACGCCGGCGGACGAACCTGCGCTCGCCGCGCTCATGCAGGCCGCCATCTCGGAGCTGCAGAAGCCTTTCCTCACGCCCGAGCAGATCGACTCGAGCCGCACCGTCATGGGGCTGGATACACAGCTTATCGCGGACGGCACCTATTTCGTGGTCACGGCGGGCGAGGAACTGGCGGGCTGCGGCGGCTGGAGCCGCCGCGCCACGCTCTATGGCGGCAACCAGTCGCCCGGGCGCGACGCGGCCCTGCTCGTGCCGGGCCGCGATGCCGCGCGCATCAGGGCGATGTATACGCACCCGAGCCATGTCCGGCGCGGCGTCGGGCGGCTCATCCTGTCCCTCTGCGAGGATGCCGCCCGTGCCGAGGGCTTCACCACCGCCGAACTGATGGCCACCATGGCTGGCGTGCCGCTCTACCGTGCCTGCGGCTATGGGGACGTCGAGCCCGTCGAGGACGCCCGCGGGGGCGCGGCCGTGCCTCTGATGCGGATGCGGAAGGCGCTCTAGGCGGCGCTGTGCCGGTCAGCGCCCGGCGAGGCCGTAGACCCGCGTGGCGGTGTCGCGATAAAGCGCACGCTGCTCCGCCTCGCTGGCTCCAGAGATCACCTCGTCGAGGATCGAGACCCATTCGGGATAGTGGTGGGTGAGGTTGGAGACGGTCCAGTCACTGCCATACATGCAGCGGTCGAAGCCGAAGCACTCGATGGCGCGGGCGACGTAGGGCTTCACCTGCTCGCGCGTCCAGGTCTGGTGGTCGGCCTCGGTCACCACGCCGGAGATCTTGCAGACGACGTTGGGCAGGGAGGCGAGTTCCTTGATCTGGTCCCACCAGGGCTGCTTCAGCCCGTTCCTGATGTCGGGCTTGCCGATATGGTCGAGCACGAAGCTCACCTCCGGGCAGCGCCGCACGAGCTCGATGGCGTAGGTCATGGCCCAGTGCTTGACGCAGATGTCGAAGGTGAGCCCATGCCTGGGCAGCAGCTTCACCGCCGCGATGAAGTCCGGCGCGATCGAGAAGGACGGATCGCGCTCCGTCTCGATGAGCCGGCGGATGCCAACGAGGTTCCGGTTTGCCTTGAGCGCGACCAGGTCGGCCTCGATGGCGGGACCCTTTTCCATCGGCGCATGGGCGATGATTCCGGCAAGCCGCTTGTCCGCGTCGGCCATGGCCTGGATGTAGGCGGCCTCCTGCTGGTGCAGGCCGGGGTCGATGGCGACCTCGGCGAAGACGAGCTTCTCGATCTGCACGGGGCCGCGGGCTTCGTCGAAATCCGCCATCTCATGCGTGCGCGCGATCTTCGGCACGTTCTTCAGCCAGCCATAGGTGAAGCGCTCGAGATTGTAGAGGTGAACGTGGCTGTCGATGATCGGGAAGGCGGGCATGTTTCTCTCCGGATCTTTTTTCGTTGAAGGCAGGGCCTTGCGACCGGATCAGGCGGTCGCGGCGGCGTGGCGGTCGACCACGCGCTGCAGCATCGGCACGTAATCCGCGAATGTCTTCGTGTTCATCCCCGCGACCTTGCCGGCCTCGTCCCACAGCCGCACGCGCACGGCCTCGCGGAAGAAGGGGTTGGCGCGGAAAGCGGCGACCTCGTCGGGGCTCATCGGCCCACCCTGCAGCGCCAGCGTGTGGCGCGAGGCGGGCGAGAGCTTCGCGTCGTAGCTCGGGTCCGTGGCGCAGAGGAAGCGCTTGGCCGCCACGTGGAGGCGCACGCACTCGACGATCAGCGGCGGGAAGAACGGGGCCAGCAAGTCCCCTCCGGCGTCGTCGTGGTGCTTGTCCTCGGTATCGTCGGGCGTATAGGCGCCGAACTCGCTGGTGAAGTGCCCGATGTCGTGCAACAGGGCAGCCGCCACGAGGTCCTCCGGCGCACCCTCCTGCTCGGCGAACCAGGCACCCTGCAGCATGTGCTCGGCCATGGAGACGGGCTCGCCGAGATATTCCTCCGCCCCGCGCCGGGCGAAAATGTCGGCGATGAACGGCACGATGGTCTTGTCGTCGAGTATCCTCACGCGCGGGCTCCCCGGCTGGCCTCGATGGCGGCGAGGCGCGACAGCAGGCCGTCCTTGTCGGCGTAGCAGCCCTGGAGCCAGCGCTGGCCAGAGCCGGAGAAGGCCTTCCGGGCGTGCAGGACGCGGGTATTGTCGACGATGAAGAGCTCGCCCGGGGCGAGCTTGAAGGTCACCTCCATCGTGGGATCCTCCAGGATCTCCGCGAAGCGCCGGTAGGCGCGGTAGTAGGCGGCCATGTCGGCATAGGGCACGTCGACGAAGGGCGCAGCAGATCGATTGTTGAAGCGGATGGCGATCATCTCGCCATCCGGTCCGAGCTCGATCAGGGGGCGCTTGGCGGTGAGCCGCACTCCCGAGGAGCCCGCATATTCGAACCGGGCGGGATGGCGCGTCAGCAGGTCGAAGCCGGAGGGATCCTCCTGCTGCAGCCGACGGGCGGCCAGGAAGCCGTCGACCACGACGGAATCACCGCCCTCCACCGAGTTCTCCAGACAGCTGAGGATCTGCAGCGTCGGCACGGGATCGCGGTAGGGATTGTCCGTGTGGGCCTGCAGGCCGAGATTCGTGTAGGCGAGGTTGTTGGGATTGACCTCCGCCCGCACCTCGAACCAGCGGCCATAATTCGTCTCGCGGACATAGCCGAACAGCGCGGCCACGTCGCAGAGGCTGCCGGAGGAGCGGGGCACGTCGCGCAGGACAGCGAAGCCGTAGCGGCGGACGGCGGCCAGCCACTCCGCGAGAGCATCCTCGTCGGACGAGATGGCCGGGTAGGACCCGGTCGGCGCATGCGCCTGGAGAGCCCCGTCCCACAGGGTGACCCCAGGCCCGGTCCAGCCCGGCCGCTGCGGCGCCTCCCGATCATAGATCCGCCCACGCAACCAGGCAGTGGGGTACGTCGCCTCGTGCGCCCGCGGGGCGAAGGCAAGCCTGAGGCCCTCTCCCGTCACCTGCGCTTCGGCGACGCGGGTTGCCGGGTCGATGTCGAGGACGGTGATCAGCCGCTGGCCGTTGCCGGGGCTGCGCGTCGTGGCGTCGAGCGCATTGTCTCGAAGCCAGATCGCGTGGAAGCGCGCCCGCAGACCGTCGCTCCAGACGAGCTCCACGGCTTCGCCACCATCGAGGAGGGCGGCGGAGGCGAGGACGGGCTCCCGCATCGGGGGTGGGGTGAGGGACGAGGCTGCCGACATGGCTCGCTCCGTTCGAGTGAAGAGGGCGGCAGTCTTGCGCGCAAGCGGGTCCGTGGCAAACGCTCAGGAAGCGGCCTGCACGTTTTCCGCGCCGCCGCTGTGGCGCAGCTCACAGCCGATGCAGGTCCCCGGGCGGAAGCTCCGGGGGAGCCGTCCGCAAGGGCTGCTCGCTGCCCGCACTTCAGGCCCTCCCCAAGCGGAGGGCCTTTTTTTTTGCCTCGCCGCGGCGGCGAGGCCGCCCGGGCGCCGGACGATTTTTCGAGCCTTTTTCACCTTGTGGCCCAGCTCACAGCGGCAAGTCCCGGTCGGCGGCAATCTCCACTCATCGCCACGGGGCATCGACCACCAGGCGGTGACCCGAAGCCACACCAACCAACCGATGGAGACCACCTATGAGCGACTTCAACCAGGGTTCCCAGAACGTCAACCTCGTCGTCGGCAACGGCGCGTTCAACAGCATCGACGGCGACGTCAAGGCTTACGCCTCGCAGGACGTGGGCAGCTCCCACGAGGGCTTCGGCTCGTCCTTCCCCTTCGGCGACACGAACCTCGGCTCGCAGAACGTGAACCTGATCGCCGCGAACGGCGTCGGCAACCACATCGACGGCGACGTCAAGGCCTATGCCTCGCAGGACATCGGCTCGGGCCACGAGGGCTTCGGCGGGTTCTTCCCCTTCGCCGGCGGCGACGTGAACCAGGGCGCCCAGGGCGTCAACCTCGTCGCGGCGAACGGTCTCGCCAACGATGTCGGCGGCGGGATCCGCGCCGAGGCGACCCAGGACGTCGGCTCGGGCCACGAGGGGCTCGGCGGGTTCTTCCCCTTCTCCGGAGGTGACGTGAACGTCGGCCAGCAGAACCTCAACCTGATCGCCGGGAATGGCGCCTTCAACAGCATCGACGGCGACGTCAAGGCGACCGCCCACCAGGACATCGGCAGCTTCCACGCCGACGGCCTGATCCCGATCGAGTTCCTCCCCCACTGATCCCCTGCCCTCCAGCCCGACGGCAGCCGCCTCCCGCAAGGGGGGCGGCTTGCCGCGCTGGCGCGCTCACCGCCATTGCGAGCGCCGTAGCATTCCGGTCCGTCCCCCTGGGGTGACCTGGATTTCGTCATCGCTGCGCTCCTCGCAACGGCGAGGCGGCGCTCCGATCAATCCGCCTCATTGCTCCATTGCGCTTTCAAATTTCCCGAAGCGCGGGCGTTTCGGCATCGTGGCGGCACGATTTCCCGGCTTATTCCACGAGGTCCCGCATGTCCGCCGCGCCGCGCCCCGCCAGCATGCCCAACGAGCTCCTGCGCCTGCAGACCATGCATAACGGCCAGAAGGTCGTGCCGACATTCTCGGCGGCGGAGATGACGCGCCGGCAGGACGGGCTGCGCAAGCTGCTCGCCGAGTCCGACCTCGATGCGGCGGTGCTGACCAGCTACCACAACATCAACTACTACTCGGACTTCCTGTTCTGTTACTTCGGCCGCCGCTACGCCTTCGTGGTGACGCCCAAGCGCGCCGTCTCCATCTCCGCCGGCATCGATGCCGGCCAGCCCTGGCGGCGCACCTTCGGCGACAACGTCACCTATACGGACTGGCGGCGCGACAACTACTTCCATGCGCTGCAGCAGGAGCTGAAGGGCTGCCGCCGGGTCGGCATCGAGTTCGACCACGTGAACCTCGACTTCCACCGCCTGCTGCAGGAGAGCTTCCCTGGCGTCGAGTTCGTCGACATCGCGCAGAAAACGATGTGGATGCGCACCGTCAAGTCGGCCGAGGAGATCGCGCTGATCCGCCAGGGCGCGCGCATCGCCGACCTCGGCGGTTCCGCGGTGGCCAACGCCGTGCGCGAGGGCATCGGCGAGCACGAGGTGGCCTTGGCGGGCACGCAGGCCATGGTGCGCGAGATCGCCCGCACCTTCCCCCATGCCGAGCTGATGGATACCTGGGTGTGGTTCCAGTCGGGCATCAACACGGACGGCGCGCACAATCCCGTCACGTCGAGGAGGGTGCAGAAGGGCGACATTCTTTCGCTCAACTGCTTCCCGATGATCGCCGGCTACTACACGGCGCTCGAGCGCACGCTCTTCCTCGACCATTGCTCGGACGCGCACCTGCGCATCTGGGAGATCAATTGCGAGGTGCACCGGCGCGGCCTGCAGCTCCTGCGCCCCGGCGCGCGCTGCGGCGACGTGGCTGCGGAGCTCAACGAGATCTACCGGAGCTACGGGCTGCTCGGGTACCGGTCCTTCGGCTACGGCCACTCCTTCGGCGTGCTGAGCCACTATTATGGCCGCGAGGCGGGCGTGGAGCTGCGCGAGGACATCGACACCATCCTGCAGCCCGGCATGGTCGTGTCCATGGAGCCCATGCTCTCCATCCCCGAGGGCGAGCCCGGCGCGGGCGGTTACCGCGAGCACGACATCCTCGTGATGACGGAGACGGGCGCCGAGAACATCACCGGCTTCCCCTACGGCCCCGCCCACAACATCCTGCGCAGCTGAGGCGTCGCATCGCGACACGGGAAGGACGCCTCGCCATGGGCGACGTGGCCAGATTCGTGCATGCTGGGGGAGGTCCGTTCCCGAACCTCCGGCGACACGCCATGCGCAGCATCCCCACCGACCTCCTGCGGGCCTTCGTGGCCGTGATCGACCTCAAGGGGTATACGCGGGCCGGCGAGCAGCTCGGCCGCTCGCAGCCTGCCGTCAGCCTGCAAATGAAACGCCTGCAGGACGCGCTCGGCGTGCAGCTGTTCGAGCGCGAGGGCGGCGGCACCCAGCTCACCGAGGCCGGCGAGATGGTGGCGAGCTACGCGCGGCGCATCCTCGCCCTCAACGACGAGATGGTCCTGCGCGTCACTGGCCGCACGGCTCGGGGCCGCCTGCGCATCGGCATCCCCAACGACTATGCCGACCATTTCATGCCGCGGCTCATGGAGGGCTTCGCCCAGGAGCACGCCGAGGTGAGCCTCGACGTGGTCTGCGACGTCTCCCACGAATTGCTTCGCGGGCTGCGCCAGGGCCTGTTCGACGTGGTCGTGGCCATGACGGTCGACGGCGCGGCCGAGGGCGCGCTGCTCTCCTGGCGCGAGAGCCTTTCTTGGGTGGGCGCGCCGGGCGAACCGAACGCCGACGATGGCGGGCGCGTCCGCCTCGCCTGCTACCCGGAAGGCTGCGTCTACCGCCGCAACATGCTCTCGGCCCTGCAGCGCGAGGGCCGTGACTTCGAGATCGTCTATACGAGCCCGAGCCTCGCCGGCATCGAGGCGGCCGTGGCCTCGGGCTTCGGCCTCACCGTTCTCTCGGAGCGCCTGATCCCGCCCCGCCTCGCGCGCGCCGCCGCGCCCGGCCTGCCGCGCCTCTCCGACGTCCATGTCGGCCTCTACGTCAATCCCGAGGCCCGAGGCGGCCTCGCCGAGACGCTGGCTGCCCGCTTCGCAGACGTGTTTTCGGTGAGCCGCCCTGCGGTGGCCTGACACGCCCTACCTCGCACCCACGTTCGCCATCACCGAGCCATGGCTCTTGATGGTGCGCATGGTGAGCGTGGTCGTGAAGCGTTTCACGCCGGGGATGCGCCAGAGTTCGTGGCGCAGGAAGTCGTCGAGTGCCGTCAGGTCCCGCGTCATCAGCTTCAGCACGTAGTCGGCCTCGCCCACCGTGGCGTGGCACTCGAGCACGAGGGGATGAGCCATCACCGCCCGTTCGAAGGCCTCGTGCTGCTCGAAGGCGATCGTGATGTTGGCAAAGGCGAGGATCCCCGCCCCCAGCGACGCGGGATCGATGACCGCCTGGTAGCCCTGGATGACCCCAGCGTCCTCCAGCGCCTGCACGCGCTTCCAGCACGGAGACTTGGAGAGACCCACACGGTCGCCGAGTTCGGCGAAGGAGAGCCGTCCGTCCTCCTCCAAGGTCGTGAGGATGGCGCGATCGATGCGGTCCAGGGGAGGTCGTTCCATGAAGATGGCTTTCAATCGTCCATTTGTTTCAACAAACATACCTCATCGAAGCACGATGAAACAATGTTTCCCGCGTTTCGTCCCACACTGCCGGTCCCGCTTCCCGCCAGGAGATCCCCCGATGGACCGCGACAAGTTCAACCGGCTAATGAAGGGCACGGGCACGCTCGACTACGAGCTCTACCTCGACACGCCCCGCCTTCTCTCCTGCCAGAAGGAGCCGGACGCCTTCGTCAACCGCGACGAGCTGCAGTTCCAGATCGTCCACCAGGTCGAGGAGCTCTGGATGAAGCTCATCGGCGCCACGCTGCTCGACGTCGACGACTACCTGCAGGCGGGCGAGGCGCACCGGGTCGTGACGCTGCTGCGCCGCTGCCACATGCTGCTGCGGCTGATGACCCAGCAGATCGAGCTGCTCGAGACCATGTCGCCCAAGGAATACCAGGAGATCCGGCTGCAGCTCGGCAATGGCAGCGGCCAGGAATCCCCGGGCTTCCGGGTGCTCCTGCAGATGCCCCCGCTGCTCTGGGACAGCTACGAGGCGCGCTACCTCATCGCTGCCGGCCGCACGGTCCACTCGATCTACGACGAGACCTATGCGCACGACGACGCCTATGTCATCGCCGAGGCGCTGATGGAGTTCGACGAGCTGTTCCAGAAGTTCCGGATGAACCACCTCTACCTCATCCACCGCACGATCGGCATGGGCGCGGCCTCCTTGAAGGGCCGCCCGGTGGAGCTGCTTCAAAACGGCGTGCGCCACCGCTTCTTCCCGGCCCTGTGGGAGGTGCGCAGCCAGATGACCGACGCCTGGGGCCACTCCTATGGCCGCGTCCGCGAGAGCCTCGGCGGCGCTCATCCCGCGGGCTGACGCGGCAGGCCGCCGCGGGGCCTGGCCTTGACAGGCCCCCGCGCCGGACTATTTTATATTTAAAATATCTCTCCGACTCGGAGACGACCCCATGCGCATCGTCTGCATCGGCGGAGGCCCGGCGGGCCTCTATTTCGCGCTCCTGATGAAGAAGGCGAACCCCGCCCACGACATCACCGTCGTGGAGCGCAACAAGCCCTACGACACGTTCGGCTGGGGCGTCGTGTTCTCGGATGCGACCATGGAGACCATGCGGGCCTGCGACCCGCAGACGGCCGCCGCCATCGAGACCGCCTTCAACCACTGGGACGACATCGAGGTCTGGATCAAGGGCCGGCGCATGCGCACCTCCGGCCACGGCTTCGTGGGCATCGGGCGCAAGAAGCTGCTCAACATCCTGCAGGAGCGCTGCGAGGAACTCGGTGTCGAACTCGTCTTCGAGCACGAGGCCGACGGCGACGCTGACTATCCCGATGCGGACCTGATCATTGCCTCGGACGGCGTGAATTCGCGCATCCGCATGGCCCATGCCGAAAAGTTCGAGCCCGACATCCTCATGCGGCCCAACCGCTACATCTGGCTCGGCACGAACAAGTCCTACGACGCCTTCACCTTCGACTTCCGCAAGACGGAGCACGGCTGGTTCCAGGCGCATATTTACAAGTTCGACGAGAACACCTCGACCTTCATCGTCGAGACGACCGAGGACACGTTCCAGGCCCACGATCTCGGCGCGCTGGACCAGGACCAGTCCATCGCCTTCTGCGAGAACCTCTTCTCCGAGGTGCTGGATGGCGCGAAGCTGATGACGAATGCGCGCCACCTTCGCGGCTCGGCCTGGCTCAACTTCCCCCGTCTCATCTGCGGCAAGTGGCACTTCTTCAACGGCAAGAGCCACGTCGTGCTGATGGGCGACGCCGCGCACACCGCGCATTTCGCCATCGGCTCGGGCACCAAGCTCGCGCTGGAGGACGCCGTCGAGCTCTCGCGCCAGTTCGACCGGCTGGGCCACGAGCCCGACAAGATCCCCGCCGTGCTGGAGGAATACGAGGCCATCCGCCGCATCGACGTGGCCCGCATCCAGAACGCCGCGCGCAACGCCATGGAATGGTTCGAGGTGGTCGGCACGCGCTATGCCGACACGCTCGAGCCCGAGCAGTTCATGTATTCGCTGCTGACCCGCTCCCAGCGCATCAGCCACGAGAACCTGCGCCTGCGCGACAAGGCGTGGCTGGAGGGCTACGAGCGCTGGTTCGCAGGCCGCTGCGGGCTGATCGAGGGCGACCAGGGCCGCGGCGTGCCGCCCATGTTCACGCCATACACGATCCGCGGGCTCACCTTGCCGAACCGCATCGTGATGTCTCCCATGGCGATGTATTCGGCGAAGGACGGGCTCATCAACGACTTCCACCTCGTGCATCTCGGCGCACGCGCGCTGGGCGGCGCGGGCCTCGTCTTCGGCGAGATGACCTGCGTGTCGCCCGACGCCCGCATCACGCCCGGCTGCCTGGGGATGTGGAACGAGGAGCAGGCCGTCGGCTGGAAGCGCGTCGTCGACTTCGTGCACGGCCAGTCCGCCGCCAAGGTCGGCATTCAGATCGGCCATGCCGGCCGCAAGGGCTCGACCAAGGTGGCCTGGGAAGGCATCGACCAGCCGCTGGAGGAAGGCGGCTGGCCGCTCATCTCGCCCTCTCCCCTGCCCTATCTCTCGCAGGGCCCCGTGCCGCGCGAGATGGACCGCGACGACATGGACCGGGTGAAGGCCGACTTCGTGCGCGCCACGCAGCTCGCCGCGACGACGGGCGCCGACATCATGGAGTTCCACGCCGCGCACGGCTACCTGATGTCGGCGTTTCTCTCGCCGCTCACCAACCGGCGGACGGACGAGTATGGCGGCAGCCACGCCAACCGCGCGCGCTTCCCGCTGGACGTGTTCCGCGCCATGCGCGCCGCCTGGCCGGCGGACAAGCCGATGTCCGTGCGCCTCTCCTGCCACGACTGGTTCGAGGGCGGAAACTCGCCGGACGACGCGGCCATCTTCGCCCGCATGTTCAAGGAGGCGGGCGCCGACCTGATCGACTGCTCCTCCGGCCAGGTGTGGAAGGACGAGCAGCCCGTCTATGGCCGCCTGTTCCAGACGCCCTTCGCCGACAAGATCCGCAACGAGGTCGGCATCGCCACGGTGGCGGTGGGCGCGATCTCGGAGGCGGACCACGCCAATTCCATCATCGCGGCCGGCCGCGCGGACCTCTGCGCCGTTGCCCGCCCGCACCTCGCCGATCCCGCCTGGACCCTGCACGAGGCCGCCAAGATCGGGCTCACCGACGTGCCGTGGCCCAAGCAGTACTATTCCGGCAAGAAGCAATACGAGACGAACCTCGCCCGCGCCAATGCAGGCAGGTAGGGAGAGACGCCCATGGCGGAGGACATGCGCCACGCGCTCGTGACGGGCGGGGGCACCGGCATCGGCGCCGCCTGCGCCCTGGCGCTCGCCGCCGGGGGCTTCCGCGTCAGCGTCGCGGGCCGTCGGTCCGAGCCCCTGCGCGAGGTGATCGCGAAGCTGGGCGGCCATGCCGGCGCGAGCCTCGCGATGGACGTCACTGACGAGGAGAGCGTCAACCGCGGCGTGGCGGAGGCGGAGGCGGCGCACGGCCCTATGTCCGTGCTCGTCAACAACGCCGGCGCGGCGGCCAGCTCGCCCTTCGACAAGATGACGCTGAAGCTCTTCAACGACATGGTCGCCGTGAACCTCACCGGCACCTACATCGTCACCCGGGCCGTGCTGCCGGGCATGGCGGCCCGACGCGCCGGGCGCGTCATCAACATGTCCTCGATCGCGGGCCTGCAGGGCTATGGCTATGTCTGCGCCTACGTCGCGGCCAAGCACGGCGTCATCGGCCTCACTCGGGCGCTTGCGGTGGAGTTTGCCCGCAAGGGCGTCACGGTGAACGCCGTGTGCCCCGGCTACACCGAGTCCCCCATGCTTGAGCAGTCCGTGGCGAACATCCGCGCCAAGACGGGGCTCGATCCCGAGCAGATCCGCTCGGAGCTCCACAAGGGCAACCCGCAGGGTCGCATGGTGACTCCGGAGGAGGTGGCCAATGCGGTCGCCTGGCTCGCCGGCGACGGCGCGTCCTCGATCAACGGGCAGGCCATCGTGGTGGCCGGCGGCGAGGTGATGGTGGGATGAGCGAAGCCTCGATCATGGGCGGCATGCGCCGTCCCTTCCGCGACTACCAGGCACGGCACATCCGCTGGGAGGCCAGCGAGGACGGCCGGGTGGCGACCATCACGCTGGCCCGTCCCGAGAAGAAGAACCCGCTGACCTTCGACAGCTATGCGGAGCTGCGCGATCTCTTCCGCGACCTCGCCTATGCCTCGGACGTGCGCGCCATCGTGCTCGCCGGGGCTGGCGGCAACTTCTCCTCTGGCGGCGACGTCTTCGAGATCATCGAGCCGCTGACGCGGATGCCGATGCCGGACCTGCTCGCCTTCACCCGCATGACCGGCGACGTGGTCAAGGCCATGCGGCGCTGCCCTCAGCCGATTATCGCGGCGGTGGACGGCATCTGCGCGGGCGCGGGCGCGATCCTCGCCATGGCCTCCGACCTGCGGCTCGCCACGCCGGCCGCCCGCACGGCCTTCCTCTTCGCCCGCGTCGGCCTCGCGGGGGCGGACATGGGCGCCTGCGGGATCCTGCCGCGCATCATCGGCCAGGGGCGCGCCGCCGAGCTCCTTTTTACCGGCCGCATGATGAGCGCCGAGGAGGGTGCGGCCTGGGGGTTCTACAACCGCCTGATCGCCCAAGAGGCGTTGGCCAGCGAGGCGCAGGCGCTCGCCCGCTCGCTGGCGGACGGCCCGTACTTCGCCCATGCCATGACCAAGACCATGCTCAACCAGGAATGGGCGATGGGACTGGAGGAGCTGATCGAATCCGAGGCGCAGGCCCAGGCCATCTGCATGGCCACCAAGGACTTCCGCCGCGCCTTCGAGGCCTTCGCCGCCAAGCGCAGCCCGGTCTTCGAGGGCGACTGATGGCTGGCCATCCTCCCCGCACCGCGCCCGCGCGCGACCACCTCGACTGGCCCTTCTTCGGGCCGGAGCACCGCGCCTGGGCCGCGAGGCTCGACGCCTTCGCAGCGTCGTCGCTGGGTGGGCTCGACCATGCGGACCCGGACGGTACGTGCCGTACGCTGGCCCGCCGCATGGGCGAGGCCGGCCTGCTGGAGGCCTGCGTGCCGGGGTCGGGCCCAGACGCTCCGTCCATCTCGTCGCGCGCCATCTGCCTCGCCCGCGAGACGCTCGCCTGGCACGACGGGCTCGCCGACTTCGCCTTCGCCATGCAGGGACTCGGGACGGGCGCGATCGGCCTCGCCGGCAGCGAGGCGATGAAGCGCGACCTCCTGCCCAAGGTGCGCTCCGGCGAGTGGCTCGCCGCCTTCGCGCTGTCGGAGAAGGACGCCGGCTCCGACGTCGCCGCCATGGCCTGCGCCGCGCGAGCCGAAGGCGGTCACTACGTCCTCGACGGGGAGAAGACCTGGATCTCCAATGGCGGCATTGCCGGGCTCTACACGGTCTTCGCCCGCACGGGGGAAGCGCCCGGGGCGCGCGGCATCTCCGCCTTCGTGGTGCTGCCGGACGATCCCGGTTTCTCCATCGCCGAGCGCATCGACGTGATGGCGCCCCACCCGCTCGCGACCATCCGCTTCGAGAATTGCCGCATCCCTGCCTCCCGGCTCCTGGGCGCGCCGGGCGAGGGCTTCAAGATCGCCATGCGAACGCTCGACATCTTCCGCGCCTCCGTCGCCGCCGCGGCCTTGGGCTTCGCGCGGCGTGCGCTGGACGAGGCCGTTGCGCACGCGACGGGCAGGCGCATGCTGGGGGGCACGCTGGCCGACCTGCAGCTCACCCAGGCCGCCATCGGCGAGATGGCGACGGGCATCGACGCGGCCGCCCTCCTCACCTACCGCGCCGCCTGGCGGCGCGACGTGCAGGGCCTGCCGACGACCCGCGAGGCCGCCATGGCCAAGATGACGGCCACCGAGACTGCGCAGAGCGTCATCGACCGCGCCGTGCAGCTTTTCGGCGGGCGCGGCGTGCGCGTGGGCGAGACGGTGGAGAGCCTCTACCGGGAGATCCGCGCACTCAGGATCTACGAGGGCGCGACCGAGGTGCAGAAGATCATCGTCGCCCGCGACGTGTTCAAGGCGGGACTGCCATGAAGAGCCTTCCATGACGAGCTTGCCATGAACGACCTCTCCACGGCCGACGCCCCGCCCCTTCCCCAGCATGGTGACGCGATGTCGCGATCCTCTGCCGCCCCCCGCATCCTGCAGCCGGCCGGATGGGCCAAGCCCAAGGGCTATTCCAACGGCATGGAGGCCCGCGGCCGCCTCGTCTTCGTCGGCGGCCAGGTGGGCTGGACGGCGCAGGGCATCTTTGAATCGCGCGACCTGCCGGGCCAGGTGCGCCAGACCCTGCAGAACATCGTCGACATCCTCGCCGAGGCCGGCGCGCGGCCCGAGCACGTCACCAGCATGACCTGGTACCTGATGGACAAGCGCGACTACCTCGCCCGCCAGAAGGAGATCGGCGCGGCCTATCGCGACGTGATGGGGCGGGTTTTCCCACCCATGGCGGTCGTGCAGGTCTCCGGCCTCATCGAGGACGCGGCCCTGGTCGAGATCCAGGCCACCGCCGTGGTGCCGGACTGAGCATGGCCTGCGCAGGAGACGGCTCCGCGAGCCCCGTGCGCCTGGAGCGCCGCGGCGCGGTGGGGGTGATCACCATCGACAATTCGCCGGTCAACGCCGCCTCGCAGGCCGTGCGGGCGGGCATCGTGCATGCGCTCGATCTGGCGCTCGCCGATCCCGACATCCACGCCCTCGTGCTGGCTTGCGCCGGCCGCACCTTCGTTGCGGGCGCAGACATCCGGGAGTTCGGCAAGCCGCCTCTGCCGCCCCGGTTGGGCGACGTCTGCAACACGCTGGAAGCCTCCGGCAAGCCCATCGTCGCCGCCCTGTTCGGCACGGCACTCGGCGGCGGGCTGGAACTCGCCATGGCCTGCCACGGCCGCGTCGCCGCGCCGGGCACGCGCGTCGCCCAGCCCGAGGTGAAGCTCGGCATCATCCCGGGCGCGGGCGGCACGCAGCGCCTGCCGCGGCTCGTCGGCGTACCTCTGGCGATCGACATGGTGTCCTCCGGCCGCATGATCGGCGCACAGGAGGCGCTCGACGCGGGGCTCGTCGACGCCGTCGCGGCGGACGACCCCGTCGAGGAGGCCTGCCGGCTGGCCCTTGCGCTGCCCGAGCCGCGGCGCACCGGGAAGCTGCCCATCCCTGCCTTCGACCGTGCGGAAGCGGAAAAGGCGGTGGCCGCTGTCGAGAAGAAGGCCCGCGGCCAGGTCTCCCCGGGCGATGCCGCCCGCGCCGTGCTGATGGCCGCCGAGGTTCCGCTGGCCGAGGGGCTGGAACGCGAGCGCGCCATCGTCAGCCGGCTTGTCGGCTCGCCCCAGGCCGCTGCCCTGCGCCATGTCTTCTTCGCCGAGCGGGAGGCCGCGAAGGTACCCGGGCTAGACGGGGTGTCGCCGCGGACCATCACGACGGTCGGGGTCGCCGGTGCCGGCCTCATGGGCTCGGGCATCGCCGTTTCTCTCGCCGACGCCGGGTACCGCGTCGTCGTGGTGGAGCGCGACGACGCCGCAGCGGCCGCCGGCCGCGAGCGCGTCGCCGGGCTCTATGCCCGCAACCTCGCCTCCGGCCGCATCGACGCGGCGACCCGCGACGAACGCCTCGGCCGCATCGCCGTCTCGGCCGACCGCCAGGCCTTCGCGCCCTGCGACCTCGTGATCGAGGCCGTCTTTGACGAGCTTGCCGTGAAGCAGGAGCTCTTCGCCGCGCTCTCGGGCATCATCAGGCCCGATGCCATCCTGGCGACCAACACCAGCTACCTCGATCCGAACGCCATCGCCTCCGTAGTGCATGATCCCTCGCGCGTGCTGGGCCTGCACTTCTTCTCCCCCGCCAACGTGATGCGCCTCGTCGAGGTCGTGCGCGCGGCAGCAACCGCCCCGGACGTGGTGGCCACGGGCCTCGCCGTGGCGCGCAAGATGGGCAAGCTGCCCGTCGTCACTGGCGTCTGCGAGGGATTCATCGGCAACCGCATCTTCACGGCCTATCGCCGCGAGGCCGACTTCATGCTGGAGGACGGCGCCCTCCCGCAGGAGATCGACGCGGCCATGGAGGCCTACGGCTTCCCGATGGGCCCCTACGCCGTCGCCGACATGGCCGGCCTCGACATTTCCTGGGCGCGCCGCAAGCGCCAGGCCGCCACCCGCGACCCCGCCGAGCGTTACGTCGTCATCGCCGACCGCCTCTGCGAGGCCGGCCGCCTCGGTCGCAAGACGGGCGCGGGCTACTACCGCTACGAGGGCAGCCACCGGCAGGTCGATCCCGCGGTGACCGCCCTGGTGGAAGAAGCGTCGCGCGAGAAGGGCATCGCCCGCCGCGCTTTCTCTCCCGACGAGATCACGGCCCGCATCCGCCAAGCCATGGCCAGCGAGGGAGGGGCGCTGCTCGCCGAAGGCGTCGCGCTGCGCGCCTCCGACATCGACCTCGTGATGATCAACGGCTACGGCTACCCCGCCTGGCGCGGCGGGCCGATGTTCGATAGCGCAGCGGTCAGCTGACGGCGCCGCCTCCACGGATCCTCCGCGCCGCCGGGAAGCGCCGCAGCAATCTCGGCTCTTTCTCCGGCGCGATGCGCACGGCGAGTTGCACGCGGCCATCCTCGTCGACGCGGCGCTCCAGCACCTCGCCCTCCTCGTGCAGCCAGCTGACGTCGGCCCCCTGCTCCGCCTCGGCCACGACGTGGAAGACCGCGCGGTCGGCCGCGAGCTTGTCCTCGATGCCGGCCTTCAGCCGGTCCAGCCCCTCGCCGGTCAAAGCAGAGGTCAGCACCGGCCGCGAGCCGGAGCGGCGCGAGGCGATCTCCAGCAGGCGGTCGCGCTCCTCGGGGGCGAGCAGGTCAGCCTTGTTCCACACCTCGATCAGCCGCTCGTCCTCCTCGGCGATGCCGAGGTCGCCGAGGATGGCCCGCACGTCGGCCGACTGCGCCTCCGTGTCACCATGCGAGACGTCGCGCACGTGCAGGATCACGTCGGCCGCGATCACGTCCTCCAGCGTCGCGCGGAAGGCGGCCACCAGCATGGTCGGCAGGTCCGAGATGAAGCCGACTGTGTCGGAGAGAATGATCGGCGCGCCGTGCGGCAGCTTCACCACGCGCGCCGTCGGGTCGAGTGTCGCGAAGAGCAGGTTTTCGGCGAAGACCGAGGCCGAGGTGAGCCGGTTGAACAGCGAGGACTTTCCCGCGTTCGTATAGCCGACCAGGGCCACGACGGGATACGGCACCTTGCTGCGGCTCTCCCGGTGCAGCGCCCGGGTGCGCTTGACGTTCTCGAGCTCGCGCTCGATGCGCACCATGCGGTCGGTGATGATGCGCCGGTCGGCCTCGATCTGCGTCTCGCCGGGCCCCCCGAGGAAGCCGAAGCCGCCGCGCTGGCGCTCGAGGTGGGTCCACGAGCGCACCAGCCTGCTCTTCTGGTAGGCGAGATGCGCCAGCTCGACCTGCAGCGCGCCCTCTTTGGTCCTGGCGCGCCGCCCGAAGATCTCGAGGATGAGGCCCGTGCGGTCGATGACCTTGGCGCCCCACTCCTTCTCGAGGTTGCGCTGCTGCACGGGCGAGAGCGCGCAGTCCATCATCACGAGGTCGATCTTCTCGGCCTCGATGGCGCCTTTCAGCTCCTCCACCTTGCCCTTGCCGAGATAGGTGGCCGGCCGCGGCGCCGCGACTCCGGCAATCAGCGAGATGACGACGTCAAGGTCGATCGCTGCTGCGAGGCCGACGGCCTCCTCCAGGCGCGCCTGCGGCTCGCGAAGGTTGGGGTGGTCGTCTGCGTCCTTCGCCCGCGCGCGGCGAGACGGGTACGGCCCGACGACCATCGCGCGCGTGCCGCTTGCGATCTGCTTCTCGAGGTCGACCTGCCGTTTGGCGGGGGCATCCTTGCCCGCGCCGTCCTTGGTGATGCGTGGACCGGTCACTCTGATCCTTCACGCCGCACGACGCGGCCTTGCTTGCTGGCCCCGCAGTCCCGACGCCGCACCCGCGGTCCGGGTTCCCGAAGGCCGAAAGCGTCACTCCTTGCCGGCGGCGGCTGCCTCGTCCCCGGGCTCGAACAGGGACACGGGGTGTCCGGGCATGATCGTGGAGATCGCGTGCTTGTAGACGAGCTGCGAATGCCCGTCGCGCCGCAGGAGAACGCAGAAATTGTCGAACCAGGTCACGACGCCTTGCAACTTGACGCCGTTCACCAGGAAGATCGTGAGGGGAATCTTGTTCTTGCGGACATGGTTCAGGAACGTGTCCTGGAGGTTCTGTGTGCGCTCGGTGGCCATTTGGTGTGCCCCTACCCTTGCCTCTTTTTGCCTCCCGCCGTGTCCTGTGAGGGCCAAGCCCGGCGGGTGGTGTTGATATCGGACGACCCTGCGCCCGATCAAGGATCTCCGAGGATAAGCGGATCGGGGGAAATGAACAGGGCGTCGCGAGACCTTGATGCTAGTGGGCGGACTGAGCGACAGGCAGTGACATTTCTGTCACCTCGTGCAGGCCCGCACGCAGGGCGAGCGCGACAGGGCCGGGCGTGCCGTCGCCGACGGGCTTTCCATCGATCCTGACCACGGGCATCACGAGGTTGCCGGCCGAAGTAAGGAAGGCTTCCGCCGCCCCCTGCGCCTCGGCGATCGTGAAAGGCCTCTGCTCCAGCAGGAGGTTGCGCCCCTTGGCGAGGTCGATCACCGCGTGCCGCGTGACGCCCGCGAGAATGTGCTCGTCCGTCTGGCGGGTCACGAGGCGGCCGTCATGCGTGACGATCCAGGCATTGCTCGACCCGCCCTCTGTCACGAACCCCTTGGCATCCACAAGCCAGGCGTCCCGGGCGCCGGCGTCGCGCGCCTGCTGCTTGGCGAGCACGTTGGGCAGCAGCCCGATGCTCTTGATGTCCACCCGGCCCCAGCGGATGTCGGGCATGCTGATCACGGCTATGCCGGCCTGGGCCATCGATTCGGCGCCAGCGCGATCCGTGGAGCGGGCCGTCACGACCAGGGCCGGCTCGGTGGGCGTGGTCGGGAAATAATGATCGCGGCGGGCGACGCCGCGGGTCACCTGCACGTAGACGATGCCCTCGCGCACACGGTTGCGGCGGACGACCTCCCTCAGGATGTGGGACAAAGCTGGGCGCGCGACCGGCCAACCGATCCGCAGCTCCCTCAGTGAGCGATCGAGCCGGTCGAGATGGCGGGTCTCGTCGATGAGCCGCCCGTGGAAGATTTCGCAAACCTCGTAGACGCCGTCTCCGAGCTGGTAGCCGCGGTCCTCGATGTGCACGCCCGCCGCCGCGTGCGGCAGGTAGCGTCCGTTGACGTAGGCGATGCGGGACATCGGTGCGCTCTCAGCCGATGCCCAGGGACTTCAGCTTGCGGTGGAGCGCCGAGCGCTCCATGCCGATGAACTCGGCCGTGCGCGAGATGTTGCCCCCAAAGCGGCTGATCTGCGCCACCAGGTACTCGCGCTCGAAGATCTCGCGGGCCTCGCGCAGCGCAAGCGACATGAGCTTCTCGCCCCCCGCCCCGTTGGGCGTAGAGGGCACGAGCGAGCCGACCTCGGAGGGCAGAAGGTCCGAGGTGATCTCCACGGAGGGGTCGCCCTCCGCCAGGATCAGCAGCCGCTCGATGTTGTTGCGCAGCTGGCGGATGTTGCCCGGCCAGTCGTGGGACTGCAGCACGGCCAGCGCGTCGGCGGCGATGTTACGCTTGGGCAGGCCCGTGGACGCCGAGATCTGCTCCATGAAGAAGTTGATCAGCTCCGGGATGTCCTCGCGCCGCTCGGCGAGGCTCGGCACGCGGATCGGCACCACGCTCAGTCGGTGCAGCAGGTCCTCGCGGAACCGGCCGGCCTGGATCTCGGCCATGAGGTCCTTGGCGGTGGAGGAGATCACGCGCACGTCCACGTGCACGCGCATCGTTCCGCCGACGCGCTGGAAGTTCTGGTCCACGAGGACGCGCAGGATCTTGCCCTGCGTCTCGCGCGGCATGTCAGCGACCTCGTCGAGGTAGAGCGTCCCGCCATGGGCCTCCTCGAGCGCACCGACCTTGCGGCCCTTCCCGTCCGCGCCCTCGACGCCGAAGAGCTCGATTTCCATCGTCTCCGGCGTGATCGTCGCGGCGTTGATCGCCACGAATGGGCCGGAGGACCGCGCCGACATCCCGTGGATGGTGCGGGCGGCGAGCTCCTTGCCCGAGCCGGGGGCGCCCGCGATCATCACGCGGGCGTTGGTGCCTGCCACGCGCTCGATGGTCTGGCGCAGCTGGTGGGCGGCTTGGGACTGGCCGACGATGCGCGTGGCCTGCTGCGACTTGACCCTGAGCTCCTTCACCTCGCGCTTGAGGCGCGAGGCCTCCAGCGCACGCTCGGCCACCAGCACCAATCGGTCAGCCTTGAAGGGCTTCTCGATGAAGTCGTAGGCCCCGCGCTTGATGGCGGAGACCGCGGTCTCGATGTTCCCGTGGCCTGAGATCATCACGACGGGCAGGTCGGGGTGCTGCTCCTTGATGATGTCGAGGATCTGCAGGCCGTCGAGCCTGCTGCCCTGGATCCAGATGTCGAGGAAAACGAGCTGAGGCCGGCGCGCGGCGATGGCCGCAAGCGCGTCGTCGGAATTGCCAGCGGTGCGGGTGCGGTGGCCCTCGTCGTCGAGGATGCCCGCCACGAGCTCGCGGATGTCGGCTTCGTCGTCCACGATCAGGATGTCGGCGCTCATCGCGTGCCCCCGTCAGTCTTCTGCATGCCGGTTCTCATTCGTTCAGGCCGGATCGGCCGCAGCGGGCTCCGGCGCGGGGGCGACGTGCGCCTCCGCTGCCGGGTCCGCTTGGTTGGGCTTGGGAAGCTTGGCCGCGGATTTCACGCCGTCGGCCTTGACGGGCTGGGCCTGGTCGCCCGTCGCGCCCGTAGGATCGGGACCCGGGAACCAGAGCCGCACCATCGCGCCGCGCCTGCCCTCGGGATGGTCGAGGAGTTCGATGCCGCCGCCGTGCTCTTCCATGATCTTGCCGACGATGGCGAGGCCGAGGCCCGTGCCGCCCTCTCGCGTCGTCATGTACGGCTCGAGCAGCCGCTTGCGGCCCTCCGCCGGAAAACCCTTGCCGTTGTCGGCCACGTCGATCTCGACGTTCAGCCCCGTGCGGCGGACGGAGACGGTGATCTCGCCCGGCCCGCGCTCGTCACCGGGGACGGCCGAGACGGCCTCGGTCGCGTTCTTCACGATGTTGGTGACGGCCTGCGACAGCAGGCGGCGGTCGAAGCGCGCCATCATCTTGTCGGGCAGGTGGTCGACGAAGGTGATCTCGGGGTGACCCACCCGCATCAGGAACAGCACCTGCCGCACGATGCCGGCGATGTCGTCCACCTCCGGCGTCGGCTTAGGCATGCGCGCGAAGCTGGAGAACTCGTCGACCATGCGCTTGATGTCGTCGACCTGGCGCACGATCGTGTCGGTGCACTGGTCGAAGATCTCGCGATCGGTGGTGATGACCTTGCCGTACTTGCGCCGGATGCGCTCGGCCGAGAGCTGGATCGGCGTCAGCGGGTTCTTGATCTCGTGGGCGATGCGCCGGGCCACGTCGGCCCAGGCGGCGGTGCGCTGGGCGGTGACGAGATCCGTGATGTCGTCCAGCGTGATGATCGCGCCCTTCTCGCCCTCCTGGGCCTGGTCGTTGGTGACGCGCACGGTGAGCGTGCGGTCGCGGCCGTTCCGCGAAACCTGGAGCTGCGTCTGGCCGAAGCGGTGGCGGTCTGCCAGAGCATCCTCGACGATGGGGTCGAGCTCCGGCAGCACCTCGGCGATGGGCTTGCCCAGCCAGCGGTCCCGGCTGGCGCTGAGCAGGTGCTCGGCGGACGGGTTCAGCGCCGTCACCCGGCCCTTGCCGTCGATCGAGATGACGCCCGCCGAGACGCCGGAGAGCACCGCTTCGGTGAAGCGGCGGCGGCGGTCGATCAGGTCGCGCGCGGCGGTGAGGCGGTCGGTCTGCTGGCGCAGCTCGGTCGTCATCTTGTTGAAAGTCTCGGCGAGGTGGCCGAGGTCGCCCTCGTTCTTGCGGTAGGGCACCTGGACGTAGAAGTTGCCGCTCGCCACCTGGTCGGTGGCGTGGATGAGCCGGCGGATCGGCGCCACGAGCCGGTTGGCGAAGCTGAGGCCCAGCCAGATCGCGGACAGCAGCAGGATCAGCGAGATCAGGGCGTACATGCTGGCGAAGGCGACCTGCACGTCGAGCTTGCGCTGGGAGAGGATCTCGTAATAGGCGGCGGCCTGCTGCGCCTGCTGCGGGAATTCCAACGCCTTGGGATCGACCGAGCGCGCCACGATCAGGTAGGCGTTCTCGAAGGCCGGCACCTTCAGCACGCCACGGAAGATGTTGCCCTGCGAGGGGATGAGGCACCAGGCCTCGCCGTCGGCCGCCGCCGCGATGTCGTCCTTGCTCGGCAGCGGCAGGCCCTCGACGGGCTTCACCTCGATCTGCTCGATCATGGTCAGGTCGTCCTTGACCAGGATCGCGACGGGAAAACCAAGGAAGACAGCGCGCGAGCGCATGAAGTCGCGGAAGAACTCGCGGTTCTGCTCCAGCGCCGGCCGGGCGCGGCTGATGTCGGCCGCCATCAGGTTGATCTCGCGCCCGATGGTGCGGCACTGCAGCTCGCGATAGGCGTTGGCGACGTCCACCGACGTCGTCAGCAGCTCCCTGATGTAGCGGCTGAACTGGATGTCGAGCCCGCGCTCCAGCGTGATCCAACCGACAGCCGCCACGAGCACCGCGGGAAGCGCGGCCACCAGCGCGAAGAAGCCCACGACGCGGGTGTGCAGGCCGGAGGCCGCAAGACCTGCGCGCCGCGCCCGCAGGAGGCTGAAAGCCTCCTTCGCCACGATGGCGAGAAGGGCGACGATCAGCACGGCATTGATGATGAAGAGCTCGAGCACCACGCCGTGCGTGGGCACGACGGGCACCATGCCGCCCAGCACGAGGAACGTCGCCAGCGCAGAGAGGAGCGCGAGGACGACGGCGATGGCTCCAACGATCGTCCAGCGCCGCGAGGACACGCGCACGCCAGCGGGGGTTACCTCAACGATGTCGGTCATCCTGTCCGGGCCGTCCTGATTCCGCGCTGCAACGCCTCACGCCCGCCGCCCGGCTGGAGCCCATGGATCCGCCGAGGTGCAGTAACCGGATACATGCACCAATATGATGCGTCCCGGCAACAGTGTTGCACACTGAATACAAGATCGCGGCAAGAATGCGACCGGGACTCGCAGGGGAAGCGAGGCTCAGCGCGACGTGCGGATGACCTGGATGTCGAGGTCCCGGATCTTCTTGCGAAGCGTGTTCCGGTTGAGGCCGAGGAGCTCCGCCGCCTTGATCTGGTTTCCGCGCGTCGCGGCGAGCGCGGCCCCGATGAGCGGCTCCTCAACGTCCCTGAGGATGCGGTGGTAGAGACCGGGCGGCGGCAGTTCCCCGCGGAAGCCGCCGAAATACTCGGAGAGGTGGCGCTCGACGGAGGCCGTAAGCGTCTCGTCCTCGCCCCGGGTCTCGACCTTGGCGAGGCCGGGCGGCGCGAGGCTCGGCTCGGCGAGTTCGGCCTCGATCAGCGCCTCGGTGATCGTCTCCTGGGGATAAAGCGCGGCGAGGCGCCGCACGAGGTTCTCGAGCTCGCGCACGTTCCCGGGCCAGCGATAGCGCTTCATGCGCTCGATGGCGCCGCCGTCGAGCGTCTTGCGCGGCAGGCCCTCCTTCTCGACGATGCCGAAGAAATGCCGCGCGAGGTCCGGGATGTCCTCGCTTCGCTCGCGCAGGGGCGGCAGGCGCAGCGGGACGACGTTCAGGCGAAAGAACAGGTCCTCGCGGAAGAGCCCCTGCTGGATGGAGATCCGCAGGTCCTTGTTGGTGGCTGCGACGATGCGCACGTTGGTCTTGATGGGCGTGCGCCCGCCGACCGTCGTGTACTCGCCCTGCTGCAGCACGCGCAGCAGGCGCGTCTGCGCCTCCATCGGCATGTCGCCGATCTCGTCGAGAAAGAGCGTGCCGCCCTCCGCCTGCTCGAAGCGGCCGGAGGCGCGTTGCAGCGCGCCGGTGAAGGCGCCCTTCTCGTGTCCGAACAGCTCGCTCTCGATGAGGTCGCGCGGGATCGCCGCCATGTTCACGGCGACGAAGGGACCCTTGCGGCGCTTTCCATAATCGTGCAGCGCGCGGGCGACGAGCTCCTTGCCGGTGCCGGACTCGCCGGTGATCATCACCGTCAGGTCCGTCTGCATGAGGCGCGCGAGGGCGCGGTAGATCTCCTGCATGGCCGGCGAGCGGCCCACGAGGGGGATATCCTCGTTCTGGTCGTCGACGCCCTCGGTCACCACGGGCTTGGGCCGCGACAGGGCGCGGGCGACGATCGACATCAGCTCCTTCAGGTCGAAGGGCTTGGGCAGGTATTCGTAGGCGCCGCGCTCGGAGGCCTTGATGGCCGTCATGAACGTGTTCTGCGCGCTCATCACGATGATCGGCAGGTCCGGCCGCAGCTTCTTGATGCGCGGCAGCACGTCGAAGGCGTTCTCGTCGGGCATGACGACGTCGGTGACCACGAGGTCGCCCTCCCCCGCGGCGATCCAGCGCCACAGCGCGGAGGCCTGCCCGGTGGACCGGACCTCATATCCGGCGCGCGCAAGCGCCTGGTTGAGCACCGTGCGGATTGCCGCGTCGTCGTCGGCTACGAGGATCGTGCCCGTCGGCATCTGTCACCCTTAGTGTTCGGAGGCTCGCCCGTCCCGCGACACGTGCATCGGCATGAGGATGCGAAACGTGGTGCGGCGAGGCTGGCTGTCGCATTCCACGACACCCCCGTGATCGCCTATTATTTTCGCAACCATTGCAAGACCGAGGCCAGTGCCCGACGCCTTCGTGGTCACGAACGGATCGAAGAGGTTGCGCATCAGCTCCTCGGGAACGCCCGGTCCGTTGTCCCGGACGCAGAATTCGAGGGGAAGACTGACGCGATCGCGCGATCCGGGAACGGCGAGCCGCACGCCCGGGCGAAACGCGGTGGTCAGCTCGATCTCGCCGTCCAGAGTGTCCTCGCCGATCGCTTCTGCCGCATTTTTCACCAGGTTCAGGAAGACCTGGACGAGCTGGTCCCGGTTGCCGAGCACCGGAGGCAGCGAGGGATCGTAGGTTTCGACGAAGCGCAGGTGACGCCCGAAGCCCGACGCCGCGAGCCGCTTCACGTGCTCCAGCACGGCGTGGATGTTGACGGACTCCCGCTCGACGGGCCTGCCGTCCGCAAAATCCTCGAAGCGGTCGACGAGCTTCACGATACGGTCCGTCTCGTCGATGATCAGGCGCGTGAACGTGCGGTCCTCGTCGCTGCAGGAGCTCTCCAGGAGTTGCGCCGCGCCGCGGATGCCGGAGAGAGGGTTCTTGATCTCGTGGGCGAGCATGGAGCCCAGCGCGCCGATCGACCGCGCGGCGCCCCGGTGGGTGAGCTGCCTGTCTATTTTTTCAGCAATCGTCCGTTCCTGCAGCATCAGCACGACGTGCTGGTCGGATTCCGCGGCCGGCGTGACGAAGACGTCGACGATCCTGTCGCTGCCGATGCGCGGCGTGCCGATGTCGACGCGATACTCGTTCATGCTGCCGCCACGATGGCGCGCCTCGTCGACGAGCGCGACCACGGGCGAGCCGAAGGGCAGGATGTCGGCCAAGCCATTGCGGCACAACGTCGGGCGGCTGGTCTGGAAGAACGCCTCCGCAGCCCCGTTGGCCTCGACGATGCGGTTGTTGACGTCGACCAGCAGCACCGGCAGGGGCAGCGCATTGAGGATGGCGTCCCCTCGCCCGGTATAGTGCCTCGGCAGTTCGATGGGCGCCCGGGCCCTGGCGGTCTTCTCGGGGGTCATGCGGCGTCGTCCAGGGAGCGGGGGCTGTCGGAGCAGGGGAATGCGGGACGGGCGAAGACCTCGCGCAGGGCGGCGCGGACCGCCCGGGGGTCGTCGGACTGGGCGAGGGTCTTTCGCAGGGAGGACGGCACGTCTTGGCCCTCCTGAACGGCGTCGTCGGAGAAGGCGAGCAGGTGCTTGCGGGCATGCCGCACGCCGACGCGCTCGCCATAGGCCTCGAGCAGCGAGTTGTAGTGCTCCAGCGCCGCTTCGGTGCGCAGCCCGAAGGAAGGCCTCGACTGCTCGAGTCCGGTCGCGAGGCTGCGGGCCATCCAGCCCGGCAGCCAGGGCCGGCCCAACGCCGCTCGGCCTACCATGACGCCGTCCGCACCGGAGCGCGCCAGGGCCTCGCGCGCGTCATGCAGCGTGCCGATGTCGCCATTGACGATGACCGGGATCGAGACGGCCTGCTTGACGGAGCGAACGGCGCGCCAGTCGGCGGAGCCCTTGTAGAACTGGCAGCGCGTGCGGCCATGAACCGTGACGAGCGACACGCCGGCCTGTTCGGCCCGGCGGGCGAGTTCCGGCGCGTTGAGGCTGCGATCGTCCCAGCCCAGGCGCATCTTCACGGTCACGGGAATCGAGACGGCGGCCACGGTCGCCTCAATGAGGCTCAGCGCATGATCGAGGTCGCGCATCAGCGCGGAGCCGGCATAGCCGCCCGTCACCTTCTTGGCCGGGCAGCCCATGTTGATGTCGACGACGTCGGCGCCGGCTTCCTGCGCCAGGGCGGCAGCCTCCCCCATCCAGCGCGCGTCGCAGCCGGCGAGTTGCACGACGTGCGGCGCAACGCCGCTGCCTTCGGCGCGCAGGCGCGCCTCGTCCGAGCCCCGCACGAACTCGTCTGACGCCACCATCTCCGAGACGACGAGAGAGGCTCCGAAGCGGGAGGCGATGCGGCGGAGCCCGGCATCGGTGATCCCCGACATGGGGGCCAGGGCCACCGCACCATCGAGCGCGAGGGTGCCCAGGGTCAGCGGCGCCACGGGGGGCTGGGGGTGCATCAACATTAGGCAGCCGTTCAAGTTGCCTCTAATCTAACCATCTTTTTGCAGCGCAACAAGCTGGCATGTCAGCGGGGGGGAGGACAATCCGCCGCAGCCAAGTTGCAGCCTGGCTTGCAAGGCGTTTGACCGGCCGGCACCGGGCGCACTACCAACGCTGGGCCTGCAGGATTCCGCCGTGTCCGACACCCAGCCCCTCTCCGCATCCACTCGCCCCACCGCCGCCGTGCTGATCGTCGCGGCCGGCAAGGGAGAGCGCCTCGGCGGCCCCCTTCCGAAGCAATATCGCGATCTGGCCGGAGTCCCCGTGCTGGCGCGCAGCATCCGTGCCCTCGCGCAGTCGCCCGCCGTGGGCGGCATTCACTGCGTGATCGCCGAGGGAGCAGAAGAACTCTATCGCCGGGCCGTCTCCGGCCTGCCCGCCGACGTCGCCGCGCGGCTCGGCCTCCCCGTCCTCGGCGGCGCGACGCGCCAGGCCTCCGTGCTCGCCGGCCTCGAGGCCCTGGCCGCCGCGCCGGGCGGCCAGCCGGCCATCGTGCTGGTCCACGACGCCGCCCGGCCCTTCGTTTCGCAGGCCCTGGTCGCCCGCGCCGCGCAGGCTGCCTCCGAGACCGGCGCGGCGATCCCCGGCGTCGCCGTGACCGACACCGTGAAGGAGGTCGACGGGACCGGCCGCATCCTCCACACGCCCGACCGCAGCCGGCTGCGCGCGGTCCAGACGCCGCAGGCCTTCGGGTTCGAGGCGCTCCTCGCAGCGCATCGCAAGGCGGCTTCAGAGGGCGCGACCGGCCTCACGGACGACGCCGCCGTGATGGAATGGGCGGGCCACCCCGTGGTGGTCATCGAGGGAGAACCCGGCAACATGAAGATCACCACGGCCGAGGACCTCGAGCGCGCCGAGGGGCGGCTCGCACCCTCCTTGGAGACGCGGGTGGGCTGCGGCTACGACGTGCACGCCTTCGGGGACGGCGACGCCGTGATCCTGGGCGGTCTCGCCATCCCGCACGAGCGCGGCCTCGCCGGCCATTCCGACGCCGACGTTGTGCTGCACGCCCTGACCGACGCCATCCTTGGCGCGCTGGCCGACGGCGACATCGGCTCGCACTTCCCGCCGAGCGACATGCAATGGAAGGGCGCCTCCTCCGACCGGTTCCTCGCCTTCGCGGTGGAACGTGTCCGGACGCGCGGCGGGCGGATCGACCACCTCGACGTCACGATCATCTGCGAGGCGCCCAAGATCGGCCCGCACCGCGACGCCATGCGTGCCCGCATCGCCGCCATCGCCGGCCTGACGGTCGGCCGCGTCGGCGTGAAGGCCACAACCTCCGAGCGCCTCGGCTTCACGGGTCGCCGCGAGGGCATCGCCGCACAGGCCACGGCAACGCTGCGCCTGCCGCCGGACCCCGAGGATTGAGGGTGCGCCCATGCTCCCGCATGACCTGACCGAGGCCGCTTCGCGCGTCCTGGCCCTCCTGCGCGCCCACGGCTTGAAATGCGCGACCGCGGAGTCCTGTACGGGCGGCCTCGTTGCGGGCGCCCTCACGGCCATCCCGGGCTCGTCCGACGTCGTCGAGCGCGGCTTCGTCACCTATTCCAACGAGGCCAAGACGGAAATTCTGGGCGTCGATGCCGGGCTGATCCAGTTCCACGGCGCCGTGAGCGAGCCCGTGGCGCGGGCGATGGCGGAAGGAGCGCTGTCCCAGTCCCGCGCCGACGTGGCGGTCTCGATCACCGGCGTCGCCGGCCCGGGCGGCGGCTCGGACCGCAAGCCCGTCGGCCTCGTCCACTTCGCCCTCGCCCGCAATGGCCGAACCACGCGGCATCTGGAGCGGCGCTACGGCGACCTCGGCCGCGATGGTATTCGGGAAAAGGCGGTCCTCGACGCGCTTGAGCTCTTGGCCGGCAGCGTTCCCTGAGGTCACGCCACCCGCGGCGAAAGCCCGTAGACCCGGTTGGCGCGCTCCTCGAACGCTTCCGCGAACTTGCGGAAAGCCTTGTCGAACATCGCGCCCATGAGCAGGCCGAGCGTGCGGCTGCGGAACTCGTAGGCGATGTAGAACTCGACCGTGCTTCCGCCGGCCTCGTCGTCCCTGAAGGTCCAGCGGTTCTCGAGTTGCCGGAAAGGGCCGTTGATGTATTCCACGAGGATCTTGCTGGCGGCACGGTCCAGCGTCACCCGGCTGGTGAAGGTCTCCTGGATCGCACGGTAGCCGACGCTCATGTCGGCGACGAGCACCTCCCTGCCCTCCTCGTCCGTGGACCTGCGGCGCACCTTCAGCGCCTCGCAGAGCGGCAGGAACTCGGGATAGCGCTCGACGTCCGCCACGAGGTCGAACATGTGCTGGGCACTGTGGCGCACGCGCCGGCTGGTGCGGAAGGTCGGCATCTCAGCGCCCCGAGCGGGCCAGCCGCGCCGCCTTCAGCTTCGCGAAGTCTTCCCCCGCATGATGCGAGGACCGCGTCAGAGGCGAGGCAGAGACGAGAAGGAAGCCCTTGGTCGTCGCAATGGTTTCATAGCTCTTGAACTCGTCAGGCGGCACGAAGCGCATGACGGCGTGGTGCTTCTTGGTGGGCTGCAAGTACTGGCCGATGGTCAGGAAGTCGACATCAGCCGAGCGCAGGTCATCCATCAGCTGCAGCACCTCGTTCCGCTCCTCGCCGAGCCCGACCATGATGCCGGACTTGGTGAAGAGGGTGGGATCGAGCTCCTTCACCCGCTGCAGGAGGCGGATGGAGTGGAAGTAGCGCGCGCCGGGCCGCACGGTGAGGTACCTGGACGGCACGGTCTCGAGATTGTGGTTGAACACGTCGGGCCTGGCCGCGACGACGACCTCGAGGGCGCCGTCCTTGCGCAGGAAGTCCGGCGTCAGCACCTCGATGGTGGTTGCGGGGCTCGTGGCGCGGATGGCGCGGATCACCTGCGCGAAATGCTCGGCGCCGCCATCGGCGAGATCGTCCCGGTCCACCGAGGTGATGACGACGTGAGTGAGGCCCAGCTTGGCGACGGCCTCGGCGATGTGGGCGGGCTCGTGCGGATCGAGAGGGCCGGGCAGGCCCGTCTTCACGTTGCAGAAGGCGCAGGCCCGCGTGCAGGTGTCGCCCATGATCATGAAGGTGGCGTGCTTCTTCTCCCAGCACTCGCCGATATTGGGGCAGCCCGCCTCCTCGCACACCGTGACGAGGCCGTTCTCCTTGACGATGCGATGGGTGTCCGCCCAGCCCTTGGATCCCGGCGCCTTGACGCGGATCCAGTCCGGCTTGCGCTGCACCGGGTTGTCCGGGCGGTGCGCCTTCTCCGGGTGGCGGGGGCGCTGGTCCTTGTTCAGCGTGTCCAGGAGGACGGTCATCGCGGTTCTCTCCTCGCGGCCGCCCCAGGATGGACGTCCGCCGGCTCTGCGGGACGTAGTCACTTTCCGCCTCGCCGGCAAGCCGGGACGAACCCGCACGATGGTCGCATGGAGCGCGAGCCTCCCGGCCCGCTTGCTGCAATGCGGGCCGGGAGGCCCGCGCTCCTGAGCCGCCTAGACCGGCCGCCCCCTCACCTGCCGCCACGCCCAGAGCACGATCACCGCGCCGATGACGGCCGCCACCAGCGTGCGGAAAAAGCCGAAGACCGGGACGTTCAGCACTTCCGCGAGCTTGCCGCCCACGAAGCTGCCGGCGATGCCGACGAGAAGGTTGGTGAGGAGCCCGTGGTTCGATTCCGTGATCTTCTCAGCGATCCAGCCCGCGAGCACGCCGATGATCAGCATGGACAGGAAGCCCATGCCGGGCGTGCCCAGGGCGGCGTAGGTGGCGTCGTTCATGCCGTCACGTCCTCATATGCTGCGGGATCGGCCCCCGCACTACATGTGGATCACGCGGCCATACGCGTCGAGCACGCTCTCGTGCATCATCTCGCTGAGCGTCGGATGCGGGAACACCGTGTGCATCAGGTCTTCCTCGGTCGTCTCCAGGTTCATGGCGACGACGTAGCCCTGGATGAGCTCGGTCACTTCAGCGCCGATCATGTGCGCGCCGAGCAGCTTGCCGGTCTTGGCGTCGAAGATGGTCTTCACCAGGCCCTCGGGCTCCCCCAGCGCGATGGCCTTGCCGTTGCCGACGAAGGGGAAGCGGCCGACCTTCACCGTGAAGCCCTGCTCCTTGGCCCTTGCCTCCGTGAGACCGACCGAGGCGACCTGCGGGTTGCAGTAGGTGCAGCCGGGGATCTTCAGCTTGTCCATGGGGTGGACGTGCTTGCCGGCGATGGCTTCCACGCAGATGACGCCCTCGTGCTCCGCCTTGTGCGCCAGCATGGGCGGGCCGGCGACGTCGCCGATGGCGTAGATCCCGGGGACATTGGTGCGTCCCGTGCCGTCGGTCACGATTGCGCCGCGCTCGATGGCGACGCCGAGCGCCTCGAGCCCCAATCCCTCCGTGTTGCAGACGACGCCCACCGCCGAGATCAGGCGTTCGGCGCTCACGGTCTGCACGGACTTTCCGTCGTCGATCGTGGCCGTGACACCGTTCGCGCCCTTCTCCACCTTCGTCACCTTCGCGCCGGTGACGATCTTGATGCCCTGCTTCTCGAAGCGCTTGCGCGCAAGCCCGGCGATCTCTGCGTCCTCCACGGGCAGGATCTGCGGCAGGAGCTCCACCACTGTCACCTCGGCGCCCATGGTGCGGTAGAAGGAGGCGAACTCGATGCCGATGGCGCCCGAACCCATCACGATAAGGGACTTCGGAAAGGCGTCCGGCTTCATGGCCTCGAAATAGGTCCAGATCAGCTTGCCGTCCGGTTCGATGCCCGGCAGCACGCGCGGGCGCGCGCCCGTGGCGACCACGATGTGCTTGGCCTTGTAGGTGCCCTCCCCCAGCACGCCCTTGGGCACGGGGTTCTGCGGCTGCACCGCGGGCTTCGTCGGCGCGGAGACCTTGACCTCGCCCACCCTGGGGATGGTCGCCTCGCCCCAGATCACGTCGACCTTGTTCTTCTTGAGCAGGAAGCCGACGCCCTGGTTGAGCTGCGCCGAGACGCCGCGCGAACGCTTCACGACGGCGGCGGGATCGAAGCCCGGCTTGCCCTGCAGCGTCAGGCCATATGCTTCCGGGTGCTGCATGTAATGAAAAATCTCGGCCGAGCGCAGCAGCGCCTTGGTGGGAATGCACCCCCAGTTCAGGCAGATCCCGCCCAGGTGCTCGCGCTCCACCACGGCCGTCTTCATGCCGAGCTGCGCCGACCGGATCGCCGCGACATAGCCCCCCGGCCCCCCGCCGATGATGATGACGTCGTAGCTGTCGGCCATGGTTGTCTCCGAGACAGGATGGCCGGGCGAGTGGGGCCCGGCCAATCGTTAGCACATGCGGCGAAGGTCCGAATCAGGCGGGCTTGGTCGTGATCTGCTCGAGCCTTTGCTCGACAAGCGCGAGCCGCTCTTCGAATTCGCCCAGGACGAACTTCGACAGCATCGTGTCGTGCGTCATCGCGCTCCGAACCGATTTCAAGCTGGCTTCGACCCGTGTCAGCCGCTCATCCACCTGAGCAAACCCAACACGCATCTCCTCGCGCATTTCCTGCAGAAGGGGAATGATCATGTCCCTCGGCTCCGACATCCGAAATCTCCGTCCGTGCTGAAATGAAGAAAAGAACATCCTTCAGATCGGCCCCAGACGACGCCAGTCAAGGCACTCTCAAACCAGCATCCCCATCGGGTTCTCGACCAGCTGCCTGAATGCCCCGATCAGCTCAGCGCCCAGCGCGCCATCGACGGCGCGGTGGTCGGTCGAGAGCGTCACGGACATGACCGTGGCCACGGCCGGCTGGCCGTTCTTCACGATCACCCGCTGCTCGCCCGCGCCGACCGCGAGGATCGAGGAGTGCGGCGGGTTGATGACCGCCGAGAAGTCCTTGATGCCGAACATGCCGAGGTTGGACACGGCGGAGGTGCCTCCCTGGTATTCCTCGGGCTTCAGCTTGCGGGCCTTGGCGCGGGCCGCGTAGTCCTTCATCTCGTTGGAGATGACGCTCAGCGTCTTGGTGTCGGCCTTGCGCACGACGGGGGTGATGAGGCCGCCCGGGATAGACACCGCAACGCCGATGTCGGCGTGCTTGTGCTTCAGCATGGCCGCCTCCGTCCAGGTGACGTTGGCCTCGGGCACGCGCACCAAAGCCAGCGCCAGCGCCTTGATGACGAAGTCGTTCACCGAGACCTTGTAGGCGGGCTTGCCATCCTTGTCCTTGGGCGCGGCGGCGTTGATCTGTTCGCGCAAGGCCAGCAGCGCGTCGAGCTGGCAATCGACCGTCAGGTAGAAATGCGGGATCGTCTGCTTGGCCTCGAGCAGGCGGCGCGCGATCACCTTGCGCATGGTGTCGTGCGGCACCTCCTCGTAGGTGCCGGGCTCGAAGAGCTTCTTGACGGCTTCGTCCGCCATGCCCGTGGCAAGCGGCGCGGGGGCCGACGCAGGCTTGGCGGCTGGCGCCGCAATGGCGGGAGCCGGGGCGGCCGACGGCTTGGCCGCGCCGCCCGCGATGGCCGCGCGCACGTCGCGCTCGACGATGCGGCCATGCGGCCCGGAGCCGCGCACGCCCTCCAGTGATACACCGGCCTCGCGAGCGATGCGCTTGGCGAGCGGCGAGGCGAAGACCCGCGCGCCCGGCGCAGCCGAGGGAGCGGGAGCAGCTGCAGCCGCCGGCGTTGGGGCCGCCGCCGTGAACGAGCCGGCGGACTGCGCCGAAGGCTTGCCGGCCGCCTCCTGCGCCTGGGGCGCTGAAGCCGCTGCCGCTGCGGCCGGCGGCGCGGCAGCCGTAACCATGTCCGACGCGTTCTGCGGCGACTTCGCGCCCGGCGCTGCCGCCACCGGGCCGGCGGCCACGCTCTTGGGGTCTTCCCCGTCGCCTGCGATCAGCGCGATCACGTCGTTCACGGGCACGTCGGCGGTGCCGGCCGGCACCACGATCTTCGCCAGCACGCCCTCGTCGACGGCCTCGACCTCCATCGTGGCCTTGTCGGTCTCGATCTCGGCGATGACGTCGCCGGATTTGACCGTGTCGCCCTCCTTCTTGAGCCACTTGGAGAGGTTGCCCTTCTCCATCGTGGGCGAGAGCGCTGGCATCAACACGTTGACGGGCATGGACGGGCTCTTCGGCTCAGTGGGCGGCGGTCGTGCGACCGAGGTCGGTGGGATTGTCGAGTTCGGCCTGCAGGCCCTCGACGATGCGGGCCATCGCCTCTTCCTCCGAAAGCTCCGTCTCGCTCGCATAAATGCGGGCGGCGTGGCGGGCGAGGTCGACCAGCAGGATGCCCCAGGTGAAGGGATCGTCGAAGGAGCGGCGCATGGCCACGCTCACCGCGCCGTTGGAGACCGCGGCGCGCAGCACTTCGTGCCCGCCATTCTCGACGACATCGGGCGGGGCCTTCAGGTCATGGAAGACGGCGTCGGCCATGGTCAGGCCTCCTGTTGAACCCCGTTCAGCGATAGGTGACGGCGCGGGCGGCCTCGATCACCTCGGCGACGCTCGGCAAAGCGAGCTTTTCGAGGTTGGCTGCGTAGGGCATCGGCACGTCCTTGCCGGTCACGCGGCGCACGGGCGCGTCGAGATAGTCGAAGGCACGTTCCATGATCTGGGCGGAGATCTCGGCCCCGACGCCCGACTGGGGCCACCCCTCCTCCACGGTCACGCACCGGCCGGTCTTCATGACCGAGGCTACGATGGTGTCGACGTCCATGGGGCGGATCGTCCTGAGGTCGATCACCTCGGCATAGATGTGCTTCTTGGCGAGCTCCTCGGCCGCGCGCAGGGCGTAGGTGAGGCCGATCGACCAGGAGACGATCGTCACGTCCTTGCCGGGCCGCGCGATGCGCGCCTTGCCGATCGGGATCGTGAAGTCGTCAAGCTTCGGCACGGGCGAGGATTGCCCGTAGAGGATCTCGTTCTCCAGGAAGATCACGGGGTTAGGGTCGCGGATCGCGGCCTTCAGCAGGCCCTTGGCGTCGGCGGCGGTGGCCGGCGAGACGACCTTGAGGCCGGGGATGTTCGAGTACCAAGCCGCGTAGTCCTGGCTGTGCTGGGCGGCCACGCGGGCAGCGGCGCCGTTGGGGCCGCGGAACACGATGGGGCAGCCCATCTGGCCGCCGGACATGTAGAGCGTCTTGGCGGCGGAATTGATGATCTGGTCGATCGCCTGCATGGCGAAGTTGAAGGTCATGAACTCAACGATCGGCCGCAGCCCCGCGAAGGCAGAACCGACGGCCAGGCCCGCAAAGCCGTGCTCGGTGATCGGCGTATCGACGACGCGCTTCGCCCCGAATTCCTGCAGCAGGCCCTGCGTGACCTTGTAGGCGCCCTGGTACTCGGCCACTTCCTCGCCGATCACGAAGACATTGGCGTCGCGCCGCATCTCCTCCGCCATGGCGTCGCGCAGCGCTTCGCGCATGGTCATGGTCACCATCTCCGTGCCCGGGGGCACCTCGCCCGACGCGTCATAGGCCCCGGGTATGGCGATCGCCGGCGCGGGCGGAGCCGGGGCGGCGGGGACAGGCTCGGGCGCCTTCAGGTCGATGGCGACGGGTTCGGCGGGCTCCTCCGCCGTCTCGGGCACGCCCGGCATGTCCGCGCCGCCGGTGTCGCGCACCGCGGCTGGATCCTCGCCATCAGAGGCGAGCAGCGCGATCTTCTGGTTCACCGGAACGTCGGCGGAACCGGCCGGCACCAGGATCTTGGCCAGCACCCCCTCGTCGACGGCCTCCACCTCCATGGTGGCCTTGTCCGTCTCGATCTCGGCGATGATATCGCCCGACTTGACCCGGTCGCCCTCGTTTTTCAGCCACTTGGCGAGATTGCCCTTCTCCATCGTGGGGGAGAGCGCGGGCATCAGGATGTCGATCGGCATGAAGGGAAATCCCCGTGGGGTTTCGTGTCGGTGACGCGGCGGCCCGTGGCCAGCCAAGTCCTCAGCAAGGCTACTTCAGAACGTCGGTCCAGAGCTCCGAGGCGTCGGGCTCGGGATCGTTGGTGGCGAATTCCGCCGCCTCGTTGACGATCTCGCGCACCCTGGCGTCGGCGGCCTTGAGTTCGTCCTCCTTCATGCCCCACTGCTCCAGGAGGCGCCGGCGGACCTGCTCGATCGGATCGCGCTCCTCGCGCATCTTCTGCACTTCGTCCTTGGAGCGGTACTTCGCGGGGTCGGACATTGAGTGGCCGCGATAGCGGTAGGTCTGCATCTCCAGGATGTAGGGACCCTTGCCGTCCCGGCACCAGCGAATGGCGCGCTGCGCGGCGTCGTAGACGTTGCGCACGTCCATGCCGTCGACCTGCTCGCCGGGAATGTTGAAGGACTGGCCACGCTTGGAGAAGTCGGTCTGGGCCGAGGCGCGGCTGACCGCCGTGCCCATGGCGTAGCGGTTGTTCTCGATGACGTAGACCACGGGGAGCTTCCACAGCTCCGCCATGTTGAAGCTCTCGTAGACCTGGCCCTGGTTGGCCGCGCCATCGCCGAAATAGGTCAGGGAGACGTTGTCGTTGCCGCGATAAGTATTGGCGAAGGCGAGACCCGTCCCGAGCGACACCTGCGCGCCGACGATGCCGTGGCCGCCATAGAAGTGCTTCTCGACGCTGAACATGTGCATCGAGCCGCCCTTGCCCTTGGAGAGGCCGCCGCGGCGGCCCGTGAGCTCGGCCATGACGCCCTTGGGGTCCATGCCGCAGGCGAGCATGTGGCCGTGGTCGCGGTAGCCCGTGATGACCTGGTCGCCCTCCTTGGTCGCCATTTGCATGCCGACCACGACGGCCTCCTGGCCGATGTAGAGGTGGCAGAAGCCGCCAATGAGGCCCATGCCGTACATCTGCCCGGCCTTTTCCTCGAAGCGGCGGATCAGCAGCATCTGGCGGTAGGCTTCGAGATCCTGCTCCCGGTCGAAGGCCGCCGTGGCCGGGGCCTTGGCCCCGCGACGCGCCGTCGGCTTGGCAGCTTCGGCGTTGACGGACTTGCGGGACGGGCGGGCTTTGGACGCGCCGGAAAGGCTACGGGCGGCAACCGCCATCGGCTTCCTCCTTTGGCCCCATCGGGGGGACATGGTCACGGGCCGAACCTAGCGCAGAACGAAAGGGTTGGCGAGCGTGAGCGGAAGCGAATTCGAACTGACGTAAATGCTTCAACCTTTTGAAGCGGCGTGACTTTCAGTGATGAACTCGAATCTGGTTCAGGAAGCCTTTGGCCGCCCTGCTCGATGTTGCAGCGCACTCACTGCGAGGGCGGCTTCGCCTCGCCCGTCATGATCACGACGTCGTTCTTGTGAAGGCGATTCAGGCTCAGCCTGGCGCGCTCGTCGAGCAGGTCGCGGTCGACCGAGGCGTTGCGCAGCATGGAGACGCGGCGCTCCCAGTCCGCCCTCTCCTGCTTGAGATCGGCGAGATCCTGGTCGAGCGCAGCGATCTGCTGGCGAAGGGTCATCTTCGTCTCGAGGCCGCGATTGCCGTGCTGGGAGTGGTAGACGAAGTAGCCCACCGTCAGCCCCGACACGAGATAGAGGGCGAGCGGCACGAGGATGGCGCGGATTCGGGAGCGGACGACCATGGCTCCATTCTCGCGGGCGATGGTTTACCGGTGGTTAAGGATCGGCCCGCGCGCCATCGATCATTTGCCGGAGAGCACGACCTTGGCGGTCTCGCCCGCCTTCACCTCGACCTCGTCAAAGACGCTGACGTCGTGGTCTTCGTCCATCTTCCATTCGCGGTCATAGGTCTGCCACTTGACCCGCGCGGTGACGAACCAGCGGCCGGGCATCACGTTCTCGAATTCGAACTTGCCGTGGATGTCCGCCTTGACCTTGCGGGTGAGTTCGACGAAGTCATCGTCAGGGGCGGTCGGCATCGCCCGGAAGGACAGGATAGGCCGGGCCCGTGCCTCTCCGTAGATGATGCGCATGCGCTCCTCGGCATAGGGGGTCGCCGGGATCAGGACGATCCAGTCTCCTCCCGCCGTGTAGGTACGGCCCGTGTCGGGATGGTAGAAGGCATAGCCCGTAACCGTCCCGGTGCCCTTGCCCACCTGCTTTTGCGCAAACGCCTTCTGCGCCTCGTCGAATTCGACGGTCGGCTTCACGGTCACGCATGCGGCAAGCAGGAGGCCGGCAAATCCCACCAGAGCTTGGCGGACGGGTGAATGGCCGGCCCAGGTTGCTCCCGGGGCACGCATGGGCAAGTGCTCCCGACGGCGATGACGGCAGTGGATCACTCCGTTCGGGACAAGACAAGACAGCGGAAAACGAGTGGCCCGCCGTCCTTCTACTTGCGGCTTTACTCCGTAGACCTTGCCGACGCCTCATCACTGCAGGCGCAGTCTCACGCCGTCATTGCGAGCCGAAGACGAAGCAATCCAGGCCTTCGAAAAGCTCCTGGACGGCGTCGTCGCGTTGCTCCTCGCAATGACAGAGGCGCTCTCAGCCCAGCGCCTTCAGCGCGCCGCGGCCGGCATACTTGGCCGTCGTCCCCAGTTCCTCCTCGATGCGGATGAGCTGGTTGTACTTGGCGAGCCGGTCGGAGCGGGCGAGCGAGCCTGTCTTTATCTGCCCGCAATTGGTGGCGACGGCGAGGTCGGCGATGGTGGAGTCCTCGGTTTCGCCCGAGCGGTGCGACATCACGGCCGTGTAGCCGGCGCGCTGCGCCATTTCGACGGCCGCCAGCGTCTCGGTGAGCGAGCCGATCTGGTTCACCTTCACCAGGATGGAGTTGGCCACGCCCTTCCTGATGCCCTCGGACAGCCGCGTCACATTGGTGACGAAGAGGTCGTCGCCCACGAGCTGGCACTTGCTTCCGATGAGGTCGGTGACGAGCTTCCAGCCTTCCCAGTCATCCTCGGCCATGCCGTCCTCGATCGTCGCGATGGGATAGGAGCCCACGAGCTTCGCGAGATACTCGGCCTGTTCCTGGATGGAGCGGGTCTTGCCCTCGCCCTCGTAGTGGTAGGCGCCGTTCTTGAAGAACTCGGTGGAGGCGCAGTCGAGCCCCAGCACGACATCGCCGCCGGGCTTGAAGCCGGCGCTCTCGATGGCCTTCATGCAGAAGTCGAGAGCCGCCTCGGCGGAGGGGAGGTTCGGGGCGAAGCCGCCCTCGTCGCCGACGTTCGTGTTGTGGCCGGCCTTCTTCAGCGCGGACTTCAGCGTGTGGAAGATCTCCGCGCCGTACCGGACGGCCTCCGACAGGGTGGGCGCGCCGATGGGCAGCACCATGAACTCCTGGAAGTCGATGGGGTTGTCGGCATGCGCGCCGCCATTGACGATGTTCATCATCGGCACGGGCAGCACGCGCGCCGCCGCGCCGCCGACATAGCGGTAGAGCGGCAGCGTGGTCGCCTCGGCGGCCGCCTTTGCCACGGCCAGCGAGACGCCGAGGATGGCGTTGGCGCCGAGCCGGCTCTTGTTGGGTGTGCCGTCGAGCGCGATCATCGCCTCGTCGATGGCGACCTGCTCCTCGGCGTCCATCCCGCCGATCGTATCGAAGATCTCGCGGTTGACGCTGTCGATGGCCTTCTGCACGCCCTTGCCGAGGTAGCGGGACTTGTCGCCGTCACGCAGCTCCACCGCCTCGTGCGCGCCCGTCGAAGCGCCCGACGGCACCGCCGCGCGGCCGAGCGAGCCGTCCTCCAGCGTGACGTCGACCTCCACCGTGGGGTTGCCGCGGCTGTCCAGGATCTGGCGGGCGACGATGTCGACGATGGCGGTCATGCGGGTCCTCCTGGGACGACTACGCGCTTCGCGCGCTTGGGGACGAGTGGCGCGCGTGGCGCACCGGGCGGGCTCGCCCCGGCTTTTACGCCATGCGAGCGCGGGCGCAAGGGCGAGGCGACCCGGCGGAGGATGAACCGCCAGTCGAATGGCTGTATGACAGCCGCCATCCGCCGGCCCGGCCGGCCCCCTTCCGGACTGCAACCATGAACTCAGAGACTCTCCAGCTCGGCAAGGCCACAGCACTGCCCGCCTCCCCCGAGGAAGCCGTGCTCGACCGCGTGCCCAATCCGCATGCCGGCACGTTGTACCTCGCCCGCTTCACCTGCCCGGAATTCACCTCGCTCTGCCCCGTCACCGGCCAGCCGGACTTCGGGATCCTCGTCATCGACTACGCGCCGCGCGACTGGCTGGTGGAATCCAAGAGCCTGAAGCTCTTCCTCGGCGCTTTCCGCAACCACGGCGCCTTTCACGAGGACTGCACGGTGGGGATCGGCAAGCGCCTCGTCGACCTGCTGCAGCCCGACTGGCTGCGCATCGGCGGCTACTGGTACCCGCGCGGCGGCATCCCCATCGACGTCTTCTGGCAGACCGGCGCACCGCCGCAGGGCCTCTGGCTGCCCGACCAGGGGGTGCCTCCCTACCGTGGACGCTAGCGCGTGGCGGAGGCGTCGGTCGGACGGGCGACTGATCCCCCTCAAGGCGTCTCACGAAGAATCTGTAATGATCATGCCATGGGCAGGCCAGATCTGAGAGGCTAGGCCTGCAGGCAGGCCTGAGACCCCCAGGGGCCGTCATCAACCCAGACGTCAGAGGTTCCCATGCCAGCAACCCCTTCGACCGTGTCCGAGACGAGCCGGTACGATCGCTTCGCCCTCGGCCTGCATTGGGCCATGGCGGTGATGATCGTGCTCGCCTTCGGGCTGGCCCTGGTCGTCGACGTGTTCCCGCGCTCCTTCGAGCCCGTGATCGTGGAAACGCACAAGGATCTCGGCATGGCCATTCTGGTCCTGCTCGTGATCCGTGCCCTCTGGCGGATCACCCACAGGCCGCCCGAGCAGGACGCCTCGATCGGACCGCTGATGCGGAGGGCCTCCCATCTCGGCCATCTCGCGCTCTACGTTCTGATGGTCGCCGTGCCGGTGATCGGCGTCGTCTACACCTTCTGGCGCGGCCAGGGCCTGCATCTCGGCATCATCGACATTGCATCGCCGGTCGCGGCCGATCGCGCGGTGGCGCGCCCGCTCCGGGAGATCCACGAACTCGCCGCCTATGCGCTCATGGGCCTCGCCGGCCTTCATGCGGCGGCAGCCCTCTGGCACCATTACGTGATGCGCGACAGCACCTTGCGACGGATGCTTCCGGCCTGATCGCAAGCCCGTGCGATGTCACCGCGGACAGGGTTGACCAATCCTGTCCGACGACAAGACAAGTTTAACGAGTACTCGGCAGTCTCGCGCTCATCAAGCGAAGAGGACTGTCCCGATGGTCGGCAGCGGCGAGTTCCTGAGAACCACTCTCATCATGAGCCTGGGCGTCCTCGTTGGAGGGCTCGCCGTGGCCGAGGTGCTCTCGCTGAAGCCCAGCCCGGACCTCACACTGTCGGGCCTCGCCTCTCGCCTCAGCCCGAATGGCCTGCCGGACCCCATCGTCACCGGGGCGATCGGCACGTCCACCACCGGCCGGCCCGTGATCCTCGATCCCTGCACCGGACTGCGCAAGAACTAGGCAGACTTCGCGTCCCACGCCAAAGTCGGCGACCTCTCCTGTCGGCCCGGGCTTTCGCCCGTGGTCGCTGGGCAGCCATGATTTGACTTGGTGCAGAATCCCACTATTTTCCCGGCATCCTTGAGAAGGTGGAATGACGCGTACCCACGACGTCTGACGCGCTCCGCCTCCCTTCACGCATCAGAGCGTCGAACCTGCCGCGCCAAGAGGCGGCCTTGCACATGAGCTTTTCCGATCTCGGCCTCAGCCAGAAAGTCCTCGAGGCGGTCACTGCGTCCGGCTATACCGACCCGACCCCCATCCAGGCCCAGGCCATCCCCCACGTCCTCGCCCGGCGCGACGTCCTGGGCATCGCCCAGACGGGCACCGGCAAGACAGCCGCCTTCACCCTGCCCATGCTCACTGTCCTCGAGCAGGGTCGCGCAAGAGCGCGCATGCCGCGCACGCTGATCCTGGAGCCGACGCGCGAGCTCGCCGCCCAGGTCGAGGAGAGCTTCAACAAATACGGCGCACAGCAGCGCCTGAACGTCGCCTTGCTGATCGGCGGCGTCTCCTTCGGCGACCAGGACGCCAAGATCACACGCGGCGTCGACGTGCTGATCGCCACGCCCGGCCGCCTGCTCGACCATTTCGAGCGCGGCAAGCTGCTGCTGACCGGGATCGAGATCCTCGTGATCGACGAGGCCGACCGCATGCTCGACATGGGCTTCATCCCTGACATCGAGCGCATCTGCCGGCTCGTCCCCTTCACGCGGCAGACCCTGTTCTTCTCGGCCACGATGCCGCCGGAGATCCAGCGGCTCACAGAGACGTTCCTGCACAACCCCGCGCGGATCGAGGTGGCCCGGCAGGCCACGACGGCCTCGACCATCACCCAACGGCTGGTTGCATCCGGCCGCGAGCCGCACTCCAAGCGCGAGACGCTGCGCCAGTTGCTGCGCAACACGCCGGACTTCAAGAACGCCATCATCTTCTGCAATCGCAAGCGCGACGTGCAGCTTCTTCACAAGTCGCTGGAACGCCATGGCTTCAACGTCGCGGCCCTGCACGGTGACATGGACCAGCGCGGCCGCATGGCGGCGCTCGACGGCTTCCGCACCGGAGCGACGCAGCTTCTCGTCGCCAGCGACGTGGCGGCCCGCGGCCTCGACATCCCCGACGTCAGCCACGTCTTCAATTTCGACGTGCCGCACCACGCGGAGGACTATGTCCACCGGATCGGGCGCACCGGCCGGGCCGGGCGCAAAGGCACGGCCTATACGATCGTGACCTCCGAGGACAAGAAGTCGCTGGCCGCCATCGAGCACATGACCGGCACGCCGATCGAGTACGAAGGCGTCGCCGAGGTCGCCGACGAGGGTCCGTCCGAGCGCCGCTCGGGCCGCGGAGACCGTGGCGAGCGGACCCGCCGCAAGGGCGGTGACCGCCAGGGACGGACGGACCGGCCCGCCCGCGAGGCACGCGCGCCCCGGGACGCGGAGGAGCCGCGTGAGGAGATTCGCGAGGAGCGCCCGCGCGCCGAGCGCCCAGCCCGCACGGAGCGTCCCGAAAAGGCGGCCGCCCCTGCCCGCGCCCCCTCGCCGGCTCCCTCGCCGGAGCGGCGTCCGCCGCGGCAGGACCGGCGCGACAGGCCGGGCCGCGAGGACCGTGACGACCCGCCGGTGATCGGGCTGGGCGACCATGTGCCCTCCTTCCTGCTCCGCTCTGTCCGTGCGCGCTGATCGCCTTTGGAATTAGCGTCGTATTAAGGCAGGGATGACAGACTTCTCCTCGGTGGTACGGGAGAGGCAGTCATGCCCGAGCACGTCGCGGACCGGGAGCTCAGCCTGAAGCTGGCCGACGAGGTCGTCCGCAATATCAGGGCACATGGCACGTCGGCGCATCCGCGCTCGTACGAGCTTTGGTACACGCATATTTCCGGCCAGAACGCGGCCCTGAGCCGCGCGCTCGGCGAAACGCTCGACCATTCGGGCTCGCTGACCGACGAGGTCACCCAGTCCCTCTACGACCGCTTCCTCGCCTCCAACCGCTTCGCCCTGCAGGCCGAGAAGGCTGGCACGGGCCTGCTCATGGAGATCGAGTCGGTCATGGAGATGATCGACCTCGCCATGGGCAACACCAACACCTATGGCGAGTCGCTGGAGAAGATCTCCGGCGAGCTCAACGAGAACGTCGACCGCAAGAACATCCGCGACATCGTCGCCCGCCTCGTGCTCGCCACCCGCGAGACGGTCGCCACCAACCAGACGCTCGAGGCCCGGCTAAAGGAGACCCGCTCCGAGATCCAGGACCTGCGCGAGACACTGGAATCGATCCGCACGGAATCGCTCACGGATCCGCTGACCACGCTCGCCAATCGCAAGCACCTCGACCGCACCTTGCTGCAGGCCGTCGACCACGCCGCCATTTCCGGCGAGCACCTGACGGTGCTGATGATCGACGTCGACAAGTTCAAGGAGTTCAACGACACCTGGGGCCACCTGACGGGCGACCAGGTGCTGCGGCTCGTCGCCATGTCGATCAAGGGCGCGGTGCGCCCGACCGACACGGCCGCCCGCTTCGGCGGCGAGGAATTCGCAATCATCCTGCCGCAATCGACGCTGAAGTCCGGCCTGCTCGTGGCTGAGCGCATCCGCCAGACGGTGATGAGCCGGGAACTCGTGAAGCGCTCCACCGGCGAGGCCCTGGGCCGTCTCACCGTCTCGATCGGCCTGGCCGCCTTCACGAAGGGTGACACGGCCGCCATGCTTCTGGAACGCGCCGACAAGTGCCTGCTCGAGGCCAAGCGCACGGGCCGCAACCGCTGCCTCACCGAGGCGGACCTGCAGGCGACCTACTCGGACGTCGCCTAGGACGCGGAAGCACCGCCTTCGGAGCGCAGGCCTCCCGTCCCGCTGTTCCTGCTGTGTCCGACCAGTTTCAGTGCCAGTTGGAACGGGATAATGCGGGCCGGGAGGCCCGCGCTCCGGCTTTCAGCTCTTCGCCTTCTTCCTCGCCGGCGCCTTCGCCGCGGCGAAGCGTCGGGCGGCGGCCCGCGCCAGTCCCGTCCACTGCACCAGCACGTCCGGATCCTCGAAGGCTTCGTCCGGCATTCGCCAGTAGGACGTGATCACCCGTTGCGGCTCCGGCCCGTAGGCGAAGGGCGCCGAGCCGGCGGTGACGAAGGCGGCCTGGGTCTCTGCGTCCGTCTTGAGGTAGACGACCCCGCCGGTTTCCAGGGCGAAGATCACGCCGTCCGCATAGATCCCGTGCCCGCCGAACATGCGGCGGACCGAGACGGGTCCGATCGGGGAAAAGAGGTCCTGGAGGTCGCCTGGCCGCACGTCCCGCCGCGCCGGTCAGTGCGCGGCCGCAGAGAGCTGGTCTGGGCTCGCGGGGGTCAGCGCCACGGATTCCCCGCAGCCGCAGGCCGAGGTCTGGTTCGGGTTGTTGAACACGAACTGCGCGGCGAGCTTGGTGACCTGGAAGTCCATCTGTGTGCCGAGGAGGAAGAGCACGGCCTTGGGATCGACCAGCACGGTGACCCCCTTCTCCTCCACCACCTCGTCTCCGGGTCGGACGGATTCGGCGGGCTCGAGCGTGTAGCTCATCCCCGCGCAGCCGCCGTTTCGGACGCCCACGCGCACGCCCACGATGGGGGTTTCGGCATTGGCGACGATGGACGCGACGCGCTCAGCGGCCGCATCGGTAATGCTCATCACCTGGAATCGGGAACGGGCTCCCATGGAATGCACCTCTCTGGCCGGGTTCAAGGCCCGGTGGCAGGACGGATCTCAAGATAACCATCGCCGCCGCGAAGTGAAGACCGCATGAATGCGGAGCTGCCAGACCACCGGCGGCGGCGTCTCACCACATGTCGAGCGCGACGCGCGCCTCGTCGGACATGCGGCTCTGGTCCCATGGCGGATCGAACACCATCGTCACCTTCGCGGACTGCACGCCAGGCACGGCGCTGACCGCGTTCTCCACCCAGCCCGGCATTTCGCCTGCAACGGGGCAGCCGGGGGCCGTCAGCGTCATGTCGATCATCACGTTGCGGTCATTGTCGATGTCGACGCGATAGATCAGGCCGAGCTCGTAGATGTCGGCGGGGATCTCGGGGTCGTAGACCGTCTTGAGCGCGGCCACGATGTCGGTCGTCAGCCGGTCGATCTCCTCCGGCGGGAGCGTGCCGGGCGCCTCGATCTCGGGGCGGTTCGGCGCGGGGGCTTCGGTGTCGACGTCGGTCATGGTCTGAGCACTCATGCGAACGGGGGTATCGCTCAACCGAACAGAGCTTCGGCCTTTTGCAGAGCCTCGGCAAGCCGGTCGACCTCCTCCAGCGTGTTGTAGAAGGCGAAGGACGCCCTGCACGTGGACGTCACGCCATACTTGGCGAGCAGCGGCTGGGCGCAATGCGTGCCCGCGCGCACCGCCACGCCCGCTCGGTCGATCACGGTCGCGACATCGTGGGCATGCGCGCCCTTCATCTCGAAGGAGACGATGGCTCCCTTGTCCCTTGCCCGCCCAAAGATGCGCAGGGAATTCATGGCGCCGAGCCGTTCCATGGCGCGGTCGCGCAGTGCATTCTCCTGGGCCAGGATCGCCTCGCGGCCGATCGACGTCATGTAGTCGATCGCCGCCCCGAGACCGATGGCCTGCACGATCGGGGGCGTGCCCGCCTCGAAGCGGTGCGGCGGGTCGTTGTAGGTGACGGTGTCCCGGCTCACGAGATTGATCATCTCGCCGCCGCCGTTGAAGGGCGGCATCTTCTCCAGCCACTCGCGCTTGCCGTAGAGCACGCCGATGCCGGTGGGCCCGTACACCTTGTGGCCGGTGAAGACGTAGAAGTCGGCGTCGAGCGCCTGCACGTCCACCGGCAGGTGGACCGCGCCCTGGCTTCCGTCCACCATCACGGGGATGCCGCGCGCATGGACGATGCGGATGATCTCCTTGAGCGGCGTCACCGTGCCCAGCACGTTGGACATGTGCGTGATGGCGACGATCTTCGTGCGCTCGGTGAGCAGGGATTCGAACTGCTCAAGCTGAAAGTTGCCGTCCTCGTCCACCTCGGCCCACTTGATCACCGCCCCCTTGCGCTCGCGGTGGAAGTGCCAGGGCACGATGTTGGAATGGTGCTCCATGATGGAGAGCACGATCTCGTCGCCCTCCCCGATCGCCATGGCGCCGTAGCTCGCAGCCACGAGGTTGATCGCCTCGGTCGCCGATCGGGTGAAGATGATCTCCTCGGTCGAGCCCGCGTTCAGGAAGGCGCGCACCTTCTCCCGCGCGCCCTCGTAGGCTTCCGTCGCCGCGTTTGCGAGATAATGCAAGCCGCGGTGAACGTTGGCGTATTCGTGCTCGTAGGCGTGCACGATACGCTCGATGACCTGCCGCGGCTTCTGGGCCGAGGCCGCGTTGTCGAGATAAACGAGCGGCTTGCCGTAGGGCTGCTCTGCGAGGATCGGAAAATCCGCGCGGATCGCCTCGACGTCGAAGGCTCGCGTGGGGGATGCGGTCATGGGATCCTCAGGGTTCCTGCATCAGGTGCCCGGAACGGGCTCGCCCGTCCTTGTCGGCGCACAAACTCAATTTCCTCGTCTGGCTCATTTGGAGCGAAGCGAAGCAGTCAAGACCTGCCCAGCACGCATTGCCTCGCTGCTGCGCTCCTCGCAATGACGAGCGCCGTCAGACCCGGCAGCGCAGCCAGCTCTCGACCACGGCCTCGATCACCTCGCGCAGGCCCTCGTGCTCCACCGTCTCGATTGCCTCGCCGACGAAGGCCTGCAGCATCAGCGCCTCGGCCTCGGGCTTGGGCAGGCCGCGCGCGCGCAGGTAGAACAGCAGGTCGTCGTCGAGCGCGCCGCAGGTCGCGCCGTGGGCGCATTGCACGTCGTCGGCGAAGATCTCGAGCTCCGGCTTGTTGTTCATGGCCGCGCCGTCAGCGAGCAGCACGGCCTGGCTCATCATGCGGCCATCCGTCTTCTGCGCGTCGGGCTCGACGATGATCTTGCCCTGGAACACGCCGGTCGCCTCGCCGTCCAGCACGTGCTTGAAGAGTTCGCGGCTGGAGCAATGGGGGGCGGCGTGCTCGACAACGAGCGTCGTGTCGCCGTGCTGAGAGCCGTTGAGCATGGCCGCGCCAGCCAGCGTCACCTCGCTGTATTCCCCAGCGAAGCGCAGGGTGATCTGGTGGCGCGCCACCTCCGGCGCGGTCGCCATGCTGAAGTGCCGGTAGGAGGCACGGCCGCCGAGCCGCACGCCGAGCGTCGACAGATCGACGTCTCCGCCGCCCTGGGTCCGCAGTCGCACGTGATGCACCTTCGCGCCGTCGCCCGCCACGATCTCGACGAGGCTGTTGGCCTGGTGACCCACACCGCTGACCGCCTCGTGGCTCTCGATGATCGTCGCCTCGGCGTTGTCCTCCACCACGACGAGTGTGCGCAGGAACGTGGCCGTCGGCGCTTCGCCGGTGGCCACCGAGCGGATCAGCAGCGGCTTCGCAAGCGTGGCGTCCTCGGCCACACGTATGACGACGCCGTCCGTTGCGAAGGCCGTGTTCAGCGAGACCAGCGGATCCTCGACACCCCGCAGCGCGCTGCCGATATGCACCGCCAGGGCCGAATGGTCCCTGGCGAGAGCCTCGGCGAAGCTGACGACCTCCACGCCGGCCGGGAGCCGGCCGAGGTCGGACAAGTCCGGCGCGAAGGCGCCGTCGACGAGAACCAGCCGGATCGCGTCGATGCGGCCGAGCGGGCCGACGAGCTTCTGGGCCGCGGTTTTCTCGGCTGCACCGGGCGCCGGCGCGAGCGGAGCAGCATCCCGCAGCAGCGTGCGGAGATCCGTGTACTTCCAGGCCTCGACGCGGCGGTGCGGCAGGCCCGTCTCGCCGAAGGCGGCGATCGCCTTCTCGCGCTCCCTGGCGGCGCGCTCGCCGCCAGGCAGGCGGGACTTCACGGCCGGGAAGAGATCGAGGAGGGCCGCCTCGGCGGCCGTCCGGATGGGTGTCACATCAGCCATCTCAGCCTCACGCCGCCTGCGAGCGGTAGTCGGCATAGCCGTTGGCCTCGAGCTCCAAGGCGAGCTCCTTGCCCCCGGACTTCACGACCCGGCCGTTGGCCATCACGTGCACCGTGTCGGGCACGATGTAGTTGAGCAGCCGCTGGTAGTGGGTGATGACGAGGAAGGAGCGCTCGGGCGAGCGCAGCGCATTCACACCCTCGGCCGCGATCTTCAGGGCGTCGATGTCGAGGCCGGAATCCGTCTCGTCGAGGATGCAGAACTTCGGCTGCAGCAGCGCCATCTGGAGAATCTCCATGCGCTTCTTCTCGCCGCCGGAGAAGCCGACATTGAGCGCGCGCTTCAGCATGTCTTGCGGGATCTGCAGGCGCTCGGCCGCCGCGCGCACGCGCTTCATGAATTCGGGCGTGGCGAGTTCATCGTCTCCGCGCGCCTTGCGTTGCGCATTCAGGGCCGCCTTGAGGAAGCTCATCGTCGCGACGCCGGGGATCTCAAGCGGATACTGGAAGGCCAGGAACACGCCGGCGGCCGCCCGCTGGTCAGGCTCCATCTCCAGGAGGTTCTGGCCATCCAGCAGGATCTCGCCGTCGAGGACCTCGTAGTCCTCCTTGCCGGCGATCACGTAAGAGAGCGTCGACTTGCCGGAGCCGTTCGGGCCCATGATGGCCGCCACCTCGCCGTCGTTCACGGTGAGGGTGAGGCCGTTGAGGATCTGCTTGTCCTCGATCTTGACGTGCAGGTTGCGGATTTCGAGCATGGCGTCATGTCCTGATCGTAAGGGGTCGCCGCGCCCGGATGAGCATCCGCGACTTCGACGCGCAGGGCGGAAGTCGCGGCGGTCGGAGCCTTCCGACCGCGGCCATTGATGGTCAGCCGACCGAGCCCTCAAGGCTGATCGAGATGAGCTTCTGGGCTTCCACGGCGAACTCCATGGGGAGCTGCTGCAGCACGTCCTTGACGAAGCCGTTGACGATGAGCGCCGTCGCCTCCTCCGCCGAGAGCCCGCGCTGCATGCAGTAGAACAGCTGGTCCTCGGAGATCTTGGACGTCGTCGCCTCGTGCTCGAACACGGCGGAGGCCGACTTCGACTCGATGTACGGAACCGTGTGCGCGCCGCACTTCTGGCCGATGAGCAGCGAATCGCAGTTCGTAAAGTTGCGCGCGTTGGCGGCCTTGCGGTGGGCCGAGACGAGGCCACGATAGGTGTTCTGAGAGCGGCCCGCCGAAATGCCCTTGGAGATGATGCGGCTCGTCGTGTTGCGACCGAGATGGATCATCTTGGTGCCGCTGTCGACCTGCTGGTAGCCGTTCGACACGGCGATCGAATAGAACTCGCCGCGGGAGCCCTCCCCGCGCAGGATGCAGGACGGGTACTTCCAGGTGATGGCGGAACCGGTCTCCACCTGGGTCCAGGAAATCTTCGAGTTCCTGCCGCGGCAGTCGCCGCGCTTGGTCACGAAGTTGTAGACGCCGCCCTTGCCCTGGCTGTCGCCGGGGTACCAGTTCTGCACGGTCGAGTACTTGATCTCCGCGTCGTCGAGCGCGATCAGCTCGACAACCGCCGCATGCAGCTGGTTCTCGTCGCGCTGGGGCGCCGTGCAGCCTTCGAGGTAGCTCACGTAGGAGCCCTTGTCGGCAATGATCAGCGTGCGCTCGAACTGGCCCGTATTCTTCTCGTTGATGCGGAAATAGGTCGAGAGCTCCATCGGGCAGCGCACGCCTTCGGGCACATAGACGAAGGAGCCGTCCGTGAAGACCGCGGAGTTCAGCGTTGCGTAGAAATTGTCCGTCGTCGGCACGACCGTGCCGAGGTACTTCTTCACCAGCTCCGGGTGCTCGCGGATCGCCTCGGAGATCGAGCAGAAGATGACGCCGGCCTTCTTCAGCTCCTCCTTGAAGGTCGTGACCACCGAGACGGAATCGAAGACGGCGTCCACGGCAACCTTGGACGTCTGCACGCCCGCCAGGATCTCCTGCTCGCGCAGCGGGATTCCGAGCTTCTTGTAGGTCTCCAGGATGGCCGGATCGACCTCGTCGAGCGACTTCGGCCCCGGCAGCTTCTTGGGCGCCGCGTAGTAGTAGAGATCGTTGAAGTCGATCGGCGGGTATTCGACGCGCGCCCAGGTCGGCTCGCGCATGGTCAGCCAGCGGCGATAGGCCTCGAGCCGCCACTCCGTCATCCAGGCCGGGTCGCCCTTCTTGGCGGAGATGAAGCGGACGATGTCCTCGCTCAGCCCCTTGGGGGCCTTGTCGACCTCGACGTCCGTCACGAAACCGTACTTGTACTGGTCCACGTCGATGGCGCGGACCTGTTCGACGGTCTCCTGAACCGCAGGCATGTCAGGCTCCTTCCTCTCCGGCTTCAAGGGCCGTGGGTTGGCGGCGGGTCGGCGGGCTCAGGCGGCCTGCCGGCTTCGCCGGGATATGTGGGTGTCTCTTACCTTTGCGAAAGCCCTGAGGAAACAGATCACGTCTGCGCTGGAATTGTTCCAGCCCAGGCTGATCCGCAGCGCTCCGCGCGCGAGATCGGGGTCGACGTCCATCGCTGCGAGCACATGCGACGGCTGCACTTTCCCCGACGAGCAGGCCGCGCCCGAAGAGAGCGACAGGCCCTCCAGATCCAGCGCGATCAAGGCGGTCGCTGCCGACAGGCCAGGCAGTGCGACAAGAGTGGTGTTCGGGAGCCGAGGCGCGGATTCGCCGAAGATGACCGCCTCCGGCGCAAGCGCCTTGAGGCCGACCTCCAACTCCTCGCGAAGCAGCGCAATCCGCCCGCGCTCGGAATCCAGGTCCGCGGCCACGGCAAGGGCCGCGGCGCCGAAGCCCGCGATGCCCGGGCCGTTTTCCGTCCCGGCGCGCGTGCCACGCTCCTGCCCGCCGCCGCGCAGCATGCAGTCCGAGATCGACGCCGCGGCGTCAGCAAGGACCAGCGCGCCTGCCCCCTGCGGGCCGCCGAGCTTGTGGGCCGAGAGCGCCGCGCTGTCGACGCCCCAGGCCGCGAAATCGAGCGGCAGCTTTCCAGCGGTCTGAACGGCGTCGCAATGCAGCCACCCGTCCGCGGCGTGCACGAGATCGGCCGCCTCGCGCAAGGGCTGCAGGACGCCCGTCTCGTTGTTCGCAGCCTGCAGCGCCAGCAGCGGACGTTCGCCCGCGGCGGAGAGCGCCTTCAGTCGGTCTCCGAGAGCCTTGATGTCGACGAGGCCGGAGGCCAGCACAGGAACCGTCTCGACCGTCCCGGCGGGGAAGCGGTGCCCTTGCAGCACGCAGGCATGCTCGGTCGCACCGACGAGCAGCCGGGTCGGTGCGCCGTCGCGGAACGTGAGCCCCGGCGAGAGCGCCAGCGCATTCGCCTCGGTGCCGCCGCTCGTGAACGTCACCCGCCCCGGAGCCACCCCGGCAAGCGCGGCGACCGCCTCCCTCGCGGCCTCGACGCGGCCGCGGGCGCGACGGCCCTCGGCGTGGACGGACGAGGCGTTGCCGCCTTCTTCCAAAGTGCGCATCATCGCCTCACGCGCCTGGGGCCGGAGGGCCGAGGTCGCGTTGTGGTCGAGGTAGGTGCGCATGGGGGCCGTCATGCCCATCTCGTCCTGGGGATGAAAGACCGCCGTCGCGGCACAGGGCGCGCGTCGCCCGCAAGCATCTGCCTCGCCAGCAAGAGCTTGCTTTCGACCCCGGGCCTTGTGCTAAAAGCGGCGCTCCCGTGGCGGCTCGGCCGGACCCCACTTGCGGATGTCCGGCAGCGCCCCACCTGTTAGAACAATTCTAAGAGATTGTGGGGCTGCAACGGCCCCAAGTCAAGCTGCGCGGACCCTGGACAGCCCGTCCCACGCGCCGCCGCCTGCCCTGCCAGAAAGGTCTGCAATGCCCGAGGTCATCTTCAACGGTCCGGCCGGACGCATCGAGGGTCGCTATCACCCCTCGAAGACCAAGGGCGCACCCATCGCCATCGTGCTGCACCCGCACCCGCAGTTCGGCGGCACGATGAACAACCAGATCGTCTACGCCCTCTATTACGGCTTCGTGGAGCGCGGATTCTCGGCGCTGCGCTTCAACTTCCGCGGCGTGGGCCGCAGCCAGGGGGCGTTCGACCACGGCCAGGGCGAACTCTCCGATGCCGCCGCCGCGCTCGACTGGGCGCAGGCCGTGAACCCCGAGGCGCGCGCCTGCTGGATCGCCGGGATCTCGTTCGGCGCCTGGATCGGCATGCAGCTCCTGATGCGCCGCCCGGAGATCGAGGGGTTCATCTCGATCGCCGCGCCAGCCAACCGCTTCGACTTCTCCTTCCTTGCGCCCTGCCCCTCGTCGGGGCTCTTCGTGCACGGCTCGCAGGATCGGGTCGCGCCGATCAAGGACGTCATGAGCGTCATCGAAAAGGTGAAGACCCAGAAGGGCATCCAGATCGAGCATCAGACGGTCGAGGGCGCCAACCATTTCTTCGAGGACAAGACCGAGGAGCTGATGGGCGTCGTCGGCACCTATCTCGACAAGCGCCTGGGCCCGAAGGAGGGCTGAAGTGGCTCGCCCGCACGCGCGCTCAACGCGTCTGCTCCGGTGTCGCGGGCGGCGCGCTCCGGCGTAACGGCGGCCAGGTTCGCCAGGATGAGCTGGCAGGGCTGGGCCTTCTTCTCCACGCAGGAGGAGAGCGCCCGGCGGGCCGCCTCCTCCTCAGTCTCCGCCCCGGCCCACCAATAGACCGCCGCTCCATTGGCCGCCTTAACGAGCGCCTTCTCGCCCGGCGCCGAGACATAGCGCTCCAGGGAGGCTCGGTGCTTCGGGTCGATCTGCTGGGCCTTGATCAGCTCGTCGACGAGCCCGTCCGGCCAGGTGGGCAGGCCTTGCGTGCGCAGGAACCTGTCCACCTCGGGCCACCAGCGCAGGCGGCCCTCGATATTGCTGAAGAGCCGATGGCCGTCATCCGAGACGGGCGGCAGCATCACGAAGCTCACAGGCGCGCGGCCCTCGGCATAGGCGCCCTTCAGGCGTGAGACCACGGAGGGCGGGAAGTAGGAATCGTTCTCCGCGTAGAGCCAGAGGCTGGGAGCGGACACCTTCGCCCCGAGGTCGCGGAAGGCGGAGACGAGCTGGTCCTCGAAGGGACACTCCTTGTTGCGCAACCCACCGGAGATGTTGATCACCGCCTTCACCGCGTGTGGCTGCTCGGCCGCCAGCGCGAGCGACGCCATGGCTCCGTTCGAGGCCCCCAGCGCGAGGACGCGCGTCGCGTCGGCCTCCTTCCGCGTGGCGATCACGGCGAGCGCACCAGCCAGATCCTCCGCCTCCGACCGGAACTGGCGCATCAGGTCGAATCCCGCGCGGCAATTGCCGGCGGAGGGGAACGTGCCCTCCGAGAGCCCGTAGCCCCGCCGTACGACGGAAACGGCGAGCCAGCCACGGCGGGCGAAGTCCTGCGCGATCGAGCGGTAATTGGTGGCATGCACCGCGGCCATGTCGGCGCGAGAGGCCGGCTTGCCGTGACTGATGAGGACGATCGGCAGCTTTGCAGGTGAAGAGACGCGGCTGCGCACGAACAGCATCTCGAGACGGAGGGTCTCGCCGCCGATCTTGACCGGGATGAGGCCGCTTTCCTCGATGACGTCGGGCTCGCCAGCCCATGCCGGCCATGCCATGGCCAACGGGGCGATTGCGGCCAGCGCGGCGACGAGACGCACGAAGCGGCGGATCACAGGGGCTCCTCCTGGCGAAACCCTAGCCTTACGGGGACGCTACGGGCAACACACGCCTAACGTGCGTCTTGGCCGAGGGCCGGCGCCCCTTGGGCTCCTCCCCTTGGCCCTCTGGCGCGAAGCTGATACAGGGACGCTCCCCGCGCGGGGCGTGGTTGCGCCCGTCCGGGCAGACCGGAACCACCCATGAGCGCCGCCGCAGACTTCTCGCCCCGTTCCGACTTCCTGCGCATCCTTCTGGAGCGCGGCTACGTCCACCAGTGTTCCGATTTTTCCGGGCTCGACGAGAAGGCCGAGCGGGGCGAGGCTGTCGGTTACATCGGGTTCGACTGCACGGCCCCGTCGCTGCATGTCGGCTCGCTCGTACAGATCATGCTGCTGCATTGGCTGCAGGCCACCGGCAACAAGGCCGTGGCCCTGATGGGCGGCGGCACCACGATGGTGGGCGATCCCTCCGGCAAGGACGAGGCCCGCCGGCTGCTCACGGTGGAGGACATCGAGGCGAACAAGGCGGGGATCCGCAAGGTGTTCGCCCGCTTCCTGCGCTTCGGCGATGGTCCGCAGGACGCTGTGATGCCCGACAACGCGGAGTGGCTGACCGCGCTGAAATACATCGACTTCCTGCGCACCGCCGGCCGCCATTTCTCCGTCAACCGCATGCTGACGATGGATTCCGTGCGCCTGCGGCTGGAGCGAGACCAGGAGCTGTCCTTCCTGGAATTCAACTACATGTGCCTGCAGTCCTACGACTTCGTGGAGCTCAACCGGCGCTATGGGGTGAACCTGCAGATGGGCGGTTCCGACCAGTGGGGTAACATCGTCACGGGCATTGATCTCGGCAGGCGCATGGGCACGCCCCAGCTCTTCGCGTTGACGACGCCGCTGCTCACCACGGCGTCCGGCGCGAAGATGGGCAAGACGGCCGCGGGAGCGGTCTGGCTCAACGAGGAGCAGCTATCCGCCTACGAATACTGGCAGTACTGGCGCAATGCCGAGGACCGCGATGTCGGGCGGTTCCTGAAGCTCTTCACCACCATGCCGCTCGCCGAGATCGCGCGGCTGGAGGCGCTGGGCGGGGCGGAGATCAACGAGGCGAAGAAGGTGCTGGCGACGGAGGCGACCGCGCTCCTGCACGGCCGAGACAAGGCCGAGCTCGCCGCCGAGACCGCGCGCCGCACCTTCGAGGAGGGCGTGGCGGCCGAGACCCTGCCGACGGTCGAGCTCGATCCCGGCGAGGTCGGCGAAGGCCTGGGCGTGCTCACGGCCTTCGTGCGGGCCGGTCTCGTCGCCTCCACGGGCGAAGCGCGCCGGCAGATCAAGGGCGGCGGCCTGCGCCTCGACGAGGCCGTGCTTTCAGACGAACGCGCCAGCATCACCGCCGACCAGCTCGGCGGCGGACGGAGCGTGAAGCTCTCGCTGGGGAGGAAGAAGCACGTGCTCCTCAGGATGGGGTGATGGCGGGCAACGCCCGAACCGGCCTCGTCCTTCGAGAAGGCCCGGCATGTCGGGCCTCCTCAGGATGAGGCCTAAGCGCCTGGAGAGAATGACGTTTTATGCTGCGGAATGATCGCCCCTCATCCTGAGGAGCGGGCATAGCCCGCGTCTCGAGGGACGAGGAACGATGGCGCAATGCTCTCTGGCCTCAATTCCCGGCCAGCTTCCGCGACACGCGCAGGAAGCGCATGGGATCCACGGGGTCGCCGTCGATGCGCGTCTCATAGTGGAGATGCGGGCCGGTTGATCGCCCGGTGGAGCCCACGCGGCCGATCACCGCTCCGGCCTGAACCGCCTGGCCCTCCGACACGCCGATGACAGACAGGTGTCCATAGCGGGTCGAAAGCCCGTTGCCGTGGTCGACCTCGACCATGTTGCCGTAGCCGCCCGTCCACTCGGCGGCGGTCACGACGCCCGGCGCAGTGGCCTTGACGGGGGTGCCGTAGTCGTCCTTGAGGTCGACGCCGGTATGCAAGGCAAGGCCGCGCGTGAAGGGATCGACCCGCGTGCCGAAGGTGGAGGTCACCTCGGGATCGCCGGCCAGGGGCCGCGACACGGGCAGACCTGCGACGATCTCCTTCAACCTCGATGCTTCAACCAGCGTGCGCTGGGCGCGGGCCATGGCGTCGGCGAAGGGACCGTCCTCGCCATCGACGGGCAGCGGCACGAAAGGGCCGCCCGTATTGGCGGATGGGGCGGACTTGGCCTTGAAGCGCGCCGGGTCGAGGCCGAGTTCGGCAACCACGCCCTTTAGCTTGAGAGCCTGCGAGCGGGCGGCGGCCTCGACCGCACCCAGCGTGGCCTCCTGCCACGCGGCGATGCCCTGCAGGGAGCGGTCGAGCCGGCCCAGGGTTTCGCCCGCCAAGGCGGCGCGCTTGTCGGAGCCGGGGCCGGGCACGAGAAGGCTCGTATCGAGGGGCATCGGAGCCCCGGGACGATGCGGCGGCAGCGCCTGGGCGGCCGGAGACGCGGGGGCGGCGCTCGATGGGATGGCGGCCGGCGCGCTGCCACGCAGGAAGGGGATCGGCGGCGCAGCCTCAGGCGCGAAGGCCGAGACGCCCGCGGGCCGCGACGGGCCCGGAAGGACGGCCGTTGCGGGGTCGCGCTTCGCCGTCGACGCAGGTAGCGCGACGGACGCGACGGGCGCGCCGGAGACCGGAACGGCCCCGGGCTTCGCGAGCACGGCGGCCACCGAGCCTGCGGCCTGGGTCATCAAGCCGTTGACGAGTGCCTGCCGCGTCTCGAGCTGCGCCTGGCGAGCGGCGAGCTCCTGGACCTTGCCCTCGAAGCTGTCCTGGTCGACGAGCTGGCGGCTCGTCACGCGGTCCATCTGCGCGCGCAGCGCCGCGATCCGGTCCTCGTAGGCATAGCGCATCTGCTGCTGGCGCTGCATCAGCCCGCCCACGACGTCGTCGCGGAAGGCGAGATAGACTGTCGCCGCGATCGCCCAGAGCCCGGTCACGACGAGCACGAGTCCGACGACCAGCGCGGCCGTGGCGCTCACGCCGATCCGCCGGGTTCGCCCACGCCGATCGATCTGGATCAGGAGTGCGTGACGACGCGCGGGGGATGGGGTGACCGCCATGGGAACCTCGACCGTCCAACGGGACGTGAGGTCCATGAAAAAGTATTAGGGTTAATCAATCGCAAAACGACGAAAATGTTGAGAGGTTAAGCTCGGAAATGCAGCATGCGGCCCGGGTGCTTCGTCACGGCGGAGCCGCATATTGCCAGGGAGCGGAGCGCCTGCCTCATGCCACGTGCAGCCGCCCCGCCACCTGAACCCCATGCCGGGCTATCCCAGCGCCTTCGCGGCGCCGAGAACCTCCTCGGCATGGCCGGGCACCTTCACCTTCGGCCAGACCTGAGCGACCTTGCCGGCCGCGTCGATCAGGACCGTGGTGCGCTCGATTCCCATGTATTTCTTGCCGTACATGCTCTTTTCCACCCAAACACCATAGGCCGAGAGCATTTCCTTGCCTTCGTCCGAGGCGAGTGGGAAGCCGAGCTCGTACTTCTTCTTGAACTTGTCGTGGCTCGCGACACTGTCCGCGGAGACGCCGATGATCTCGGTGCCGGCGGCGGCGAAGTCGGCCTTGAGGCGGTTGAAGTCCATCGCCTCCTTGGTGCAGCCGGAGGTGTCGTCCTTGGGATAGAAGTACAGGGCGACCTTCTTGCCCTTCAGCCCCTTGAGGCTGACCGTCTTGCCCCCGTCTCCGGGCAGGGTGAAGTCCGGGGCGGGCTTGCCCACGGCAAGGGTTTGCGACATCTCGCCTTCCTTTCGTCGAATCGGTGTGACTCTTACCTTACGGCTGCTCGCGCGTTATGGATCGCGGGCCGCGTCGTCCGGGTTGGGGGCTCGGCCCCGGAGGACTGGAGCCGAGACTCGACGTCGACCATGGACTGCGCCTGACTTGACCATCGACAACGCCCATTCCCGATCTCCTGCCCAGGGAGTTCGACGCCCCGCCCGGCTCGCCCGCCGGCGGCGCAGCGACGTTCCCGTGCGCAGCCGTTCCCGCGCTCGCCGCGTCGCGGGGGTCTGCGGCCGGTTCTCTGCGGTGCTGGCCGCGGTTGTGGTGGTGCTGCTCGGCGCAGGCTGGTGGGTGCTGGGGCGGGGACCCGTGTCCTTCGAGAGCCTGCCCGAACGCGTCGCCCAGGCGTTGGAGACCCAGTTCGGACACGGCTACGACGTCTCCGTGGACCAGGCTACGGTCGCCTGGGAGAGCGGCGGGCCCAATCTCGCTGTGTCGGGCGTGCAGATCCGCGACGCCAAGGGCCAGCTCGTCATCGATGCCCCGCAGGCTGTGATCGGCTTCGACCCCTGGAGCCTGCCCATCGGGCGGCTCGTGCCGCGCGACATCTCCTTCGTGGGGCTTGCGGTGGCGCTGACGATCGCGCCCGACGGCACTGTCTCCATCTCAGCCGGCGGCAAGCTGCCGGAGCGTGCGCAACGGTCGACACGGGTCGAGCCCGGCGACACGTCCTTTGGTCCCGGCGCTGTGCTCGACGCCCTCCTCGCCAATGACGGACCCGTCGCCGTGCTGGAGCGCGCCGGCGTGCGCGGCGGCAACCTGCGCATCGACGACAAGCGGCGCGGCAGCATCACCGACTACAACGACTTCGACCTCAACTATCGCCGTGCCTCCGGTGGCGAGGGCGTGTTGCGGCTCGCCGCGTCCGGGCCCTCGGGGCGCTGGTCCGCCACCGGCGCCGTTTCCGGCGCGCCGGGCGCGGAACGCTCGCTGAGCGTGGAGACGCGCAACCTGGCGCTGTCCGACCTGATCGGCATCGCCCGTCCCGGCGCGGTGCCGTTCCAGACCGACATGCCGATTTCCGCCCGCCTCTCGCTCACGGTCGGCGGCGACGGCGGGCTGATGGCTCTGGATGGCCGGATCGACGGCGACAAGGCGCTCGTGCTGCTGCAGGACCCGGAGGCGGAGCCGATCTTCGTCGACAGCCTGTCGAGCGCCTTCGGCTGGGACCCCTCGCGTCGCACTCTCGTGATCCGCGGCTTCGACCTGAAGGCTGGCGACACTCATTGGGACCTGACGGGGACCGTGACGCCTCCCGGCGCAAGCGTCGACCATTGGCAGTTCGCTCTCGCCAGCACCGGTTCGGCCCTGGCGGGCGACGGCCCGCAGGACTCGCCGGCCGTCATGACGGACTTCAGGCTGAACGGCCGCATGCCGATCGGCCTGGGCGCCATCCTGATCGACGAGATCGTCGCCAAGGGGCCTGACGTGGCCATTGCGGGGTCCGCCGCCGTCGGCGACTCCCCGACATTCAGCGGCTTCCGGCTCAACCTCGTCGCAACGCAGATGCCGGTCCGCAAGGTGATGGCGTTCTGGCCCTCCTTCATCGGCGCGGAGGTGCGGGCCTACATGCTGGAGAACGTGGTCTCCGGCACGGTCCAGCGCATGGAGATCCGCGACGAACTGGACCTCGAAGGCCTCAAGGCCGCCTTCGAGAAGAAGCCCCTGCCCGACCAGAGCGTGCAGCTCGACATGACCGTGACGGACGGCGTGATGCGCCCCGCACCCGGCATGGTGACGCTCAGCGGCATCGAGGCCACCGGCCGCATCACCGGGCGCACCGCCAAGGTCGCGATCACCAGGGCCACCGCGGTTCCCTCGCCCGGCCACGCCCTGGTCTTCGGCCAGGGGCGTTTCGAGGTGGGCGATACGACACGCAAGCCAGCCATCGCCCAGATCTCGTTCGACGTGGCGGGCGGCGCGGACGCGATGGTCGAGACCCTGCGCAGCGAGGCCCTTCGCGGCTTCAACTTCGTGCCGGCGGAACTCGCGAACGTGAAGGGCCAGGTCGAGGCCAAGGCCCGCATCACCTTGCCGCTGCAGCCGGTGCTGGGCCCCAAGGACGTCGACATCGCGCTGCAGGGCTCGGTGATGAACCTCTCCGCCGACGGGATCGCCGGCAAGGAGAAGCTCGAGGCGGGCAACCTCGCCTTCACGCAGGACAAGTCGGGCCTGACGGTCAAGGGAGACGCGAAGATCGGCGGCATCCCCACCACGATCGACATGGCGCAGCCCGCCGGCGCCCCGGCTGACGTGACGCTCGCCATGACGCTCGACGAGGCGGCGCGCACGAAACGCGGCATCAAGCTCCCCGGACAGATCACCGGCCCGGTCGACGCAAGGGTGATCCTGCACGACCCCGGCTCGCCCAAGGCGCAGACGCGTATCGAGCTCGATCTCGCAAAGGCCTCGCTCGTCGACGTGCTGCCGGGCTGGACCAAGCCGGCCGGCAAGCCCGCCAAGGCAAGCTTCCGCCTCGTCACCGATGGCGACGCCACTTCGCTGGAGGACTTCTCGGCCGAGGGCTATGGGGGCGTGGTGCTGAAGGGCGCCTTGAAGCTATCCGCCGACCAGGGCCTTGCCAGCGCGAAGCTCACTTCGGTGAAGCTGAGCCCCGCGGACGACTTCCATGCCGACCTCGACCGCCAGGGCAACGTGACCAAGGCCGTGGTGCGCGGCGCAACGTTCGACGCCCGCCCGCTGCTCAAGGCGCTCACGACGCCGGGGGGAAGCCTGTCGAGCCCGGGCGACATCGACCTCGACGCCAGGCTCGGCACGGTGATCGGCCAAAACGGCGAGGCGCTCTCCGCCACGGACCTGAAACTCGCCCTGCGCGGCGGCGACTTCAAGGATTTCCGCCTGTCCGGCAAGCTCGGCGCCTCCCCAGTGTCCGGCCAGATCGCGCGGCTCGAATCCGGCGGCTCGGGGATCGTGCTGGAAAGCGGTGACGCCGGGGGCGCGCTGCGCTTCACGGACGTCTACCGGCGCATGCTCGGGGGCACGCTGCTGCTGACGCTGACGGGCAGCTCTCCGCAAATGGACGGCACGCTCGTCATCAATCGCTTCATCCTCAGCAACGAGCCGGCGCTCGCCAAGAGCGCACAGGCCTCGGGCGATTCCGGGCCCGACCGGCCGAACAATGTGAGCTTCACCAAGCTCAAGGCGGGGTTCTCGGTGGGCGGCGGCAAGCTCGCCATCCGCGACGGCACGATGTGGGGCCAGCAGGTCGGCGGCACGATGGACGGCACGCTGGACTTCGCGCGCGACAAGGCGGACCTCTCCGGCACCTTCGTGCCGGCCTACGGCCTCAACAACATCATCAACCAGGTGCCGGTGGTGGGGCCGATCCTCGGCGGCGGCCAGCACGAGGGGCTTTTCGCCGTGAACTTCCGCATCAGCGGCAAGGTGAGCCAGCCAACGCTGTCGATCAACCCGCTCTCGGCGGTGGCGCCGGGCATCCTGCGCAAGTTCTTCGGAGTGTTCTCGCCGGACCAGACCGGCTCGACAGGCTCGACCCCGGTTCTCAGGGACGCCAACAGATAGGTCCGCTCGGAGAAGACTGGCCACACTGGATCTGGTTGGAACAAGGGTCAGACAGGTTCCGACAGTCCAATTACTCCTAAAAATCGATTGTGAAAATCTATGCTCTTGAAATATTGCATAATTTTTGAACTTGATGTGTCTAGTGGTCGGACATAAACACAAAATACTGACTCGTGACAGCTTGCTGACGTTTAGAACCGCGTGGGGGTCAGGTTGGCTGCGGATCCTACCTCAACGAGCGTAAGCGTCTACGATGCGTGGGCGGACATCATCCGCGCCGCCACGAGCTCGCCGCTTGGTATCACTGCTCTCTCGATCCTCGGAGTCACGTTGGTGTTCCCGTTCGTCCTGGGAAAGGACTCCAAGAGCGGCCATCGGTTGGCCTGTTTCATTGCGATCGTTCTGCTTTTCGCATTTGCAATATTTACCTCAAGACCCTTTGGCGTTGTATCCTATCCTGGCGAACACGCTGACGGCGCGGCGGCGAATCCGCCAGCCTCGACAAGACCGGCGCCAGAAGCTCAACCCAAGATTTCTGTTCGGACCGATTGCGGCCAATTCTGGACAGATTGGATCAACATAGGGGGTGCGGTTGGAAGCCCCTGCCCCGAAAGCTGCACGCGCGGCGAGGAACTCGGTCAGGCTTACAGAGCCGTAGGCCTTTTTCCGCCGAAGCCACAGACGAAACACAAGTTTCAGTGCTGGAGGACTACCGGCGGGGGATGATCAGAGCTTCTTCGCCAGCCTGTCGAACGCCATCAGCCGCTCGAGGAGCGCCGGCATCTCGTTCAGCGGCACCATGTTCGGCCCGTCGGAAGGTGCGCGGGACGGCTCCTCGTGCGTCTCGATGAAGACGCCGGCCACGCCGACGGCCACCGCGGCGCGCGCCAGCACCGGCACGTATTCGCGCTGGCCGCCCGACGAGGTGCCCTGCCCTCCGGGCTGCTGCACCGAATGCGTGGCGTCGAAGATCACCGGCGCGCCCGTGGCGGCCATGATGGGCAGCGAGCGCATGTCGGACACGAGCGTGTTGTAGCCGAAGGAGGCGCCGCGCTCGGTAAGCAGCACATTGGGGTTGCCGGCGCCCGTCACCTTGGCGAGCACGTTCGCCATGTCCCACGGCGCCAGGAACTGGCCCTTCTTCACGTTGACCACCCGCCCCGCCTTGGCGGCGGCCACCAGCAGGTCCGTCTGCCGGCACAGGAAGGCCGGGATCTGCAAGATGTCGACGACCTCACCCACGACGGCGCACTGCGCGGCGTCGTGCACGTCGGTGAGGACAGGAAGTCCGAGGCTCTCGCGGACCTCCGCGAAGACGGCGAGCGCCGCCTCGAGCCCGACGCCGCGCGCTCCCGAGAGAGACGTGCGGTTCGCCTTGTCGAAGGAGGTCTTGAACACGAAGGGCATGCCGAGCCCCGCCGTGATCTCCTTCAGCGCGGAGGCCATCTCCAGCGCATGGGCCCGGCTCTCCATGGCGCAGGGACCGGCGATGAGCGCGAGCGGCAAGGCGTTGCCGAAGCGGACGGAGCCGGCGGCGACGACGGGATTCGGAGCGATCTGGGTCATCGCCTGCCTATAGCGGCTCGCGCCGGTGCTGGCGAGCCTCGACCGAACGTGAGGCTCAGCCGAGCGTCTCCAGCAGCCGCCGCATCAAGCGCGTGCGAGGGAGGATGGACGAGACGAGAGCATGCTCGTGCAAGGTATGCGCCCCGTCGCCGTCGATGCCGAGCCCGTCCAGCGTGGGAACGCCCAGCGCCGCGGTGAAGTTGGCGTCGCTGCCGCCGCCCGTGAGCGGCACTTCGCCGAACGGCATGCCGATCCCGGCGGCCAGCGCCTCGGCGTGGCGATAGAGCCGCTCGACGGCCTCGTTCCGGGCATAGGGCGGACGGTTCATGCCGCCTGTGACGCTGACGCGCAGATCAGGGTCGTGCGGTCGCAGGCCCAGGATGCAGGCCGTGCAGGTACGGGCATCCTCCTCGTTGACCACCCGCAGGTCCACGGCGAAACGGGCGAACTGGGGAATCGTGTTGGCCGCCGTGCCGCCCTGCATCATGCCGACCGTCGTCGTGACGCCGCGCGGGTAGTCCGTCATGGCCTCGATGTCGAGGATGAGGCGAGCCGCCTCGCGGATCGCGCTGCGCCCGTCCTGGTGGCGCGAGCCCGAATGCGCGGCCCGGCCCTCCACAGTCACGTCGAAGCGACCGACGCCCTTGCGGCCGGTGACCACCTTGCCGTTGTCACGCGCCGGCTCCGTGACGAGGACGGCAGCCGCCTTGCGGCCCTCGTCCTCGATCAGGCCGCGGGTGGTCGGCGAGCCGATCTCCTCGTCGGGCGTGAAGAGATAGGTGAGCGGAGCGAGCGCGGTCCCCGCCGCGGCCACCTGCAGGAAGGCCTCGAGCGCCAGGTAGGCACCTCCCTTCATGTCGTAGATTCCCGGCCCGTAAAGATGGTCCCCCTCCCGGTGGCACGGCAGGTCGCGCGCCAGGGTTCCTACGGGATGGACGGTGTCGACATGCGACAGCAGGAGCAGGCCGGGCCGCTCGACCTGAGGGCCGGCTCGCAGCACGAGCGTGGGGCCGAGGCCGTTGCGACCGGGCAGCACCTCCCCCGGGACGCCGCGCGCCATGGCCATTCCGGCAACCGCGTCGATCATTGCAGCCACGCCCTTGGCATGGTGCGTAGGGCTCTCGATGGCGACCCAGGCCGCCATCCCCTCGATCATCCTCTCCAGGTCTTGGTCCATCGTCGCCTCGCCAATGCCGGGCCGGCGACGATAGGACCGGGCCGCCGGCCTGTCACGCCGTCGCGGCCCGCGCCGGCAACGGCCCCCCGGGCGGCGCGGCCGGCGCTGGGGCGACGATGCGCCGGTAGAGGTGCCACGTGGCGTGGCCCAGAACAGGCAGCACCACGAAGAGGCCCAGGAAGAGCGGCAGGCAGGCCGCGATCATCAGGATCACGATCACCAGAGCCCAGACGAGCATGGGCACGGGATTGCGCGTCACTGCCCGCACGCTCGTGATCATCGCCGTGATGAAGTCGACGTCGCGCTCCAGCAGGAGCGGAAAGGACACGACGGTCAGCGAGAACAGGATGAGCGACAGCACGGCCCCGTCGGCATGGCCGATGGCCAGGAAGAGCCAGCCCTCCGGCGTGCCGAAGAGCGTGCGCAGGAACGTGTCGCCGGAGACGGGCTCGAAGCCGAAGAAGAGCGCCAGTAGCAGCCGCACCTGGTACATCCACATCATGAAGATGAAGACGCAGACGAGCGACATCCAGCCGAGCTCACGGCTTCCCTGCGCGAAGACGACGCCGAGCACCTTCGACCAGCTCAGCGGCTCCCCTCGCTCGCGCAGCCGCGAGACCTCGTAGAGGCCCACGGCCACGAAGGGGCCGATGAGCGCGAAGCCGGCGGCCAGGGGATAGGCGAGGTAGATCATGTCCCAGCGCCAGATCGCCGCGACGATCAGCAGTCCGCCCAGGGCGTAGATCCCGCCAAAGAACAGGCCGAACATCGGCGCGGCCTGGAAATCGCGCAGGCCCGCCGCCAGCGCCTCGGTGACGTCGGCGCCCTTGATGGTGCGCACGATCGGTTCGGAAACAGGCGGCGTCGCCGCCGGCGCGGTTGCGCCGGGCCCCTCGCTCATCGTCGTTCCTCCAGTCCTGGATCGCCGTTCGGGGGCCGGCCGCGCGTCGTCGCGCGCGTACGCAGAAGGATGGCGACCGCACGGGCCATGATCAAGGCCCGTCGGCACGCGACGGCGGGATTGGTCGTCTTCGGTTTGGCCTTCGGCGGCCGCGATGAAGCGGCGATGTCGGCAAACCCGCCGCGCCGCTTGCCCCAGCCGGAGCCCTGCCCTATTCAAGAGCCGGCTCCGGCAGGATCCAGGCAGCCAGCGAAGCGGTGTCGTCCCGCGCTCCGCTGGTCAGGGGGCGGTTAGCTCAGTCGGTAGAGCATCTCGTTTACACCGAGAGGGTCGGCGGTTCGAGCCCGTCACCGCCCACCAAAGCAGCGCCCATCCCGCTCAGACCAGAGGTTTTCCAGGCGGAGCCACCATGGCGGACCGGATCAGGCAGGCGGACCGCGTCGTGCAGAACGCGGCGGAGGATCCCCGGTCGTCGAGGCGGGCGGAGGACGAGCGCTTTCTCACGGGCCGCGGCCGCTTCATCGCCGACCTCGTGCCAGCCGGCGCATTGCACCTCGGCGTCCTGCGGTCGCCGCATGCCCATGCCGGTTTCGCGATCGACGCCTCGCCGGCGGCCGGGCTTCCAGGCGTCGTGCTGGCCGCGACCTCGGCGGATCTGGCTGCCGACGGGGTGGGTCCCTTGCCCTGTTCCACCCGTCTCGACGCGGCGGCGGGGCTCGTCGTGCCGCCCCGGCCGGCGCTCGCGGTGAACCGTGTCAGGCACGTCGGCGAGCCCGTCGCCTGCGTGGTCGCGGAAACGCCGGATCTGGCGATCACGGCGCTCGAATCGATCGTCGTCGACTACGAGCCTCTCCCGGCGGTCGTCGACGCGGTCCGGGCGCTCGCGCCCGAGTCGCCCCGGATCTGGCCGGAGGCGCCCGAGAACCGCGCCTTTCACTTTCGGCGCGGCGATCCGGCGGGCACGCAGGAGGCCCTGGCCGCCGCCGCGCACGTCTTCGAGATCGAACTCGTCAACAACCGCATCGCGGCGGCGGCGCTCGAGCCGCGCGGCCTTGTGGCGTCGTTTGACCCCACGACCGGACGGCTGCGCCTCGAACTCAGCGGCGCGTCGGTGCACCTGATCCGCGGCGAGCTGGCAGCCGTCTTCGGCAGCGACGAGAACGCCATCGAGGTCGCCTGCCCGGACGTGGGCGGTGGCTTCGGCATGAAGAACGTGACCTATCCGGAATATGTGCTCGCCCTCTGGGCCGCGCGCCGGTTGGCCCGGCCGGTCGCCTGGGTGGCGGACAGGTCCGAGGATTTCCTGGCGGGCGTTCACGGCCGCGACAACCGCACCCGCGCCCGTCTGGGGCTCGACGCCGAGGGGCGCTTCCTGGCGCTCGCGGTAGAGACGATCGCCAATTGCGGGTCAGCGTTGAGCTCGCTTGGGCCGGGGCCGGCGACCACGGCCACGACGCCGGCCATCGGCGGGCCCTATGTCATTCCCGCCATCTCCTTCACGTCCACGGGCGTCTTCACCAATACGGCGCCCGTGGACGCCTATCGCGGCGCGGGCAAGCCCGAGGCGAACTACGTGATCGAGCGGCTCGCCGACCTCGCGGCGCGCCGCCTCGGCCTCTCTCCAGCGGAGGTCCGAAGGCGCAATCTCATCGCAGCGACACCCTACCGCTCGGCCATGGGGGCGATGATCGACAGCGGCGATGCGCGCGCTTTGCTGGAGCAGGCGCTTGCCTACGCCGACGGCTCCACGTTTTCCGAGCGACGCGTGGCCTCCGAGCGGCGGGGCCGCCTGCGCGGGTTCGGCATCGGCTGCTTTCTCGAGACCTCGCGCGGCCAGCCCGGCGAGATGGCGTCGCTCGTCCTGCAGCCGGACGGAACGATGCTGATCACGGTCGGCACGCAGTCGAACGGCCAGGGCCACGAGACCAGCTTCGTCCAGCTTGTCGGGGAGAAGCTGGGCCTACCCCCAGAGCTCTTCCGCTACCGCCAGGCCGACACCTCTGTCATCCCGGAGGGTGGCGGCCATGGCGGCGCGCGATCCCTGCACATGGGCGGCACGGCTCTTCTGCTCGCCGCCGACGACCTCGTCGCGGCAGCCCGCTCCGCCGCAGCGCGGGTCCTGCAGGCCGACATCGGCTCGGTCAGCTATCATCAAGGTGGCTTCGCACTGGATTCCGTGTCGGGCGAGCCCGCTCACAGGCTTGACTGGGCGAGCCTCGCCAGAGCGCTCGCCTCCTCCGGCGAGACCCTCTCCGGTCTCGGAAGGCATGGCCGCGACCTCTATACCTTTCCCATGGGCTGCCATGTCGCCGAGGTCGAGGTGGATCCCGAGACCGGCGCAGTCCAAGTCGTCCGCTACTCGGGCGTCGACGATTACGGAACGCTCGTGAACCCGCTGCTGACGGAGGGCCAGGTGCAGGGCGGCGTCGCGCAGGGCCTCGGGCAGGCGCTGATGGAGGAGAGCGTCTACGACGCGGACGGCCAGCTGGTGGCCGCCACGTTCATGGACTACGCGTTGCCGCGCGCCGGCGACGTCCCGGCGCTCGGTTTCGCCTTCGTGGAGAGCCCGACCACGGCCAACTCCATCGGGTCTAAAGGAGCCGGACAGGCCGGCGCCATGGCCGCCCCGCAGGCCGTGATCAACGCCATCCTCGACGCCCTGACGCCTATGGGCGTCACGCACATCGACATGCCCGCCACGCCGGAAACGGTGTGGCGCGCCATCCGCGCAGCCAAAGCCGCCGCAGAATCGTGACGGCGGCAGCCGACCTGGACGGCGAGCCAGAAGCTCGTCGCGATGACGTCGAATGCCCTTGCCGCCCGGCGTCACGTCGCCGGGCGTGTGAGAGAGGCCTTTGGCCTATGCGATCGTCTCGCCGAACGGCAGCGACCTCAGCCGCTTGCCCGTCGCCGCAAAGATCGCGTTGGCCAGGGCCGGCGCGAACGGCGGCACGCCCGGCTCGCCAACGCCGGTGGGATGGACCGTCGAGGGATGCTCGACGATGTGCGTGTTCACGCGCGGATAGTTGGTGATGCGCGCGAGCTCGTAGTCGTTGAAGTTCGACTGCGTGACGCGGCCCTTCTCGAAGGTGATCGCGTCGTAGAGCGCGAGCGACAGCCCCATCACGCTGGCGCCCTCCATCTGGGAGCGCACGCGCTCGGGGTTGACGCAGAACCCGCAGTCGATCGCCGTGTCCACCTGGGGCACCGTGATCCTGCCGTCCTTGCCCACGGCCACGCGGACCGCCGTCGCTACGTAGGTGACGAAGCTGCGGTGCACGGCGATGCCCATGCCCTCGCCCTGCGGCAGCTTGGCGCCCCAGCCGGCCTTAGCAGCCGCGAGCTCGACGACGTTGCGCAGCCGTCCGGTGTCGATCGGGAACTCGGCATAGGGCTCGCCGTAGTTCCACAGCTTCTGCGGAAGGCCCTCGGCCTTGGGGTCGATCACCCGGGCGGGGCCGATCAGTTCGAGCAGCACCTCCTTCGGGTCGCGCCCCTGGGCGGCGGCGAGCTCCGCCACGAAGGACTGCACGGCGAAGGCGCGCTCCACGTTCGACACAGAGCGGAACCAGCCCACCCTGGCGTGAGCCATGGCCTTGCCCTGCTCGGCCCGGATGTTCGGGATGTCGAAGGGCAGGTCGGTGAGCCCCATCGCAAGCTCCCAGCCGGCCTGGTAGCCCTTGTCCGGCATGAAGGTCGACATGATCGAGGGCGCGACGCTGCGGTGCCGCCACGCCGTCACCTTGCCGGACTTGTCGAGGCCAGCCTCGATCCGCTCCACCGAGGTGGTGTGGTAGAACCCGTGCTGCAGGTCATCCTCGCGGGTCCATTGCACGCGCACCGGCGCGCCAACCTTCTTGGAGAGGATCGCGGCCTCCAGCACGTAGTCGCACTTCGACTTGCGGCCGAAACCGCCGCCGAGCAGCGTCACGTGCACCGTGACGTCCTCCAGCTTTAGCCCGAGGGCCGCGGCGACGTCCTCCCGCGTGCCATAGGGGCTCTGGACCGGCGCCCAGACCTCGGCCTTGCCGTTGCTGACGGACACGAGCGCCGCGGGCGGCTCCATGGTCGCGTGAGCCATGTGCGGCTGGTAGTACTCGGCCACGATCGTCTTGTCGGCTGCCTTGAGCGCCGCCTCCGCGTCGCCGCGGTTGCGCGCCACCTCGCCAGGCTGGCGGGACGTGGCCAGCATCTCGTCCTTGAAGGCGGCCGTGTCGTAGGAAGCGTTCGGGCCGTCGTCCCACTCGATGATGAGCTTCTGGCGGCCCTGGATCGCGGCCCAGGTGTTCTCCGCGACCACGGCGACGCCGCCCAGCGGGGCGAACTTGGAGCCGAGGCCAGCGCCCTCCAGCTGCTCGACGGCGACAACGCCGGGCACCTTGAGCGCGGCGCTGGCATCGAAGCGCTTCACCTTGCCGCCCACGACCGGCGGGCGCTCGATCATCGCGACGCGCATGCCCGGCAGGCGCACGTCGGCGCCATAGGTCGCCTTGCCCATGGTGATGTTGCGCAGGTCCGTGATCGGCGTCTTGCCCTTGCCGATGTAGCGGAACTCGCCGTCGTCCTTGTAGCGCAGACCCGCCACGTCGGGCACGGGGAGCGCGGAAGCGGCGACCGCGAGATCGCCGAACCCGATGCGCGGGCCCGCTTCGCTCTCCGCGCCGCCGTCGCGCTTGAGCTGGACCACCTCGTGGTTCTTGGCGCGGCAGAGATCCGGCGAGACGCCCCATTTCTGCGCCGCCGCCTGCTCCAGCATCGTGCGCATCGCCGCGCCGGCCTGGCGCATGGGCTGGATGAAATGGCGCGTGCTGCGCGAGCCGTCCGTGTCCTGGTTGCCGTAGCGCGGTTCGTCGCCGGGGGCCTGGACGATCTTCACCTTCGACCAGTCGGCTTCGAGCTCGTCCGCCACGATCATGGGAAGGCTGGTGCGCGAGCCCGTGCCCATCTCCGAGCGATGCGCGACGATGGTGACGGTGCCGTCTGGGTCGAGCGCGATGAAGACCTTGGGGTCGTTCACGACGCCGTTGGGCATGTCGGACGCGCCCGTCGGCCAGGTCTTCAAAGTGGCGGCCTGGGAGCGACCATGCACGAACTGCAGGGCGATCACGATGCCGAGGGCCGAGCCGCCGCCGGCCATAAAGCCGCGGCGGCTGACGTTGCTGATGCGGGCTGCGACGGGACCGGCGCTCTCGGCCGCTTGGCGAATGAGATGGGCGACCATGATCACACCCCCCCTGCCGCGAGACGAACCGCCGTCTGGATACGCTGGTAGCAGCCGCAGCGGCAGATGTTGCCCGCCATGGCCTCGACGATCTCGGCGTCCGTGGGAGCCTTGTTGGCGCTGAGCAGCGCGGCGGCCTGCATGATCTGGCCGGCCTGGCAGAACCCGCATTGCGGCACGTTCTCGGTGCGCCATGCCTTCTGGACGGGATGTTCGCCGTCCTCGCTCAGGCCCTCGATCGTGGTGACGCTCTTTCCGGAGGCCTGCTGCACGGAGACCATGCAGCCGCGCACGGCCTGCCCGTCGAGATGAACGGTGCAGGCGCCGCACAGGCCGGCGCCGCATCCGTACTTGGTCCCCGTGAGGCCGAGCTCGTCCCGGACGAACCAGAGCAGCGGGGTGTCCGGATCGCCCTGGAACTGGCGCTCCTGCCCATTCACGCGAAGAGTGATCATGGCGATTCCTCATTGGCTTGCCCCATCTCACGCTGCTTCGTGCAGCACAGCAGGGCATTCGTGGTCCGCCACGCGGGGGATTGACCGCGATCGGCGAAGAGAGGACGAAAAGAAGCTGGATCCGGAAGAGGGCCCTTCGGCGCCGCCCGGGTCGTGAGCTTCCAGCACTGAAGTCCAGGTGAAACGCGACGGTGACCTTGGCCGTCGCGATCTGAACTATGCCATAGGCCCCAGGGCTACGAAAGTCTGAGATGCAGCTTCGTTTTGCCACCCCCCTTCGTGGAGGCCCGTAGCGATCGATCGAGCGCCATCGACGAGCTCGGCGCCCTACAGCTGTCCGAGCACCTCCGCCAGGGTGGCCTGCAGCTCGCCGACCCCGAAGGGCTTTCGGAGCACGGGCGTATCGGGCGGCCCGGCGGCCTCGATCGCCGCGCTCTCGGCGAAGCCGGTCGCGAAGATGATGGGCAGCCGCGGGCGTTTCTGTCGGATGAGCTTGGCGACATCGGCGCCGTTCATGCCGGGCATCGAAAAGTCGAGGATCACCACGTCCGGATCGCACCTCTCCAGTTCCGACAGGCCAGAGGGGCCGTCTTCGGCCGTCGTGACCTCAAGCCCGAGCGCATCGAGGGATTCCAGCATGAAGCGTCGGACGTCCGGATCGTCGTCGACGACAAGCACGCGGGCGGAAATCTCGCCCTGCCCGACCCCGTCCACGCGCGCGTCATCCTGCTGCTCCCTCGTGCAGGTCTGCGGCAGGAAGAGACGGACCGTCGTCCCCTCGCCGAGCCGGCTGTCGATGCGCACGGTTCCGCCGGCCTGCCGGACCGCCCCATAGACCTGGCTGAGACCGAGGCCGGTCCCCTTCCCGACGCCCTTCGTGGTGAAGAAGGGATCGAAGGCGCGCGCCATGACCTCGGCCGGCATGCCCGTGCCGGTGTCGCTGACGGCGAGTTCGACATAGGGGCCATCGGCCAGTTCCGGATCGCGATGGAGCTGGATCGCCCGGGTGCTGATGGTGAGCTCCCCCCCATCCGGCATCGCGTCGCGGGCATTCAGTGCGAGGTTCAGCACAGCCATCTCGATCTGGACCTCGTCGCCCAGCACCCTGAGGTCGTCACCGGCAAGGGCCAGCGTCACCCGCACATGCGCCCCGATCGTCCTCGACAGCATGTCGCGAAAACCGGTGACGAGGCTTCCAACCGCGATTGGCTTGAGCTCGAGCCGCTGCACGCGGCTGAAGGCAAGGAGTTGCCCGGTCAGCTTGGCGCCGCGCTCCGCGGCCTGGAGCCCAGCCTCCGCCCAGCGCTGCACCCGCTCCCTGTCGCCCGGCTTGCGGCGGATCAGGTCGAGGCTGCCGGCCACCCCCTGCAGGAGGTTGTTGAAGTCGTGCGCGATGCCGCCCGTGAGCTGGCCGACGGCCTCCATCTTCTGGGCCTGCCGGAGGGCGTCCTCCGTCTTCCTGAGCCGCTCCTGCTCGAGCATGCGCTGGGTCACGTCATAGGAGAACTGATAGGCCCCGATGACCCGGCCCTTGGCATCGAGCAAGGTGTTGTACTTCGTCTCGTAGAAGCGCCTGGCGCCAGTGGGTTCGCCGAACTCGCTCACCTCGGTGAATTGCTCGCCGGCGAGGGCGCGGCTCCAGACGCTGCGGAGGGCCGCCTGGTGGTCCGGCAGGTGCGCGAGGGCATCGATCATGGAAACGCCCACTGCCGGCCTCGCGCCGAAGATGGCCTCGAACTCCCGGGCTGCCGCCTTGTTGATGGCGAGCCAGCGGTGGTCCATGTCCACGACCTGGACGAGCGCGTCCGTCCCCTCGACAATGTCGGCCAGCAGCTTGCGCTCGGCGAGCGCGGCTTCGACCCTGCGCTCGAGCGTCTCGTTCAGGTCGCGCAGCCGCTCCTCCGCGAGCTTGCGCGGGGTCACCTCGATGACCGTGCCGGCCACGCGCAGGCAGCGGCCCTGCGCATCGAAGACGCCGCGCCCCTTCGCCGCCACCCAGCGCACCACGCCGTCCTCCTTGCCGATCGTGCGGTACTCGACGTCGTAAAGCGCACGGCGGGCCGGATCGGCGGCGGCGGCGTAGGCGGCAGCCGTCTTCTCCCGGTCGTCGGGATGCAGTCCCTCATAGAAGTCGCGCATGGTGACCGGCACATCCGGGGAGATTCCAAACATGGCCTTCACCCGCAGAGACCAGTGCAGAACCTCGTTCACCTCGTCGACGTCCCAGAACCCGACCTCCGCATTTTCGGTCGCAAGCCGCAGGCGTTCCTCGTTCTCCCTGAGCCTGGCCTCGGCGGCCCTCATCTCCGTCAGGTCGTCGACCACGCAGACGACACGCCCGGGTTCCCCCGGCATCGGCGCGGAAGACAGCCGCACGGGCACGCGCCGTCCGTCCTTGTGCACGTATTCCTTCTCGTAGGGCGTCCACGCCCCCTCGGCCCGGGCCTGCGCAGTCGCCGCTTCGTCCAGGACCAGCAGCTCCGGCGGCGTCACCTCGCGCCAGTCCCAGCGCCCCTCCTCATAGTCGGCGCGGGTGTGCCCGGTGATGGCCAAGAGCCGGTCGTTGATCGCCAGCGTCTCCCCCGTGTTGGCGTCGTAGATCGAGAAGCCGACGGCTCCGGAATCGAAGACCCCGCGGAAACGTTGCTCGCTCGCACGCACCTCGGCTTCCGCACGCTTGCGGTCGGTGATGTCGACGACCGTGGCCCCGACCTGGGCGACCGAGCCGTCTGCCGCAAGGACGGGGAAGAAGCCTGCCAGCCATGAGCGGCGCTCGCCCGGCCTTGCAGGCGTCTCGCCGTCGACCTCCACCGCGCTCACCGGTTCTCCGGTCGCGAAGACCCGGTCGAGGACGGGGCAGACGGCCAGCGCGTTGACTGGCAGGAGATCCTCGATCCGGCGACCGAGATGGGCCTCGGCCGGCACGCCATTGATGGCGGCCAGGACCGTGTTGATCCGCGTGTAGCGGTGCTCCTTGTCGAAGAAGGCAAAGCCGACCGGCGCGTTCGCGACGAGCGCGTTAAGGGCCGCCGCCGCGAGGCGGAGTCTTTCCGCGGTCGTCTGGAGCGCCGCTTCCTGGCGTTTTCGCTCGGTGATGTCGATGACGTAGGCGTAGAAGCCGTCGACCGCGCCGGCCTCGTCGCGATGGGGCAGGTAGCGCGCCTCTCCGAACCGGATGCGTCCATCGGGCCGCACGACCTCCACGTCGAGGCTGCAATCCTCGCCGGAGAGAGCACGGTCGATGAAGGGCCGCCGGACCTCGTAGGCCGCGTCGCCAAGGACAGCTCTGACGTCGCGGCCGACGATCTCCGCCGGCTTCTGCCCGTACCAGTCCTCATAGGCCCTGTTGGCGAACCGGTAGACGCCGCTGCGATCGATGAAGCTGATGAGCTCGGGCAGCGCATCGGTGATCAGCCTCAGCTCGGCCTGGCTGTCCCGCAGCGCCTCGGCTGCACGCTGCTGCTCGGTGACGTCGAGGTTGACCCCCACCATCCGCACGGGTCGCCCCTCGGCGTCGTGGACGACTGTCGCATCCGTGCGGACCCAGCGGACCTCGCCCCTGCCGGGCCGCACGATCCGGAACGTGCGCGAGAAACCCTCGCCCCGCGCGGCGCTGGCCCGGGCCAGCTCGTCCTGCCTGTCCCGGTCCTGGGGATGCAACACGCGCAACCAGGCGCCATAGGGATCCGCCGCGTCGACCTTCGGGTCGAGCCCGAGGATGTCGTACATTTCGGGGGACCAGTCGATCCTACCCCGCCTGAGATCCCAGTCCCAGACGCCAAAGCCAAGCGCCTGCTGCGCAAGCGAAAGCCGACGCTCGCTCGCCTCAAGGGCGCTTTCGTCCTGATCCTCGCTCGCCGGCACGCGAGCCTCCCGTCGCCCCCGCGACATGCCGGTCGCCGCCTGCACCGTCTTTGGATGCAATCCGACCCCGCCATAGTCACAACCTTGGCGCGAGGATCCAGGGCTGTGTCAAGGGCTGCTCTCCTGTGAGACAGCCAGATGACAACCCCTGCAGGCGGACTCACGAAAGACCCTTCACGGTCACGTGAATTATGTTAGCTTAACCCAAAACTTAACCATCGTCGCCTGCCGCAATCGGCAAGCGTGGTCAGGACTGCAGAGGCCACCGCTCGCGCGGGGGCGTCGACTTTGGAGGAGGAACGGGTGACCCTGCTCTCCGAGATTCCGTGGTGGGGCTGGACGCTGGCCTTTTTCACCGCCAGCATCAGCGTCTTCTTCTACTCGGCCATGTCCGCCGCCGACGCCCAGCAATTTGGCGGCGAATAGTCGTCAACGACAGGCGTGACGCACCGCGGCAGCGGGAGCCTCGCCCAAGGCCGTCTCATCCTTCGCGAGCGTGGCCGACCGTCCGCAAGAACTTCGCGAGAAGCTCCGCATAGGCCTCCGGCTTTTCCACGCATGGCAGGTGCGCCGCGCCGGGGATGATCTCGAGCGAAGCGCCCTGGATCAGTCCTGCCGTGTCCGTCACGACCGCCGGGGGCGTCGAGCCATCGAATTCGCCGCCTATCACGAGCGTCGGAATGTGGATCTTCGCCGCGTCAGCCCTGTAGTCGGCCGCCGAGATGGCCTCGCAGGTGGCGACGTAGGCCCCCTCGTGCGTGCGGGCCATCATGTTGCGCCAGGGGATCATCGCGGGCGTGGCCCGGAAGGCCGGAGCGAACCAGCGCTCCATGACGGGATCGGCGATCGAGGCGAGGCCGCCCGAGCGGATCGCGGCGATGCGAGCCTCCCACATCTCGGTCGAGCCGATCTTCGCAGCCGTGTTCGACAGCACCAGGCCGCGCAGCATGTCAGGCCTTTTCGCGGCGAAGGCCTGGGCGATCAGCCCGCCCACGGAGAGGCCGACGAACACGACCGGACCCGCCGCCTGCGCCTCCACGAGCGCGATGGCGTCGTCGGCGAGGTCCTCGATCGTGAATGGCCCCCCGAAGTCGGACAGGCCATGGCCCCGCTTGTCGAAGCGCAGGAGCCTCAGGCCCTGCGGCAGCAGCGGGAGCAGCTGGTCCCACAGCCGCAGGTCGGTCCCGAGCGAGTTGGCGAAGAGCACGGCCGGGCCTGTGCGTGGTCCGGTCACGGCCACATGGAGCTGCCCGAAGGGTCGGTCGAGAGTCTGCACGGCGAAGATCCTCCCGGCCGCAGGGTTTCACGAAACGGCCCGGGACGGAACGTCCGCGCAGCCCACCCTGCCCTGCCCCTGCGGGCTCAGACCGCCACCTGGGTCCCCAGCTCGATCGTGCGCCCCGTCGGAATGCGGAAGTGGTCCGTCGCGTCGCTGGCGTTCTGCGCGAGGCGGATGAACAGGATCTCCTGCCAGCGCGGCATGCGGGATTGGGCCGCCTGACGCAGGACCCTTCGGGAGATGAAGAAGGAGGTCGACATCAGGTCGAACCGACTGCCGAGCTCGGGGCAGTTCGCGAGCGCCTGCGGCACGTCGGGAGCCTCCATGAACCCGAAGCGCAGCGTCACGAGCCAGAACTCGTCTGACAGCCTTTCCGCGTGCGAGCGGTGGGCCGGGTCGATGCGGGGCGAGTCGTCGGTGACGACCCGCACGATCAGGTTTCTCTCGTGCAGCACCTTGTTGTGCTTGAGATTGTGGAGGAGCCCGGTGGGGACATGGTCGAGATCGGAGGTCATGAACACCGCCGTGCCCTTTGCGCGTCCGGGCGGTCTCTTGGCGAGCGACTCGATGAAACCGCGCAAGGGGACCTCCTGCCGGCGAGCCCGGTCGGCCAGCAAGGCCGTGCCGCGCCGCCAGGTCACCATGACCAGCATGAGGCCGAAGCCCACCAGAACCGGGAGCCAGCCGCCCTCGAACAGCTTCAGCAGGTTGGCGCCCAGGAAGACGAAGTCGACGGCAAGGAACGGCCCGATCAGGGCCGCCGCCTTCCAGGCCGGCCAGGACCACACGCGGGTCAGCACGAAATAGGCAAGGACGGCGGTGACGACCATCGTGCCGGTCACCGCGATGCCGTAGGCGGAGGCCAGCGCCGCCGAGGACTTGAAGGCGTAGACGAGGAAGAGCACGGCGACCAGCACGAGCCAGTTGATGCGCGGCACGTAGATCTGGCCCTTCTCGTGCGCCGACGTCTGGCGGATCTCCATGCGCGGCAGGAGGCCCAGCTGGATGGCCTGCTGGGTGATGGAGAACGCTCCGGTGATCACGGCCTGCGAGGCGATGATGGTCGCGGCCGTCGCCAGCACCACCATGGGCAGCAGCGCCCATGACGGGAAGAGCAGGTAGAAGGGGTTCTCGAGCGCCTCGGGCTTCGCCAGCAGCAGCGCGCCCTGCCCCAGGTAGCAGAGCGCGAGAGCCGGAAGCACGACGGCGAGCCATGCCGCACGGATCGGGCCTCGGCCGAAATGCCCCATGTCCGCATAAAGTGCCTCCGCACCGGTGACCGCGAGGAACACGGCGCCCAGCGCCACCAGCCCCGCGACGCCGTGGGTCAGCAGGAAAGAGATCCCGTAGCTCGGGCTGAGCGCCAGAAGGATGCGCGGGGCGTCGAGAATGTGGGCGAGGCCGCCCAGTCCGATCGCCGCGAACCAGACGGCCGTGATCGGGCCGAACACGAAGGCCACCGAGGCGGTGCCGCGGCTCTGCACTGCGAAGAGCGTGACGAGGATCGCCAGGCTGAGCGGCACGATCCAGGGATCGAGGCCCGGCGCGACGAGATTGAGCCCTTCGACCGCCGAAAGTACCGAGATGGCCGGCGTGATCACCGCGTCGCCGTAGAAGAGCGCCGCACCCGCCATGCCCAGCAGCACGATCGCGCGCCCCTTGTGGCCCATCACCTTCTGCACGAGCGCCATGAGGGTGAGGGTGCCGCCCTCCCCGTCATTGTCCATGCTCATGATGAGCATCACATATTTGAGCGTGACGATGACGACCAGCGTCCACAACACCAGCGAGACGACGCCCAAGACCATCGGCTCGGTGAGCTGGCCGCCATCGGCCGCTGCGGTCAGGCTCTCCTTCAGCGCGTAGAGCGGGCTCGTGCCGATGTCGCCGTAGACCACGCCGACGCTGCCCAGCGCGAGAGCAAAGAAGCCGCTCTTGCGGTGGGGCGTCGCGGGATCGCCCGCGGCGGAGTTAACGGGGGCTGCTGTCGAGGCGCTCATGGGTCGATGTCCGGTGCGGCCAGGTGGCCACCTCGTCACATCGCGCCGTCAGTCACCGGAAACCAGAGAAGCGCGCCTTTCGGCCCGCCGGTCTTTATGACTTTCCTATGCACCCCGACCTGCTTTCAGCGGGGATGGCCCCGGACAGAAAAACCCGCCGCAGGTGAGGCTGCGGCGGGCGTGACGTCGATGGGTTTATCAGTCGAGGATCTGCACGATCCGCCGCGTGCGCGGGTCCACCAGCACGGCATGATTGTTCACGACGGTGTAACGGTAGGTGGTGCGCACGCCCACGTCGTCCGGGATCTGGTAGTACTCGACCGTTCCCGGCAGCTCGTGCCCGACGACGACGTCCTGCTGGACGCGGACGGACGGGCGGTGCTCGCGAACCACGTATTCACGCACGCGGGTCTGGTCCGGGCCCGAGAGGGCCCCGCCGACGATGGCGCCGGTCACGCCGCCCACGGCGGCGCCGATCGGCCCGCCGACGATCGCCCCGCCCACGGCACCGGTCGCGGCGCCGGCGGCGGCGCCGCCTTCCTCGGCGAAGCCCGTGGCGGGAAACGCCGCCAGAGCGGCGATGGCGGTGAGGATCATGGTCTTACGCATGGACTTGGTCTCCTGCTCAGCCCCCGCAGCAAACGTGCGGCAGCGGAGACTGTTCCGGATGCGCTGCGTTCAATGAAAACGGGCCGGCGCAGCACGCCGGCCCGTGGAAGTCGTAGTCGAGGCCCGTGCGGGCCGCCCGAATCAGCCGTTGACGGCGGACTTCAGGCCGGCGCCGGCCTTGAACTTCGGAGCGAGCGAGGCCTTGGTCTTGATGGTCTCGCCCGTACGCGGGTTCCGCGCCTCGCCGGCGGGACGCTCGCTGACGAGGAAGGTCCCGAAGCCCACCAGGCGGACTTCGTCGCGGGCCTTGAGGGAATCCGTGATCGCCTCGATGACGGCATCCACGGCGGCAGAGGCCTGGTTCTTGTTGAGCTCGGCCTTGTCCGCAACGGCGGCGACGAGATCGCCCTTGTTCATCGATGTTCTCCTTGAAAATGGACGGACGCGCCGACGAGTCGGCGGCTGCCGGGGTTTTTCCAGTTCAAGCGGGGCATGGCAAGGCTGTGACGTGGCCGCCGGGCGCCTTTTCTGAGGATCATCCACGAAAAAGGGCCCCCGGCTCGCGCCGGAGGCCCTGAATTACGCGAGAGTTGCACGCTTAGTGGGCAACCATCGCCGCTGTGTCGTCCTCCGAGGGCTTCGCCTTGGTGGAGGCGAGGTCCTCCTCCCAGGTGATCGGCTGGGGCTGGCGCACCAAGGCGTGCTTGATGACCTCCTCCATCCGGGAGACGGGCACGATCTCGAGGCCGTTGCGGACGCTCGCCGGCAGGTCGACGAGATCCTTGGCGTTCTCCTCGGGGATCAGCACCTTCTTCACCCCGCCGCGCAGGGCGGCGAGCAGCTTCTCCTTCAGACCGCCGATCGGCAGCACGCGGCCGCGCAGCGTGACCTCGCCGGTCATGGCGATGTCGTGGCGCACCGGGATGCCGGTCAGCACCGAGACGATGGCCGTGGCCATGCCGATGCCGGCGGACGGGCCGTCCTTCGGCGTAGCGCCCTCGGGAACGTGGACGTGGATGTCGCGTCGGTCGAAGAGCGGCGGCTCCAGCCCGAAATCGACGGCCCGCGACCGGACGTAGGACGCCGCGGCGGAGATCGATTCCTTCATCACGTCCTTGAGGTTGCCGGTCACGGTCATCTTGCCGCGGCCGGGCATCATCACGCCTTCGATGGTCAGCAGCTCGCCGCCCACCTCGGTCCAGGCCAGCCCGGTGACGACGCCCACCTGGTCCTCGCTCTCCGTCTCGCCGTAGCGGAACTTCGGAACGCCCAGGAAGTCGGGCAGCGTCTTCTCGGTGACGAGGATCTTCTTCTTCTTCGAGAGGAGGATCTCCTTGACCGCCTTGCGTGCGAGGTTCTGCAGCTCACGCGCGAGGTTGCGGACGCCGGCCTCCCGCGTGTAGCGGCGGATCAGCATCTGCAGGGCGCCGTCGTCGATCGACCACTCCTTCTCCTGCAGGCCATGCTTCTTGACGGCCTCGGGGATGAGGTGGCGACGGGCGATCTCGACCTTCTCCTCCTCGGTGTAGCCGGCGATGCGGATCACCTCCATGCGGTCGAGCAAGGGAGGCGGAATGTTCAGCGTGTTCGCCGTGGTCACGAACATCACGTTCGACAGGTCGTAGTCGACCTCGAGGTAATGGTCGTTGAAGCTGGAATTCTGCTCGGGGTCGAGCACCTCCAGCAGGGCCGAGGACGGGTCGCCGCGGAAATCCATGCCCATCTTGTCGATCTCGTCGAGCAGGAAGAGCGGGTTGGACGTCTTGGCCTTGCGCATCGACTGGATGATCTTGCCGGGCATCGAGCCGATATAGGTGCGCCGGTGGCCGCGGATCTCGGCCTCGTCACGCACGCCGCCGAGCGACATGCGCACGAACTCGCGCCCCGTCGCCTTGGCGATGGACTTGCCGAGCGAGGTCTTGCCGACGCCGGGAGGACCGACGAGGCACAGGATCGGGCCGGTCAGCTTGTTCGCGCGGCTCTGCACCGCGAGATACTCGATGATCCGCTCCTTCACCTTCTCCAGGCCGTAATGCTCCTCCTCGAGCACGGCCTCGGCCATGGGGAGGTCCTTCTTGACCTTGGAGCGCTTGCCCCAGGGCAGCGACAGCATCCAGTCGAGATAGTTGCGGACGACCGTCGCCTCCGCCGACATGGGCGACATCTGACGGAGCTTCTTCATCTCCGCCATCGCCTTGTCGCGGGCTTCCTTCGTCAGCTTGGTCTTGTTGATGCGCTCCTCGAGCTCGGCGAGTTCGTCCTTGCCGTCCTCGTCGCCCAGCTCCTTCTGGATCGCCTTCATCTGCTCGTTGAGGTAGTACTCGCGCTGGGTCTTCTCCATCTGGCGCTTGACGCGCGAGCGGATGCGCTTCTCCACCTGGAGCACGGAGATCTCGCTCTCCATGAAGCCCAGCACCTTCTCCAGGCGCTTGCTCACGTCGAAGATCTCGAGGACGTCCTGCTTGTCGGTGATCTTCACCGCCAGATGCGAGGCGATCGTATCGGCGAGCTTGGAATAGTCGTCGATCTGCCCGACGGCCGCGACGACCTCGGGGGAGACCTTTTTGTTGAGCTTCACGTAGCTCTCGAACTCGGTCACGACCGAGCGCGCCAGGGCCTCCGCCTCGACCTTGTTGGGGGTCAGGTCGGCAATGGCCTCGGCCTCGGCCTCATAATAGTCCTCGGAGCGGACATAGCGCTGCACGCTCGCTCGCCCCACGCCCTCGACCAGCACCTTGACCGTGCCATCGGGGAGCTTGAGGAGCTGCAGCACGCTCGCCAGCGTGCCGATCGTGTAGATGGCGTCCGTGGCAGGATCGTCGTCGGACGCGTTGCGCTGGGTCGCCAGCAGGATGAGCTTCTCGCTCTTCACCACCTCCTCGAGAGCCTTGATGGACTTCTCGCGGCCGACGAAGAGCGGCACGATCATGTGCGGGAAGACGACGATGTCGCGCAGCGGCAGCACGGGGAACGTGTCGACCGAACCCGGCTCGATCTGCGGACGCTGTCTGGTGGTCGTCATGTCAGATTGTCCTTTCTGGTGCGCTCGCGAGGACCCCCGGCAGGGCAGCCCGGCGAACGAGATGCGCAGGAGGAGAGCTCCTCCGGCGCGACGCACCCGGCCCCTCCAGACCCGTCCCGTTCCCGCCAGGCAGGAAGCCTGTGGGGCGGCGAACGGACCTGTTTGTCGATGAGCGAACCGGTGAACTTGTTGATGTAGATGGTGAGCGGAATCCGCTGATCAAGCGCGGGCAGGACCCGCGTTCTCTCGCCGCGGGTCCCATCGTCGTGATCAGGCGCTCGAGGCCGTTTCGCCGGCCTTGTCCGAGTAGATGTAGAGAGGTCGGGCCTTGCCCTCGATCACCTCGGGGCCGATGACCACCTGCTCGCAGCCCTCGAGGCTTGGCAGATCGTACATCGTCTCGAGCAGGATGCCCTCCATGATGGAGCGCAGCCCGCGCGCGCCGGTCTTGCGCTCGATCGCCTTGCGGGCGATCAGCGAGACGGCCTCGTCGGAGAAGGTGAGCTCGGTGTCCTCCATCTCGAAGAGGCGCTGGTACTGCTTGACCAGGGCGTTCTTCGGCTCCGTAAGGATCTTCTTGAGCGCCGGCTCGTCCAGATCCTCGAGCGTCGCGATGACCGGCAGGCGGCCGACGAACTCGGGGATGAGGCCGAACTTCAGCAGGTCCTCGGGCTCCACCTCACGGAAGATAGCGCCGGTCCGGCGATCGTCCGGGGCCTGCACCGTCGCGCCGAAGCCGATCGAAGTGCCTTTGCCGCGCGCCGAGATGATCCTCTCCAGCCCCGCGAAGGCGCCGCCGCAGATGAACAGGATGTTGGTCGTGTCCACCTGCAGGAACTCCTGCTGCGGGTGCTTGCGCCCACCCTGGGGCGGCACGGAGGCCACGGTGCCCTCCATGATCTTCAGCAGCGCCTGCTGCACGCCCTCGCCCGACACGTCCCTCGTGATCGAGGGGTTGTCGGACTTGCGGGAGATCTTGTCGATCTCGTCGATGTAGACGATGCCGCGCTGCGCCCGCTCGACATTGTAGTCGGAGGCCTGGAGCAGCTTCAGGATGATGTTCTCGACGTCCTCGCCGACATAGCCGGCCTCGGTGAGCGTCGTGGCGTCCGCCATCGTGAAGGGCACGTCGAGGATGCGGGCGAGCGTCTGAGCGAGCAGCGTCTTGCCGGAGCCTGTCGGGCCGACCAGCAGGATGTTGGACTTCGCCAGCTCAACGTCGTTGTGCTTCGTGGCGTGGTTCAGCCGCTTGTAGTGGTTGTGCACCGCAACAGAGAGAACCTTCTTCGCGTGGTCCTGCCCGATGACGTAGTCGTCGAGGACCTTGCGGATCTCCTTCGGGGTCGGCACGCCGTCACGCGACTTCACGAGCGAGGACTTGTTCTCCTCGCGGATGATGTCCATGCACAGCTCGACGCACTCGTCGCAGATGAACACCGTCGGGCCGGCGATCAGTTTCCGGACCTCGTGCTGGCTCTTGCCGCAGAAGGAGCAGTACAGGGTGCTCTTGGAATCCCCACTGCCGACTTTGCTCATGGCAAACCTCCACTTGATCGGGAGCCGGGCCTGCGGCGCGACGCCGTCCGATCAGATTATAGTCCGGCAACTAAGAAACAGTAGCGTTCCCTCGTTCCGGACATCCACAGTTCCGATCCCCGATCCGAATCCTCTCGGAACCGGAACCATGATCGGCGATGCAAACATGGTGCCGCACGGGGATCAAGCGTTCCCCCAGACAACGCGGAGGACCGTTGCGAAAACGGGACAGGCGGCGCTCCCGGGCGTGCCACCCTGGAGCGACGTCGAAGGCGGCGCTCCCGCGCCTCAGCGCTCGGCCGCCGGGTCGACGGGGCGCTTGTCCATCACCTGGTCGACGATGCCGAAGGCCTTGGCGCCCTCGGCGGTCATGAAGTTGTCGCGCTCGAGGGCCTCCTCGATCGCCTTGTAGTCCTTGCCCGTGTGCTTCTCGTAGATCTCGTTGAGGCGGCGCTTGAGGTTCTCGACCTCGCGGGCGTGGATGAGGATGTCGGTCACCTGGCCCTGGTAGCCGCCGGAGGGCTGGTGGACCATGATCCTGGCGTTGGGCAGCGCGAAGCGCATGCCGGCCTCGCCCGCCGCCAGCAGCAGCGAGCCCATCGAGGCGGCCTGGCCGATGCAGAGCGTCGACACGGGCGGGCGGATGAACTGCATCGTGTCGTAGATGGCGAGCCCCGAGGTGACGATGCCGCCCGGGGAGTTGATGTAGATGGAGATCTCCTTCTTGGGGTTCTCCGACTCCAGGAACAGGAGCTGGGCCACCACCAGCGAGGACATGTTGTCCTCCACGGGCCCCGTCAGGAAGATCACGCGCTCGCGCAGCAGCCGGGAATAGATGTCGAAGGCGCGCTCGCCCCGGTTCGACTGCTCCACGACCATCGGCACGAGCATGTTGTTGTAAAGGTCGATCGGATCGCGCATGGCCGTGCCCATTTCGAGGAATTGTTTGGCGGAGGTGTGGCCGGGCCCTGCTTCGGGTCCCGGGCGTCGAATCCCAACATAATCACGTGGACCCGCCGCGCAAAGGGTGCGGCGGGCTTTGGTGAACGAACCGGTTGCGCCCGGTGTCGCACCCGGCAGGCGTTCCGTGAACGAGAGAAGGGCCCGCATGGTCACCGCGGGCCCCTCCCAAACATTGCGTCTCGACAGCGCGGCGGAGCCGCGCCGCGCCTCACTCGGCGCTGGCCTTCTTGGACTTGCGGGCCGTCTTGGCCGGTGCGGGCTTGTCGCCCTCGCCGTCCTCGCCCTCGTCCAGGAGCTCTTCCTTGCTGACGGTCTTGTCGGTCACGCTCGCGGTCGAGAGGATGTGATCGACGACCTTGTCCTCGAACAGCGGTGCGCGCAGCTCCGCAAGCGCCTGCGGGTTCTTCCGGTAGAAGTCCCACACCATCTTTTCCTGGCCGGGGAACTGCCGGGCGCGCTCGACCAGGGCCTGTGTCACCTCGTCGTCGGTGATCTGGACCTTGGCCTGCTCGCCGATTTCCGCCAGCACGAGGCCAAGGCGCACGCGGCGCTCGGCGATCTTGCGGTAGTCGGCCTTCGCCTCCTCCTCGGTCGTCTCCTCGTCGGCGAAGGTCTTGTTCATGCGCGCCATGTCGGCCTGGACCTGGCGCCAGATATTGTCGAATTCCTGCTCGAGCAGCGAGGGCGGCAGCTCGAACGTGTACTGCGCGTCCAGAGCGTCGAGCAGCTGGCGCTTCAACTTCCGCCGGGAAACGCCTGAGAACTCGCCGGAAATAGAGTCGCGAATAGCCTCCTTGAGCTTGTCGAGCGATTCCAGCCCGAAGCCCTTGGCGAGCTCGTCGTCGATCACCAGCTCGCCCGGACCCTGCACCGACTTGATGGTGACCTGGAAGGACGCCGCCTTCCCGGCGAGATGCGCCGCGGCGTAGTTGCCGGGGAAGGTCACGTCGACCGTGCGGACCTCGCCCTGCTTGGCGCCGATGAGCTGGTCCTCGAAGCCGGGGATGAAGGTGTTCGAGCCGAGGTCGACGGAGATGTCCGTCCCCGTGCCGCCCTCGAAGGCCTCGCCGTCGATCGTGCCGACGAAGTCGACGACCACCCGGTCGCCCTTCTCGGCCGCCGAGCCCCCGGCCTTCTCGGAATAGGTGACGTTCTGGCGCGCCATGCGCTCGATCGCCTCGTCGATGTCCTTCTGGGGCACCTCCGCGGTCTCGCGCGTCACGGCGAGCCCGGCGAAGTCCGCCAGCTCGAACTTCGGGAGCACCTCGAGCGCAACCTTGTAGGCGAGGTCACCCTTGGCCTCCATGGCCGCCTCGACCTCCGCCTTGTCGTCGGGCAGCTCGATCTTGGGCTCGAGCGCGAGCTTCAGGCCATGATCCTCGACGATCTTGCGGTTCGTCTCGTTCAGCACCTCCTGCAGCACGTCGGCCATCACGGAGCGGCCATAAACGCGGCGCAGGTGCTGCACCGGCACCTTGCCCGGACGGAAGCCGTTGATACGGACCTTGTCCTTGAGCTCGACGAGCTGGCTCGTCAGGCGCTCCTCCAGATCCTTGGCGGGAAGCACGACCTTGAACTCGCGCTTCAAGCCCTCCGAGAGTGTTTCCGTGACCTGCATGACTGACGTGCCTTCGATGGTGACGCGGGGGCCTTTCGTGCCTTCGCGAGGGTGAAACGGATCCTCGCCGGCCCGAGCGCGACGGCGCAGGGCTCGGCGGGCGCGGCACGGGCGCTCGGCCGGGTTCCGTCGGACCTGGTGCGGGCGGAGGGACTTGAACCCACACGACTTGCGTCACCGGAACCTAAATCCGGCGCGTCTACCAGTTCCGCCACGCCCGCATGAGCGCATGCACGCGCCCCGACGGCGACGTCGCCGCGAGGTGGCGCTCTATAGCACGCGACGCGCGGCGCGCCAGCGGAAAAATGACCGTTCGGACCCCCTCGATCCCTGCGCGCATGGCGCTGGACTCTCGCACTTTTCGCCCCGGCATGGCACAAACGGGGGCCGAACCGACCAACCCGGTCGAATCCTTGTCCCCGCGTGATGACCTGCCGCCCGTGACCAAGCCTGCGACGCCCTCGCCTCCCCCCGCCGGCCCGTGCGCCTCGCGCCGGGACGTCCTGACGGGCCTCTCGGCCGGAGCCGCCTTGCTGGCTGCACCGCGCCGCGCCCTCGCCCAGGTGACGGCCCCTGCGGCCGCGGCCAAGGCGGATGGCATGCCGACAGTCATCCTCGAGGCCAAGCCCGCCTTCACCGAGTTCACGCCCGGACAGGTCACGGACCTCTGGGCCTTCGGCGGCGCGACGCCGGGCCCCGAACTCAGGCTCAAGAAGGGCGAGGAGTTCCGCGCCAAGCTCGTCAACGGCATCGCACAGCCCACCAGCCTGCATTGGCACGGCATGCGGATCGCCAACGAGGCGGACGGCGTCGCCGGCCTCACGCAGGACCCAGTGGCGCCCGGCGCGGGCTACGAGATTCGCTTCACGCCGCCCGACGCCGGCACCTTCATTTACCGCCCGGCCACGATCGGCCTCGCCTCCGAGCAGTCGGACCGCGGCCTGACCGGCGTCGTCGTGGTCGAGGAACAGGTTCCCGCGCCAGTCGACCTCGACAAGGTGGTCACCGTCGACGACTGGCGGCTCGGCGCTGACGGTCAGGCCGAACCCTTCGGCGCGATCGAGGACAGGGCCGGCGCCGGGCGGCTCGGAAATCTTCTCACCGTCAACGGGATGCGCCATCCCCTGAAGATCACGGCGCAGCCCGGCTCGCGCATGCGCCTGCGCATCGCCAACCTCTGCGGCGCGCGCATCATGCGCATCCGCTTCGACGGGCTGAAGGCCTATGTCGTGTCCGTCGACGGCCAGCCGACGGACACGTTCGAGCCCCTGCGCTCCATCCTGCCGTTCGCGCCCGGGTCGCGCTACGAGATCATCGGCGACCTTCCCATGGACCCCGGCGTGACGGTCAGCCTGATGGCGCTGATCGGGCCGGGGCTGCCGCTGGCTCAGATCACCACGGACGGGCCGCCCATCACCCAGAAGCGCCCTCCCCTCGCTCCGGTGGCGCCGCTCGGCGAGAACAAGCTGCTGCCGGCCGCGATCCCGCTGGAGAAATCGCAGCGCGTCGACGTGCTGCTGGAAGGCGGCGGCAAGCCCGGACCAGAGGGCCGCATCGCCTGGCCGGGGGATCCCGCCAAGGTCTACACCGTGAACGGCGCAGCCGGCGCCAACGCCGCCGAGCGCGCTTTCGGCAAGCCGCTCGTCTCGGTGAAGCGCGGAACGCCCATCGTCTTCGCCCTGTCCAACAAGACGACCGGGCCCAAGGTCCTTCACGTGCACGGGCATTGCTTCCGGCTGCTCCATGCGCTCGACGACGGCTGGGAGCCCTATTGGCTGGATACGCTGATCCTGCCCGAGAACCAGACCGCCCGGATCGTCTTCGTCGCAGACAACAAGGGAAAATGGCTCCTCGGCTCGGCCATCCTCGACCATCTCGACGCGGGATTGTCGGGCTGGTTCGAGGTGACGTGAGGAACCCCGACCCTCGCTTCCGCTGCTTGCTCCGTTGCCTGGCTCAGGCCTCGAAGAGGCCGCGCAGCACCTTCGGCATCGCCTCCGGCAGGTCTTCCGCGATCAGGCCCGGGCCAAAGCTCGCTCCGGCCTCCCCGTGCATCCACACCCCGGCGCAGGCCGCTTCGAAGCCCGGCAGGCCCTGCGCAAGCAGGCCGCCGATCAATCCGGCCAGCACGTCGCCGGACCCAGCAGTGGCGAGCCAGCGGGAGGCGTTGGCGTTGATGGACGCCCTACCGTCCGGCGCGGCGACGACGGTGTCAGGCCCTTTCAGAACGACGATGCTGCCGGTCACCCGGGCGGCGTGACGCGCGCGCTCGAGCTTCGAAGGTTCCTGCAGCAACTCGGGCAAGGTGCTGAAAAGCCGCGAGAACTCACCTTCGTGTGGCGTCAGCACCACGTGCTGGCCTTCGCCATGGCGGCGCGCGGCCACCAGCAGTCCGAGGTCGGCCGATCGCCCGGAAAAGCTCGTCAGCGCGTCCGCGTCGAGCACCGCGTGGGGTCCCGCGGCGAGCGCCGCCTCGACCATCGCGCGGGTCTCCTCCCCCACCCCGGCGCCCGGCCCGAGGACCACGGCGTTGCGGCGGGAGTCCGAGAGTAGCACCTCCAGGTCGGCCGCGCCGTCACAGCGGCGCACCATTACGGCTGTCAGTGCGATGGCGTTCACGCCCAGGGCCGAGCCTGGCGAGGCCACGGTGACGAGCCCCGCCCCGACCCGCAGCGCCGCCCTGGCCGCCAGCCGGGCTGCGCCCGTGGCGTCGATCGGCCCCGAGAGCACGACGGCATGGCCGCGCCCGTACTTGTGGCCGTCGACCGCGGGCTTGCGCAGCACGCCCGACCACAGGGCCGGCTCGTTGCGGAACTGGCGCGGGTCGATCGCCGCCAGCACTCCCTCGGGAATGCCGATGTCGGCGATGCGCAACTTGCCGCACAGAGCCCGGCCGGGAAACAGGAGATGCCCCGGCTTCAGCCGGAAGAAGGTCACCGTCTCCGTCGCCTCGACGGCGACACCGCGCACCTGGCCCGTATTCCCGTCGAGGCCCGAGGGGACGTCGACGGCGACCACGGGCTTTCCCGACGCGTTCAGGCGCGCCACTGCCGCAGCCGCCTCTCCATCGAGGTCGCGCGCGAGGCCCGCCCCGAACAGCGCATCCACGACCACGTCGGCCTCCTCGACCGGCGCGGCCTCGAGAAGCCCTGTCGGTCCCTTCCAGAGGGCAGCCGCCTCTGCGGCGTCGCCCTTGAGGGCCTCCCTGTCGCCGAGCAGCGAGACCTCGACCCGGTAGCCCCGCTCCACCAGGACCCGGGCCGCGACGAAGCCATCTCCGCCATTGTTGCCAGGTCCGCAGAGCACGGCGACGCGCGACCCGACGCGCCAGCCACGCGCGACGGCGTCCGCCACGGCGCGGCCCGCGCGGTCCATCAGGCTGGCGCCGGAGGTTCCCGCAGCAATCGCGAGCGCGTCGGCCTGCGCCATCTGGGCCGTCGTCAGCAGGCGATGCATGGGGTTTTCCTCGACCTTTCCGGTTGCTCAACTTAGCTTTTTCGCAGGAGACGCGAAGCCGGTGGCACCGCCTATTTCCCCTGCAATTTCAGGTCATTTGCACGGCAATTGCACATTTTGTGACCATTATATGCCTCGCCTTTCAGCTGTTTCGGTGGCGAACCCGAAAAACTGCTTCCGGAGGCGTCAGAACGGCGTGGCGGTACGGCATGGTTGATGCTATGAGCCGCAATCACGGAGCGCGGCAGGCACTCGGCCGTGCGACCGCGGAAGGATGCAGGCGTGCCCATGAAGAAGATCGAGGCGATCATCAAGCCCTTCAAGCTGGACGACGTGAAGGAGGCCCTTCAGGACGTCGGTCTGCAGGGCATCACCGTCACCGAGGCCAAGGGCTTCGGGCGGCAGAAGGGTCATACCGAACTCTATCGTGGCGCCGAATACGTCGTCGACTTCCTTCCGAAGGTGAAGATCGAGATCGTCCTGCCGGACGAGATGGTCGAGCGCGCCGTGGACGCCATCCGCAAGGCCGCCCAGACCGGGCGCATCGGGGATGGCAAGATCTTCGTCTCCCAGGTCGAGGAGGCCATCCGCATCCGCACCGGCGAGACCGGCCTCGACGCCATCTGACTGCTGCTTCCCCTCGGGACGGCGCGTCAGACGCCGTTCCGCTCCTCCTCCCCACCATCACTCCCTGCTAGAGGATGCTGACTGATGAAGACCGCCAAGGATGTCCTCAAGGCGATCAAGGATAACGACGTCAAGTACGTCGACTTCCGGTTCACCGACCCGCGCGGCAAGTGGCAGCACGTCACCTTCGACATCTCCATGATCGACGAGGACATCTTCGCCGAAGGCACGATGTTCGACGGCTCGTCCATCGCCGGCTGGAAGGCGATCAACGAGTCCGACATGACGCTGATGCCCGACCCGCAGACGGCGTTCATCGACCCCTTCTTCGCGGCCACCACGATGTCGATCACCTGCGACATCCTGGAGCCGACCACGGGCCAGCCCTATGAGCGCGATCCGCGCGGCATGGCCAAGAAGGCCGAGGCCTACCTGAAGTCGACCGGCATCGGCGACACGATCAATGTCGGCCCCGAGGCCGAGTTCTTCGTGTTCGACGACGTGCGCTATTCGGCCGATCCCTACAACACCGGGTTCAAGCTCGACTCGACCGAGCTGCCGATCAACGCCGACACGGAGTACGAGGGCGGCAACCTCGGCCACCGCATCGCCACCAAGGGCGGCTACTTCCCGGTGCCCCCGCAGGACAGCGCGCAGGACATGCGCGGCGAGATGCTCGCGGCCATGGCGGCCATGGGCGTCAAGGTCGAGAAGCACCACCACGAGGTCGCTTCCGCGCAGCACGAACTCGGCATGAAGTTCGACACGCTGACGCTGATGGCCGACCAGATGCAGATCTACAAGTACGCCATCCACAACGTGGCGCAGAGCTACGGCAAGACGGCGACCTTCATGCCGAAGCCGATCTTCGGCGACAACGGCTCGGGCATGCATGTGCACCAGTCGATCTGGAAAGGCGGCAAGCCCCTCTTCGCCGGCAACAAGTACGCCGACCTCTCGCAGGAGTGCCTCTACTACATCGGCGGCATCATCAAGCACGCCAAGGCGCTGAACGCCTTCACCAATCCCTCGACCAACAGCTACAAGCGCCTGGTCCCGGGCTACGAGGCGCCGGTTCTGCTCGCCTACTCCTCTCGCAACCGCTCGGCCTCGTGCCGCATCCCCTACACGTCCTCGCCCAAGGCGAAGCGCGTGGAGGTCCGCTTCCCCGACCCGATGGCGAACCCCTACCTCGCCTTCGCCGCCATGCTGATGGCGGGCCTGGACGGCATCCAGAACAAGATCGATCCGGGCTCGGCGATGGACAAGGACCTCTACGACCTGCCCCCGCGCGAGCTGAAGAAGATCCCGACGGTCTGCGGCTCGCTGCGCGAGGCGCTGGCCAACCTCGACAAGGACCGCGGCTTCCTGAAGGCCGGCGGCGTCTTCAACGACGACTTCATTGACGCCTATATCGAGCTGAAGATGCAGGACGTCATGAAGTTCGAGATGACGCCCCACCCGGTCGAGTTCGCGATGTACTACTCGTACTGAGCCGGCTGAACGGCCGGACACGGAAAGGGCGCCCGCAGGGGCGCCCTTTTTCGTACCGGACCCCGCAAGGAAGGGCGGACCGGGAGGCCCGCCCCTTTTGTCACCATCCCCGCTTGGACGCCCACCAGAGCCGCGCGATCCGCTGCCAGTCCGGCATGTCGACCGGGGTGGAGAAGGGCTGGTAGTCCGGGCGCTCCATGCGCCGCAGATAGGGCTCGACAAGGGCCAAAGGCAAATAGGCCGGGCGCACCTTCTCGGGCGCGGCCATCTGCAGCCTTTGTGCCGCCCCGAGGTGGATCCGGGCCAGCGCGCGCAGCTCCCGCAGCAGCCGGCGGAGGCCCTCACCGTCGCGGCCGGCCAGGACCTCCTCGCGCGTCACGCCGAATTTCGCCATGAGGTCGGCCGGCAGGAAGACCTGCCCCTGCGAGGCATGCCAGGGCACGGCGCGCAGCAGGCCCGTCAGGGCGTAGGCGACGCCGCCATGGCCGGGCAGGTCCGGATCGCCCGGCTCGTCGCCGTCGGCCAGCACCAGCGCGGCGAAGCGAAGCAGGGCCGACGAGGTCTCGCCGCAATAGCCCTCGAGATCGCCGACCGTCGGCATGGCGTCGTCGTAGAGATCGAAGGTGCGCGCCTCGATCAACGCCAGCAGGGGCTCGCGGGGCAGCCGGTAGCGCCTCATCGCCGCCAGCAGCGCGGCGGCGACGGGGTGGGCCTGCACGTCGCCGCGCGCTCCGCCCTCGATGGCGTCGCGCCACCACTGGCAGCGCATCTCGCCGGGCAGCGGGTCGGAGACGACCTCCCGCACGCGCGCCACTTCCGCGCTGAAGGCGTAGAGCGCCAGGATGCCCTGGCGGGCGGGCTCGGGCACGAGCATCGTGGCGAAATAGCGGTCCTTGTCGGCCCGGCGCACCGTGTCGGCCACGATCGCATCGTCGGCCTGGGGCAGCGCAGGCACGGGGCTGCGCTCGTTCACGGCCAGTCCGCTCCTGGGTCAGTCGACGGCGAGCAGCGCGGCGGCCACTGGGCGTTTTTCCTCGACGAGGATGTTGTAGGTGCGGGCGGCCGCGCCGGTCTGCATGACATCGATCCCGATCCCCGCGTCCTTCAGGTGCGCCCGCACGGCCGGCGGGAGAAAGACGATGTCCCGGCCCGTCCCGACGAACAGGGTGCGGATCTCCGCAGCCTCGCGGACAACTGGATCGAAGGCCTCCGGCGTCAAGTCCGCGGGGCTGACGGGAGCCCAGGCATGGACGCCCGAGGGCAGCAGCAGGATGGAGCCGCGGTGGGACATGCCCGCGAAACGGAAGCCGCCATTGCCATAGGCGTCGACGAAGTGGCGGCCGGGCACGAACCCGTCATGGATCTGCCCCGGCCTGCGACCGGGACCGTCCCCGCTCACCGGGCCGGGCTTTCCGACTGGCCCTGGCGGCGGCGCGGGGCCACCGGCGCGGCGGGCTCGGTCGCGGCGGCCGGGGCGGGCTCGTTGCCCACCTTCACGCCGAGATAGATCAGCACGGGCGCCGCGATGAAGATCGACGAGTAGGTGCCGATCACCACGCCGAAGATCATGGCCCAGGAGAAGCTCTGGATCACCTTGCCGCCGAACAGCACGAGCGCGATGAGCGCCAGCGAGGTTGTGACCGAGGTCATGACCGTGCGCGACAGGGTGGAGTTCATGGAAATGTCGAGCAACTCCTCCGTCGGCATCTTCTTGTATTTGCGCAGCATCTCTCGGATGCGGTCGAACACGACCACCGTGTCGTTCAGCGAATAGCCGACGATGGTGAGGATCGCCGCGATCGAGGTCATGTTGAACTCGATCTGCGTGATGGCGAAGAAGCCGATGGTGAGCACGAGATCGTGCAGAGTCGCGATGACGGCGCCGACGGCGAACTGCCACTCGAAGCGGAACCACAGGTAGACGAGCACCGCGATGACCGAGAGCACGACGCCCAGCGTGCCGGACTGGACGAGCTCGCCAGAGACGCGGGGACCGACCACCTCCGTGCGGCGGAAGTCATAGTCCTTCTCGAAGACCGCCTTGACGCGCTCGAGCGCGGCCTGCTGCACCTTCTCCTTCTCGAGCTGGCTCGCGCCGGGCGGGGTCGGCTGCAGGCCGAAGCGCAGCGACACCTCGCCCTTCTCGCCGAATTCCTGCACCTCGACGTCGCCGACCGAGAGGTCCGTCGCCGCCTCGCGCACGGCGGCGATGTCGGCCTTGCCGGTCTTGGCCTGCATCTCGATCAGGGTGCCGCCCGTGAAGTCGATGCCGAAGTTCATGCTCACGAAGAAGAAGCACAGAACCGACACGACCGAAAGGAAGGCCGAGAAGGGGAAGCTGATGCGCCGGAAGCGCATGAAGCCGAACTTGGTGTTGTCCGGGACGATCCGCAGGAGCTTCATGGTGGCGTCCCTCAGAACGGCAGGTGCGTGGGCTTGGCCCAGCGATACCAGAGCGCGATCATCATGCGCGTCATCGTCACCGCCGTCACGACGGTCGTGATGATGCCGAGGATGAGCGTGACGGCGAAGCCCTTCACTGGCCCGCTGCCAAGGAAGAAGAGCACCGCGGCGGAGATGAACATCGTGACGTTGGAGTCGATGATCGTTGCGAAGGCGCGCTGGAAGCCTGCCTCGAGCGAGGAGATCATCGATCTCCCGAGCTTCGCCTCCTCGCGGATGCGCTCGTAGATCAGCACGTTGGAGTCCACGGCCGTGCCGATCGTGAGCACGATGCCGGCGATGCCCGGCAGAGTCAGTGTCGAGCCGAGAATGGACATCAGCGCGAAGATCAGCAGAACGTGGACGCCGAGAGCGATGTTGGCGAAGAGGCCGAAGAGTCCGTAGGTCACGAACATGAAGCCGACGACGAGGATCGTAGCAACGTAGGACGCCTTCTTGCCCGCCTCGATCGAGTCCTGGCCGAGGCCCGGGCCGACGGTGCGCTCCTCGACGATGGTGAGCGGGGCCGGCAGCGCGCCGGCGCGCAGCAGCAGCGCGAGATTGGTCGCCTGCTCGGGCGTAAAGCGGCCGGAAATCTGGCCACGTCCACCGAGGATCGGCATCTGAATGCGTGGGGCCGAAATGACCTTGCGGTCCAGAACGATGGCGAGTGCGCGGCCTACGCCCTCCTGGGTCGCCTGGCCGAAGCGCTGACCACCGCGCACATTGAAGGTGAAGTCGACCACCCACTGGCCTGTCTGCGAATCTAGCCGGGGCTGCGCGTCCGTCAGGTCCTCGCCCTGCACGATCACGCGCTTCTCGACGTTCAGGGAGCCTTCGTCCTGCGCCTGCAACTGCTCGACGTCACCGGGCGCAGCACCTGGCTCCGCCGCGAAGCGGAACTCGAGCTGGGCGGTCGTGCCGAGGATCTCCTTGAGCCGGCGGGGATCCTGCAGACCGGGCACTTGCACAAGGATCCGGTCCGTCCCCTGGCGCTGGATGTTGGGCTCCGTCGTGCCAAGAGCATCGACGCGGCGGCGCAGCACCTCGATCGCCTGGTCGATCGCCTTGCGAACCTTTTCGTTCACGCCGGCCTCGGTCACCGCGAGCTGGACGAGCCCGTCCGGCTGCTCCGTGACCTCGATGGCCCGGTCGCCGGTACCCTGGCCGAACAGGCCGCCCACGGGGGCGGAGAGCTCGCGCAGCTTGGGCAGCAGCTTCTCGCGCTCGGCCGCGTCGGGCACACGGATGCTCACGCCGCGCGGCTGCACGTTGATGCCGCCGGCGATGGAGACCTTCTGCTCGCGCAGCACGCGGCGCACGTCGTCGCGCAGCGCGTTGACCTGCGCGCGCACCACGGCGTTCGTGTCCACCTCAAGGAGCACGTGCGAGCCGCCCTGCAGGTCGAGGCCGAGCACGATGGCCTGGTGCGGCGCCAGCCAGCGCGGGATGAAGCCCGGCGTGTTCTGCTCGATGGCCTTGCGGGTCTCCGGCGAGAGAGCGCTCGGGAGCGCGTAGATCACGCCGAGGAGCGTCAGCAGCAGGACGCCGATGGTCTTCATTCGGGAAAAGCGGAGCATGGCGTCTGCAAGACCTGCGCACGTGGCGGAATTGCGGCGTCCGGCGGATTTCTCCCGGCCGGACGGCGATCAGTTAGGACTTGACGGGTTCGCCCTTGGCGCGAACCTCGGAGATCATGGCGCGGGCGACCCGCACGCGCACGCCCTCGGCGATCTCGAGCTCGAGCTCGGCGTCGTCGCTCACCTTGGTGACCTTGCCGATCAGCCCGCCCGTGGTGACGATCTGGTCGCCGCGCCGCACGTTCTTGATCATCTCCTGATGCTCCTTGGCCCGCCGCTGCTGGGGCCGGATGATCAGGAAATACATGATCACGAAGATCAGCACGAAGGGAACGATCTGGACCAGCATGTCCGTGCCGCCGGGGGCGGCCCCCGTCTGGGCGAAGGCGGGCGTTATCACCGTGTGACCTCCAATAAGAAAGGCCCGTCTGCGCCTGCGCGCCGGCGGGTCCTGCAAAGTGGCGCGGACTATAGCCGGGCATTGTCGGAAAGCAATGCCGCGGCAAGGATCAACGCCGAGCCCTGCCCAGGGCTGGACCGCCGCGCCGGCCGCCTTTATGGCAGCCTGCGACGCCCCGAGAGTTCCGCCATGACAGCACCCGCCGCCTCCCCCGACCTCGCCGACCTCCTGCGCCGCATCGCCGAGGCGCTGGAGCGCCTGGCGCCTCCGGCCGTCCCGGCGAGCGACCTCGCGGCGGCCGACGCCTTCGTCTGGCACCCCTCCCCGCCCCGTCTCGCGCCGGTGCCGAAGGTGAACCGCGTGGAGATGATGCTGCTCAGGGGAATCGACCGCGCCCGCGACATCCTGCTGGAAAACACGACCCGCTTCGCCGACGGCCTTCCCGCCAACAACGCGCTGCTCTGGGGCGCGAGGGGCATGGGCAAGTCATCGCTGGTCAAGGCGGCGCATGCTTCCGTCAACGCCGCGCGCGTCCAGTCGGGCGAGCCGCCCCTGAAGCTCGTGGAGATCCACCGTGAGGACATCGAGAGCCTTCCGGTGCTGATGGGGATCCTCCGCGCCTCCCCATTCCGCACGATCGTCTTCTGCGACGACCTCTCCTTCGACGCCGACGACACCTCCTACAAGTCGCTCAAGGCGGTCCTGGAGGGTGGCATCGAGGGACGGCCGGACAACACGATCTTCTACGCCACGTCGAACCGCCGGCACCTCCTGCCGCGCGACATGATGGAGAACGAGCGCTCCACGGCCATCAATCCCGGCGAGGCGGTGGAGGAGAAGGTCTCCCTGTCCGACCGCTTCGGCCTCTGGCTCGGCTTCCACCGCTGCAGCCAGGACGAGTACCTCGCCATGGTCAACGGCTACGCGGAGCATTTCGGGCTGCAGGCGGACCCCGAAGCCTTGCGCGCCGACGCGCTGGAATGGGCCACGACTCGAGGCTCCCGCTCCGGCCGCACCGCCTGGCAATTCATCCAGGATCTTGCAGGCCGGATGGGGAAGCGATTGGCTTAAGGGCGAGCGTCAGCTCGAGAGCCCAGCGGAAGCCCCTTTTCCCGCGAGGGGAGAAGGGCTCGCGAGGCATGGAGCATTCGTCTGACTCGGCAAACGCGGAGAGCGGGCGGCGCCCGACGCGCCGCCCGCTCCACGACCGATCAGCCGATTCTGTCTCGCGGAGGGCTGACCGACTTGGGGGTGCCGGTCAGTTGCCGGCGAGATGGGGCATGGGGTCGACCGGGGTCGAGCCCTTGCGCAGTTCGAAGTGGAGCTGGGGCGAGGAGACGTTGCCGGACTGGCCGGAAGTGGCGATCGTCTGGCCGCGGGCCACCTGCTCGCCGCGCTTCACCTTGAGCTCGCCATTATGGGCGTAGGCCGAGACCCAGCCGTCGGGATGGCGGATGAGGACGAGGTTGCCATAGCCCTTCAACTCGTTGCCGGCATAGGCGACCGTGCCGCCTTCCGCCGCCTTGACGGGCGTGCCTTCGGGAAGCGCGATGTTGATGCCATCGTTGCCCGTGCCCCCCTTGCCGCCGAAGCCCGCGATGATGCGGCCCTTGGCCGGCCAGCGGAACGCGGCGGAACCGGTGCTGCCGGTCGTGTCGGCAGCCTCGGCGGCAGGCGCTTCGGGGGCCTTGGCGACCTGCGCGGCCGGAGCGGGCTTCGGCGCCTCGGCGACGGGCTTCGCGGGCTCGGAGACCGGCTTGGCCGGCTCGACGGCCGCGACCTTGGCAGGCACGGCAACCGGAGCCGTCGCGACCTTGGCGACAGGCGCCGGGGTGGCCGGAGCAGCCTTGGCAGGCTGGCCCTTGGGATCGACGGCGGCCACGGTGGTCGGCTTGCCCGGAACAGACTTGGCGGCCGCGACCTTCGCGGGTTCCACGGCCCTGGCGGGCTCGAGCGGCTTGACTGCCGCCGTCTTGGCCGGAGCGGCCGTCGCACCCTGCGAGGCCGGCTGAGCGCCCTTCACGAGCTGCATACGGTGGCCGGCGGGAACCGGAGCTTCCGCCGGAATGGGCGCGGCCTGCGCGACGGTCTGGCGCGCAGCCGCGGGAGCCGCCTCGGCCGTGCCGACCGCGTGGTAAACGGGGATGATGATGCGCGAACCCGGCGAGGGCTGTCCCTTGGCCGGCAGGTTGTTCGCCGCGCGCAACGCCTGCTCAGGCACTCCGTAGCGGTTGGAAAGGGTGGCGAGCGTCTCGTTGGAGCCGAGCATCACGGGCGTGCCGCCCTGCGCCGTCCAGCCCTTGGGCGCAGCCACAGGCGCGCCGGACAGGGGAGCGGGGGCGACGGGCGTGGCGGCGGCCATCTTCGGCGTGGCGGCCGAGGGCGGCGGCAGCGGCGCGGAGGAGACCGGCGAGCCGAGCGGCTGGGCCTGGACCGAGGTGACCGGGGCCTTCAGCGGCTGCGGGGCGACCGTGCCGGTCGTCTCGGAGGCGGCGAAGGGGTTGGTGAAGGGATTTTCCGTGAACCGCATCGTGTCCGAGCTGCAGGCCGAGGACACGCCGCCAATGGCGCAGACGAGGGCGAGGCGGGGAACGGAACGCGACAGGAAGGCACCGAGACGCTCACGCATGATCATATCCGAACCACTCGACACGACGCAGGAACCACTCCCTCTTTAATACCCCGTTGGGGTTAAAGAATGGTTCCGGTTGCGCGCCGTCGCGACGATTGGATTCACCAAGGTGGAACTTGTGCGGCGAACGGCCCCGGGGGTTCAGAGAGCCTGCGACACCCCGGGCATCAGGGGCGGCAGGGCGAACCGGCCCAGAACCTCACGCCGCAGATCGCGCATCGTCTCACGCTGGTAGCGCACCAGGAGCGAGCCTTCGCTGGACCGTTCTACCCCCACGAGCCGCCCGGCCGGGGTCATCTGCGCGATCAGCGCAGCCGGCGGAGCCTCGAACGCCCCGTCGACGAGGATCCGGTCGAAGGGCCCCTCCTCCGGGCGGCCCCGCAAGCCGTCACCGTGATGCACGCGTACGTTGTGGAAAGCTTGCGCATCGAGCCGGGCCTGCGCCTCGATGGCCAGCGAGCGGTAGCGCTCGACGGCTACGACCTCGGCCGAGAGCCGCGCCAGGATCGCCGTTCCGTAGCCCGAGCCCGCGCCGACCTCCAGGATGCGGTGGCCCGGCTGAGGGTCGAGGGCCGAGATCATCTCCGCCATGAGCGACGGCGCGATGGTGGACTGCCCGCAGGGGATGGGCAGGGCGAGGTCGCGGCGGGCGAGGTCGACGAAGCGATGCGGCACGAAGCGCGCCCGCGCGACCGTCTCGAAGGCCCGGAGCACGTCGGTGTTCCGCAGGCCCTTGGCCCGCAGGACCATGAGAAAGGCGATCCTCGCTTCCGCGCCGTCGAGATCGGTGGCGGCGGACATGCGAGGCGTCCTATCGGCTCTGCAGTTTCAGCGCGAAGCGCGTGAGCGTCGGCTCGTCGGTGAAGTCGACCTTGAGCGGCGTCACCGCGATGTGCCTGGCCGCGAGCGCGGCGAGGTCGGTCCCATTGGCGGGCTCGTGCGGCGAGCGCGCGAAGCCGATCCAGAAATAGGGATTGCCGCGCCCGTCCAGCCGCTCGTGGATGCGGAAGATGTCGGCCGAGCGCCGGCCCTGCGAGACGGCCGCGACGCCGGCCACCCCTTCCGGCACGCAATCCGGGAAGTTGAGGTTCACCAGCACGTCCTTGGGGAAGCCTTCCTCCATCAAGGTGCGGATGAGTCCCGGGGCATGGTGTTCGGCACAGGCCCAGAGCGGCGCCTCGCGGCTCGCCGCGCCATAGGCCTGCGACAGGGCGAAGGCGGGGATGCCCAGCAGCGTCGCCTCGATCGCGCCCGCCACCGTGCCCGAGTAGGTGACGTCCTCCGCGATGTTCTGGCCGCGGTTGACGCCGGACAGCACGAGGTCCGGCGGCTGGTCCTTCAGGATATGCCGCACGCCCATGATGACGCAGTCCGTGGGCGTGCCCTTCACCGCGAAGCGCTTCTCGTCGATCCGGCGCAGGCGCAGCGGGTCATTGAGCGAGAGCGAATGCGCCACGCCGGACTGGTCGATCTCCGGCGCGGCCACCCACACGTCGTCGGTGAGCGCGCGGGCGATGGCCTCGCAGGTGGCGAGGCCCGGCGCGTTGATGCCGTCGTCGTTGGTGACGAGGATCCGCATCTCAGCGCGCCGGCTCGAGCCGCGTGACGCCGCCCATGTAGGGCTTCAGCACCTCCGGCACGTCCACGGTGCCGTCCCTGTTCTGGTAGGTCTCCAGCACCGCGACCAGCGCCCGCCCGACCGCCGTACCCGAGCCGTTGAGCGTCGTCACGAAGCGAGGACCCTTGCCCTCAGCCGGGCGGTAGCGCGCATTCATGCGGCGGGACTGGATGTCGCCGCACACCGAGCAGGAGGAGATCTCGCGATAGGCGTCCTGCCCCGGCAGCCAGACCTCGATGTCGTAGGTCTTCTGCGAGGCGAAGCCCATGTCGCCCGTGCACAAGACGACCGTGCGGTAGGCGAGGCCGAGGCGCTTCAGCACCTCCTCCGCGCAGGCCGTCATGCGCTCGTGCTCGGCCAGCCCCTGCTCGGGCGTGGTGATGGACACGAGCTCGACCTTGGTGAACTGGTGCTGGCGGATCATGCCGCGCGTGTCGCGCCCCGCCGCGCCTGCCTCTGCGCGGAAGCACGGGGTATTGGCGGTGAAGCGGAGCGGCAGCTCCTTTTCCTCGAGGATCTGCTCGCGGACGAGATTCGTCAGGGGGACCTCAGCCGTGGGGACGAGCCAGAAGTCCTCCCGCGTCGGCGCACGCTCCAGCGCCCGGTCCACGGCTTCAGTGAGCGTCATCTTGCCGGTCGTCACGAGCTCGATTTCTTCGAGCTGAGCGTAGTCCAGCGCGGCCCGCAGCTGCTCGGCCCGCGCGATGGTGCGGGTGGCCATGAACTGGTCGTCGGCGAACTTCGGCAGTTGCGTCGTGCCGAACATCGTGTGGTCCTTCACGAGCAGCGGCGGGTTCACCTCGGTGTAGCCGTGTTCGCCGGTGTGCAGGTCCAGCATGAACTGGCCAAGGGCGCGCTCCAGCCGCGCCAGCGGGCCCTTGTTGACGACGAAGCGGGCGCCCGACATGCGGGTCGCCGCCTCGAAGTCCATCAGGCCGAGACCCTCGCCGATCTCGAAATGCTGCTTCGGGGTGAAACCCATCGTGGCTGCGGTGCGCGGCTCGCCATGGCGGCGCACCTCGACATTGTCGTGCTCGTCCTTGCCGACGGGTACTTCCGCCAGCGGCGTGTTGGGGATGGCGGCGAGCGCGGCGTCGAGCTCGGCGATGGTCGCCTTCTCCTCGGCCTCGGCCTCGGCGAGTCGGTCCTTGAGCTGCGCGACCTCGGCCTTGAGCGCGTCGGCGCGGACCACGTCCTTGGCGGCCATGGCCTGGCCGATCTCCTTGGACAGCGCGTTGCGGCGCTCCTGCGAGGCCTGGGCCTTCTGGATCGCCGCCTTGCGGCGGTCGTCGAGGGCCAGCAACTCGGCGGAGAGCGGCGAGGCCCCGCGGTTCACGAGGCCCCTGTCGAAGAGCTCGGCGTTCTCGCGGATCCAACGGATGTCGTACATGCCCAATCCCTCGTCCGCGCGCCCGTGTCCCCGGTGGCGCGGTAATGATCGAGGCTTGGTAGAGGAGCGCCGGTCCCTTCGCAAGGGAGCCGCAGGCGAGCCGGCTCAGGCGTCCACGAGATCGAGACGGCGCTCGATGCGATCGAGGCGCAGCTCCAGCCTATCCATCCGGCTCGACAGCGATGCGACCTGCTGTTCGAGGATCCCGAGCCGCGTCTTGATCTCGCGATTGTCGTCGCGCAGGCCTTCAAGCTGATCGGCGATGTGCCGCAGCTGAATCAAGACGATGTTGTCCGGTTCTGACATCAAGAACTCCAGGCAACCTCGAGATTACCCGGGAATGCACTCTGCGGAGAGCAACTACAGGTTGCTAGTCCGCCACCTCGTCCGCCGCCTTCGCCGCCGCCATCCGCTTCTCCACCATCTGCACGGCGATGATGGACGCCTCGTAGAGCAGCAGCGTCGGGATCGCCAACGCCAGCTGGCTGATCACGTCCGGCGGCGTCAGCACGGCCGCTACGACGAAGACGAGCACGATCGCGTAGCGCCGCTTCTCCTTGAGGAACTTCGCGTCGATCAGGCCCGCCCGCGCCAGCAGGGTCAGCACGACCGGCAGCTGGAAGGTGATGCCGAAGGCGAAGATGAGCGTCATGATCAGCGAGAGGTATTCGCTGACCTTGGGCAGCAGCTCGATCGCCGCCTCGCCCGGAACGAGCTGCTGCTGGCCGATGGAGAAGCGCATCACGATGGGCATCGCGATGAAGAACACCACCGCTGCGCCGGTGAGGAACAGGAGCGGCGTCGCCACGAGGTAGGGCTTGAAGGCGTCGCGCTCGTTCTTGTAGAGCCCCGGCGCGACGAACTTGTAGATCTGCGTGGCGACGACCGGGAACGAGAAGAAGGCCGCGCCGAATACCGCGATCTTGATCTGCGTGAACAGGTATTCGAGCGGCGCGGTATAGATGAGCTTGACGTGGCTGACATCGCCGGCCGCGAGCACGTAGGGGAAGATCAGGACGTTGTAGATCTGCTTGGCGAAGGCGAAGCAGGCGATGAACATGATCACGAACGCCACCAGCGACTTGATCAGTCGGGCTCGCAGTTCGATGAGATGATCCAGCAGCGGCGCCTTCGTGGCCTCGATATCCTCGTGGCTCATGCGCCGCCGCCCTCCTCTCCTTCGCCTTCGGCCGGCGCGGCCTTGGCGGCCTTCTTGCGCGGGGCGCGCTTCTTCGTCTCAGGAGCGGGCTCCTCGGCGGCCCTGTCGACCGCCGCAACCGTCGCCTCGTCATCCGCGGCCTTCTTCGTGCGCGCACGCTTCGGCTTTTCCACGACGGGAGGCCCGGCCTCCGTCTCCGGCGACGGAACGTAGAAGTCCTCGATGGCCGTGCTGGATTGCGGGTCGAACGCCGCGCGGATCTGCTCGGGCGTCAGGTCCGGCACCGGCGGCGGCTCGGGGATGTCGAGCTTCGGCTCGGGCGGCGGCGGGGCGGACGCGGGGGAATCCTTGTCGACGACGCTCTTGATCTCGTCGCGGATCGTCTGGATCGGATTGAAGGAGGAAGCCGTCTCGTTGAGGCTCGTCAGGGACTTGTGCGTCTCCTCGAGCTCGGCCTCGCGCAGGGCCTCCCGGAACTGCCCCTGGAACTCGCCGGCCATCCGGCGGATCTTCGCTACGGTCTGGCCGACCGTGCGCAGCACGCCCGGCAGTTCCTTCGGGCCGATGACGACGAGCGCCACTGTCCCGATGACGACGAACTCTCCCCAGCCGATATCGAACATGGTCTACCGATCATCGGGCCGGGTCCGGTCCCGCCCCTGCCATTCCGGCGCGGCGCCGGGAGCGCCGCGCGCGCGGACGACGACGTCTCAGCCGGCCTGCGGGCTCAGCTGGCCTTCCGCTCTCCAGCGGGGGTCTGCACGACAGCTCCAGGCTGGTGCTCGATCGGCTTGGCCGGCTCGACAGGGCGCGGAACCTCGGCGGCCGCCACCTCGTCGTCGGACATGCCCTTCTTGAAGGCCTTGATGCCCTTGGCCACGTCGCCCATGAGCTCCGAGACCTTGCCCCGGCCGAACAGCAGCATCACCACGATGCCGACGATGATCCAGTGCCAGATGCTCACGCCACCCATGTCTCAATCCTCCTGACGGACGCGACGATGGGCGCACCCGTGGGTTCTGTTGGACGGAACCTAGGCTTCCGGTGCGGCAAAAACAAGAACCTCGTCGGGATCGATGTCGACGCCGACATCGGCTCCGGCCACCGCCTGGGGGCTGCCGCGCAGGCGCGCCCTCACCGGCAGGTCGAGCCCCTGCACCGCGATTTCCAGGAGATCGATCTCGCCCAGGAAGCGGCGCGACAGGACGCGACCCGGCAGGCAGAAGCCCGGCGCACGCAGCCGCAAGGCCTGGGGGCGCACGCAGACGACGGCCCTCTCGCCGTCCCGCAGGCCCGGCGCCGCGTAGAGGCCGATGGCCGTCTCCGCCCTGCCGTTGCGAACGACACCCTCGATCTCGTTGAAATCACAGAAGAACCGCGCGGCCGTCAAATCGGCGGGCCGGTTGTAGAGATCGCTCGCCGGCCCGGCCTGGACGATACGGCCCGACCGCATCAGCACGACCCGGTCGGCGATGCGCATCGCCTCCTCGGGGTCGTGCGTCACGATGATGGTGGTCGCCCCCATCTCCCGCAGCAGAGCCACGGTCTCCTCGCGCACGGCGTCGCGCATGCGGCGGTCGAGGTTGGAGAAGGGCTCGTCCATCAGCATCACGCCGGGACGCGGCGCGACGGCGCGGGCCAGGGCCACGCGCTGCTGCTCGCCGCCCGACAGCATGTGTGGGTAGTTTTCGGCGTGCCGCAGCAGCCCGACGCGCGACAAGGCCCGCTTGGCGGCCGTGGCCGCGTCGGCCTTGGAGAGGCTGCGCAGGCCGAACAGCACGTTCTGCATCACCGTCAGATGCGGGAAGAGGGCATAATCCTGGAACATCAGCCCCACCGAGCGCTGCTCGGGCGGCACGTATGTCGTGGGACCCGCGAGCTCGCGCTGGTCGAGCGCGATACGCCCCGCCGTCGGACGCTCGACCCCGGCCGCGAGGCGCAGCAGCGTCGTCTTGCCGCAACCCGACGGGCCAAGCAGGCAGACGACCTCGCCTGCATCAACGAAGAGGTCGATGCCCTTGAGGATCTCGGCCTCGCCATAGGAGTGGTTCACGCCCTCGAAGGTCAGCCGCGCGGGAATGGCCGCGCCGGCGGTGCCGCGCTGGCCCCAGCGCCGGCTGGGGGCCGGCTGATCGGCGACGTCACTCACGGCTTATGCTCACCGGGATTCGCCGGAATCCAGCGGCTCCTCGGGCCGATTGGCCGCCTCCTCCGCGATTTCCACGAAGAGATCCTCGCCCAGCGGCTCCTCGTCGGGCCGCAGCGAGGGGTCGTCGGAAGGCGCGGGCACGGCGAAGCCCGGCGGCAGGCGGCCGTCCAGGAAGCCCGAGCCCTTCAACTCCTCCAGGCCCGGCAGGTCGTCGATGCGGGCCAGGCCGAAATGGACGAGGAAGGCCTCGGTCGTTCCGTAGGTCACCGGCCGCCCCGGCGCCTTGCGGCGTCCGCGCAGGCGCACCCACCCCGTCTCGAGCAGCACGTCCAGCGTACCCTTGCTCGTGGACACGCCGCGGATGTCCTCGATTTCGGCACGCGTCACCGGCTGGTGGTAGGCGACGATGGAAAGCGTCTCAAGCGCGGCGCGCGACAGCTTGCGCGGCTCGATAGCCTCCTGGTTGAGGAGGTAGCCGAGGTCCTCCGCCGTGCGGAACGCCCACTTGCCAGCGAGTTCGACCAGGTTCACGCCGCGCGCGGCATATTCCCTCTGCAACGTGCGGATCACGGGCATCACCGGCGCGGCCCCGGGCAGCCGGCTGGCGATGGCGTCGGCGGACAGCGGCTCGGCAGAGGCGAAGAGCAGGGCCTCGGCGATGCGGCAGGCCTCCGCGAAGGCCCGGGCGTCGGCGTGCTCGGTGGCGACGTCGCGGGCGACATCCACGCGGCCAACACCCTCCGAGCCGGACGCCTCCTCGGCCTCCGGCTCGAGCACGTCCCTGCTCGAAGCGATGCGCAGATGCGCCATGCCGTCTCCTTGGCCCACGCCGAAGCCTGTCAGGCCGCTTTCGATTTCACCCAGATCGGGGCGAAAGCCCGGGCCTGCTGGACCTCGATCAGGCCTTCCTTGACCATTTCCAGCATGGCCGACAGGGCCGAAGCACGGATCGTGGTCTTGAGGCCGGGTTCGACCATGTAGGTGATCAGATAGTCGTCCAGGATCGTCCAGTCCACCGCCACGCCGACGAGGCGTTGCAGCGCCTCGCGCGCCTCGGCGAGGGACCAGACGACGCGCCGGCGCAAGGTCACGCGGGACAGGGCGTGTTTCTGCCGCTCCCGCCCGTAGGCGGCCAGGAGATCGTAAAGATTGGCGTCCCAGGCGGGCGACTTGGTGACCACGACGGGTTCTGGCATGCCGCGCGCGAAGACGTCGCGCCCGAGCCGGGTGCGCTCGACCAGCAGGCGGGATGCCGCGCGGATCGCTTCCAGGCGCTGCAGGCGGAAGGCGAGCTGTTCCGCAAGCTCCTCGCCGGTGGGTTCGTCGGCCTTGGGCGGCTCCGGCAGGAGGAGGCGGGACTTCAGGTAGGCGAGCCAGGCGGCCATGACGAGGTAGTCGGCCGCCAGCTCAAGCCGGAACTTGCGGGCCTCCTCGACGAAGGCGAGGTACTGGTCGACTAGCGCAAGGACTGAAATGCGCTGCAAATCGACCTTCTGCCGCCGGGCGAGTTCCAGCAGCAGGTCGAGCGGGCCGGTGAAGCCCTCGACGTCCACCACGAGCGTGGGCTCGGTCTCCCCCTTGTCCACGAGCGGCGCGTCGTCGAAGTCGAGTTGCTGGGCCATCGTCCCCATTCGTGCGTCTCAGGACCGACGATCGCTGATTCGGGGCGGCCGCCGGCACTTCGAGAGCATCGAACCCCTATGCCGCCACCGCAAGCGCAGCATCGAGCCGGGCGCGGGCGTCCACAGGATCGAAGGGCTCTTCGTCGTGGGCGAGGCGGGACAGCGCAGCCTTGGCTCGCGCGAGTCCCCTGCCCTTCAGCTCCGGGACGCTGCCGGCGACCTCGACCATCTCGGCCATCACGCCGCTGCAATGGAGGGCGAGATCGCAGCCAGCCCGAAGGGCGGCGGCCGCGCGCCCTCCGAGGCTGCCGCGCAGGGCCTTCATGGAAAGGTCGTCGCTCATGAGCAGGCCGTCGAAGCCGATCCGGCGCCGCACGATCTCGCGCAGCACCTTGCGCGAGGTCGTGCCGGGAGCCTCCCCGTCGATCGCGGTGTAGACGACATGGGCCGTCATCGCCGCCGGCATGTCCGCCAGGAGCCGGAACGGCACGAAGTCCTGCCCCTCCAGTTCGTCGAGCGACGCCGTCACGACGGGCAGGTCGAGATGGCTGTCCACCCCGGCCCTGCCATGGCCGGGAATGTGCTTCACGACCGGGAGCACACAACCGGCCAGCAGGCCCTCGGCCGCGGCCCGTCCGAGCACGCCGATGGCCTGTGCGTCGGAGGCGAAGGCGCGGTCGCCGATCACATCGTGCGCGCCTGGCACGGGAACGTCGAGAACCGGCAGGCAGTCGACGTTGATACCGACGCGGCGCAGGTCATGCGCGATGAGGCGGGAATTGAGGCGCACGACCTCCCGGCGCACCAAAGGGTCGTTCGCATGCAGCCCGCCCAGGCGGCGGGCCGACGGGTAGGCCTGCCAGTGCGGCGGCGCGAGGCGCTGCACGCGCCCGCCCTCCTGGTCGACGAGGACGGGGGCCTCCGTCCGCCCCACGGCGTCGCGGAAGGCCGAGGTGAGGCGCAGCACCTCGTCGGGCGAACCGATATTGCGGCGAAAGAGGATGAGCCCCCAGGGGTCGGCCTCGCGGAAGAAGGCGATCTCGTCGGGGGTGAGCGAGGGGCCGGAACAGCCCGAGATGAAAGCGCGCGCCATGCCTCGCGCTTAGGCGAGCCGTCCGGCAGGGTCAAGGAAGGCCGTGGATTCGTCCCCCGGAATCGCCTCCGGCGAACGAAAACGGCCGGGCGAGGCCCGGCCGTTCGATGGAAACGGAACCTGAAATCAGTTCTTGGCGACGAAACACTGGCCGCCGGCGCTCTGCAGCTTGGTGCACAGCTCGTTCGCCTCGTCCTTCCCGAGGCCGCTGACGCGGACGCGGTAGATCGTCTTGCCGTTGACGTCCGCCTTTCGGATGATCGGCTTGCGGTCGCCGAGTTCGGCGGAGAACCGCTTCTGCAGCCGCGACGAGGTATCCTTCGCCTCCTGCTCGGACGCCGGAGCGGCGAGCTGGACCGCGAAGCCTCCGCCACCGGCGGCGCTGGCCGTCGCGTCGTCGGTCGCCACCGAGGCGACCTGCGTCGGCTTGGGCGGCTTCGGCGCAGCCGCGGGAGCGGGTGCCGGCGACGTGCCGGCCTGAACCGCCGCCGCGGTGCTGTCGATGGGCTTTGGCTTGGCGGGGGTGGTCGATGCGGTCGTCCCGATGGTCGCGGGCTTCGGCTTCGCAGGGGCTCCACCCACCGCCGCAGGCATCTCCATGGTCGGCATCAGCGAGGCCACGCGGGCCGGAGCGGCAGGCGCCGGCTCGGGCGCGGCAGGCGGGGCCGCAACCGGCGCGTCGATGATGGTGCCGTCGGGCCGAACCGACACTGTCTTCACGCGCCGGGCCTCGCCCAGGCCGGGCACGACGGCCACGGCTGGCTTCGCCACGGGGGCGTGGTCGACGGGGGGCGACGTCGTCGTCACCGGCGCTGGCGCCGGCGGAAGCGGGGCCGGCACGTCCTTGCGGGTGATCTGGGCGACGTCGACGGGCTGCTCCTCTCCACCGACGACCTTGACGCTCTTGACGTCCTCGGGACCGCCCTTCGCGTAGACTTGGCTGTCCTGGTTGGGAACTTCGGTGCCACCGGGATTGTCGGGCTGCACCTTCGAGGGAGCGGTATCGGCCTTGATCAGGGGCGGCGCGCCCGCGGCGACCTTCGCGCCCGAGGGCGAGCGCATGACCACGGCGCCGGCAATACCGACCACGGCGACGCTGAGAACGGCCCCGAGCGCAAGCCAGCCGCGCCGCTTCGGGGCCGGGCGGGCAGCCTCCTCGAACCCGCCGGCATGGGGCGGGAGCTGTCCCTCTGGCTCGTAGACGGGCTCGCCTTCATCGGCGTGAACGTTCGCGGGCTCGGCCTGCGGGGCGTAGCGGTCGTCGCGCACGGAGGTCCGCAGCGCCCAGTCGTCAGACGGCTCAGCCGGGGCGTCCCAGTCCGAGGCCGACTGACCCGACCTGCCGTGCGACTGGCCCCGGTAGTCGGCGCGCTCGTCGCCGTGGGCGACGAGGTCATCGAAGCTCGGCTCCGTCTGACGTGCGGCGGGCCTGGCGTTCGCATCGGGCTGGGCGTTCCAGTAGGAACGGCCGGGCTCGTCCTGGCCGACGATGCGGGCGAGTTCCGCGAGCGGGTCGTCCGATGGCGGCGGGGGCTGCTGGGCGCGGTCACGCGGCCCGGCTGCAGCACGCAACTGCCGCTCGAGCTCGTCGAGATCGATCACCGGACGCTGTCTGTTGCTTTCAACCATCAAGGCACCCGCGTTTGCTCGAACCGGAAGCGACTTGCTTCCACGACGGCTGCGCAGGCCGCGAGCTTACCGGAAATCATCCCGAGAGAAAAATCCGGTTGCGCCACACCATCTGGCGCAGTGGCCCCCATGCTCAGCGCATTTCGTCCGGCGCCGAAACCCCGAGGATTCCGAGACCTGACGCGAGGATGGTCATGACGGCGCTGACCATCGCCAGCCTCGCGTTGGACAACTGTCGATCAGTTTCCATAACAAAGCGTAAATGAGGCGCTTCTTTGCCCTTATTCCATAAACCATGAAAATCGCTAGCGAGGTCATAGAGATAGAAAGCGATACGGTGCGGCTCGTGCGCCACGGCCGCAGCCTCCACCACACGCGGGAACTGCGAGAGGCGACGGATCAAGTTAAGTTCCGCGTCGTCCGCGAGCAGTTCCAGTTTTGCACCCGCGAGGGTCTCAGGCGCCAGGTCGATCCCGGGGAAGGCCGCGGCCGCTTGCCGCATCACAGACTTGCTGCGGGCATGAGCGTACTGGACATAGAAGACCGGGTTGTCCTTGGACTGCTCGATGACCTTAGCGAGGTCGAAATCCAGGGTCGCATCGTTCTTGCGGAACAGCATCATGAACCGGACCGCGTCTCGGCCGACTTCATCCACCACGTCACGCAAGGTCACGAACTCGCCCGCCCGCTTTGACATTTTCACGGGCTCGCCATGGCGCAGCAGGCGCACGAGCTGGCACAGCTTCACGTCGAGCGTCGCCTTGCGGTCTGTCACCGCAGCCACAGCCGCCATCATGCGCTTGACGTAGCCGCCATGATCCGCGCCCCAGACGTCGATCATCAGGCCGAAGCCGCGGGCGAACTTGGAAGCGTGGTAGGCGATGTCGGACGCGAAGTAAGTGTAGGACCCGTCCGACTTGAGCAGCGGCCGGTCGACGTCGTCGCCGAAGGCGGTGGCCCGGAACAGGGTCTGTTCCCGGTCCTCCCAGTCCTCGACCGGCTGGCCCTTGGGCGGCGCGAGGCGGCCCTCGTAGACAAGGTCGCGGGCCCGCAGGTCCGCGATGACGGCCGCGATCTCGTCCTTCGCACCCCGGGAGAGCGAACGCTCCGAATAGAACACGGCATGGCGAATATCGAGCGCCGCGAGATCCCCGCGGATCATGTCCATCATCATGGCGATGGCGGTGTCGCGGACAAGCGGCAGCCATTGGGCCTCGGGCTTGTCGAGCAGGGTCCGGCCGTGCTCGCGGGCAAGCGCTTCGCCGACGGGCACGAGGTAGGCGCCCGGATAGAGTCCCTCGGGGATGGCCCCGACCTCCTCGCCCAGCGCCTCGCGGTAGCGCAGGTAGGCCGAGCGCGCCAGCACGTCCACCTGGGCCCCGGCGTCGTTGATGTAGTACTCGCGCGTGACGTCCTCGCCGGCGAAGGCGAGCAGGTTGGCCAGCGCGTCCCCGAACACCGCGCCGCGGCCATGGCCCACGTGCATCGGCCCGGTCGGGTTGGCCGAGACGTACTCGACGTTCACCTTCGTGCCGGCCTGCCCCTTGCGGCGGCCGTAGCCGGTGGGATTGCGCAGGATGGCGCCCACGAGCCCGCGATAGACGTCTTCGTCGAGCCGCAGATTGATGAAGCCCGGGCCCGCGATTTCGACCTGCACGACGCCCGGCTCAGCGCGCAGAGCGCTCGCGAGGGCCTCGGCCAGCTGCCGCGGGTTCATCCGGGCGTCCTTGGCGAGCACCATGGCGGCGTTCGTGGCGAGATCGCCATGGGACGGGTCGCGCGGGGATTCCACCACGACGCGCGCGGTGTCGAGGCCGGCCGGCAGCACGCCCTCACGGCCAAGGCGGTCGATCACCGCCCTGACGCGGCCCTGGAAGTCGTCGAAGAGGTTCACGCGGTCACCCTTGCGGCCCCGGCGGGCGCGACGGCGCCCCGCGCGGCGGGGCCTGCGGTCGGGCGCGCCTAACGCAAATCCGGAGTGACGTCAAACAGCCGGCGGTGCTCCTGCAGGGCGTACCGGTCGGTCATCCCGGCGATGTAGTCGGCGACGTGGCGCATCCGGCGGGCCTCGGTCGCGTCCTCGAGCGCGCCGCGCCACTCCTCGGGCATCCGGGTCACGTCCGCCGAGAAGGCGGCGAAAAGCTCGCGGACGATGCCATCCGCCTGGCGGCGCACCCTCACGACGTCGGGGTGGCGGTACATGTTGGTGAAAAGGAAGCGCTTGATGGAGGCGTCGGCGTCGGCCATCGCCGTCGAGAAGGCGATCACGGGATGGCCGGCTCCGCGGATGTCGTCGGCGTGGCGGGGCTGCAGCGCCCCCAGCCGCCTCCCGCCCTCGGCGATGACGTCCTCGACGAAGCGCGTGATCACGCGCCGCCCAAGCTCATGGATCACGCGGCCGGCCGCAAGGCCCGGCCAGCGCGCGTCGATCTCGCCGAGGAGTTCACCCAGGAAGGGCACGCCGCGCAGGTCGTCGCGGGTGAAGAGCCCAGCCCGCAGGCCGTCGTCGATGTCGTGGGCGTCGTAGGCGATGTCGTCGGCGATCGCTGCGACCTGCGCTTCCGCGCTGGCATGGCTGCGCAGGCCGAGGTCCTGGTTTTCGGCATGTTCGAGGATGGCGGCGGGGATGCCCCGGGCCGCGTAGCGCGGCACCGGCGCGCCGTCCTGCGTCAGCAGGGGGCCATTGTGCTTGACCAGTCCCTCCAGCGTCTCCCAGCTCAGGTTCAATCCGTCGAAATCGGCGTAGCGCTGCTCGAGCTTCGTGACGACGCGCAGCGCCTGGGCGTTGTGGTCGAAACCGCCGAAGGGCGCCATGCAATCGTCGAGGGCGTCCTCTCCCGTATGGCCGAAAGGGGTGTGGCCGAGGTCGTGCGAGAGGGCCAGCGCCTCGGCGAGATCCTCGTCCAGCCCGAGGGCGCGGGCCAGCGACCGGGCGATCTGGGCCACCTCGATCGTATGCGTGAGGCGCGTCCGGTAATGATCGCCCTCGTGGTAGACGAAGACCTGCGTCTTGTGCTTCAGCCGACGGAAGGCCGTGGCGTGGACGATGCGGTCGCGGTCGCGCTGGAATTCGCTGCGTGTCGGCGACATCGGCTCGGGATAGAGCCGTCCCCGGCTCTCGGCGGGATTGACGGCGTAGGGCGCGCGCCAGCGCTCGAAGCTCGGGCCGACATGGCGCGACGGAGCGTCGGTCTCGGCCATGGCCTGCGTTCCTGCCTCGGGTTCGTGCCTCGGTTGAACTCGCCGCCCCCCCGCCTTACCTTCAGGGCAACGAGGGCTCCCCCGCCCTGCTGTTACAGGATACCGGCAGGATTGCCATGACGAATTCGTCCCCCATCGCCACGCAAGCCGCCGGGGCCACGCTCGCCGTGACCGAGCGCGCCGCCCGCCGCATCAACACGATCCTGGCGAAGGAGCCGGAAGGCTCGATGCTGCGCCTCAGCGTGAATGGCGGCGGCTGCTCGGGGTTCCAGTACGATTTCGGCTTCGACACGGCTCCGGCATCCGATGACCTCGTGATTGAAAAGGACGGTGCGCGGGTGCTGGTGGACGCGGTCTCGCTGCCCTTCGTGGCCGGTTCGGTGCTGGACTTCGTTGACGACCTGATGGGCCAGTCGTTCCGCGTCGAGAACCCGAATGCCAAGGCCTCCTGCGGCTGCGGCACCAGCTTCACGATCTGATCCGGCCGTTTTCCGGTCATTGAGTTCGTCCACCATACGGCGCAAATTCCGCCGGGGCCGGTTCGCGCGTAACCACGGCTTTGCCATCGCCGTGCTCTCCTGAGGCCCGACGCAACGTCATCTTCGCTCCCGGGCCTGCCTCAGCGCGGCCGGGCGCGTCCGTGCTGGAGGAGCCACATGAGATCCCTGCCCCGCCTGCTCGCGCTCGGCGCCGGCGTATCCGTCTTCGCCCTCGCCACCCATGTCGGCCTACAGCAGGCGGCCCGGATCGGCATCGAACAGCAGCTTGCCGCATCGGGCCCGGGGCTGAGCCACGGCGCTGTGACCGTGGACAGCCTGAGCGGCCGCGCCAGCATCGCCGACCTCGCCTTCGAGCGGGACGGCCTGAAGCTGTCCGTGGGGCGGGTCGTCCTGCCCACGCCCTACGCCATGGTGGCCCCGGCGCTGGCGGCCGGTGACGTGAGCCTCGACGCCATCACGATCGAGACGGCCGCTGGCACCGTGAAGGTGCCCAAGCTCGACGTAAGCGGCACGTCGAACAGCCGCGAGGACATCATGGCGGTGTTCGATCTCAACGCATCGACGCCGCTCTCCGCACGGCTCGCCGCGCTGAGCGCGACCAGCGTCAGCATGCCCGAACTCACGATGGAATCGCGCGCAGGCGAGTCGTCCTCGTCCGCCGTCTATCGCGACGTGCGGATCAGCGGCCTCAATGCCGGCGTGATCCGTTCCATGGCGGCTTCCGGCGGCGCGTTCCAGGGCGCCGGCAAGGACGAGTCGACCGTTCGCGGTGTCTACGGTCCCTTCGCCGCCAGCGAGATCGACCTGCCGCTCATCGCGCGCTTCTACCTTGAGCCGAGCCCCGGCCCGGCCGGCGAGCTCAAGACCGCCTATGGCAGCTTCTCCCTGGACGGTTTCGCCGGCACGATCGCACGCGCCGGCAAGGACCAGGCCCGCTTCGCCGTGGCGCGCATGGCGGGCAAGGGGTTCAAGCTGCGTCCTGTCGCCGAGCCGCTCCTGCCGCTCGCCCGCGAATTCGCCGGCAAGCAGAAGGGCGACATGTCCGAGGAGGAGCAGCGCCGCCTCGTGAACGGCATCGTGGACTTCTACGACTCGATCGGCATCGAGTTCATGGAGGCGAGCGACATCAGCTTCGAGGCCGGCAACGGCGACGGCAAGGGCAAGATCGCCCGAATCGCCTTTACGGGCGCGCAGGTCGGCAAGGTCAACGAGGTCCGCGTCGAGAACCTCGACGTCACCGCCAAGGAAGGCTACGGCCGCATCGGCCTGATCTCCCACTCCGGCTGGTCCTACAAGACGACGCTCGCCGCCCTCAAGGAGGCTTTCGGCAAGCCCGGCGCCTCGCCCGCCGACATCAATCCCCGCGCCTTCGTGCCGGAACTCGGCACGATCACGGTCCGCGACGTCGACTTCGACGTGCCCGACGCGGCCGGGCGGGCCACCGACCCCAAGGCGCCCAACATCAAGCTGGGCCTCAAGGGCTTCGAGATCCAGGCGACCGACCCGCTGATGGGCGTGCCCACCGCGCTTCGCGTCAGCACGGACCGGCTGACCATGCCGATCCTGCCGGGCGACAAGAAGGACGGCCTGAAGGATCTCGCGGCGATGGGCTACAAGGAGCTCGACCTCTCGTCGGCGATCGACGCGCGCTGGAGCGAGGGCACCGGCGACCTCTCGCTGAACCAGGTTTCGCTGCAGGGCGTGAACATGGGCGGCGTGACGCTGAAGGGCACGATCGGCAACATCGCCAAGGACGTCTTCACGGGCGACGCAACGACGGCCCAGATCGCCCTGCTCGGCGCGACCGTGAAGCAGGCGAGCCTGGTGGTCGAGAACAAGGGCCTGTTCGAGAAGGCGCTGGAATATCAGGCCAAGGGTTCCAAGAAGTCGCCGGACCAGCTGCGCAAGGAACTGGCCGCCGCCGCGCAGGTCGGTATCCCCGCAATGCTCGGCAACAGCCCCAACGCCAAGCAGCTCGCAACGGCGCTCGCCAAGTTCGTCGCCAAGCCCGGCCGTCTGACGGTCAGCGCGAAGGCGCGCGATCCCGGTGGCCTCGGCCTCGCCGACTTCGCCTCGGCGAGCGGCGACCCCCGGGCCCTGCTCGAAGTCGTGACGATCACCGCCACCGCGGAGTAACCGAGGGAACGCGGGCCCCGCGGCCCGCTTTTCCGTCGCCAGAGCGGGCTTGGAGGCCTGCGCTCCGCACTATCCAGGCCGGGCGTGGCTCTGGGCCTCGACCACCGCGACGGCCGTCATGTTGACGACGCCGCGGGCGGTCACGGACGGCGTGAGGATGTGGGCCGGCAGCGCCGGGCCGAGCATGATCGGCCCGATGGGCAGGGCGTCGGCCAGGACCTTGATGAACTGGTAGGCGACGTTGGCCGCATCGAGGTTGGGCATGACCATGAGGTTTGCCTCGCCCTTCAGCCGCGAGCCCGGAAGCTTGCGGTCGCGCACGACCTGCTGGAGCGCCGTGTCACCCTGCATCTCGCCGTCGACCTCCAGGTCCGGAGCGGCCTTGCGGATCAGGGCCAGGGCCTCCCGCATCTTGGTCGCCGACGGCGTGTCAGCTTCGCCGAAATCGCCGTGGCAGACGAGCGCGATCTTGGGCTCGATGCCGAAGCGCTGGACGTGCTCGGCGCATTTCAGAGTGGATTCCGCGATCTCCTCCGCGCTCGGGTTCGTGCGGACATGCGTGTCGGAGAGGAAGTAGTTGCCCTTCGGGGTGATCAGCAATGTCATCGAGGACAGGCCCGACACGCCCGGCGCGAGCCCGATGATGTCGCGGATGAGCCGCAGCTTGGACTGGAAGCGGCCCTCCAGCCCGCAGATCATGGCGTCGGCGTCCCCACGCACCACGGCGATGGCGGCGATGACGGTGGTGGAGGTGCGAACCAGCGTGCGCGCGGCGTCGGGCGTGATGCCGCGCCGGCCCGAGCGCTCCACGAAAGTCGCGACATAGTCGCGGTAGCGGGGATCGTCCTCGGGGTTGATCACGGGGAGGTCGACGCCCGGCCGGACGGCGAGCCCATAGCGCTGGCAGCGCGCCTCGATCACGGCGGGTCGGCCGACGAGGATCGGCACGGCGATCCCCTCCTCCAGAGCGACCTGCGCGGCGCGCAGGACGCGCTCGTCTTCCCCGTCGGCATAGATCACGCGCTGCGGCCGGTCCTTCGCCTGTGTGAAAAGGGGCTTCATGATGAAGCCGGAACGGAACACGAAGCGCGAGAGCTTCTCGACATAGGCGTCGAAATCCGCGATTGGGCGCGCCGCGACGCCGGAGTCCATCGCCGCCTTGGCCACGGCGGGCGCGATGCGCAGGATCAGGCGGGGGTCGAAGGGGCTGGGGATCAGCGACTCCGGTCCGAAGGTCTTCATGTCCCCGCCATAGGCGCGGGCGGCGACGTCGGACGGCGCCTCGCGGGCGAGCTGGGCGATCGCCTCGACCGAGGCCCGCTTCATCTCCTCGTTGATCGTGGTGGCGGCCACGTCCAATGCGCCACGGAAGATGTAGGGGAAGCACAGGACGTTGTTGACCTGGTTCGGATAGTCCGAGCGGCCCGTGCAGATCATGGCGTCCGGCCGGACGGCCTTGGCCTCCTCGGGCATGATCTCGGGATTGGGGTTGGCGAGCGCGAGGATGAGCGGGCTCGCCGCCATCGTCGCCACCATCTCCTTCTTGAGCACGCCACCGGCCGAGAGCCCCAGGAAGACGTCTGCGCCCTCGATCACCCCTGCGAGCGTGCGCTTGTCGGTCTTCTGGGCGAAGACCGACTTCCAGCGGTCCATCAGGCTGGCGCGGCCCTCGTAGACGACGCCCTCGATGTCCGTGACCCAGATGTTCTCGCGCCGCGCGCCGAGCGTCACCAGGAGGTTGAGGCAGGCTAGCGCGGCGGCCCCCGCGCCGGAGGCGACGATCTTCACGTCTGCGATCGACTTGCCCGCAAGGTCCATGGCGTTGGTCACGGCCGCGCCGACGATGATCGCCGTGCCGTGCTGGTCGTCGTGGAAGACCGGGATCGCCATGCGCTCGCGCAGCTGCGCCTCGACCTCGAAGCACTCCGGCGCCTTGATGTCCTCCAGGTTGATGCCGCCGAAGGTCGGCTCGAGCGCCGCCACGACGTCGACGAGCCGCGAGACCTCCTTCTCGGCGACCTCGATGTCGAACACGTCGATGCCGGCGAATTTCTTGAAGAGGACGGCCTTGCCCTCCATCACGGGCTTGGAGGCGAGCGGGCCGATGTCGCCCAGGCCCAGCACGGCCGTGCCGTTGCTGACGACGGCCACGAGGTTCTGGCGGGCGGTATACTCGGCGGCCATGCCGGGATCGGCGGCGATGGCCTCGCAGGGTGCGGCGACGCCCGGCGAATAGGCGAGCGCGAGGTCGCGCTGGTTGCCGAGCGGCTTGGTGGCCTGGATCTCCAGCTTTCCGGGCTTCGGCGTCTGGTGATAGACGAGCGCGCCAGAGCGCAGGTCTTCGGACATGCTGGACGCCATGGATCTTGCCCCCGAGATGCTTTGCGCCCTGTCTACGCGCCGGGGCGGCGCAACGTCCAGCCCGGAATGGCCAGGTTCGGCCGGCAGAGGGCGGCGTCAGCGCCCCCGCAGGCGCCGGCAAGCGGCGATGAGGCCCTGCACGTCGGTGCTCTGGATCAGCGGGACGAGCCCGCGTACCTGCTCCGCCGGCAGGTCCCACCAGCGCGTCTCCAGCAAGCCGGCGATGGTCGCGTCGTCGAAGCGCCGGCCGACCTCGCGGGCGGGATTGCCGGCCACGATGGCGTAGGGTCCGACGTCCTTCGCCACGACCGCGCGGGCGGCGACGACCGCGCCGTCGCCGATGGTCACTCCGGACAGCACGGTCGCGCCTGCCCCGATCCACACGTCCGAGCCGATCACGATGTCGCCCGTCGCATAGGGAAAGCGCTCGGCCGGCGGAACGCCCGGCCAGAGATCCGGGAAGGAATGGAACGGATAGGTGGAGCCGAAGTCGATGCGGTGGTTGCCGCCGAGCAGAAGCTCGATGCCGTCGGCGAAGCTGCAATAGCGCCCGACGACGAGACGCGCCCCCTCCCCCCAGTGGCGCACCCGCAAGCGGCCATAGCTGAACTCGCCGATCTCCCAGCCCCACCGCGCGATGCCGTCGGCGAGGTGGTCTCGCGCCAGGTTGCCCTGCCCGGACGGGCGCCGTCGGATGCGGTCGAGGATCCGGCGCAGAGGGAGCGGCAGGCTCATGGCCCGGCGGGCCCTGCCTCGGCCACGACCACGAACTGCTTGATCATGAGGTCGTCCAGAAGCCCGGCCGTGGCGGCCGAGAGCATTCCGCGCCCGTCGCTCAGCGGCCAGGGATGGGCGTTGCCGGCATGGACGAGCCGCAGGCCGCCTGCCGTCGCCAGCGCCTCGGCCGTATGGCGAACGAAGAAGCGCAGGTGCGTGCGGTCCAGCAGGCCTGCCCTGGTGTAGTTGAAGTCAGCCCGCGTGAGCAGACGCCAGATGAACTTCCAGTGCCGGATGTTCGGGACGGAGACGATGAGCCGCCCCTTGGGCGCGAGCAAGGGCGACAGGCGCTCTACGACGGTCCAGGGATCGGCGAGATGCTCGAGGACGTCGAGGCAGAGGATCAGGTCCAGCGAGGCTGGCGGGATCTCCTCCTCCGGCCGCAACGATTCGATGTTGCCGGTCCAGACGCGATCGCAGACTGCCTCGGCCGTGCGTGCCTCATCCGGCACGATCTCGATCCCGCCGGCCCAAGCGACATCGCGCTTCGCCTTGATCCACGCGGTAGTCGCGCCGGCCCCGCACCCGAGGTCCAGGAGCCGGTTCACCCGGACAGGCAGCCAGGGTTCGATCTCGGTGCGGGCGGTGGCGAAGTAGCGCGCGGTCACGCGCCCAATGACGCGAGATCAAAGCAATTTGCAACCCAGAGTTACAGCTGGGGCGCGTTCCGTGCTCAGAAGTCGAGGTATCCCGCAAATTCGGGCCGGCGTCTCCCTGTCACCGCGTGCGCCTCGAGCACAGACCACATCCCCTTGGCGTGCTGCACCGGCAGGAAGTCGCGCGTCGGCCGCTGCGCCCGGCTGCGCAGAGGCCCTTCGCATCCCAGCAGGTTGCGCCGCAGCCGCCGGATCGTCCGGCAGGCGGCCTCCCGATCGAACCCGCTGCGCGCCGCCTGTTCCAGCGCCGCGAGGAACGTGGCCGAGGCCTCGTCACGCGTGGGCCGCGCCGCGACGGTCGCGAGCGCCCCTTTCTTCAGGCAGGCCAGCAGGATGGGGTCGGACGCGAGCCGGTCGAGCGCGTCCAGCGCCGCGTCCTCGTCGCCCAGCGGCACGACGAGCCCGTTGCGCTCGTGGACCACGTAGTCGTCATGGCCAGTCACGGCATAGGTCACCACGGTGCCGCCGCAGGCCATCATCTCCAGCGGGACGAGGGGTACGCCCTCCACGAAGGACAGGCGCAGGACGACGTCACAGGAGCGGTAGATGGCGCCCGTCTCGGCGGGCGGGACGCTGGAAAAGAAGCGGTCCACGCCGGGATAGAAGGGCGCGCGGGTCTGCGTCATCAGCCAGACCTCGGGAGCCGTCGAGCGGCGCGCGAGGTGCAGGGCACGCGGCACGTTCTTCAGCCGCATCCGCAAGGGACCCTCCACCAGCACGCGCATCCGGCCTGGTCGGCGCGGCGCGACGGCAGGCCCGTCGGGGCGATGCGCCAAGGGGTCCACGAAGATCGGCACCCGTTGGCTCTGGCGGCCGAAACGTTCTGCGAGGAAGCGCTGGATCCAGTCGCCGATCGTGACGACGGGCATCTCGACCAGATAGGTGAAGTCCGCCGCCGCGCGTTCCAGCGGGCGCTCGCGGGGGACGAAGCGGGTCTCGACGGACTGCACGAAATAGACCCAGTTCGGCGCGTCGAACTCGGGCAGGGCGTAGACGGTCCGCCAGAACGTGGCGACGACGACATCGTGCCGCTCGGACTGGGCGGCAGCCAGTGGCAGGACCCTCACGTCTGCGGGAAGCCCGAAACCGGTCGGGCTGGAGGGGCCGGGATCGACCAGCGCCGTGATCGTGACCTCCATCCCCGACAGTGCCGCCGCCCGCGCGTGCTGCAGCGCAATGGCGTTGCCCCCCGTCAGCGCCGCGAGCGAGCCCAGGATGAAGCAGACCCTCACGAGCCGCCCCGTCGCGGCGCGCCGCAAGGGACGGCGCAGGCGCGCATCGCGCATCGTCCGACGACGTCAGGTGGGGATTGCGCCATGGCTGGAGCTCGGCCTTACGAGACCCAACGATGCCTTCGCGCCTCGAGCCGCGTCCACGAACCACAGATTGAACCTCCGCGGGATTCGGCGCCGACTTACGATTCCGACGAGGCAAGCCCCTCGCGGGCAAGGGCCGAGCCGCCGCGGAGCGCGGACCAGGCGCCTGCGGCTGAGCCGCCATAGCGCTCGACGAGGCGGCGGTTCATCAGCAATGCCCCGCCCAAGGCCTTGAGACCGTTCGTGAAAGCTGTGCCGAGGCTGTCGTCGCGCAGCCCCCACTTGCGGGCCACGTAGGCCCGCGACCAGGCCATGTGCCAGCGGGCCCGGAAGATCCGGCCGGGAGCCGGCGCACTGGAGCCGCCCCGGACGTGGCGCGCCTCGGCCCTGTGAACATGGACGAGGGCATGCCCCGCATCAGCCACCCTGCGGCAGAGGTCGTCGTCCTCGTAGAAGAGGAAGATGGCTTCGTCGAAGCCGCCCAATGACAGGAACAGCTCCCGCCGCACCAGCAGCGAAGCACCGGACAGGAAGGGGGCGCAGCAATCCCCCTCGGGCAGGCTCAGCCGGCCGCCGGGATTGTGGAGGTAGGGCGAGAGCAGCGAGCGCGCCTGCCAGAAGAACCGCCCGTCGGGCTCCACGATGCGCGGCGCCAGGAGCCCTGCATCCGGCCATCGGCCGGCGGCATCGAGCAAGGCCTCCACCGCGCCGGGCTGGTACGTCAGGTCGGGGTTGGTCAGCAGGCAAAACGGCGTTGTCGCCGCCCTCACCCCGGTGTTCATGGCGCGGCCGAAGCCCTCGTTGCGGGGATTGCGGAGCACCCTTGCCCCCGCTCGCTCGGCGATCGAGGCGCTGTCGTCATCGCTGGCGTTGTCCACGACCACGGCCGTGACGCCTTCGGACTGTAGCGCCTCGAGGCAGGCCGGAAGCACGGCGGCACTGTCGTAAGTGACGATAACCGCTGTGACTTCCCTCTTGGGCGTCATGCGAGAGGCCGCCCTCACGTCTCCGGCAGGTTGAGCCGAAGGTGCAGTTCCCGCAGCTGCTTGGGCGTGGGCGCGCTCGGCGCGCCCATCAGCAGGTCGAGAGCCTGCTGGTTCATGGGGAAGAGTGCGACCTCGCGCAGGTTCTGCGCGCCGCAGAGCAGCATGACGATGCGGTCGATGCCCGCCGCCATGCCGCCATGGGGCGGCGCGCCGTACTGGAAGGCCCGGTACATGCCGCCGAAGCGCTCGACGACGGTCTCCTCGCCGTAGCCCGCGATCTCGAAGGCCTTCACCATCGCCTCGGGGCGGTGGTTTCGGATGCCGCCCGACGCGATCTCGAAGCCGTTGCAGGCGATATCGTACTGGAACGCCTTGATCGTCAGGGGATCCTGCGACGTGAGCGCCTCCAGCCCGCCCTGCGGCATGGAGAAGGGGTTGTGCGAGAAGTCGACCTTCTTGTCGTCCTCGTTCCACTCGAACATCGGGAAGTCGACGATCCAGGCGAGCTCGTAGCGCTCTTCGTCGACGAGCTTCAGCTCCGTGCCCACCCTGGTGCGCGCGCTGCCGGCGAACTTGACGAACTTCTCGGGGTCACCCGCCACGAAGAAGGCGGCGTCGCCGTCCTTGAGGCCGAGCTGCGCGCCGATCGCCGCCGTGCGCTCGGGTCCGACATTGTTGGCGATCGGGCCGGCCCCGGCGCCCTCGCGCCACATGATGTAGCCCAGCCCCGGCTGGCCCTCGCCCTGCGCCCAGCCATTCATGCGGTCGCAGAAGGCGCGGGAGCCGCCGCCGGGCGCAGGGATGGCCCAGACCTGGTTCTTGGCGTCCTCGAGCAGGCGCGCGAAGACCTTGAAGCCGGAACCACGGAAATGCTCGGAGACGTCCGCCATCTCCAGCGGCGCGTTCGTATGCGGGTTGCGCACGCGAAGGTCCGGCTTGTCGGAGCCGTACTTGCGCATGGATTCGGCATAGGGGATGCGCGGCCAGGGGCTCGGCGTCACCGCCTTGCCATTGCCGAACTCGCGGAACGCGCCGCCGACCACTGGCTCGACCGCCGAGAAGACGTCCTCCTGGGTGACGAAGCTCATCTCGAGGTCGAGCTGGTAGAACTCGCCCGGCAGGCGGTCGGCGCGCGGGTCCTCGTCGCGGAAGCACGGCGCGATCTGGAAGTAGCGGTCGAAGCCCGCCATCATCAGGAGCTGCTTGTACTGCTGCGGCGCCTGCGGCAACGCATAGAACGTGCCGGGATGGATGCGCGAGGGCACCAGGAAGTCGCGCGCGCCCTCGGGCGAGGAGGCCGTAAGGATCGGCGTCTGGAACTCGTTGAAGCCCTGCTCTTTCATGCGCCGGCGCAGGCTGTCGATCACGGCCACGCGGGTCATGATGTTGCGGTGGAGGCTTTCGCGGCGCAGGTCCAGGAAGCGATACTTGAGGCGCGTCTCCTCGGGGAAGTTCTGGTCGCCGAAGACCTGCAGGGGGAGCTCGGCGGCGGCGCCCAGCACCTCGATTTCCGTAACGTAGATCTCGACCAGTCCGGTCGGCAGGTCCTTGTTCTCCGTGCCGGCCGGGCGGGCGCGCACCTTGCCGTCGACGCGCACCACCCACTCCGCGCGCAGCTTCTCGGCCTGGCCGAAGGCCGGCGAATCGGGATCCACGACGCATTGCGTGAGGCCGTAATGGTCGCGCAGGTCGATGAAGAGCACCCCGCCATGGTCGCGGATGCGATGGCACCAGCCCGACAGGCGCACCTCCTGGCCGACGTCGCCCTCGCGCAGGGCGCCACAGGTGTGGGAACGGTAGCGATGCATGGCGGATCTTCCCTTCTCGGACGGGGCGGACAACGCAACGTCGGCGCGGGATTGTCAAGGCGGCCCAGGGCTCCGGGATGGGCGGAAACCGCGGTGATGAAGCTCGCGCCTGCGCGTTTCACGCGCCGGGGCGTGGCGGAAGCCGATCGTTTCGGCTATGCGTCGGGTCCATGCCCCTGATCACGACCACCGGCGCCCTCGCCGACGCCTGCGACCGCCTCTCCCGCCACCCCTACGTGACCTTCGACACGGAGTTCATGCGGGAGACCACGTTCTATCCGAAGCTCTGCCTCATCCAGCTGGCGAGCGAGGAGGAGGTGGTGCTGGTCGACCCGCTGGCCAAGGACATCGACCTCGCTCCCTTCATTGCGCTCATGCGGGACGAGAAGGTGGTCAAGGTCGTGCATTCCGGGCGGCAGGACCTCGAAATCCTCTGGAACATCGACGGCTGCATCCCCAAGCCGCTTTTCGACACGCAAGTGGCCGCCATGGTGTGCGGCTATGGCGACAGCGTTTCCTACGAGCAGCTGGCCCACGATCTCGCCAAGGCGCGCATCGACAAGTCCTCGCGCTTCACGGACTGGTCGAAGCGCCCGCTCTCGGAGGCGCAGCTCGTCTATGCCCGCTCGGACGTGACTCACTTGCGGCAGGTGTACCTCGCGCTTGCCAGGCAGCTCGAAAAGACCGGGAGAACCCATTGGCTCGCCAACGAGATGGCGATCCTTACGTCCCCCAGCACCTATGAGAGCCACCCCGAGGACGCCTGGCAGCGCCTGAAGGGTCGAGTGCGCAAGCCGCGTGAACTCGCCGTGCTGATGGAGCTCGCCGCTTGGCGCGAGCGCGAGGCGCAGAGCCGCGACGTGCCGCGCAGCCGCGTGCTGAAGGACGACGCCGTGATGGACATCGTCACGGCCGCCCCGCGCAGCGCCGAGGCGCTCGGGCACCTGCGCTCCATCCCCTCGGGATTCGAGCGCTCGCGCGCCGGGCTGGAGATCGTGGCGGCCGTGGAACGCGGCCTCGCCCGAGACCCCAAGTCCCTGCCTCCGCTGGAGCGCGGCGCGCGCCGGGCCTTCAATCAGGCCACCGTCGACCTGCTGAAGGTGCTGCTGAAGATGGTCAGCGAGCAGCAGGGCGTCGCCGCCAAGATCCTGGCCACCGTCGACGACCTCGAGGCCATCGCGTCGGACGATGACGCGGACGTCCCCGCCCTCGCCGGCTGGCGCCGGGAGATCTTCGGGGAACCCGCCCTTGCCCTCAAGCACGGCCGGCTCGCGCTGGCCGTCGATGGCGGGAAAGTGGTTGGCGTGACGCGGTAGGACCGCGGGCATTCAGGCCCGCCTGCCCGGATAGCCTCCCCGGCTCGGAATGACGAGCCTGAAGCCTCGCGGTCCGGGCGTTCCCTAGTCCTGAACCATGATCTGCGGCGTGCGGCCGATGATGCGGGCGAGCTGCTTCAGGCGGTTGAACAGGCGCTCGCTCGACAGGGCTGCCATGTCCTTCGGCAGGCTCAGCTCGAGCATGCCATGGGCGCAATGCAGCGGCGCCCGTGGAAGAACGCCCGGCATGGCGGCTGAAACGAGATAGCCGACGCGCAGGGACGCGCCGAGGATGCGGGCGCGGTCGATCATGCGGGTCGAGCACAGTTCGCGCAGGCGTGGGCTCACCTCGTCGTCGGAGAGGCCCATGTGGCGATAGGCGACGGCCAAGGCGAGGTAGGCGCGGCCGGGATGGTCGATGCCGATGAAGCCGGCATGGGCGATGATGTTGAGCGACTGTTCGCCGCGATAGTCGGGATGGGCGCGCCAGCCGATGTCGGCGAGCAGGCAGGCGGCATGGCGCAGGCGCTTCTCCTCGGCGGTCTCGTCGAGGCCGCTCGACTGCATCAGCCTGTCGGTCCATCCGCACAATTCCTCGCCGTGCAGCGGCGCGCGGGAGCGCAGCACGTTGAGGTCGCGCGCCATGACCAGCAGCGGGTCCTGGTGGCGCTGGGCGTCGTCGAGCAGCTCGTAGAGCAGGCCCTCGCGCACGCCGAGGGCGGAAACCACAACCTCGGAGGGCTTGGCGAGCTTGATGATCTGCTCGAGCACCAGCGCGCCATAGGCGAGCAGCGGGCGGCGGGCGGCCGACACCGTTTCGATGCTGTCCAGCGTCTCCGCCTCCACCCGCTCGACCAGCCGGGCGAAATCGGCCGCGTCACGTGGGGGAATGACGTAGTTGTGCATGACGTGCAGCGGGTAGCCCCGCTGCTTCATGTGCAGCCGGGCCAGCGCTCGCCATGTGCCGCCGACCGCGTAGAAGGCCCGGCCCTTGGCCGCCTCGACCTGCGAGAGGCCTTCCAGCCCCTCCTTCACCAAAGAGACAGCCTTCTTGAGATTGCCCTTGGACCGGTCCTGCAGGGCAAGGCCGCCGAGCTGCAGCGAGACGCCCGTGCCGAGCTTGTGGCCCTTGACCTCGACGAGCTCCAGCGAGCCGCCGCCGAGGTCGCCGACCACGCCGTCGGGCTTCCAGATGCCGGAGACGATGCCGAGCGCGGAGAGCTTGGCCTCCCGCTTGCCCGAGATGAGCTCGACAGGTTGCCCCGTGATCTGCTCGCAGCGCGCCAGGAACTCGCCGCCATTCGTCGCGTCGCGGGACGCCGCCGTGGCGAGGACGCGGACATGGCTGATGCGCATCGTCTCGCAGAGGATCCGGAAGCGCGCCAGCGCCGCGAAGGCCTTGTCCATGGCGTCCTGGGCCAGGCGCTTGGTGGTGAGCACGTTGCGGCCCAGGCCGCAGAGCACCTTCTCGTTGAAGATGGGAGTCGGGGCCCGGGTCAGGCCCTCATAGGCGACGAGGCGGACAGAGTTGGAACCGATGTCGATGATGGCGACGGGGTCGCCGACCTTCAGTCGTCCCTGGGCAGTCTCGAGCATGAGGTCTCACGAGGTCGATGCGGGGCTGGCCAGGTCGGGACCAGCGGGGTCGAGCCCCGATTTCCCGGCCAAGGTGCGGCCAGCCGGTTCTTAATCCTTGATGGCGCTCTTCGCCAGCACGGACTCGAGCCTCAGCTTCTGGGCGGCGAGGCTCTTCGGGCTCGAGCTCTTGAGCGCCTTGCCGCGCCCGGACAGGCTCGGATTGGTCATGAAATAGCGGTGTGCGTTGAAGGGCGTCTCGCCCTCCGCCGTCTTCACGCGGATGCTGCTGCCATCGGATTGCACGTCCCAGCTCTGCTCGGTGTCCAGCAGATTGGCGAGCATGATCTGGTCGAGCACCTGCTGGTGCACTGTGGGGTTCAGGATGGGCAGCATGGCTTCGACGCGCCGATCGAGGTTGCGCTGCATCAGGTCGGCGGAGGAAATGTAGAGCTTTGCCTTGGGGTGCGGCAGGCCATGCCCCGCGCCGAAGGCATAGATGCGCGAATGCTCCAGGAAGCGGCCGACGATCGACTTGACCCGGATGTTCTCGGACAGGCCCTTCATGCCGGGTCGGAGGCAGCAGATGCCGCGCACCACGAAGTCGATCTGCACGCCGGCCGCGCTCGCCTCGTAGAGCGCGTCGATGATCTGAGGATCGACGAGCGAGTTGCACTTGCCCCAGATCGCGGCAGGCCGGCCTGCCCTGGCGTGCTCCGTCTCCTCGGCGATGTTGTCGAGCAGGCGCTTCTTGAGCGTGAGCGGAGACATCGCCATCCGCTCGAGCTCGGCCGGCTCGGCATAGCCGGTGATGAAGTTGAAGATGCGGGCTACGTCCCGCGCGATGGCGGGATCGGCCGTGAAGAAGGAGAGGTCCGTATAGATGCGCGCCGTGAACGGGTGGTAGTTGCCCGTCCCCACATGGCAATAGGTGACGAGCGAGCCACCCTCGCGCCGCACCACCATGGACAGCTTGGCGTGGGTCTTGAGCTCGATGAAGCCGAAGACGACCTGCACGCCCGCGCGCTCCATGTCGCGCGCCCAGCGGATGTTGGCCTCCTCGTCGAAGCGGGCCTTGAGCTCGACGAGGGCGGTGACGGACTTGCCGGCCTCGGCCGCCTCCACGAGCGCCTTGACGATGGGGCTGTCCGACGAGGTGCGGTAGAGCGTCTGCTTGATGGCGACGACGTTGGGGTCGCGCGCCGCCTGGTGCAGGAACTGGACGACGACGTCGAAGGACTCGTAGGGGTGGTGGACGATGAGGTCCTTCTGGCGGATCGCGGCGAAGCAGTCGCCGCCATGGTCGCGGATGCGCTCGGGGAAGCGCGGGTTGTAGGGCGTGAACTTGAGGTCCGGCCGGTCGAGGCCGACCAGCTGGGAGAGGTCATTCAACGCGAGCATCCCGTCGACGACGAAGAGCTCGTCCTGCGCGATGTCGATCTCGCCCGCCACGAATTGCTGCAGGCTTTCCGGCATGGAGGCGTCGACCTCGAGCCGGATCACCGAGCCCCGGCGGCGCTGCTTCAGCGCCGTCTCGAAAAGGCGGACGAGATCCTCCGCCTCCTCCTCGATTTCCATGTCGCTGTCGCGGATGACCCGGAAGCCGCCGAGGCCGCGCACCGTGTAGCCAGGGAACAGCCGGGCGGTGAACAGCGCTATGACCTGCTCCAGCGCAATGAAGCGGCTGGCCCCGGTCTCGGCGAGGTCCGGCAGGCGAATGAAGCGCTCGACCTTGTTAGGCATGCGGATGAGCGCATTGAGCGTGCGCCCGTCCGCCGGGCGGAAGAGCTCGAGGCCGAGCGAGAAGCCAAGGTTCGGAATGAACGGGAAGGGATGGGCCGGATCGACCGCCAGCGGGGTCAGAACCGGGAAGACGTGGTTGAGGAAGTACTCCTCGAGCCAGGCGAGCTCGCCCTTGGTCACCTGGGTGCCGTCGACGAGCACGATGCCTTGCTCGAGCAGCACGTCGCGCAATTCACGCCAGCGCTTCTGCTGGTCTGAGGCCAGAGCCGAGACGGCCTCGGAGATCTTGGCGAGCTGTTCGGCGGGCGTCAGCCCGTCCTGCGAGAGCTGCGTGAGGCCCGAGCGGACCTGCCCTCGCAGGCCGGCCACGCGGACCATGAAGAACTCGTCGAGGTTATTGGCGGAGATCGACAGGAAGCGAAGCTGCTCGAGCAGCGGATGGTTGGTGTTGGAGGCCTCCTCCATGACCCGGCGATTGAACTGGAGCCAGCTCAGTTCCCGGTTGATGAAGCGCTCGGGCGAGGTCCAGAGGCCATCGGCCGGCTTTGCCGTCCCGGCCCGCTCCTGCGGGATGGGGTCAGCCTCACGAATGGCGAGGGCCTCGTTCTTCCTGTCCATCGTCCTGCCCCTCGCCTTCGATCCTTCGTCTGTGCCAAGTCTTTGCGACAGAACCACGACGAGACTGATGACGGGGCGGAATTCGTCAAGTGTCTTGCGCCTCGCCGAGCGGGCCTTCGAGGCGGCGCAGAACCTCGGCGGCCAGCGGCCGTGTGATGCGCCGGCTCAGCTCCAGGCCCTCGCGGTCGAGCGCGTCCACCACGTCCTTCGCCGCCGCGACCGAGCGCTCGATGCGGGCGACGAGGAACTCCACCACGCTCGTGTCGACCACGAGCTGGCGCTCGAGGAAGAGCTTGACCAGGATGGCCCGCACCAGGGCGTCGTCCGGCTCCCGCAAGGTCGCCGACGGGGCGAGGCGCAGGCGTGACAGAAGGTCGGGGGTCTTCAGGCCCCAGTCGCCCGGCGGCGTTCGGGCCGTCAGGAGCACGGACGTCTTTCGCTCGCGCGCGGCGTTCAGGAGGTGGAAGAGCGCGTCCTCCTGCCCGCGGCTCTGGTCGCAATCCTCGATGACGAGCGCGCCGGCCGAGAGCAGGCGGGGGATGTCCTCGTCGCGAAGCTCGGCGCGAGCCACGCGCCAGGCATGGCTGCGGGCAGCCCAGATGGCCCCGCAATGCGTCTTGCCCGAGCCCGGCGGGCCGACCAGCAGGAGCACGGTGTCCGGCCAGGCGGGCCAGGATTCCAGGACGGCGTAGGCCTCCTCGTTGGAGGGGCTGACGAGGAAGTCCTCCGCCTCCATCCGCTCCTCGACCGGCAGCTCCAGGGCCAACTGGCGGGGCGGCTCGGCCGACTTGCCCGGGCGGGCGGGGTCAGGCATCGCTCTCGGGACCCGTGGGCGCGAGCTTGGGGTCGGCGTAGAGCGGGCTCGCCAGGTATTGCCGGATCGCGAAGCGCGCGAGAACGCCGATGGTCGCCGCAAGCGGCACGGCGAGCAGCAGGCCGACGAAGCCGAACAGGGTGCCGAAGGCGAAGAGGGCGAACATCAGCCAGACCGGGTGCAGGCCCACGGCGTCGCCCACCAGCTTCGGCGAGAGGATGTTGCCCTCGAAGAACTGGCCAGTGAAGAAGATGGCGAGCACCGCGCCGATCATCACCCAGTCCGGCCAGAACTGCACGAAGGCCATGCCGGCGGACAGCACGAGCCCGGTCAGCGAGCCCACATAGGGGATGAAGGTGAGGAACCCGGCGAAGGCGCCGATGAGGAAGCCGAACTTCAGCCCGGTGAGCCAGAGCCCCACGGCGTACCAGGTGCCGAGCAGCAGGCAGACCAGCGCCTGGCCCCGTACGAAGCCTGAAATGGCGTCGTTGATCTCGCCGGCGAGCTGCTCGACCGTAGGGCGGTGGCGCGGCGGGACCCAGCTGTCGACCTTCTCGATCATGCGGTCCCAGTCGACCAGCAGGTAGAAGGCGACGACGGGCGTCACCACCACCAGCGACATCAGGCTGATGAAGGACTGGCTGCCCGACCAGACCGAGGTAAGCAGGTCCGTGAGCCAGGTGGCGCCCTTCCCGAGCACGCTTCCGATGGAGCCGCTGAGGTCCGGCAGGGCGGCGTCGTTGCTGAAGCGCTCGAGAATGGGCTTGCCGCGCTCCATCAGGAAACGCTGCAGCTTCTGGGCGTATTCCGGCACGATCTTGAGGAAATCGCCGAGGCTCGAGAACAGAAGGGGCGCCAGCACCAGCAGGACCACGACGAACAGCACGACGAAGAGGCCCAGGATGAACACCGTCGCCCAAAGGCGCGACATGCCCATCTTCTCCAGCCGGTCGGCCAGCGGATCGAGGAAATAGGCGAGCACCAGCCCGGCCACGAAGGGCAGCAGAATGCCGCTGAAGACGTAGATGGCGAGGCCGAGGGCCGCGAACAGTGCGAGCCAGACCAGAGCCTGCCGTTCCAACGTCACTCGCGCCCCCTGCCCTGCTCAGCCCGTCATGTGCCGGAGCCAGCGGCCGAGATAGGCGCCCATGGAGGCCACCGTCAAGCCGGCGACCACCAGCATCATCTGGGGAAGATAGACGCTGTCCTCGATATGGAAGGCATGCGAGCCCAGGACCAGCGCAGCGAAGGCGATCTGCCCCACCGTATTCACCTTCGAAAGAAAGGAGGGATGGATCTTCAGCGGCTTGTCCATCAGCCAGGACAGAACCACCGCCCCCATGATCATGACGTCCCGGGAGACCACGACGATGGCCAACCAGTCGGGCATGGTGCCCTCGATGGCCAAGGTGACGTAGATGGACATCAGCAAGGCCTTGTCGGCCAGCGGGTCGAGATAGGCGCCGAGCTCGGAGCGCATGTTCCAGCGCCGCGCGATGAAGCCGTCGATCCCGTCCGACACGCCCGCGACGACGAAGCCCAGGAAGGCCGCCTCCCAGTTTCCGCGGCTGATCATGGCCACCACGAAGGGCACCAGCACCAGGCGGCCGATCGTGATGAGGTTGGGCAGGTTCACGGGCAAACGGGGCGTCTCCGGGCGAGAAGGCTAATCTAGTGACGCTTTCCGGGGACTGCGAGGAGGCGCAGGGCGTCGGCCCTTGCGCGCCCGCGCCGGGCGGCTTACAGCGCGACACCGCGCCGGCGGTTCCCTGCGGCGCGGCCGTGACGGCCTTGGGTCCTTCTGGAGACCGGCGATGACGCAGAAACCCGCCAACGGGCTCACCTATGCGGATGCCGGCGTCGACATCGACGCGGGCAACGCCATGGTGGAGGCCATCAAGCCGCTGGTGCGCGCCACGCGCCGGCCGGGAGCGGATGCGGAGATCGGCGGCTTCGGCGGGCTATTCGATCTCAAGGCGGCCGGCTTCACGGACCCCGTGCTGGTGGCCGCCAATGACGGCGTCGGCACCAAGGTCATGCTGGCCATCGAGACGGGACGGCACGAGACGATCGGCGTCGATCTCGTGGCGATGAGCGTCAACGACCTCGTGGTGCAGGGCGCCGAGCCGCTGTTCTTTCTAGACTATTTCGCCACCGGCAAGCTCGCCCCCCATGTCGGCGCGGAGGTGGTGAAGGGCATCGCGGCCGGCTGCGTCGAGGCTGGCTGCGCGCTGATCGGCGGCGAGACGGCGGAGATGCCGGGCCTCTACGCAAAGGGCGACTACGACCTCGCGGGCTTCGCGGTCGGCGCGGCCGAGCGCGGCGCGCTGCTGCCGCGTCCCGACGTCGGGCCGGGCGACGTGGTGCTCGGCCTGCCCTCCTCCGGAATCCATTCCAACGGCTATTCGCTGGTGCGCCGGATCGTCGAGGCGAGCGGGCTCAGGCTCTCTGACCCCGCGCCCTTCCAGCCGGACGTGACGCTGGGCGAGGCGCTGCTGGTGCCGACGCGGCTCTACGTCAAGCCGATCCTGTCGGTGCTGAAGACGACGAGCGGGCTCAAGGCGCTCGCCCACATCACAGGCGGGGGCTTTCCCGACAACATTCCGCGCGTGCTGCCCGACGGGGCAGCCGTGCGCCTCGACCTTTCGGCCGTGCCGGTGCTGCCGGTCTTCGGCTGGCTCGCGAAGACGGGCGGGGTCGCCGAGGCGGAGATGCTGCGCACCTTCAACTGCGGCATCGGGATGGTCGTCGTGGTCGCGGCCGAGGCCGCCGGGGACGTCGCCGCCGCCTTTGCCGCCGCCGGTCAGCCAGCCATTCGCCTGGGCGAGGTCGTCCCGCGCGGGGACGCCGCGCCCGTCCTCTTCTCCGGCCACCTGGCGCTGTGAGCGCGCCGTCCTCCCCTCGCCGACGCACGGCCGTCCTGATTTCGGGACGCGGCTCCAACATGACCGCCTTGGTGGAGGCGGCGCGCGCGCCGGATTTCCCCGCGGAGATCGTGCTCGTCCTCGCCAACCGGCCGGATGCGGGCGGCCTCGCCTACGCCCAGCAGGCGGGCATCCCCACGGCCTGCGTGGACCACTCGCGCTTCCCCGAGCGGATGCGCTTCGAGCAGGCGCTCGATGCCGAGTTGCAGGCGGCTGACGTCGACCTCGTCTGTCTCGCCGGCTTCATGCGCGTTCTGACCCCCTGGTTCATCGAGCGCTGGGACGGGCGGCTCCTCAACATCCATCCCTCGCTCCTGCCGCTCTACCGCGGCCTGCACACGCATGAGCGGGCGCTGAAGGACGGGGTGCGGCTGCACGGCTGCAGCGTCCATTTCGTCGTGCCCGAACTGGACGCCGGCCCGCTCGTGGCCCAGGCCGCCGTCGGCGTCGCCCCGGGTGACACGCCGGACAGCCTTGCGGCCCGGGTGCTGGTGGCTGAGCACCTGCTCTACCCGGCGGCCCTTGCCCTCGTCGCGAGCGGCCGCGCGCGGCTCCAGGAAGGCCGCGTCGAGCTGGATGCCGGGGCGCCGGCCGGCTTCTTCATGAGCCCGCTTCCCGGCTGATCAGGACATCCGCACCAACCGGCAGGCCGGATGGTCGGCCGCGCCAAGCCTTCGGCCTGCACCCGCGATGCCTTGAAGGCGCCTTGATCAAGGCCATTCATGCAGCCCGTTCAATCCGGTTATATCAGTTGATTCGGGTGACCCCATGCCCTGCCATCGCCTCTCCCTGGGCGCTCTGATCCTGGTTCTCGCCGCCTTCCTGGCCGGGCTCGCCCTGACCACGGGTTCTGCTGCACTCGTCGTCCAGCGCGCCGCCGCCGTGGACCGCGCGGTGCTGCCTGTCTCCGCGAACGGGCTGACCCTCCACATCGGGCCGGCCACGCTCTCCCATCCGTCCTGAGCGGCGCGTCCCTCGCGCCTGCTTGTGAGCGGCCGGGCCCGCCGCTATAAGCCGCGCGACAGGTCCGGCAGGACCCCAGCCATTCACCGGAAGGACGAGCCCCCATGGCGCTGCAGCGCACCTTTTCGATCATCAAGCCCGACGCCACCGAGCGGAACCTGACCGGCGCCGTCAACGCCGTCATCGAGGGCGCCGGACTGCGCATCGTCGCGCAGAAGCGCATCCACATGACGCGCGGCCAGGCCGAGGCGTTCTACGCCGTCCACAAGGAGCGCCCGTTCTTCGGCGAGCTCGTCGACTTCATGATCTCCGCCCCGGTCGTGGTGCAGGTTCTCGAGGGCGAGAACGCCATCGCCAAGTACCGCGAGGTGATGGGCGCGACGAACCCGGCCAACGCCGCCGACGGCACCATCCGCAAGCTCTTCGCCAAGTCTGTCGGCGAGAACTCGGTGCACGGTTCCGACGCCCCCGAGACCGCCGCCATCGAGATCGCCCAGTTCTTCTCGGGCAACGAGATCGTCGGCTGAGGGCCAGCGCCTCTACTTTCATCGAACGCCCGGCCCACGCGCCGGGCGTTTTTCGTTGCGCCTCCCCGGTGTGATCCCCGGCAGCCGGCGCAGCCGGCCGGGAAGGGGATCCAGACTTTGGATGGCGCAAGTCTGGGACGGCGTAAGTCTGCATGCCATTCCCGGCGCTATGCGCCGCCGGGGATGACACGGTGGCGGGCCTGACGGGATGACACCCCGCCCCTGCGACGATACCCTCATGCATTCAACCCAGCCTGGTTTCCCATGAACGCGCCCTCCCCTGTCGTCCGCCGCACGTCCGTCTGCCCGCACGATTGCCCCTCGGCCTGCTCGCTGGAGGTGGAGGTCGTCGACGGCAAGACGATCGGCCGGGTGCACGGGGCGGAGGGGCAGAGTTACACGGCCGGCGTGATCTGCGCCAAGGTCGCGCGCTACGCCGAGCGCATCCACCACCCCGACCGGCTGCTTCATCCGCTGCGCCGCACGGGACCGAAGGGCTCAGGCCGGTTCGTGCGCATCTCCTGGGATGACGCACTCGATGAAATCGGCGATCGCTTCAACGCGATCGAGGCCGAATACGGCTCGCAAGCCATCTGGCCCTACCATTATGCGGGCACGATGGGCCTCGTGATGCGCGACGGCATCAAGCGCCTGGCGCACGCGAAGCGGTATTCAGGCTTCTATTCCACCATCTGCATCAACATGGCCTGGCCCGGCTACATCGCGGGCACGGGCAAGATGATGGGTCCCGACCCGCGCGAGATGGCGAAGTCGGACTGCGTGGTGATCTGGGGCACGAACGCCGTGGCCACGCAGGTCAACGTGATGACCCATGCGGTCCGCGCGAGGAAGGAGCGCGGCGCCAAGATCGTGGTCATCGACGTCTACGACAACGCGACGATGAAGCAGGCCGACATGGGCCTCGTGCTGCGCCCCGGCACGGACGGCGCCCTGGCCTGCGCCGTGATGCACGTCCTCTTCCGCGACGGCCTCGCCGACCGCGACTACCTCGCCCGCTACACGGACGCTCCCGACGAGCTGGAGCGCCATCTCCAGACCCGCGGGCCCGACTGGGCGTCCGGCATCACCGGCCTGCCGGTGGAGGAGATCGAGGCCTTCGCCCGGCTCGTGGGCACGACGAAGCGGACCTATTTCCGTCTCGGCTACGGCTTCTCGCGCCAGCGCAACGGCGCGGTGAACATGCATGCGGCGTCCTGCATCGCGGCCGTGACGGGCGCCTGGCTGCATGAGGGCGGCGGCGCGTTCCACAACAACGGCGCCATCTACCATTGGCGCAAGAGCCTGATCGAAGGGCTCGACGTGGTCGATCCCAGGATCCGCCGGCTGGACCAGTCGCGGGTCGGTCCGATCCTCACGGGCGATCCCGACGCGCTGCAAGGCGGCCCGCCGGTGAAGGCCATGCTGATCCAGAGCACGAACCCCGCCTCAGTCGCGCCGGACCAGGGCAAGGTGAAGCAGGGGTTCCTGCGGGACGACCTGTTCACCGTCGTCCACGAGCAGTTCCTGACGGAGACGGCGCTGCTGGCCGACATCGTGCTGCCTGCGACGATGTTCATGGAGCACGACGACCTCTACCAGGGCGGGGGGCACCAGCACATCATGCTCGGACCCAAGCTCGTCGACCCGCCCGGCGAGTGCCGTTCCAACCACGAGGTGATCTGCGCCATCGCCGACAGGGTCGGGGCGCGTCACGAGGGCTTCCACATGACGCCCCGGGAGATCATCGACTGGACGCTGCAGAAGTCCGGCTGGGGTACGCTGGCCGAACTCGAGGAGAAGAAGTGGATCGACTGCCAGCCATCCTTCGCGCAGTCCCACTATCTCGAGGGCTTCGCCTGGCCGGACCGCAAGTTTCGCTTCAAGCCGGACTGGCCGAAGGTCCCCTTCCCCAATGACGGGCCGATGGGCCCGATCGCCAGCATCCCCTCGCTGCCGGACCATTGGGACGTGATCGAGGAGGCGACGGCGGAGTACCCCTTCCGGCTGACCACGAGCCCGGCCCGCAGCTTCCTCAACTCCACCTTCAACGAAACGCCATCCTCGCTCGCGCGCGAGAAGAGGCCGACGGTCTTCGTCCACCCCGCCGACGCGGCGGCTCTTGGCATCGCCGACGGGGACGCTGTCGTGCTGGAGAACGAGCGCGGCCGCGTGCAGATCACGGCCCAGCTTTTCGAGGGCGTGCGGCGGGGTGTGCTGGTCGCCGAATCGATCTGGCCGGACAAGGCCTATCCCGACGGCAAAGGCATCAATCACCTGACGGGCGCGGACGCGGCGGCGCCTTTCGGCGGAGCGGCCTTTCACGACAATCATGTAAGGTTGCACAGGGCCTGAGTCCTGCTGCAATGTCGCCGCCGAAATTCCCAGATTCGAAGAGGCCAATCCCATGCGTTTCGTAGGCTCGGCGGCGCTCGCGCTGCTTCTTTCGTGCGGCCAGGTCCTTGCGGGAGCCTCGTCGGCCAACTTGCCGATGCCGGCGCCGGACCCGGCCACCAAGACGATGAGCCGCTACGAGGCCAAGCTCTATGTTTTCGACCGCTGCCTGATCTCTCAGTCCCGCCTGATGGGCACGACCCGCGAGGCGGTCCACTCTCCGTGCAGCTGCTACGCGACCAAGACGGTCGAGGGCATGAACAAGGCAGAGTTCCAGTATTTCAAGGACAACAGCGTCTTCGACGATGCAACCCGCGCAAGGGCGCTGACGAACATCGACGCCTGCAAGCTGAAGCGGCCCATTTAGGGGGCTCCCCGCCAGCGACGTGATGACCCACGAAGCAATCTTTCTAGAGGAAGGGCTGGCTTGCTTCGCTCCGCTCGCAATGTGAGTTAAGCCTCGGCCCGCCGCCACACGGTGTGGGTCACCCCGGCGTCCTCGTCGATGACGCGCGCGTCGCCGGGGAATAGCCCCCCGGCCCTCAGGAGCGCCTCGCCGCTGCTGCCCTCCGCGATGCCGGAGAACAGGACCCGGCCGTCCGGGATGAGCACCCGCTCCGCCCGCGAGAGCGCGAAGACGTCGTAGCCTTCGCGCAGGAAGAGGTCGAACACCGCCTGCCCGCCAGGGACCGCTACCATGCCGCCCAGCGGCAGCACCGCGGCGACTGCCTCGCGCCAGGCGAGATCGGCGGGGTTCCACCACCACGCGTCGGACCGGCGCTCGAGCCCGGTTGCGCCGCTCGACACCACCATGCGTGGACGGCGGCGAACATTGGCATGCGCCTCGTGGCCCAATCGGCCGAGGACCGTGAGTTGCGCCCGGTCGAGGTCGGCCTGGAAGAGCGCCCAGTCCGCGTCGTTGCGCAATGCCTGAGGCATGCGCCCCTCGACATCCGCGATGCGGTCGTCCGCCGAGACGATGGCGTGGCCGACGATGGTCCAGGTGGGCATGGCGAGGACTCCGGGCAGTCCGCCTGTCCTACCGCTCCCCGCCGGTGCGGGGAACATGGACTTTGCGGACGCGCTTCGCCATGGTCGCGGCAGATCCGGAGCCCCGCATGCGTATCGCCACCTGGAACGTCAACTCCGTCAAGCAGCGCCTCGACCACCTCAAGGCCTGGCTGGAGGAGGCAAGGCCCGACGTCGTCTGTCTGCAGGAGATCAAGTGCGTCGACGACGCATTCCCGACGGCCGAGATCGAATCGCTGGGCTACAACGTCGCGGTGCACGGCCAGAAGACGTTCAACGGCGTCGCCCTGCTCTCCCGCAAGCCCTTCGACGAGATCCGCCGCGGCCTGCCGGGCGACGACTCCGATGAACAGGCCCGCTACCTGGAAGGCGTGATGTCGGTCGAAGGCGGCGTGGTCCGGGTCGCCTCGATCTACCTGCCGAACGGCAACCCGCCGGCCACCGAGAAGTACGATTACAAGCTCGCCTGGATGGACCGGCTGATCGCTCATGCCAAGAGCCTGCTCCCGCTCGAGGAGCCGCTGGTTCTGGCGGGCGACTACAACGTCATCCCGACCGCCCGCGACGCCAAGCAGCCGGAACTCTGGACGGGCGACGCCCTGTTCCTGCCGCGCACCCGCGCCAAGTTTCAGGAACTGCTGAATGTCGGGTTGACCGAGGCTTTCCGGGCCTGCGACGACCGGGACGGGCAATACACGTTCTGGGACTACCAGGCCGGCGCCTGGCAGAAGAACAACGGCATCCGCATCGACCACCTGCTCCTCTCCCCGCAGGCCGCGGACAGGCTCAAGGCCTGCGTCATCGACAAGCACGTCCGCGCCTGGGAGAAGCCCTCCGACCACGTGCCCGTACGGATCGACCTGGCGGTGTGACGAGATCTGCGCGTGTCATCCCGGGCCGGAGCCGTGCAGCGGCGAATGGGAATGGGAGCCAGAGTTCCGCGCTACACCCCTGGATCCCTTCCCGCGCCCGCGGCGCGCCGGGGATGACTGCGGGCGACGTTAGTTCTTGCGGCGGATCTGCTGCTCGAGGAAAGCGAGGGCCGCCTGGCGGTCCGTATCGGCCGCCTCGGCGAAGGCCTTGTTGTAGAGGTCGAGCACCCAGGCGTCCCGGTCGGGCACGGCGGCGTCGCGGGCGATTGTGAGCCACATGAGGCCGCGGGCGCGCTGGCGCACCCCGCCCTGCCCCGTGAACAGCATCTGCCCCAGCAGAGCCTGCGCCTGCACGTGGCCCTTCTCCGCCGCGAGGTTCAGCCAGCGCATGGCCTGCCGGGGGTCCTTGCCGCCGCCCACGCCGTCCATGTGCATGCGCGCCAGGTTGTACTGCGCGTCGGGGTCGCCGAAATAGGTCGCGGCGTACTGGAACATCTCGCGGGCCCGGTCTGCGTTGGGCTTCACGTAAGTCTGCGGGATGCCCTCGAGATAGTAGGAGCCCAGCGCCACGAAGGCGCTCGCGACGAAGCGGGCATTGGGCGCGTCGGGGCTCTCGTCAGCGTTCTCGTCGGCGATGCGGGAGAAGTGCTCGAAGGCCTTCAAATCATCCTGCGGCACGCCGTCCCCATCGGCATACATGCGGCCGAGCTTCCAGCGCGCCAGCGCATGGCCCTGCTGGGCAGCATATTCCAGCGCCTTCACGGCCCCGGTCTTGTCACCGGCATTGTAGTCCTTGATGCCCGTGCGGAAGGCGTCGCGGGTCGACTTGAAGACGTCACCCGGCACGGCCACCGTGGCGGGCGCCTGAGCCTTGCCGTCGAGCGCAAGGGCGGGGCCGGCACAGGTGACGGCCGCCGCGAGGGCGAGGCCAGGAAAGAGAGAGACGCAGATCCGCATCGCGATCGACTTCGCCTGGGTTTTCGACAGGCCCACAAAAGCCCAGCCGAAGGAAGGGGCGGCTGCCGGCCGCGCAACGCGCGAGGACCGGACGCCGGATGGTTCTGGCCGAGGTTCCAGACGAATTTGCGGCCGGACCGGGGCGCTGTGATGGGTCCCCCACGCTCTCGCTGCGACGGCGGCGCCGACACCCGCCTCCCCGCATTCCGGCCCCACGCACGAAACCATCAAATCCGCCTGCTCATCCCGGGGCTTTCGCTCAGGGCCTTTCCATCACGCAACAACTCAACCCGAGGCGTGGTTGTCCGGCTAGGACGCGCGCGCCACGCTGAAGCTTTCCCTTGCGGGAAACGGCAGGAGCGGTGGAGACCTCCGTGCTACCGTATCCCTGCGCCCGTATCGGAAAAATAAATGCCTGCTCAGGTGCTTGCGAGCGATCAGACGGTCGTGCCGGTTTGTGGCGGCATCGCGGCGGCAACGCTTCGCCGGCAAGGCTGCCTGCGCGATGGACGAGCCATGTTGCAGGCGCGACACATTCGCTCTTGCAAATCATTTGCAACTAGGAGAGCCTGGCAACGTTGGGCGGCGAGGCCTTATGAAAGAAGACATGGATCAGGGCTGGGCCTTGCAGCGTGGGGAGGGCTCTCTCCTCGACGTTCACCGCTCCGTTCGCGTGGCGAGCGGGGGAAGCGCGTGGCGTCGCGCCCTCGCGTTCTTCGGCCCCGGCTACCTCGTGGCCGTCGGCTACATGGATCCCGGCAACTGGGCGACGTCGCTCGCGGGCGGCTCGAAGTTCGGCTACGCGCTGCTCTTCGTCGCGCTCGTCTCGAACGTCATGGCCATCGTGCTCCAGGCGCTCGCGGCGCGCCTCGCCATCGGCTCCGGCCGGGACCTCGCACAGGCTTGCCGGGACGCCTATCCGAAGCCGGTGGCCTTCGTCCTCTGGGTGCTGGCGGAACTCGCCATCATCGCGACGGACATCGCCGAGGTGATCGGCACGGCGATCGGCCTCAACCTGCTCTTCGGGCTTCCCCTCGAAATCGGCGTCATCCTGACGGCCCTCGACGTGTTCCTGATCCTGCTGCTGCAGCGGCTCGGGTTCCGGGCCGTCGAGGCGGTGATCATCGGCGTCCTCGGCGTCATCGCGGCGAGCTTCGCGGTCCAGATCGCCATGGCGAACCCCGACTGGGGTGCCGTGATCCGCGGCTTCGCGCCGACCACCGACATCCTCACCAATCCCGACATGCTCTACCTCGCGCTCGGGATCATCGGCGCGACGGTCATGCCCCATAATCTCTACCTGCATTCCGGCATCGTGCAGACGCGCGCCTACGGGCACACCGTACCGGAACGCAAGGAGGCGCTGCGCTTCGCCACAATCGACTCGACCGTGGCCCTGATGTTCGCGCTGACGATCAACGCCTCCATCCTGATCCTGGCAGCCGCCGTGTTCTGGCAGACGGGCCGGCACGATGTCGCCGAGCTCGGCGACGCGCATGCGCTGCTCCAGCCGCTGCTCGGCCAGACCCTTGCCCCCAGCCTGTTCGCCATCGCCCTGCTCGGCTGCGGCCTGAACTCGACGGTGACGGCGACGCTGGCCGGCCAGATCGTGATGGAGGGCTTCCTCTCCATTCGCCTCGCGCCCTGGCTTCGCCGATTGGCGACGCGCGCGCTGGCCGTGCTGCCGGCCGCCGGCGTGACGCTGTGGTACGGGGATTCCGGCACGGGGAAGCTGCTCATCTTCTCGCAGGTGATCCTCAGCCTGCAGCTGCCCTTCGCGGTGGTACCCCTCGTTCTCTTCACGGCGTCGAAACGCAAACTCGGCGCCCTCGTCGCGCCGCGCTGGCTCACCGCCCTCGCAGCGCTGATCGCCGCTATCATCATTGTCCTCAACGTGAAGCTCATCATCGACTTCGTCCTGTCCTGAGCGCTCGTCTGGACAGCCACCCTCCCCAGTGCGATGCACGAGGGCATGAGGCCGGAATCGCTCAATCCGCTCTTCTCAAGGGTCGACACGCTGCCTGGCGTCGGCCCCAAAGTGGCGGCCCTGCTGGACCGCCTCGTGGGCGAGACAGGCCGGCCGGCCCGCATACTCGACCTGCTGTTTCACCTTCCCCACGCCGTCGTCGACCGCAGCGCGCGCCCCTTGCTGCGGGATGCGGTCCCGGGCGCCATGGTCACCGTCCGGGTGACCGTGGAGGAACACCGGCCCCCGCCGCCGGGGCGCGGCCGCTCGCCCTACCGCATCATCGCCTCGGACGGGACGGCGGACCTCACGCTGGTCTTCTTCAACGGGGTCGCGGCGCGCCTGGAGAAGCTGCTGCCGGTAGGCGCGGTGCGGTGGGTCTCCGGCGTCGTCGAAAGCTTCGACGCCCGGCTTCAGATGGTGCATCCCGACCGGATCCTCGACGAGGCGGGGCTGGCCGGCCTGCCTTCCTTCGAGCCGGTCTACGGACTGACGGAGGGCCTCTTCCCGCGTGTGCTCACCAAGGCGGTCGAGGGCGCCCTGGCGCGCGCGCCGGACCTGACGGAATGGCAGGATCCCGCCTGGCTCGCCGCCCGGCGCATGCCGGGCTTTCGGGACGCGCTGCGCGACCTTCACCACCCCGACGGTCCGCAGGCGATCTCGCCCGACGCACCGGCCCGCCTGCGCCTCGCTTTCGACGAGTTGCTGGCGAGCCAGCTTGCGCTCCTCCTCGTACGCCAGCGCATGAAGAAGGCGGCCGGCCGCAGCCAGGCCGGGGACGGGCGTCTCGTCGCGAAGATCGCGGCCGCCCTGCCCTATTCGCTCACCAACGCGCAGACCAAGGCCGTCGAGGAAATCCGCGCCGACCTCGCCAAGCCCGAGCGCATGCTGCGCCTGCTTCAGGGGGACGTGGGCTCCGGCAAGACGGTGGTCGCCCTCCTCGCCATGGCGAGCGTGGCGGAGACCGGCCGGCAGGCCGCCCTGATGGCGCCGACCGAAATCCTGGCCCGGCAGCACGCCGAGAGGCTGGCTCCGCTGTCCGAGGCGGCCGGTGTCCGGCTCGGATTGCTGACCGGCCGCGAGAAGGGCGCTGCGCGGGACAAGGTCCTCGCCGATCTCGCCTCCGGGGCGATCTCGATCGTGGTCGGCACCCACGCGCTCTTCCAGGAGGCAATCGCCTTCAAGGACCTCGGCCTCGCGGTCGTCGACGAGCAGCATCGCTTCGGCGTCCACCAGCGCCTGGCGCTGTCGCGGAAGGGCGATGCGGTGGACGTGCTGGTGATGACGGCGACCCCGATCCCGCGGTCGCTGGTGCTGGCTTATTTCGGCGACATGGACGTTTCGGCTCTCCGGGAGAAGCCCGCAGGCCGCCAGCCGATCGACACCCGCGCCGTCGCGCTCGACCGGCTTGACGAGGTGGTGGAAGGCGTCGGCCGCGCGATGGCCGGCGGCGCGCGCGTCTACTGGGTCTGCCCGCTCGTGGAGGAATCCGAGACGCTCGACGTCGCCGCCGCCGAAGATCGCTTCGACGGCCTCTCGCGCCGCTTCCCGGGCGCCGTGGGCCTCGTGCACGGCAGGATGAAGGGCCGCGAGAAGGACGCGGCGATGGCCGATTTCGCGGCCGGCCGTACCACACTCCTCGTCGCCACGACCGTGATCGAGGTCGGCGTGGACGTTCCCGAGGCGACCGTGATGGTGATCGAGCATGCCGAGCGCTTCGGCCTCGCGCAGCTTCACCAGCTGCGCGGGCGCGTGGGCCGCGGCAAGGGCCGCTCGACCTGCCTGCTGCTCTACAAGAGCGGGGCGGGCGAGACGGCGCGCGCGCGCATCGAGACGATGCGGCGCACCGAGGACGGCTTTGAGATCGCCGAGGAGGACCTGCGCCTGCGCGGCGAGGGCGACGTGCTGGGCACCCGGCAGTCCGGCATGCCCGGCTTCCGCCTTTCCGTGCCCGAGCACCAGGGCGAGTTGCTCGCCGCCGCGCGCGACGACGCCAAGCTCGTGATGGAGCGTGACCCTGATCTCCTCAGCCCCCGCGGCAAGGCGCTCAGGACGCTGCTCTACCTCTTCGAACGCGATGAAGCCGTCAGGCTGCTGCAGGCGGGGTGAACGCCGTCAAGCTGCGTCCCGCGCCTTCTCGGCCAGAGCGGCCAGCTTCTTTTGCCCCTCCGGCTGAATGAGGCCGGCGGACATGATGAGCTTGGCGCCCTCCTCGACGCTGATCGTCAGCTCGATGATGTCGCGGCGGGGCAGGTAGAAGAAAAACCCGGTCGTCGGGTTGGGCGTGCAGGGCAGGAACACCGCGACGTGCTCGTCGGGTCCCGGCAGAGCCTCGGCGAGGTCCCCCTGCGGCGGTGTCGAGATGAACACGATGGACCACATGTCCTTGGCCGGGAACTGCACCAGCCCCACCGTGCGGAACGACGTGCCCGACTGCGAGAACACCGTCTCGAAGATCTGCTTCACGCTCTTGTAGAGCCCGCGCACGACGGGCATGCGGCCGAGGATCGTCTCGCCGAGGTCGAGCAGCGAGCGACCGACGAGGTTCGCCGTGAGGAAGCCCAGCAGGGTCAGCCCGAACAGGGCGAAGACCAGTCCGAGGCCGGGGATCTTGAAGGGGAGATAGGTGTCCGGCAGGTAGTCGACCGGCAGAAGCGGACGCACCCAGCCGTCGACGAGGTTGATGAACCACCAGGTGATGTAGCAGGTGATGGCAAGCGGTCCGGCCACCACGATGCCGGTCAGGAACCATGCGCGCAGCCTCTGCCCGAAGGTCGGCCGCACCACCGGAAGGGTGGGCACGAAATGCGGCCTCGCGCCGCCCTCCGCGCTCTCGTCCGGCTCCTTGGTCATGGCGGTCAGTCGCTCCGGCGTCAGTGCTGCCCGGCGAACCTGCAAGAACCATGCGCAGCCGGGCGCCTGCCGGACCCAATCGCCGGGCGAAGCAGGCGCCTAAGGCTTACTCGACCGTGACGGATTTGGCCAGATTCCGGGGCTGGTCCACGTCTTTTCCCAGCGTGACGGCCGCGTGATAGGCGAGAAGCTGGATCGGCACCGCGTAGACGATCGGCGCGAAGGACGGCTCCATGGCGGGCAGCTCGATGGTCTGCATGTCCGCGATGCCGGTCTCGGAGAGGCCCTTCGCATCCGACAGCATGACGATCCGGCCACCTCGCGCGGCGACCTCCTGCATATTGGAGACAGTCTTCTCGTAGAGGTGGTCGCTTGGTGCGATCACGATCACCGGCATCGTCTCGTCGATGAGAGCGATGGGGCCATGCTTGAGTTCGCCGGCGGCGTAAGCCTCGGCGTGCATATAGCTGATTTCCTTGAGCTTCAGCGCACCTTCCAGCGCCATCGGGAAGTTCGTCCCGCGGCCGAGGTAGAGCGCGTCCTTGGCCTTGGAAATGTCGCGCGCGACATGCTCGACGGAGGGCTCCGCCTTCAGCGCCTCGGCCATGAGGCGCGGCACGTGGATCAACTCGTCTGCGAGCCGCTTGCCCTCCTCGACCGTCAGGGTCCCGCGCGCCAGCCCCGCGGCGACCGCGAGGCAGGCGAGCACGGTGAGCTGGCAGGTGAAGGCCTTGGTGGAGGCCACGCCGATCTCGGGACCCGCGAGGGTCGGGGCGACGACATCGCTCGCCCGGGCGATCGACGAGGTCGGGACGTTGACCACCGACAGGACGGTCTGGCCCTTCTCCTTCGCGTAGCGCAACGCGGCCAGGGTGTCGGCGGTCTCGCCGGACTGGGAGATGAAGAGCGCCAGCCCGCGCTCCGGCATCGGGGCCTCGCGGTAGCGGAACTCCGAGGCGATGTCGATCTCGACCGGCAGCCGCGCGAAGCGCTCGAACCAGTACTTGCCGACGAGGCCGGCGATATAGGCCGTGCCGCAGGCGGAGATGATCATCCGGTCGAGCGTCGTCCAGTCGACCGAAAACGGGAGGCGGATCGTACCGGCGCCCATGTCGAAGTAATGCGCGAGCGTGCGGCCCACGACCTCCGGCTGCTCGTGGATCTCCTTCGCCATGAAGTGGCGGTAATTGGCCTTGTCGACGACGAACGCGCCCGCATTCGTCTTCTGCGCCTTGCGCTTCACGGTTCGGCCGGCAGCGTCCTTGTAGGTGGCTCCCTGGCGGGTGAGCACGACCCAGTCGCCATCCTCCAGATAGGTGATCGTGTCCGTGAAAGGCGCGAGCGCCAGGGCGTCGGAGCCGACATACATCTCGCCGTCGCCCGTGCCCACCGCAAGAGGCGCGCCCTGGCGGGCGCCGATCAGCAGGTCGTCATGGCCGGGGAACAGGAAGGCGAGCGCGAAGGCTCCGCGCAGCCGGCCGAGGCCGGAGGCGACTGCGGCCTGCGGATCGCCAAGCCTCTCAAGCTCCCGCGAGACGAGCTGGGCCACGACCTCGGTGTCCGTTTCAGTCTCGAAATGGACGCCCTGGGCCTCCATCTCCTCGCGCAGCTCGCGGAAATTCTCGATGATGCCGTTATGCACGACGGCGAGGCGCGATGTGGCGTGGGGATGCGCGTTGCGCTCGGTGGGCCGGCCATGCGTGGCCCAACGCGTATGACCGATGCCGATCAGGCCCCTCAGGGGCTGCTCGGCGAGCCGCGCCTCGAGGTTGCGCAGCTTGCCTTCGGCCCTCCGGCGTTCCAGGCGGCCCTCCTCCAGCGTCGCGATGCCTGCCGAATCGTATCCCCGGTATTCGAGGCGCTTCAGCGCATCGAGGATCTGACCTGCCACGGGCGTGGTGCCCAGTATTCCCACGATGCCGCACATGCGGAACCTGCCTTTTCACCGACCTGTCCTCGGCCGGAAGCTTAGGCGCTTCGCCAGCAGGCGGACAAATCACGTTGCATGTCCATTCGTAACAGGTCGTCCCGGGTTGCAGGACGCAGTCTGCACGTTTTAATTGCCGTCTTTCTTCTTTGGCGAGCGAGCCCGGAACCGCACGGCCCAGCCCTCGATCGTCGCCTGCCGCCCCCGCGCCACGGCGAGCGCATCGGCCGGGACGTCCTTCGTGATGACGCTGCCGGATCCGACATAGGCGCGCTCGCCGATCGCCACGGGAGCGACCAGCGACGAGTTGGAGCCCACGAAGGCGCCTTCCCCAATCACGGTGCGATGCTTGGAAAAGCCGTCATAGTTGCAGGTGATCGTGCCCGCCCCGAGGTTCGCCTCCGCGCCCACCGTGGCGTCGCCGACATAGGTGAGGTGGCTGAGCTTGGCGCCCTGGCCGATCTCGGCGTTCTTCACCTCGACGAAGTTGCCCACCTTCGCCTTCCCGCCGAGGTTGGCCCCCGGCCGCAGCCGCGCGAAAGGTCCTACCGTGGCGCCGGGGCCCACATGCGCCCCTTCGAGATGAGAGAAGGCATGCACGACCGCTCCGCTCTCGACGACGACGCCCGGCCCGAAGACGACGTTCGGCTCCACCAGGACGTCCTGCCCGATCCGCGTGTCGTAGCTGAAGAAGACGGTCTCAGGCGCGACCAGCGTGACCCCCGCCCGCATCGCGTCCAGCCGCCTGCCACGCTGGAAAAGCGCCTCTGCCGCAGCGAGTTGCACGCGGTCGTTGACGCCCATTACCTCGTCTTCCGCCGCTGTGACGACGGCGGCGCGGTGCCCTCGCGCACGGGCGATCTCGACGATGTCGGTGAGGTAGAACTCGCCCTGGGCGTTCGAGGCGCCGACGGCGTCGAGCAGGTCGAGCGCCAGGCGTCCCGAGATCGCCATCAGACCTGCATTGCACAGACACACCTGGCGCTCGGCTTCGCCGGCATCCTTGTGCTCGCGGATCGCAAGCAGCCCGCCGGTCCCGTCGGTCAGCAGGCGGCCATAGCCCGTGGGATCCGCAGCCTCGAAGCCGAGAACGGCGACCGCCGCGCCATCCGCGAGGATCGCCCGCAAGCGACGGAAGCTCTCCGGCTGGACGAGCGGAGTGTCGGCGAAGGCGACGAGCACGTCGTCGAAGCCCCCGGCCAGCGCCTCGCGGGCGGCTAGCACGGCATGGGCCGTGCCGAGCCGCTCCGCCTGCACGAAGACCCGTGCGCCAGGGTTGGCCTTGTGGGCGGCGGCAGCGACATCCTCACGGCCGGGTCCGACCACGATGGCCACCTGGTCCGCCCCGCTGGCGGCGACCGAGGCGAGCACGTGCGCGAGCAGCGAGCGGCCGCCGACCTCGTGCAGAACCTTGGGCTTCGCCGACCGCATCCGCGTGCCCTCGCCCGCAGCCAGGACGACCGCAAGGCAGCGGCGGGGCCGATCGGGTGTCGTTGCGGCCGGACTCGCCATGTCGCGTCCCTCGGTTGGACTTCGTTTACGATGCCTTGTTAACGCCGAGAGGCTTTAGCGGCGGTGAACGGTCGCGACAAGCGTTCCGGAACGACCCCGACATGCCACCGGCGCGAGCATGACTGATCCCGCAACCCCGACGCCTTGCCGCCGCTCAATGGCCTTCTTCGCCACCGATAAGCGATCGGCGCAGCTGTCACATTCGGCTCGCCTAAGGTCCAATTTGTGCTAGAAGCCGCCGAGCAGGCAGAATTCCGGTTCGGCTCCCCCGTTTCCCCTCTGGATCGCCATCCTTCGGGTGACCTTCGGTCGTGTATCGTCAGTGTGAAGCCATGTCCGGCGCTGCAGACAAGCTTGATCCCGACCGAGCTCGCCGGCTCTTTGGCCGACGCGAGGCCTTGGGTTTGGTCGCCGGCGCCGTGGTCGCGGCGCAGGGCGCCGGATCGGCGCTGGCGCAGTCCTTCTCGGCCAACGCCATCCAGTCGACGCTCGGCGAAGGACTGCCTTTCAACCAGAGCACCGTGGTCGACCTCGCACGGCTTCTGTCCAAGAAGGCCTACACGCCGCCCCCGTCCGACCTGCCCGACCCGTTCCAGAACCTGAGCTACGAGCAGTATATCAGCATCCGCGCGCTGCCCTCCACGATCCTGTGGAGCGGAGAGGGTCGCAACTTCACCGTCGAGCCGTTGCACCGCGGCTATGCCTTCCAGAGCGCCGTCTCGCTCTACGTTGTGGAAGATGGCACGGTCCGCCGGATCGCCTACGACAAGGGCAAGTTCGACTACGGCAAGCTGCAGCCGCAGAACGGGCTCGGCGACCTCGGCTTTTCCGGTTTCCGGGTATTCGGCGACAGCCAGTCCCAGCGCCAGCGCGAGGTCGCCATCTTCCAGGGCGCGAGCTTCTTCCGCTCCTCCGCCCGCGGCCAGAACCTCGGCGTCATGGCCCGCGGCCTGACGCTCAAGGCGGGCGATCCCAAGGGCGAGGAATTCCCGCTCTTCCGCGCCTACTGGATCGAGCAGCCGCCCCAGAAGGCCGATGCGCTCGTCATCCATGCGCTGCTCGATTCGGAGAGCGTCACCGGGGCCTACCGCTTCACCCTGCGCCCCGGCGACGTCACGATGATCGACACGGAAGTGACCCTGTTCCCGCGCGCCGCCGTCGAGAACTACGGCATTGCCGGGATGACCTCGACCTTTCTGTTCGGCCCCAATGACCGCCGGGGGGCCGACGACGTGCGCCCGGCCGTCTACGAAAGCTCGGGCCTGCAGATCCATAACGGCAATGACGAGTGGATCTGGCGCCCCCTCCACAATCCCGAGACGCTACAGATCTCGAGCTTCGTCGATCCCTCGCCGCGCGGCTTCGGCCTGCTGCAGCGCGACCGCGACTACACGTCCTTCCTCGACGACGACCAGAACTTCGAGCGTCGCCCCAGCCTGTGGATCGAGCCGATCGGCGACTGGGCGCCCGGGCTCGTGCAACTCATCGAGATCCCGACGGACAGCGAGATCAACGACAACGTCCTCTGCTACTGGCGGCCCAAGCAGCCGCTGGCGCCCGGAGCCGAGGCGAGCTTCGCCTACCGGCAGTTCTGGTGCTGGCAGATCCCCGACAAGCCGCCGCTCGCCTGGGTGTCGGGCACGCGTGTCGGGCGGGGCAAGACGCTGAGCGCCCGTCGCTTCGTCGTCGACTTCATGGGCGACGCCCTGAAATCAAGCGCAACCGTCTCAGAACTGAAGGCGTTGCTGTCTTCGACGCCGGGAACGATCTCCAATGTGCGCCTGTGGCCCTACCCGGAGCGTCGCCTCTGCCGGGTGGGCTTCGATCTCGAGCCGGGAAGCGATATTGTCTGCGAACTCCGCCTGGTCCTGGAGGCCGGCGGGAAACCCTTGAGTGAGACATGGCTGTACCGCTGGACACCCTAGAGCGCCGCAGCCACGTGCTGCCAGCGGCGGAGCGTCCGGCCCTGCCACCGGAATCGCCCTTGGCGATGCCCGTGCAGTCGCTCTCGGTCTTTTCGCGCAGCCAGGTCCGCAAGCCCGTCCGGCCGAGAGGCAGGCCCTGGCTCGTCCGCCTCTTCGTCTTCGCAGGCGCGCTGGCCCTCACCGGCTGGGGCGCGACCGAGATGTACCGCGTGGTGTCGGTGTCCGGCGTCACCATGCTTCAGTGGGCCCTCGTGGCCCTGTTCACGATCAACTTTTCCTGGATCGCTCTGGCCTTCACGAGCGCCGTCGTCGGCTTCGTGGCGCAGCTCGCCCGCCGCCGGGCCAAGCCGGCACCGACGCAGCTCACCGCTATGACGGCGGTGGTCATGCCGGTCTACAACGAGGCGACCGCCCGCGTTTATGCGTCTCTCGAAGCCATGATCGAGGAGATCCGCGCGACAGGCCTCATCCGGCACTTCGAGTTCTTCATCCTGTCGGACTCGACGCAGCCCGACGCCTGGATCGCCGAGGAGCGCGCTTTCCTGGCCCTGCGCGAGCGGGCCGGCGACGATGTCGCGATCTGGTATCGCCACCGCCGGCGCAACGTCGGCCGCAAGGCCGGCAACATCGAGGACTTCGTCACGCGCTGGGGCGGCGCCTACGAGCATATGCTCGTGCTCGACGCCGACAGCCTGATGACCGGCGAGTGCATCACCCGCCTCGCGGCGGCCATGGAGGCCGATCCCGACGCCGGCATCGTGCAGTCGCTGCCGCTGATCATCAACCGCAACACGCTCTTCGCCCGGCTGCAGCAATTCGCGGCGAAGATCTATGGGCCGGTGATCGCCACGGGTCTCGCGGTGTGGTCCGGGCGCGAGGGCAATTACTGGGGCCACAACGCGATCATCCGCACGCGCGCCTTCGCCGCGCATTGCGGCATGCCCACGCTCTCCGGAAAGCCGCCCTTCGGAGGCCACATCATGAGCCACGACTTCGTCGAGGCGGCTCTGATCCGCCGCGCTGGCTGGTCGGTCTACATGCTGCCGGATCTCGGCGGGAGCTACGAGGAGAGCCCGCCCTCGCTCATCGACCTCGCGACACGCGACCGGCGCTGGTGCCAGGGCAACCTCCAGCATCTCAGGGTGATCGGCGCGGCCGGCCTGACGACGCCAACCCGCCAGCATTTCGCCACGGGCATCTTTTCATACCTCGCCTCTCCCTTCTGGCTGGCCCAGCTCCTCGTCGGCATCGTGCTCGTCCTGCAGACGCGCTACGTGCGTCCGGAGTACTTCACGAAGGAATTCTCACTCTTCCCGGCCTGGCCGCGCTTCGACGCCGAGCGTGCATTGCAGCTCTTCGGCATTACCATGGCGGTGCTGCTCGCGCCCAAGCTGTTCGGCCTGATCCTGGCGCTCATCCGGGGGAGCGAGCGCCGGGCCTCGGGCGGCGGCCTGCGCCTGGTCGTCTCCTGCTTCATCGAGATCCTCGCCTCCGCCCTGATGGCGCCGTTGCTGATGGTGATCCAGTCGGGCGCCGTCGTGCAGATCGTGCTGGGGCGGGATACCGGCTGGAACCCGCAGCGACGCGACGACGGCTCGATCCCCTTCGCCGACATCGTGCGCCGGCACCGCCTGCACATGCTGTTCGGCATCTTCGCGGGCATCTCCGCCTTCATGATCGCGCCCTCGCTCTTCGGCTGGATGTCTCCGACCATCCTGGGCCTCGTGCTGGCGATCCCGATCTCGGCCGGCTCGGCCAAGCTGTCCCTCGGCCTCGCCCTCAAGCGCGCAGGTCTCCTGCTGACCAAGGAAGAGACCTCGCCGCCGGATATCGCCACGCGCGCCAACACGCTCATGCGCGCCTATGCGGCCTTGGGCTTTGACGACGACAACGCGGTTCTGGCGCTGCACCGCGACCCCACGCTGCGGCAGGCCCACGAGGACATGCTGCCGCCAGCCGAGCGCCGCCGCCGCGGCGACGTCGACCGGGACCGCGCGGTGGCGGAGGCCAAGGTCATCGACGCCGAATGCGTGGAGGAGTTGCTCGACTGGCTCCATCCGAAGGAGACGATGGTCGTGCTGCACGACCGCGCCTTGCTCGGGATGCTGGCGGTGCTGCCGAGCCGTGCGCAGCCGGAACAGGCCAAGGCCGCCGAATAGGAATTGCGGCAGCGCCGCACCCTAGGTCAGGCGAACGATTCGTCGATCCGCTCATGCACCACGCCGGCGGCGTCCGCCCAGAACGTGACGCTCGCCACGCTCTTGCCTCTCGAGTCGGTCAGCTCGATCCGCCAGGACTGCGACACGACGAGGCGCGTTCCCGCGCCGGCCATCACCGCTTTTGCGCGTCCCCTTGCGAGTTCCATTGCCCGCTCGTCCGAAGGGGCCTGGATCGCTTCGGGTCCGATGTCGCCGAAGGGCGTGGCGATGGTGAGGTCGTAGGCGCTCATGCGCGAACGGTGGCACAGGGAGCCGCACCGGACTGTGCGCATTGGCACCGCCCGGACGTCGGCCGCACATCCTCGCCCCGGGCAGCGCCTCGGCGACTGCTTCGTCGCGGGGCAGAATCCGCAGCGTCGGGCTGGAACGCCGGACGGCCTCGCCTAAGTTCTTGAGGTCAATGAACGGGAGGAGATAACGCATGGCATGGCTCGAGACGTCCATCATGGGCAGGCGGGGCGTGGCCCGTGGAGCCGAGGGCCGCACGCACGAGATCACCGAGGCCGTCCAGGGCGAATACCGCTACGTCTACGGCCCCTATGCCGAGCCGGTGCTTTGCATCAAGCCGGGCGACCTCGTCGTCGCCCACACCAAGGATGCCTTCGGCGGAGCGATCAAGACCGAGGCGGACCTGCCCTCGAAGGTCCTCAACATGCCCTTCGTCAACCCGCAGAACGGCCCGGTGGCGGTGGAGGGCGCCGAGAAGGGCGACGTGCTCGCCGTGCGCATCGTCTCCATCGTGCCGCGTGGCCCGCAGCCGGCAGGGACCACGGCGCTGATCCCGGAATTCGGAGGCCTCGTCGCGACGCCGACCACGGCGATGCTGAACGCGCCGCTCGCCGAGAAGGTCAAGAAGATGGAGGTCACCACCGCCGGGGTGAAATTCTCCGACCGCGTCACCCTGCCCTACGAGCCCTTCGTCGGCACGCTCGGCGTGAGCCCCGAGATCGAGGCGGTCTCCTCGCTGCAGCCGGACTACTGGGGCGGCAACATGGACCTTCCGGACGTCGCGCCGGGCGCGGTGGTCTACTTTCCCGTCCAGCACAAGGACGCCTACCTCTACATGGGCGACTGTCATGGTCGGCAGGGCGACGGCGAGCTCTGCGGCGTCGCCGTGGAGATCCCGGCCTTGCTGACCGTGCATGTCGACCTGATCAAGGGCTGGAGCATCCCGGGCGTGCGGCTCGAGACCGAGGACTTCATCATGAGCGTGGGCAGCGCCCGGCCGATGGAGGACGCGGCCCGCATGGCCTACCGGGACCTGATCCGCTGGCTCGTGTCCGACTACGGCTTCGACGAGGTGGAGGCCTATTTCCTGTGCACGCAGGCCGGCCGCGTCCGCGTCGGCAACATGGTGGACCCCAAGTACACGCTCGGGGCCTCCATGCTCAAAGACTACATCCGGTAAATGAGAGGGGCATCGCCATGGATCTCGGACTGAAGGGACTGAATGCGCTGGTGACAGGCGGCAGCAAGGGCATCGGCCGGCGCTGCGCCGACATCTTCGCCGACGAGGGGGCCAACGTCTCCGTCTGCGCCCGCAACGCGGGCGAGGTGACGGACACGGTCGCCGGCCTCACCGCCAAGGGCGTGAAGGGCTTCGGCCAGGCGGTCGACGTCGCAGACAAGGCCGCCCTGGAAGGCTGGGTCGCGGCCAGCGCCGAGGCGCTCGGCGGCCTCGACATTCTCGTCGCCAATGTCTCGGCTCTCGCGGTCGAGAACAACGAGGAGGCCTGGAAGCGCGGCTTCGAGGTGGACATGCTGCACACGGTGCGCGCCGTGACCGCCGCCCTGCCCTACCTCGAAAAGTCGAAGGCCCCTGCCATCGTGATCATTTCCAGCGTGTCGGGACGCGAGGTCGACTTCACGGGCCCCGCCTATGGCGCCTTCAAGGCCGCGCTCGTCCACTATGCCCAGCGCCTCGCCTACGAACTCGCGCCCAAGATGATCCGCGTGAACGCGGTGTCGCCGGGCAACACCTATTTCGACGGCGGCATCTGGCAGTACATCGAGAACAATCTGCCCGACCTGTTCAAGCAGGCGCTGTCCCTGAACCCCACCGGCCGCATGGCGGCTCCCGAGGAGATCGCGCGCGGCGTCGTCTTCCTGGCCAGCCCCGCCTCGTCCTTCACCACGGGCACCAACCTGGTGATCGACGGCGCCCTGACCAAGGGCGTTCAGCTTTAGGATGTCACCAGACAGGGGCGTGGCGTGCGCGCCGCGCCCCAAACGGACTGAGAGATGCGGGTGCGGGTCTCGCGCCAGCGTGTCGCGGCGGGGACGGACCCGTTCACGCTCGCCACGTCTTGCGCCCTGCGCCGCATCGCAATACAAGCCGCAACGCGGGTCCGGACCCGCCGCCCGGCCCTGCTGGCGGGTGAGGTGGGAGCGCGTAGCTCAGCCGGTAGAGCACGTGACTTTTAATCATGGGGTCGAGGGTTCGAGTCCCTCCGCGCTCACCAAATTCCGAAGCGATCTCAGCGTTTTGAAAGCTCGCACCAGATGCAGGCGGGGCAATTGAGTGCTCCGGGGTAGCGCTCCGGGAGACATACGGGCGGTGCTCCATCTTTCGAAAGCAACCTCGCCGGCCGGCCATGCGTTCTCCGTCTTCGTGGCAGGGAGACCCGCATGTCGATGAAGGACGATCAGGCGCAGAAGTTCGAGTCGGCCAAGCGCGCCGCGAAGGCGCATGAGGAAGCCGAGGCGTCGAAGCGCCAGGCCAAGACCGAGAGGCTGCGCGCCATCCGCCGCGCCCGGGAGGCGATCGGCGCGACGCAGGATCCGGTCCCCCCGGCCAAGAGATAGACCCGCCCGTTCGCGCCGCGGGCTTCCCACGACGTCGTATTGCCCTACGTATTTTTCCGTGCCAAGCGCAACCCCCTCGCCTAGGAGCGAGAGGAGCACGCCTTGGACCCGACGCGCATCTCAGCATCTTGCGATCTGCCAGGCAGAACGGCCGGCTCGTCCTTCCGCGCTATTGCGCCGACGACCCGGCGGTCGGTGACCTTGTCGCGAAGGGATACCTTGCGCCGATGAGACATCACGACCTCGGCGGCGACCTCTTGGTCTATGTTCTGACCGCAGTCGCTCGTGAGGTCTCAGACGCCTGAAACCGGCCAGACCCCAAGCAAGGGCTATAGCCCGTCGCAAAGGTCGCGAGGAGTATACGCCGAGCGGGACCCAGTGACAGCGCGCTCGCCGTGCGGCCCGTGCAATGCGTGGGAACGGCTCTGAAAAGACGTAAGGCGCCGCCCCCGCGGCTCTTCCGGTGCCGGCCCCCTGCCGGACCGTGTCGAGGTGCTCAGGACGCCGGTTTCACGGCGTTGAGCGTGTGTTGCATGGCCTCTTCGGCGAAGGCGACGAATGCTCGGACCTTGGGCGCCAGGACGCGCCGCGAGGGGTAGAGGGCATGGATGGGGGAATGGCCTTTCACGTACCCCGGGAGGACCTGTTCAACGGTCCCGTCCTCGATCGCCTGCCGCGCGTAAATCCAGGGAATTGGGGCGATCCCGAGGCCCCGGGCGGCTACGTCCAGGAGGAGGCTGGGATCATGCAGGCCGATGGAGGCTGCCACCGTGACCTGGTGCGTCTGCCCGTCAGCGTCGACCAATGTCCAGGTTTCGGGCTCCACGGACGGACCCAGGCGAAGGATAGCATGGCCGGCGAGCTCGGCTGGCCGCCGCGGCCGCCCGCGTCTTTCGAGGTAGTCCGGCGCGGCGACGAGGACGAGGGGCATCACGGCGAGCTGACGGGCCACCATGCTGGAATCAGAGAGCGGGCCCGTCCGGATCGCCACGTCGATCCCCTCCTCCACGAGATCCACCTTTCGCATCGACGCATCGAAGGCGAGCCGAACGTCAGGGTATCGCGACTGGAATGCCGCCAGCCGCGGGATCAGGACGTAGCGCAGGATGGAAAACGGGAGGGACACCTTCAGGACACCCCGCGGGGTCTCCCGCGTCGACTCGATCGCCGCCTGGGCATTGTCCATCTCCTCAACCACGCGGCGAGCATAGGTCGCGAGCAATTCGCCCGCGTCAGTGAGCGACACCTTGCGCGTGGTCCGCTGGACGAGACGCGCCCCCAGGCGCGCCTCCAGGGCTGCCAGGTCGCGGCTGACCACGGACTTGGCGACGCCGAGTTGCCTGGCCGCGGCCGTGATGCCGCCAAGGTCGGCAATCGCAGCGAAGAGGCGCAGGTCCAGGGTCGAGAGCTTGTGGCCAGGCGGCATGCAATTGTTCCAGATTTGGAACGGAGCGTTCCTCGGCACCAAACTAGCCGCGATTGGGGAACAACACCATTTTGCCTCCGACTGGCGGTGTCGGTTGCGATCCGCGCTTCCGACCCACCGATGGAGTCTTCCTCATGAAAGCGCTGTCCTACGATCGCTTCGGGCCGCTCGACGTGCTGCACATGTCGGAGGTCCCCGAGCCCGTTCCGGGCAAGGGACAGGTTCTCGTCTCCGTGCGGGCGAGCAGCGTCAACGTCATCGACAACCGGATCCGTGCGGGTCGGATGGGCATCCTCGTCCGCAAGACCTTCCCGAAGATCCCTGGGGCAGACGTGGCCGGCCTCGTCAAGGCGGTGGGGCCGGGAGTCAGCGGCTTCAAGCTCGGCGACGAGGTCTTCGGGGCCGTCGATCCCTTCGTCGGCGGTGCCTTCGCGGAGGCGGCCGTTGTCCCGGAAGGGCAATTGGCGCCGAAGCCGGCAGGGCTGGACTTCCTTCAGGCAGCGACCTTGCCCATTGCCGGGAACGCGGCCCTGACGGCGATCCGCGACCTCGGTCGCACCAAGCGGGGCGACCGTGTCCTCGTCCACGGTGGGTCCGGAGCCGTCGGCCTTTTCTCGATCGAGATTGCCAAGACGATGGGCGCCCATGTCACAGCGGTCGGGGGCGCCAGCGGGGCCCAGGCGATGGCGACCGCCGGAGCGGACGTCGTGGTCGACTATCACAAGCCTGAGGCCGGCGCGCTCACAGGCCCCTTCGACCTGATCCTCGACGCGTCGGGCGCCATGTCCTTTTCCAAGGGCAAGGCCTTGCTGTCGCGCGGGGGCGTCCTGGTGGAACCGTCTCCTTCGATCCCGCTCGTCATCGGCTCGGCCCTCGCCAATCTGTTACGAAGCCAGAAACACCGACCGTTGCTGGCCAAGCCGAGCCGCGAAAAGCTTTCTCAGCTGGCACGCTGGGCCGGCGAGGGAACCTTGCGTCCCGTGATCGCGACCAGCGTCCCGCTCGCCGAGGCGCGCGAGGCGCTTGCGCTCATGGAAAAAGGCGGTGTCGTCGGAAAAGTGGTCGTGACCCTCTAGTCACTCGCCTCGCCTGTCCCCGGCCCAGCGTCAGTCCCGGCTGGAAAGTATGGCTTGCCCCGGCGAGGTCACCCGTCAGGCCGCCGAGATCGCCAACCATCCTGTCGAACTGTCCCATCAGCACGATGGCGGCGTGCCTTGCATGGCCGAGTTCCAGGCTCGGCGACAGGGGATGCGGAACTCTCGGCGCCGCAAATGCCATGCCGTGTCATGCCAGCGAGTTTCGTGTCAGGGATCTGTCATGACCGACGCCTAGCGTCGCGCCCTCTGGGGTGGAAAGCATGGCAATCGAGGCGGACATCGCAGTCGTCGGGGCCGGCATCGTGGGGCTGGCGCATGCCTATGTCGCGGCCCGGCGAGGCCTTCGGGTCGTCGTGGTCGACCGCGACGCCCAGGCCAACGGCGCCTCCATCCGCAATTTCGGGTTCGTGACGGTCACCGGCCAGCAGGCGGGCGAGTGCTGGCGGAGGGCCATGCGCAGCCGTGACGTGTGGCAGGAGGTGGCGCCGCAAGCCGGCATCGAGGTCGTACATAGGGGCCTCGCTGTTGCCGTGCGCCGGCCGGAGGCCGAAGCGGTGCTCGAGGCCTTCCTCCTGACCGAGATGGGACAGGCCTGCTCAATGCTCACCCGCGAGCAGGCGCTCGGCCGCGTGCCCCTGCTGCATGGCCAGGTCCGCTCCGTCTTGTGGAGCCCGCACGAGATGCGGGTCGAATCCAGAACCGCCATCCCGAAGCTCGCCACGTGGCTCCACGAACGCTGGGGTGTCCGGTTCCTTCGCTCGACGCTCGTCACCGCGGTGGAGCCGCCGGTGCTGGCGACGACGGCCGGTGCCGTTCGCGCAGCGCGGATCGTGGTCTGCCCGGGGGACGACTTCCTCACGCTCTATCCGGAGCGCATCGCAGCCTATGGTCTGCGCCGCTGCGCGCTGCAGATGTTGCGCGTCGCACCGGAGCGCCCCGTCATGCTTGGCGCCTCAGTCATGGGCGACCTGAGCCTCGTCTTCTACAAGGGCTATTCCGAGCTGCCGGAGGCGGCTGTTCTGCGAAACCTCCTGGAGCGCGAGCAGGCGGAGCATCTGCGCGAGGGCGTCCACCTCATCGCGGTGCAGTCGGCCGACGGCTCCCTCGTCGTCGGGGACAGCCACGATTACGGGCCGACGCCCGAGCCCTTCGGCCGCGAGAGCGTGGATGGGCTGATCCTGTCCGAGCTCGCGGCCGTGCTCGACCTTCCGCCGGTGCGCGTCGCGGAGCGCTGGATCGGCGTCTACGCTTCCGCGCCCGACCGGCTGATGCTCGTCGACGCGCCGGATCCTGCCGTGCGGATCGTGGTGGTCACCAGCGGCACGGGCGCTTCGACCGCCTTCGGCATCGCCGAGGACGTTCTCGACGAGATCCTGGCCTGAGGAGCGGGACGATGACCAACATCAAGGCCGTGGTGTTCGACTGGGCAGGCACCATCGTGGACTTCGGGTCGCGCGGCCCGATGGGCGTCTTCGTCAGGGCTTTCGCCGAGTTCGGCATCGAAATCTCGATCGCCGAGGCGCGCGGGCCAATGGGCCGCGCCAAGCGTGACCACATCGCCGAGCTGCTGCGTCTGCCCCGCATCGCAGCGGCCTGGAAGGCGCGCCATGGCGTCAACCCGGGCGAGCGCGAGATCGACCAGGTCTACGACGTCTTCCTGCCGATGAACGTCGCTGTCGCCGGCGACTTTGCCGACCTCATCCCCGGCGCGCTCGAGACGGTCCGGACGCTGCGGGCGCGCGGGGTGAAGATCGGCTCGACGACCGGCTACACCCGCGAGATCATGGCGCGCGTGGAACCCGTCGCGGCCGCCGCGGGCTACGTGCCCGACAACCTCGTCTGCGCGGGCGACCTCGCTGAAGGACGTCCCAGTCCGCTGATGATGTATCGCACCTTCGCCGACCTCGGCGTTTATCCGCCGTGGTCGGTCGTGAAGGTGGACGACACGCCGCCCGGCATCGGCGAGGGCGTCGCGGCGGGTACGTGGACGGTCGGCCTGTCCGTGACCGGAAACGAAGTGGGCTTGTCGCAGGCTGAATGGCTGGCTCTCGATCCGGAGGCGCAGTCCCAGGCCCGGTCCCGCGCGGAAGGCGCGCTGCGCGCAGCCGGCGCGGACTACGTGATCGATGGCGCGGCCGACCTGCTCCCGGTGATCGACGCCATCGAGGCGCGGGTCGCGCGCGGCGATCGGCCTGTCCGGCGCGGCTGACCCGCGTCGGGGCCTACGCAACCCGCCGGGGACCAAGCCAGTGCCCGGGCAGGGTACCCTGCGTCCTGGCCTGCCTCTGCGGCATCCCTCCGCCCTGGAGGAAAAAGTCCTGGGCGCTCAACGCTGACTGACCAGCAGCGGGCTCCGCCCGAACGGAGGTCCCGTCGGGCTGAAGCAGCCAAGTCTGGCTGGTGTCGGCGAGGTGCGCGGCGAGAATGACCGACAGGATCCGTTCGTGTGCGCCGGGATCGCGGACCGGCACCAGCGTCTCCAGCCGCCGATCCAGGTTGCGCGTCATCAGGTCGGCCGACGACACGAACACGGCCGCCCGGGGGTGCGGCAGGCCCCAGCCTGAGCCGAAAGCGTAGACGCGGGCGTGTTCGAGGAACCTGCCGATGAGCGAACGCACGCGGATCCGGTCAGACAGGCCAGGGACACCCGGCCGCAGGCAGCAGGCGCCGCGGATCATCAGGTCGATCTCCACGCCCTCGCCACTCGCACGGTAGAGCGCCTCGATGAGGGCCCTGTCCGTCAGCGCATTGCACTTGAGCCAGATCCGCGCGGGACGGCCGGCGTTGGCATGGCGAATCTCGTCCTCGATCCGCGCCATCAAGACCTCTCGGATGCCGTGAGGAGCGATGGCGATGTCAGTCATCATGCTGGGATCGGCGAACCCCGTCGCGAAATGGAAGAGCTGCGTGGCGTCTCGCCCGAGGGCAGTATCGGCGGTGAGCAGCGAGAGGTCGCTGTAACTGGCCGCAGTCACCGGATTGTAGTTGCCGGTGCCGAAGTGGCAGTAGGTGGCGAGGCCCTTGTCCTCCCGGCGCACGACCAGCGCCAGCTTGGCGTGCATCTTAAGGTCTGCGACGCCGTGCACCACCTGGACGCCGCTGCGCGCCATCTCGCGCGACCAGCGCAGGTTCGCCTCCTCGTCGAAACGGGCGCGCAGTTCGACGAGGGCCGTCACAGACTTTCCCGCCTCCGCCGCCTCGCAGAGGGCCTGGACGACCGGACTGTCCGCCGACGTGCGATAGAGCGTCTGCCGGAGCGCCACGACATCGGGGTCGCGCGCCGCCTGCCGCAGGAAATCGATGACGACGTCGAAGCTGTCATAGGGATGATGGAGCAGGATGTCTGCGTCGCCGAGAGCACGAAAGATGTCCGACCTCTGGGACGACACGACGGCCGGTCGACGGGGCTGATGCGGCGGAAAGCGCAGCGCCGGCTCGTTCAGGTCCGCGATGAATGACAGGTCCCTGAGGCCGATCAGTCCGGCGAGCCGCGCCACCGAGCGCGAGGGGACGCCCAGGCTGCGGCGCAGCACCTGCATCGGCCCGCTTGCCAAATCCTCCTGCACCTCCAGGCGGACGGGCCTGTTCGTCGCGCGGCGGCGCACGCCGCGCGCGACCTTCCGCGTCGCGACTTCCTCGTCGGCGGACCAGTCCAGCTCGCCATCACGCAGGATGCGGAACAAGCCGGCGGACCGCAGCTCGTGGTCCCGGAACAGAGCCGGCGCAGCCGCGATGACGCAGGTCTCGACGGGCACGAAATGCCGCACGTCCCGGCCATAGAAATCCGGAAGCTCGACGAAGCGCGGCAGCGTGTCAGGCATGCGGATCACGACCAGACGTGAAAGGTGCGAGGCGCGGCACCGCAGATCGAGCGCAATGGCCTTGTCGAGGGTCCCGAGGCGGGGAAGCGGATGAGCGGCGTCGACGGCCACCGGCGTGAGCTGCGGCAGCAGCTCGGTCGCAGCGTGTTGGGCCAGCCATTCGCGCTCCTTGCGCGTCAGCTCGCAGCGATCGAGCACGCCGATGCCGGCCGCGGTCAACTCGCGTCGAAGGACTGACCAGGATTCGTGCTTGAGCCGGTGGAGTTCGTCGATCTCGCGGACAATCTCGTCCTGTTCCGACAGGGTCGCCGGCGGCGCCGCGGCGCTTCGGACGCGCGGCAGCCGCACCATCGCAAAGGAGTCGAGCCCGGCCGCAGCCAGAGCCAGAAACCTGAGGCGCTCCAGCAATGGATGACAATCACGTGACACTTCCGTGACGATTCGCCTGACGAGCTGAAGTTCAGCCTTGTTGCGGTCGAAGAAGAACGATGTCACGGGGGCTCTCGCGTTTCGCGAGATTCCAATTGATCATGATTAACGTTTAGTAAATCACGTGGCGTTGCATCGCCATCAATCCATGACCGGAGGTCCACGCTGCGGGCCGGCAGCCCCGGTTTGCCTGGAACCGTAATCCCCGGTGGCGCCTGCAAGCAGCACTAACGCCAGTCCCTGGCTGCTCAGCGCTGGAGAACGCTCACGAGGCGCGTCGCAAAGCGGAGGCGGTCGGCCGTGACGGCCATGAAGAAGGTCAGCAAAGCCTGGCCGAGTCGCGGCTCCTGCACCTGCAGGCGGTCGAACGCCTCCACCCCGAGTTCGTAGAGCACGCTGTCGGCCTCGGCCCGGACGGTCGCGCTGCGCACTCCCCCTGTGACCAGCCCCATCTCCCCGATCGTGGTATGCGGGCCGAGGCTCCTGACGCGGGTCTCGCGCCCGTCATCGAGAGCCGCGAAAATTCCCACCCGCCCGCTAGCGACGAAGAACAGGCAGTCCGCGGCGGCACCCTGGCTTGCAACGACGTCGCCACCATGCACGTCGCGGCGCGTGCAGGCGGCCAGGAGCCGGGCCGCAGCCTCGGCTCCTCCGAAGGTCTTGCCGAGCCACGCGGCGAAATCCGCGGCATCCGCCAGCGCGTGCGCCTGGCCAAGGATGATGCGGTTTTCGCAGTGTTCGAGGGCCTCGTCCAACGTATCGAACAGGGACAGGCCGGGCACGGCGAACGAGAAGAAGCGACGCTGGGCCGGCGGCACGTGGACGAGGATGATGGAAGCTCCGTTCTCCTCCGCAAGTCGGCGGATCTGCAGGAAGCTGTGCATGGCCGAGGAGTCCATTCCGGTGACGTGCCGGAAGTCGAACAGCACGAAGCGGCATTCCGGCCTTTGCGCGAAGAGGTCCTTCACGTGCTCGTACACCCGGTTTGCGGAGCCGAAGAACAGATAGCTCTGCAGGATCAGGCCCTGGATGGCGTGCGGCCGCGCCGCGAGGATGCGGGTGTCGTCGGGAGAGCGGTCCAGCATCGAGCGGAATTCTCCACCGTCGAAGCTGAACTTGATGACGCTGACCTGGCTGGCGCCGGCGGCGAAGACGATGCAGGCGATGGTGATGCCCGCCACGATGCCCGCCAGGAAACCCCACTGGAGGATGATGCCGGCCACGGCGAGCAGCAGGAGATAGTCCAGCGCCGAGATCCGCCGAGCCGCGTCGAACACCCAGCGCCACAGAATCTGCACGCCCAGCATCAGCATGAGGCCGCCCAGCACGGGCTTCGGGACGTGGCCAATGATGGTGGCGCCCGAGAGGAGCACCATCGCGGAGAAACTGGCCACCACCATGCCGCTGACGCGGCTGCGGCCGCCGGCCATGAAGTTCAGGGTCGTCCGGCTCAGAGACGTGCAACTGAAATAGCCGCCGAGTGCGGCCGCAAGCAGGTTCGCGATGCCGATCGACTTCAATTCCCGCTCCAGATCGGCCTCGCGGCCGGCAAGGAACTCCACACCGCTCGTGTTGAGCAGCATGGTGACTGTCGTCACGAACATCATGGCGAGGATGTCGCCGCTCAGTTCGGGCAGCCGCGCCCAGGGGAAGAGCCTGAGGTCATCCAGGTTCCATGTCTGCATGAGCGCGCCAGCCGCCTGCGGCCGCACGAACCAGCCGAGCGCCTGGGCCTGCGCGAAGCTGGCGCCGGACATCGCAACCGCCAGGTGCCCCGCGAGCACGCCGACGACAACGACCACCGGCACGGCGGCCGGCGAACGCGTCTGGCGCGTCGCCAGCCATGCCGCACCGCCCATGAGCGCGGCGGTCGCGAGCTTGCTCCAGCCCAGGAGATCCATCCCTCCGGACAGCGAGGACAACAAGCCATGATCGGTGGTGACGCGGAAGCTGCCCGAGACCATCAGCCAGCCCGTGGCCGTGAGGAAGCCCCCGATGACCGGGAAGGGAATGAAGCGGACCGCGTTGCCGGCGCGCAGCGAGCCAAGACCGTACAGAAGCAGGCCCGTCAGGCCCGTGCCCAGCGCCATCACGATCATGACCGGCGCGAGCAGGTCGTCCGGCGCGCCGGCATCCTGCAGCTTCGCCAGCAGGGCCGCCACGAGGGTTGCGGTAACGGCCGCGGTGGCGCCGTCAGGCCCTGCGACCACGAAGGGCAGCGAGCTTCGCCACGCCATGACTGCGGCGCTCACCGCCATCGTGATGAACGTGGCGGTCACCCCCGACGAGAGCCAAGGCGTGAGGGGCGGTGCAAAGATCAGGCTCGCGAAGGACAGGCCGTAGGCGACCGCCAGCACGCTGCTGCAAAGCCCTCCGAAGAGATCGCCCGCAAGGCTCGGAAGAGAAAGGCGGCTCAGCCATGCGGGACGTCCAGTTGTCCCGCGCCAAGGCGCCTCTCTCCCGTGCATCAGACCCCTCCCCGGCTGCAACCCTTGGGTCCCATGCCGGAGAACCTGCATCCTTTCAAGTTGGATATGTCACACAACCTTTGCACGACCCGCTCGGCGCGGGCCGCTCATCGCGGCAGCAGCCGGTTCACCTCGGAGGCCATGGTCTTCAGCGTCTCCTCGGGCGTGGCCTTCTGCTCGACGAGGATGCCGAGGTTGTCGACCATCGTCTGCGTGACCTTCACGCCGTTCTGGCCGGGGAAGGAGTACCAGGGGATCATCAGGTTCATCTGCGAGAGGCCGGCCCGGAAGAGCGGGTTCTCCTCGTAGAACTTGGCGAGGTAGCGCTCGTCCTTGGCCGCCAGTTCGTTGTTCGGCACATAGCCGGTTCCGGGCACGACAACCGACGCGCCGAAGGGGCCGGAGGCGAACTTGATGAACTTGAAGACGGCGTCCTGCCGGGCCGGGTCGGTGGTGAACATCACCGCTGCGTTGCCGCCCGTAGGCAGGCGGCCCTTCTGGGCGTCGATCACCGGCATCGGCGCAGTGCGCAGCTCGAATTTGCCGCCCACGCCGTTGATGATCGAGCGCAGGCCGCCCGTCGTCCAGAAGAACATGCCGGTCTTGCCGGCCGTGAAGGCCTGCACGGCAGCGTCGGAGGTCATGGCGGGCATCTTGCCCTCCTTGACCATGCGATCGATGAGCTTCAGGGAGGCGAGGCCCTCGGCGCCGTCGAAGGCGACCTTCTTCTCGTCCGGCGTCAGCATGGTGCCCCCGTTGCCGAAGAGCAGCGCCGAGAACATCCAGTCGTCGCCCTGCCAGCGATAGTTCATGCCGATCGTGCCGTCGCCGAGGGCGGCGACCTTCTGGGAGAGGGCGAACACCTCGTCCCAGGTCTTTGGCAGCTTGTCGGGGTCGCCGCCCGCCTTCCGGATCAGGTCGGCGTTGTAGTAGGCGATCGGGTTCGACGTCGCGAAGGCGAGGCCCATCTGCTTGCCGCCGAAGCGGGCGAGCGAGAGCAGCCTGTCGGAGAAGCCCTCGCTGGCGAAGTTGGCGTCCTTCTTGATGAAGGGCGTCAGGTCGACCCCGACATTCTTCTCGGCGAGCACGCGCAGGCGGTTGAGGCCGATGAAGCTGACGTCGGGCATCTGCGGCGTGCCGGCCTGCCGCAGCATCAGCTGCAGTCCTTCCTCGTAGGTCGGCGAGGGCGACGCGAAGGTGATCTTCACGTCCGGGTTCTGCTTCATGTACTCGGTCGAGATCTTGTCCATCACGTCCTTGAAGAACCCCGGCATGGGGTAGTGGACGAGGATCTCGGTCTGCTGCGCGCTCACGGGAGCGCTCCAGAGGGCGAGCGCCGCGGCGGCGCAGGCAAGCCAGCGTTTCATGGGTGATCTCCTGGGTTGGGACGAGGCTTCAGCCCTTCAGGCCGGTCATCGTGATGCCCTCGATGAAGCGGCGTTGGGCGAAGAGGAAGAGCAGGACGAGCGGCGCCGTGATCACGACCGTGGCGGCCATCAGCGCGCCGTAGTCATCGCCGACCTCGGCGGCGCGAAAGAAGAGCAGTCCAAGTGGCGGCGTGGCGAGGTCGGTCTTGCTGATCGCGATGAGCGGCCAGTAGAGGTCGTTCCAGTGCGCGACCACGGAGAAGATCGCGAAGGCGGTCGCGGCCGGCCAGGCGTTTGGCAGCACGACGCGCCAGACGATGCTCCACTCGCCCATGCCGTCCATGCGGGCTGCCTGCAGCAGGTCGTCGGGGAAGGACGCGATGACCTGCCGGAACAGGAAAATGGCGAACACCGAGAGGAGGAATGGCAGCACCAGCACGGCGAAGGTGTTGAGCAGGCCCGTCGCGCTGAAGGCGGCGTAGAGCGGGATGGAGATGGCGTGGATGGGCACCAGCAGGCCCAGCATCACCAGGGCGAACACGGCGTCCCGCCCGGGGAAGCGCAGCTTGGCCAGCGCATAGGCGCAGGGCAGCGCGAAGAGGACCTGGAAGACGACGATGAGCGCGCAGACCAGCGCGCCGTTGCCGAGGATGCGCAGCATGGGGATGCGCGTGAACGCCTTGCCGTAGTTCTCGGCGGCCGCCCATTGCTGCGGCCAGAGCGACAGGCCGGAGGAGAACACCTCCGCCTGCGGCTTCAGCGAAGTCGCGACCATCCAGAGATAGGGCAGCAGCATCACGGCCGCACCCGCGACGAGGACGGCGAAGCGGATGGAGCGGCCGAGGGTGATGGCGGGGGTCACGTGTAGTGCACCCTCTTGTCGAGCGCCTTCGTCTGCAGGAGCAGGAGCACGGTGAGCACCGCGATGAACACCACGGCCATCGCCGAGGCGGCGCCCACGTGGAGATAGACGAAGCCCTCCTGGTAGATCGTCCAGAGCAGCACCTCGGAGGCCTTGGATGGGCCGCCCTGCGTCAGCGTGGCAACCGTCTCGAAGACCTTCACGGCGTTGATGATGCTGATCGTCACGACGAAGAGCGTGGTCGGCCCCAGCATGGGCCACGTGACGAGGCGGAAGCGCTCCCAGCCGGAACGGACGCCGTCGACCTCGGCGGCGGCATAGAGCTCGCGGTTCACGCCGGTGAGGCCGGCCAGGAAGAGCACCATGTTGAAGCCGGTCTGCTGCCAGATCCCGATCAGCGCGAGGGCGGCGAGCACGTTGTCGCTGGAACCGAGCCAGTTCACGCCCGGCAGGCCGACGGCGCGCAGCATGAGGTTGATGGGCCCTATCGTCGGGTGCATCAGGTATTGCCAGACGGTCGCCATGGCGACGAGCAGCGACACGACCGGCAGGAAGTAGGCGGCGCGGAAAAAGGCACGCAGGCGCGGCTCGGCCTCGATCAGCAGGGCCGCGCCCAGGCCGAGCAGGACGGAGGCCGGCGCGACCATCGCGACGTAAAGCGCCGTGTTCGTCGCCGAGCGCAGGAAGGTGCGGTCGTGCAGCAGGTCGGCATAGGCCTGCAGCCCCAGCCACTGAACCTGCGAGGCGCCGAGTTCGGCGTCGGTGAAGGACAACGCGATCACCGCTGCCGTAGGCATAACGAGGAGCACGAGCATCAGCACGAGGGCTGGAAGCACGAGGCCGAAGGCGGCCTTGGCCTCGGTGTGGTCCCTGGGGACCGCCGCAGCCTCGCCCTCCGAAGCCAGAGCCTCGACGGAAAGCACGGCCTCAGACATGGGCGAGTTCACGAGGCCCCGCCGCTTCTCCGGCGATCCGCTGGCCGTCCGGGCCGAAAGCCAGGAGCGCTTCCGCCAGCATGAACCGCCGCTCGCCGGAACTCAGCCGCGCTGCAACGTCTGGCGCGAGCCGCAAGCGCACCGGATCGGGTAACCCCTCCAACCGCAGATGGGCGAGCGCCTCGGCGCCGTGAAATTCCGTGCGCTCGACCGTCGCGGGCAATGCCCCGGGCCGCGTGGTCTCGAGCAGGCGGGCCGCCTCGGGCCGAAAGGCCAGCGTCAGCCGCGCGCCCTCGGGCAGGTCGAGACCCGCCATGAGCCGCTGACCGAGCGCGACGGCCCAACCCGCCTGCGCGATCGCCGGGAGCAGGTTGATCCGCGGGCTGCCGATGAAGCAGGCGACGTCGAGGTGCCGCGGATCCCGGTAGATCGCGACGGGGTCGGCGACCTGCAGCAGCCGGCCGCCCAGCATCACCGCCACGCGGTCTGCCATGCTGAGCGCTTCCTCCTGGTCATGCGTCACATAGACCGTCGTCGCGCCGCTGCGCCGATGCAGCTCCACGATCTCGCCGCGCGTGTGGACGCGCAGGCTCGCATCGAGGTTGGACAGCGGCTCGTCCATCAGGAAGGCCTTGGGCTCGCGCACGAGGGCGCGGCCCAGAGCGACACGCTGGCGCTGGCCACCCGACATCTGCCCGGGCTTGCGGTCGAGAAGCGGCTCGATCTTCAGCATCGCGGCGGTGGACTCGGCGAGCGCCCGGATGTCCGCCGTGGTCGCACGGGTGCCCGGAACGAAGCGCCCCACGAGGGGCAGGCGCTGGCGCGCCGTGAGCCGGCGCATGGCAAGCGGCAGCATCAGGTTCTGCCGCGCGGTCAGGTGCGGATAGAGCGCGTAGGACTGGAACACCATCGCGACGTCGCGCTCGGCGGCGCGCGTCGTCGTCACGTCGGCGCCCGCGAGCGACACGCGGCCGACATCCGGCCGCTCAAGGCCCGCGATGATCCGCAGGAGCGTGGACTTGCCGCAGCCGGAGGGTCCCACCAGCGCGACGAATTCCCCTTTGTCGACGCTCAGCGACACGTCGGAGAGGACACGTGTCGCTCCGTAGGCCTTGCCGATGCGATCGAGCAGAAGGTGAGCGCCGGAGGCCATCTCAGCGCGCTCCATCGGGCTGTGGCCTGGGATAGACCTCGTGGATGACGTCGTCGATCAGGTGATCGACCAGCCCCTCCGGTCGGTGGTAGCGGGCCGCGACGCCCTGGGGCGTGAACTCGTATTCCACCACGCCGAGCCGGCGCGAGCCTCCCAGGCGCTCCTCCAGGTTCTCCTGCAGGCCTCCGACGACGAAGGACGAGGACGGCGCCCAGACGTGCTGCGTGTCGCCGAAATTGGCCTGCCGGGCGATATGGAGATGTCCGCTGCCGACGAGGCGGACGTCGCGCCCTTCCATCAGGTCGAGCAGGCGGCGACGCGGCTCCGGACGGACGGTCCAGTAGCCGCGCGGGCCTTCCGCCGCGTCCTCGATGTAGAGCGGCTTATGCAGGAAGAGCGCAATGGGGCCGTTATGATCGAGGGCGCCCGCGAACCAGTCGACCTGCCGGTTCTCCTCGGGGTGGCCCGATCCCATGAGCATGGCGTTGAGGCCGATGAGCCGCCAGCCGTCGCGGTCATGGCTCCAGCGGTCGGCGCCGACTTCTGCGCGCCAGCGCTCCAGCCGCGCCTCGTCGACCGTCTGGTCGGGGCGGATCTCAGCGGTGTCGCCAACGTCGTGGTTGCCCGGCACGGCCAGGACGGGGATCCCGAAGGCGGAGGTCCAGCGGATGCCTGCGCGAAGGTCCTCCGCATGATCTGCGCCGTCCATGCCGACATCCCCCGTGTGGATGATCAGGTCGGCCGAGCGGCCGCGCAGCCACGCGGCCGCGGCAAGGCGGTTGTCGCGGAAATGCGGCAGGCGGTCGGTGAGGTGCGTGTCGGAGATGTGGATGATGCGCACGGCGGTCCCCCCGGCTCGCAGCGTGCGTAGCGCTGCCCGATGACAGCGGGATGAAGCAGAACCGCGGCGCATGCAGGGGTGCGTCGTCGTCCGGTCTTACAGGCGTCATCGCAGCGTCGAGCGCGGCCGCTAGGCCTTGGCGCCGCGACGGGCCGCTGGCCCACTCACCAACGACATCGAAGGATGATGGAATGGCCCGCCTCACCCGCCGTTCGGTCCTGCTCGCCGGCGCCTCCGCCGCCGGCGCCCTCGCGCTCCCCCGCTTCGCGATTGGCCAAGGCGACAGCCGGCCCTCCATCACGGTCGCCGTGCAGAAGGTCTCCAACTCCAACACGCTCGACGTTCTGCGCGAGCAGTCCAACGTCGGGGAGCGGGTGTTCTTCTCCTCGCTTTGGGAAGGCCTGATCGGCCGCGACTGGCTCGGCGGCCTCAAGCGGGTGCCGCTGCTGGCCACCGACTGGCGGCGCGTCGACGACCAGACCGTCGAACTGAAACTGCGTCCGGGCGTGAAGTTCCACAACGGCGACGAGATGCTCGCCGAGGACGTGGTGTTCTCCTTCTCGCGCGAGCGCATGTTCGCCAATACCGAGGCGAAGAACCGCTCCACGATCAAGAGCTTCGAGACGATCCCTACGCCCCGCCCCGGCAAGGAACTCCCGCCCGAGGTGCCCGCCACGGCGCGCCGCGCCTGGCCCGACCTCGTGCGGGTGGACATCGTCGACAAGTACACGGTGCGCTTCGTCAACGCGACGCCGGACGTCACGCTGGAGGGCCGTCTGTCACGCTACGGCTCGGAGATCATGAGCCGTCGCGCCTTCGAGGAGTCGGCGAGCTACCTCGACTGGGCGCGCAAGCCCGTCACGACAGGGCCTTACAAGGTCGTCGAGTTCAAGCCCGATACCTATCTCGTGCTCGAGGCGCATGACGAGTACTGGGGCGGCCGGCCGCCGATCAAGCGCATCCGTTTCGTCGAGGTGCCGGAAGTCGCGAGCCGCGTGAACGGCCTGCTCGCCGGCGAGTATCAGTTCGCGTGCGACATGCCGCCGGACCAGATCCCCGGCATCGAGAAGAACGCCGCGTTCGAGGTGCAGGGCGGCACGATCCTGAACCACCGCCTCACGGTGTTCGACAAGAACCACGTGACGTTGGCCAACCCGCTGGTGCGCCGCGCCTTCACCCACGCCATCGACCGGCAGGCCATCGTGGACAGCCTCTGGGCGGGTCGCACGCGGGTGCCGAAGGGCCTGCAATGGGAATATTACGACGACATGTTCCTGGCCGACTGGGACGTGCCGGCCTATGACCCCGCGCTCGCCCAGTCGCTGCTGAAGCAGGCCGGCTACAAGGGCGACCCGATCCCCTATCGCCTGCTCAACAACTACTACACGAACCAGGTCGCGACGGCGCAGGTACTCGTGGAGATGTGGAAGGCGGTCGGCCTCAACGTCCAGATCCAGACCAAGGAGAACTGGACGCAGATCATGGAGCGCAGCGACACGCGCGGCGTGCGCGACTGGTCAAACTCCGCGCCCTTCAACGATCCCGTCTCCTCGCTCGTGGCCCAGCACGGCCCGAACGGCCAGCAGCAGCAGATCGGCGAGTGGACCAACGCGGAAGCCAACCAGCTCTCCGAGATCATGGAGACCTCGACGGACCGCGAGCAGCGCAAGAAGGCCTTCCGGCGCATGCTGGAGATCTGCGAGCGTGAGGACCCCGCCTACACGGTGCTCCACCAGAACGCGACCTTCACGGCCAAGCCCAAGTCCATCAAGTGGAGGACGGCCCCCGCCTTCGCGATGGACTTCCGCCAGGGCAATTTCGGCGCCTGACCCCCAACGCCGATGTCGGGCAGGCCGGCATGATGCATGCCGGCCTGCCATCCTTTTCCCGGCCGGGAGGTTCCGATGGCGCTCACCCCCCTAGCACCCGCTGATCCGCCGCCACGTCCCGTGGCGCAGTCAAGCGGCCAACCGCTGGTGCGGATCGAGTCCCTCTGCGTGGCTTTCGACGGCGTGCCGGTGCTGCACGGGATCGACCTCACCGTGGCCCCGGGCGAGGCTCTCGGACTCGTGGGCGAATCGGGCTCCGGCAAGTCCGTCACCTGGCTCGCGGCCCTGGGGCTTCTGCCCTCCAAGGCCAGCGTGACGGGTCGCGTGACCCTGGACGGGCAAGGCCTCCTCGGCGCCCCGCCCGCGACGCTTTCACAAGTGCGCGGCGGGCGGATCGCGATGATCTTCCAGGATCCCGCCAGCGCTCTGAACCCGGTGCTCAGCATCCGCCGGCAGATCTGCGAGGCGCTTGCCCTTCACCGTGCCCTGTCAGGCGCAGCGGCCGTGGCCGAGGCGCGCCGGCTGCTCGACCTCGTCGGGATCCCCGATGCGGCTCGGCGGCTCTCGGCCTATCCCCACGAGTTCTCGGGCGGCCAGAACCAGCGCATCATGATCGCCATGGCGCTGGCGGGCCAGCCCGACCTGCTGATCGCCGACGAGCCGACCACGGCGCTCGACGCGACCATCCAGGCGCAGATCCTCGAGCTCATCCAGCAGGTGCGCCGGGAGACGGGCATGGCCCTCGTGCTGATCAGCCACGACCTCGGCGTCGTGGCCGACGTGTGTGACCGCGTGGCGGTGATGTATGCGGGCCGGATCGTCGAGGAGGCCTCGGCCGACGAGCTTTTCCGCGCCCCCTTCCATCCCTATGCGCAGGGACTGATCGGGGCGCTGCCGCCCCTCGATGGCGAGCGCCGCCGCCTCACGGCCATCCCGGGCACGGTGCCCGATCCAAGGGACTTGCCGCCGGGCTGCAGCTTCGCGCCACGCTGCGGACGCGCCACGCCGGACTGCCGCAGCTGGTCCGCCGTGCTCACGCCGCGCGGAGCGCAGCGCCGTGTCGCCTGCCTGCACGCCGGCCCCGCCCTCGCGCTCCCGGCTGCCGGGAGGCTTTCGGCATGAGCGGCGCGCCCCTCCTCGCCGCATCGGGGATCTCCCGGGTCTACGTGCAGCGCCAGGGCCCGTTCGCGCGTCCGGCGCAGGTGCGCGCCGTCGATCGAATCGACCTCACGCTCGGGCGCGGCGAGACCCTCGGCATCGTCGGGGAATCAGGGTCCGGCAAGTCGACGACCGGCCGCCTCGTGCTCGGCCTGGAGCGGGCCGACGAGGGCACGGTCACCTTCGACGGCGCGCCCTTGCCGCCTGCCGACACGCCAGACTGGCGGAAGCTGCGGGCGCGCATGCAGATGATCTACCAGGACCCCTTGGGCGCGCTGGACCGCCGCATCCCCGTCGATCGACAGGTGCGCGAGCCTCTGGACATCCACGGGCTGGGCGACGCCGCGGCGCGCAAGGAGCGGGTCGGCGCACTCCTGCGCGCCGTGGGTCTCTCCGTCGCGCAGGCCGGCCGCTACCCGCACGAGCTTTCGGGCGGCCAGCGCCAGCGCGTCGTGCTGGCCCGCGCGCTGGCGACTCGGCCCGATTTGCTGGTCTGCGACGAGCCCGTCTCGGCGCTCGACGTCTCGATCCAGGCCCAGGTGGTGAACCTGCTCGTCGACCTCCAGGCCGAGCTCGGGCTTGCCATGCTCTTCATCAGCCACGACCTGCGCGTCGTGCGGCAGGTGAGCCGGCGCGTCGCCGTGGTCTATCTGGGCCGCATCGTGGAGGAGGGCGACGCGGACGACCTCTTTGCTTCGCCGCTGCATCCCTATACCCGCGCCCTCGTCTCCGCCGCGCCGACGCCCGGGCGGGCCATCAAGGACCGTATCGTCCTGAAGGGCGACCCGCCGAACCCCGCCGCCCGGCCGTCGGGCTGCGCCTTCCATCCCCGCTGTCCCATGGTCATGGGCCGCTGCCGGACAGACCCGCCGGCCCTGCTGGATGTCGCGCCGGGACGGCGCGTGGCCTGCCACCTCGTCCATCCCGCGGCCGAACCGGCGGAGGCGGCGTGATGATCCGCTGGCTCGCCATCCGCATCCTGCGCGCGCTCGTCACCATCGCGCTCGTCGTCACCTTCGCCTTCGTCGTGCTGCGCATGTCCGGCGATCCTGCGCTGATCATCATGGGTCCGGAAGCGCCGCCCGAGGTGATCGCCGCCTTCCGCAAGGCCTGGGGCCTCGACGACCCGATCTGGCTGCAATACGTGCGCTATTTCGGCGCGATCGCCCAGGGTGAGCTCGGCCGCTCCATGCGCGACGGGCGCGACGCGATAGACCTCGTGGCCGAGCGCATCCCAGCGACCCTGGCGCTCACCATTCCCGCCCTGCTGCTGAAGGTCGGCATCGGCGTGCCATCGGGCATGTACGCGGCACTGCACCGCGGCAGCGCCATCGACCGCGCGGTGATGACGGCGGCTGTCGCCGGCTTCACGGTGCCGAGCTTCGTGCTGGGTCTGGTCCTCGTTCTCGTCTTCGCGGTAACCCTGGGCTGGCTGCCCTCCGGCGGCCAGGATTCCTGGAAGAGCGCCATCCTGCCGGTGGTCACGCTCGGCATCGGCGGAGCGGCCGTGCTGGCGCGCTTCACCCGCTCGGCCATGCTCGAGGTGCTGGGCCAGCCCTATATCCGCACGGCGCTCGCCAAGGGCGTGCCATGGCCGAAGGTCGTCTCCCGACACGCCTTGCCGAACGCCGCGATTCCCACGGTCACCATCGTGGGCTTCATGGTGGGCACGCTCATCGCGGGAGCGGTCGTGGTGGAGAGCGTCTTCTCCTGGCCGGGCGTCGGTCGCCTCCTCGTCGTCGCCGTGGCCAACCGCGATCTCGCGGTCGTGCAGTGCATCCTGCTGCTCGTGGCCGGCACGATGGTCGCGTCCAACCTGCTGGTCGACCTGCTCTACGGCGCGCTCGACCCGCGCCTGCGATCACGTGCGGGAGTTCACTGATGGCAGATGCTTCACTTCCCTCACGCACGGCCGCCATGCCGTGGCGCTGGCCGAAGGTTCCGGCATCGGTGCTCGTCGCCATCGCGTGGCTTCTCGCGATGATCGCCGTCGCGCTGTTCGCCGACGCCATCGCGCCCAAGGGCTTCACCGCGATGGACCTGCGCAACCGGCTTGCCCTGCCGGGTCACCCGTCCCACTGGCTCGGCACGGACGAACTCGGGCGCGACGTGCTCTCCCGCCTCATCTCTTCGATCCGTGTCTCGCTTCTCATCGCCTTTGGCGCGACGCTGATCAGCGCGGTGCTCGGCACGGCCCTGGGCTTCCTCGCCGCCCATACCCGCGGCTTCGTGGAGCAGGTCGTGCTGATGCTGGCGGACTTCCAGGCGAGCATGCCGTTTCTCATCCTGGCGCTGGCCGTGCTCGCCTTCTTCGGCAATGCGCTGCCGCTGCTCGTCGGCCTCATGGGCCTCTATGGCTGGGAGCGCTATGCGCGCATCGCGCGCGGGCTCGCCATCTCCGCAGGAGCGCAGGGCTATGCCGGAGCGGTGCGCCAGCTCGGCGCCTCGCCCTGGCGCATCTACGGCCTGCACATCCTGCCCAACATCGCCTCCACGCTGATCGTGTCGATGACCCTCGTCTTCCCCGAGGTGATCATGCTGGAGTCCGGGCTGTCCTTCCTCGGCCTCGGCGTGCAGCCGCCCATGACCAGCCTCGGCAGCATGGTGGGCTATGGCCGCGAATACATCACGCGCGCACCCTGGATCATGCTCGCCCCCGCGACGACGATCGTGCTCACCACCCTTGCGGTGTCGATCCTCGGCGACTGGCTGCGCGACAGGCTCGACCCGACATTGCGGTGAGGCGCCGGACGGACCGGCGCCTCCTTTCCGTCAGTCGGCGAGTCCAAGAGCCGTCAGGTGGGCCGCTCCGGTTGCCACGTCCCTGTGATTGCGCAGCTCGAGGATCAGGCGCGGCTTGGCCTGCAGGGTCCCCAGCGCACGGAACACCGAGGTCCAGCGGATCGTGCCCTCGCCCGGAGCCCAGTGCCGGTCGGCGTAGCCGTCGGCATCCTGCAGGTGCACATGCGCGAGTTGGTCGCCGGCCGAGGTGACGTAGTAGTCGACCGGCGGGGCCCCGGTGGTGACATGGGCGTAGTGGGCATGGCCGGTGTCGATGGACAGCTTCACGGCGGGGCTCGCGAAGCTGCGGGCGAGTTCGAGGCGGTCGCGCGGATCCTTGTCCTCGATGTTCTCAATCACCAGCTCGCAGCCCATGCTCTCGGCCCGCTTCACCACCTCGCGCAATGTGGCGTGGACGCGCTCGATCACGGCCGTCCGGCCATTCGCGTAGTTGTCGAGGTTGTTGTAGTCCCAGGTCGAATAGGGCGAGTGGATCACCATCTGCGTCGCGCCGAGGGCGGCGCAGACGTCGAGGCCCTGCTCGAAGCGCTTGCGCACCAGCGCGCGCACGTCGGGGTCCTGGGAATCGATCTTGAAGCCCCAGAAAGGCCCGTGAATGCCGAGCCGTCCCTTGTAGCCGTCAAGCGTGGTGCGGATCCGGTCCGCGAGCGGCCGCCAGTCGCCGTTGAGGACCTCGGCCGTGAAAAAATCCTGCAGTTCGAGATCGCGCTGGCGCTCGAGGATCCAGCCGCGATACGTGTCGAGGGAGGCAAGATTGAGGGCCGCGCCCAGGACAGGGCGATCAACGGTCGTGCTCATGGCTGTGTGTGTCCTTGCTGCGAGGTTCGGGCGGCCGCCGGCCGCCAGTCGGAGGTAGCGCAGCACAATGACAGGGTGGCGAAAGCAGGCGGCCTTGCCACGCAAGTGCACTTCTCAACCAGCCTCTCAGAACCTGCACGCCCGGGCGGGGCGTCTGGGGACCCTTCAAGTTACGGAATGGCAAGGGGATGTTGGATCACGTATCGATCACTGTGCCGGATCTTCGCGCGGCGGAGGCCTTCTACGACGCCGTCATGGAGGCTCTCGGCGTGCCGAAGGTCGGCGCGTCGGCGGCCTGGCTTGGCTATGGGGTGCGTTGCGACCTGCACCGCCCGGAGGGGTCTTACCTCTCGATCATCCTTGATCCCGACGCCTCCACGGCCAAAGGACGCCATTGGGCGTTCAAGGCTTCGTCGCGCGAGCAGGTGGATGCGTTCTGGCGCGCAGGCCTGGCGGCGGGCGGACGGGATGCCGGAGGGCCCGGCACGCGAGCCCATTACCATCCGGCCTATTATGCTGCCTTTCTCGAGGATCCCGGCGGCAACCGGATCGAGGCCGTCTGCCATGTCGGGTCCTGACACGCGTCCGGCGATTCTTCGGGAGGTCGTCCCCTAGTGGCGAGCCAGCGTGGCCCCGCCCTCTGCCGTGAGTTCATAGACGAGAACGTGCTCGCCGAGATCGTGCGCTTCGACCGGCGCGAGAAAGCCATGGGCGACGAGCCGGTCGAGCGTCTCGTCGCTGCTGAAATACCACGGCAGCAGGAGCTGCCCCGTCTCCTGGGCTGAACGAAGGGCGGCGGTCTCGGCCGCGGTCAAGTTCATGTCGCACTCCCGATATGGATCGCGCAGGCGCGTTTCTGCCATTCGGCAGTCAACGCGCCAAGGACGCGTACGTTTCAGAGCCTCCCGGAGCCGGTGGCGGCCGGAAGATCGCGCCACGGCCCGCGGGATGCGCGTCGACGAACATCACCCCGGCGGCCTCGAACATCCGGCGCAGCGCGCCCTGCTGCGAAGGTGAAAGATCCAGCCGGCCAGCCTCGAACTGGCTGATGTGGATCGCCCTGACGCAGACGAAGAGGCCGAGTTCGTCGAAGGACCACCCCAGCATCCTGCGCGCCTGGTGGCATTGCGTTGGCGTGATCATGCTGCCTCTCCGGTCTTCCTCGCCTGGGGGATGGCGGTATCGACGCGGTCGACGAACTTGACGCCGACGAGATTGGCGCGTTGCCAGACGACCTCGCACAGGCGTTCCTGGAGGGCGCTCGATGTCAGGACGAACCTCGGCGAGGGAGCATAGTGATCGGGAAGGATCAGGGCCGCCCCGCCCTCGCTCAAGTTCTCGATCAGGCATGTCAAGCTGGTGTCGTTGGAAAGTATTTTCGCTTCCTTGAGAACCTTCTGGCGGTTCAGGCGCGGGGTCATGCTTAATGTCCTCGTCACGCATCGAGTGGATGACTGCAGACTATTGACGATCTCCCACCAATATCCCAACGAGGGCATATGCAGATTGGCCTAGGCCATCGAACGGCCTAGGTCTCGTCAAGGAGCACCGCGAGATGGTCTTGAACCAACGTCCTGATGTCGTCGTCCACTGGTCCGAGATCGAAGGCCCCGACGACAGCCATTACCCCGGGGACGACGAATTGATGGGCATTGGCGCGGCGTTCGGCGCTCACTTCGGGCTGAGGCGCCTGGGCATCCACCATGTCCGGCTGCCGCCGGGGCGGCGGACCTCATACCCCCACTCGGAGAGCACCGAGGAGGAGTTCGTCTATGTGATCGCCGGCACGCTGGACGTGTGGCTCGACGGTCGCCTCGTCTCGCTGCAGCCCGGCGACGGCGTCGGCTTCCCGGCCGGCACGGGCTTGTGCCACACCTTCATCAACAACACGCAGGCCGAGGTGCGCCTACTCGTCGTCGGCGACACGAAGCGGGCCGACAACCAGGTCCACTATCCCTTGAACCCGGACCGCAAGGACTACCGGGAGGATCTTTGGACGGCGGCTCCCGTAAGGACTTTCGGGGAACGGCCTGCCTGACGCAGTGCGCCTCCGCCGGGCACGGGACAGGCAAGAGGGCTGACGGCCAACGCGCCGAGCCTGTCGGTCCTTGTCACAGGCCACGGCGCGTCATGGTTCTGCCGCGACCGGGTGGTCGGATGAAGAATGAGCACCTACAGGACGCGACTGATCACGAGCTTCGGGCAGATCGGACCCGACCGGCTGGAAGCTCCCAACGCCGCGGCCGCCTTGGCCAAGGCCTGGCTCGAAGCCCTCGCTCTGATGGACGACGGCGTCGGGCAGGCCGCCGGGGCCGCGCGCTGGACATTGGTGCTGGAGGACGAAAGAGGGCGCGCAGTGTGCCGCCTCCCCGTCGCTCAGATCGGGCAGGGGTGACGGACCCGCAACTCCGCTCTCGCGGACTCAACCGATTGTGAATACCATTCGCATTACATCCAAGTATACGACCTGTAGGCGTGGCAAGAGGCGAAGGCATGGGGTCGGGACAGGACAGGCTCACGGCTCCGGAACTCGCGCTGATCGCCGCTGTCGCCGACCGGGGCGGCGCCCTCATCCTTCCCTCGGCGCTCCAGGATCCGGTCATCACGTCTCTCGAAGCCGGCGGGCATCTGGTCAGGCTGGACCCGGAGGCGGCCGGCGAAGCGACGCTCACCCACATCCGGCTCACACGATCCGGCTGGGACCATGCGCGGCGCCAGCGGGACGAGACGGGCACGAAGACCGGGGGCCGCGGCAACGGATATCACCGCCCCGACATGGCCCCCGACGCGATCGCGCGGCCCTGGCGGTCCTGACCGCCCTGCGGCAGCGGACATGAAAATGCCGGGCGAGGAACCGCCCGGCGATCGAAACGGCGAGACGGTGCGAGGCCGCAGGGGCCTCACGACATCGTGGGGATCACGAATTCCGAGCCGGACTTGATGCCCGTCGGCCAGCGCGAGGTGACCGTCTTCGTCTTCGTGTAGAAGCGGAAGGCGTCCGGGCCGTGCTGGTTCAGGTCGCCGAAGCCCGAGCGCTTCCAGCCGCCGAACGTGTAGTAGGCGATCGGCACGGGGATCGGCACGTTCACGCCGACCATGCCGACCTGCACCTTGGAGGCGAAGTCGCGCGCCGCGTCTCCGTCGCGGGTGAAGATGGCGACGCCGTTGCCGTATTCGTGGTCGTTGCAGAGGCTCAGCGCCTTCTCGTAGGTCGGCGCGCGCACCACCGAGAGGACCGGCCCGAAGATCTCCTCCTTGTAGATGCGCATGTCCTCGGTGACGTGGTCGAACAGGCAGCCGCCGAGATAGAAGCCCTTCTCGTAGCCCTGCATCTTGAAGCCGCGGCCGTCCACGACGAGCTTGGCGCCTTCCTTCACGCCGAGGTCGACGTAGGACTTCACCTTGTCGAGGTGGGCCTTGGTGACCAGCGGGCCGTAATCGGCGGAGCCGTCGGTGGAGGGTCCGATCTTGAGGCTCTCGACGCGCGGCACGAGCTTGTCCATGAGGCGCTCGGCCGTGCCGTGGCCGACCGGCACGGCGACGGAGATCGCCATGCAGCGCTCGCCGGCCGAGCCGTAGCCCGCGCCGATCAGCGCGTCGACGGCCTGGTCCATGTCCGCGTCGGGCATGATGACCATGTGGTTCTTGGCGCCGCCGAAGCACTGCACGCGCTTTCCGGCCGCGCAGCCGCGGGTGTAGACATACTCGGCGATCGGGGTCGACCCCACGAAGCCCACCGCCTTGATGTCGGGATCGTCGAGGATGGCGTCGACCGCCTCCTTGTCGCCCTGCACGACGTTGAGGATGCCGGCCGGCAGGCCTGCCTCGATGAAGAGCTCGGCGAGGCGCAGCGGCACGCCCGGGTCGCGCTCGGAGGGCTTCAGGATGAAGGCGTTGCCGCAGGCGATGGCCGGCGCCGCCTTCCACAGCGGGATCATGGCCGGGAAGTTGAAGGGCGTGATGCCCGCGACCACGCCGAGGGGCTGCCGCATGGAATAGACGTCGATGCCGGGACCGGCGGCGTCCGTGAACTCGCCCTTCAGCAGGTGCGGCGCGCCGATGCAGAACTCGACGACCTCGAGGCCGCGCTGGATGTCGCCCTTGGCGTCGGCGACGGTCTTGCCGTGCTCGCGGGCGAGGATGTCGGCGAGGCTGTCATACTCGGCGTTGACGAGCTCGAGGAACTTCATGAGCACGCGGGCGCGGCGCTGAGGGTTCGTCGCTGCCCAGCCCGGCTGGGCCGCCTTGGCGTTCTCGACGGCGGCGCGCACCTCGGCGACGCTCGCCAGCGGCACCCTGGAGCGCAGCTCGCCGGTCATCGGCTCGAAGGCGTCGGTGAAGCGGCCGGACGTCCCCTTGACGTGCTTGCCGCCGATGAAGTGCGTGAGTTCCGCAACCATGGTGTTCCTCCGGGATCGTGCTGGGCGAGATTGTGTTGAGCTTGTCTTGTGACAGGATCGGCCGCATAGCAACGGCTACTCCCGCGCAGCCGTTGTGCGCGAATTCACGAACGCAGATCCAAGAACGAAGCTCGTCATGGACTGGGATCTCGCCCGCGTCTTCCTCGCCGTCGCCCGGGCCGGCCAGCTCCTCGGGGCCGCCCGCAAGCTCGGCGTCGATCATGCGACGGTGAGCCGCCGGGTCAACATGCTCGAAGCCCAGATGGGCGTGAAGCTGATCGAGCGCCGCACCAACGGATGCACGCTGACGCAGGCCGGCGAGGCCTTCCTGGCGAGCGCCGAGCGGATGGAGACGGAGATGCTGCGGGCCCAGGCCTCGCTCTCCGGCTTCGACGTGGCGCTCGAGGGCGAGGTGCGCATCGGCGCGCCGGACGGCTTCGGAACCTTCGTCCTGGCCCGCCACTTGGGCGCACTGATGGACCGGCACCCCGGCCTCACCATCCAGCTCGTCCCCCTCCCCCGCGCGTTCTCGCTCGCCAAGCGTGAGGCCGACATGGCCGTCACCATCGAGCCGCCCGTGGAGGGCCGGCTTAGCGTCAGGAAGCTCACCGACTATCGGTTGAGCTTCTACGCGGCGAAGGACTACGCGGCGGCGCACCCGCCGCTGGCGGCGCTGGGCGACCTCGCCGGCCACCGCATCGTCACCTACGTGCGAGACCTGCTCTTCACCCCCGCGCTCGACTACCTCGCCGAACTCGGCGTGCCCGAGGGGCCGCGCTTCGAATGCGCGGGCATGCTCGGCCAGATCGACGCGGTGCGCGCCGGCTCAGGCGTTGGCATGCTGCACGACTACGCCGCCCGCCTGCACGACGACCTCGTGCCCGTGCTGCCCGAGGTCGGCGTGCTGCGCAGCTACTGGCTCGTCACCCACGACGACGTCCGCGACCTCGCCCGCGTCCGGCTGGTGCACGACTTCATCGTGGAGCTGGTGGCGGGCATGAAGAGGAGCTTCGTTTGAGCGGGTTTGCGGGGGCGCGGATCTCCCGGCCCGCCCTCTGGCGCGATGAGGCGGGCCAGGAGGCCCGTGCTCCCACTAGCCGCTGTTCCTCAGCCCCGCCGAGATCCCGTTGATCGTCAGCTGGATGCCCTGCAGCACCTGCTGGTCCGAGCCATCGCCGCGGTGGGCCTTGAGCAACTCGACCTGCACATGGTTGAGCGGGTCCAGATAGGGGAAGCGGTTGCGGATCGAGCGGGCGAGCAGCGGGTTGCTCTCCAGGAGCTGCTTCTGGTTCATGATGGCGAGCAGGCTCTCCACCGCCGCCTCCCACTCCGCGCGGATGCGCGGGAAAATGGCCTCCCGCAAAGCCTCGTCCGGCACCAGCTGCGCGTAGCGCGACGCAATGGCGATGCTGCTCTTGGAGAGCACCATGTCCATGTTCGAGAGCAGCGTGCGGAAGAAGGGCCAGTCGCGGTACATGGCCTGCAGGCGGGCAAGCCCGTCATTCGGGTTGTCGGCGAGCCAGCTCTTCACGGCCGTTCCGAAGCCGTACCAGCCCGGCAGCATGAGGCGGCACTGGGCCCAGCTGAACACCCAGGGGATGGCGCGCAGGTCCTCGATGCTGCGCGTCTTCTTGCGCGAGGCCGGACGGCTGCCGATGTTGAGCGTGGCGATCTCGGTGATGACGGTCGAGTTCCAGAAATAATCCTCGAAGCCCGGGGTCTCATAGACGAGGCTGCGATAGGCGCGGAAGGCCGTCGCCGAGAGCATCTCCATCGTGGCGAGGTAGTCCTCGCGCGGCGCGCGCTTCTGCGGCTGCAGCAGCGAGGCCTCCACCGTTGCGGCAGCCAGGATCTCCAGGTTGCGGCGGCCCACTTCGGGGTTCGAGTACTTGGACGAGATGATTTCGCCCTGCTCGGTGATGCGGATCTGCCCCTGCACCGCCCCTCCGGGCTGGGCGAGGATGGCGTCGTAGCTCGGCCCGCCGCCGCGGCCAACCGAACCGCCGCGGCCATGGAAGAGCCTCAGCCGCACGCCGTGTCGGCGGAACACCTCGATCAGCTCGATCTCGGCCTTGTAGAGCTCCCAGCCGGAGGTGACGAAGCCGCCGTCCTTGTTGCTGTCGGAATAGCCGAGCATCACCTCCTGCTCGCCGCCGAGGCTGTCGACGAGCGCCTTGTAGTCCGGCAGCGAGAGCAGCGCGTCCATGGTGGAGGCGGCCTTGCGCAGGTCCTGGATCGTCTCGAAGAGCGGGACGATGTTGACGACGCTGTGCCCGCCGGCTCGCACGAGGCCCACCTCCTTGAGCAGGACCGCAAGCTCGAGGCAGTCCGAGACGGACTGGCCCTTGGAGATGATGGCGGTGCGGATCACGTCGCGCCCGAACACGGCATGGGCCTGCGCCGCCGCGCGGAACACCGCAAGCTCGCCCTGCGTCTCCTCGGAATAGGTGACGTAGGGCGACACGAGCGGGCGCGCCGTGCCGAGCTCACGGCGCAGCACGGCGACGCGGGCCGCCTCGTCCAGCGCCTTGTAGTTGGTGCCCGGCGCTACGGCCTCCAGCAGCTCGGCCACCGTGCGCTCGTGCACGTCGGAATTCTGCCTCAAGTCGATCGAGGCGAGATGGAAGCCGAAGCAGCCGACGGCCCGGCGCAGGCTGCGCAGACGCCCGCGGGCGAGGATCGTCGAGCCGTGCTGGCGCAGCGAGCGGTCGATCGCATCGAGGTCGGCCTTGAACTCGGCGGCATCGGCATAGGCCGGCGCATCGCCCAGGGGATGGCGCAGGGCCTCGTGCCCGCCCTTGGCCGCAGCGGTGGCGGCGACGCGGGCGTAGATGCCGGAAATGGCGAGGCGATAGGGCTCGAGGTGGCGCGTCGGCGAACGGTCGGGCGAGCGCTCGACCAGCGCCGTGACCTCGTCCGTCACCTGCACGATGTCGCTGGCAAGCGACAGCTCTGCGCCGAGTTCGTGCAGCTCGTCGAGGTAGAAGCGGAAGGCCCGCGTGGAGTGGAGGCGCACGGTCTTGCTCAGCACGTCCGCCGTCACGAAGGGATTGCCGTCGCGGTCGCCGCCGATCCAGCTGCCCATGCGCAGGAAGGAGGAGACCTCGACAGGTCCGCCCGCGGGGTCATAGGCCGCGAGGCGATCCTCAAGTTCGTTATAGAGGCGCGGCAATTCCTTGAGGAACGTGTAGTCGTAGTAGGAAAGCCCGTTCGCGACCTCGTCGAGCACGGTGAGCTTGGTCTGACGCAGCATGCTGGTCTGCCAGAGCGTGAGGACCGTGCGACGAAGCTCCTCCTCGCTCACCGCCTGCTCCTCGGGGGTGGGGGCGCGGCGATCGCGCTCCTCCAGGAGCATGGCGATTTCCATCTCGCGGGTGAGCACGCTCTTGCGGCGCACCTCCGTCGGATGGGCGGTGAGCACGGGGCTGACCAGCGCGCCCTCGAACAGCTTGCGAAGGTCCGCGCCGGGAAGCCCGGCCTCCCTCGCCCTGTCGAAGGTGCGCGCCAGCGTGCCGGGGCGCGGCGCCGAGCCCGCTATGGCGTGGGTCCGCGTACGGCGGATGTGGTGGCGGTCCTCGGCGATGTTGGCGAGGTGCGAGAAATAGCTGAAGGCGCGCACGATCTGCACGGTGCGCTCGGGCGAGAGGCCGTTCAGCAGTTCCTCCAGGTGGTGGCGAGCGGGCGTATCGTCGTCCCGGTGGAAGCGGATCGAGGTCTGCCGGATCTTCTCGACGATGGCGAAGATCTCCTCGCCCTCCTGCTCGCGCACGGTGTCGCCCAGGATGCGGCCCAGCAGGCGGATGTCCTCGCGCAGAGGCTGGTCCTTCTCGGCGACCGGCGGTTCCTGGGTCAGGACGATGGGGGTGATCGACATGGCCGCTCCAATCGATTCAAATCCGGGCCGGGCACTGCCGGCCAAGCTCCTGATGCATCTTTCGGGCCGTCGAGCGCAAGAGTGGATGCGCCGCCGAAGGTTGCGGATAATCCATGCAGCCTCGATTGCGGCTCGGCTCCGACTCCGCTGAGATGCGGACGGGCTGGGGGGCAGGCAGGAATGACGACCGTCGACGCCTTCGTCGCGCGCATCGTGTCCTGGGCGAAATGGCTCGTCATCCCGGTCTCGCTGCTGCTATCCCTGCAATGGCCGCTCCGCGACCTCGTGAGGGCGCATACGCGCGAGGCCAACGACCTCGGGCAGGTGCTGTTCGCCCTCTATGTCGCAGTCGCGGTCACGGCGGCCTCGCGGCGCGGCGTGCACCTCGCGATGGACCTCGTGGCGCGGTCCTATGGTCCGGTCCGCCGCAAGGCGCTTCTGCGCCTCGGCCTGCTCGCCGGCGTCGTTCCCTGGGCAGGATTTGTGCTCTGGGCGGGGCGCCCGCTCTTCGCGTCGTCCCTTCTGCAACTGGAAGCCTTCTCCGACACCGGCAATCCCGGCTACTTCGTGGTGAAGCTTTCGGCAGCCCTGCTCGCCGCCCTGCTGCTGGTTCAGGCGGCGCTGGACGTCATCCGACCTCCCGGGGCGCGGGACGCGCAGGACGAGGACGAGCCGGCATGAGCGGCGCGTTCGGCCTCGCCCTGCTCGGCCTCGTGGGGCTCGGCATGGTCGCTACCGGCCTGCCCGCCTTCATGATCGTCTTCGCCTGCGCCGTCGCGGGAGCGGCCGTCTCGCTGGCGGCCGGATGGGCCACGCCGGAGATCTACGCCGCGCTCCCCAACCGCGTGGTCAACCTCCTCGAAAGCGACATCCTGCAGGCGCTGCCGCTCTTCGTGTTCCTGGGCGCGCTGCTCGGCCGCCTGCCGGTCGGGGCCGCCCTGTTCCGGGCCGCCGTGGCGGTCGCGCCCCGCAGCCGCGCCGCGCCGGCCCTGGCGGGCATCGGGCTCGGTGCCGTGCTGGGGCCGATGAACGGGTCGGTCGGCGCGAGCGTCCTCGCTCTGTCGCGGACGCTGGCCCCCGCCCTCGCTGCGCGGGGCGTACCGCCGGCGCTGGCCTCGGCCATCGTGACGGTGGCGAGCACGCTGGGCGTGGTGATCCCGCCCTCGCTTGTCCTCATCCTGCTCGGCGACGCGATGATGGCGGCCCACACGATCGCGGTGAACGCGACCGGCCGCTCCGATCGCATCATCAACACGCAGGACGTGTTCCGGGGCGCGCTCGTCCCGGCCCTCGCCTTCGTGGGACTGAGCCTTGGGGTTGCATGGCTCTCGGCTCGCCGTGCGACGCCGCTCGCGGCCGCGCCTGCGGCGCACGTTCCGCTGCAGCTGGGCGAGGCGCTGCTGGCCGCGGCGGCGCTGCTCTTCGTCACGGGCCTGCTCGCGGGCGTGGCGCTGGGGTTCTTCTATGCCGTGGAGGCTGCCGCCTTCGGCGCCGTCGTGCTCTTCGCGGCGGCTGCAGCAACGGGCCGGCTCAAGGGCGGCGCGCTGGGCAAGCTGCTCGACGAGGTGATCGCGGCGACGGGCGCGCTTTTTGCGCTCCTTGTGGCGGCGACGACGTTGACCCTCGTGCTCCGCGTGCTCGGCACGGACAAGCTTGTCATGTCGCTGCTGCGAACGTTGCCCGGCGGCCAGGGGCCTGCCGCCGCGGTCGTGCTGGCGATCCTGGGCGTGGCAGCGCTCGTGCTGGACGCGTTCGAGATCATCTTCGTCGTCGTGCCGATCCTCGCCCCTCCCCTGCTGGAGCGGGCCTCGGACGCGGTGTGGGTCGCGGTTCTCATCCTGCTCGTCCTGCAGACGAGCTTCATGGCCCCGCCCTTCGGCTACGCGCTCATGCTGGTGCAGGCCACCGCGCGCCAGCGCGTCTCACATGCTTCGCTCTGGCGAGCGCTTGCGCCGTTCCTCGCCGCCCAGGCCATGGTCCTGCTGGCCGTCTTCGCATGGCCGGGGGCCGTCCACATGCTCGACCCCAGGCCGGCGGCCAACGCCGCCGCGCCGCTCTCCGAGCAGGACCTGCAGGACCGCTTCAAGGCGATCGCGCCGCCCGACGATGACGCCCCGCCGGCCTTTGACCTTGGGCCTAAAGCCCCGTGAGGATGCGCACCGCGAAGAGCGCCCACATCGCCATCAGGACCAGCGCACCGGCGACGTAGAGACGAAAGCGCGTCAGCACCACGTTCGAGGTCACATGCACATAGGCATGGGCAAGGCGCGAAAGCACGAAGAGCCAGCTCATCACGACGAAGAGTAGGTCCGCCTTGTGCGTCGCCGAGGCGAAGCCGACGAGGAGCATGAACAGCACGGGGAGCTGGAACTGGTTGTTGAACGCGTTCGCCGTCTTCATCACGTCGGCCGGCCAGTTGGGCTCGCCCAGCGCGATCTTGTCGATTCTGGCCTCGCCACGCGTGACGGCAGCGACGCGGGCGCGGCCCATCCTCATCATGAGAACGAAGACGAGGGTCACCTGCACGAAGACGGGCAGGAGGACGGCGGCGATGCTCATGAAGAGGCTCCGGCTGTTGATGCGCCACAACGACATGGCGGGGCTGCATCCGCAAGACAGTCACCGGAGAGCCGTAATCTTCCCCGAGCCTGCACGGGCCTGCTTCGCACGGGACCCGCCCGGGGACCTCGCGCGTTCCCCATCGTCGACAACGCTCCAGGAGGCCTGCCCATGCCGCTGACCGTCACCCTTTCGGACGGAACCGAGGTGCCGGCTCTTGGCCAGGGAACGTGGCGGATGGGCGAGCGGGCGGACAGGAGGCGGTCCGAGATCCAGTCCCTCCAGCTCGGCATCGAGCTCGGCATGACCGTGGTCGACACGGCGGAGATGTACGGCGACGGGCGCACGGAAAGCCTGCTCGCCGAGGCGCTGCAGGGCTACCGCAATGACGTGTTCCTGGTGAGCAAGGTCTACCCGCACAACGCGACGGCGCAGGGGGTCGTCGCAGCCTGCGAGCGCAGCCTCGCCAGGCTGCAGACGGACCGGCTGGACCTCTACCTGCTGCACTGGCGCGGCAGCGTGCCACTTGAGGAGACGCTCGAAGGCTTTCGACGGCTCGTCGAGACGGGCAAGATCCTGCGCTGGGGCGTGAGCAACTTCGATACGGACGACATCGAGGAGCTTCTGTCGCTCGACGGCGGCGACGGCTGCGCGGCGAACCAGGTGCTCTACAACCTGATGCGCCGCGGCCCGGAATTCGACCTGCTGCCCGTGCTGCAGGAGCGCAGCATTGCAACCATGGCCTACAGCCCCATCGAGCAGGGCCAGCTGCCGCGCTCGGACGCGCTTTCTGCCATCGCGAGGAAGCACGGCTGCTCGCAGCAGCGCGTCGCCCTGGCCTTCGTGCTGCGGCGGCCCGGCGTCATCGCCATCCCCAAGGCCGGCCGACAGGAGCACGTGCGCGACAACCACGCCGCTCTCTCGCTGGCGCTGGACGAGGACGACCTCGCCAAGCTGGACGCGGCCTTTCCCAAGCCGCGGAGAAAACGGCCGCTGGAGATGATTTAGGCAGCTGGGGCTTCAACACGCTGCCAGACCTCCCTCTCTGTCATCCCGGCCGAAGCGCAGCGGAGAACAGGGACACAGGCTAACGCCATCGACGGTTCTCGCCCGGCCCCTACCGAGGACGTTGCCCTGGATCCCGGGTCTGCGCAGCACCGCTTCGCGCTGCAGCGCGCCCGGGGATGACAACGCGGCTGTGCAACGACCAGCGTCAGCCGCCGACCGCCTCGCCGGGCGCCTCGGCGTTGAGGTAGGCGGCGGCGATGAGGTCGCGGGTGTAGGTTTCCTGCGGGTCGTGGAAGATGGCGTCGACGCTGCCGCGCTCCACCACCTTGCCGCTCTTCATGACGATGATCTCGTCCGCGATGGCGCGGACCACCGCGAGGTCGTGGCTGATGAAGAGATAGGACAGGCCGTGCTGCGCCTGCAGCTTGCGAAGGAGGTCGACGATCTCCTTCTGCACGGAGCGGTCGAGGGCCGAGGTGGGCTCGTCGAGCACCACCAGGCTCGGGTGCAGGATCATGGCGCGCGCGATGGCAATGCGCTGGCGCTGGCCGCCGGAGAACTCGTGAGGGAAGCGGTTGCGGGTGGCGGGGTCGAGGCTCACCTCCTGCAAGGCCTGCGCGGCGCGCCGGTCGCGCTCGGCGCGGCCGATGCCGGGCTCATGGACGAGCAGGCCCTCGGTGATGATCTCACCCACGGTCATGCGGGGCGACAGCGAGCCGAACGGATCCTGGAAGACGAGCTGCAGCCGCTTGCGCAGCGGCTTCATGGCGTCGCGGTCGAGCGGGGCGAGGTTGCGGTCCTCGAAGCGCACGAGGCCGGAGGACGGCACGAGCCGCAGGATGGCGCGGCCGAGCGTCGACTTGCCGGAGCCCGATTCCCCGACGATGCCGATGGTCCCTCCCCGCCTCAGCGTCAGGCTGACGCCGTCCACGGCGTGCAGCAGCTGCTTCGCCCCTCCGAAGAAGCCCTTGCCGAGGCTGAAGGTCACCTTGACGTCGCGCGCGTCGATCAGCACCGGCGCATTTTTGGGTGGCGGCGCCTTGCGGCCCGTCGGCTCGGAGGCGAGCAGCATCCGCGTGTAGGCCTGCTTCGGCACGGCGAAGACCTCGGCGATGGGGCCGGTCTCGACGATCTCGCCGGACTTCATCACGACCACCCGGTCGGCGAAGCGCCGGACGATGCCGAGGTCGTGCGTGATGAAGACGATGGCCATCCCGAAGCGCCGCTTCAGGTCGGCCAGCAACTCCAGGATCTGCGCCTGGATGGTCACGTCGAGCGCCGTGGTGGGCTCGTCGGCGATGAGAACCTGCGGGCGGTTGGCGAGCGACATCGCGATCATCACGCGCTGGCGCTGGCCCCCCGAGAGCTCGTGCGGATAGCTGTCGAGCCGCTCCTTGGGGCGCGGAATTCCGACGAGCGTCAGGAGCTCCAGGGCGCGCTCGCGCGCCTGGCCGCGGCTGAGCCCGCCATGCACCATCAGGGGCTCGGCGAGCTGGTCGCCGATCCGATAGAGCGGATCGAGCGAGGTCATCGGCTCCTGGAAGATCATGCCGAGCTTGCTGCCACGGTAGCGGTTCAGCTCGCGCGGCGAGAGCCCGAGGATCTCGTCGCCGCCGAGCCGCACCGAGCCGGTCGCGAAGCCGTTGGAGGCGAGCAGGCCCATCACGGCCATCATGGTCTGGCTCTTGCCTGAGCCGCTCTCACCGACGATGGCCAGCGTCTCGCCGGGCGCCACGTCGAAGCTGACGCCCTTTACGGCGGTCAGCACGCCGTCGGCCGTGCGAAAGCCGACCATCAGCCCCTTCACGCTGAGGATGGACTGGGCCTCGCCCGGGCGGGGCGGCATGGCGGGCAGGTCGGACGCCGGCAGGGCCATCTCAGCGGTCCTTCGGGTCGAGCGCGTCGCGCAGGCCGTCGCCGATGAAGTTCAGGCAGAACAGCGTGGTCGTGAGGAAGAGCGAGGGCCAGACGAGCATCCACACCGCGCCTTGGATGTTGCGCGCGCCTTCCGAGATCAGCACGCCCCAGCTCGTCATGGGCTCCTGCACGCCGAGCCCGAGGAAGGAGAGGAAGCTCTCCAGCAGGATCACCTTCGGGACGAGCAGCGTCATGTAGACGACGACCGGTCCCAGCGTGTTGGGGATGATGTGCCGGGTCAGGATGCCCTTGGTGCCGACGCCCAGCGCCTCCGCCGCCTGCACGAATTCCTGCCTCTTCAGCGACAGTGTCTGGCCGCGCACGATGCGCGCCATGTCCAGCCATTCCACCGCGCCCACGGCGATGAACATCAGGATGAAGTTCCGCCCGAAGAAGACGACGAGCAGGATGACGAAGAAGATGAAGGGCAGCGAGTAGAGGATGTCGACGGCGCGCATCATCAGCAGGTCGACGCGCCCGCCGAGATAGCCTGCCGTCGCACCCCAGAGCACTCCGATGACGATGGCGACCGTCGTGGCGAGCACGCCGATGGCGAGCGAGATGCGGCCGGCGAAGAGCGTGCGGGTGAGAAGGTCGCGCCCGTTGGAATCCGTGCCGAACCAGAAGTGCTTCCACTTCACCGGCACCTCGACGACGAGCCTTTTGCCGTCGTCGGCCTTGTCGACGACGCGCGCCGGGCCGAACAGGTCCGAGCGCTCGAAATAGACGAGCAGCCGCTCGTCGATCGCGCGTGTCCCGACCAGCGTCGCCTTCAGGAGGTCACCCTCGACCTTCGCGCCCTCCGCCTTGACGCGCATGCGCGAGGCGATCTTGTCGACGGCCGGGCCGATCTGGTCGGGCTGCGGGTAGCGCTCCATGCTGGCGGGGATGCGGACATAGTCCTGGTAGACCTGGCTGTAGTCGTGCCCCGTCAGGAAGGGGCCGAAGATGCAGGCCAGCGTGATCAGCGCGAGCACCACGATGCTCGCAACCGCGGCGCGATTGCGCGCGAGCCTCGTCCGCGCATCGGCCCAGAGCGAGCGGCCCTGCACGGGAGCGGCATGGACGAGCGCGTCGACGGTGTCCGGGGTGGCGTCACTCATAGCGCACCCTCGGGTCGATCAGGGCATAGACGAGGTCGACCAGCAGGTTGAAGACGAGCACGAAGATCGCGATCATGATCACCGTGCCCATCACAAGCGTGTAGTCTCGGTTGAGCGCGCCCTCCACGAAGTAGCGTCCCACGCCGGGGATGCCGAAGATGGTTTCCACGACCACCGAGCCCGTCAACAACGCCGCCGCGGCCGGGCCAAGGTAGGACACGACCGGCAGGGCGGCTCCCCGCAGCGCGTGGCGCACGATGATGCCGAGGGGCAGGCCATTGGCCCTGAGCGTGCGGATGGGGTTGGAGCGCAGCACCTCGATCATCGAGGCGCGCGTGAGGCGGGCAATCACCGCGATCTGCGGCAGGGCGAGCGTCAGCGTCGGAAGGATCGTGTTGCGCATCGCCCCGTCGTTCCAGCCGCCGACCGGTAGCCAGGCGAGCGTGAGGCCGAAGACGATCTGCAGCACTGGCGCGACCACGAAGCTCGGCACGGTGATGCCGAAGGTGGCGAGGCCCACCACTGCGTAGTCGGTGGGCTGGTTTTGCCGGAAGGCGGCGATGCAGCCCAGCGTCCCCCCGACGACCAGCGCCAGCGCCAGCGCCGAAAAACCCAGCCGCATGGAAATGGGCAGGCCGCGCGCAAAAAGCTCGGCGATGGTGAAGTCGCGGAAATAGAAGGACGGCCCGAAATCGCCGCGCAGCAGGGCCGAGAGGTAGAGCCAGTATTGCTCGTAGAGCGGCTTGTCGAGCTGGTAGATGCGCCGCAGGTTCTCCATCACCTTGGCCTCGAGCGGACGCTCGAGATCGAAGGGCCCGCCCGGGGCGAGCCGGATGAGGAAGAACGAGATGGTGACGATGATGAACAGCGTCGGGATGGCCGACAGCAGCCGCTTCAGGACATAGGGTCCCATCGCCGTTCCTTCCGCATCGGCGCGGCGCCCGGAAGCGCCGCGCCGCAGGAGCTTACTGCTTGATGCTCATGTAGCGGGAGAGATGGCGGTCGAGCGTGTTGCTCTCGAAGCCCTGGACCTTGTCCGACACGAGGTTCTTGGAGCCGTAGAAGAGCAGCGGCACGTTGGGCATGTCCTCCATGAAGACCGCCTCGGCCTGCTGCAGGATCTTGGCGCGCGCGGCGAGGTCTTTCTCGTTCGCCGCCTTCTTCATCAGCTCGTCGAACTTGGGGTTCGCGTAGTTGGCGTAGTTCAGGCCCTTGTTGTCGCTTTGGGCCAGGAACAGGAAGTTCTGCGGGTCCGAGTAGTCGGCGATCCAGCCGGCGCGCGCCACGTCGAAGTCGCCCTTGTCGCGCAGGAGCGCGTAGTGGGTCTTGAGGTCGGTGTTGACCAGCTTCACGTCGATGTTGAAGGGCTTCCACATGTTGGCGAGCGCCACGGACGTGTTCTTGTGGTTCTCGGACGTGTTGTAGCGGATCTCCAGCGTCAGCGGCTTGCCGCCGGGGCCGTAGCCCGCAGCCTTCAGGAGCTCCTTCGCCTTCTCCTCGCGGTCGATCGGCGACAGGTCCTTCCACGAGGCCTGGGCCGGCTCGCCGTAGTTGCCGATTCCCGGGGGCACGAAGGAGTAGGCGGGGATCATCGTGCCGCCCCAGATGTCCTCGGCCAGGAACTCGCGGTCGATGATCATCGACAGCGCCTGGCGCACGCGGACGTCGTTGAGGGGCGGCTTCTTGCTGTTGAAGACGAAGTAGTAGGTCCCGAGGTAGGGCGCGACCTTGAACTTGTCCTTCAGGTTCTCGCGGATGAACTTGATCTGGTCGGTCGGCACGTCGTTGAAGGTGTGGATCTCGCCCGCCTGGAAGCGGCGCAGGCCCGCGGCGCGGTCCTCGATCGGGAACCAGTTCACGACGTCGATCTTCACGTCCTTCGCGTCATGGAAGTTCGGGTTCTTCACCGCCACGATCTTGTCATTCGGCGTGAAGGACTTGAGCGTGTAGGCGCCGTTCGAAACCCAGTTCTCGGGCTTCACGAAGTCTTTGCCGTACTTCTTCACGGCTGCCGCATTGACGGGGAAGCCAGTCTGATGCGCGAGTTGGGCGATGAAATAGGGCGCGGGCGCCTCGAGCTGGATCTCCAGCGTGGTGGGATCCACGGCCTTGACGCCGAGTTCCTCGACCTTGGCCTGGCCCTTGTTGACCTTCTCGGCATTCTTGATGGTGTAGAGGATGTTCGCGTATTTCGCGCCCGTCTCAGGGTCCATCAGGCGGCGGAAAGAGAACACGAAGTCATCGGCGGTGACGGGCTCTCCGTTCGACCATTTGGCGTCGGGGCGCAGCTTGAACGTGTACGCCGTGCCGTCGTCATTCGCGGTCCAGGAGGCCGCGACGCCGGGAACCACCTCGCCCTTGGCGTTGTAGGTGACGAGGCCCTCGAAGAGGTCGAGCAGGATGTCGCTCTCGACGACCGTCGAGGTCTTCTGCGGGTCGAGCGTCTCGGGATCGCCGGGATTGCCGCGGTTATAGACCATCTGCGCAGCCGCGACGCTGAGCGACATCCCGAAGACGGCGGTCGCGAGCACGGAGCGGACGATTGCGGTGGACATGATGGGGCCTCGTTCAGGTCTCGTTTCCAGGGTCTCGTTCCCCAGGGTCTCGTTCCAATGTGAACGTTGCAACACTCCCTCCCCCCGCGCAACACAGGAACGCGTGACAGGCGCGGCGACCCACACCGTGGTGAACGACTTGCAACCATTTGGCCTTTCCGCCAAAAGGCCGCCCATGGTTCAGCCCGCGCCGCCAGATGCCGACGCGAAGTCCGCCGCCGCCTGGCGCCGCTTCGTGGCGCTGCTGATTTCTGCAACTTTTGCGGGAATCTTGCTGGTCCTGGCCTTCGTCACGGCCTTCGATCCGTACGGGATCGGACCGCTGGCTCGCCGAGACCGGCCGGTCCTGATGGACCTCAACCAGCGCTACATGTACCCGCAGATCGTCAGGAGCGGGCGCTTCGATTCGGCGGTGTTCGGCACCTCGACGGTGCGGCTCCTCGAGCCGCAGAAGCTCTCCGCCCTGTTCGGCGGCACGTTCGCCAACCTCGCCATGAACTCGGCCACGCCCTGGGAGCAGCTGCAGATCGCCGATCTCTTCCTGCGCCATGCGCCAGCGCCGCGAACGGTCGTCTGGGGCCTCGATCCGCTCTGGTGCGAACCCGACGCCACCACCGAACGCAAGCGCCTGACCTTCCGCGGCTTCCCGGCGACCTTCTACGACGAGAACCCCTGGAACGACTGGCCGGAATACCTGAACCTCAAGACGATCGAGATCGCCTGGCGGATGCTGATGTACCGGCTGCGCCTGATGCCGGAGCGCTACCGCAACGACGGCTACGAGGTGTTCACCCCGCCCGAGGCGACCTACGACCTCGCCCGCGCGCAGGGCCACATCTGGGAGGGCAAGCGCGAGCGCAGGATCGTCCCGCAGTCGCCTCCCGCCGAGCCGAGCACGGCAGAACGAGCGTCCTGGAGCTTCCCGGCGCTGGCTTGGCTTGACGAGATGCTGGCGCGTTTGCCCCGGGAGACGAAGGTAATTCTGGCCTTTCCACCCGTCCACGTTGCGGTCCAACCCATCCCGGGTTCTGTCGCCGCCGCCTACGAGGGCGCCTGCAAGGATGCGCTGGCCGCCGTCGCCCGTCGCCACAACGCCTTGGCCCTCGACTTCAGGAAGGCCTCGGAGGTCACCTCCGTGGATTCGAACTACTGGGATCCCCTGCACTACCGACTGCCCATCGCCGACCGCCTGGCCGACGCGCTCGCGGCCAGCTGGACGCGGCAGCAGGACGATCCCGCCGGGTTCGACCGCGTGCTGGCGGCCCCGCGGCGCGACTGACGGTCACGTCCCGGCGAAGCTCTCGCAAAGGCCCTTGCCGCCGCGCCGCCTTGCTCTAGCTGCGGGTCGACGACCAGGAGCCCAGCCCATGCGCCGCCTCGCCCGCCTCTGCCTCGTCGTTCTGTTGCTCGGCCTCATGCCGCCCGCCGCCTTTGCAGTGGACGATGCCGCGACGTCCGCCATCCGCTCGACCATCGAGGGCCAGCTCGAAGCCTTCCGCCGTGACGACGCCGCGACAGCGTATGGCTTCGCCGCGCCGGGCATCCAGCGGATGTTCCCCACGCAGGACGAGTTCATGTCCATGGTGAAGCGGGGCTACGCCCCGGTCTACCGCCCGCAGAGCTTCAGCTTCGCCCGCACGACCGACATCAACGGCACGGTGGCGCAGGAAGTGCGGATCGTCGACGCCGACGGCGGCCAGTGGCTGGCGCTCTATACGATGGAGCAGCAGCCGGACGGGACCTGGAAGATTTCCGGCTGCCGGCTGGTCAAGGCACCCGAGCAGAACGTTTGAGGGCCGGCCAGTCCTGACCCGCGCTCCCGCGGCCGTCATCCCGGGCGCACCGCAGCGCGTAGCGATGCGGTGCAGACCCGGGACCCATGACAACGACCGTGCCGGAGCAGCGCTGACGTCTGATGTCGTGGTGCTGGATCCCGGTTCTCCGCTTCGCTACGGCGGGGATGACGCTGTGAACCAGAAGCCGACAGCGCTCCTCACAAAGGCAGGTTGTCGTGCTTTTTCCAGGGCTGCTCGGCCTTCTTCTCGGCGAGCAGCGCCAGCGCGCGGGCGACGCGGCGGCGGGTGCCGTGGGGCATGATCACCTCGTCGATATAGCCGCGCTCGGCCGCCACGAAGGGCGAGAGGAAGCGCTGCTCGTACTCGGCGGAGCGCGCGGCGATCTTCTCGGCGTCGCCAATGTCGGCGCGGAAGATGATCTCCACCGCGCCCTTCGCGCCCATCACGGCGATCTGCGCGGTCGGCCAGGCATAGTTCACGTCGGCCCCGATATGCTTGGACGCCATGACGTCGTAGGCGCCGCCGAAGGCCTTGCGCGTGATGACGGTGACGAGGGGCACGGTGGCCTGGCTGTAAGCGAAGAGCAGCTTCGCGCCGTGCTTGATGAGGCCGCCATATTCCTGCGCCGTGCCCGGCAGGAAGCCCGGCACGTCGACGAAGGTGACGATGGGGATGTTGAAGGCGTCGCAGAAGCGCACGAAGCGCGCCGCCTTGCGCGAGGCGTCGGCGTCCAGCACGCCCGCCAGCACCATCGGCTGGTTGGCCACGATGCCCACCGTGCGCCCCTCCATCCGGGCGAAGCCCGTGATGATGTTGCGGGCGTAGCTCTCCTGGATCTCGAAGAAGTCCTGCTCGTCCACGACCTTCAGGATCAGCTCCTTCATGTCGTAGGGCTTGTTGGGGTTTTCCGGCACCAGCGTATCGAGGCTCATGTCGAACCGGTCCGCCTTGTCGAAGCTCGGCATTTCCGGCGGGCCGTCCAGGTTGTTGGCCGGCAGGAAGTCGACGAAGCGGCGCAGCTGAAGCAGCGCCTCCACGTCGTTGTCCCAGGCGCCGTCCGCCACCGAGGACTTGGTGGTGTGGACCTTCGCGCCGCCGAGTTCCTCGGCCGTGACGGTCTCGTTCGTCACGGTCTTCACCACGTCGGGGCCGGTGACGAACATGTAGCTGGTGTCGCGCACCATGAAGATGAAGTCCGTCATGGCGGGAGAATAGACGTCTCCGCCAGCGCAGGGCCCCATGATGACGGAGATCTGCGGGATCACGCCGGAGGCGAGCACGTTGCGCCGGAACACCTCGCCATAGCCGCCGAGGGCCGCCACGCCCTCCTGGATGCGCGCGCCGCCGGCGTCGAACAGGCCGATCACGGGCGCGCGGACCTTGAGCGCCATGTCCTGGATCTTCGTGATCTTGGCCGCGTGCGTCTCCGAGAGCGAGCCGCCGAAGACGGTGAAGTCCTTGGCGAAGACGAACACGGTGCGCCCGTTGATGGTGCCCCATCCCGTCACCACGCCGTCGCCCGGCACCTTGGGCTGCTGGTCCATGCCGAAATCGACGCAGCGGTGCTGCACGAAGGTGTCGAATTCCTCGAAGCTGTTGCGGTCCAGCAGGAGCTCGATGCGCTCGCGGGCGGTGAGCTTGCCGCGCGCATGCTGCGCGTCGATGCGCTTCTGCCCGCCGCCAAGGCGCGCCTCCGCCCTGCGGTGATCGAGCTTCTCGAGGATATCCTTCATCGGCTGGCCCTTTTCGCGCGGGCGCAGCGCGGCGCCCCGTCCCTGCTTAGCATCGCCCGGGGCGGCGTGCACTCAGACGGATGGGGAATGGCCGAAACCCCGCTCAGCGCATCAGGCGCAGCAGCCTGGCGGCGGCCTGCATGTCGCTCCAGCGGCGCGAGCGGCGGATCTCCGCCTCCTCGTCGAGGCCCCAGACCTCCATCTGGAAGTCCTCGTCCACGTGGGCGGCCGCCCAGGCCTGCTCGGGCGTGAGGCGGTCATGCGCGACGGCGAGAGCGAGCAGGACGGATCCCATCAGCGACGTCATGGTGGCGAGCGCCGCAAGCTCCAGCGGCTCGTCATAGGCGTCGACGGCGCGGCGCACGGCCCTGAGCGCCGGCTCGGGCTGCTCGGCATAGACGATGCCCTCGCTGAGGACGAACTGCGCGCCGAGAGTCTCGCGCGCCCAGGCGAGCACGGGATCCCACATCTGCGCCTGCCGGGCCACGAGCCGGGAGGGATCGCCTGCGCGGTAGCAAAGCAGGTCCGAGCCCGCGTAGCGGGCGGTCTCTTCCGCGACGTCGGCCATGCGGCGGGAGACGCCGTCGAGCGCCGTGTTCACGATGCGGGTGACGGGCATGGACGAAGGGTCGATTACCTCCGCCTGCGCCTGCCATTCCGCCGCGATCGCTTCGGCCACGGCCCTTGCCGGCACGACGATGGGCGTCTTGGCGGGCGTGTGGGCGAGCTTGCCGTCCAGCGTCAGGCCGAAGCCGCCGGGCTGGGCCTCGGCCCGCGCCTCGCCGTAGAAGCGCTTCGGCAGGGGAGCCTTCTGGCCGAGCCGGGCGGAGACCATTGGGTCAACGCGCTCGCCGGCCTCGGGAAACCAGTGGGGATCGCGATCGTCGCTCATGCCGGTCATCTGGCGCGGCCAGCCGCGAATGTCCAGCGCGGCCGTACCGGTTCAGAGAACCAGTTCGTCGAAATGCCGCAGCACCCGCTCGGCCCCCGCAGCGACGAGCGCATCCGCGGAATGATAGCCCCATGAGACGCCGACGGGGCGGGCGCCGGCCGCGCGGGCCATCTCCATGTCGAAGGTCGTGTCGCCGACGACGAGCGTCTCGCGGGGGGCTACGCCGGCGGCTGCCATGGCGTTGAGCGCCATGCCAGGATGCGGCTTCGAGGGCGCGTCGTCAGCCGTCTGGACGGCCACGAAGAGGTCGGCCCAGCCGAGGTTCTGGACGATGCGCGCCATGCCCCGCCGGGACTTGCCCGTGGCGATGGCGAGCCTGAGGCCCGGCGTCGCGGAGAGCCGCGCCAGGGCCGCCGCCGCTCCGGGATAGAGCGTCTCGACATGGCCGGGTCGCGAGACCTCGGCCATGAAATGCCGCTTGTAGCTCTCGACGAGCGACTCGAGCGGAGCGGCCGGACCTGCCAGCGCCGCCATCATCAGCGGCAGCGACTGGCCCACCAGCGCGAGGACCGCCTCTCGCGAGGGCGGGGCAAGCCCATGCTCGCCGAAGGCCTTCTCATGCGTGCGCACGAGGACGTCCTGGCTGTCGATCAGAGTGCCGTCGACATCGAAGACAACGAGGGAAACCGGAGTGTGCAGGGCCATGCCCGTGCTTTAGGGCGCGCGGGCGGCGGGCTCAACCATTTCTGACGATGTCGTCCCCGGCCAAGCACTTCAATGGAACAGCGTGACGTCCCCGAGGTCGAATCCGCCACTGGCGTCCTTCACCATGGCCGGGAGATCCGGGAGCACGATGACGCTCTCGCCGCGGACGACAAGGCCGAGGATCTGGCTGTCCTGCCCGCCCATCTCGGGCGCCGGGCGAAGCTGGCTGTCGGGCACGTCGACGATATCGGAGACGGCGTCCACGAGGATGCCGGCGAGTTGCTCGCCGATGGCGATGACGATGACCACGCTCGACGGCCCGACCGCCGTGGGGCCGAGGCCGATGCGCTGGCGCAGGTCATGAACCGGCAGCACGATGCCGCGAAGGTTGACGACGCCAAGGACATGCGGAGCCGCGTTGGGAAGCGGCGTGGTGGGCTGCCAGCCCCTGATCTCGCGGACGGTGGAGACGTCCACGCCGAAATGGCGGTCCGCGATGCGGAAGGTGACGATGCGCAAGGCCTGCCCGGCGGCGACCTGCGGGGCGGCGGCGGAAGCGTTGGATTGAACGGCGGCCATGGCGGTCTCGCGATGTCTCGGATCGAACAGTCGAGACTTCGCTCCGCGGCATGAACCAACCCTGAAGCGGGACAGCGAATTGCCCCCGTCCCGCCCTCCGCCGCCGTCACACCTGCAGGCAGGGTGAACGCGTCCTCAATAGGATCATGCGATTGGTAGCGGAAGCCACGCTATTGGGCCGGAGCGTCCTCGATCGGGTCGTAGCGCTTCGTATCGAAACCCAGCAGGTTCCAGGACTGCTGCATGTGCGGCGGCAGCGGCGCCGTCACGTCGACGGGGTGCCCCGTGCGTGGATGCGGGATCACGATGCGGCGCGCCAGCAGGTGCAGCTTCTGCTGCAGCCCGCCTGGGATCTCCCAGTTCTCGATGTCGAAATATTTGGGATCGCCGATGATGGGGTGCCCGATATGGGCGGCGTGCGCGCGAAGCTGGTGCGTGCGGCCGGTCACCGGCTTCATCGAGAGCCATGCGACCTTCTGGGCGGCGGTCTCGACCACGGCATAGTAGGTGACGGCGTGGCTGGCGCCCTCCTCGCCGTGGCGTGCAACCTTCATCTTCTGGTCGCCTTTCTCGTCCTCCTCCTTGGCGAGGTAGGTCGAGATGCGCCCCTGCTTAACCCTGGGCACGCCGGCCACCAGCGCCCAGTAGACCTTTCGGGTGTCGCGCGCGCGAAAGCTCTTGGCGAGCGCCGCGGCGGCGAAGCGCGTCTTCGCCACCACGAGGCAGCCCGACGTATCCTTGTCCAACCGGTGCACGAGGCGCGGCTTCTGGCCATCGCGGTCGGCCAGCGCCTCCAGCATCTTGTCGACATGGCGCGTGGTGCCCGAGCCGCCCTGCACGGCAAGCCCCATGGGCTTGTCGAGCACCATCATGTCGGCATCCTCGTAGAGGGTGATCGACTTGAGGAAGCCGCGCGTCTCCTCGTCCGCCTTGGGCTGGCGGACGGAGGGCTTGGGCTGGTCGAGCCGCAGCGGCGGGATGCGCACGGCCTGTCCGGCGGCCAGCCGGTCCTTGGTCTCGACCCGCTTGCCGTCGACGCGCAGTTCGCCCTTCCGAACGATGCGCTGGATATGGCTGAAGGAAAGGCCAGGAAAATGCGCCTCCATGAAGCGGTCGACCCGCATGCCGTCCTCGTCCGACGTGACCGCAACGGTCTGCACGGCCGTTGGCAAAGCGGCGGCCAGCGCCGCGGCGGCCTGGGCCTTGCGGGCCTCCTCGCGCGCGAAGGCCGCGGCCTCGTCCGTCGCGAGCTGGCGCTGCGCCGAAGGGCGCATCGGGGGGGCGCCGCGCGCGCCGCCCTTCAGGCGGTCGGCTGCGCTCTTGGAGCGCGGCGGACGAGACGGACGCGGCGCTCGCGCCTGCTCGTCGCGGCCGTCGCCTCGATCGGAGCGTCCTTTGTTTCCGCCACCGTTCCGCCCTGCACGGCCTTGAGGCTTGCCCGAGCTCGGTCCGCCACCATGCGGCCGCGAGGATCCGCCCGCCCGGCCTGGGCCTCGTCCGCTCTTGCCGGGCGTCTTCATGGGATGGTCCTCGGTAGGGAATAAGGTGTGAAGCCGCAGGCTCGTGACGGCGTCGTAGCATTCCACACAGCGTCTGAACACCTGAAGTGGGAGGCTACTCCCCCCGCTCCCGCCTGCGCTCCTCCCTGAGCTTCGCCCACCAGTCCAGCCTCTTGCGGATGTCGCGCTCGAAGCCTCGCTCCACGGGCTCGTAGAAGGTGCGGCGGCCGAGCCTTTCCGGGAAGTAGTCCTGCCCGGAAAACGCGTCGGGCTCGTCGTGGTCGTACAGGTATCCCGCGCCGTACTCCTCCTGCTTCATCAGCTTGGTCGGCGCGTTCAGGATGATCTTGGGCGGGGCCAGCGAGCCGCCCTCCTTGGCCGCGCGCATCGCGGCCTTGTAGGCCTTGTAGACGGCGTTGGATTTCGGGGCCGTGGCGAGATAGACGGCCGCATTGGAGAGCGCGAGTTCGCCCTCGGGCGAGCCGAGATAGTCGTAGGCGTCCTTGGCGGCGTTGCAGACGACGAGCGCCTGCGGGTCGGCGAGGCCGATGTCCTCGATGGCCATGCGCACCAGGCGGCGGCCGAGATAGAGCGGGTCCTCCCCGGCGTCGAGCATGCGGGCAAGGTAGTAGAGCGTGGCGTCGGGATCGGAGCCCCGCACGCTCTTGTGCAGCGCGCTGATCAGGTTGTAGTGGCCGTCCTGCGACTTGTCGTAGAGCGGCGCGCGCCGCTGCACGATGGTGGCCAAGGCCTCGCGCTCGAAGACCTCGCCCGGGCGGGCCGAGCGCCAGATCTCCTCAGCCAGGGTAAGCGAGGCGCGGCCGTCGCCGTCGGCCATTCCGACGAGCGCCTCCCGGGCATCGGGATCGAGCGGAAGTGGCCGGCCCTCGATCTCCTCGGCCCGCGCGAGCAACTTGCCGATGGCTTCCCCGTCCAGCGGGCGGAAGGTGAGCACGCGGGCGCGCGAGAGCAGCGCGGCGTTGAGCTCGAAAGAGGGGTTCTCGGTAGTCGCGCCGACCAGCGTGACCGTGCCGTCCTCCATGACCGGCAGGAAGGCGTCCTGCTGCGAGCGGTTGAAGCGATGAATCTCGTCGACGAAGAGCAAGGTCCCCTGCCCCGTCGTACGCCGTCCGCGCGCGGCCTCGAACACCTTCTTCAGGTCGGCAACGCCGCTGAAGATCGCCGAGATCGGTTCGAAGTGCAGCGTCGTCTCGTTGGCGAGCAGCCGGGCCACGGTCGTCTTGCCCGTGCCGGGCGGTCCCCAGAAGATCAGCGAGCCCAGCGAGCCCGAGCCGATCAGGCGCGTGAGCACGCCCTCCGGCCCGACCAGATGGTCCTGCCCGACGACCTCGGACAGGCGGGTCGGACGCAGCCTGTCGGCGAGCGGCCGCGGAGCCTCCTTCTCGAGGCCCGCCGCGGAGAAGAGGTTCGCCATGCCCGGCCCTTCCGGCGGCTCAGCCGCCCACGACGGTGGTGACGACCTCCCCGCCCCGGCCGATCGTCAGCTTCCAGTAGTAATTGCGCGCTTTCTGCAGCCGTTCCAGATCCTTGGTCGAGGACACCTGCTCGCCGTCGATGGCGACGATGCGGTCGCCCTTCTGCAGGCCGAGCTGCGCGGCGGCGGAGTTCGGGTCGACCTCGGTCACCACGACGCCGTCCGCCTGCGCGTCGACGGAGATTTCCTCCGCCAGCGCGGGCGACATGTTGCCGGCCGTGACGCCGGCCAGCGGCCAGCGGCCCTTCAGCGTGACGAGCTCGCGCGGGCGGGTCTCGGGCGCGGGGATGAGCTTCACGGGCAGCGTCACGCGCTTGCCGCCGCGCAGCACCTCCAGCGAGGCGCTGCCTCCGATCGGCTTGGTGGCATAGCGGAAGCCGAAGGCCTCCGGGTCGTCGATGGCCTGGCCGTCCACCTTCATGATCACGTCGCCATTCTTCAGGCCCGCCTCGGCGGCGGGACCCTTGGCGACGACGGAAGCGACGAGCGCGCCGATGGGCCGGTCCAGGCCCAGGCTCTCCGTGAGGTCGGACGAGACGACCTGCAGCCGCGCGCCGAACCAGGGCCGCTTCACCGTCTTGCTGCCGCTGCGCGCGGAATTCACAACCACCTGCACCATGTTGGCGGGGATGGCGAAGCCGATTCCATGGCTGCCGCCGGACTGCGAGAAGATGGCCGTGTTGATGCCGACGAGCCTGCCGTGCGTGTCAATGAGCGCGCCGCCGGAATTGCCGGGATTGATGGCGGCGTCCGTCTGGATGAAGAACTGGTAGTCGGAGACGCCGACCTGGGTCCGCGCCAGCGCGGAGACGATGCCCGACGTCACGGTCTGCCCCACGCCGAAGGGGTTGCCCACGGCGAGCACGAGGTCGCCCACCTCCAGCGCGTCGGAATCGCCAAAGGCCAGCGCCGCGAAGGGGCCGCTGCCTTTCAGCTTCAGCACGGCGAGATCGGTGCGGGGGTCGCGCAGCACGATCTCCGCCTCGAACTCGCGCTTGTCGACGAGGGAGACCTTCACCTCCGTCATGCCCTCGATGACGTGCTGGTTCGTCACGACAATGCCCGAGGGATCGACGATGACGCCCGAACCGAGCGAGCGCGCCACGCGCTCCTGCGGCGGCCCGGCGTCGCCACCGAAGAAGCGGCGGAAGATGGGGTCGTCGAGGAAGGGGTTGCGTGCCTGCTTCTCCACCCGGCTGGCATAGACGTTCACGACGCCGGGCGAGACCTGGTGGACGAGCGGCGCGAAGGACATCTTCATCTGCGCCGGGTTCTGGGGAACCTGCGTCTGCGCCTGCGCCCCCGTCGCGGGGCCGCCCAGCCCCAAAGCCAGGGCCACCAGGATCGCCGCCAACAGCCGCATCGCATGCCTCCACGTCTCGCGCCGCATATAGCGGGGGAATCAGGGCCGAGAAAGGGCGCGCCCTCACGTCAGCGATCGACGGCCACAGGAGGTCCGCGCTTTGACACCCGCTCGCGGAGCGCGGGCCCTCAGGCCCGCTCTTCTCCTCGGTGGGACCAGAAGCCTGCCCAACGAGAAAGGGCGGCCGTCGGGCCGCCCTTGACACCATGGAGCCGAACAAAACCGCTCAGGCGGCCTCGACGACCTCGTCCTTCTGGGTGGGGCCACTGTCCTGGCCGCGGGCGTCGACGTCGCGATCGACGAACTCGATCACGGCCATGGGGGCATTGTCGCCAAAGCGGAAGCCGGCCTTCAGCACGCGCGTGTAGCCGCCGTTGCGGTCCTTGTAGCGCGGGCCGAGAACCTCGAAGAGCTTCTTGACGAGGGCGACGTCCTTGATCTGGGCGATGGCCTGGCGGCGGGCGTGCAGGTCGCCGCGCTTGCCCAGGGTGACGAGCTTCTCCACGACCGGACGAAGATCCTTCGCCTTGGGCAGCGTGGTGATGATCTGCTCGTGCTTGATCAGGGCCTGGCTGAGGTTGGCGAACATGGCCTTCCGGTGCTCGGCCGTACGGCCGAAGCGGCGGCCGCGATATCCGTGACGCATGGCTGTCTCCTGGGAGTTATCGCCCCGCCGTGCCACGGTACGGGGCGTCGTTGTTCACGCTAGAAGGCGGCGGCAGGCCGGGGCCCGCCGCCGGAATTGCTCAGTAGTGCTCCTCGAAGCGCTTGGCGAGCTCCTCGATGTTCTCCGGCGGCCACCCGGCGATCTCCATGCCGAGATGCAGGCCCATGCCGGCGAGCACTTCCTTGATCTCGTTGAGCGACTTGCGGCCGAAGTTCGGAGTGCGCAGCATCTCCGCCTCGGTCTTCTGGATGAGGTCGCCGATATAGACGATGTTGTCGTTCTTCAGGCAGTTGGCAGAGCGCACCGAGAGCTCCAACTCGTCCACCTTCTTGAGCAGCGCCGGGTTGAAGGCGAGCTCCGGCATCGCCGTCTTCTCTTCCTCGCGGCGCGGCTCCTCGAAGTTCACGAAGACCTCGAGCTGGTCCTGCAGGATGCGCGCGGCGTAGGCCACGGCGTCCTCGGGGGACACGCCACCATTGGTCTCCACCGTCATGATCAGCTTGTCGTAGTCGAGGATCTGGCCCTCGCGGGTGTTCTCGACGCGGTAGCTGACCTTCTTGACGGGCGAGTAGAGGCTGTCGACCGGGATGAGGCCGATCGGCGCGTCCTCGGGCCGGTTGCGGTCGGAGGGGACGTAGCCCTTGCCCATCTTGACCGTGAACTCCATGCGGATCTCCGCGCCCTCGTCGAGGGTGCAGATGATGAGCTCCGGGTTCAGGATCTGGCAGTCGCCGGGGGTCTGGATGTCGCCCGCGCGCACCGGGCCGGGGCCCTGCTTGCGCAAGGTCATGCGCTTCACGCCCTCGGCCTGCATCTTGATCGAGATGGCCTTGATGTTGAGGACGATGTCGGTCACGTCCTCGCGCACGCCGGGGATCGACGAGAACTCGTGCAGCACGCCGTCGATCTGCACCGAGGTGATGGCGGCGCCCTGCAGCGAGGAGAGCAGCACGCGACGCAGCGCGTTGCCGAGCGTCACGCCGAAGCCGCGCTCGAGCGGCTCGGCCACCAGGGTGGCCACGCGCTTGGCGTCGTCGCCGGCGCTCACGTCGAGCTTGGTCGGCTTGATCAGGTCTTGCCAGTTCTTCTGGATCACGGGTCTTTCCTCTAGGGCACACGGGGCATATCGGTCCGTCGACCCTGGCCCCGCGGCCACGATGGAGATGCAGAACCGCCCGGGAGGCCCGTCGGCCGCCCAGGCGCAGTCTTACGCAACGAAATCAGACGCGGCGGCGCTTGCGCGGCCGGCAGCCATTGTGCGGGATCGGCGTGACGTCGCGGATGGAGGTCACGGTGAAGCCGGCGGCCTGAAGCGCGCGGAGCGCCGACTCACGGCCGGAGCCGGGACCCGTGACCTCGACCTCGAGGGTGCGCATGCCGTGCTCGGCGGCCTTGCGGGCGGCGTCCTCGGCGGCGACCTGGGCGGCGTAGGGGGTCGACTTGCGCGAGCCCTTGAAGCCCATCATGCCGGCCGACGACCAGGAAATCGTGTTGCCCTGCGCGTCCGTGATCGTGATCATCGTGTTGTTGAACGAGGCGTTCACGTGGGCGACGCCCGACACGATGTTCTTGCGTTCGCGACGGCGGACGCGCTGTGCTTCCTTGGCCATAGATCAGATCCTTCTGGCGCGCCCGTCATGCCAGGCGCTGGGGATGGAGGTGGTCGAACGAGTCGTTAGATCGTGAGTGGTGAGGTCGTGAGATCGGAACGTCGACCTCACGACCTCACGATTTCACGACCTACGAAAATCACTTCTTCTTGCCGGCGATCGGCTTGGACTTGCCCTTGCGGGTGCGCGCGTTGGTGTGCGTGCGCTGGCCGCGGACAGGCAGGTTGCGGCGATGGCGCAGGCCACGATAGCAGCCGAGGTCCATCAGGCGCTTGATGTTCATGGCCACCTCGCGGCGGAGGTCCCCCTCCACGAGGTAGTCGCGGTCGATCATCTCGCGGATCTGCAGCACCTCGGTATCCGTGAGCTGCGACACGCGCCGCTCGGCCGGAATGTTGAGGGCCGTGGTGATCTCGCCGGCCTTCTTGGGGCCGATGCCGTGGATGTACTGCAGCGCGATGACAACGCGCTTGTTGGTCGGGATGTTGACGCCTGCGATACGGGCCATTGCCGTCTCCATGGACCGGGCTTCCGCCCGGGCCGGCTCGCCGTGGGCTCCAGCCCTGCGACGTCCGGCGGTTTCGTGACCGCGCGTCCGGTGGAGGCCGGCCCTTGCGCGGAATGAACCCCGTCTCAAACACAAACGCGCCCGCAGCCCCGAAAGGCCCCGGACGCCAGCGATGAAACCGGATGCGCGCGGATTAGGGGAAATGACGGGAGGTGTCAAGCGTGAGTGGGTGGAGACACAGTGAGGACCCATTCTCGTGTCCTTAGCGCGGCCAGCAAACGGTCAACGCCCTCCTCCGTCCCAATTCGAAATTCAACAAACAATCTCCGTATGAATTCGAGCTGCGACATACACCGAAATAACTAACTTTGCGCCTCACGAATAAAGGCCAGAGCGCCCGTACCGCACGGCCGCCGACAAGAGCAGCGCCAGCATCGCCGCGTTGAGCAAATGCCAGGCCCAGTGCGTGCCCCAGGGGAAGGCGTCGCAGACCTGCAGGTCGATGCTGCGCAGAAACAGAGACAGGACGAAGACCGCACCCGCTGCAGCCACAGCCCGCCAGGCCGGGCTGCCGGCCCAGGCCAGCGCTGCGATGAAGACGACGAGCGCGACCAGAGCGGGAAGGTACTGGATCGAGCCGTTTGTCCACTCGGCCGCCCCGGTTGGCGTCAGCCAAACGGCGATCGCAACGACGGCGCCGACGAGCAGAAGACCCCGCGCCACCCGCCACCAGGGCATCGCCAGGAAGCGCCGCAGCGCGAAGATCACGTAGGCGACGACGAAGCTCCAGATGGGCACGACGTCCGCAAGCGCGCTCCACCGGTTCGCGAAGGTGTGGAACAGGAAAGAGCCAACGCCGATGGCGACAACCCACAAGCACATCGCCTGGATCAGGCCGTCGGCGCCCTCGCGGCGCGCCTTCACTAGAAAAAGCAGGCCGACGAGGATGAAGCCGGCATTGCTGAAGGCATTGACGGGCTCGGCCCAGAAGCCCGGACCCAGGCGCTCGCAATAGAGATCGACGGGATCGGTCCAGGCCAAGTCGGCCCCGCAATGGCTTGGCGGCAATGGCGTCCATTACCATGCCGGCGGAGCGCGGCCAAGGCGACGGTCAGCCCCCGATCGCCCTCGCGATCGCGCCCGTCACCTCGTCGATCGGCTTCATGCCGTCGATGGTCTTGAGCCGGCCGGTCTTCTCGTAGTAAGGCGCGACCACGGCCGTGTCGCGGTTATAGGCCGCGAGGCGGGTCTTGAAGACCTCGGGGTCGTCGTCCTTGCGCACGGGCTGGCCAGCGGCCTTGGCCTCCTCGGCGCGGCGCACGATGCGGTGGACGAGGGCTTCCTGGTCCACGACGAGCTCGACGACGGCGTCAAGCTCCATGTGCTTCTTCTTCAGCATCGCGTCCAGCGCCTCGGCCTGCGCGACCGTGCGCGGAAAGCCGTCGAGGATGAAGCCGTTCCTGCAGTCGGGCTCCTCGATGCGGTCGGCGACGATGCCGACAACGATCTCGTCGGAGACGAGGCCGCCCGATTCCATCACCGCCTTGGCCTGCAGGCCGACCGGCGTGCCCGCGGCCACCGCCGCGCGCAGCATGTCGCCCGTCGAGAGCTGCGGAATGCCGTGCTTCTCGACCAGCCTGACGGCCTGCGTTCCCTTGCCCGCCCCTGGCGGCCCCAGCAGAATCAGTCTCACCGGCGCTTGCTCCCCCGCAGCTTCGATTTCTTCACAAGCCCCTCATACTGGTGCGCCAGCAGATGGCCGTGGACCTGGGCCACGGTGTCCATCGTGACGCTCACCACGATGAGGAGCGACGTCCCTCCGAAATAGAACGGAAGCGACGCCTGGGAAATCAGCAGTTCGGGCAAGAGACAGATGACGACGAGGTAGGCCGCGCCGATCACGGTGATGCGGGTGAGCACCTTGTCGATGAATTCGGCCGTCCGCTCGCCGGGGCGGATGCCGGGAATGAAGCCGTTCTGCTTCTTCAGGTTGTCGGCCGTCTCGGTCGGATTGAACACGATGGCCGTGTAGAAAAACGCGAAGAAGATGATCAGCGCCGCATAGGCGACCATGTAGAGCGGCCGGCCATGGCCGAGATAGGCCGAGATGGTGCCGAGCACGCCGCTCGGGTCGACCTGCGAGGAGAAGCCCGCGATCGTCGTCGGCAGCAGTAGCAGCGAGGAGGCGAAGATCGGCGGGATGACGCCCGACGTGTTGAGCTTCAACGGCAGGAACGAGGTCTGGCCCTCGTAGATGCGGTTGCCGACCTGGCGCTTGGGATAGTTGATCAGCAGGCGGCGCTGGGCGCGCTCCATGAAGACGATGAAGGCGATCACGGCCACGGCCATCACGAACACCCCGAGGATCAGCGGGGCCGAGATCGCGCCCTGGCGCGACAGCTCCAGCGTGCCGGCGAGCGCCTGGGGAAGGCCCGCCACGATGCCGGCGAAGATGATCAGCGAGGAGCCGTTGCCGATGCCGCGCGCGGTGATCTGCTCGCCGAGCCACATCAGGAACATGGTGCCGCCCACCAGCGTGATCGTGGTGGAGATGCGGAAGAACCAGCCGGGATCGGCCACGAGCGAGGACTGCGCCTCGAGCCCGACGGCGATGCCATAGGCCTGGAAGGTCGCCAGCACCACGGTGAGGTAGCGCGTGTACTGATTGATGACCTTGCGGCCGCTCTCGCCTTCCTTCTTCAGCGCTTCCAGCGTGGGCACCACGGAGGTGAGGAGCTGGATGATGATGGAGGCGGAGATGTAGGGCATGATGTTCAGCGCGAAGATCGCCAGGCGACCCACGGCGCCGCCGCTGAACATGTTGAAGAGGCCGAGCACGCCCCCGCTCTGCTGCTTGAAGACGTCGGCCAGCGCATCGATGTTGATACCGGGCAGCGGGATGTAGGTGCCGAGGCGGTAGACGAGCAGCGCGCCGAGGGTGAACCAGATGCGCTTCTTCAGCTCGTCGGCCTTGGCGAGAGCGCCGAAATTGAGGTTTGCCGCAAGCTGCTCTGCCGCCGATGCCATACTGCGCTCCGCTAGACTGTGCCGGAGGCTCTGCCTTCCGACGTGCAACGCCGGGCGAAGCGGATCGCTCCGCCGCCCGGCATCGGATTCTCCAGACGAGCCCCCGATATAGGGGGCCCGGGCCCGGGCCGCCAGCCGATTACTCGGCAGGCGCCTCGGCCGGCGCGGGGGCCAGGGTCTTCACCGAGCCGCCCGCCTTCTCGATCGCGGCCTGGGCGGACTTGGAGGCGCCCCAGACCTCGAAGGTCAGCTTGGCCTTGAGCTCGCCCTTGCCCAGGATCTTCACGCCGTCACGCGGCTTGGAGACCACGCCGGCGGCGATCAGGGTCTCGACCGTGACCGGCTGGGAGGCGTCGAGCTTCTTGGCGTCGACGGCCTCCTGGATGCGGTCCAGGTTGACCTCGTTGAGGTCGGTGGAGAAGGGGTTCCAGAAGCCGCGCTTGGGCAGGCGCCGGTAGAGCGGCATCTGGCCGCCCTCGAAGCCCTTCACCGCCACGCCGGTACGGGCCTTCTGGCCCTTCACGCCGCGGCCGGCCGTCTTGCCCTTGCCCGAGCCGATGCCCCGGCCGACCCGCATGCGGGCCTTCTTGGCGCCGGGATTGTCGCTGATGCCGTTGAGTTTCATCGCGAACCCTCCCTCACTTCGCGCCGGCGTCGTCGATGACGCGAACGAGATGGTGGACCTTGGCGATCATGCCGCGCACGGCCGGAGTATCCTCCAGGGTGCGGCGGCGATGCAGCTTGTTGAGCCCCAGCCCGATCAGGGTCTGGCGCTGCTTGTCCTCGCGGCGGATCGGGCTACCGATCTGCTCGACGGTGATGGTCTTCTCAGCCATGGCTCACCTCTCACGCGTCGGCAGCGGCGGCGTCCGCGTCACCGCGGCGGGCCTGCAGCTGCGACACCTTCAGGCCGCGGCGGGCGGCCACGGAGCGCGGGCTGTCCTCGGCCTTGAGGGCGTCGAACGTGGCGCGAACCAGGTTGTACGGGTTCGACGAGCCGAGCGACTTCGACACGACGTCGTGCATGCCGAGAGCCTCGAAAACCGCGCGCATCGGGCCGCCGGCGATGATGCCGGTGCCGGCCGGGGCGGCGCGCAGCACGACCTTGCCCGAGCCGTGGCGGCCCTGGACGTCGTGGTGGAGCGTGCGGCCCTCACGCAGCGGCACGCGGATCAGCGCGCGCTTGGCGGCGTCGGTGGCCTTGCGGATGGCCTCCGGAACCTCGCGGGCCTTGCCGTGGCCGAAGCCGACGCGGCCCTTCTGGTCGCCGACGACGACGAGGGCGGCGAAGCCGAAGCGCCGGCCGCCCTTCACCACCTTGGCGACGCGGTTGATGTGGACCAGGCGGTCCACAAACTCGGAATCGCGCTCTTCGCGATCCCGGTTCGAACGTTCACGAGGCTCTCTGGCCATGGTGTCTCTCACTCATGCGCGGACGGACGCCTGATGCGGCCGCCGCTCGCTTGATCCCAGGGTTGCTTTGTGGGTCCCCGCGAGGGGACCGACGCCCTGCCCTCTCGGGCAGAGCGAAACGAAACGTCGCCCTTGCGGGCGACGTCTTCAGAAGTCGAGGCCGCCCTCGCGGGCCGCATCGGCCAGCGCCTTGACGCGGCCGTGGTAGATGTAGGCGCCGCGGTCGAACACGACCTGCTTCACGCCGGCCTCGATCGCACGCTGCGCGATGAGCTTGCCGATCGCGGCGGCCGCCTCGACGGTCGCGCCCGTCTTGATGTCGCCGCGCAGGTCCTTCTCCAGCGTCGACGCGGAGGCGACCGTAGCGCCCTTGGCGTCGTCGATCACCTGCGCATAGATCTGCTTGGACGAGCGGAAGACCGACAGGCGCGGACGCCCGTTGGCTGCCTTCTTGATCGAGCGGCGGACACGCTGCAGGCGGCGCGCCGTGGCTTTTACGTTCTTTGCCATCACCGTGCCCCTTACTTCTTCTTGCCTTCCTTGCGGAAGATGAACTCGCCGGCATACTTGACGCCCTTGCCCTGATAGGGCTCGGGGCCGCGGAACTCGCGGATCTCGGCAGCGGTCTGGCCGACCTTCTGCTTGTCGATGCCGGTGACCACGATCTCCGTCGGCTTGGGCGTCGCGATCGCGATGCCGGCCGGGATCTCGTAGTCGATGTCGTGGCTGTAGCCGAGCGAGAGCTTGAGAACCTTGCCGGCGGCCGCGGCCTTGTAGCCGACGCCGGTGATCTCGAGCTTCTTCTCGTAGCCCTTGGTGACGCCCTCGATCAGGTTCGCGACCTGCGAGCGGGACATACCCCACATCGCACGGGCGCGCTTGCTGTCGTCGCGCGGGGCCACCTGGATCTGGCCGCCCTCGAGCTTGACGTTGACGTCGTCGGGCGCGACGAAGCTGAGTTCGCCCTTCGCACCCTTGACCTTGACGGTCCTGCCGTCGACGGCCGCCGTGACACCGGCGGGCACCGCGACGGGCTTCTTGCCGATACGAGACATGTGTCTCTCCCGTTCTGCGTTGCTGCTGGCGGTCAGAAGACCGTGCAGAGGACTTCGCCGCCCACGTTCTTCTCGCGGGCCTCATGGTCCGCCATCACGCCCTGCGGCGTGGAGAGGATCGTGATGCCGAGGCCGTTGGCCACGCGCGGCATGTTGGTGACCGACGAGTACACCCGGCGGCCGGGCTTCGACACGCGCGAGATCTCGCGGATCACGGGCTCGCCGTCGAAGTACTTGAGCTCGATCTCGAACTCGGAGCGGCCATTGCCGTACTCGGTGGTCGTGTAGCCGCGGATGTAGCCCTCGGACTGCAGCACGTCGAGCACGCGGGCGCGCAGGCGCGAGCCAGGCGTCGAGGTCTTCGTCTTGCGGCGCAGCTGCGCATTGCGGATGCGCGTCAGCATATCGCCGATCGGATCGTTCACTGCCATGGTCGCGCCTCCTTACCAGCTCGACTTGGTGAGCCCCGGGATCACGCCCTGCGAGCCGAGCTCGCGCAGCGCGATGCGGGACATCTTCAGCTTGCGGTAGTAGGCGCGCGGACGCCCCGTCACCTCGCACCGGTTGCGGATGCGCGTGGGGTTGGCGTTGCGCGGCAGCTCCGCGAGCTTGAGGCGCGCCGCGAAGCGCTCCTCCATGGGCTTGGACTCGTCGTTCGCGATCGCGAGAAGGCGCGTGCGGCGGCCCGTGTATTGCTTCACGAGCTTGGCGCGACGCTTGTTCTTCTCGACGGCACTCTTCTTGGCCATGGTTCTCTCCAGGTGTCCGCGTTTAAGAGCGAGCTCTTACTGCCGGAACGGGAAGTTGAACGCGCGCAGGAGCGCACGCGCCTCGTCGTCGGTCTTGGCGGTGGTGCAGACGATGATGTCCATGCCCCACACGGCCTCGGTCTTGTCGTAGTTGATCTCGGGGAAGATGATGTGCTCCTTGATGCCCATCGCGTAGTTGCCCCGGCCGTCGAACGACTTGGGGTTGAGGCCCCGGAAGTCGCGGACGCGCGGCAGCGCGATGTTCACCAGGCGATCGAGGAACTCGTACATCCTCGTCTTGCGCAGCGTCACCTTGCAGCCGATCGGCATGTTCTCGCGGACCTTGAAGGTCGCGATGGCCTGCCGGGCCTTGGTGATCACCGGCTTCTGGCCGGCGATGAGGGCGAGGTCGGCCGCAGCCGCCTGAACCTTCTTAGTGTCCTGCGTGGCCTCGCCGACGCCCATGTTGATGACGACCTTCTCGATGGTCGGCACTTCCATGACGTTCTTGTACCCGAACTGCTCGATGAGCTTCGGGCGAACGACGTCCGCATAGACGGTCTTGAGGCGCGGCGCCTCGGCCGCAACGTTGACGTTAGCCATCGATCAGATCTCCCGAACGCTTGGCGAAGCGTACCTTGCGTCCATCATCCAGCACCTTGAAGCCCACGCGGGTCGGCTTGCCGTCCTTGGGGTCGGCCACGGCGATGTTCGACAGGTGGATCGGCGCCTCCTTGGAGATGATGCCGCCTTCCTGGGACGCCGTCTGCTTCTGGTGCTTCTTGACCAGGTTGACGCCGCGCACGATGGCCCGCGTCTCCTTCGGCATCACCTGCACGACCTCCCCGGACTTGCCGGCGTCGCGCCCGGTGAGGACGACGACCTTGTCGCCCTTCTTGATCTTGGCCGCCATCACAGCACCTCCGGAGCCAGCGAGATGATCTTCATGTGGTTCTTGGCGCGAAGCTCGCGCGGAACCGGCCCGAAGATGCGGGTGCCGATCGGCTCCTTCTGGTTGTTGATCAGCACGGCCGCATTGCGGTCGAAGCGGATCACCGAACCGTCGGGGCGGCGGATGTCCTTGGCCGTGCGCACGACGATCGCCTTCATGACGTCGCCCTTCTTCACGCGGCCGCGCGGAATCGCCTCCTTCACGGAGACGACGATGACGTCGCCGACCCCAGCGTACTTGCGCTTGGAGCCGCCGAGGACCTTGATGCACATGACGCGACGGGCGCCGGAATTGTCGGCCACATCGAGATTCGTCTGCATCTGGATCATGGTCGTGATCCTTTCTGTGTCTCAGACCGGTTTCCGGCACTTGAATGGCTGCCGGACTTCGCCTGACGGGGATCTGCGTCCCCCGTTTGCATGACCGCAACAAACGCAAGGGCCGCTTGCGCGGCCCTCCCGTTCCTTGCGGAGGCCTCTCTTACGCGGGTTGCGTCTCTTCGACAACCACCCAGCACTTCAATTTCGAGATCGGCTTGCCTTCCTCGATGCGGACGGTGTCGCCGATCTTGTACTTATTCGCCTCGTCATGGGCGTGGTAGTTCTTGGTGCGCCGCACCGTCTTCTTGAGAAGCGGGTGCGTGAAGCGACGCTCCACCTTCACGACGACGGTTTTGTCCTGCTTGTCGCTGACGACGACACCCTGCAGAATGCGCTTCGGCATGGCTCTCTCCTCACGCCTTCGCGGCTTCGGCGGCCTTGCCGCGCTGGGTGGTCTTGATCCGCGCAATGTCGCGGCGCACTTCCTTGACGCGCGCCACGTTCTCCAGCTGGCCCGTAGCCTTCTGGAAGCGCAGGTTGAACTGCTCCTTCTTGAGCTTCACGAGCTCATCCTGGAGCTGGTCGCCCGTCATCGCCTTGAGGTCGGACAGCCTCTGCTTGGTCTTCATGGCTCCCTTCCTCCTTACTCGACGATGCGCTGAACGAAGCGCGTCTTGATCGGCAGCTTGGCGGCGGCCAGCGTCAGCGCCTCGCGGGCGAGGTCGAGCGGGATGCCGTCGATCTCGAACATGATGCGGCCTGGCTTGACCTTGCACGCCCAGAACTCCGGCGCGCCCTTGCCCTTGCCCATGCGGACTTCCGTCGGCTTGGACGAGACGGGCACGTCGGGGAACACGCGGATCCAGACGCGGCCGGCGCGCTTCATGTGGCGCGTGAGCGCACGGCGGGCGGCCTCGATCTGCCGGGCGGTGACCCGCTCGGGCTCCATGGCCTTCAGGCCGTACTGGCCGAAATCCAGGTTGAAGCCACCCTTCGCGGCGCCGTTGATGCGGCCCTTGAACTGCTTGCGGAACTTGGTCTTTTTGGGCTGTAGCATTGCTGAGCCTCCTTAACTCCCCGGCTCACGCCGCGTGATCGCGACGGCCGCCACCGGAGCGCGGGCCGCCCTCGTCGGCCATGCGCTTGTCCTGCGCCATCGGATCGTGTTCGAGGATCTCGCCCTTGAAGATCCACACCTTGATTCCGCACGTGCCATAGGTCGTGAAGGCCGTAGCCGTGCCGTAGTCGACATCTGCGCGCAGCGTATGCAGCGGCACGCGGCCCTCGCGGTACCACTCGAGGCGCGCGATCTCGGCGCCGCCCAGGCGGCCCGAGCAGTTGATGCGGATGCCCTCGGCGCCGAGGCGCATCGCCGACTGCACGGCGCGCTTCATGGCGCGGCGGAAGGCCACGCGGCGCTCGAGCTGCTGCGCGATCGACTCCGCGACGAGCGTGGCGTCGATCTCGGGCTTGCGCACCTCGACAATGTTGATGACGACCTCCGAGGTGGTCATCTTGCCGACCGCCTTGCGGATCTTCTCGATGTCGGCGCCCTTCTTGCCGATCACCACGCCCGGGCGGGCGGAGTAGACCGTCACGCGGCACTTCTTGTGCGGGCGCTCGATGACGATCTTCGACACCGCCGCCTGCTTCAGCATCTTCATCAGCGCGGCGCGGATCTTGATGTCCTCGTGCAGCAGCTGGCCGTACTCGCCCTTGCCGGCGACCCAGCGGCTGTCCCACGTCCTGTTGATGCCGAGGCGCAGGCCGACCGGATTGACCTTCTGTCCCATCGTTCTCTCCTCAGGCCTTGGCTTCGACTTCGCGCACGATGATGGTCAGGTTCGAGAAGGGCTTCTCGACCCGCCCGGCCCGGCCGCGCGCGCGGGCATGGAAGCGCTTCATGACGAGCGCCTTGCCCACGAAGGCCTGCGACACGACGAGATCGTCGACGTCGAGGTCGTGGTTGTTCTCGGCGTTGGCAATGGCGCTCTCCAGGCACTTGCGCACGTCGGAGGCGATGCGCTTGCGGGAGAACTCCAGGTCGGCGAGCGCCGTGGAGACCTTCTTGCCGCGGATGAGCTGAGCCACGAGGTTCAGCTTCTGCGGCGAGACGCGCAGCATCCGGGCGACGGCCTTGGCCTCGTTGTCCGGCAGGGCGCGCGGTGCGGAGGGCTTACCCATGGCTCACTTCCTCTTCGCCTTCTTGTCCGCCGCGTGGCCGTAAAAGGTACGGGTCGGGGCGAACTCGCCGAACTTGTGGCCCACCATCTCCTCGGAGACGCTGACCGGAATGTGCTTCTGGCCGTTGTAGACGCCGAAGGTGAGGCCCACGAACTGCGGCAGGATCGTGGAGCGGCGGCTCCAGATCTTGATCACTTCGGAACGCGTGGAGGCGCGGGCGGCCTCCGCCTTCTTCAGGAGGTAGCCGTCGACGAACGGACCCTTCCAGACAGAGCGAGTCATCGCCGGTCCCCTTACTTCTTCTTGCGCTGATGGCGCGAGGTCACGATGAACGTGTCGGTGCGCTTGTTCGAACGGGTCTTCTTGCCCTTGGTCGGCTTGCCCCACGGGGTGACCGGGTGGCGGCCGCCCGAGGTGCGGCCTTCGCCGCCGCCATGCGGATGGTCGATCGGGTTCATCGTCACGCCGCGGTTGTGCGGACGACGGCCGAGCCAGCGCTGGCGACCGGCCTTGCCGATCGAGGTGTTCATGTGGTCGGGGTTGGAGACCGCGCCCACGGTGGCGAAGCAGGCGCCGTGCACCAGGCGCTGCTCGCCCGAGTTCAGGCGAACGATCACGTAGCCCTGGTCGCGGCCCACGATCTGCGCGTAGGTGCCGGCCGAACGGGCCAGCGCGCCGCCCTTGCCGATCTTCATCTCCACGTTGTGCACGATCGTGCCCACGGGGATGTTGCCGATCGCCATGGCGTTGCCGGGCTTGATGTCGGCCTGCTCGCCGGCCACGACCTGGTCCTTCACGGCCAGGCGCTGCGGGGCGAGGATGTAGGCCACCGTGTCGTCGGCGTAGCGGATCAGCGCGATGAACGCCGTGCGGTTGGGATCATACTCGATCCGCTCCACGGTGGCGGCCATGCCGAGCTTGTCGCGGCGCTTGAAGTCGACCACGCGGTAGGCCTGCTTGTGGCCGCCGCCGCGGAAGCGGACGGTGACCCGTCCCGTGTTGTTGCGGCCGCCCTTCGAGGACTTGCCCTCGGTGAGCGTCTTGACCGGCTTGCCCTTGTAGAGCTCGCTGCGGTCGACGATCACGAGCTGGCGAAGGCTCGGCGTGACGGGCTTGAACGTCTTGAGTGCCATGGTTTCAGATCCTCAAGCTCTCAAAGGCCCGTCGTGACGTCGATCGAGGAGCCCTCGGCGAGGGTCACCACGGCCTTCTTGACGTCGGACTGCTGCCCAACAGTGCCCTTGAAGCGCTTCACCTTGCCCTTGCGGATGAGGGTGTTGACGCTCTTGACCTTCACGTCGAAGAGCTTCTCCACCGCCGCCTTGATCTCGGGCTTGGTGGCGCTCTTCTTGACCTTGAAGACCACCTTGTTCTGTTCCGACTGGTTCGTGGCCTTCTCGGTGATCACCGGGGACACGATGACGTCGTAGTGACGCGGGTCCGTGCTCATTTGAAGCGCGCCTCCAGCGCATCCACGGCCGCCTTGGTCAGCACGAGCTTCTCGCGCCGCAGGATGTCGTAGACGTTGATGCCCTGGACCGGCAGGACATCGATGTTGGGGATGTTCCGCGCCGCGAGCGCGAAGTTCGTGTCGACGGCGGCGCCGTCGATGATGAGCGCGCTGCCCAGGCCCATCTTGCCGAAGCGGTCCTTCAGCATCTTGGTCTTGGGGCCCTCGAGCGCGGCGTTGTCCACCACGAGGATGGCGCCGTCCCTGGCCTTGGCCGAGAGCGCATGGCGCAGCGCGAGCGCGCGCACCTTCTTCGGCAGGTCATGCTCGTGCGAGCGCACGACCGGTCCGAAGGCGCGTCCGCCACCGCGGAACTGCGGCACGCGGGCCGAGCCGTGGCGGGCATTGCCGGAGCCCTTCTGCTTGTAGAGCTTCTTGCCGGTGCGCCAGATTTCGGCGCGGCCCTTCGTCTTGTGGGTGCCGGCCTGGCGCTTGGCGAGCTGCCACAGCACGTAGCGCTGAATGAGGTCCTGGCGCGGATCGAGACCGAAGATCTCGTCCGAGAGCTCGACCGAGCCAGCCGCGCCGCCCTCGAAGGTGTGGACGTCGAGTTTCATCACGCGTTCTCCTGCCCCTCGGTGGCCTCGGCCGCCGGAGCCTCGGGGGCGCCGGGCATGCGGAAGGCGCCCGGCTTGGGGGCGTCCTTGGGGAGGGCGCGCTTGACGGCGTCCCGCACGAAGATCCAGCCGCCCTTCACGCCGGGCACCGCACCTTCCACGAGGATCAGCCCGCGCTCGACGTCGGTCTGCACGACGCGCAGGTTCTGCGTCGTCACGCGCTCGACACCGAGATGGCCGCCCATCTTCTTGTTCTTGAACGTCTTGCCGGGATCCTGGCGACCGCCGGTCGAACCGAGCGAGCGGTGCGAGATCGACACGCCGTGGGAGGCGCGCAGACCGCCGAAGTTCCAGCGCTTCATGCCGCCCGCGAAGCCCTTGCCGGTCGTGGTGCCGGTGACGTCGACGAACTGGCCGGTCACGAAGTGGTCGGCGGTGATCTCGGCCCCGACGGGGATGAGGTCAGCCTGCTCGACGCGGAACTCCGCGAGCTTCCGCTTGGGCTCCACGCTCGCCACGGCGAAACGGCCGCGCTCCGCCTTGGAGACGTTCTTGACCTTGGCCTTGCCGACGCCGACCTGCAGCGCGGTGTAGCCGTTCTTGTCGGCCGTCCGGTGCGCGACCACCTGGCAGTGGTCGAGCTTGAGGACGGTGACCGGCACGTGCTCCCCAGCATCCGTGAAGATGCGGGTCATGCCGAGCTTCTGGGCGATGACGCCTGAGCGCATGGTGGTAATCCCCGTGTCCCGCTGACGCCTTAGAGCTTGATCTCGACGTCGACGCCGGCCGCCAGGTCGAGCTTCATCAAAGCGTCGACGGTCTGGGGGGTCGGGTCGAGGATGTCGAGAACGCGCTTGTGGGTGCGGATCTCGAACTGCTCCCGCGACTTCTTGTCGATGTGGGGGGAGCGGTTCACCGTAAACTTCTCGATACGCGTGGGCAGGGGGATGGGACCCCGAACCTGCGCACCGGTCCGCTTCGCCGTCGAGACGATCTCACGCGTCGACGTATCGAGAATCCGATGGTCGAACGCCTTGAGGCGGATGCGGATGTTCTGGCCGTTCATGGTAGTGCCCTCGGGCTAGGTCCCGTCCGGAAGACGGCCGCGCCCCGGCCTTGGCCCGGGCGCGACGTGGGTCGTGGTGTCAGGCGATGATGGAGGCGACGACGCCGGCGCCCACCGTGCGGCCGCCCTCGCGGATGGCGAAGCGCAGCTTCTCCTCCATGGCGATGGGGGCGATCAGCTCGACCTCCATCGTCACGTTGTCGCCCGGCATCACCATCTCCGTGCCCTCGGGCAGCTTCACCATCCCCGTCACGTCCGTCGTGCGGAAATAGAACTGCGGGCGGTAGTTGGTGAAGAACGGCGTGTGGCGACCGCCCTCCTCCTTCGTCAGGATGTAGGCCTCAGCCTTGAACTTCGTGTGCGGCTTCACCGAGCCGGGCTTGGCCAGGACCTGGCCGCGCTCCACCTCTTCGCGCTTCGTGCCGCGCAGCAGGCAGCCCACGTTGTCGCCCGCCTCGCCCTGGTCGAGCAGCTTGCGGAACATCTCAACGCCCGTCACCGTCGTCTTGATCGTCGGCTTCAGGCCGATGATCTCGATTTCCTCGCCCACCTTGACGACGCCGCGCTCGATGCGCCCCGTCACCACCGTGCCGCGCCCGGAGATCGAGAACACGTCCTCCACCGGCATCAGGAAGGGCTGGTCCTTCGGGCGGTCGGGCTGCGGGATGTAGCGGTCGACCTCCGCCATCAGCTTCAGCACCGCGTCATGGCCGATCGCCTTGTCGCCGTTGTCGAGCGCCACCTTGGCCGAGCCCTTGACGATCGGGATGTCGTCGCCGGGGAAGTCGTACTTGGAGAGCAGCTCGCGCACCTCCATCTCGACGAGCTCGAGAAGCTCGGGATCGTCGACGAGGTCCACCTTGTTCATGAACACCACCAGCGCGGGCACGCCCACCTGGCGGGCCAGCAGGATGTGCTCGCGCGTCTGCGGCATCGGGCCGTCGGCCGCCGACACAACGAGGATCGCGCCGTCCATCTGCGCCGCGCCCGTGATCATGTTCTTCACGTAGTCGGCGTGGCCGGGGCAGTCGACGTGCGCGTAGTGCCGGTTCGTCGTCTCGTACTCGACGTGCGCCGTCGAGATCGTGATGCCGCGCGCCTTCTCCTCGGGAGCCTTGTCGATCTGGTCATAGGCCGTGAACGTGGCCCCGCCCGTCTCCGCCAGCACCTTCGTGATCGCAGCCGTCAGAGACGTCTTGCCATGGTCGACGTGACCGATCGTCCCGATGTTGCAGTGCGGCTTCGTCCGCGAAAATTTTTCCTTGGCCATCGAACGGCTCCTTCGAATGCGCTCTCTAGCGACAACCGGGTCTTGAACTCAGGCCCTGGGGGCTGCGCTCACGGCCGGCGGGTTGGGTGGTAAGAGGTTCTGGATCAGGCGCTTGCCGCCAGAACCTCAGGCATACTTGGCCTGCACCTCGGCGGCGATCGCCTGAGGCACCTGCTCGTAGTGGTCGAACTGCATCGTGTACGCGGCGCGGCCCTGGCTCATGGAGCGCAGCGTGTTCACGTACTGGAACATGTTGGCGAGCGGCACCATGGCGTTGATCACCACCGCGTTGCCGCGCATGTCCTGGCCCTGGATCTGGCCGCGACGACCGGTCAGGTCGCCGATGACGGACCCCGTGTAGTCCTCGGGCGTCACGACCTCGACCTTCATGATCGGCTCGAGCAGCACCGGGCCGCCCTTCTGCAGGGCCTCACGGAATGCCGCGCGGGACGCGATCTCGAAGGCCAGAGCCGACGAGTCCACGTCGTGGAACGCGCCGTCGATCAGCTCGACCTTGACGTCGACGACCGGGAAGCCGGCGAGCGGCCCCGAGTTCATCACGCTGTCCAGGCCCTTCTCGACGCCGGGGATGTACTCCTTCGGCACCGCGCCGCCGACGATCTTGGACTCGAACTCAAAGCCCTTGCCCGCCTCGTTCGGATACACGTTGAACTTGACGCGCGCGAACTGGCCCGTGCCGCCGGTCTGCTTCTTGTGGGTGTAGTCCACCTCGGTCTTGCGCGAGAGCGTCTCGCGATACGCGACCTGCGGGGCGCCCACGTTGGCATCGACCTTGTAGGTGCGGCGCAGGATGTCGACCTTGATGTCGAGGTGAAGCTCGCCCATCCCCTTGAGGATGGTCTGGCCGGACTCGTAGTCGGTGGACACGCGGAAGGACGGGTCCTCCGCGACGAGCTTGGCGAGGGCCACGCCGAGCTTCTCCTGGTCGGCCTTCGACTTCGGCTCGATCGCCATCTCGATGACCGGCGCCGGGAACTCCATTCGCTCAAGGATCACCGCCTTGTTGGCGTCGCAGAGCGTGTCGCCGGTGCGGGTGTCCTTGAGGCCGGCCAGGGCGACGATGTCGCCGGCATAGGCTTCCTTGATGTCCTCGCGGTTGTTCGCATGCATGAGGAGCATGCGGCCGATCCGCTCCTTCTTGTCCTTCGTCGAGTTCAGAACGGTGGTGCCGGACTCGATCTTGCCCGAATACACGCGGCAGAAGGTGATCGTGCCGACGAAGGGGTCGTCCATGATCTTGAAGGCGAGCAGGGAGAAGGGCTCGTCGTCGGAGGGGAGACGGACGGTCTCTTCCTCGGTCTTGAAGTCGATGCCCTTGATCGCCTCGCGGTCGAGCGGGGACGGAAGGTAATCGACCACCGCGTCAAGAAGCGGCTGCACGCCCTTGTTCTTGAACGCCGAGCCGCACAGGACCGGGTTGAACACGCGGCCGACCACGGCCTTGCGGATCAGCTTCTTCAGCGTGTCGACGTCAGGCTCCTGGCCCTCGAGATAGGCCGACATGGCGTCATCGTCGAGCTCGACGGCGGCCTCGACGAGCTTCATCCGGTACTCGGCTGCCTTGTCGGCGAGCTCGGCCGGGATCTCCTCGTCGTTGTACTTGGCGCCCAGGCCCTCGTCTTCCCACACGACCGCCTTCATGCGGACGAGGTCGATGATGCCCTTGAAGTTGTTCTCGGAGCCGATCGGCAGCTGGATGCAGACGGGCTTGCCGGCGACGCGCGTGACGATCTCGTCGACGCAGTTGTAGAAGTCGGCGCCGATCTTATCCATCTTGTTGACGAACACGACGCGCGGCACGTTGTACTTGTCGGCCTGACGCCACACCGTCTCGGTCTGGGGCTCCACGCCCTGGTTGCCGTCGAGCACGCAGACCGCGCCGTCGAGCACGCGCAGCGAACGCTCCACCTCGATGGTGAAGTCGACGTGGCCGGGCGTGTCGATGATGTTCAGGCGCTTGCCGTTCCAGAACGTCGTCGTGGCCGCCGACGTGATGGTGATGCCGCGCTCCTGCTCCTGCTCCATCCAGTCCATCGTCGCGGCGCCTTCGTGCACCTCGCCGATCTTATGGGACTTGCCGGAATAGTAGAGGATACGCTCGGTCGTGGTCGTCTTCCCGGCATCGATGTGGGCCATGATGCCGAAGTTACGATAGTCCTCGATGGCGTGACTGCGGGGCATTGGAACGGTCCTGTCTGCCGGAAGGGGGCGCTGTTACCAGCGGTAGTGCGAGAAGGCCCGGTTGGCTTCCGCCATCCGGTGGGTGTCCTCGCGCTTCTTGACGGCATTTCCCCGGTTGTTCGACGCGTCGATCAGCTCGGCCGAAAGACGGTCGATCATGGTCTTGTCGTTGCGGCCGCGGGCGGCCTGGATCAGCCAGCGGATGGCGAGCGCCTGGCGGCGCTCCATGCGCACCTCGACCGGCACCTGGTAGGTGGCGCCGCCGACGCGGCGGGAGCGCACCTCGATGGCGGGGGCGACGTTGTCCAGCGCCTGCTTGAAGACCTGCAGCGGATCGGTCTTCAGCTTCGTCTCGACGATGTCGAGCGCGCCGTACACGATCTGCTCGGCGACGGACTTCTTGCCGTCGTACATGATCGAATTCATGAACTTCGTGACGACGAGATCGCCGAACTTGGGGTCCGGGATGATCTCTCGCTTCTCGGCGCGGTGGCGACGGGACATGTCGTTTTCCTCGTCTCGATCTTACTTCGGCCGCTTCGCGCCGTACTTCGAACGGCGCTGCTTGCGGTTCTTGACGCCCTGCGTATCGAGGACGCCGCGGATGATGTGGTAGCGCACGCCCGGCAGGTCCTTCACGCGGCCGCCACGGATGGCGACGACGGAGTGCTCCTGCAGGTTGTGGCCCTCGCCCGGAATGTAGCCGATGACCTCGTAGCCATTGGTCAGGCGCACCTTGGCGACCTTGCGGAGCGCGGAGTTCGGCTTCTTCGGCGTCGTCGTGTAGACGCGCGTGCACACTCCCCGCTTCTGCGGGCAGGCCTCCAGCGCGGGCACGGTGTTACGCGCCTTCACGGGGCTCCGCGGCTTGCGGATGAGCTGGCTGATGGTCGGCATCGTTGCTCGTTCCAATTCCAGGCTTGGCCTTGAGCTTGCGCTCGGTTGAAGTTCGACCCGTCAAGCGCGGAATCCCGCGCAAAACGAATCCGCGCCTACGGCGGAAAACCGCCGGCGGCGCGTGAGTGTCAGAGGACCCTGGCCAGAACCAGGGTCGTGATCCCAATCATGCGACTTTGCAGTCGGTGGAATGCGGCAGCGTCTCGGATCTCGGGTCCAGCGCGAGCCGCGCCGAACGGGTGGAACCGACTGTCTGCCGGAAAGTGGGCGGGTTTTACAGGCGGAGTCGGATAGCGTCAACCCCTAAGTCACCGCAGTGACTCGTTTCGGGACAGCAGGTTACACGGCGCAGGCTGAATTCTTCAACACGGACCGCGCGCCCTCGTCAGACGGCCTCCATGGCCATGAGGACAGCCGCCTCCCCCGCCTCCGGCGCGGCCCAGGCCCAGCCCTCCGCCTGGTGGCGGAACCAGGTGAATTGCCGCTTGGCATAGTGTCGCGTATCGGCTTTCGCCCGCTCGATGGCCTCTCCGAGCGTCATTTCGTCCGACAAGGCCTTGATCAGCCAGGGAACGCCATGGGCCCGCATGGCGGGAAGCGCGGGGCTGAGCCTGCGCCGCGCCAGCGCCCTCACCTCTTCCAGGGCGCCCAAGCTGATCATGGAATCGAATCGCTTGTCGATGCGGGCGTAGAGGAGGTCGCGCTCCGGGGCCAGGAAGACGCGCGCGCAGCGCGCGCCCTCCAGCAGCGCGCCGTTCCGCCCGCCCTGGAAACTCGCCAATGGCTGTCCCGTGGCATGGAACACCTCCAGCGCCCGCACGATTCGCTGGCGGTCGGAGGGCCGCAGCTGCGTCGCGGTCAGCGGGTCGCGGGCGGCGAGTTCGGCGTGGAGCTGCTCGGCCGGAACGTCCATTGTCGAGGCCCGGATCGCCTCGCGCACGTCAGCGGAGACGTCCGGGATGGAGGAGAGCCCCTCCGTGAGGGCCTTGAAGTAGAGCCCGGTGCCGCCGGTGATGATGGGCAGCCGGCCCTCGGCTGCGAGTTCGGCGAGGAGCGGGCGCATCGCGGCCATCCAGCGACCCACTGAAAAATTCTCCTCGGCGTCGACATGGCCGAACAGCCGGTGGGGCGCAGCGGCCTCCTCGTCCGGCGTCGGACGAGCGGTGATGATGCGCAGGTCGCGGTAGACCTGCATGCTGTCGGCATTCACCACCACGCCGCCGAAGCGGCGCGCCAGCGCGATGGCCAGCGCGGTCTTGCCGCTCGCCGTCGGTCCTGCGATGAGGATCGCCCGAGGCCCGTTCGCCACGCGCGGCGTCTCCCTGTCCCGTGTTCCTGACGAGGCCGCCCGCATGACCGAGCCCGCCCCTGCCCTCGTCGCCACGCTGGTGGCGTCCAACGAAAGGCCCGTGCTCACGGATGCCCTCCTGCGGGCGCTCGCGCAAGCCTCGGACGGCGTCGTGGCCTCGGGCGTCGACGCGGTGTGGCTCGCCGAAGGCGTCGCAGCGGACCTCTCGCTGGCGATCGGTTTGGACCTGTCGGGGGCCCGGCGCAGCCTGGAGGCCGCCATCGAGCAGTCTGGCGCGCCAGTCGACGTCATCGTCCAGCCGCGCATCACGCGCCGCAAGCGGCTCTTCCTGGCCGACATGGATTCCACCATGATCGGGCAGGAATGCATCGACGAACTCGCCGACTTCGTCGGGCTGAAGGACAAGGTGGCAGCTATCACCGAGCGCGCCATGCGGGGCGAACTGGCGTTCGAGCCGGCCTTGCGCGAGCGCGTTGGGCTCCTCGCGGGCCTGCCCGCGACCGTCATCGACACAATCCTCGCCGAGCGCATCACTTTCACCCCCGGCGGACGCACCCTGGTGCGGACGATGCGGGCGAATGGCGGCTACACGGCGCTCGTGTCGGGCGGCTTCACGCTCTTCACGGGGCCGGTCGCGGCAGCCATCGGCTTCGACGATCACCGGTCAAACCGGCTGGTGGTGGACAATGGCCAGCTCGCCGGCCGGGTCGAGGAGCCCATCGTCGGCAAGGAGGCCAAGCTCGCGGCGCTGGTCGAACTGCGGGGCCGCCTCGGCCTCGATCCCGCGCAGACCCTCGCCGTGGGCGACGGCGCCAACGACCTTGCCATGATCGGCGAGGCGGGCCTGGGCGTCGCCTTCCGGGCCAAGCCCGCCGTGGCCGCCATGGCCGACGCGCGGCTGGACCACGCGGACCTCACCGCGCTGCTCTATGCGCAGGGGTACCGGCGAGAGGAGTTCGTCCGATGACGTCGCGGAGGCCCTGCCTCGTTCCCGAGCTTGTTGTCAGCGACTATGCGAGAAGCCGAGCATTTTATCTGCAGCTCGGCTTCACCGTGCTGTGGGACCGCCCCGAAAACGGCTTCGCGTGCCTCGACCTCGAAGGGAACCGACTCATGATCGAGCAGATGGGAGAAGACTGGCGCGTCGCGCCACTCGAACCGCCCTTCGGCCGAGGCATCAATCTTGAGATCAGCGTGGTCGACCTCGCCAGCGTGGCAGCCCGTATCGAAGCCTTGCAATGGCCATTCTTCCGGAGCCCATACGAGGAAAGCTACCGCGTCAGGGATAGCCACGTCCGCGTGAGGCAGGCCCTTGTGCAGGATCCTGACGGCTACCTCCTGCGCTTTCAGCAGGATCTAGGCGCAGTTTGACGAGGAGAAAGCGGGAGCCGGAAAGGCGTCCCGCTCCGCATCTCCCCCAGCCCTATTCCAGCCCCACCGCCACGAACCGGACGTCGCCCTGAGCATTGGCCACGAGGAAGAGGGCCGACTTCTTGCCGTCCTTCTTCACGGCCTCGATGCGCTTCATCAGGGCCTCCGGGGTGTTCACCGGCTCCTGCTGGACCTCGACGATCACGTCACCCGGCTGGATGCGCTTGTCGGCGCCCGGCGAATTGGGGTCGACCTTGGTCACCACGACGCCGCGCACGCCGTCCTTGATGTTGAAGCGCTTCTTGAGCTCGTCGTTGAGGCCGGACAGCTCCATGCCCAGCGCCTTCTTGATGGCGGGCTTGTCGGGCTCGGCATTGCCGGTCGAGGCCTTGGCGAGCTTCTCGCCGTCCTCGAGGCGGCCGAGCTTCACGGTCTTGGTGAGTTCCTTGCCCTTGCGCATGATCAGGACTTCGACGTCCTTGCCGACCGGCGTCTGGCCCACGATGCGCGGCAGATCCTTGGATTCGCCGATGTCGGCGCCGTCGAACTTCAGGATCACGTCGCCCGCCTCGATGCCCGCGGGCTTGGCCGGGCCCTTGTCGTCCACGCCCGCCACCAGCGCGCCCTTGGGCGAGCCGAGGCCCAGGCTCTCGGCGATCGCGTCGTCGACGTTCTGGATGCGCACGCCGAGCCAGCCGCGGCGGGTCTCGCCGTACTTGAGGAGCTGGTCGATGACGGGCTGCGCCATCGAGGACGGCACGGAGAAGCCGATGCCGATCGACCCGCCCGAGGGCGACAGGATGGCCGTGTTGATGCCGATCACCTCGCCGTCCATGTTGAAGAGCGGGCCGCCCGAATTGCCCTTGTTGATGGCCGCATCCGTCTGGATGTAGTGGCCATAGGACTGGTCGGAGATGTCGCGGTTGCGGGCGGAGACGATGCCCGCGGTCACGGAGCCGCCAAGGCCGAACGGGTTGCCGATCGCCATCACCCAGTCGCCGATGCGCGCCTTTTCGCTGTCGCCGAACTTCACCGCCTTGAGCGGCTTGTCGGACTTCACGCGCAGCACGGCGATGTCGACCTTGGGATCCTTGCCGACGATCTCGGCCTTGAGCTTGCGGCCGTCGGTGAAGATGACGGTGATGTCGTTGGCGTCGCCGACCACGTGGTTGTTGGTGATGACGATGCCCGAGGGATCGATCACGAAGCCGGAGCCCAGCGAGTTGGACTTGCGCTGCTGGCGCGGCTGGTTCTCGCCGTTCTGGTTCTTCTGGTTGAAGAAGTCGTCGAAGAACTCCTGGAACGGGGAGCCCGGCGGCAGCTGCGGGATCTGCATGTTCCGGTTCTCGGCCACCGTGGTCGAGGCGGAGATGTTGACCACCGCGTCGGTCACCTTGTCGGCGAGATCGGCGAAGGATTCGGGCGCGGCGCGCGCAAATCCCGGGCTGGGAAGCGCAACCGCGGTCCCCGCGAGCAGGCCGGCCGCCAGCAGGGCGGAGGCTGCGCGCCGGACGAAGGGATTGCTGGGCTGTGCCATGGACTGTCTCTCTCGATTGAGGCGGGTCGCCGCGGTTCGGCCGCGGCGGCAGCGGCATTGATCCGGAGTCTAGACGCTGCACGGCTGCCGCGCGAGACGGGACGGATGCAAATCTTCGCTACACTCACCCAGCAAATGGGGCGGAATGGCGACGCTGTCGAGGGCCTGCGACGCGCTGGCCTGCCGCAGGCGCGCTCCCGAACGAAAAAGGGCCGCCCTAAGGCGGCCCTGATTCCATGTCCTGCAGCCCGGCCGATCACTCGGCGGCCTGGGGACCCTCGATGGCGACCGCCTCGTTGGCCGGGGCCTGGCTGTCCGCCACGCCCTGGGCGAGGATGAGGTCGTCGCGACGCGTCGCCACCTCGCGCAGGCGGCTCATCATCGCGCCGGTGCCCGCCGGGATGAGGCGGCCGACGATGACGTTCTCCTTGAGGCCGCCCAGCTCGTCCGACTTGCCGTTGACGGCGGCCTCGGTGAGCACGCGGGTGGTCTCCTGGAACGACGCCGCGGAGATGAAGGAGCGCGTCTGGAGGCTCGCCTTGGTGATGCCGAGCAGCACGGGGTGACCCGTGGCCGGCCGCTTGCCCTCGGCGATTAGCTTGACGTTGGCCTCGTCCATTTCGACCTTGTCGACCTGCTCGTTGGCCAGGTACTCGCTCTCGCCGGGATCGTCGATCTCGACCTTCTGCAGCATCTGGCGGACGATCACCTCGATGTGCTTGTCGTTGATGTTGACGCCCTGGAGCCGGTAGACCTCCTGGATCTCGTTGACGAGGTAGGCCGCAAGCTCCTCCACGCCCTTGATCGCCAGGATGTCGTGCGGCGCGGGGTTGCCGTCGACGATGTAGTCGCCCTTCTCCACCACGTCGCCGTCCTGCAGGTAGATGTGCTTGCCCTTGGCGACGAGGTACTCGATGGACTCCGAGCCGTCGGCGGGCACGAGCGTGATCCGCCGCTTGTTCTTGTAGTCGCGGCCGAACTGGATCGTGCCGGACTTCTCCGCGATGACCGCGGCCTCCTTCGGCCGGCGGGCCTCGAAGAGCTCGGCCACGCGCGGCAGGCCGCCCGTGATGTCGCGGGTCTTGGCGCTCTCCATCGGGATACGCGCGACGATGTCGCCCGCATTGATCTTGGAGCCAGGGTCCGCCGCGATGATCGAGTCGACGGGAAGCAGGTAGCGCGCCTCGCCGCCGCGGGCGAGCTTGACCGGCTTGCCCTTGGCGTCGTGGATGACGATGGCCGGACGCAGGTCGCCGGCGCGCGGGTTGGCCCGCCAGTCCGTGACCACGCGCTTGGTGATGCCGGTCGACTCGTCGGCCGTCTCCGCCACCGAGGCGCCCTCGACGAGGTCCTCGTAAGCGATCGTGCCCGACACCTCGGTCACGATGGGACGGGTATAGGGGTCCCATTCGGCAATGCGCTGGCCGCGCTTCACCGTGTCGCCCTCGTCGACCTTCATGCGCGAGCCGTACTGGATGCGGTGCACCGCCCGCTCCTGCCCGTCCGCGCCGACGATCACCACGGCCATGTTGCGCGACATGGCGATGAGGTCGCCGTCGGAATTGCGCGCGATGTTCGGGTTCCTGATCTTCACCGTGCCCTCGAAGTTGGACTCGATGAAGGACTGGTCTGCGATCTGCGCGGCGCCGCCGATGTGGAAGGTGCGCATCGTGAGCTGGGTGCCCGGCTCGCCGATCGACTGCGCCGCGATGACGCCGACCGCCTCGCCCATGTTCACGGGCGTGCCGCGGGCGAGGTCGCGCCCGTAGCAGGTGGCGCACACGCCATCGGCCGTCTCGCAGGTGAGGACCGAGCGGATCTTCACCTCCTGGATGCCGGCGCCGTTGATGCGGTCGATATGCGCCTCCTCGATCATGGTGTTCGCGGGCACGATGATCTCGCCGTTCTGGTCGACGAGGTCCTCGGCCGAGAAGCGGCCCATGATGCGCGAGGCCAGCGACGCGACCACCTGGCCGGCGTCGATGATGGCGCGCATGCGGATGCCGTTCGTGGTGCCGCAGTCCCTCTCGTTGATGATCGAGTCCTGCGCCACGTCGACGAGGCGACGGGTCAGGTAGCCGGAGTTCGCGGTCTTCAGCGCGGTGTCCGCGAGGCCCTTGCGGGCGCCGTGGGTCGAGTTGAAGTACTCGAGAACGTCGAGGCCCTCCTTGAAGTTCGAGATGATCGGGCTCTCGATGATCTCGCCCGACGGCTTGGCCATCAGGCCGCGCATGGCGGCGAGCTGCTTCATCTGCGCGGGCGAACCACGCGCGCCCGAGTGGGACATCATGTAAATCGAGTTGATCTGCTTGGTCCGGCCCGTGTCGTCCTTCTGCACCGCGGAGATGCGCTTCATCATCTCCTCGGCGAGGCGGTCCGTGCACTTCGCCCAGGCGTCGACGACCTTGTTGTACTTCTCGCCCTGCGTGATCAGGCCGTCGTTGAACTGCTGCTCATATTCCTTGGTGAGCGCGCGGGTCTCCTCGACGATGCGCGGCTTCGTCTCCGGCACGACCATGTCGTCCTTGCCGAAGGAGATGCCGGCCTTGAAGGCGTTGGTGAAGCCCAGCGACATGATGCGGTCGCAGAAGATCACCGTCTCCTTCTGACCGCAGTGCCGGTAGACGCTGTCGATCGTGTTGGAGATCTCCTTCTTCGTCATCAGCTTGTTGACGACGTCGAAGGTAACGCGGCCGTGCTTGGGGAGCAGCTGGCCGAGCATCGCGCGGCCGGGCGTGGTGTCGTAGATCTTCGAGTAGGCCTGGCCATTCTCGTCGATCGACTGGAAGCGGTACTTGATCTTGGTGTGGACCGTGATCGCCTTGGCCGCCAGCGCGTGCTCGATCTCGCCCATTTCGGCGAAGGCCATGCCCTCGCCGGGCTCGCCGTCGGCGATCAGGGAGAGGTAGTAGAGGCCGAGCACGATGTCCTGCGAGGGCACGATGATCGGCGCGCCGTTCGCGGGGTGCAGGATGTTGTTGGTCGACATCATCAGCACGCGCGCTTCCAGCTGCGCCTCGAGCGACAGCGGGACGTGCACGGCCATCTGGTCGCCGTCGAAATCGGCGTTGAACGCCGCGCAGACGAGCGGGTGCAGCTGGATCGCCTTGCCCTCGATCAGCACGGGCTCGAAGGCCTGGATGCCGAGGCGGTGCAAAGTCGGCGCTCGGTTCAGCATCACCGGGTGCTCGCGGATGACCTCGTCCAGGATGTCCCAGACCTCCGGCTTCTCCTTCTCGACGAGCTTCTTGGCCTGCTTCACCGTGGCGGAGAGACCCTTCGCGTCGAGGCGCGAATAGATGAAGGGCTTGAAGAGCTCGAGCGCCATCTTCTTGGGCAGGCCGCACTGGTGCAGCTTCAGCTCCGGGCCCACCACGATGACCGAGCGCCCGGAATAGTCGACGCGCTTGCCGAGGAGGTTCTGGCGGAAGCGGCCCTGCTTGCCCTTGAGCATGTCGGCGAGCGACTTCAGCGGACGCTTGTTGGCGCCCGTGATGACCCTGCCGCGGCGGCCATTGTCGAACAATGCGTCGACGGCCTCCTGCAGCATGCGCTTCTCGTTGCGGATGATGATGTCCGGCGCGCGCAGCTCGATCAGCCGCTTCAGGCGGTTGTTGCGGTTGATGACGCGGCGGTAGAGGTCATTCAGGTCGGAGGTCGCGAAGCGGCCGCCGTCGAGCGGAACCAGCGGGCGCAGGTCCGGCGGGATGACGGGAACGACGGTCAGGATCATCCATTCCGGCTTGTTGCCGGAATTGATGAAGGCCTCGATGATCTTCAGCCGCTTGGCGAGCTTCTTGGGCTTGAGCTCGGTCTTGGAGGCCGCGATCTCGACCTTGAGGTCGGCCGCGGTCTTCTCGAGGTCGAGCGAGCGCAGGATCTCGCGGATCGCCTCGGCGCCGATCGTGGCGGTGAAGCTGTCCTCGCCGTACTCGTCCTGGGCGCGCAGGTACTCCTCCTCGGTCAGGAGCTGGCGCTCCTTGAGGGGGGTGAGGCCCGGCTCGAGGACGACGTAGTTCTCGAAGTACAGGATCCGCTCGAGGTCCTTGAGGGGCATGTCGAGCAGGAGGCCGATGCGCGAGGGCAGCGACTTCAGGAACCAGATGTGGGCGACGGGCGCGGCGAGCTCGATATGGCCCATGCGCTCGCGCCGCACGCGCGAGAGGGTGACCTCGACGCCGCACTTCTCGCAGATGACGCCCTTGTACTTCATGCGCTTGTACTTGCCGCACAGGCACTCATAGTCCTTGATCGGGCCGAAGATGCGCGCGCAGAACAGGCCGTCACGCTCGGGCTTGAACGTGCGATAGTTGATCGTCTCCGGCTTCTTGATCTCGCCAAAGGACCACGACAGGATCTTCTCGGGGCTCGCGATCGAGATCTTGATCTGGTCGAAGGTCTGGGGCTGAGCCACGGGGTTGAAGAGATTCATGACCTCTTGGTTCATGGCCTTCTCCTGGTTCTCGGTCGGTCGCCGCCGTCGCGGCCGGTCCCGCCGGAAAAATCGTCTTGGGGGCGCCGGGCGACCATCCGCCCGGCGAACGCAACAAGGAGCGCGGATGGCGCTCCCGCGGGCCGCTTACTCGGCGGCCTCGGATGAAGGCAGCTCGGCCACCGGCTTCTTCGTCGCCGTGAGCTCCACGTTGAGGCCCAGCGAACGCATCTCCTTGACGAGCACGTTGAAGCTCTCGGGAATGCCGGCCTCGAAGGTGTCGTCGCCGCGCACGATCGCCTCATAGACCTTGGTGCGGCCCGCGACGTCGTCCGACTTGACGGTGAGCATCTCCTGGAGCGTGTAAGCCGCGCCGTAGGCCTCGAGCGCCCACACCTCCATTTCGCCGAAGCGCTGGCCGCCGAACTGCGCCTTGCCGCCCAGCGGCTGCTGGGTGACGAGGCTGTAGGGGCCGATCGACCGGGCGTGGATCTTGTCGTCCACGAGGTGATGGAGCTTCAGCATGTAGATGTAGCCGACCGTGACCTTGCGGTCGAAGGTCTCGCCCGTGCGGCCATCGAACAAGGTCACCTGGCCCGAGCGGTGCAGGCCCGCCTGCTCAAGCATCTGCTCGATGTCGTGCTCCTTCGCCCCGTCGAAGACCGGCGTGGCGATCGGCACGCCGCGGCGCAGGTTCTCGCCCAGCGTCACGAGGCCGGTCTCGTCGAGAGACTTCACCGTCTCGTTGTCGCCGTAGACCATGTGCAGCGTGTCCTTGAGCTGCTTGGCCTGGTGCGTGCGGCGATAGACATCGACCGCGTCCCCGATCTTCTTGCCGAGACCCGCGCAGGCCCAGCCGAGATGCGTCTCGAGGATCTGCCCGACGTTCATGCGCGAGGGCACGCCCAGCGGATTCAGCACGATGTCGACATGCGTGCCGTCCTCGAGGAACGGCATGTCCTCGATCGGAACGATGCGCGACACGACGCCCTTGTTGCCGTGGCGGCCGGCCATCTTGTCGCCGGGCTGGATCTTGCGCTTCACCGCGACGAAGACCTTGACCATCTTCATCACGCCGGGCGGCAGCTCGTCGCCGCGCTGCAGCTTCTCGACCTTGTCCAGGAAGCGCTGCTCGAGGCCCTTCTTCGCCTCGTCATACTGCTTCCGCATGGCCTCGAGGTCCGCCATCACGGCGTCGTCGGCCACGGCGAAGGTCCACCATTGCGAGCGCGGGGTGGAGTCGAGCACCTCGCGCGTCACTTCCGTGTCCTTCTTGAAGGACTTGGGGCCGGAAATGGCGGTCTTGCCGACGAGGTTCTCGCCGAGACGGGCGTAGACGTTGCGGTCGAGGATCGCGAGCTCGTCGTCGCGGTCCTTGGCGAGCCGCTCGATCTCCTCGCGCTCGATCGCCTGGGCGCGCTCGTCCTTGTCGACGCCGTGGCGGTTGAACACGCGCACTTCGACGACCGTGCCCTGCACGCCCGGGGGCACGCGGAGCGACGTGTCGCGCACGTCGGACGCCTTCTCGCCGAAGATGGCGCGGAGCAGCTTCTCCTCCGGCGTCATCGGGCTCTCGCCCTTCGGCGTGATCTTGCCGACGAGGATGTCGCCCGCGTTCACCTCGGCGCCGATATAGACGATGCCGGCCTCGTCGAGGTTCTTCAGCGCCTCTTCCGAGACGTTCGGAATGTCGCGCGTGATTTCCTCGGGCCCGAGCTTCGTGTCACGCGCCATCACCTCGAATTCCTCGATGTGAATGGAGGTGAACACGTCCTCCTTGGCGATCCGCTCGGAGAGCAGGATCGAGTCCTCGAAGTTGTAGCCGTTCCAGGGCATGAACGCGACGAGCACGTTGCGGCCGAGCGCCAGCTCGCCGAGCTCCGTCGACGGGCCGTCGGCGATGATGTCGCCCTTGCGCACGATGTCGCCCACCTGGACCAGAGGCTTCTGGTTGATGCAGGTGTTCTGGTTCGAGCGCTGGAACTTCATCAGCCGGTAGATGTCGACGCCGGACTTCGAAGGGTCGAGGTCCTCCGTCGCGCGGATGACGATACGGGTCGCGTCGACTTGGTCGATCACGCCGGCCCGGCGCGCCGCGATGGCAGCGCCGGAGTCGCGGGCGACCACGGCCTCCATGCCCGTGCCCACGAAGGGCGCGTCGGCGCGAACCAGCGGCACCGCCTGGCGCTGCATGTTCGAGCCCATGAGCGCGCGGTTGGCGTCGTCGTTCTCGAGGAACGGGATGAGCGCCGCGGCCACCGAGACGAGCTGCTTGGGCGACACGTCCATGTAGTCGACACGCTCGACCGGCACCGTGATGACGTCGCCGGCATGGCGCACCACCACGAGGTCCTCGCTGAGCTTGCCGTCCTTGTCGACGGCCACGTTCGCCTGGGCGACGTAGTGCTTCCCCTCCTCCATGGCGGAGAGGTAGACGACCTCGCTCGTGATCTTGCCGTCGCGCACCTTGCGGTACGGGCTCTCGATGAAGCCATACTTGTTGACGCGCGCAAAGGTGGCGAGCGAGTTGATCAGGCCGATGTTCGGACCTTCCGGCGTCTCGATCGGGCAGATGCGGCCATAGTGCGTCGGGTGCACGTCGCGCACCTCGAAGCCGGCGCGCTCGCGCGTCAGGCCGCCCGGGCCCAGCGCAGACAGGCGACGCTTGTGCGTGATCTCGGACAGCGGGTTGGTCTGGTCCATGAACTGCGAGAGCTGCGAGGAGCCGAAGAACTCGCGCACCGCGGCGGCAGCGGGCTTCGCGTTGATCAGGTCCTGCGGCATCACGGTGTCGATGTCGACGGAGGACATGCGCTCCTTGATGGCGCGCTCCATGCGCAGCAGGCCGACGCGGTACTGGTTCTCCATGAGCTCGCCGACCGAGCGCACGCGGCGATTGCCGAGATGGTCGATATCGTCGATCTCGCCCTTGCCGTCGCGCAGGTCCACGAGCGCCCTGACGACCGCGAGGATGTCGTCCTTGCGCAGCACGCGAACCGTGTCGGCGGCGTCGAGGTCGAGGCGCATGTTCATCTTCACGCGGCCCACGGCCGAGAGGTCGTAGCGCTCGGCATCGAAGAACAGCGAGTGGAACATGGCCTCGGCCGTGTCGACGGTCGGCGGCTCGCCCGGGCGCATCACGCGGTAGATGTCGAACAAAGCTTCCTCGCGCGAGGAGTTCTTGTCGACCGCCAGCGTGTTGCGGATGTACGGGCCGATATTGACGTGGTCGATGTCGAGCACCGGGATCTCGTCGAAGCCGGCCTCGAGCAGGCCCTTCAGCGACTTCTCGGTGATCTCGTCGCCCGCCTCGGCGAAGATCTCGCCGGTGGCGGGGTTCACGAGGTCCTCGGCGATGTACTGGCCGAACAGGTCCTCGTTGGAGGCGCGCAGCGACTTCACGCCCTTCTCGGCGAGGAGACGGGCGGAACGGGGCGTCAGCTTCTTGCCGGCTTCGAGCACGAGCTCGCCGCTATCGGCGTCGACGAGGTCGGTGACGGCCTTCATGCCCTTCATGCGCTCGGCATTGAAGGGCAGGCGCCAGCCATCCTTGTCACGGGCATAGGTGACCGTGTTGTAGAAGGTGCGCAGCACTTCCTCGCCGTCCATGCCGAGGGCGAAGAGCAGCGACGTCACCGGGATCTTCCGGCGCCGGTCGATGCGGGCGTAGACGATGTCCTTGGCGTCGAACTCGATGTCGAGCCAGGAGCCGCGGTAGGGAATGATGCGAGCAGCGAAGAGCAGCTTGCCCGAGGAATGGGTCTTGCCCTTGTCGTGGTCGAAGAACACGCCCGGCGAGCGGTGCATCTGCGAGACGATGACGCGCTCTGTGCCGTTGACGATGAAGGTGCCGTTCGACGTCATGAGCGGCATGTCGCCCATGTAGACGTCCTGCTCCTTGATGTCCTTCACGGACTTGGCGCCGGTGTCGACGTCGACGTCGAACACGATGAGGCGCAGCGTCACCTTGAGGGGCGCAGCGAAGGTCATGCCGCGCTGGCGGCACTCGTCGACGTCGTACTTGGGCGGCTCGAAGGTGAACTTGACGAACTCGAGCAGCGACGAGCCGGAGAAGTCGGAGATCGGGAAGACCGACTTGAAGACGGACTGCAAGCCCTCGTCCGGACGGCCGCCCTTGGGCTCCTCCACCTGGAGGAACTGGTCGTAGGACGCCTTCTGAACCTCGATCAGGTTCGGCATCTCCGCGACCTCGCGGATATGTCCGAAGAACTTGCGCACACGCTTCCGGCCGGTGAACGTCTGAGCCATCTGTTCCTCACTCCTGCGGGCCGCCTCCGCCGCCGGTCCGCCACCCCGCCCGTGGGTGGCTCTGATCCAGCGACAAGCCCGTGATCTCTCGCCTTGCGGCAGCATCGGGACCGGCCCGGGCCGCGGGAGGCCCTAGGACGGCAAGAAGGCCCCGGGGCGCAAGGCCCCGGGACCGTGTCGCGGCCTCAGGCCGCGGAATGCGCAGGGCGCCGCAAGCGGCGCAACGCCTTACTTGAGCTCGACCTTGGCGCCGGCCTTCTCGAGCTGCTCCTTGATCTTGGCGGCTTCCTCCTTCGAGGCGCCTTCCTTGACCGGCTTGGGAGCGCCCTCGACCAGGTCCTTGGCTTCCTTGAGGCCGAGGCCGGTGATCGCGCGGACCTCCTTGATGACCTCGATCTTCTTCTCGCCGGCGGCGGCGAGGACGACCGTGAACTCGGTCTGCTCCTCTGCGGCGGGAGCGGCGGCGCCGCCACCACCAGCCGGAGCGGCCACGGCCACGGCGGCCGCAGCGGAGACGCCCCACTTCTCTTCGAGGAGCTTCGCCAGCTCGGCGGCCTCGAGAACGGTGAGGGAAGACAGCTCGTCGACGAGCTTGGACAGGTCAGCCATTGTCAGTTTCCTTGGAAGTGTGATGTTCGAACCAGGTTTTCAATGAAGAACGGCGTTATGCCGCATCTCTCTTGGCATAGGCTCCGAAGACGCGGGCCAGCTTGCCGGCCGGCGCGTTGACGACGCTCGCAACCTTCGTGGCGGGGGCCTGGATGAGGCCCAGGAGCTTGGCGCGCAGCTCGTCCAGGGACGGCAGCGTGGCCAGCGCCTTCACGGCGTCGGGGTTCAGAGCGGTCTTGCCCATCGCGCCGCCGAGGATCACGAGCTTGTCGTTGGCCTTGGCGAAATCGACGGCGACCTTGGTCGCGGCAACGGGGTCGCTGGAGTAAGCCAGCAACGTGGGGCCCTTGAGAAGGGCTCCGATCGAAGCCACGTCCGTGCCTTCGAGAGCGATCTTGGCGATGCGGTTCTTCGCGACCTTCACGGTGGCGCCGGCCTGCCTCATCTGCGCGCGCAGCTTCTGCATGTCGGCAACCGTGAGACCGGCATAGTGAGCGACGACGACGACGCCGGAGGCCTTGAAGACCTCATTGAGCGTGCCGACGAGCTCGCGCTTAGCCGCTTTTTCCACGGGGCTCTCTCTGGTTGGCGGGGACGAATGTCCCGCCGGTTGCTTTTAGCCGGCCGTTCGAACGGTCACCCGTTCTCCTGGCCGACGGCTTCCGACGTCACTGTCCCCGAAGTGCCGGGGCCTTGCGGCCCCCGCGCCCGGTGAGATGGTTCGAACCGGCCTTCTACGGACTGGACAAGAAAGACCAACGGGGTCACTCTTCTCTCGTCCGCGGGTCTCGCGACCCTCGAAATCGGTCTTCCCCGTCTGTGCTGGCCCCCTTTCGGGAATTAAGCGACACGCAAGATTGCGGACGCGCCGGCAGTCTCGGACAGGACATGGCCGGCTGAGGCTCGAAGGTGACCCCTCGACCCGCCGGCCTTTTCCCGACAGGTCACCCCGCCGGAAATCCAACAGCGCTCGCCGACGAAAGTCGGTCATCGAGAGCGCGATGTCTGGAACGCATCGCGTGTCAATAAACAGTTCTGTCGGGCTTGCCAAGCCCCCTCGCCTTTCGCGCGAAAAAGTTCCGCGCAGGTCTGGTGCGACGATTGCGCACGGCCCGAAAAACTGCGCGAAGGCCTCGCACAAACATGGTTTTCGGCCCTAATCGCCGTTTTCGGCGCCGAAACCGAGGTTTCTCTTTCTCCGATCGAGGGGCCCCACCTCCGCGGACCGGCGCCCGGCGACGAATCGGATCCGAAATGAAAGAGGGCTCCGCGGGTGGCGGAGCCCTCCAATCCTGACCAGGCGGTCGCCTCAGGCGCTGGGCTGCCCGCCCGCGCCGAGCACGGTGGCCGGGTCGACCTTCACGCCCGGGCCCATCGACGAGGAGATCGCGATGCGGTTGATGTAGGTGCCCTTGGCGCCCGTCGGCTTGGCACGCGCCACGGCGTCCGCGAAGGCGCGGATGTTCTCGGCGAGCTTCTGCGCGTCGAACGAGGCCTTGCCGACGCCGGCATGCACGATGCCGGCCTTCTCGACGCGGAACTCCACCGCGCCGCCCTTGGCGGCCTTCACCGCGCCGGCGACATCGGGGGTCACGGTGCCAACGCGCGGGTTCGGCATCAGGCCGCGCGGGCCGAGCACCTTACCCAGGCGACCCACCAGGCCCATCATGTCGGGCGTGGCGATGCAGCGGTCGAAGTTGATGTTGCCGGCATTGACCTGCTCGACGAGGTCCTCGGCGCCCACCACGTCGGCGCCGGCGGCCTTGGCCTCGTCGGCCTTGCCGCCGCGGGCGAACACGGCCACGCGCACGGTGCGGCCCGAGCCGTTCGGCAGGTTGCAGACTCCGCGCACCATCTGGTCGGCGTGGCGCGGGTCGACGCCGAGGTTCATGGCGACCTCGATGGTCTCGTCGAACTTGGCGGTGGCGCGGGACTTGATGAGGTCCACGGCCTCAGCCAGCGGGTAGAGCTTGATCCGGTCGATTCCCTCGCGGGAGGCGCGGACGCGCTTAGCGATCTTGGCCATCGTTTACCCCACCACCTCGAGGCCCATGGAACGGGCGGAACCTTCGATCATCGCCATGGCCGACTCGACCGTGTGGCAGTTCAGGTCGGGCATCTTCTTCTCCGCGATCTCGCGGATCTGAGCCTTGGTGACCTTGCCGACGAAGCCGCGGCCCGGCGTCTTGTGGCCGGAGGCGGGCTTCTTGCCGAGCTTCAGGTTGGCCGCCCGCTTCAGGAAGTAGGTGACCGGCGGCTGCTTCATCTCGAAGGTGAAGGAGCGGTCCTGATACGCGGTGATGATCACCGGGATCGGGGTGCCCTTCTCCATCTGCGCGGTGCGCGCATTGAAGGCCTTGCAGAATTCCATGATGTTCAGGCCGCGCTGGCCGAGCGCGGGACCGATCGGGGGCGACGGATTCGCCGCGCCGGCCGGCACCTGAAGCTTCACGTAGCCCGTGATCTTCTTCGCCATGTTGGCTGCTCCTCAGAACGCCGGCGGCATGGAAGATCGGAGCTTCCGGAACGCCGGCTGGCACGGCCGGCCTCTCCTTCTGAAAGGAGCGCCCACCGCGCCGGGTTTGCAGGTTGCGGTGCGGCATGGACCCCGGCTGGCGACCGGCATGCCTCCCGCAGTGAAAAGCCCCGGACCATGGTCCAGGGCGCGTCTCCGTAGCCTAAGGCCAGGGAATTGGCAAGAAGGACGGCCAGCGCCCTCACCGGTGGTTCAGACCTTCTCGACCTGCCCGTATTCCAACTCCACGGGCGTGGCGCGGCCGAAGATCGAGACGGCGACCTTCAGGCGGGCGCGGCCCTCGTCGACCTCCTCCACCGTGCCGTTGAAGGAGGCGAAGGGGCCGTCGGCCACGCGCACCTGCTCGCCGATCTCGAAGGAGATGGAGGGCTTGGGCCGCTCGACGCCGTCCTGGACCTGGCCCTTGATGCGCTCGGCCTCGCGGTCCGGGATCGGCATGGGCTTCTTGTCGGTGCCGAGGAAGCCCGTGACCTTCGGCGTGTTCTTGATGAGGTGGTAGATCTCGTCCGTCATCTCGCACTTCACGAGCACGTAGCCCGGGAAGAACTTGCGCTCGGTGTCGATCTTGCGGCCCCGGCGGACCTCGACGACCTTCTCGGTCGGCACCATCACCTCGTCGAAGAGCTCCTCGAGATGGCGCTGCTGCGCCTGGTCCTTGATCGACTGCGCGACCTTGTTCTCGAAGTTCGAATAGGCGTGGACGATGTACCAGCGCTTGGACATGCGAATTTTCCTTAGCGCCCGAGGCCGAGGACGAGGCCGATCAGCCAGTGGATCAACTGGTCGGCCACGAGGAAGAACAGGCTGGCGATGACCACCATCACGAAGACCATGCCGGTGGTGACCAGCGTCTCCTTGCGCGTGGGCCAGGTGACCTTTTCCGCCTCGTTGCGGACCTGCTGGAGGAATTCGAAGGGGCTCGTCTTGGCCATGCCGGCGCACCGCTGCTCGTTGGGGACGGGCGAGGACCGCGGCGCGGCCCGCATCGCCCTTCCGCGAAAGGCTTCCGACCAAGCGGCCGGTGGCCGCGGGGGCCTCGTGAACCGACAACATCTTGGGAGAGCGGACCGAATAGGCCAATCCGCCACACCGGTCAAGTGAGCGCCGGGCTGCCCCTTTTCAAGGGCGGTCCGCCGGGTCACGAAGCTCGGGCGGAAGCACGACGGACCGCATCGAGGCAGACGTCCCTGCGCGCCGGACGGCCATGTCCTCGAGAGACGCCAAGAAGGGTGCGAGCAGATCAATCGGCGGATGTTGGCAGGAGTGGAGGGACTCGAACCCCCAACCCCCGGTTTTGGAGACCGGTGCTCTAACCAGTTGAGCTACACTCCTGCAGGCCGCCTGGGCGGACCCGCGTCGGGGTTGCCTGCCCGCGACGCAGCGCTCATCGCATGGGCGTTGGGCTTTGGCAAGATGCTCGCGCGACGTCTTCCGGGCCGGGACCAAAGCACGGGCGCGGGGGTCGTGCGAATCGCACGCTTCGAGGTCCGACCGCAGCGCCATGCATCGTGCACCCAAACCTGAGCGCTCATTGACGAGCCAGAGCCATCACCTCGTCGCGGGCGCGTTTGCGGGCCTTCAGGCGCGCGCCGAGCAGATCGTCGGCCCTTGCAAATTCCGCCCACGGCGCCGCGTTTTCCGGGCAATTGTCCTTGGGCGTTCCCGGCGGGCAGAACCGGTCCGCGAATTGTCCGCGACGGCAGATCAGGTTGTCAGGCCCCGCGATCGGGCGGAGGCGATCATCGAGGGCGATGGCGGCGTCAACGATCGTCTTGCGCGAAGCCGGGTCGAGCGCCGCCAGGCGGGGAAGCAGGGGCGTCAGCGCCTCACCCAGTTCGTGCAGGTATTCGTCCGGCGAGGTCATGTCCGAGCAGAGCAAGGCCTGGATGCGCATGGCGATGTAGCCATAGAGGGCATAGTGCGTGGCCTTGGAAAGCATCGCCTCGGCCACGACTTCGTCGCCCTCGTCGTCCCTGGACTGGGCCTGCCGCAGCAGCGTGCGCACCAGAGGCAGCACAAGGATGCTGCTTCCCCCGGCATCGATGGCCCGGATGAGCCAGGCGATCCGCGCTGCCGGCGGCACCGACAGGAGGGCGTCCGACAGGCCCCGCGTCTCGGCGTTTCTCAACAACGCCTCCAAGGACGCCACCGGCATGGACGGGTTGGCAGCGCCCGCGCGCGTGCGTTCGCCGGCCGCCACCGGCGAGGCAAGACCGAAAATGCCCACAAGAACTGCGAGGGCCGCAAACGCGCGCATGAAGGATCACGGGATGAAAATGCCCACGATCATCTACGGGGAAGCGGTAGGTGACAATGTCGAGAGATTCGCGAAAATCGCGCGAATACTCGGAAGAGTAGTACGTTTTGGCGATGAGTTATGTGAAGCATGAAAAAAGGGACACGCGGTACGTGTCCCTTCTTGAATTCAAAACCGCGGCCCGGCCGTTGGCCCGGGCGCGACGTGGGTCGTGGTGTCAGGCGATGATGGAGGCGACGACGCCGGCGCCCACCGTGCGGCCGCCCTCGCGGATGGCGAAGCGCAGCTTCTCCTCCATGGCGATGGGGGCGATCAGCTCGACCTCCATCGTCACGTTGTCGCCCGGCATCACCATCTCCGTGCCCTCGGGCAGCTTCACCATCCCCGTCACGTCCGTCGTGCGGAAATAGAACTGCGGGCGGTAGTTGGTGAAGAACGGCGTGTGGCGACCGCCCTCCTCCTTCGTCAGGATGTAGGCCTCAGCCTTGAACTTCGTGTGCGGCTTCACCGAGCCGGGCTTGGCCAGGACCTGGCCGCGCTCCACCTCTTCGCGCTTCGTGCCGCGCAGCAGGCAGCCCACGTTGTCGCCCGCCTCGCCCTGGTCGAGCAGCTTGCGGAACATCTCAACGCCCGTCACCGTCGTCTTGATCGTCGGCTTCAGGCCGATGATCTCGATTTCCTCGCCCACCTTGACGACGCCGCGCTCGATGCGCCCCGTCACCACCGTGCCGCGCCCGGAGATCGAGAACACGTCCTCCACCGGCATCAGGAAGGGCTGGTCCTTCGGGCGGTCGGGCTGCGGGATGTAGCGGTCGACCTCCGCCATCAGCTTCAGCACCGCGTCATGGCCGATCGCCTTGTCGCCGTTGTCGAGCGCCACCTTGGCCGAGCCCTTGACGATCGGGATGTCGTCGCCGGGGAAGTCGTACTTGGAGAGCAGCTCGCGCACCTCCATCTCGACGAGCTCGAGAAGCTCGGGATCGTCGACGAGGTCCACCTTGTTCATGAACACCACCAGCGCGGGCACGCCCACCTGGCGGGCCAGCAGGATGTGCTCGCGCGTCTGCGGCATCGGGCCGTCGGCCGCCGACACAACGAGGATCGCGCCGTCCATCTGCGCCGCGCCCGTGATCATGTTCTTCACGTAGTCGGCGTGGCCGGGGCAGTCGACGTGCGCGTAGTGCCGGTTCGTCGTCTCGTACTCGACGTGCGCCGTCGAGATCGTGATGCCGCGCGCCTTCTCCTCGGGAGCCTTGTCGATCTGGTCATAGGCCGTGAACGTGGCCCCGCCCGTCTCCGCCAGCACCTTCGTGATCGCAGCCGTCAGAGACGTCTTGCCATGGTCGACGTGACCGATCGTCCCGATGTTGCAGTGCGGCTTCGTCCGCGAAAATTTTTCCTTGGCCATGGCCCTGTCCCAGTCCTCGGTGGCCGGCGAAGGCCGGCGGTGTCGAACGGGCGCGAGATAGGGGGTTTTGGCTCGAACTGCAAGAGAGACGACGTCCCGACCCGTGTAGGGGCGGGACGCGAACCCTTGTTCGCCGGCGCGCGGTCAGCGCGGCGGAGGCAGCGTGATCGACTGCGCCTTGCGCATCGCCTTGATCGCGTCCTCCGACGTTGTGAGCCGGCGCGTCTTGTAATGGGTCATGTGCCCGGCGCTCGCCACCGCCAGCGAGATCGCCATCGCGTCCGTGTCATCGGGGAGTTCGGCGAGGGCGACGAGATCCGTGTCGCCCATCGTGAAGAAGAAGTGGTGCAGCTTGCCTCCCGCCTTCTCGATCATGGCGCTGACGACGGGAACACGGTCCTGCGGATGCTCGGCCATCGCCTTAAGGGCGGCCGGGGAATAGCTGGCCTCGATGAGATAGAAGGTCATGCGAAGTCCTCCCTGGGGGAGCGGGCCGGCCTCGCGAGAGGCGACAACCGCCCGCTTCACGTGTCCTGGTTGTCAGGCTCCAGCCCCGCACTCCTGCCGGGCATCACAAGCTAGGCCGGTCGGGCGACGATGGGGAGGAGGAAAAGCGAGATTGACAGAAACGGCGCGCCAAACGGCGATCGAGCAGCCGTGTTCTGCACCAAGTCGATTGAGAGTATGTGGTTCAAATACAAAGGGAATTTGGAGCGGGTGAAGGGAATCGAACCCTCGTATTCAGCTTGGAAGGCTGCTGCTCTACCATTGAGCTACACCCGCCCGCGCCAGGAGATATGCCGGGGGATGCGTGAGTTGGCAAGAGGCAGAAGAACACGGGGCCAAGCGGCCGAAGCTCGTCGCCTTCGGCTCACCGAGCCGTAGCTCGAAGGGCGAAGGCTGGTGGGGGAAGCAGGACTCGAACCTGCGAAGGCTTAGCCAGCGGATTTACAGTCCGCCCCCTTTGCCGCTCGGGACATTCCCCCACGGGACCACCTCGCGAGGTGACGTCCACTGCCACGCCCGGAGGCGTCGCGGGGCGTCTTATGGGGAGGGGTCGCCGCCCTGTCAACACGAAATGCGCGCGCCCGGCGGCGCCGGTTTGCGCTCAGGCCAGCCTCGTGCTTCATCGCCGCGGTGCGGAACGAGAGATGGTGGGACGATGAAGCGGCAGGGCCAAAGCTCGGGCAAGGGCGGCGAACGCGGCAACTGGCGGCCGGAACAGGCCGACCGCCGGCCGGAGCGGCGCGGGGGCGGGGCGCCCGAGCGCGGCGCCGGCGAGGAGCGTCCCCGCCTGCGCGACGGCGAGAACGCCATCCGCCGCAGCGGCCTGCCCCTCATTTATGGCCTGCACAGCGTCGCGGCCGCGCTCGCCAATCCCGAGCGCAAGGTGAAGGCGCTCTACCTCACTCCGACCGCGGCCGAGCGGATCGGCCGCACCGCCTATCCTGGTCGGCCGCAGCCGGTGATCGTGCGCAACGAGGACATTGCCCGCATCGTGGGGCAGGACGTCGTGCACCAGGGCGCGCTGGCCGAGGTGCAGGCCCTGCCCGAGTGGGACCTCCTGGACATTCCCGACGACGCGATCGTGCTCGTGCTCGACCAGGTGACGGACCCGCACAATGTCGGGGCGATCCTGCGCAGCGCAGCCGCATTCGGGGTCGCCGCGCTCGTCATCACGGAGCGCCACAGCCCCGAGGCGACGGGGGTGCTCGCCAAGACGGCGTCGGGCGGGCTGGAACATGTGCCCATCGTCAGCGTGGGCAACCTGGCGCAGGCGCTCTCGGCGCTGGGCGAGCGCGGCTTCTGGCGCATCGGGCTGGATTCGGAGGGGCCGCTCACGCTCGATTCGGCGGTCGCAACGCGCCCGCTTTGCCTGGTGCTGGGCGCGGAGGGCAAGGGCCTGCGGCGGCTGACGCGCGAGCGCTGCGATGCGCTGGCGCGCCTCGACGTGCCCGGCGCGATCAAGAGCCTCAACGTGTCAAACGCAGCGGCCGTGGCGCTTTACGCCATCCACCGCGCCCTCGGGGAGAAGGGCCGCACGGGAGGCGGCTCGGCTGCCTGAGGGAGGTCCCTACTCGGCGACCAGCGTGTACATCAGGGGCCGCCCGACACCGTTCGAGTAGGTGCTGGCGGCGACGCCGGGCATGGGCTCGGGCTTGCCGATCGAGATGATCTTTGCGCCGGAGGAGCCGCGCGCCCCCCTGCTTCGGTCGTCGATGCGGTAGAGCACCGGCGCTCCGATGGGGGATGGCAGCACCCCGCCCACGGGAAGCGAGGGCGGCCCTGGATCCACGGGCGGGAACACCGCTCCGGCCGGCGCGCCGTTCACGACAACCGCGCTGCCGCCCCAGCCCCAGCCGGCGTTGGACCAGCCTGCGCAACCCCAACCGCCCCGGCAGCCATAGCCGTATGCGTTGGGAAACCCATAGCCATTGCGCCAGCCGGCATAGGGCCGGTTCCAGCCCCAGGCCCCGCCGCGCGGGCCCCCGGGGCGAGCGATGCGAGGGCCCACGGGGCCGCGCCACGCGCCCATGGCGTGGGGTCCGAAGCCACCCATGCGCGGGCCGGAGAACGAGGGACCCCCGATCGGCGGATTGGCAGAGGCGGGAACCCCTGATGCGGCCATGGCGGCAAGGGCGGCCACGCCGGTGACGGCCCGCAGGATGCGCGTCATCGCTCAAACTCCACACTGCAAGGTGCCGCAAGAGTGGAGTTTACGCAGTTTTAGCAGTTCCTGCGAGCGAAACGTTAACTCATTGTTAACGAACAGGGAGGCGCCGGCGGGTATGAGGCGCCGTCAATTGCAGAACGTGCTCTTGCGAATGACGTAGCCGGTGCCGGGCACGAGCGCCCGCTTCTTCACGACGAAGCAATCCTTGCCGATGCTCTCGCCCCCCGGACCGCTCGTGCCCAGCGTTCCCGTCGGTGCGTCCGAAGCGGTGCCGCCGACCGTGCCCTGCTGGGCGGCGGCGACGTGGTGCTTGGCGGGGTCGACCTTCTTCTGCTTCCACTTCGCGGCCTCTGCCGGCACAGGACAGACGGCGGCGAGGCACAGCGCGGCGATGACGAGGCGGGGGGCGAACAGGCGGGACGTCATCGATACGCTCCAGGCAAAACGCGGACGAGATGAAGTTTGGACTAGCATGGCCTTCAGCGTCCCGGTGTGATCCCGCGCACATCCGGACACGGACGGCGCAAGCCTCACCGATAGTCGCAAGACGAAAGCACGGCTCATCCTCGTGGTTAGTCTGAGCTACAACGGAACGCAGCAGGGGAAGATCAACAGGGCGGGTCATTTCTCTCGTCAGGCTTAATGCTTGGCGAGCGCGACGCTCCATTGCCCGTCTCCCCCGCCTTCGAGGACAACATCAAGGAGGCGGACGGACGTCCGAAGCGGCATGGCTGCAAAGACCTACGAGGTCATCGAAAGAAACCCCCACTTCCAGGAACTCGTGCGCAAGAGGTCGTCCTTCGGATGGCGTCTTTCCTTCGCGATGCTGGTGATCTACTTCGGCTTTATTCTTCTTGTCGGCTATGCCCCCCATTTCCTGGGCATCCCGATCGGCGCGGGACCGATGACCATCGGGATCCCGATTGGCCTGGCCGTGATCATCTCCGCCTTCGTCCTGACGGGCATCTATGTCCGCCGGGCCAACACCGAGTTCGACAGCCTGACCCGCGAGATCGTCGAGGAGAGCAAGTGATGACACGCCTGAAGACCCTCGCGACTGCGGGCCTAGGCCTCGCCCTCGCCTCCCTCCCCGGCATCGCCCTGGCGGCCGGCGCGATCGAAGGCGGATCGAAGCAGGAGATTAACGTAGCGGCCATCGGAATGTTCCTTGGCTTCGTGCTCCTGACGCTCGGCATCACCTACTGGGCCGCCAAGCAGACACGTTCGGCCGCGCAATTCTATACCGCGGGCGGCGGCATCACGGGCTTCCAGAACGGCCTCGCCATCGCCGGCGACTACATGTCGGCCGCGTCGTTCCTCGGCATTTCCGGCCTTGTCTATCTCTCCGGCTATGACGGGCTGATTTACTCCGTGGGCTGGCTGGTCGGCTGGCCGATCGTGACGTTCCTCATCGCCGAGCAGCTGCGCAATCTCGGGAAGTTCACCTTCGCCGACGTCGCCTCCTTCCGCTTCGCCCAGACCCCGATCCGGGTGCTGGCGGCCTGCGGCACGCTCGTCACCGTGGCTTTCTACCTGATCGCCCAGATGGTCGGCGCCGGAAAGCTGATCCAGCTTCTCTTCGGCCTCGACTACTGGATGGCGGTTGTCATCGTCGGCGGCCTCATGATCGTCTACGTCACCTTCGGCGGCATGGTCGCCACCACGTGGGTGCAGATCATCAAGGCGGTGCTGCTGCTGTGCGGCGCTTCGTTCATGGCGCTCGCCGTGCTCTACCACTTCGGCTTCAGCCCGAACGCGCTGTTCGCCAAGGCCGTCGAGGTGCACCCGAAGAAGCTCGCCATCATGGAGCCGGGCTCGCTGATCTCGAACCCGATCTCGGCGGTCTCGCTGGGCCTTGCTCTGATGTTCGGCACGGCCGGCCTGCCGCATATCCTGATGCGCTTCTTCACCGTCGCCGACGCCAAGGCCGCCCGCAAGTCGGTCTTCGTCGCCACGGGCTTCATCGGCTACTTCTACATCCTCACCTTCATCATCGGCTTCGGCGCGATCACGCTGGTCTCCACGAACCCCGAGTTCCTGGCCGCCGGCAAGACAGGCCTCGCCGCGATCAAGGGCGGGTCCAACATGGCGGCCATCCACCTCGCCAGCGCGGTGGGCGGCAACATCTTCCTCGGCTTCATCTCGGCCGTCGCGTTCGCCACCATCCTTGCAGTGGTGTCGGGGCTGACGCTGGCCGGGGCCTCCGCCATCAGCCACGACCTCTACGCCACCGTGGTGAAGAAGGGGAACGCCAACGAGCAGGACGAGATCCGCATCTCCAAGATGTCGACCATCGCGCTTGGCATCCTCGCCGTGATCCTCGGAATCGTGTTCGAGAACCAGAACGTGGCCTTCATGGTCGGCCTCGCCTTCGCCATCGCCGCCTCCTGCAACTTCCCGGTGCTGGTGATGTCGATCTTCTGGAAGGGCATGACGACCCGCGGCGCGGTGATCGGCGGCTTCCTCGGCCTCATCTCGGCCCTGGTCGGCGTCGTCCTGTCGCCCGGCGTGTGGGAAGCGGTGTTCGGCAACCCCAAGGGTTCTGCTCCCTTCCCCTACGACAACCCGGCTCTCTTCTCGATGACGATCGCCTTCGCGGGCATCTGGATCTTCTCGCTGCTCGACAGCAGCGCTCGGGCCAAGATCGACCGCGCCGGCTTCGCCGCCCAGTATGTCCGCTCGCAGACGGGCATCGGCTCGGCCGGCGCGACCGCCCACTGACGAGACGGGGGCTCCGGCCCCCCTCTCCTTCTCCCGGCCGGCGGCGCTCCTGCGCCCCGGCCGTTCGCGTCTCGACCACGCCAGGGATCGCCGCGATGCCCAAGGCCTTTGACGCCACCAACCCGCCCTTCGACCGGCTCGGCCCCCAGGAAATCGAGCGCCTGCGCGCCGGCCTCGACATCCTCTACGTCCGCCCCGGCGAGACCGTGATCGCCCAGGGCGCCGCGAGCGAAAGCCTCTTCGTCGTCATCAAGGGGACGGTGGAGGAGCGGGACGGCGAGGAGCTCGTCGCCCTGCTCGGCCCCAAGGATTCCTTCGATACGCGCGCCCTCGTGCACGGTGCGGCGGGCCACGCCTTCGTCGCGCGGGAAGAGACGCTGGCCTACGCCATCCCCAAAGCGCTGACGCAGGACCTGATTCAAAAGAACCCGCGCTTCGCCTCGTTCTTCTACCTCGACCTCTCCCGCAAGCTCGACGCCGTCGCGCGCGAGGAGGAGGAGAGCCGCGTGGGCAGCCTCATGCGCGCCCGCGTCTCCGACATCGTGATGCAGCCCGCGGAGGCGATCCTCGCGACGGATACGATCGAGACGGCCGGCCACCGCATGCGCGCCATCAACAGCAACGCGCTCTACGTGCGCGACGGCGCGCGGCTCGGCATCGTCACCGGCATGAACCTCTCCAAGGCCGTCATCCTGCGCCGCCTGCCGCTGGAGACGCCGGTCGGCGAGCTGGCGCACTGGGATCTCGTCCGCCTCGCGCCGGACGACTTCGTCTTCGAGGCCCTGCTGCTGATGACGAAGCACAACAAGCGGCGCATCGCCGTGATGCAGGGCGAGACACCCGTCGGCATCCTCGAGGACATCGACCTCCTGAGCTTCATCGCAGGCAACGCCCAGCTCGTGGCGGGGCGTATCGACCGCGCCAACACCGTCGACGATCTCGCCGTCGCGGCCGGTGAGATCGAGCAGCAGGTGCGCATCCTGCGGCGGCAGGGCATCAAGATCGACGTGATCTGCGAGATCGTGTCGGATCTCAACCGCCGCCTGCTTTCCCGGCTGTTCGGCATGGTGGCGCCGGCTTCGATCCAGGAGCGCGGCTGTCTCATCGTCATGGGCAGCGAGGGCCGCGGCGAGCAGACCCTGCGCACCGACCAGGACAACGGCCTCATCCTCGCCGAGCCCGTGCCGCAGGATGACCTCGACGCCTTCCGCCGCGACTTCTCCGGCACGCTCGAGCGCTTCGGCTTCCCGCCCTGCCCCGGCAACGTGATGGTCTCCAACCCCGTCTGGTCGAAGACCCTTGGGGAGTACGAGGAGGCCTTCGGAAGCTGGCTCGCCGTAGCCGACGAGAAGGTCCATCTCGACGTGGCCATCTTCGTCGACGCGGAGGCCGTGGCGGGCGACGCGACGCTGCTGGCGAAGGCCAAGGCCGCGCTGCTGCGTCGCGTGCGCGGCGAGCAGGCCTACCTCGCCCGCTTCGCCAAGGCGGTGGAGCAGTTCCAGACCCCCATTGGCCTCTTCAACAATCTGATCACCGCCGAGGGCCAGGGCGACGCGCTGGATCTCAAGAAAGGCGGCCTCTTTCCCATTGTCCACGGCGCCCGGGCGCTGGCACTGGAAAAGGGCGTCATGGCGACGGGAACCGCCGACCGGCTCGAGGCCCTTGCGCAGTCAGGCGTCCTGCGGCGCGATTTCTCAGCCGAGTTGATCGACGCCTTCCGCTTCCTCATGACGTTGCGGCTCGACGGGCAGCTTGCGCAAGGCGAGACGGGCGGCACGCTGGTGCGTCCTGCCGCGCTCTCGAGCATGGAGCGCGACCTGCTGCGCGACGCCTTCGGGCGGGTCAAGGACTTCCGCGAGATCCTGCGCCGGCACTTCAATCTCGGGATGTTCTGATGCTGCGCCCGCTCAAGCGCCTGCTGCACCAGGCCACGATCGGCGACCAGTCCTACCGGTTCCTGTTCAAGCCGGGCCCGCCCGACGAGGTCGTGGTGATCGACACCGAGACGACAGGTCTCGACGTCGCGAAGGACGACGTCGTGACCATCGCGGCCATCAAGATCCGCGGCAACCGCATCCTGACCAGCGAGCGGTTCGAGGCCGTGGCGCGGCCCGACGCCGAGATGGACCCGGAGGCCATCAAGGTTCACCGCCTCCGCCAGGCCGACGTGGCAGAGGGTTCGCTGATCTACAAAATCCTGCCGGACTTCCTCCACTTCATCGGCGGCCGGCCGCTCGTCGGCTACTTCCTCGAATTCGACGTCGCCATGCTCGACAAGTACGTGCTCGGGTTCATCGGCACGGAGCTGCCCAATCCCCTCATCGAGGTCTCCCGCCTCTACCACGAGCGCAAGTACGGGGACGCTCCCCCGGGGACGACGATCGACCTCACCTTCGCTGCCATGCAGCGCGACTTGGGCATCCCCGACCTCGGCCAGCACGACGCCTTCGCCGACGCGCTGATGACCGGGATGATGTACCTCGTGCTGCGAGACATGAAGGAGCGCGGGGTCCGCATTCCGCGTCCGAAGTCCCGCGGCCACGAAGGCTTCACGTCCGGCTGACGACAGCCGTCGTCAAGTCTTCTGGCAAGCACAACCTTAGGTTTTTCGCAGGTGCGAGAAGACTCTAGCCCGACTAGACGAAGGTTCAATAGAACGCGCGATATCCGTAAAACCCCGGGTGAGCTAGAGTCCGGACACGTTGGGGCGACAGTCGAGGGGCTGGCCGCGACCCTGCGAAGACAAGAACAATGCCCGCCGGTCGGGCCACGGGGATGAACAAGTCGGCGCTGCGGCGCCGGCCGGTCAAGGCCGCCAAGAGCCTGCCGTCGCGCGCTCTGCTGCGCCCGGCCATCACTCCGATGCTCGCCGGCAGGGATCATCCAAGGAGATCAGGAATGACGATGGCAACTGCCGGAGCGGCCGAACGAGTACGGCCGATGACGGCCGACGAGAAGCGCGTGATCTTCGCGTCCTCGCTCGGCACGGTGTTCGAGTGGTACGACTTCTATCTCTACGGCTCGCTCGCCGTGGTGATCGGCGCCCAGTTCTTCTCGAGCGAGTTCTCCCAGAACACGCGCAACATCTTCGCGCTGCTCGCCTTCGCGGCGGGCTTCCTGGTGCGCCCCTTCGGCGCGCTGGTGTTCGGACGCATCGGCGACCTCGTCGGGCGCAAGTACACCTTCCTCGTCACCATCCTGATCATGGGCCTGTCGACCTTCATCGTCGGCTTGCTGCCGTCCTATTCCTCCATCGGCGTCGCGGCCCCGATCATCCTGATCTCGCTGCGCCTGCTGCAGGGCCTCGCGCTCGGCGGCGAGTATGGCGGCGCGGCGACCTACGTGGCCGAGCATGCCCCGCAGGGCCGGCGCGGCTTCTATACCTCGTGGATCCAGACCACGGCGACGCTCGGCCTCTTCCTCTCGCTGCTGGTGATCCTGTTCACCCGCACGATCGTGGGCGAGCCCGCCTTCGCCGCCTGGGCGTGGCGCATCCCCTTCCTTGTCTCCATTGTCCTGCTCGGCGTCTCCGTCTGGATCCGCCTGCAGCTCAACGAGTCGCCCGCCTTCCAGCGCATGAAGGCGGAGGGCACCCACTCCAAGGCCCCGATCTCGGAGGCCTTCGGCCAGTGGAAGAACGCCAAGGTGGCCATCCTCGCCCTGCTCGGCCTCACCGCCGGCCAGGCCGTCGTGTGGTACACGGGGCAGTTCTACGCCCTGTTCTTCCTGACGGGCATCCTGAAGGTCGAGGGCTACACCGCGAACCTGCTGATCGCCTGGTCGCTCCTGCTCGGCACCATCTTCTTCGTGGTGTTCGGCGCCTTGTCGGACCGCATCGGACGCAAGCCGATCATCCTGGCGGGTTGCCTCATCGCCGCGCTCACATTCTTTCCGATCTTCAAGGGCATCACGAGCTTCGCCAACCCGACTCTCGAGAAGGCCATCGAGAACGTGAAGGTGACCGTGGTGGCCGATCCCGCGACCTGCGGCAGCCTGTTCGACCCCGTCGGCATCCGCCAGTTCACGGAGCCCTGCGACATCGCGCGGCGCACGCTGGCCTCGCAGTCCGTGCGCTACGGGACGGAGGCTGCTCCCGCGGGGACGCCGACGGCGATCAGGGTGAACGACACGAGCGTGCCCTTCGTGGCCGGCCCGGACTTCGCCAAGAGCGTATCCGCCGCCGTCCAGGCCGCCGGCTATCCCAAGCCCGGCGACCCGAACATCGTGAAGATGTCGAACCCCTTCGACATCTTCCGCCCGCAGGTGGCCTCGATCATCGGCCTGCTCTTCATCCTCGTGATCTACGTCACGATGGTGTACGGCCCGATCGCGGCGGCGCTCGTCGAGCTCTTCCCCACCCGCATCCGCTACACCGCGATGTCGCTGCCCTACCACATCGGCAATGGCTGGTTCGGCGGCCTGCTGCCCGCCACGGCGCTCGCCATGGTGGCGCAGACCGGCGACATCTATTACGGCCTCTGGTACCCGATCGCATTCGCCCTGATGACCTTCATCATCGGGCTGATCTTCATCCCGGAGACGAAGGACCGCGACATCTACGCGGCCGACTGATCCGGCTCGGAAGGGCGGCGCAGGCTCGCCCTCCTCTCGACCGCAACAAAAAGGCCCCGGTCTCGCGACCGGGGCCTTTTCGCATCTGAGCCGGGAGGGGTTGGCTCAGTAGTCGCAGACGCGCTGGCGCTGCCACACCCAGCCCCAGCCGTCCCAGACGCGCTGGCGCTGCACCCAGCAGTGCGGGGCGGGCTCGACATAGACGGGGGCCGGCCCATAGGCCGGGCCGGGCGCGTAGACGGGGGCGCCGTAGACCGGGGCGGGATAGCCGTAGGCCGGGCGAGGAGCGGCGAGCGCGGCGCCAAGCGCCAGACCGCCAATCGCGCCCACAGCGGCGGCAGCGCCTGGGTTCCAGCCGCCCCGGCGATAATAGTAGCCGGCCTCTGCGGGGTTGCTCATGGCCAGGGTGCTGGCGACGGTCGCGGCGGCGAGCGCTCCGATGGCGAACTTGTTCTTGATCATGGCACGTCTCCCTGGCACCCGGGGCCGCCTTCGGGGCGACCGACGCACGACGGATGCCGCTTGTCTTATGCATAGGAATGCCCGAACCGCCCTGAACCCAGCATGAATGGGTTGGGGCGAGATCGTGGCAGCGGCCCACGGGGCCGGCCTGCCAGCCTTTGCAACGCAGCGGAAGGGCTCGGGATCCAGCCGTCGGCAGCTGTAATGGGCGCGGCAAACCCGCGTCCTGGCCCGCCGATGGCGACTCAGGCCGTCGGCAGCCGCCGCGCCAGCAGATGGCGGCCAAGGCCAGCGACCGAGGTCACGCCGAGCAGGCCCATCGTGCGGTCGATCTCGCGGCGAAAGAGCTCCAGCACATGGGCGACGCCGGCCTCGCCCGCAACGGCGAGACCCCAGAGCTGCGGCCGGGCGATGAGGCAGCAGCGGGCGCCGAGCGCCAGCGCCTTCACGACGTCGGCGCCGCGCCGGACGCCGCCGTCGAGCAGCACGGGGATGCGGCCATCCACCGCGTCGAGCACGCCCGGCAGCGCGTCCAGGCTTGCGATGGCGCCGTCGAGCTGCCGACCGCCATGGTTGCTGACGATGACGCCGTCGATTCCCATCTCTACGGCCCGGCCCGCCTCGTCGGGGTGCAGCACGCCCTTGAGGATGAGCGGGCCGTTCCAGACCCGACGCAAGGCGTCGACGTCGCGCCAGCTCATGCTGGGGTCGAGCAGGGCGTTCATCTTCCCGGCGAGCGTTTTCACGTCCGCAGGCTCGCCGGGCCGGGCATAGTTGGCGAAGGTCACGCGCGGCAGCTCGCTGCGCATGCGCATGAGCCACGGCACCTTGGCGAGCATCTGCGCCTTGTCGGCCAGCGAGAAGTTCGGCGGGATCGTGAAGCCGTTGCGCACGTCGCGCTCGCGGTTGCCGAGCAGCTGGTTGTCGATCGTCAGCACCAGCCCGTGATAGCCGGCCGCCTGCGCCCGGCGCGCGAGTTCCTCGGTGAAGCCGCGGTCGCGGTAGACGAAGACCTGCATCCAGCGCGGGGTCGCGCCGGTCCCGGCGAGCTGCTCCAGCGTGCAGACGGAGGCATGGCTCAGGCAGAACCCCGTCCCCGCCGCATGCGCCGCCCGGGCCGCAGAGCGCTCGCCGTCGGGAGCGAAGAGGCCACTGAGGCCCGTCGGCCCGATCATGACCGGCATGGACAGCCGGTTGCCGAAGACCTCGACGGAGAGGTCGCGCGACGGCGAGCCGTCGAGGGGCTTTGGAAGGAAATCCCAGGCGGAGAAGGCAGCCTCGTTGCGGCGAAGCGCGCTCTCGTCCTCCGCCGCCCCGTCGGCGAAGTCAAAGATCGGCCGCGGCAGGACGCTGCGGGCCATCCCGCGCAGAGCCGAGACGGAGTAGGCGCGCCTTTTCCAGTCACCCTTCATGGGCAGGCCCTCTCGTGCTGCGGGGCTGGCGTGCCGCCGCGCCCTTTCCTGCCAGACGGGCTTCGCCTAGCGTCGCCAGAAAGCTGGCCGAAGCCGAGAGCCGGCGACCGGGACGGGAGCCCCTGCGATGATCGCCGATCCGCCGCTTCTCACCATCCGCCGCGGCTTCGAGCGCCCGACGGCCGCGCAGCTCGCCGCCTTCGCGGGCGTTCAGACGGGCTTCGTGACGGACTGCATGGCGGGGCGCGGGGCGCTTCACCACCGCATCAAGCCCCTCGCGGCGCCGGCCGGCGTCCTGGTGGGAACCGCGCTCACCTGCCAAGCAGGACCAGCCGACAACCTCGCCGTATTCGGCGCGCTGCTCGCCGCGCAGCCTGGCGACGTCATCCTGGCCGCCGCCGACTCGTTCGAGGGCACGGCCGTGGTGGGTGATCTCGTGCTCGGCATGGCGCGCAACCGCGGCGTCGCGGGTTTCGTCACGGACGGCATGGTGCGCGACGTGTCGGGCATCCTGGCGGTCGGCCTTCCCTGCTGGTGCGCCGGCGTGACGCCGAACTCGCCCGCCCGCAACGGGCCGGGAACGGTGGGCCAGCCCATCACCATTGGCGGCGTCCATGTGGAGTCCGGAGACATCGTCGTGGCGGATGTCGACGGCGTTGTCATCGTCCCGCGCCTGACGATCGGCACGGTGATCGAGGCGCTGGCAGGTGTGCGCGCCGCCGAGGCATCGCTCGACGCCAAGGTGAAGGCGGGGCTGGAGATCCCCGACTTCCTGCAGAAGCTGGTCGACGCCGGGCGTTTCACCGAGATCTGAAGCTGCAAACGGACGCGCCCGCCAAACCGCAGAAGAGGCCGACGAACCGCCTGCCCTACGCCGCGGCATGGGACCCGCGGCCGTGGATCAGCAGCATCAGGATGATCACGAAGCCGTAGATGATCTGCCGGCCCGCCTCCGGCATCTGCATGATCGAGAGCACGCTGTTCAGCAGCACGATCAGGATCACGCCGACGACCGTGCCGAGGTACTTGCCCCGCCCGCCCAGGATGTTCGTGCCACCGATGACGACGGCGGCGATGGAGGGCAGCACGTAGGCCACGCCCATCCCCTGGTAGGCCTTGGTGGAATAGCCGGCCAGCATCACCCCTGCGAGCCCGGCGCAGGCGCCGGAGATCATGAAGGCGACGAGGATGACGCCCCGCGTCCTGACGCCCGAGAGGTAGGCCGCCTGCTCCCGGTTGCCCAGCGCGTAGACATAGCGGCCGAAGGCCGTCCGCGTGAGCAGCAGCACGATGATGGCGGAGACGGCAGCCCAGACGAAGAGTGCGTTCGGAATGCCGGCGGTGCGTTCTGCGCCCAGGAAGCGCATGAGGTCCGTCGCCGCGGTCTGCGGCGCAAAGCCACCGGTATGGGCGACCATGAGCCCGCGCAGCACCGCGTCCATGCCCAAGGTGAAGATCATCGAGGGCACACGGAGGTAACCCACGCCGATGCCGTTCACGAAGCCGGCCGCGAGCCCAATGCCGATTCCCACGGGCACCGCCCAGGGCCCGCCCACGGCCGTCGCCATCATCGCGGCGGCGGCGAGCGTCCAGGACACGGAGAGGTCGATGTGGCCGAGCAGGATGACCACCATCATCCCCGCCGCGACGACGCCCAGGAAGGAGCCGACCTGCAATTGCTGCAGCAGGTAAGTGGGCGAGAGCAGCGTCGCCGCGCCCTGCGTCGCCAGCGTGTAGGCCGTGCCCGCGGCGAGGATGAGCGCGATGAAGAGGCCGGCGATCAGGATGGGCCGGTCGTCCTGGGAGAGCGAGAGGCGCAGCGCGGTCATCGGAAGAGCTCGAGATTGTTGCGGACGCGCAGCGCGCGGGCGGCCCCGAGGCTCACCGCCGCGAGGAGCACGAGCCCCTCGAAGAGCGGCTGCATCAACGGCGCGATGTCGAAGATCCGGAAGCCGAAGGAGATCACCCGCAGGATGAGCGTGCCGAAGACCGAGCCGATGGCGCTGCCCGTGCCGCCCATCAGCGAGGTGCCGCCGATGACCACGGACGCAATGGAGTTCAGCGTATAGGCGCCCGCCTGCGGGATGTCGGCGTTGCCGGACGAGGTCTGGATGGCCAGGAACAACCCGCCGACCGCCGCGAAGAAGCCAGCCAGCGTGAAGGCCGCGAGCTTCGCCCGGGCGATCGGCAGGCCGGACATGTAGGCCGCGCTCTCCGATGAACCGATCGCGTAGACCGTGCGCCCGGTCAGCGTGCGGCGGAACGGCACCCAGACCAGCAGGATCACCAGGAGCCCCAGCACGATCGGCACGGGGATCCAGGACAGAGGCTGGAACCAGCCGGCCTTGCCGCCGTCGAACAGTCCGTAGGTCTCTGCGAAGTCGCCCAGGGAGTTGGTCATCGCCCAGTTCAGGTCCTCGTCGATCTTGCCGCCGGGCGTGGGCCGCAGCAGCAGCGCGATGCCGATGTAGATCGCCCCGGTCGCGAGGGTGGCGATAATCGGCGGGATGCGCCCGAACACGACGAGGGCCCCGTTGCAGAACCCTCCGGCCGCCCCGGCCAGGAGGCAGGCGATCATGCCCAGCACGATCTGCGTGCCTGAGCCCTGCACGAGGTGGCTCGCCAGGCAGTTCACCATCGTCATCATCGCGCCGACAGAGAGGTCGAGGCCGCCCAGCAGCACCGGCACGGTCTGGGCCATCGCGACCATGGCGAGCGTGAAGACCTCGTTGGCGTTCTGGACGAGGACCTGCGTCGAGAACCCCTTGGGGTGGGCGGAGTGGTAGAGGAAATAGACCACCACGAAGAGCAGGATCGCGAAGACGAGCGCGCCGTTCTGGCGGATCCTGAGCATGAAGTCGGCGAAGCCTGAGTTCGCGCGGGGGGCGGAAAGCGGGGGAGACCCGGCCAGCGGCGTGTCAGACATGGGCGGGCGCCCTCCCCGCCGGCGGGATGTTCAGCGAGCCGGACACGATGTTGGTCTCTGTGATCTCGTCCCCCTCGAGCTCGCGCACGATGTGGCCGTCATAGAGAATCGCCACCCGGTCGCAGCAGCCGATGAGCTCGTCATAGTCGGTCGAGTAGAAGAGGATGGCTGCGCCCGCATCGGCCAGTTGGCGCAGCAGGCGGTAGATCTCCTGCTTCGTGCCCACGTCGATGCCGCGTGTGGGATCGCTGAGCAGGATGATGCGCGGCTTCGTCATCAGCCACTTGGCGATGACGACCTTCTGCTGGTTGCCGCCCGAGAGCGTGGCGACGGGATCGTCAACGTCGCCCACCTTGATCTGCAGCGTCTTCAGAGCATCCCGCACGGCGGCCTTGGCCTTGCCGGGATCGATGAGGGAGGCCGTGGTGAACTGGCCCAGCGAGGCGATGACGAGGTTGTCGGCGACGGACATGGGCAGCATCAGCCCCTCCGTCTTGCGGTCTTCCGGCACGAGGGCGATGCCGACCGAGGGATCCTTCGCCTGCGCCGGCGAACGCGGCTTCACGGCCTTGCCCTCGATGCGGATATCGCCGGATACGCCGTTCAGCACCCCAAACAGCGCCAGCAGCAGCTCCTTCTGGCCCTGCCCGTCGAGCCCGCCGAGGCCCAGGATCTCGCCGGAGCCCAGCCCCAGGGTGATGTCTCGCAGCCGGTCTTCCCAGGACAGGTTCTTCACCTCCAGAAGCGGCTTGGGCCGAGGCCGCTGCGGCTTGGGCGGATACTGCGAAGAAATTTCGCGCCCGATCATCAGCTGGACGATCTCGTCGTTCGTCCGCGCGCCCTTGGAGAAGGTCTGGATGTGCCGGCCGTTGCGGAACACTGAGGCGGCGTCCGCGAGCGCCTCGATCTCGTGCATGCGGTGGGAGATGTAGAGGATGGACACGCCGTCGGCGCGCAGCCTCGCCAGCATGGCGTAGACCTTCTCCACGTCGGCGGCCGTGAGCGCCGAGGTCGCCTCGTCGAGGATGAGCAGGCGCGGGTCCTTGCCCAGCGCCTTGGCGATCTCCACCATCTGTCGCCGCGAGAGCGGCAGGTCGCGCACGCGGTCCAGCGGGTTGACGTCCTCGCAGCCGATCGAGGCGAGCAGCGCCTCGGCGCGCCGGCGCTGCGCGCGGGAATCGATGAGCCCCAGCCGGCGCGGCGGCGCGGCCGCCGAGATGTTGTCGGCGACCGAGAGGTCGGGCATCAGCGAGAGTTCCTGGAAGATGCAGACGATGCCGGCTGCGTTGGCCGAGGCGGGATTGGCGAAGCGCACCGGCGCGCCCTTGAAGCGCATGGTGCCCTCGTCGGGCTGCACCACGCCCGCGATGATCTTGATGAGCGTGGACTTGCCCGCGCCGTTCTCGCCCAGCACCGCGTGGATGCTGCCCGAGCGGCAGGCGAAGTCGACGCCTTCGAGCGCCCGCACGCCGCCATAGCGCTTGGACACGCCGCCCAGCGTCAGGATCGGATCGGCCGAGCCGTCCATGCCGCGCCCTCCCCCACTTTCACAGGCCACAGACGAAGCGGCCCGGCCGAGGCCGGGCCGCGGGACGCCTAGTTCGTGGTGTTCTTCTCGTCCTTGGCCATGATCTCCGTGGCGGAGATGTTCACGCCGCAAGGCGGGAATTCGTTGGGCGTGAAGAAGTTGTCGGTCAGGTTCGACCAGAAGTTCACCCCGTCCTTGAGCGTGTTGTAGTCCGCCACCGGAATCGGAATGGAGATGAGCTGGGGCATGGGGTTGCCCTGCAGCGCCGAGATCGCCGCCTTGATCGAGATGGCGACGAGACCCGGCGACTGGCCGTAGGAGAGGCCCTTCAGGCCGTCCTTGCTGTACTGCGCGATGTACTTGCGGAAGCCGTTCTCGCCCTCGCCCGCCATCGGGATCATCGGGTGCTTGGCGTCGAGCAGCGCGCGCACGGAGCCCGTCGAACCTCCCTGCGTGAACAGGCCGTCGAACTTGCCGTGCACGGCAAGCGCGTCGGCCGTGGCCTTCTGCGCGGTGCCGTCGTCCCAGTTGCCGACCACCTCGACGATCTGGAACTTGTTGCCGGGCGCTTCCATCACCTCGCGGAAGCCGACATGGCGGTCGCGGTCCACGGAGTTGCCGGGCAGGCCGCGCACCTCGAGGATCTTGCCCTCCTTCTTCCCCATCTCCTTGATGAGGAACTCGGCGGACATCTTGCCCATCGCCTTCTGGTCCTCGTTGACCATCATCACCTTGTCGGTGTCGAGGACATTGTCGAAGGGCACGATGACGACGTTGTTCTTGTCGGCGAGCCGGATCACGCGGTCGAAGCCTTCCGGCGAGACCGCGATGGTGACGATGGCGTCGTAGCCCTGGTTGATGAAGTCCTCGATGGCGCCGAGCTGGGCGGCGACGTCAGTGCCGGTCGAGACGACCTTGAACTCCTTGATGTCCTTCTTGATATCCGGCTGGTCCACGAAGGCCTTGGCCGTCTTGATCATCTGGATTCGCCACGTGTTCCCGACGAAGCCGTTCACCACCGCGATGCGGTAGGGGCCCGGCTTCTTCTCCCACTGCATGAACTTGGTCTGGTCGCTCCAGGGCTTGAAGCAGGCCGGGTTGGCGCCGGGGCCGTTGACGACCTTGGGGCCGGCCATGGCGGCCGACGACATGAGAAGTCCGGCCAGCGCAGCAGCCGGCAGTCCGATGAGACGCAGCATCTGTTGTCCTCCCCAACCGGCGGCGATCCACGACGGTCGCCTGCCGCAGTTCCTGTTTCGGAACTTGACAGCATGATCTCCCTCTTTAGTCGGAGAAGGCAAGCTGCTTGAACGCGATGGCGGGCCTGTCGGGGATGCGTGCCTCGCGACCGCGGCCAAAGCCGATGCCGACGCGCGAGGTCGGCGGAATGCCGGCCAAGAGCAACGACGGCCCACCACCGGGAACGGCTCCAGATCGCACACCCGGGCGGCATCCCGCCGACATCCGCCCGCTGCTTGCAGCGCCCTGGCGCCGCGGCCTCGCCTTGACACCCGCGATGCCTTGGGCGATTCCACGGCGGTGCCGGAGCGCGTCCCGAAAGACAGCGTTCCCGGCCTGTGGCTGGCCCGAGAAATGGATCGGGCGCGAAGAGATTAGAAATTGCCGGTTTAGCTCAGCTGGTAGAGCAACCGCCTTGTAAGCGGTAGGTCGCGAGTTCAAGTCCCGCAACCGGCACCATTCTCTTCGTCATTCCATCCAGGTCGGACGGATGGGCCATCCCAGGCGATCGAGCCGCAAGGCTCGACCGGCCCGGGAGTGAGCTGACTAGCCAGCCGCCCGCTTCGGCTCGGGGCGGCTTGCCTCGGCCACCTCGGCCTCGTGGGGATCGACCTGGCCCAGGCTCTTCACGATGTCGAAGCGGCCGTTGCGGGCCTGGGCGATGTACATGTTCATGCGGACGTGATGCTGGCCAGGGACCATCGTGGCCGGGCCGCCGGGACCCTCGGCGATGGATGCGCGGTCGAGCGCGTGGATCACGGCGTCCCGGTCGACGGAGGCAGCCTGTATGACGGCCGAGGCCCAGAGCTTCATGCCACGGTAGAGGCCGGAGCAACCGCTGCCGCCCGTGAAGAGGGCTTCGCCGGGAAAGCGGGCCTGGTACTCGGCCAGGAGAGCCCGGCTGAAGCGATCCTCGACCGCCTCATAGTAGTCGAGGCAGCTATAGAGGCCTTCTGCGTGTTCGGCGGGCACCATGTTCAGGAAGTTCTCGTCGAAATAGGTGCAGACGAGCTGGCCGCCTCGTTGCCTGAAGCCAGACTCGTGAAGCTGCTGCATGAACGGGGTGACTCCTGGCGGGACAGTCGTGTTGAACACGACGTCCGTACCGGTGGCGAGGATCTTCTCGATCGTGTGCGCGTAGTCGGCGTGGTCCAGCGGGAAGTACTCCTCGCCGACGATGCTCCCGCCATGGCGCAGGACGGCCTCGCGGACGCGCTGGTTGAGGATGCGCGGCCAGATGTAGTCGGCCGACGGAAGGTAGAAGCGACGGGCTCCCGTCTCCTTCATCAGCCAGGGGATCAGCGGGTCGACCTGCTGCGCCGGCACCGGGCCCGTGCAGAAGATCAGCGGGTCGCTTTCCTGTCCCTCATATTGCTCGGGATAGATGTAGAGCGTGCGCCCCTTCGTGACGGCCGCCTTCTTGATGGCCTGGCGGGTCGAGCTGTAGATCCCGCCGAACACGACATCGACCTTGTCGTGCTGCACGAGCTTGGTCGCCTTGGCTTCGGCGACGCTGTCGATCGTCGCTCCGTCCTCGATGACGAGTTCGATGGACCGGCCCAGCAGCCCTCCGGCCTCGTTGAGTTCGTCGACGACGAGGCGCGCGACATTGGCGTTCGCGGCGCCGACGAACGAGAGCGGACCGGTCTGGTCGGCGATGAGCCCGATCTTGATGGCGGGAGCTTCCATGACATCCTCCTTCGGCGAGGCCGGCCCTTTGGCTGGCGACGGATGGAGGATGGCGAGGCGATTTTACCCCCGCATGAGGTGGATTCCCTAGACGGCCGCCCGCTCCTGCCGGAGCAGCCCGCGCTCCAGCGCGAAGAGCGCGGCGCCCGCGCGGGTGGTCACCCCGATCTTGGAATAGAGGTTCTGGATATGGTTGTCCGCCGTCTTGGGGGAGATGCCGAGGTCCCGCGCCGCCTCCTTCGCGGTGAGGCCGGCTGCGATCAGGCGGAGCACCTCCATCTCCCGGGCCGTGAGGCCCGCGATGCGGGCGGGCGCCGACCGTCGTGTCGCCTGGCCAACGCTCGTCAGCACGGCCTCCACCGCATCGGGACAGAGGCGCCCGTCCCGGGCCGCCTCCCTGAGTTTCGCGGCGGCAGCCACGTCAGTCAGGGGAGGTCGATGAGGCCGGGGCTCGCGGGCCGTCTGGAAGGCCTCTGCGGCGGCCAGCACGCGGGCCGCCGGCGACAGGTCGGGAGCGAGCGAGCTGCGATGGTAGCCGCTGCCGTCGAGCCGCTCGTGGTGCCGCAGCACCAGGGCCGCGACGGACTTGCCGCTGGGGCCGAGCGCGGCGAGCGCGCGCTCGCCGAAATAGGGGTGGAGCTGGGCGGAGTCCGTCTCCCGCTCGGTGAGGGCGCCGGGCCTCATCCATGTCGAGACGGGTACGGCGAGTTCGCCGAGGTCATGCGCGTAGCCAGCCCAGCGCGCCGCGCGGATGTCGGAGGCAGGCAGCCCAAGCCGGCGTCCCGCCGCTTCGGCGAGGGAAGCCACCGCGCGCGAATGGCCGAACGTGAAGGGCATGCGCATGTCGATCATGTCGGCGATCGCCAGGTAGGCCTCCTCGCAGGCGGGCTCGTCCAGCATGATGTGCGGCTCGGGCTCGAGCGCCAGGATGGCCTCCCGGTCTACCGGATCCTCCATGCCGACGAAGATGTCCTTGGCATGGGCGAGGAACAGGGTCGCCAGATCGGCCTCGTAGGCACCGCCGCCGCGCTCGGCGATCAACTCCTGCATCCTGGCGAAACCATGGGCCTCGGCCAGGGCGATCGCGTCCTGCGCCAGGGTGACCAGGCGCACGGGGAGCCTCACGGCGTCGCCGGCGAGGCCGCGCGGAAGGCCCTTCCCGTCCCACCGCTCGTAAAGCTGCCCCAGGTTGTCGCAGACGTCGTCGGGAAGCCCGATGCGCTCGGCGATCCTCCTCGCCACCTCGCAGTGCCCGGACAGGATCGGCACGCTCACCTGCATGGCGCCTGCGAGGCCACGCTGGATGGCGTCCGCCCGTTCCTCCGCCGGCCGGTCTGCCACGCTCCGCGTGAGGGCCCGCGCGATGGTCTCGGCGAGTTCCGCCTTGTTGCCGATGTCGATGCGTTGCAGGTCCCTGCGAAGGGCGATCTCGTCGCCGAAGGCTGCGGCCAGCAAATGGGTATCCGCGTTGCAGCCGATGTAGCGCAGCAGCGCCTGATGGTAGACGGCGCGGCAGGTGTCGACGTCGAGGCCCGCCGCGCGGGCGATCCTCATCGCGAGCACGCAGGAGCGCAGCGCAAAGTCGCGGGAATGCCCGGTCGCGAGGTCGGTCGCATAGGCCAGGGCCATCAGGAAATCGGCACGTCTGGTGAGCATCGCCATGGCCGCGCTCTTCCCTTCAGGCGCCGTCCGCGCCCGCGGGCTTGTGTCCGTGCGGGCAGTCTGCGTCGGTCACGATGAGGCCCCGTGGGGAGGACTGCCTCTTTCGGCGAGGGACGGTTCGTCAGCGAGGGAGCCCGTCGTCTCGATCATGCGCTTGAGCACCGCCACCTCGCGCGTGATGGTCTCGGAAAAGTGCGACGCGGCGTGGTCGACGAAGGCGCGGTCCTTCGGCTTGGGCCGGGCGACGCGGATCTCGACGCGTGTTCCCCCGTCATCCGTGTCGGAGAAGGCGTAGGTCATCGGGATCTTCGGCGCGTCGGGCGCGGGCAGGAGCGTCGTCAGGGTGACGGAGTCGAAGGGTCGCCACTCCAGCACCTCCTCGATGATGGCGCGGTCGCCATGCATGCAATGGTTGATGGTGCCTGCACCCCTCCGTCCCGCGGTGACGGCTTCCCGAACCTCGTCGGCCGCACGCCACGTCGGGCGCAGGTCGGGCTTCACGAAATAGTCCCAGACGAGTTGCCGCGGAGCGGCAAACTCGAAGGCCAGCAGATGGGCGGCAGCCTCCTTCTTGACTTCGTGCAGAGCACGGTCGGTCTCGTGGCGCCAAACCGCTTCGAGATCACGCACCCAGCAGGTCACGGAGCCGATCACGTCGATCTCCTCGCGGTCCTCGACCAGGCCCTGCGCCGCCGGCTGCAGGCCCAGCGCATCGATGCAGGACTGGGAGTAAAGCGCGTACGCCTTGCCGCCCACCAGGGCGGACGCCCCGTTCTTGAGCAGCCTATGGACGATGATCACGTCGCGTCCGGCAAGCTCCTCCCGCCCTGCCATCTTGTGGCGCATCACCTCCCCGCAATGGCAGACGAACTTGAGATCGAGGTCCTCCATACGCCGGCAGGCCTCGCAGGTGCAGGTCGTGGCCTGCCGGATGGTGCGCAGGCGGCGGCGGAACGAGGCATAGGCCGCCTCCACGGCGTCCTGCAGCTGGGATCCGTCGAGCTTGGCGAGCGGAGCGGCGAGGAAGACGGCATCCCCCTCGAACTTGGCGATCTTGAAGGGCGGCCGGAGCACCTTCACCACCACCGCCATGAGATCGGCGATGATGTCGTGGGCGTGGTCCAGCTCCACGGAGGCAAGGAAGCCCGTGTAGCCGGAAATGTCGCCAATCAGGAGGCACGCGGGTTCGGGCTGGGCCAACATGGAGGGAACCTCCGCCAGCCAGAGCGTAGCACGTTAAGTCGCGAGGTCGACAACTCCTGATTGGTTGTCCGGAGGGGCCTGCCGGCTGCCGTCAGGCCCGCGCACACGGAATGCGCATGCGAGCGCCGCCTGACCTTCGTCGGCTGGACCCGAGAGGGCCGGTCAGGGGTGAGCCGGATCGGCCTGGGGCACCTCGAAGGGTTCTGTCCTGTGCACGGTCCGCTCGGCATAGAGGGTTTCGATCCGCTGCGGGTCGAGGCCAAGGAGTGTGGAGAGGATGTCCGTCGTGTCCTCGCCGATGGCGCCGGTGCCTCGCCAGATCCGGCCGGGAGTCAGGGACATCTTCGGGACGACGCCAAAGACGCGAACAGGCACTCCCGACTGGCGGTCCAGCACCGGCACCGTCATCTCGCGCGCGGCATAATGAGGGTCACTGTACTGCTCGCGCACGCCAAACACGCGCGAACAGGCGATCTTTGCCTTGTTCAGCTCCGCCTCGACCTGAGCGGCAGGCCGCGACGCGCAATAGTCGCGGAGCCTGCGGTCGAGTTCGCGGCCCTTGGGCGAGTTCACGGCGGCTGCGTCCTTGGAGCAGGCCTCGAAGCTGAATTCGGCGGAGTCGAGCCCCAGGAACAGCGGCACGCGATCGTAGATCGCGCCGCCGACAGCACCGATGAAGACCCAGCCATCCGCGCACTGGAACGTGTCGTAGGGCTGGAAGCCGGGCGCCCGGTTGCCGGTATGGCCATAGGTGGCGCCCTCGGCCGTGTAGAGCGGAAGCGTGTTTCCGCCGGTCTGCGCGACGGCCTCGAACTGGGCGAGGTCGATCACCTGGCCGCGTCCGGACTTCTGGACCTCCCACAGACCCATCATCGTGGCCGCCCAGCCCGTGAGCGCCGTGACGTAGTCTCCCGTGAAGGTCTTTGCCCGTTGCGGCGGGCCGGAGGGGTCGCCGGTGATGCTCATCATGCCGCCATAGGCCTGCGCCAGCGCGTCATAGCCGGGCCGCACGAGGTAGTCTTCCTCCCCATACTGCCCGTAGGTGCTGATGCGCACGATGACGAGGCGCGGGTTCACCGCCAGCGCCAGTTCGTTGGTGATCCCCATGCGCTCGAGGGTCCCGGGCGCGGAGGACTCCATCCACACGTCGGAGATCTTCCAAAGCGCCATAAGGACCTCTCGGCCGCTGGCATGCTTGAGGTCGAGGCCCAGGGAGAGCTTGTTCTTGCCGACCTCCGCCTCGTCTGCTCCATGGGGCCTGCCTCCCCTCGTGATCAGCGGCGCCGTGACCCGAAACGTGTCGCCGCCATGGCGTTCGACATGGATGACCTCGGCGCCGAACTCGGCGAGCTTCGTGCCGATATAGGGCTGCGCGACAAGGACGCCGGTTCCGACCGCGCGAATGCCTTGCAACGGTCCGAAGCTCGGCATGAGCGATGGCGTCGGCGGACGCTGAAGCTCCCTGATCCAGCTCGGGATGGTCTCCCGCAAAGCTTCGATCTGCGCGTCGTCGCGCACGATCCGCTTGTCATGCCCCATTGCGCCCTCCGGAGTGGCTTGCTCTCGACTTTCATTACGGGCAGCCGGCCGCGCTCTATTTTTAATAAAGTGTCTCAGCTCATCTGCTGAATGTCGAGCTGAAGCTTGCCGATGAAGGCGCAAAGTTTGAGCAGGTATCCTTCTTCTTCGGACAGCTTGGAACACTCGAACGGCCCTTGCGTTTGCGAACCGGGGTGGGTTTGCCCGAAGGGAGTTTCCCATGACGGGCCGCGATCCGAAGGCATCCAGCCCTGGTCCCGTTCCCGAAGCGCAAAAGCAGGCAAGGCTGAAGGCTGCTAGAGCCGAGAAACAGCGGTCGGCGGGAGGCTCCGAGGCTGGCCGGGCCCTGGGCATGGCTGCAGTCATCTTGCCGTTCCTTGTCGGCGGCGTCGCTGCACTGGTCTTCGGCGGGAACTCCAAGGACACCGGCGCTTCCACGCACGACGTCTCGCTGAGCGCGCCGTCCACAGGCCGGGTCGCAGACACGGGCGAGGGCCCGGCCAAGGACGCTTCGGCAGCCCATAAGTGCGTGATGGGGCTGGGTCCTTGCCAGGTTCCAGCGAAGATCGACGAACGGTTCCCGTCAGCGCCATCGCCAACGTCGAGCCGTGCACATGACGGGAAATCGGCAGATTACCGATGCGTGATGGGCTTTGGTCCCTGCCGCCCGCCGCCGAGCCGTCCCCCCGTGCCCGACGGCATGCAACCAGGTCCGGTTGGACCCAAGCCCTCCATGCCGGCGTCAGCCAACCCGGACGCTGAGGCACCGCCGTTGGGATCGACTGGCGCGGTCGTGGCTGCGAGCGCGACGACCGCCCCTCCGACCAGCACGGCCCCGGTCTCTTCCCCGACCGGAGCGGACCTTGCCGAGCCCAATCGAATCTTGGGGGAGCCCAAGCAAGCACAGGGCGAGTCCGCCCGCACGGACACGAGCACGGACCCGGACGAGGCGCCCTCCCTTCCCGCGGCGCTGTTTGCATCCGGTCCCGCCCAGCCGAACAATGGTCAGAGGAAGGCGGAGGGTACACTCGCCAAGGCGCCCGACCCTACCCCTGCTAGAGTCCAAGTCCCTGAAACGCCAGATGAAACCGAGACGCTTGCAACGCTCGAGCTGCCCCCGCCGCCACCACTCGATCAGGAACTGACCGGCCTTGCGCCCCAGGACAGAGAGGCTGCCGCATCGGCAGGATCGTTGTCCGATGCTGGCCCGGCGACCGGCACGTCAAGGAGCCACCCGGCGACCGACGTTGCGGAACCAGCTGCGGACCTGGCTGTCGGCAGGCAGGACAGTGCGGACAACGAGAGAGACGACAATCCTGCCGCGCCGAGCGAGCCCCCTACCCCATCACCGCCCGTATTGATGGCGCTCGCACTGCCCGACGTTCCGCCCCTCGACCCCACCCTGAGCGCCCCACGGACAGAGCCGCCGCCAGTGGGAGAAGAGACGGAGCGGACCGACGGAGCGCAGGTCGCCACGTCGAAACCGGAGCCGGATCCGGTCTCGACGGGGAGCATCACGCACGCCGAAATCGCGGCGCAGGCGCTGGACGACCTCGTCCTGCCCGACCGGCCCCCGCTCGATCCGGAGCTGCAGGCTGTACCCGCCTCCGGTTCCGGCAACTCGCCGGTCCCCCTCGGTTCCGGCATGGCTCAGCCTGGCCCGAACACCGACCCCGTGCGAAGTCAGCCAGCTGGTCCGATCCAGCGGGAGGCGAGTCTCCCTGGTCGTTACGATGCTCCTGAGAAGGAGAACCTCTCCCCACCCTCCGCACCGCCGGTCATGCGGAAGTCCAAGCCGCAGGCCGTTCCCGCCACCAGCCGGCGGAGCGGGCGGCCCAGGACGGCCCATTCCGGGTGGGCGCGGACCTGCTCACCCGTCGGCGCCGGCCTGCTCGTGCGGTGCGCCGTCCAGCCTCCTCGCACCGGTTTTCTCGAGAAGCTCTTCGGGACACGTCTCGGCCGAGACACGTGGGGTGGCCGGAGATCGCAATCTGACGAGCGGTTCATGGACCCCGCCAGCCGGATGGGAGGGGCCGTGAGCACAGCCTTCAGCGCCTCGGCGGGCGATACGGGCGGCGCGGCCTCGCGCCCTTCGTCCCCGGCAGGTTCAGGCCCGACCTCGTCAGCCGGAACAGGGGTCTCCAGCGGACCAGCCTCGAGCGCAGGCGCCGCGGGCGGAGCGGCGGGCAAAGGGGCGAGCCCGTCCTCCGGCGGTGAAGGTGGAAACGGCAGGGGGAACGGAGGCGGCGGACCCGGAAACGGTCATGGCGCAGGCAATGGTGGGGAAGGGAACGGGAAAGGCAAGTGAGCGACGCGCCGGGATCTGCTGCGGCGCGCCGCGCTCCGCACCTCGACCAACCCACGGCCACCGTGTAGTTTCCGGCAACGCAACTCTCGTTATGGGCGTCGCCATGACACGACCGATTACCCTCGCTGCGCTGGCTCTCTCCGCGACCCTTGCACCCGCCGTGGCGCAAGAGACGCCGGTCGGCGTTCTCGCCGACCACATCCGCACGCAGGGCTTTGCCTGCAAGACGCCGGAGAGCGCCACGCGTGACGACAAGCTCTCCAAGCCGGACGAAGCAGTGTGGGTGCTGAAGTGCGACGGGGTCGCCTACCGCGTGCGCCTCGTCCCAGACCAGGCTGCGAAAGTCGAGAAGATCCAGAGCTGAGCGCCGGCCCCTGACTTCACCATGGAAGGCGCGCGCCGGGGTTGGCCGGCGCGGCCGGATGCTGGTCAGCGCGAGCTGCTTTTTACCTGACCTTCGAGCGAGCGCGCCTGGTCGTAGTGGTTCTGAAGGACCGGAAGCTGCTGCTTGGCGAGATCCGCGGTGCTGCCGGTTCCCTTGGCTTCCTTCTGGTACAGGTTGATCGCCTTCTTGTGGTCCTTCACGGCCACGGCCACGAAGGCCTTGTCGAAGGCTGCGCCGTCGAGCTTCGAAAGCTTGGCCATTGTCGCCCTTGCATCGGGCTTGGGAGTTTGGGGAGCCTGGACGCCGAGGTTGCTCGCGACCGGCTTCAACTCGTCCAGGGCCTTCGTATGGTCTGTGACGAGCATCTGCCCATAATTCTTCACCGCATCCGACCCGCCGCGCTGGCTGGCCATCTGGCCCATCTGGACCTCGGCCATGCTGTCGGCCATCGCGTCTGAGACGAAGGTCTTGTCCATGCGGCTCTGTGCCTGGGCAGGCATGATGAGGGCGGCCATGCCGAGGCCGGCCAGGGTGACGATGATCCGTTTCATGACGTTCTCCTGCGTGCCCCGCTCCGGCAGAACGCCGGCTCGCGGGCAAGGTTGCCCGGAGCAGGCCAGCCTGGCGGGACCAGCCGGTTGAACGGGGAGCGCCCGTCCGCCATGGTGAAGCTGCCGCGCCCGCGGGTCCGCTCTCCGATGTCACCGCCGTGAACCAGCGCAGCGTCGTCTTGTCCCCCGGAGCCCTTGTCGTCCTGCTCGGCGCAAGCCAGATCGTCGGCTACGGGACGCTTTATTACAGTTTCGGAATCCTGGCGGCCGACATGGCGCGTGACCTCGGCTGGACCGTGCCGAGCGTCTTCGGCGCGTTCTCGGCGTCCCTCCTGCTGGGAGGCCTCGTGGCCCAGAAAGCCGGCCGGCTGATCGACCGCTTCGGGGCCGCGAAGGTGATGGCCGCAGGCTCGTTCCTCGCCGCCGTTGCGCTGCTCGTTCTCGCCGGTTCGCGCGGAGCGATGGGGTTTCTCCTGGGCCTTGCGCTGGTCCAAGTGGCCTCCACTCTCGCCCTCTACGACGCGGCCTTCGCCTGCATCGTTCAGCGCGTCGGCGCCTACGCCGCGCGGCGGATCACCCATCTCACGCTCATCGCCGGCTTCGCCTCGACCTTGTTCTGGCCGCTGACGACGCGGCTGGCCGAGAGCATGGACTGGCGACAGGTTCTCATCTTCTACGCGGTGCTCAACCTCCTCATTGCCGCGCCCCTTCATCTGCTCATCGTCGTCGCGAGGTCGCGGATCGACGAAGAACCGAGGCGCACGAGCGCCGAACTCGGCTCGCCGGCGGAGCCTGAATTTCTCCTGCCCGAGACGGTGCAGAGGCGCGCCATGCTACTCGTGGCGGCCGGGTTCGCCCTGGGGGGCTTCGTCTTGTCAGCGGTCCTGTCTCAGATGGTGCCCCTGCTGGGCGCGCTGGGCCTCGGCGGGTCGGCCGTCCTGGTCTCCACCCTGTTCGGGCCGAGCCAGGTGCTGATCCGGCTGGCGAGCCTTGCTCCCGGGCGGGTCGGCCACCCCGTGCCGGCAGCCCTTGTGTCTGGCGCGATGATGCCGCTCTCTCTGGCCGCCTTGGCCCTGCCCGGTCCCGCCCTCCTGGGCGCCTCGCTTTTCGCGGTTGCGCTTGGGTGCGGCTCGGGGCTGAAGAGCATCGTCCAGGGCACGTTGCCCCTGGCCCTGTTCGGCCGAAACGCCTATGCGGAACGGTTGGGGCGGATTGCGGCGGTCCGCTTCGTCGTCACGGCGGCCGCGCCCTTCGCGTTGTCCTGGATGCTCGAGGCGCTCGGTCCGGCTCTGGCGCTCACGTTCCTCGCTGTCTGCGGTGTGGCGGGGCTGCTCTGTCTTTGGGACGTGGCGCGCTTGCAGCGCACCTCGCTCGCCTCCGGCGCTACGAAACGCTAGGGCCGGCAGCAAACCAACACAGCACGAGGCACACGGCCAGCAGCCAAGCTAGAGCGGGCGGCCAGCGCCCGACACGGTCTGCAACGACTTCAGCAGAGCGGCAGCGAGCGCTATGGCCGGCGTGTCGCCTGTGCCTAGCCAGACATGCAGATCGAGGTCGCTCTCGGTCAGTGCGAGCGAACACTTGTGATCACGGTCATCGACCCGCCAAAGAAGATAAAGGAAATCTCCATGGATGCGCTTCGCGGTAGCGTACACACGATCGAAGTCGCAGATCTCGTTCTGATCCAGCGCGGAGCAACCGAAAGTAGCAAGATACGAATTCACATCAGAAAGTAGAATATCTTCGAATTTGCACATTGCAGGTTTCTTCTCAAAGACCGTCAGCAATGCAGTCATCGAAAGGTCCCCCTTCGCGTCTCCTGCCCTGGTCAAACTATCGCCGTGGAATTTCCCAAGGGGAAGTTAAATGGTTTTGCATTCTCGAAACTCCGCACAGCGCGCCCTGCTTAGAAAATATACGTAGAATTTGTGTGGATTTAACGAGCCGAGAGGAAGGGATCGAAAAGCGATAAACAAAACGAAGCTAAATAATGGACGACAAGAAAAATGAAAAAATATTTTCCTTTAATTACAGGATGATAAAAGGAGAGATCGCCCAAAGCAGATTTCGATGGAAAAATTTTCACGACGCAATCCCCGGCGGCAGGCGCGTCACGTGCCGCGCGATCTCGCCAGCGCGGCATCTCCATGTGCGTCGAGATGACGCAACCACGATATGGGCGAGAGCTCGCCTGAGGTGACGCGCACGGTGGGGCCAGCCCACCAGATAGGGATGCAAGGCGAGGCCCATGACCAGCGGCCTGTCCTCCGATTCGCGCAGCATTTCCTCGAACGTGTCGACGATCATGTCGGCGAACTCGTCGCCCTCACGCTTGCGCCCGACGATCTGCGGGATGTCGTTCAACTCCTGCGGGTAGGGCACGGAGAGGATGCGCCCGCCCCCTCGGGTGCGCATCCAGATGGGCTGGTCGTCATGGCACCAGTCCAGAAGGTAGGTGTATCCCGCCTCGGCCAGGAGATCGGGCGTGACGTGGCTCTGCGAGATCCAGGGTCCCAGCCAGCCGTCGGGCGGCCGTCCCTCGTGGCGGCGGATAGCCTCGGTCGCTTCGGCAATCAGTGCCCGCTCCTCGTCCTCGGGCAGCACGCCCTGCCGCTCGCTGTTGGTGCGCCCATGCCCGGCGATTTCGTCGCCGCGCGCCCGGAAGGCAGCCACGAGTTCCGGGGCATAGTCGTACATGGAGCTGTTGAGCAGCACGGTGGTCGGCCACCGGAGTTCGTCGAACATCGAGAGCAGCCGCCATGCGCCGACACGGTTGCCGTAATCGCGCCAAGCATAGTTGAGCACGTCCGGCTGCGGACCGCCCGGCGCGAGTTCCGCGCCCAGCCCCTCACCGAACGAAAAATGCTCGAGGTTCAGGCCGATATAGACGGCAAGCCGCCTGCCCTCAGGCCAGGAATAGTCCGCCCGCTGCGGCAAGGGATGATAGTCGTAGCGTCCATGGTGCTGCATGCGCGTTCCCTCCAGGCCGAGCGTTGGCAGAGCCCAGGGCTGCGCGCAAGCCGGCGCAGACCGTGCTAAGGAGGAGCGCGCAGGACGACTGCACAGGGCTCCGCATGCACCGCTTCTCGAAGATCGCCTTCGTGACCAGTGACACACCCGATGCGCGGGCAGCCTGGGCCAGGCTCGTCGAAGTCTATGGCGATGCGGCGCCGGAACAGGCGGAGGTCGTCGTGGCCCTCGGCGGCGACGGCCTGATGCTGCAGAGCCTGCACCGGTTCATGGGCACGGGCACGCCGATCTACGGCATGAACCGCGGCTCGGTCGGCTTCCTCATGAACGAGTTTCATGCGGAAGGCCTTCTCGAGCGGCTCGACCGGGCTGAACGCAGCGTCGTGCACCCCCTCCTCATGGTCGCCTTCGACGCGACGGGCACGGCGCACACCGCACGGGCCATCAACGAGGTCTCGCTGCTGAGGCAGACCTTCCAGGCCGCGAAGCTGCGCATCTCCATCGACGGGAAGCAGCGGCTCGCCGAACTCATCGCCGACGGCGTGCTCGTCTCCACCCCCGCCGGCTCGACCGCCTACAACCTCTCCGCCAACGGCCCGATCCTGCCGCTGGACTCGCCGCTCCTGGCGCTCACGCCCATCTCGGCGTTTCGGCCGCGGCGCTGGCGCGGCGCGCTGCTGCCGGACCGCTCTCGCGTCTCCATCGAGGTGCTGGAGGCGGAGAAACGCCCTGTCAGCGCGGTGGCGGACCACTACGAATACCGCTCCATCCGCCGCGTCGACGTGGCGATGGACCGTGCGGTCGATCTGGTGATGCTGCACGACCCCGGCCACAGCCTGGAGGAGCGCATCCTGCTGGAGCAGTTCGGCTACTGAGCTGGCGTCACCGCCATCAGGCCGCGTTCGCCTTGAACTGGTTCGGGTCGAAGCCATCACCGACGGCGACGCCGACCCACTCTCCCTCGATCACGAGCGCCTGGCGCGCCATGTCCTTCCAGTCCGGCTTGCGGGCGGGAGGCGGCGGCAGGTTGGACAGGGCGGCGGCCACCGCGTCCTCGAGCAGGCGCGCCATCGTGCCGAACGAGGGCGTCTCGCCCGTCGGCACCGGGGCGACGAATTCCACCTCGTCCGGGATCTCGTCAGCCGGCGCGGGGGCGTCGACCACCACTTCGGCCGCCACGTCGGCGATGCGAGCGAGAGCCTCCGGCTCGGGCAAGGCCAGCGGCGCTCTGGGCGCATTGTCCTGCACTGGCGACGGGACCTCGTCCGCCGCCTGAAGCGCCATGTCGGGCTGCAGCAGCAAGAGCGGCTCTCCGCTGGCGGGCTGGAGCAGCGCGCTCGCCACCAAGAGCGCCTCCTCGCGGGCGAGTTCGTCGTCGAGGCGACGCAGGCTCACCCAGAGCGCATCGCTCTCGTGCCAGCCGGCGACCCGGCCGGCCTCGACGACCTCGGCCAGAACGCGGCGAGACTGCGCGAGCGGGGCGGTCGCCTGCGGAAGCCAGCCGGTGATGGCCTCTGCCCGCCGCCACGCCTGCAACGCGTCACGGAAGACCGGCACGGAGGCGTCCGGCAGCCCGATGCGCCGGCACAGCGCCAGGAAGCCGCCGCCGCGGCGCTCCGACGCGATGCCTGCGACGCGTGGGACGGGAAGGCCCGACAACTCCGCGAGCGCGGCATGGAACAGCGAGGCACGCCCACACACCACGGCGCGCAACAGCAGCGAGACGTTCAGCCGGCCCGTCGCTCGCAGGTGGGCGGCCAGTTGGAGGAGTTCGTCCGTCCCCAGGTCCGCGGACACGGCCACGGCGGCGCGCTCGTGGGCGTCGCGACGGCCGGCCTCGGAGGGCGCGTCGGCGAACCGGCGGACCGTCAGTTCATAGGAGGCGATGACCGGCAGATCGCGGCGCGCCAGCAGGGCCTCGACCACTGTCGGCTCGTCCCCGAAGCGCTCGGCGAGCCGCGTCAGGGAGAAGCCCGGAATCGCTGCATCGGGGTTGCGCAGCAGGGTCACCACCGCATCAGGCTCCCCGACTTCCGCGAGCGCGGCGGCGACGGGGGGCGACAAGCCATCGCGCCGGGCGATGGCCGCCTGAACCTGCGCCTCACGCGTCGCCACCCAGTCGATCAGGTCGCCATCGGTGGGGACCGGCGAACGCTCGAGGACGATCGCGGCAATGTCGGCCTGGTCGGCTGCAAGCGCGCAGACGAGGTGGCGCGGCGCATAGGGTGAGTGGGCGAGGCCGATCGCGAGCGCCCGGCGGATGGCCGGGTCGGCATCGTCGAGCGCCAGGGTGAGCGCGGCGACCGCCTCCTGCTGCTCGTCGGGGCTCATCGTGCCTTCCACAAAGGCGCGCGCCAGCGCCCCCGTCCCGGCGGCGCGCGCCTCGGACGGCGCGGTCTGGATCCAGCTCAGGTAGCGCCTGACGAGCATGCCTCTTCTCCCTGCAAAAGCCGTGGGATCATGGTGTGGCGACGTTCTTTTTCATGAAGGCCGTCAGGTCGAGCGGGCCGCGTGCCTGCGAGGCCACCTTGCGCCGCGGGGCCTCCAGCCCCACCGAAGCGCCGCTCGCCGGCGTCTGGGCATCCGCGGGAGTGGCCGCGGTGCCGCCGAATTCGACCGGGCGCGGACGGGGCAGCGGCACACCGGGGACCGACCCGGCGCTCGCTGTCGACGACGTCGACGGACCCTGTCCCGCATCGGTCGAGCGTGGGAAATAGCGGCGCGCATCTTCCTCGACCGCGCGGGCCGGTAGGCCCGACCAGAGGCGCTGGACTGTCTGGTTGAGGGGACCGCGCAGGCCTTCCGTGCGGAACAGGCCGTGAATGGCCGGCCCGTCGGCATGGGCATAGGCCGTGACCGTCACCGGCTGGGCCGGCGCCTGGCCGATCATCCAGGTCGACGGATCGCTGGAGAGCCTCGGCACGCCCGAGGGCGCGCTGGCGCGGGGGTCCTGCACCAAGGTGGCGTGGACCTCCGAGACGGTGCGCGGCTTGCCGCTGGCCTTGTCGTAGAAGATCGCGCGATTGGACGCGGCCTGGTCGGGGAACAAGGCCGCGGCATTGGCCTGCGGGGCCGTTTGGGCCTGCTTGATGAGATCCGCCGCCCCGCTGGAGCCCATGAAGTGGGCCGCATAGAGTTCGCCATCGGTCGGCTGCCTCCCAAGCGCAGCGGCGAGCTGCTGGGCGTTGCGCCGCGTGAACTCGCCCGCCATGACCGCCGCGGTCTTGGGGTCGTTGCGCAGCTGCAGGATCTCGGCCTTCAGCGAGGGGTCCGCCACGTCGTAGCGGCCATTCGCGCTGCTGATCGCCTGTGCGTAGTTACCCAGCCCGTGCTCCGGCCCGGCCCCCTTCATCACGCCGAGCCAGGTCTGCTCGATGAACTGGAACAGTCCCGTCGCGGAGGACGACTTGGCCTTGGCCGCGGGGTCGAGCGCGGATTCCCGCTGGGCGGTCTTCAGCAGGTAGTCAAAGTCCGCGCCCGAGCGCGCCGAGCCGTCGCGGATCGCGTCCACCACCTGCGCAGGCGCGTTGGCCGGCGCGGTGGCCGACCGGGGCTCTGGCTGCTCGGGAAGGGACGTGAACAGGAACATGGGGTCTCCGCGCGCAACGACGGCGGGCCAAGCCCCTCCTCGCCTGCGAGGCCCGGCGGGACTCGCGACCCGCCTTTCGGCCTCGTTTCACTCTGGGTAATCATGGTAAACGAAGCATGAATCCGCCGCCCCGAAGCGGCTCGAAAGCAAGGGAGATTTCGCCATGGCGGGCAGCGAGGCCAAGGTCGGCCCCGACGGTCGGCATCCCCGCGGCGGGCTGTGGTTCGAGGATCTTACGCCCGGCCTGACCATCGCCCATCGCCTGACCCGCACCGTCACGCAGATGGACAACATGCTCTTCTCCAACATGACGCTGAATCCGCAACCCCTTCACATCGATGCGCATTTCTGCGCGACCGAGACCGAATGGGGCCGCCCGATCGTCAACTCGCTCTTCACCCTGGGCCTGATGGTCGGCATCTCCGTCAACGACACCACGATGGGCACCACCATCGCCAATCTCGGCATGACCGACGTGCGGTTCCCCGCCCCTGTCTTCGAGGGCGACTCGATCCACTGCACGAGCGAGGTGGTCGACCGGCGCGAGTCGCGCTCGCGGCCGGATGCGGGCATCGTCGAGTTCCACCACAGGGCCTATAAGCAGGAAGGGACGCTGGTCGCCGAGTGCCGCCGCCAGGCCTTCATGCGCAAGCGCCCCGCCTGAATCAGAACGTCAGCATCCCGCCACAACCCACGGGCACGATTCGCCGATGCGCTCCCTCCTCTTCGTCCCCGCCGACAGCCCGAAGAAGCTCGACAAGGGTCTGTCCAGCGAGGCCGACGCCCTGCTGATCGACCTCGAGGATTCCGTCGCCCTGCCCAACAAGCCGGAGGCACGCCGGCTGGCGGCCGAGGCTTTGCGCCGGGCCGACCGCTCCGGGCCGCGGCTCTATGTGCGGGTCAATCCGCTCGACAGCGGCCTCATCGATGGCGATCTCGACGCCGTGATGCCCGCCGCGCCGGACGGGATCATGCTGCCCAAGGCGAGCGGCGGCACGGACGTGCAGCACCTCGCCGCCAAGCTCGCGGTGCGCGAGGCGGAGGCTGGGCTGCCCGACGGCGGCACGCGCATCCTGCCCATCGCCAGCGAGACGGCCCACGCACTGTTCCAGATGGGCACCTATCGGGGCTCGAGCCATCGGCTGGAGGCGCTCACCTGGGGCGCCGAGGACCTCTCGGCGGACCTCGGGGCGGAGACCAATGTTGACGAGCACGGCCGCTACACAGAGCCCTACCGCCTCGCCCGCACCCTGACGCTGCTCGCGGCCGCCGCAGCGCAGGTGGCGCCGATCGACAGCATCCACCCGCAGTTCCGCGACGAGGAGGGCCTCACCCGCGCCTGCGCCGAAGCACGCCGGGACGGCTTCACCGGCAAGATGGCCATCCATCCAGCGCAGGTACCGATCATCAACGCCGCCTTCACCCCCACGCCCGAGGCGGTTGCCAAGGCCCGCGCCATCGTGGAGGCCTTCGCCGCGAACCCCGGCGTCGGTGTGGTGGGCATCGAAGGCGACATGATCGATCGCCCGCACCTCATCAGGGCGCAGAGGCTGCTGTCGCGGTTGAGGTGAAACGGAGCGGGCCTCCTGGCCCGCCCTTCGGGCATGCGGGCCGGTGGGCCCGCGCTCCAGTGTGCCCTAACCTCCGCCCGCGGGGCGGGTCATCCGGAAAAGCTCGTCGACTACAGCGTAGTCCTGGTAGCCGCAGCGCGCGATGGTGCGGGCCTTCGTCATGTCGAAGCGGCCATCTCCAGTGATGTAGCGCTCGTCGATGTGGACGCCGACCACGTGGCCCAGCACGAGGTGCCGATCCAGCACCTCGCCGTCCGACGTGCGTAGCCGGATGATCTCCACGAGCCGGCACTCGATCGCGGCTGGCACGCCCTTCACGCGGGGCGGCTTGACCAGGGAGGACGCCTCTTCCTCCAGCCCGGCATGGGCGAACTCGCTCGTGCCGCGCGGAAGCGGAGCGGAGCTGGCGTTCATGGCGTCCCGGAGGTCCCAGGTCGCGAGATTGCAGACGAACTCGCCGGTCTCGGCGATGAAGCTCACCGCGTCCTTCATGCCCTCCGAGGAAAAGCCGAGGATGGGCGGGCGCGTCGAGAACATGTTGAAGAAGGAATAGGGCGACAGGTTCACCCGCCCCTCCCGGTCCAGCGCGCTGATCCAGCCGATGGGGCGCGGCGCGACGATGGCCTTGAGGGGATCGTGCGGCAGGCCGTGGCCGTAGGTCTTTGTGTCGTAGAACATCGCCAGCGCTCCTGCGGCAGGATGGGGAACCGCCTCAGCCTTCGAAGCGGCTGACGATCTCGCTCATGACCGGCCGCACGCGATCCTCTGGCGGTGTGCCCCGCCCGATATGGACGAAGCCGGCGATCTTTTCGAGCGGCGCGAGGCCGAACCGGTCGAGGAAGGCGCGGTCATAGGCCGGCCACTCCGTCAGCCAGGCCGTTACGAAGCCCATCGCGTTCGCGGCGACCGTGAGGTTCATGCACACCGCGCCGGCGCTCAGCACCTGCTCCCATTCCGGGATCTTCACATGCGGCGCCGCTCTGCTCACCACGGCGAGGACCAGCGGCGCGCGGGCAAAGCGCCCCCGCTCCACCGCGACACGGTCGTCGTCCGCTGTCGGGTTGGCGGCCCTGAACACATCGGCCGCAAGAGCCCCGAGCTTGTGGCGAGCCTCGCCCTCGATCACCACGAAGCGCCAGGGGGCGAGCTTGCCGTGGTCGGGGACGCGCGCGGCGAGCGTGAGCAGCCGGTCGAGCTCGGAAGGCGTCGGCCCTGGGCCGGACATCATCTGCGGCGCCACGGAGCGGCGGGCGGCGAGCATGGAGAGCGTATCGGTCATGTCGGGATCCGTGAGGGTGGCCGTCGTGGGCCTGCAGCCGCGTTCATGCGGGGTTCATGCCGGCCATGCGAGACCGCATCGCCGAGATCGGCCCACCCGGGCCGCCCAAGGGAGCTAGAACGCCACCCCGGCGCCGTCAACCTGCCCGCGCCCCCTTGTCCGGCCTCTCCGTCCCAGTTTCCAAGCCATGCGTCACGCCGACATCGCCACTGCTGCCCCCGAAACCGCTCCGCAGGCGGCGGTGCGACCGGCGCGCCGCTGGGCCTGGACGCGGCGCCAGACCCTCCTGGCCATTCTGGCCGTTCTGCTGTTCTGGAGCGTCGCGGCGAGCACCTGGTGGTGGATCGGCGGCGTCGTGCCGTGGGACAGCAAGAACCACTTCTACCCGATGCTGCGCAACATCGGCGCCTCCATGGCCCAGGGCGAGTGGCCGCTCTGGAACCCCTACCATTTCAGCGGCCATCCCTCGGTCGCCGACCCGCAATCCCTGCTCTTCACGCCGACGATGATGCTCTTCGCCTGGCTCGTGCCCGAGCCGTCGATGGAGCTCTTCGACCTCGTTGTCTTCGCCCACCTGTTGCTGCCTGCCTTTGCGATGCTCGGCCTCTTCGCCAGGCGCGGCTGGCATCCCGTCGGCGCTGTGGTGGCCGCGATGGTGGTCGTGCTCGGCGGCTCCGCTGCGGCGCGCCTGCAGCACACGGGGATGATCTTCAGCTATTCCTTCTTCCTGCCTGCGCTCCTGCTGCTGGAGATCGCGCTGGAGCGCTTCTCCTGGCGCGCCGCCGCAGGGTTCGGGCTCGCCGCGGGACTCATGGCGCTGGGACGCGACCAGGTCGCATTCCTGTGCTGCGTGACGCTGGCCGGGGCGGCTCTCGCCCTCGCGCTGGAGCAGGAGAGGCCTCTCGCCTGGCTCGGCCGCCGCGTGCCGCTTCTTGCGACGATGGGCGTCATCATCGTCGCGATGCTGGCGGTGCCGGCCATCCTCACCATGCAGTTCCTGGCGGACAGCAACCGGCCGGCCTTCGCCTATGGCGTGGCGGCCATGAACTCGCTGCCGCCCTCGAGCCTCGCCACGCTGCTCGCGCCTAACCTCTACGGTACGCTGAACCACACTTACGACTATTGGGGCCCGATGTGGGACACGATGCCCGAGGGCACCTACACGGACCGGGCCATCAACTACCTCTTCGCCGGCACCGTGCCGATCCTGCTGATCCTCTGGCAGGGGATCGGCCGCGGCCGGCTCTTCGACCGCGAGATCCGCTTCCCGCTCGTGCTCGGCCTCGCCGCGCTCGTCTACGCGCTGGGGCGCTACACGCCCGTCTTCGTCTGGCTCTTCGACCACGTGCCCGGCATCAAGCTGTACCGCCGGCCTGCAGACGCGACATTCCTGATCAACGTGTCCCTCGCCATGCTCGGCGGCTATTGCGTGCACGCCTACCTGTCGCAGCGCCGTGAGGGCTCCACGCCCATCCGCCCCTGGGCGCGCCGCATACGCGCCGCCCTGGCCTGGGGCCTGCCCGTCGCCCTCGTCGCGAGTGGTCTCGCCTTTTCGCTACGCGTGGGCCATGGCTACGAAGCGGCGCTGCAGATCGCCGTTTTCCTCGGCTTCGCCGCGCTCGCCTTCAGCCTCCTGCTCCCCCAGCAGACGCGCCGCGCCCGGCTGGTGGCCGCCTCACTCTTCGTGGCGGCGACGGGCGGCGAACTCGTCTGGCGCAACGCCGCCTCTGCGCTCAACAGCGAACCGGCCGCGCGTTACGCCGTTTACGAGAAGCTGAGCGGCTCCGACTTCGCAGGCCTGACTGCCTTGAAGCGCGAGCTCGACGAGCGCCACGCCAAGGGCGAGAGGCCGCGCGTCGAGATCCTCGGCCTGGGCGGCGCCTGGCAGAACGCCTCGATGGTGCTCGGGATCGAGGACACCGTCGGCTACAATGCACTCCGCATCGCCGAGTACGAGAAGGCGGTCGGTTCCGGTGAGAACGCCGTGGAGCTTTCGCTGCGGCAGTTCCCCGGCACGTTCCGTGGCTACAAGTGCCACCTCGCCTCGCTGCTTGGCCTCGAATATCTCGTCCTCGACCGCCCGGCCGAGAAGCTGCCGCGCCACTTCCCACGCCTGCGCGACGCCACGCTCATCCATGCCTCGCCGACCATGTACATTTACCGCCTGCCCCAGGCCGCGCCACGCGCCTACGTGGCGATGCACGTGAAGCCGGTGGATACCGAGGCGGTCCTCGACGACGAGGAATTGCCGGATTTCGACCGCCGCTCCGAGGCGCTGATCGACGAGGCAGACCTCTCGCGCCTCAGCCGCGACATCACCGACGCGGACGGCGCGGCGAACCCCGCCCCCGGCGCTTCGAGGGTGAAGATCCTTTCCTATCGCCGCAACAGCGTGACGCTTTCGGTCTCGGCCGAGCGGTCCGGGCTGCTGGTGCTGCACGACCTCTATTACCCCGGCTGGGAGGCGACGGTGGACGGCAAGCGCGTTCCCGTCCTCAAGGCCAACCTGCTCTTCCGGGGCGTCGAGGTGGAGGCCGGTGACCACCGCGTCGCGTTCACATTCAGGCCGCTTTCGCCGGGCAACCTGCTGACTGCGGCCGCCGATGTGATGCGCAGCGAGAGCGGCGAAGCCGAGACCGCCACCCGTTGACGGCCTGCCCGCCCGGGCTGCATGAACGGACCATGACCTTGCCCTTCCTCCGGCCGTTCCCGGCCGCCCTCCTGATCGCGCTGGCCTGGACGCCCCCCGCCTTTCCGCAGGACGGCGGGGCGACCGCGCCCGCCGCGCCGCCTGCGGCGACGACGGCGCCGACCACTCCGCCTCAGCCGGGGCAGGCCGGCACGCCGCCGACCCGCACGGGGCCGTCCACCTCCGTGCTCCGCGACGGCGGCACGCTCGCGATGAGCGCCGTGCTGGGCGGCCTGGCGGGCCCGATCCGCACGGGCATCAAGTGGCGTGTCTTCCGCGACGTGAACCCGGACGAACCCCCGACCCTGGTGGTCGAATCCGACATCCCCGCCCCTGTCTTCACCCTCGATCCCGGCGTCTATTTCGTGCACGCGACCTACGGGCTCGCCAGCGCAACGAAGCGCGTGGTCATGGGCAATGCCCCGACCAGCGAGAGCCTGACGATCAATGCCGGCGGCCTCGTGCTGTCCGGCAATATCGGCGACACCCTGATCCCGCCTGACAGGCTGAGCTTCAACATCTACGTGCCCATCGGAAACGATCCCGAGGGCCGCCTCGTCCTTGAAAATGCCAAGGCGGGCCATCTGATCCGCCTGCCGGAGGGCACCTACCGGGTCGTCTCCAACTACGGCGACAGCAACGCCATCCAGAGTGCGGACCTCAGGGTCGAGGCGGGCAAGGTCACCGAGGCGACCTTGCGCCACAAGGCGGCGACCGTGACGCTGAAGCTCGTGATCACCGCGGGCTCCGAGGCCCTGGCCAACACGACCTTCAGCGTGCTCACGCCAGGCGGCGACACGATCCGCGAGGCAATCGGCGCGTTCCCCTCGATGACGCTGGCCGAAGGCGAATATGTCGTGATCGCCCGCAATTCGGGGAAGGTCTACACGCAGGAGTTCAGCGTGAAGTCCGGCCTCGACCGCGACATCGAGGTACTGGTGAAGTAGCGGCCCAGGCCCCCGACTTGCGCCAAGGCAATGACAGACCGGGTCCCGCGGGACAGAATCGCCGCACCTGTCCTCCGGGGTGCTCCTCCATGCGTCGCCTGATCCTCGCCTTCGTGCTCGCCGCCCTTCCCTCGACCGTGCTCGCGGCGGACGCCGCCAACGGGAAGATCATCGCCAAGCGCTGGTGCGCGGAGTGCCACGTCGTGGCGGCGGACCAGACTGCGGCCAAGGCGGATGCGCCGAGCTTCGCCGACATCGCCAAGCGCCGGCTGCCCGCCACGCCCGGCGCCGTGGAGAAGTTCCTCATGGATCCGCATCCCAAGATGCCGGACATGCAGATCAACCGGCGCGAGGCCGACGACCTCGTGGCCTATATCGGCACGCTCAGGCAGCCCTGAGGACGAACCGAATCCGGCCATCGCGTCGGCCGGTCTCACCGGTCGGGACGAAGCCGATCGCCGTGAGCAGCCTCCACGAGGCGGCGTTGTCCGGCCGGCACTCGGCGATGAGCGGCAGCTCGGGACGCACCTTCCGCGCCCAGTCCCGCACGAGACTCGCCGAGGCGCGGGCAAGCCCCATGCCCCGGCTCTCCGGCGAGAACCAATAGCCGATCTCCACCTCACCCCCGGCCTCGTGGCACCCCACCACGCCGGCAAGCGCCGCGCCCCGGAACGCCCCGAACCACACGTCACGTCCGGACGCATGCCGGGCCAGCAGGATTCGGGCGGCATCGGCGGTGAAGGGATCGGGAAGGAACGAGATCGCCGAGGTCACCGAGCGATGGTTGGTGGCGGCGACCATGGCGGCCTCGTCCTCGTCCGCGAGCGGACGAAGAGCGAGCCCGTGCGGCCCGGCAAGCGGGCCGTCCGGCCAGAAGGGCGCGGCGGATTGCTCCGCCACCTCGCTACTCCGCGGCGAGGCGAGCCTCCCGGGCCCGCTGGACGTCTGGCGCGACCGCCTCGTCCGCGAGGCTGCCGGCGGCCTCCGCCAGCGTCATCGTCTGCTGGGCCTGGGAGCCGAGCCGCCGGATCGAGACAGTGCGCTCGGCCGCCTCGCGCTTGCCCACCGCCACGATGACCGGGACCTTTGCCAGGGAGTGCTCGCGCACCTTGTAGCTGATCTTCTCGTTGCGCAGGTCCGTGCGGGCGCGCAGGCCGGCGGCGGCGAGCACCTCGACGACCTCCTCCGCGTAGCCGTCCGCGTCGCTGGTGATCGGGCAGACCACGATCTGCTCCGGGGCGAGCCAGAGCGGGAAGTGCCCGGCATGGCTCTCGATGAGGATGCCGAGGAAGCGCTCCATCGAGCCGCAGATGGCGCGGTGGACCATGACCGGCTGCTTCTTCTCGCCGTCCGCGCCGATGTAGAAGGCCCCGAACCGTTCCGGCAGATTGAAGTCGACCTGCGTCGTGCCGCACTGCCACTCGCGGCCGATCGCGTCGCGCAGGGTGTACTCGAACTTGGGGCCATAGAAGGTCCCCTCGCCCTCGTTGACGCCGGTCTTGATGCGCCCGCCGGACTCCGCGGCCATCTTGGCGAGGACCTTTCGAAGGATGCCTTCAGCGTGGTCCCACATGGCGTCGGTTCCGACGCGCTTCTCCGGCCGGGTGGCAAGCTTGACCACCACTTCCTCGAAGCCGAAGTCGCGATAGACCGACAGCATGAGGTCATTGATCTTGAGGCACTCCGCCTCCAGCTGCTCCTCGGTGCAGAAGATGTGCGCGTCGTCCTGCGTGAAGGCGCGCACGCGCATCAGCCCGTGCAGCGCGCCGGAGGCCTCGTAGCGGTGCACGGAGCCAAACTCGGCGAGCCGGATCGGCAGGTCGCGATAGCTCTTGAGGCCATGCTTGAAGATCTGCACGTGGCCCGGGCAGTTCATGGGCTTCAGCGCGAAGATGCGCTGGTCGGCCTCGGGATCGTTCGGGTGGGTGAAGGCGTGCGCCGACTTCACCGCGAACATGTTCTCCTGGTACCAGCCCCAGTGGCCGGAGGTCTCCCACAGGCTCTTGTCGAGCACCTGCGGCGCGTTGACCTCGCTGTAGTCGCGGGCAAGCCGGCGGCGCATGTAGGCGATCATGGTCTGGAACAGGGTCCAGCCCTTGGGGTGCCAGAACACCGTGCCCGGACCTTCCTCCTGGAAGTGGAAGAGGTCCATCTCGCGGCCCAGCCGGCGATGGTCGCGCTTCTCCGCCTCCTCGAGCTGGTGGATGTAGGCGTCGAGGTCCTCCTTCTTCGCCCACGCGGTGGCGTAGATGCGGGTCAGCATCGGCTTGGAGGAATCGCCGCGCCAATAGGCGCCGGCCACCTTCATCAGCTTGAAGGCGTCGCCGATCTTGCCCGTCGAGGTCATGTGCGGGCCGCGGCAGAGGTCGAACCAGTCCCCCTGCCTGTAGATCCGCAGGTCCTCGCCCGCAGGGATCGCGTCGACCAGCTCCACCTTGAACATCTCGCCCTTGGAGGCGAAGACCTCGCGCGCCTTGTCGCGGCTCCACACCTCCTTCGTGAAGGGCTTGTCACGCGCGACGATGGCACGCATCTCCGCCTCGATGGCGGGGAAGTCCTCGGGGGTGAAGGGCTCGTTCCGGGCGAAGTCGTAGTAGAAGCCGTTCTCGATGACCGGGCCAATGGTCACCTGCGTGCCCGGCCAGAGGTTCTGCACGGCCTCGGCCAGCACGTGCGCCGCGTCATGGCGGATCAGTTCGAGGGCGCGCGGGTCGTCGCGCGACACGAACTCGATGCGCGCGTCCCGTTCGATGGGGTCGGCGAGGTCGGCGAGGCGCCCGTCGAGCGCCATGGCGACGGTGCGCTTTGCGAGCGAGGGCGAGATGCCCTTGGCGATGTCGAGACCGGTCGTCCCGGGCTGGAACTCGCGCACGGCGCCATCAGGGAAGGTGAGGTGGATCATCGTTCAGCTCCGGCTCACTCCTGCAGACCCTGCAGGTAAGCTCAAGGGAAGACGCTGATGGCGTCAGGGACGGCTCGGAGACGTGTGGCCCGAGGCGTCCTGGCCCGGCGTCGGCGGCACGGGCTCGCAGCGGAACGGGTCGACGCAGGTCGACCGCCACAGCCCGTAGCGCCACGGTCTATACCACGCCCCTGACTCGGGCAATCGCGCGGGAACGAAGTCGAGGCCCTCCGTTCCCCAGGGCTGGCACCTGCAGATCCGGGCAAGCCCCATCCAGCCGCCGGCCCAGAAGCCGTGCCGGCTCATGGCCTCGTCGGCGTATTCGGAGCACGAGGGCAGGTGCCGGCAATGACGCCCGATCAAACCCGACAAGGTCACCTGGTAGGCGCGGATCAACCCATGCGCGAGAGCCACACCTGGCCGGAATCCGCCATTCCGGGGGGACCGAGCAGGTGCCGCTTCTTGCGGCAGCGGCCCCGCCGCGCCACATTCAAGCTTGGTTTCGGGCGCAGGGTCCGGGGGGTGCGACATCGACTCACCTCCCCGTCTTGAGGGGTTGCGTTGGGACCGTGCGGTCGCTTAAGCAGCGTGCTCCTCGTTTCGCGCTGCAGCGAACCGGCATCGGAGCGTCTTACTTGAGAATGGTCATCGTGTCCCGATTTTGCCAGTTCCCCCCCGCCTCCCGTCTCGCCCTCGCCGCTACCATGACGGCCGCCATGACGCTGGGAACGCTGGGCGCTGGGCTTTCGGACGCCGCTGCAGCGACGACGACCAAGAAAAAGAAGGCCGCTCAGCCCCAGCCCGCAGAAGAACCCGTCGTCCCGCAGAAGCAGCCGCCTCTCGGCGAGAACGCCTATAGCTGGCTGCTCACGATCAACGGGACCGTGCTCGTCGCGCCCAATTTCCCGGGCGCCAAGACCTACGGCTTCGTCGCTTTCCCCTCCCTCAGCCTGCGCCGCACGGACAGCGCCGAGAAGTGGCAGGCGCCCGACGACGGCATCAGCATCGCCCTGTGGGGCGACAGCCAGTGGGCGATTGGCATCACCGGCCGCTACCAGATGGGCCGCTATCGCACCTATGACAAAGCGGGCCTCTATGGCGTGACGGACGCCAAGTGGGCCGTGGAGCCCGGCATTTTCGGCGAATACTGGGCCGTGCCGGAGACGATCCGCCTGCGCGCGGAAGTGCGCTACGGGATCAACGGTTATAATGGCTTCGTCGGTACGCTGGCGGCAGACTATGTGAAGCGGGTCGGCAAGTTCACCCTGTCGCTCGGCCCGCGCGTACAGATCGCCGGCTCCGAGTACATGGACACCTATTTCGGGGTGACCCAGCAGGACGCCGCCTTCAACGGCAAGCTGTCCGCCTATGCCCCCGACCCCGGCATCAAGTCTGTCGGCGTCGCAGCCGCGGCCACCTATCGCTGGAACGAGCAATGGGCGACGACCGTGCGCGGCGGCTATGACCGGCTCGTCGGCTCCGCGGCCGACAGCCCCATCGTCAAGCAGCTCGGCTCACCCAACCAGTTCAGCGTGGGTGCGACCGCCAGCTACACCTTCGACATCGGAAGGTTCGGGCTCCTCGGCCGATGAGCCCAGCGGCGAGCAGACCCGAAAAAGCATCTCTCGACCGACGCGCCTAGGGACCGGTCGTGGCGTCGTTGACCTCGATCCAGTGTCCGTCCGGGTCCTGGAAATAGATCTGCCTGACGCCGTCGGCGCGGACCTGGATGCCACGGGGTTGCCGCGCGATGTTGACGTAGCTCACGCCCTGCGCCTCGAGCGTCGCCATGGTGTTGTCGAGTTCGCCCGTTACGAGCGCCAGATGCGTGGCGAAGGGCCTCGGTCTCTCCTCTACCTCGTCCCCGCCGATCAGGTGGATCGTGCGCAGCCCGTCGAGGTCGAACCACCGGATGTGCGTCTGTCCCACCCTGTTCGGAATTTCCCGGAGGCCGAGGACGCGGGCATAGAAGTCAGCGCTCCGGTTCACGTCCCGCACATACAGCGAAACGTGGTGCAGGCTGTACGCGGCGGGAGGCATCAATTGGATCCTGAAAAAGGCAGGGAGAACAGCCGCAGGCTAGTGACAGCCTGAAGGTCATGCAAGGACCGCGCGCGAAGCTCCGGCCCCGCAACCTAGACGCCTGGGCGACACGCATCGGTGCGCCGAGCGGGACGGCTACTCCGCCGCGACGGCCTTCGCGGCGCGCGCGGCCTCGATCTTGCCGATCGCGTCGACCACCGCCTCGAAGGTCAGCATCGTCGACGCGTGGCGCGCCTTGTAATCCCGCACGGGCTCGAGCACGGCGACGTCCTCCCACTTGCCGGACGGCGGAGCGCCATTCTCCTTTAGCATGCGGCGCACGGTGTCCTTCAACTCGCGCAGCTCCGGGGCGGTCGAGCCGACGACATGGCGCGCCATGATGGACGACGAGGCCTGGCCGAGCGCGCAGGCCTTCACGTCATGCGCGAAGTCCGTCACCACGTCGCCATCCATGGCGAGGTCCACGGTGACGGTCGAGCCGCACAGCTTGGAATGCGCGGTGGCCGTCGCATCGGGGCGCTCGAGCCGTCCGAGCCGGGGGATGTCGGCCGCGAGGTCGAGAATCCGCTTGTTGTAGATGTCGTTGAGCATGGTCGCCTCGAAAAGCGCGTCATCGCCGAATATAGGGGATGCGCGACGCGAAAACGAGGCCGCGCAAAGCAGGCTCGCCCGGCCTGTCCCGTCGGATGCCAAAATGTCGCTGTCCCTCTGTTGAATTCCGTGGTCCAGATCACGCCTGGGGCCGTAAACGAGCGGTCCTACATGCGATAATCCGGGAGGCTCCACATGGATGCCGTGGTTAAGTCCTTGGCCGTGCGACAGGTTCAGCCGCATGCCGAGAAGGCCCCAATTCCCCGCCCCACCCGCGAGGAAGCCGAAGCCGCCGTGCGAACACTGATCGCCTGGGCCGGGGACGACCCCCGCCGCGAAGGCCTGCTGGAAACACCCAAGCGGGTCGCCAAGGCCTATGAGCAGCTCTTCGCCGGCTACCAGCAGGACGCGCAGGAGATCCTCAGCAAGGTCTTCGAGGAGGTCGGCGGCTACGACGACATGGTCCTCGTGCGCGACATTCCCTTCCATTCGCACTGCGAGCACCACATGGTGCCCTTCGTGGGCAAGGCGCATGTCGGCTACTATCCGGCCGAGGGCGTCGTTGGCCTGTCGAAGCTCGCCCGGGTCGTGGACGTCTTCGCCCGCCGCCTGCAGACGCAGGAGACCATGACGGCGCAGATCGTCGAGGCGGTCGACGAGGCCCTGAAGCCGCGCGGCGTCGCCGTGCTGATCGAGGCCGAGCACATGTGCATGTCGATGCGCGGCGTCCAGAAGTCCGGCGCCTCCACCATCACGACCCAGTTCACCGGCATCTTCCGGGACGACCCTGCAGAGCAGGTCCGCTTCATGAGCATGATCCGCGGCTTCGGCACGCGCTGAGCCTCGCGACACCCTTTCCGCGACCATGTTAGGAGAGCGGCCGGAACACCATCCTGCCGCTCTTTTCTTTGCGGCCTCCAGGGAGGTCACCCATGGCCCAGTCAGCCCCATTCTTCGCGCCCCGCGGCGACCGGCACGCCGTGGAAGAGGGCGACCGGCTCATGCCGAGGTTCGACGCGGCAGGCCTCCTCACGGCCGTGGCGGTGGATGCCCATGACGGCGCGATCCTCATGGTCGCCCACATGAACGAGGAGGCGCTTCGCCGCACGCTGGAGACAGGCACGGCCTGGTACTGGTCGCGGTCGCGCAACGAGCTCTGGCACAAGGGCGAGACCTCGGGGCAGATCCAGAGCGTGCGTGAGATGCGTGTGGATTGCGACCAGGATTGCCTCCTGCTCGTGGTCGACGTCGCCGGCGACGGGGGCTGTTGTCATACAGGTCGGCGAAGCTGCTTCTACCGCCGAGTCGACATGGGCCCGGCGGGAGCGTCGCTGCGAGCGGTCGACTAACCTTTCTGCTTCACCTCGACGGCAGGAGCCCCTTGCCAAGCGGGGACCGCCGCTCCAGCCTCGTCGAACCCCACGCCCGACGGCCGCGTTGTCGGTCATCGGGGCGTCGCTGACGGACGGCTCGCCATGTCAGGAGACAAGGGCATGTGGCCCGAATGGCTGGGACTGAAGCCGGGCAAGACCACGGACACGCCGGAGCGGTCGGGTGGCGGCGTGACCTCGGCCGGGGGTCAGGGCCAGGGCGCAGGCGAAAAGCCCCGCCGGCCCCGTCTCGGAATCGCGCTGGGCGGCGGCGCAGCGCGCGGCTGGGCGCATATCGGCGTGATGCGGGCCTTGGCCCGCGCCGGGTACACGCCCGACGTCGTCGTCGGCACGTCCATCGGCGCGGTGGTCGGGGGCTGCTACGCGGCGGGCAAGCTCGACGAACTCGAGGCCTTTGCGCGCTCACTGACCAAGAGCCGGGTGCTCTGGCTCATGGATTTCCACCTCGGCTCGGGTCTCATCTCCGGCGACCGGCTGAAGCGGCTCCTTCAGCGCGACCTCGAGGGCCTCACGATCGAGAGCCTGGCGCCCCGTTTCGCGGCGGTGGCGGCCGAGCTGCGCACAGGCCACGAGATCTGGCTGACCCGCGGCCCCCTCGTCGAGGCCCTGCGCGCCTCCTACGCCCTGCCCGGGATCTTCGATCCCGTTCGGCTCGGCGGGCGCTGGCTGTTCGACGGCGCGCTGGTGAACCCCATCCCGGTGACGACGACACGCGCCCTGAACGCGGAGTTGGTCATAGCGGTGAACCTCAACGCCGACATGTTCGGCCGCGGCACGGTCATCCCCGACCATGGCGGGGCCTCCGCCGAGCCGCCGCAGGAGGAGATCGCCGAGACGATCGCCGAAGGCCTGTTCTCTCCCATGCTGGGCGCCGCCCGCAGCTTCGGCCAGAAGCTCGGCCGCAAGGGGCAGGCCGGCCCGGGCATCGCCACGGTCATGGTGGACGCCTTCAACATCACGCAGGACCGCATCGCGCGATCGCGCATGGCCGGCGACCCGCCGGACGTCCACGTCAAGCCGAAGCTTGGACGCATCGGGCTGTTCGACTTCCACCGGGCGGAGGAAGCGATCGCGCTGGGGGAGGAAGCCATGGGCCATGCCCTCGCCGAGCTCGACGCCGCGGCGGAGATGCTGGCCGCAGAACCGTAGACCGGGGCGTCAGCCCGCCGTGATGTACTCGCGCAGGGCCTGCGTCTCGTTCTGGATCTCTGCGAGGCGGTGCTTCACCACGTCGCCGATCGAGATGATGCCGGCGAGCCGCCCGTCCTCGACCACCGGCAGATGGCGGAAGCGCCCGTCCGTCATTTCCTCCATCGCGTCGACCACCAGCGTGTCGCGCGTGCAGGTGATGACCTTCGCTGTCATGTAGCGCGAGACAGGGTCCTCCAGCGTCTGTGGCCCGGAGGCCAGCGCCCGCACGATGTCTCGCTCCGACAGGATCCCGAGCACCTGGCCGTCCGCCCCCGTCACGACGACGGCGCCGATACGGCGCTCGGCCAGCAGCGACACGGCCTCGCTGACCCGCCGGTGCGGCTGGATCGTCACGACGTCGCGGCCCTTGTTCTCGAGAATGCGGGAGATGGTCATGCATCCCTCCTTGAGTTTCCGCCCGGTTTTCCTCCGGGCAGCCTCAAGCCGACCGGGGGCCGGTCACGGAGGGACGCGCTTCGCGGTTCCACCGCGCCGACATCATCAAGTCTGCGCCCGGGATTGAGCGGATGCAACCTTTCAGCCTCGGCGGGCGCCGGCCGATCCCGTGTCGAACAGCGGAAAGCCAAAGAGGCCCGCGAGGAAGCCGCCGACATGGGCCTCCCAGGCGATGGTGGCGTCGGTGATTCCGAGGCCCGACCCGGCGAGGCCCGTGGCGAGGTTCATCACGAACCACACGACAAGGAAGCTCACCACGCGCCGATCGCGCAGAACCTCCCGGAGCGGAAGAGCCGGCAGCTGGTAGGCGTGCTCCTCGCCGAGCCTGAATACGCCGAGCGGCGCGCCGGGCTGGAACACGAAGCGGATGGCGGCCGCCATGCAGCCCGACACGGCGGCGGAGGCGCCCACCATCGGGATCACGTCGTCGATGTGGGTGGCGACGTGCGCCACGCCGCCGGCCAGCGCCGTCACTGCGAAGAAGGCGAGGAAGCGGAAGGGCCCGAACCGGCGCGCCACGGCGCTGCCGAAGGCGAGAAGCCAGATGGAATTCAGGATCAGGTGCATCCAGCTGCCGTGCAGACCGGCATAGGTGAGCAGGGTCCACGGCTTGGTCGCGTTCTCCAGCGTGATCTCGCGTGCGAGCGCGAGCCGCTGCAGCAGCATGGTGTTCTCGGGATCGGCCGCGACGCGCTCCGACAGCGCCGCCAGGAGATCGCTGCCGAACAGGTGGGAGAACCGGGCCGGGATCAGCGCGAAATCCCAGAGCAGGGCGACGTCGCCCAGCACCCACACGCGCAGCCCCTGCACCGCTGCGAGGCCCAGGATCAACGCGAGGATCACGCCGGGCACGTTGAAGATCGGCTCGGACGTCCTCTCCACGCAGGTCTCCTGGTTCACGGTTCCGAAGGGCTAGAGCAATTCCGCGAGCCGGTCGAGCCCCCACCGCGCCGCGCCGCCCTTGCCGACAAGTCGATGGGTTTGGGCGAGGTTGCGTTCACCATCAGCCGCCGCCCTGGCATGGCCGCTGCACTTATCCCCACAAACCCGGCGAGGGGTCCCGTTTCGGGCCGCAAGTCGGGGAGTAGCGTTCCGGGCCGAGACGATCGGTCCGGATTCGGTGGAGCGGCCACGCCCAGGACAATGACGATGAAGCATCCCGCAACGCGGTCGCTCTTTTCCTACTGGAACGCGCTGAAAGGCGAACGGACCGCGCCGGAGCGCTCCGAGATCGATCCCGTCGCCATCCGCGACGTCCTTGCCGACACCTTCGTCTGCGAGGTGGATGCTGATCACGGCCATCCCTTCCGCCTTGCGGGGACGCGCCTCTGCGGCCTTTTCGGGCGCGAGCTCAAGGGATGCGGCTTCGCCTCGCTCTGGGACCCCGGGGTCACGCCCGTCGGCGCGCGGGAGGCCGCCCGCCTCGTGGACGCCGTCCTGTCGGAATCCCGCGGCGTCGTCGCCGGGCTCCAGGGCACGACACGCGGGCTGAAGGTGCTCGACCTCGAGCTCCTGCTGCTGCCGCTGCGACACGGCGGCAAGACGCATTCCCGGCTGCTGGGCTGCCTGTCGCCGTCGCAGCCCGCGCCGTGGGCCGGCTTGGACCCCGTCATTCAGCTTGACCTCGCTTCGGTCCGCGTGATCCGCAACCTCGACGCGCTCGGCGCAGCGGGCGCCTTGACGCCCGACGTTCCGCCGCCGCCTCCCCCCCTGCCGGAGAGGCGCGGCCTCTTCACCGTGTATCGCGGCGGACGGGACGGCTCAGATCGCGCTGCGGGTCGATCAAGCTAAACGCCACATTAACTTGCGCCTGCCATTCTGGATGAGAGACGATTGCAACTCGTCAAGCCCTCTCGTCCGGACAGCGATGACCCTAGCGCCGAAGATCCGCCCTGTTGCTGAGGAACGGCGCCGCCACCAGCGGGTCAAGGTCGTTCTTCTCGGGCGGTTCATGCTGGAGAACCGCGAGGAATATCCCTGCCAGACGCTGAACATGTCGCCCGGCGGCGTGGCCGTGCTGGCGCCGGTGAAGGGCAAGCCGGGCGAGCGCATCGTGATGTACCTGGAGCATCTCGGCCGCCTCGAGGGCCAGGTAGCCCGGCAGTTCGACCTGGGCTTCGCCGTGCAGCTCTCCGCCACGCGCCGCAAGCAGGACAAGCTCGCCGACCAGCTGACCTGGCTCGCCAACCGGCACGAACTGGGCCTGCCCGAGGATCGCCGGCACGAGCGCATCGTGCCCCGCCAGACAGGATCCATCCTGCGGCTGCCCGAGGGCCGCGAGATCGGCGTGCGCATCATCGACATCTCGATTTCCGGCGCGGCCGTGAACAGCGCCGTGCAGCCGCCTCTCGGCACGCCGGTCACGCTGGGACGCCAGCAGGCCAAGGTGGTGCGCCACTTCCAGGGCGGCATCGCCGTGGAATTCCTGCGGCCGCTCAACATCGCCGAATTCGACGAGAGCATCCGCCTCTAGCGCAGGCTCTGCGCGTAGCGCCAGGGTCCCCGCTCGCGCAAGCCGCCCGCCTCCGACCCCTCGCGGTGCCCCGGCAAGATTCGCCCGCGCGCGGCCGCGGTGATCGTTCAAATGCAATCTATGCATGCAATCCGCCCTCAAGCGGGTTGTGGCAAGGTTGTCTCACTGGCGCAGGCAGTCACCGACCCCGACGACCTCGCTGGTCCGCCCGGTCTCATCCCCGCACTCACCCGACCGGGATCAGGAGCCGGCCTCTCCCCGGGGGCCGGCTCCCCCGTTTCTCCGGCAAATCCCGTAAGGACTTGAACCAATGTGACGCCAGGTCGCGCCGGACGCGGCGCGATCACGTTAACCTTTTCTTCACCAATTCGTTGCGGCTCGCCCCCAACCTCGATTAACCTCTCGTTAACCTTCAGGGGCAGGGGTTCGAGATGGTGGGTAAGCGGGGCGTCCTGGCCGGTTTGGCCGCTGTCTTCATCGTGACCGGAATGGGCCAGGTGCTCGCGGGCCAGAAGGCCATCCCCGTCTCCACCGAGATCCCCACCCTCGACGATGTCCGCGCCCCGATCGGCTGGACGGGCTTCTGCCAGCAGGGCCATGCGGACGACTGCAACGTCCCCTCGCTCGTGCCGCAGAACCTCCAGCTTTCCCAGTCGACCTGGGACCTGCTCTCCCGCGTCAACCGCACCGTGAACGCCAACATCGAGCAGGTCGAGGACATCACCCTCTACGGCGTCCAGGAGAAGTGGACCTACCCGGACGAAGGCAAGGGCGACTGCGAGGACCTCGCGCTGCTCAAGCGCCGCATGCTGATGCGCGAGGGGGTGCCGCGCCAGGCCCTCCTGATGACCGTCGTGCGCGACGAGACGGGCGCGGGCCACGCCGTGCTGACCGTCACCACCGACCGCGGCGACTACGTGCTCGACAGCAAGACCTCGCGCATCCTGCCGTGGAAGGCGACAGGCTACGGCTTCGTGAAGCGCCAGTCGCAGATCAACCCCAACATGTGGGTCAAGCTCGGCGACCCCGCAGCCCCTGCCCTCACGGCTGCGGCTCACTGAGGCCGAAGCCGGACGGGACGGTTCTGGCGCGGATCGTTCAACCGATCCGCACGAGCCCCCTCGCGTAGCGCCGCCACTTTTCGACATAGCCGGACGCCGAGCCCAGCAACCGCTCCTCGATCTCGGGGCCGAGTGTGCGGATGGCCTTGGCCGGGGAGCCGACGATCAGGGAGTAGTCCGGAAACTCCTTGCCTTCGGTGACGAGCGCGTTCGCGCCCACGAGGCAGAAGCGGCCGATGCGGGCGCCGTTCAGCACCGTCGCACCCATGCCGATCAGGGAGCAGTCGCCAACCGTGCAGCCGTGCAGGATCGCCTGGTGCCCGATGGTGCAATCCGTGCCGACCGTGAGCGGGAAGCCCATGTCGGTATGCAGCGTCGAGCCTTCCTGGATGTTGCTGCGGGCGCCGATGGCGATGAGTTCGTTATCGCCGCGCAACACCGCCCCGAACCAGATCCCGACATCCTCGGCGAGGTTCACGGAGCCGATCACATGGGCGTCCGGCGCGATCCAGTAGCGGTCGTGCGCTGGAACCTGCGGGGTGCGGTCTTCGAGCGAATAGAGAGGCATCGCGGGCTCCTGGAGACAGGGGTCCAGAAGCCCCTGCCCTGGTCCGCCCGTCAACCCCCGACGAGGCCGAAGAGGTCAAGCAGCACGCGTCCGCACACCAGCGCCCAAAGGCAGGCAATGATGGTCGCGAGCGCCACGAAGGCGACGGGCCGCTTCTCGAAGCGCCGGCCGCGGACGGTGTTGCGCAGGATGATGAACGGCGCGCAAAGCACCACCAGGGGCACGGAAGCGACGGCCTTGGGTCCTCCCGCCTCGAGGAGGTGAAAGCTGGCGCGCTGCTGGGTGAGCGCTTCGAAGCCGGTCGCAAGCAGTCCCGCCGCGGCGATGCCGAACAGAAGGGTCTTGAAGGATTCGAGGGCGGCGGGGTCGACAGTCAACATTACGGGCTCCGGCACTGGCCGGCCTGAGCCGACGGCCGCACTATTCACGCCCTTAACGAGCGGTTAAAGAATATCCTTCAGCAATGGTAAACGTATCCAGCGTGGACCTTGCGATGACTGCCTTGACCAGCGCGACGACCGGGTGCGACGCTCACCCCGAAGATGAATTCTTTGCGTCTGCTCAACCAGATCCCGATGAGACTGATGGCCCGCGGCACGCGCGGGACGAGGCGCGCAACGGCTGGATCGCCGTGGCCGTGGTGCTCGGCGGCATCGTCGCCGGCAGTTCGGCTTTCGCTGTCGGCGCCCTTCGGCCCGAGGCCGTGACGCAGCGCCACGTCAGCGTGGGCGGCGCCGCCCTGACCGTGCCGATCGTCATGCTGAGGACGCCCGACGTCGTGGCCGACGGCCCGCAGGCGCGCATCGACCTCACGCTCACCTGGCCAGACCTCGGCCCCATCGACCCCCGCCTCTCGGCAGCCCGGGCCTCGTGGCCTTCCGCCGGCCAGCCAGCGCCCGACCTCGTGCAGGTAACGCTGCTGCCGGCCGACGACAGCCCGGCGCCGGAGACGCGCGTCACGGGGCTCTACGCCCGCTTCCTCGAGCCGCACGTGCTGCAGGGCCCAGGCGACCTCATCACCCGGCATTTCCGCAAGAATTCGCCCTATGCAGGAGAGGTGCTCGTCTTCTCGCCGCCGGACGGGAAGCGTGTCGTCGCGCGCTGCGATTCCGAGCCGGGCCACGCAGCTCCCACGGAGCAGGGGGCGCCGCCTGCGCTCTGCCTGGCGGAGTTTCGTCGCCGCGGCCTCGACATCCAGGTGCGCTTCGAGCCGCGCCTGGCGGACGGACTCGACCAGGCGCAACGCCACCTTGCGGCGCTGCTCGACAGGCTGATGCCCTAGGGATGGATAGCGGCGCGCGGCGCCGAAGACGACCTCAGTCGTCGAGGTCGACGTCCAGGATGGACATGTTGAAGGCGTAGGAGCGGTCGCCGTCCTCGTCGTCCAGGGAGATGATCCCGACGAACTCGTCCCCGATCATCACTTCCGCCGAATCCGTCTTCTTCGGCCGCGCCACGACCTTGATGGCCGTGTTGTTGAACAGCCGCCGGAGATAGTTCTGCAGCTTGAGAAGCTCGGTCTTGTCCATGTCGTCCCGCCTCGCGCGGCGGCCGGGGGGCGCCGCTTCCGAGGGGGACTTGCCACGATGCGCGCCCGGCCGCAAGCGCCGCCGGGCCGCACAGACGTGGGATTGGGGTCAGATCCCCATGCCGTCGAAGACCATGCTGTCCTTCAGCACCTGGTCCATGGTGCGCGCGGGATCCGAGCAGCCGGCCTCGCCGACCACCCGCGCCGGCACGCCGGCCACCGTGGTGTTGCGCGGCACGGACTTGAGCACCACCGAGCCCGCCGCCACGCGCGCGCACTGGCCGATCTCGATGTTGCCGAGGATCTTGGCGCCCGCACCGATCAGCACGCCCTGGCGCACCTTGGGGTGCCGGTCCCCCTGCTCCTTCCCGGTGCCGCCGAGCGTGACGTCCTGCAGCAGCGAGACGTTGTCCTCGATGACCGCCGTCGAGCCCACGACGAGGCCGGTCGCGTGGTCGAGGAAGATGCCACGCCCGATGCGCGCCTGCGGGTGGATGTCCGTCTGGAAGACCTCGGACGAGCGGCTCTGGAGGTAGAGGGCGAGGTCGTGCCGGCCCGCCTGCCACATCGCATGGGCGATGCGGTGAGTCTGGATCGCATGAAAGCCCTTGAAATAGAGGATCGGCTCGATGAAGCGCTCGCAGGCGGGATCGCGGTCGGTCACCGCCACGATGTCGGCGCGCATGGCCTGGCCGATCTCCGGGTCGCGGTCGATCGCCTCCATGAAGCTCTGCCCCACGAGGTCGCTCGGCAGCGCCCCATGGTCGAGCCGGGCCGCGATGCGGTGCACGACGGCCGATTCCAGCGTGTCGTGGTTGAGCACGGTGGAGATCACGAAGCTCGTCAGGGCCATGTCGCGGCGCGCGACGTCCTCCGCCTCGGAGCGCACGCGATCCCACACCGGGTCGCAGCGGTCGAGCTTGGGGCGCGACGGGCTGTAGACGTAGCTGTGGACCGACATGAACGCCTCCGGGGTGACGCGTAGGGACGAACTCTCTAGCACAGATAGCGTCGGGAGGATATTCCGCCAGGGAACCCCCGCTTTCCGCGGCTTGCGCCCCCGACGCGGCCGAAACCTTTTCGTTGGGACGCCCGATGACCATTCTCGACAGCCCCACCCCGCGCCTTCGCGCCGAGATCGACGGGCCCGTCGCGAGCCTGCTCATCGACAACCCCGCCAAGCGCAATGCGTTGGACCTCGCGATGTGGCAGGCCATCCCGCCGCTGATGGCCGCGATCGAGGCACACGAAGAGGTGCGGGTCATCGTCATCCGCGGCGCCGGCGACCTCGCCTTCGCCTCGGGCGCCGACATCGCGGAGTTCGAGACGGTGCGCGCCACGGCCGAGGGCGGCCGGGCCTACGAGGAGGCGAACGAACGGGCCTTCCAGGCGGTGTCGCAGAGCCCCCTGCCCGTCCTGGCCATGATCCGGGGCTTCTGCCTGGGCGGCGGGCTGGGCCTCGCCGTGTCCTGTGACCTCCGCGTCGCGGCCGAAGGAGCGCAGTTCGGCATCCCCGCCGGGCGGCTCGGCGTCGGGTATCCCCCGGCGGCGATGGCGAGCGTGGTCGCCGCCGTGGGGCCGATGGCGGCGAAGGACCTCTTCTTCACTGCCCGGCGCATCGACGCGGCGGAGGCCGCGCGGCTGGGCTTGCTCACCCGCCTCGTTCCGGAGGCCGTGCTGGAAGAGGAGACCTACTCTCTCGCTCGCACCATCGCCGCCAACGCTCCCCTGACTTTACGGGCCGCCAAGCGCGCCATCGACGCCGCCGCGGGGCTGCCGGGCGCGCCGGGCCATGCCGAACTGGCGAGGCTCGCGGGAGCCTGTTTCGACAGCGAGGACTACCGGGAAGGCCGGACTGCGTTCCTCGAGAAGCGGGCCCCGAGGTTCACGGGGCGGTAGCGGCAACGGGCATTTTCGTAAGCACAAGCCTCTCAGCTCCCCTCCCCCTTGCGGGGAGGGGCAAGGGGTGGGGGGTGCCGGGCGTGAGCACGATCAGCGACGACACCTCCACCCCCGACCCCCACCCTGTATCCCTCCCCGCAAGGGGGAGGGAGGCGGCCGGCGTCGCGGCCCTTCTCTTGGAGCAAGGCGCCTATCATGCGGCTCCAACGTCCTGGCGGAACTGCAATCGCCGACTCCCCTTTCCGCTCTCTCTTCACCCGTCGCGTGAAGTCATCCGGCGGAAAACCGCTTCTCCAGAAACTCCAGAATCGCCGTCGTGAAGGCGTCGTTGCGGTCTCCGGCCACCATGTGCCGGGCCTCGGCGATGTCGACGTAGTTGGCATGGGGCGCCAGCTCTCTGAACTCGGCCGCATGCTCCTCGCTGACCAGTTCGCTCGCACGGCCGCGGACCAGCAAGGTGGGCGCGACGAGGCTGCGGGCGGCCGCCATGAGCTCGGCCTCCACGGCCTCCCGCTCCCGGTCGACCGGCCGCGGGCCGTCGAGGAAGCGCGGGTCCCAGTGCCAGCGCCAGCGGCCGTCGGGGTCCTGCCGCAGGTTCTTGCGCAGCCCGGCCAGCGAGGAGGGCCGCGGGCGGTGCGGCAGGTAGGCGGCGATGGCGTCCGCCGCCTCCTCGATCGTGGCGAAGCCCTCGCGGGCCCGCGCCCGCATGAAGCCCTGCACGTGGTCGACCCCCGCCGGGTCCATGCGCGGCGTCACGTCGACCAGCACCAGCCCCGAGAAGACCAGGGGATCGCGGCCCAGAGCCATGAGCGCGGCGATGCCGCCCAGCGAGGCTCCGACGGCGACGGGGCGGGCGCCCCCCTCCCCTGCCATGGCACCAGAAACCGCGGTGGCGTCGGCGGCGAAATCGGCGAAGGCATAGTGGCCGTCCTCCGGCCATTCGCTGTCGCCATGCCCCCTCTGGTCCAGCGTCAGGGCCGCGAAGCCCGCGGCGGCGAGCCGGCGAGCCGTGCCGTCGAAGGCGTGGCGCGTCTGCCCCCCTCCATGCAGCAGGAGCACGGGCGGCCGGCCGGGCGCCGCCTTTCCGTGCCACGTGCCGACGAGCCGCGCGCCGGCGCCGTGGTAGCGGGCCACCCGTCCGCTCACGCGCGGGCCTCGAGAAACGCCAGCACGGCGTCCTTGTGGCTGCGGTCGCCCACGGCGAGGTTGTGGTCGCGGCCGGGAATGTCGAAGGCGACAGCGCCGGGAATCAGCGCCGCGAGCCGGTACGGATCACCGGCAATCGGGTCCTTCGTCCCTACCGAAACCAGCGTCGGGGCCCTGATCCGGCCGACCGCCTGCGGCGTCAGGGTCTGGCGCGAGCCGCGGATGCAGGCGGCGAGGGCCCGCAGGTCACTCCTGGTCTGCTCGGCGAAGGCGCGGAACATCACCTGCATGGGATCGGTGAGGCTCTCCAGGGCCGGGGCCTCCATCGCGTCCGCGATGCCCATGGGCAGGCCGACACCCTCGACGAGATGGATGCCGAGGCCGCCCAGCAGCGCGGATCGCACCTTTTCCGGCCTGGCCAGGGCGAGGTGCGCCGTGATCCGGGCGCCCATCGAGTAGCCCATCACGTCGGCCCGAACGATGCCGAGATGATCCATCAGGTTGGCGACGTCGGCGGCCATCAGGTCGGAGTCGTAGGCGGCGGGGTCGTAGAGCTTCTCGCTGCGGCCATGGCCGCGATTGTCCAGCATCACGACACGGCGGCCTGCGCGCGCCAGCACACGCGCCCATTGCGTGTTGACCCAGTTCACCACGTGGTTCGAGGCGAAGCCGTGCACGAGCACGATGGGCTCGTCGCTGCGGTCCGGAACACCCTCGGGCAGGTCCGGCCCCGGCAGGTGGTCGACATAGGCGATGCTGACGCCGTCCGAGGAAAAGAAATGCATGGATGCCTCACGGCCAGGAGTCCGGCGGGCCGGACGCTAGACCAGATGCGCGCCGGAAGGGAAGCCGCAGCCAGACCCTGGGCCGTACCGGCCTCCCGCCAAGGGTCGCACTGGCCTTGCCCGACGCGAGCCATTATGGTGCCGGCCGATTTCGAGAGGTCCTTCGGAGAGAACCATGGCCGACCACGCCGTCCCGCACTTCGCCAACGATGTCGGCGCACCGTCGATCCGCATCGGCGTGCGGGAATTCATGTGCGTGGGCGCGCGGCCGCCCTTCGACCACCCCCACATCTTCCTCGACATGGGCGACGACCAGGAGATCATCTGCGGCTATTGCTCGACGCTGTACCGCCTCGATCCCACCCTGCACGGCTCCGAAACGCTTCCCCCGGGCTGCGCCTTCGACACCTCCGACGTGGCCGGCAAGGCCGCCTGACCGGACCGCGTCGACACCAAGAACGAAGACCCGCCCGGCGCCTCGACGCGCCGGCAAGGAGTCCGGGCCATGCCGGAGGGGCAATCCAACCAGACGGGCGATCCCATCCTGATCGCCGGGGCCGGCATTGGCGGCCTCACGACGGCGCTGGCGCTCGCCAAGGCGGGGCACCAGGTCGTGGTGCTGGAGAAGCGCACCAGGGTCGAGGAGGTCGGCGCCGGCCTTCAGCTCTCGCCCAACGTCTCGCGCATCCTGATCGAGCTCGGCCTCGGCCTGCCTCTCTCCCGTGTCGCCGGCGAGCCCGACCGCCTCATGGTGCGCCACGGCCCGGTTGGCGGCCGCATCATCGACATGACACTTGGCAGCGCCGTGAAGGAGCGCTTCGGCGCGCCCTGGTGGGTGGTGCACCGCGCTGACCTTCAGATGGTGCTGCTCGACGCCGTGCGCTCCCACGCCGGCATTCGCCTCGTCTTCGGGCGCAGCGTGAAGAGCGTGGACGAGGAAGGCGACGGCGTCACCGTGCCCACGGAATCCTCGGGCGGGCCGGAGACCTACCGGGGTCGCCTCCTGATCGGCGCCGACGGCGTCTGGTCGCGTGTCGCGCACGCGATCGGCGACGCCTCCGAGGCCGACTTCAGCGGCTACGTCGCCTGGCGCGGCATGATGGCGACCGAGGATGCGCCCCCGCCCTTCCGCCGGCGTGAGACGGGCCTGTGGATGGGTCCCGGCGCGCATGTCGTCCATTACCCCCTGCGGGCCGGCAAGTTCGTCAACGTGGTCGCGGTGATCGGCGACCGCAACTCGGAGCCAGGCTGGTCGCGGCCCGGCGATCCCGCCGTGTTCCGCAAGCGCTTCCGGGGCTGGTCGCGCGAGCTGCACGTCCTGTTCGACGCCGTGCCGGAATGGCAGGTCTGGTCGCTGTTCGACCGCGCGCCCCGAAGGCGCTGGACGAAGGGCCGCGTGGCCCTGCTCGGCGACGCCGCCCATCCCGTGCTGCCCTTCCTCGCCCAGGGCGCCGCGCTGGCCATCGAGGACGCGGCGGTTCTCACGCGTTCGCTGGCGAGCAAGCCCGACGACGTCTCCGGCGCGCTCGCCCTCTACGAATCCGCCCGGCGCGAACGGGCCAAGCGCATCCAGGACGCCGCGCGCGCCAATGGCAGCCGCTACCACATGCCGCCGCCTCTCTCGATCGCGCGGGACTTCGTCCTGCGCCAGATGGGCGGCGATGGCCTGATGAAACGCTACGCCTGGATCTACGACTGGAAGCCCTGAGGACGGGGCCTAGACAGACACCGCATCGCCATGGTGATTGGGCGCGGGGCCCCGTAGTCCAACGGCAGAGACAGGCGACTTAAAATCGCTCCAGTGTCGGTTCGAGTCCGACCGGGGCCACCACGGCGACGGCCAGCGTGCCTCAGGGCGGCCGGGCCCTGACCCAGATCAATCCCCAAGATAGTCGAAGCTGCGACGGTCATTCCTCAAGACCCTTGGGGATTGAACCGATGGCAAAGCCCCTTAAGTTGCTCGCGCTGGCGCTTTCATTCTTCTGCGGGGCATGCGGCCGCGCAACGTCTGAGCGCATCAACAACGCCAAGACGCCGCAGGATCTCTCAACTTACGATGATTCCCAGCTCTGCAATCCCCTGGTTAAGGCAACGCCGATTGTAATTCAGGAGAGAAAGCGAAGGAAACTTCCCGAATGTGAGCAGTAGATCAAGGAAGTAGAAGAGGGCAAGCGACCCGATCCAGACGAAAAATACAAGATATTATTGTGGCTTCTTCTCGCAGCAGCACACCCTGCGGGGGCGTGACCGGAATCAACGCAGCACCTTTTGGAGACTTAAGAGCCTGATGCTATCTACAGGTCCGCTGCACGGGGATGTCAAGGTTTGTCCTGTGGCAGAGGTTCTCGCCGCTTCAGCAATCCTAAACTCTTCCAGCAGAGGATCTCATTCAGTGATCCGGCTCTTTTGATGCCGTGCATCCGCCGAACCCGAGCGTCCCATGGCCACCCTTCTCCTCAGCCTCTCCGTCGCGCTGTTGCTGGCGACCTATTTCGAGTACCGGGCCGGCCCGGAGGCTGACGACGATCGCTCGGCGCAGCACTGACGCCGCCGGCCAGCCCGGCTGATTTCCATTGTGAACCGCACCACAAACGTCCCGTGAAACCTGCGGCATGGTCCCGGCCATCATCTCGATGGAGGGCGCCATGCGGCACACGACGATCAACCTGGCGGCCGGCCTCGCCGCACTGGCGGTCGCGGTCACGCTCGCCGAGGGGATCAGCGACCCGTTCGCCGGCTGCCCGGGCGCCGGCGACAGGCTGGCGCGGCTCGACCAGAACATGAAGAGCTTCTCGGGGGTCCGCGCCGACCCCCAGGGCGTCTGCCGCCTCCTCCGCGAGCGGCTGGCGCTGGAAGAGCAGGGCCAGTCCTGCCCGGCGCTCGAGGCTCCCGGACGCGCCCGCAACGACTTCGCCGTTCCATTCCTCCGCCGCGCCATCAGCGAACGCTGCGCGTAAGACCAGTCGCAGGCCGGCGAACGGGCTCTACAGCATCGGCCGCATCGTGCGGGCCAGTTCCTGCGTGGCGGGATAGTCGATCTTGCCGGAGCCCAGGACGGGGATGGCGGCCGTGACCAGGATGGCGCGGGGCACCCAGAGTTCCGGATAGCCGCGCGCCTGGGCATGGGCCAGCAATTCCGCCCGGTCCGCGTCGGGCTTGTCGGTGACGAGCACGATCTGCTCGCCCTTACGCGCATCAGGTAGCGACACCGCGACGACGCTGCAATCGGGCCAGAGCTGGTGGGTGAAGGATTCGATGGCGGCGAGCGACACCATCTCGCCGCCGATCTTGGCAAAGCGCTTGGCGCGGCCGCGGATCCGGACGAACCCCTCGGCGTCGATGGTGACGATGTCGCCCGTGTCGTGCCAGCCGTCCGGCGTCGGCACGAGTTCGCCGGGGCGGTCGGCGAGCAGGTAGCCCGCCATGACGTTGGGGCCGCGCAGAACCAGCCGTCCGCCCTCCGCGAGGCCCTCGATCGGGTCGAGCCGGTGTTCGATGCCCGGCAGGATCTTGCCGACCGTACCCGGCTGATTGTCGAAGGTCTGGTTCACGGCGATGACCGGGGAACATTCCGTCGCGCCATAGCCTTCCAGGATCACGGCACCAAAGGCGCCCCACACCTCGCGCGTCTGGTCGCGCACGCGTTCGGCCCCGGCCACGATCACCCGCACCGTGTCGAGATCCCCCGGCTCCGCCGCCCTCGCCCAGCCCTGCAGGAACGTGTCCGTGCCGAACAGAACGGTCGTACCGGTCGCCTTGGCGAGCTTGGGGATCTGCCGGTAGTGCAAGGGGCTCGGGTACAGGACAAGCCGGATGCCGAGCACCAGAGGCAGCAGCAGCCCGCCCATCAGACCCAGGCTGTGGAACACCGGCAGGGGGTTCATCATGACCTGGCTGTCGTCGAGCGGGGGCACGCCGATATGGGCTTCCACCTGCCGCACGTTGGAGAGCAGGTTGGCGTGGGTGAGCACGACGCCCTTCGGCTTCCCCTCCGAGCCTGATGTAAACAGGATGACGGCGGGGTCGTCGGGCTTTGGCTCGTGGATCCGATAGGCCAGCGCCGGGGCCGCCGCCTTCAGCACGCCCAGCAGCTTTTCGACCGACGTGATCGCCTTGCGCAGGTCCTCCAGGTAGAGCACCGAAACGCCCGGCGTTCCATCCTCCCCCCGCTCGAGGCCGGCGATGACATCGTCGAGCTTGCCCTGCTCCACGAACCGGCGGGACGTGATGACGGTCCTGACCCGCGCCGTGGCCACGGCCGACCTCAGGTTCGCCACGCCCGCCGTGAAGTTCAGCATGGCCGCGACCCGCCCATGCGCGGAGAGCCCCATCACGACGATCGCGGCGGCGTTGACGTTGGGCAGGAGGACGCCCAAGGCGTCTCCGGGCCGCGTGCCGCGCACCAGCCGTGCGCCGAGGACGAAGGCTGCGAGGATCAGCCGCCCATAGCTCAGCGGCGCGCGCTCGGGATCTTCAAGGATGGGGCGGTCGCGCCCGAAGCGGCGGCTCGCGGCGAGCAGCGCCGCGAAGATGGTGCTCCGGCCGGAGGCGGGATCGAACCGCCCGGGCTTCGCCGGAATGTCGATGGCATGGCGGGCGGTGCGCTCCGACGCGACGTCGTTCATGCCGCCCTCCCTGCCGCGCATCGCGGCGTCAGCCCTTGTGCCCCTCGGCGATGGGCGCCTGGTAGGCGAGGCCCATGTCCCAGGGGAAGTAGATCCACGTGTCCTGCGACACTTCCGTGACGAAGGTGTCGACGAGGGGACGACCGAGCGGCTTGGCGTAGACCGTCGCAACGTGCGCGGCGGGCAGCATGTCGCGCACGATGCGGGCCGTCTTGCCGGTGTCCACGAGATCGTCGACCACCAGCACGCCCTTTCCGCCCTCCCCGCCGAGGTTGAGGATGGAGGGGGCCACTGTCTTCAGGACCTGCAGCTCACCTTGCGAGGTGTAGTCGTGATAGCTCGCGATGCATACGGTCTCGATCACCCGCGTGCCAAGCTCGCGCGCCACGATGGCCGCCGGCACGAGGCCCCCGCGCGTGATGCAGACGATGGCCTCGAAAGGCCCGGCGCCCGAAAGCCTCCAGGCGAGCGCACGGGCGTCGCGGTGAAACTGGTCCCAGGACACGGGGAAGGCTTTCGGCTGGGGCTGGGACATCGGCTGGATCCGTGTTGGTGAGGAAGGTCAGGCTGCACCGGTCGCGCCGGGTGTCGCAGGGCGCGCAAGGCTTTCGAGCATGGCCTCGACGGCCAAAGCGGCGGCATCGAGCGTCGCGGGATCGCGCGAGCGCAGCACGATCTGGTTGGTGAAGCGCTGGCCGTCGAAGGAGGGGTAGGAGCCAATGATAACCCCCGGATGCTCCTTTTGCACAGCGGCGAGCGGCGTCGCGTAGGCGCCTTCGGGCAGCCCCCTGCCGTCGAGCGAGCGCGACAGCATGGTCTTGCCCCTGGCGAGCGTCGGCGCGACGCCGTCGAGCATGGCCTGCATGATGGCGGGCACCCCCGCCATGACGATGACGTTGCCGATGCGGAAGCCCGGCGCCTTGGAGATCGGATTCTCGATCAGGTCCGCGCCGTGCGGGATCCGCGCCATGCGCAACCGGGCCTCGTTGAGGTCCTCGGGATTGGCGTAGCGCGTGCGCAGCATCGCGACCGCACGCTCGTCATGCGAGATGCCCACGCCCATGGCCCTGGCCACGCAATCGGCGGTGATGTCGTCGTGAGTCGGGCCGATGCCGCCCGTCGTGAAGAGATAGGTGTAGCGCGTGCGCAGCGCGTTCAGGGCGGAGACGATCTCCTCCTCGACGTCGGGAACGACTCGCACCTCCCGCAGGTCGATGCCGATCGCCGTCAGGTACTCCGCGATATAGCCGATGTTCTTGTCCTTGGTCCGGCCCGACAGGATCTCGTCGCCGATCACGAGGAGCGCGGCGGTCACGGGGGTGTCGTCGGGATGGGACATGGGAGGCACTCCGCTGGTCCCGCGATGTAGCCCGCTGAGCGCTTGCGCTCAAGGGCGGCGCCGTCCGCGAGGTCGCAACGGACCCATAACCTCGTTTCGAAGCCTATCACCAATTCAACCGCAGGTTAGTTGCGGCATAATCATGCGAAAAAGTAATGTCCAATCCATTTCTCGCATCTGGGAGGCCGCAGATGCAGTATCGTTCCTCCAGGAAAAAAGTAAAACTAGTAGTACAACCCAAAGATGCAGAGGCTGCAAACAGGATACGTTTGCGCGCCCGACGCATCGCTGTTCGTCTGTCACTGGCGGCGGTTTTGCTCGGCATCTTCGTCGGCATCTGGTTCGCCTGGACGGGCAGTCGCTTCTCCTCGACAGAAGCAAGCCAGGCTGGCTTGGAGAGGCTGGCCTTTCTGCCGAGCGATCCGCAGATCGACCTGCCGTGCTCCGGCGAGGGCTGCTCACCCGACTGGCGGGCCACGGGTCGGGACGGGATCGACTACCGCCTTGTTCGAGTGGCGGTCGAGAATCGGCGAAGTCCGCTCGTGCTGGCACTGCCCGAGGCCTTGCTCGACCGCTTTCCGTTCCCGGAATGCGACGTGACCTCGAATACCTCGGCGCTGGCTGGCGTCGCGCGACCACCACCGGGTCAGGCGCCCAGGCCCGTCGGCTGCCGCAGCGGAGCCGTATCGCGCATCGCGCTCGTGGCGAGGCTTCCCGGCTTCGTCCCTGCGGGCAGGCCGAGCCTCTTCGGCAAGGACGAGCGAGACGATGTCGTCACGATGGTGATCGACGTCTCCAGGGAGAATGCCGACTTTCGGAGGGGAATCGCCGCGGACCGCTCGGGCGGACTCGAGACCTGGCTCACAGCGTGGAGCACGGCCATGGCGCGCAAGGGCTACATCATGGCGCGCAAGACACCGTCCTTCGGTCTGAACCGTCTTGGGCCGGAGCACGGACTGGTCGGGCGCGACGCCGCGATCCTCTCGGACGTGATGTATACCGGTCCGGTGGTCGGCGGCAGCAGCGACGTGCTGATGTGCACCGTTGAGGAAGCGCTCATGGACGACGGTCAGTCCAGGATGGGACAGAAGGCCCCTCAGGCAACCTGCTGGCACTGGTTCGCGGTGACCGACCTCGGCCTCGACGTGCGACTTTCCTATGACCGCAGCAAACTGCCCGACTGGCGCGTGACGCGTGAAGCGGCTCTGACGCAGGTCCGCCATTTTGCGCGGATCGCCGACCCGCAGCGCTGAACCAGGCGAGGCGGTGGTCGATCGAAGCCTCGGGCCTCAGCCCGCGGCAATGCGCGGGCGCTCGAAGATCAGGTTGACCCGCGTCCGCTTGACGAGCGACCAGCCCTTCTGGCCGAGCAGGCCGACGAGATCCACCTGCCAGCGGCCCGCGCCGTTCTCGATGACGAGCAGCGGCGGCCAGAGGCTCTCCGGCGCGTCGCGGAGGAAGGGCTCGAGGATCAGGTCCTCGGCGCCCTCCACGTCGATCTTCATGGCGTCGACGTGATCGAAGCCCTCGTCCTCCAGCAATTGCTTGAGCGTCTTCGCCGGCACGCGGATCGCCTTGCCCTCGACCGCGCCCATGATCTTGACGCTCGATTCGCCGGCATTGCCTGGATCGACGAAGAGCGTGACCTCGCCGGTCTTGTCGGCCACAGCGCAGTCCAGCGCCTTCACCGTGCCGCTCGCATTCTGGCGGATGTTGTAGACGAGCCGCTCGAAGATGTGGGGCTGCGGCTCCACTGAAAGCACGCGCCCGCCGCCGCCCGCCAGCCGCGCCACGAAGAGCGAGTATCCCCCGACGTTGGCCCCGACATCGACGAAGACGAAGCCCGGCTTGACGCGCGTCGCGAGGAAGGCGAGCTCTTCGGGATCGAAGAACTGGGGCGTGAAGAGCAGCCGTTTCTCGCAGACGTTGTTGTAGGGGTAGAGCCGCATCCGCGCGCCGAGCGTCTCGACGTCCACGGGCTTGCCGCGCAGCGACCAGATGGCGATCTGGCGCAGCGCGTAGGCGATGCGGCGGCCGACCCACGTGTAGGGCATCCGGCGCGTGAAGGGCAGCACCTTGCGGGTGATGCCCGCGGTCGCGTGGGTGCCGAAGGCGCTGGTGTCTGCGCTGGCCAAGAGAAAGGTCATCCCGTCCTTCGTCCCGGGCGACAGGATGCGCCCGCGGGGTTCCGATACAGAATCGCAGGCCGCTTGACCAGCCTCGCGGCACGCCGCGCTCCCTCGCGAGACCCGACTCACGCCGGTTCCGCCGCCCTGCGCGGCCCTGCCCTGCCGGGCCGGGCCTTGCATCGGAGCCTCGTTTGGCCCATGTGGAGAAGGCGGCGCACGCCCGTCCGGCGCTGGGCGCGCGGCCGCATCGGACCCACGCCGAGGATCCGGGGAGACCCGGCCGAGACATGACCTTCGTCGAAGCAGCACAGGCCCATCAACGCCGCAGCGGAGAGATCAAGCTGCACGGCCCCGAGGCCTTCGAGGGCATGCGCCGGGCCGGCCGCCTCACGGCCGAGGCGCTGGACCTGCTCGTGCCGCAGGTCGTTCCCGGCGTCACCACTGAGGCGCTGGACCGGCTGATCTTCGAATTCGCCATGGACCACGGCGCATACCCTGCGCCGCTGATGTATCGCGGCTATCGCAAGGGCATCTGCACCTCCATCAACCACGTCGTCTGCCACGGCATTCCCGAGGACAAGCCGCTGCGCGAGGGCGACATCGTCAATATCGACGTGACGCTCGTGCTCGACGGGTGGCATGGCGATTCGAGCCGCATGTACCTCGTGGGCGAGGTGCCGCGCAGGGCCGCGCGCCTCGTCGAGGTCACCTACGAGGCGATGATGCGCGGCATCGCCGCAATCCGGCCGGGCGGCACGACGGGCGACATCGGCCATGCCATCCAGTCCTACGCCGAGGCCGAGCGCTGCTCGGTCGTGCGCGATTTTTGCGGCCATGGCCTGGGCCGGCTGTTCCACGACGAGCCGAACATCCTGCACTACGGCCGGCGGGGCGAGGGCGTGCCGCTGAAGCCCGGCATGTTCTTCACGGTCGAGCCCATGATCAATCTTGGCCGGCCCCACGTGAAGGTGCTGGGCGACGGCTGGACCGCCGTGACGCGGGACCGCTCCTTGTCCGCCCAGTTCGAGCACACCGTCGCGGTGACGCAGTCGGGCGTGGAGATCTTCACCCTCTCCCCGAAGGGCTTCGACCTGCCGCCCTACGTGGAGCGCACGCCCCTCTCTCCCACGCTCCCCTGAGGTTATGGCACCCCGCGATCCTCCCCCCGAAACGGATGACGGGGAGGATCATCGGCAAGGGCACCGCCTTAGGTTGAAGGATCGGTTCCTGCGCGGCGGGCGCGCCGCGGTGCAGGACTACGAGTTGCTGGAACTGCTGCTCTTCCGCACCATTCCCCGCCGCGACGTCAAGCCCCTCGCCAAGGGGCTGCTGACCCGCTTCGGCTCCATCGCGGAGGTGCTGGGCGCGCCCTATGCACAGCTCGTCGGCGTGAAGGGCATCGGCGAGGCCACCGCCTTCGACCTCAAGCTCGTGGAGGCCGCGGCCCGCGACCTGGCCAGGGGCGAGGTCTCCCAGCGCAAGGTCTTGGCCTCGTGGTCCGCCGTGATCGATTATTGCCGGGTCAGCATGGCCTTCGCGGAAAAGGAATTGCTGCGCATCCTCTTCCTCGACAAGCGAAACGGCTTGATCGCAGACGAGGTGCAGCAGAGCGGCACGGTGGACCACACGCCCGTCTACCCTCGCGAGGTGGTGAAACGCGCGCTCGAACTGTCAGCCTCAGCGCTGATCCTCGTCCACAATCACCCGAGCGGCGACCCCACGCCGTCGCAGGCCGACATCCGCATGACCCGCGAGATCGCCGACATCGCCAAGCCGTTGGGCATCCTCGTACACGATCACATCATCGTCGGGCGACACGGCCATGCAAGCCTGAAGGGCCTGGGGCTGATCTGAGACGGTGGCGCAGGCTTGGGCGGAACGCCATATGAGAGCCGTCACGATCCACCCACGCGGATTGCATCCATGCGCATGATCTCAAGACCGTCACTGACCATGAAGTCACCGCTCTCCCTGTTCGCCTCGGCATTGGTCCTCGCGGGATCGACGACACTGGCGGCCGCCCAGATGTCCCACGGGACGATGCAGCACGGCGGCATGCACGGCGCCCCGTCGGCGCAGGACACGCCGGCGACCAAGGCCTACAAGGCCGCCGCCGCGAAGATGCACCGCGACATGGCCATCACCTATACGGGCGATGCGGATGTGGACTTCGTCAAGGGCATGATTCCCCACCACCAGGCGGCGATCGACATGGCCAGAATTGAACTGCAATACGGCAAGGACGAGCAGACGCGAAAGCTCGCCGAGGCCATCATCAAGGCCCAGGAAGCCGAGATCGCCGACATGCAAGCCTGGCTGAAGGCCAAGGGGCAGTAGCGTCCCGCGCTCAGGCCGCCCGCTAGATTCCCGAGCCGGACGTCTCGATGTCCCGCGCGCCCCGGCGCAGTCGGGGCATGGGCGACGGCAGCGCCATCCAGCCCTCCAGGTCGGACTCGGCGTAGACGATGGCGCAGCCCTGGTCGGAGTCCGACGAGACCCAGCACGCCTCATGGCTGCGGTCGGGCTTCGCCCAGCGGGCCACGTCGACCTCGGCGGGGCCCTGCTCGCTGGCGCGGATGAGCACGAGAACGCGCGTGCCGTCCCGTGGCGCGATGTCGAGATCCTGCCAATCGCCGTAGGACGCCTCGTTCATCGTCGCCTCCCCTGCGCCTCCGCGCGAACGTCAAGCCTGTCCGGGGAGGATGAACCCGCAACCATTCCGCGGCAAGTCCGCGTACGGTTCTCCTTGGGGTGTGTCCTGCCCGCCTGCTAGCGTAGCTGCAGCTCTGGCGGGAAAACTCATGCGGCTCTTTCGACCTCAACGGGCACTTGGCCCGGCGCTGACCCTTGTCGCGCTGCTCGCTGCCGACATCGCCAGGGCGGGGGAACTCCCGGCCGGAAAGGCGCGGGCACCGCGCATGCTGGGCGCCTGCACGATCGAGGACGCCGACGGCTACTGGCAAATCCCCGGCACGAATTCCTGCCTCGCCGTCGGCGGCGAGGTCGAGGTCGATGCGGTGATCGCAGGGCCGGTTCCCCAGATCGCGCCGGGCTACCAGACCACCGTCATTCCCCGCATCGCGCTCGACAGCATCACCGAGACCGACTACGGCCTGCTGCGCGCCTTCGCCCGCATGGCCTTCACGGAGAACGGGCGCTCGACGAGCGGCCCGAGCTCCTCGGCGGACTACATGTTCGTGTCGCTGGGCAAGATCGAGACCGGCATGGCGCTGGCCGGTCTCGGCGATTCCGTCTTCGACTTCTACAACAACGCCGTGAACGTGCTCACTCTCCGGGGCCCGGGCATCAGCAGCACCATGCTGAAGTACCAGTACACGCCGGACGACGGCTTCGGCTGGGCGGTGTCGATCGAGAGCGACCCGACGAACCTGCGCGCCTCGCGCCTGGATCCGGCCTTCCAGACCATCCTGGCGCCCGGCGCGCTGGCACCCGCGCGCTACCCCAACCTGAGCGGCGCGGTGCAATATGCCGGCGACTGGGGCACGGTGAAGCTCGCGGCCACGACGGGCAGCGTCCGCCTCACCAATCCCGACGCCAGTCTGCCGAGCTTCGCGGCGCTGGCGGGCGTGGAGTTCGATCTCACGGGCGGGTTCTTCGACGGCGACACGGTCTGGCTGCAGGCGGTGGGGGCGAGCGCCGACACGGCCTATCTCGGCTTCGGCTCCGCCGTGCTCAACCGCCGCATCGCCGTCTCCGTCGTGGACGCCGTGATCACGCCCTCCGGTTCGGCCAAGCCGACGCTCGGCGCGGCGCTCACGGCGGCCTGGCAGCACAACCTGAGCGACGCGTGGACGCTCGGCGTCTTCGGGTCCTGGGCCGACGTGCAACCGGCTAAGGCGGCCGGCCTGCGGCCTTATGTGCAGCCCTTCCAGGAACTGCGGCTTGGTTCTAACGTGCAATGGGCGCCAGTCGACAACCTCACCATGACGGCGGAGGTTCAGTGGGTGTCGCTCGCCTCGCGCTCGACGACGACGCTCAGGCTGCAGTCGGACCCGCCGACCCGCCGGTCGTCGTCGGTGCTCGTCGGGCTGCAGGCCATCCGGACGTTCTAGGGCCCGTCCTTTGGACTGCAGGCAGCCTCCCTACCGCCCTCTCATGAGGGAGGGCAAGGTCGCCGCCAGCGCATCTGCGGGGAATGGTTTCGCCCAGCAGGGCACGTGATGCAGGTTCTGGGGCACGCCGGGGCTGCTTGCATGCCCGGTGGCGAAGACGAAGGGAATGCCGCGCTCGCGCAGGGCCTGCGCGACGGGGAACACGCTCTCGTCGGCGAGGTCGATGTCCAGCACCGCCCCGTCGCAACGCGCGCCCCCCTCCAGGCAGGACAGCGCCGCCGCGACCGTCGCGAAGGGCCCATGGACGAAGGCTCCGGCATCGCGCAGCGCGTCGGCCAGTTCGCCGCCGACCAGCGCGTCGTCCTCCGCGACGAGGATGTGGCGGCCTTGCAGCGGGGGCGTGGCGATCCTGTCCATGGCAGCCTCCTGGACCCGTCGACGAAACGGGGCCTGCCGCACCTACCCCGGAACTTGCGCCCCGTTGGTGACAGGGATCACAGTGCGCCGCAATCCCCGGCCCGTCAGCAGACCATGGCAGCGCCCAAAGGAACCCATGCGCAACCCGCTTTCCGTGATCGGCTTCGATGCCGACGACACGCTCTGGCACAATGAGCGCTATTACCGGCTGACGGAAGAGCGCTTCACGGAGCTGTTGCGGGCGCACGCCCCGGGGGACCACCTGTCCGAGAGGCTGCTGGCGGCCGAGCGGCGCAACCTCGCCCTCTATGGCTTCGGCATCAAGGGCTTCACGCTGTCGATGATCGAGACCGCGATCGAGGTGACCCAGGGCCAGGTGCCGGCCTCCGTGATCGCCGAAATCCTCGCGGGGGGGCGCGACCTTCTCGCCCATCCCGTGGAGCCCCTGCCCCATGCCCGCGAGACGCTGGAACGGCTCGCCTCGACCCACCGTCTCGTCCTGATCACCAAGGGGGACCTGTTCGACCAGGAGCGCAAGCTCGCGCAGTCCGGGCTCGGCGGGTTCTTCCATGCCGTGGAGATCGTCAGCGACAAGACGCGCGACACCTACGAGCGCTGCTTCGCGCGGCACGGCGAGGGGCCGGCGACTGCGCTGATGGTCGGCAATTCCCTGAAATCCGACGTCCTGCCGGCCATCGCCGCGGGGGCACATGGTGTGCACGTGCCCTACGCGATCACCTGGGCGCTGGAGCGGGCGGAGGCGCCGGACAACGATCCGCGGTTCCACGTCATCCCGAGCCTGGCCAAACTCCCGGCTCTGGTGGAGGCCATCGAACGCGCCTGAACGCCCGCCCTTTGCCAAGCGGCGCTCCTGCGGCTAAGCAGGCGGCTCGATTTCGAAGCCGAGCAGAGCCATGACCGACCAGCCGCCCGACCGCCTCTCCGTCAACCCCGAGAGCCCGTGGCACGACGCCGCCGCCCTGGAACGTGGCGTCGGCATTCGCTTCAAGGGCGTCGAGAAGACGAACGTGGAGGAATACTGCGTCAGCGAGGGCTGGATCCGCGTCGTCGCGGGCACCGCCAAGGACCGCAAGGGGAATCCGATGACGATCCTGCTGAAGGGGCCGGTGGAGCCCTATTTCCAGGATCTCGCCGCGCCGAAGGACGAGAACTCGGGCGCCTGACGCGTTCTCCGAGGCTGGATCGCCCACGCCTCGTCCTTGCTGACGGTTTTCTGTGCAACCGTACCGGACGCGCCTTAAGCCATCTCTCCCATTTCGCTGGCACAAGCTTTGCGCATAAGCTGGCGTTGGAGCGTCGCAGAGACGCCCGCCCGTGAGATGGGGGACTGAATGGCGTCGGCCTTCGACGAGATGCAGGGCCATGGCGGCGAGATTCGAGACGCCTACGTGGCGCTGAAGCGCTGGCTGGATACGGTACCCCCCGAGCATATCGCGCTCAGGCGCAGCCAGGCGGAGCTCTTCTTCCGCCGGATCGGCATTACCTTCGCGGTCTACGGCGACGCCGAGGCGACGGAACGTCTCATCCCCTTCGACATCATTCCCCGCGTGCTCACCAAGCCCGAGTGGCTGAAGCTGCAGGCGGGGCTGGAGCAGCGCGTCAAGGCGCTGAACATGTTCCTGGGCGACATCTACGGCGCGCGGGAATGCCTGCGGGCCGGGATCATCCCGGACGACCTCGTCTACCGCAACAGCTGCTTCCGCCCTGAAATGGCCGGCCGGAAGGTGCCGCACGACATCTACGTGCACATCGCGGGCATCGACATCGTCCGCGTCGACCCCGACACCTTCTATGTGCTGGAAGACAATGCCCGCACGCCCTCCGGCGTCTCCTACATGCTGGAGAACCGCGAGGTCATGCTGAGGCTCTTCCCGGAGCTCTTCGCCGAACATCGGGTGGCCCCGGTCGACAATTATCCCGACAGCCTGCTCGCCACCCTGCGCTCGGTGGCCCCGCCCGGCGGCTCGCGCGACCCTGTCTGCGTGCTGCTGACGCCAGGCCAGTTCAACTCGGCCTTCTATGAGCACTCCTTCCTGGCCGACAAGCTCGGCATCGAGCTCGTCGAGGGTTCCGACCTCTTCGTGCGCGACGACGTGGTCTACATGCGCACGACGGAAGGGCCGAAGCGGGTCGACGTGATCTACCGCCGGCTCGACGACGACTTCCTGGACCCCCTCGCCTTCCGGCCGGACTCGATCCTCGGCGTCCCCGGTCTGATGAGCGCCTACCAGGCTGGCACCGTGACGCTCGCCAACGCGGTGGGCACTGGCGTCGCCGACGACAAGGCCGTCTACAGCTACATGCCGGAGATCATCCGCTTCTTCACCGGCGAGGAGCCCATCCTCAACAACGTGCCCACCTGGCGCTGCCGGGAAAAGGACGCGCTGTCCTACGTGATGGAGCACCTCAACGAGCTCGTCGTGAAGGAGGTGAACGGCTCCGGCGGCTACGGAATGCTCGTCGGGCCGCATGCCACGCGCCAGCAGGTCGAGGAGTTCCGCCGCAAGCTGAAGCAGGCGCCGGACGGCTTCATCGCCCAGCCAACCTTGGCGCTCTCCACCTGCCCCACCTTCGTGGCGTCGGGAGTGGCGCCGCGCCATGTCGACCTCAGGCCCTTCGTGCTCTCGGGCTCCGACAAGGTGCGCATCGTGCCCGGCGGCCTGACCCGCGTGGCGCTCAAGGAAGGCTCGCTCGTGGTCAATTCCAGCCAGGGCGGTGGAACCAAGGATACCTGGGTGCTCGATGCTTAGCCGGACCGCCGACAACCTGTACTGGGTCTCGCGCTACGTGGAGCGGGCGGAGTTCCTCGCCCGCATCCTCGACGCAACCGCGCGCCTCTCGACGCTCCCGGCCGCCTATGGCGGCGCCGGCACCGAATGGCAGAGCGCGCTGCTCACGGCCGGCGCGGCCGAGGCTTTCCAGGCCCATTACGGGGCCGCCAACGAGCGCACGGTGACGGAGTTCCTGGCCTTCAGCCCGGACAACCCGTCCTCCATCCGCAGCTGCCTCGAGAAGGCGCGCTCCAACGCCCGCGCGGTGCGCACGGCGCTGACCGGTGAAATGTGGGAGGCGATCAACGGCGCCTATCTCGAGTTGCGCCGCTACGATCCCAAGACGATGAGCCGCGAGGAGTTCAGCCGCTTCCTCGACTGGGTGAAGACCGTCTCTCTCACCTTCGACGGTTCGGCCTACCGCACGATGCTGCGCAACGACGCCTACTGGTTCAGCCGGCTCGGGGTCTACCTCGAGCGCGCCGACAACACCGCGCGCATCCTGGACGTGAAGTACCACGTGCTGCTGCCGGAATCGGAACGCGTCGGCGGCAGCCTCGACTATTTCCAGTGGTCGACGATCCTGCGCGAGGTTTCGGCGCTCACGGCCTACCACTGGGTCTACCGGGAGAGCCTGAAGCCCTGGCTCGTGGCGGACCTCCTGATCCTGAACCGCCAGATGCCGCGCTCGCTGGCCTCCTCGCACGAGAACATCGTGCGCTTCCTCGACGACCTCAGCCGCGCCTATGGCCGGCAGGGGCCGGCCCAGCGCCTGTCGCGCAACATCCTCGCCCGGCTGGAGAACACCACCATCGAGGACGTCTTCGCGACGGGGTTGCACGAGTTCATCTCGGGCTTCATCGTGGACAACAACAAGCTCGGCCATGCCGTGACCGAGCAATACCTGGTCTGAGAGGGTCATGCGGATCCGGGTCGCCCAGCAGACGTCTTGCGAGTACGCGCCCCCGGCGAAATCGCTGATCCAGACCCTGCGCATGACGCCGCGCAACCACGAGGGCCAGTTCGTGGTGCGCTGGCGGATCGACGTGGACGTCGAGGGCCGGCTGCGGCAGGGCGAGGACGCCTTCGGCAACATCACCCACACGCTGTCGGCCGCAGGGCCGATCGAGCGGCTCGTCATCACCGTCGACGGCGAGGTCGAGACGCATGACACGGCGGGCGTGATGCGCGGCACGGTCGAGCGCTTTCCCGAGCAGCTTTACCTGCGCGAATCGAACCTCGCCGCCGCGGACGAGGCGATCCGCGCTTTCGCGGAGGATGCCGCAAAGGGGGCCGGGTCCGACACTTTGGCCAGACTGCATGCCCTCATGGACGGGGTTCACGGGAAGATCGTGCTCGCGCCCGCAGGCGAGGCGCCCGGGTCTGCGACGACCGCGTTTGCCCACGGAAGCGGGTCGGCCGAGGACGCGGCGCACGTCTTCATCGCGGCCTCCCGGCACCTCGCCATCCCCTCCCGCTTCGTCAGCGGCTACGTGCTGCGCGACGGCGTCGGGCCCCAGGACCAGGGCCATGCCTGGGCGGAGAGCTTCGTGCCCGGACTCGGTTGGGTGGCCTTCGACCCTGTCCTGAACATCTGCCCCGCGGGCGCCCATGTCCGCGTCGCCATCGGCATCGACTCGCTCGGCGCGGCGCCCTTGCGCGGAGCGGGCCTGGGCGGGGCGGAGACGCGGGCCGACCGGGTCTCGGTGGAGGCGCGCGACGCGCCCTTCCAGTCGCAATCGCAGACCCAGTCGTGAACCATCGACGCATCCACAAGGACGCGGTTGACCGCGTCTCGCGGCGCGCCGCCGCGCGGTATAGACTGACCGTCCTCCAACGGGGCGTCCCATGACCTATTGTGCCGGCATCCTCGTCCGCGAAGGCCTCGTGATGATCGCGGACACCCGCACCAATGCGGGCCTCGACAACATCTCGACGTTCCGCAAGCTCCACCTCTTCGAGCGCAAGGGCGAGCGCGCCATCGCCATTGCAACGGCCGGCAACCTCTCGATCTCCCAATCCGTGGTGAGCTTCCTGCACGAAGGGCTCGAGAATCCCGACACGGGCGAGATGGAGACCTTGCTCGGCACGACCTCGATGTTCCGCGCGGCCCAGCTCGTCGGGCGCGCCGTACACAAGGTGCGGGCGGTGGACGGGCTCAGCCTGGATCAGGCCGGCGTGAAGTTCGACGTGTCGATCCTCATCGGCGGACAGATCAAGGGCTCCGCGCCTCGCCTCTTCATGCTCTATGCCGCCGGCAACTTCATCGAGTGCGGGGTGGAGACCCCGTACCTTCAGATCGGCGAGCACAAGTACGGCAAGCCCATCCTCGACCGCGCCGTCACCTGGAACACGTCCCTCTCCGACGCGCTGAAACTCGGCCTGATCTCGATGGATTCGACCATGCGCTCGAACCTCGGCGTCGGCCTGCCCATCGACATCGTGACGCTGCGGCGTGACGCGCTGGAGCCCGACCTCGTGCACCGGATCGAGGCCGGCGAGCCCTATTTCCACGACCTGCGCGAGCGCTGGTCCGCAGCGCTGCGCGCCGCCCACATCGCCATCCCCCAGCCGCCCTACAAGCCGCTTCCCAAGGAGTGACGACGGGACGGAGAGCGCGGGCCTCCCGGCCCGCTCTTCATGCCGGCGCGCCGGAGGCCCGCGCTCCGGGGCGCAAACGCTGCCCTTGCGACGAGCTTAGCGCCCAAGCAATCAATCGATAATCAGCGAAAGCCTCACTGGCGCTGCTGCGCTCCAATGATGGCTGACCGGGTCCCCTCGACCCCCTCACAACCCGTTTCATCGATTCGAATCGTTTCGAAAACAGATGGTAAGGACTTGCTGTCAGGTTCGGCGCGATGCAGTGCGCGCGCCGGACGACGGAATGACCGCAGGGTCCATTCGCCTGAACCAGTTCTCTGTGACCGTGCGGATCCTCTGGCCCGTCGCGTTCATCCTGCTGACCGTCCTCGCCATCATCGTGGGGGCGACCGCCTGGAATGGCAAGCGCGCCAACGAGGCCGCCTTGGAGCGCCAAAAGGCCGAGTTGTCGGCCGCACTGGAGCATGAGCGCGCCCAGGCACTGATCCGGCTGGCCAAGGTCATGACCTCGGACGAGGTCATCGCCTCGCTCAAGCATCCGATGGACCCGGCGCTCGCCAAGATGCGGGTCGGCGAAGCCCTGAAGTCCTCCTTCAAGTTCGACAGCGCCTTCGTGGTGACGCCCGAGGGTCTCGTCGTGACAGGCACGGCGCCCGGCGTCGCCGCCGACCAGGCGGCCTATGACCGCAGCCTGCGCATCTTCGGGCCCGTCGTGCAGGCCGTGCGCGACAGGGTCGCCCAACTGGCGTTGCGCCGCGACGACCGCGTCTCCTCGGCGGCGGCGGACGCGGCGCTGGTCGCGCGCGGGGGCGAGGCGCGCATCCTCATGGACGGCGACACGCCCGCCATCGTCGCGGCGCTCGCCCTGCCCGGCACCGCCGGCGATGACGGGGTGTTCGGCGGCATGGTCGCCGTGGCCCGCCGCCCGCTCTCCGCGCTGGCGCTTTCCGACATGGGCCTCGACCGTCGCTTCGCGAACCTGACCTTCCAGCCGGGCGCCACGACTCCCAGCCTGGCGGCGCTGCCGGTCCTCGCGCCCGGAGGGGCGATCGGCGGCTGGCTGGTTTGGCGGCCGGAGCAGCCCGCGGCCAGTCTGCTGTCCCTGCTTCTCCCCAGCGCGGCCCTGGGGCTCGGCGCGATCCTCGTCTTCTGCGCCTTCCTTTTCGCCCATGTGCGCCGCATCACCATCGACCTGATGGCGAGGGAGGCGGAGGCGACGCACCAGTCGCTGCACGACGATCTGTCTGGCCTTCCCAACCGGGTCTATTTCACCGAGAAGCTCGACGCGGAGCTGCAGAACCTCTCGCCCGGCGGCGAAGGACTGGCGGTGTTCTTCCTCGACCTCGACCGCTTCAAGGAGATCAACGACCAGCACGGCCACGACACCGGCGATGAGCTCATCGTCACCGTGGCCAAGCGCCTCTCGGGCGCGTTGCGCGGCACGGACACGCTGGCCCGCTTCGGCGGCGACGAGTTCGCGGTCATCCAGAACGGGGTCCAGGGCCCCCATGACTGCGCCAGCCTGGCCCACCGCCTGCTCGACGCCATGCGCGCGCCCTGCGAGATCGATGGCCGTCAGCTCTATGTCGGCATCTCCATCGGCATCGCCATGGCGCCGCAGAACGCCAGTGACCGCGCCACGCTGATGAAGCTCGCCGACGTCGCGCTCTACCGGGCAAAGCATGCGGGCCGCAACCGCTACGCCTTCTTCGAAGTTGGCATGGACGCGACATTGCGCCTGCGCAAGCTCGTCGAGGAGGAGCTGCGCGAGGCCATCTCCGCCGACCGCCTCAAGGTGGTCTACCAGCCCCAGTTCTCCGCCGACGGGCGGAAGATCACCGGTGTCGAGGCGCTCGTGCGCTGGGAGCATCCGACGCAGGGCTTCATTTCGCCGGCCGACTTCATCCCCATCGCCGAGGAGCGCGGGCTCATTTCGCTGCTCGGCGAGTGGGTCCTCCGCCGTGCCTGCCGGGACGGCCGGCGCTGGACGGACATCAACGTCGCCGTCAACGTCTCGCCGATCCAGTTCCGCCAGAAGACCTTCGTGTCCAGTGTCACGCGCATCGTCGAGGAAGAGGGCATGGACCCCTCCCGCGTCGAGCTGGAGCTGACGGAAGGCGTCATCGTGGAGGACGCCGACGCGGCCGAGAACGCCATGATGGACCTTCGCGCCCAGGGATTCCGCTTCGCGCTGGACGACTTCGGCACCGGCTATTCGTCGCTGATCTACCTGCGGCGCTTCGCCTTTGACAAGATCAAGATCGACCGCTCCTTCCTCGAGTCGATGGAGAGCACGGGTGAAAGCGCGATTCTCGTGCACTCCGTCGTCCATCTCGGCCGCGCGCTGGGCCTCACGGTGACGGCCGAGGGTGTCGAGACCACGGAGCAGCAGCGCTTCCTGCAGGCGGTTGGCTGCCATCAGTTGCAGGGCTACCTGTTCTGCAAGCCTGTTCCCGCCGAGAAGATCGACGAGTTGCTCGGCCTCGTCGGCGAGACCCGCGAGATCGCCGCCGAAGTGGCTTGAGCTAACCGTTCCGTCTTACCGACCGTCATCCCGGGCGCGCCGCAGCGCGCAGCGGTGCGGCGCAGACCCGGGATCCAGGACAACGGTGTTCGAGGGACCGGTCGTCGTATTCCTGGATCCCGGCACAGGGCTTCGCTCCGGCGGGGTGACAGCGTTGGTGGTCGCGAACAGCTGCCCCGACCTACATGATCGCCGTAGCGCTGGCGAAGATGGCGAGTAGGAAGCCCAGGCTCAGGCTCGTGCCGATCGCGCCGATGACGAGCCCGGCGATCACCACGTAGCCGTCGCGCTCCACGATCCCCAGCCCCACGAGGCAGACGGCCAGGCCGAGGGGGATCTGGCCGATCACGGGGGCGGCGAAGACGAGGGCCAGCGAGAAGACCAGCAGCACCACCCCGATGAGGCGCAGCGCGAGTTCGTGGCTGAAGGCGACCAGCCGGGGGCGCGCGCCCTTCTCCAGCCATTGCAGCCACGGCACGGCCCGGTTGGCGGCCTTGACGAGGTCGTCGTGGGAGATCGTGCGGTCGAGGAGCCGCTTCGGCAGCCAAGGCGACGGCCAGCCGACGATGATCTGCGCGGCGACGAAGAGCAGCAGCAGGCCGCAGAGCAGCGGGATCGGCGGGGGCATGGGCAGGCAGTTTGGCAGCCCCAGCACCACGATCAGCAGCGCATAGGCGCGCTCGCCCAGGGCCTCCACGATCTCGCGGACGCCGATGCGGGCGGTGTCGCGGCTCCCGGCGAGGCGGATCAGGATGTCTGACGTTCGAGAGGGGCCGGGCGGCATGGATCCGTACGCAGGGGAGGCCGCACATGGCCGCGCGCCGTCATACTCCATCACGGCAATGGGGCCAAGCGATGACCCCGCTCAGGTTGTGCTCGGACGTTCGTCAATGATCCTGCAAGGCGGCGAACGCCGCCGGAATCGATCCTCCTCGTTGAGGGCCGAAGACCCGAAGTCGCGTCAGTGCAGCCTGAACTCTCCGGCGGCCATCTTCAGTTCGGCCGGCCGGATGAGCTTGGAATGAGCCACTTTCACGGAATGGAGCGGACCTTCGAGCTTCTTCTGCCAGAACGACAGGAAGCCATTCAGCACGGGGAAGCGCGGGGCCACGTCGTAGTCCTGCCAGACATAGGTCTGCAGGAGGTGAGGATGGTCGGGCAGGCGGTAGAGGATTTCGGCGGTGGTCAGGCCATAGCCTTCGAGCTGCTTGATGAACGCGGGGGAAACCATGGGTCCTCCTTCGTCGGAGCCGGCCCATGGCCCCTCGCCATGGGCCCGTCTCGCTTCCGGACGACAATGTCCGGACAGGACGATGGTTCATGATGCCAAGCCGTTTGTAAATATCCTTTTATCTCAACGTGTTAGCAGCAATGACGACAGAGTGCTGACAGCGCTTAGCCCTTGGTGCGCAGCGACGAGCGCCCGCCATCCACGCCGATGATCTGCCCCGTGATCCAGCCGGCCTCGGGCGAGAGCAGCAGGGCGGCGAGCGGCGCGATGTCGGTGGGTTCGCCGAGGCGCTGCAGGGCGTGCATCTGTGCGATGGCCTGCGCCATCGATTCGTTCCCGGTGAGCCCTGAGGCCAGCGGCGTGCGGGTGAGCGAGGGCGCGATGGCGTTGACCCGGATCTTCGGCGCGAGTTCGGCCGCCAGCGCAAGGGCAAGCCCCTCAACCGCTCCCTTGGCCATGGCGACCGAGGCATGGGCGGAGAAGCCCTGGGCAACGGCCACCGTGGAGAACAACAGCACCGAGGCCGTTCCCTCCGCCTGCTTGAGGGCCGGCAGCGCCGCCTGGACGGCCCTTGCGGCCCCCAGCGCGTTGATGCGGAAGTCCCGCTCGAAATCGGCCTCCCCCAGCCGCGCCAGCGGCTTCAGGTTGATGGTGCCCACCGCATAGCAGAGACCCTGCAGCCGCCCGCCCCCGAGGTCGGCCGCATCGTCCACGGCCCGCGCGATGGAGTCGGCATCCTCGACGTCCGCCACCGAGAGAGTCGCGCCGAGCGGCTCCGCCACCGCGGCGAGCTTGCCCTGGTCGCGCCCCACGAGGTGCACCCGCAGGCCTTTCGTCACCAGCGCCGCCGCGACCGCCGACCCGATGCCGCCATTGCCGCCGAAAATGATGACGGGCGATGCCATGCCGAATGCTCCTCATTACGGGATCGTTCGCCGGACGGCGAAACAGCGCCTCAGCTAGGGCCTGACTCCATCGGGTCAACGGGGATCAAGGGTCGCGCCCGGCAGACCCCCACCCCGTACCTCTCCCCGCAAGGGGGAAGGGAGCGGCGGGAATCGAGGCTTCTCTCGACCCGGCGGGAAACACATGGCCGCACCAAAGGGCCCCGGCCCATCAGCCCCCCCTCCCCTTTGCGGGGAGGGGCAAGGGGTGGGGGTCGGCCGCCAAGGGCCGCTCCCTTTCCCTCAGGGCCTGCAGCGCGTCTGGCGTGTCGATGTCGAGGGAGACCGCGTCGTCCTCGACCTGGCGTTCCACCACGCGGCCCCTCTCGCCCTGCAGCAGCTTTCGCGCGCCCCCGTCGCCGGTCAGATGGGCGATAGCGGGAAACAGCGCGGCCCGGAGGAGCACGGGATTGCCCCATTCGCCATCCCGCACCGGCACGGCTGCAACGGCCTCCGGTCGCTCTGCGAGCGCGGCGGAGAGCCCCTGGAGCAGCCCTGCTCCGACCAACGGCATGTCTCCCAACAGCACGGCCACCGCATCAACGCCGCCCGGCAGCGCAGCCACGCCCGCCTTCAGCGACGTCGACAATCCCTCGGCGAAATCTTGATTGTGCACGAGGGCGACCGGAAGCCCGCCCAGCGCGGCGCCCACGGCCTCCGCCTGGTGCCCCGTCACGACGACCACCGGCGCAGCCCCGGCGGCCAGCGCCGCCTCGGCTGCGTGGCGCACCAGCGGCTTGCCGCGCCAGTCCTGCAGCAGCTTGTTCGGCCCGCCCATCCGGGTCGAGCGCCCGGCGGCGAGGACAATGGCGGCGAAGGGCGCAGCGCCGCTCACTCGTCCGCCTCCGGCGAGGCCTCGCGCAGCTGCCCGCGCTGCACGATCTCCATGAGCAATCCGCCCACGCCAAGCGCCGCGATGTCGGCGCGGGTCACCGGCACCTGCGCGAGAAGCCGCTGGAGGATCCAGTCGAAACCGTTTTCCTTGGGCGAGCGCGCACAGCCGGGCGCGCCCAGCACCGGCCGCCCGGCGATCTCGCCGATGAGCAGCAGGTTGCCGGGATCGACGGGCATGCCGAAATGCTCCACCCGCCCGCCCGCGCCCTCGATGGCAGCGGGGATCACGTCGCGACGATCGGTGATGGCCGAGGCGCCGAACACGACGATCAACTCGCTGTTGCCTGCCGCGAGGCTCCGCAGCGCGTCGGCCAGCGGCTCCGTCTCGTGCGGTGTCTGCAGGTCGGCCGACACCGACGCTCCAGCGGGATCGAGCCGCTGCTGCAGCACCGACACCGTCTTGCGGATCACCGAGGGCTTGAGCCCCGGCAGGACGGTGGACACGACGCCGACCTTTTTCAGCTGGAAGGGCGCAACCCGAATGAGCGGCCGCCCACCCACGGCCGCCAGAGCGTCCTCGAGCATGCGCGAGGGCACGGCGAAGGGGATGATCTTCACCGTGCCGATCATCTCGCCGGCGACGACGGCCTTGTAGGCCGGCAGCGTCGCAAAAGTGATGGCCTCTTCGACGGCGTTGACGGCGTCGATGGCGCGCTGGTCGAGAACCAGCACGCCGTCGGCCTCCGAGTAGAGGTTGGAGCGTCCTGTGAACGCCTTCTCGACGCGCACGTCCGGCCCGGCCACGGCGGCCGCGAGCCCAGCTGCGGCAACGTCCTCCCCGACATCGCCCGCCTCCAACCGGGCGGCGACGACGCTGTCGATTCCGGCGGCGCGCAGCATCGCGATCTCGGTCTGGCCGAGCAGCGTGCCCTTCTTCACGGCCCCGTCGGCGAAGCGGACGGAGTGCACGCAGACCGCGCCGAGAGCGTCGGCGAGCGCCATCCTGCCAAACTGCACCTCCGCCTCCCTGCCCTGCTGCCGTCGCGTCCTCAGGCCGCGCTGGCCGGGACAGGTCTCTCGCCCTTGCCGGGCGCGCGCGTCTCGCCCGGCGCGAGGCGAAGGGCCGCGGTGATCTCGCCCATGATGGAGAGCGCGATCTCCGCCGGGCTGATCGCCCCGATGGGCAGCCCGATCGGAGCCTTGATGCGCGCGATCGTCGCCTCGTCGAAGCCGCGCGCCTTGAGCCGCTCCACCCGGCTGCCATGTGTCTTCCGGCTGCCGAGCGCGCCGATGTAGAAGCACTCGGACTTCAGCGCGATGTCGAGCGCGGGGTCGTCGATCTTGGGATCGTGGGTCAGCGCCACGAAGGCCGTGTAGCGGTCGACGCCGAGCGTCGGCAGCACCACGTCCGGCCATTCCGCGTGGAGCTCCACGTCCGGAAACCGCTCGGGCGTCGCGAAGGCCGTGCGCGGGTCGACCACGATCACGTCGTGGCCGAGCAACTTGGCCATAGGCGCGAGCGCCTGGCTGATGTGGACCGCACCCGTCACGAGGATGCGCACCGGCGGGGCCTGAACGGTCAGGAAGACCTGCCCGTCCGGTGTTTCCGCCATCCCGCTCTTGCCCGCCCGCAGCCGGTCGCCCAGCAGGGCTGCGAGTGGATCGGCGGCGATGTCCGCCTCCTTCACCAGCCGCTGCCGGCCGCTGGCGAGGTCCGTGACGAGGATCGCGGCGCGCCGTGCGGCGCGTTCCGCGTTCATCTGGGCGAGAAGGGCGAGGTCCATGGTTGCGTCCTCAGGTTCGGTCGAGTGCGAGGCGGGCGCCGAGCCCGATCAGGGTCGTTCCGCCGATCCAGCGCACCGCCTTCTGCACGCGCTCGGCGCGGCGCAGCTTGCCGACCACGGCGGACGTGAAGAGCACGGCGATAACGTCGGCACTGGAGAAGGAGAGGTTCACGATCACGCCGAGCACCAGCATCTGCAGCCAGACGGGCAGGCTGCCGCCGGGGTCGACGAACTGGGGCAGGAAAGCGATGAAGAACAGGGCGACCTTGGGATTGAGCAGTTCCACCACGACGCTCTCGGCTAGCGCCCGGCGCACGCTCTTGTCCGCTACCTCCGGCAGCGTCCCCATGCCCCTGCTGCGGATCATGCCGATCCCCAGCCAGACGAGATAGATCGCGCCCAAGACCTTCACGACGAGGAAGAGCTCCGGCACGTGCCGGAATAGCGCGGACAGCCCGAACACCGCGGCCAGCACGTGCGCGTAGCAGCCGAGGTGTATGCCGAGCGCCGCGAGAAACCCGCCCCGCCGCCCGCGCGCCATGGTCTGCGCGGCCGTGTAGAGCAACGCCGGCCCGGGAAAGGCCGCGAAGACGAGGGTCGCGAGCGCGAAGGCGAGAAGCACGTCCCAGGAGGCCATGGGCCAACCTTTCAAGTGGCGCAGCGCGGGACCGCCGACGGCAAGTCAGCGCTCAGCCCACCTTCTCCACGTAGACCTTGATCCGCCCGCCGCAGGACAGGCCCACGCGCCAGGCCGTCTCGTCGGCGACGCCGAACTCCAGCATGCGCGGCGCGCCGCTCTCGATCACATCCACCGCTTCGGTCACCACGGCGCCTTCGACACAGCCGCCCGAGACCGAGCCCAGGAAGTTGCCCTCCTCGTCGATGACGAGGTGGCTGCCCACGGGGCGCGGGGCGGAGCCCCAGGTCTCCACGACGGTCGCGAGGGCGACGCCCTTGCCCTCGAGGCGCCAGGACTCGGCCTTGTTGAGGATGTCGTCGTCGGTCGACAGCATGGTCGTTCTCCTCTGTGCGAAGCCGTCCCTAGCCGGCCTTGCGCAGCCAGCGGCGGGGATCGGCCTCCGCGCTGCCCTCCGCCGAGAGTGCCTCGACCAGCCCCGCCATGGAAGCGAGGTTGTGGATGGGGCGGAACTCGTCGACATGCGGCAGCATCATGCGGATGCCCTGCGCCCGGGCCTCGAAGGCGTCGAAGCGCAAGAGCGGGTTCAGCCAGACCAGCCGGCGGCAGGAGCGGTGCAGCCGGTCCATCTCGCGCGGCAGGTCCTCGCCCCCTTCCCGCTCCAGCCCATCGGTGAAGAGGAGGACCACGGCGCCCTGCCCCAGCACGCGCCGCGACCAGTTGCGGTTGAAGGCATGAAGACATGTGGCGATGCGCGTCCCGCCCGACCAGTCCTGCACCTGCTGCGAGCAGCGCATGAGAGCCTCGTCGGGATCGCGGCTCTTCAGCGAGCGCGTGACGTTGGTGAGCCGCGTGCCGAACAGGAAGGTCTGCACCCGCCGCCGCGCATCGGTGAGCGCGTGCAGGAAATGCAGGAACAAGCGCGTGTAGTCGGCCATCGAGCCCGAGATGTCACAGAGCGCCACGATGGGCGGGTGCTTCATCGCCTGCTCGCGCCGGGCGAGCTCGATCGAGGCTCCGCCCGCCCTGAGGCTGCGGCGGAAGGAACGCCGCGGGTCGATCCGCGCGCCCCGCGCCGAGGCCACCATGCGGCGCGTCAGCACACGGTCGTCGGGCAGCCGCATCTCGGCGATGGCGCGCTCGGCCCGGGCGATCTCCTCGGCCGTCATCTGGGCGAAGTCCTTGGCCTGCAGGATCTCGCGCTCGGACACGGTGAGCCGGGCGGAGAATTCCTGCTCCTGCTCCTCCGGTTCCTCCTCGCGCTGCGTCTGCTTGAGGAGCGCCTCGGCGACGCGCAGCGCGCCGGCCTCGGGCTTCTTGTCCTCCTCCTTCGCGCCGGGCGAGCGCGGCGACATGGACGCGATGATCTTCTCCACCAGCGCCTTGCGCCGCCAGAACAGGCGGAAGGCCTGCTCGAACACGTCGGAATGCTCGTGCTTCTTCACGAAGACGGCGTGCAGCGTCCAGTAGAAGTCCGCCCGCGTCCCCACCCTCGCCGCCTCGACCGCCGAAACGGCGTCGAGCACCGAGCCCGGCCCCACAGGCAGCCCCGCCTCGCGCAAAGCACGGGCGAAATAGGCGATGTTCTCGGCGAGCCGGCCTGTCTCGGCGGAGGTGGGAAGCTCGAGGGTTTCGTTCATGGCCAGGGATCGGCGGCCTAGACCGCCTTCACCTTGTTGATCGCATCCTGCCGGATCCCGTCCAGCAGTTCCTTGGCGCGGGAGCCCTGCATCTTCTGGATGTCGTCCTGGTACTTGAGCAGCACGCCCAACGTGTCGGAGACGATGGCGGGGTCGAGCGCGACGGCGTCGAGCTCGACGAGGGCGGAAGCCCAGTCGAGCGTCTCGGCGACGCCCGGCACCTTGAAGAGATCCTGCGCGCGGATCGCCTGCACGAAGGCAACAATCTCGCGGGTGAGCCGCTGCGGCGCCTTTGGTGCCTTCGTGCGCAGGATCGCCAGTTCGCGCTCGGCGTCGGGATAGCCGACCCAGTGGTAGAGGCAGCGCCTTTTCAGCGCGTCATGGATCTCGCGCGTCCGGTTGGAGGTCACGATCACGATGGGCGGGTGCGCTGCCTTGATCGTGCCGAGCTCGGGCACCGTGACCTGGAAGTCGCCGAGCACCTCCAGCAGGAAGGCCTCGAAGGCCTCGTCCGTGCGGTCCAGCTCGTCGATCAGCAGGATGGGCGGGCCGGACGGGTCGGGCGCGAGGGCCTGCAGCAGCGGGCGCTTCACCAGGTAGCGCTCCGAAAAAACATCCTCCTCCAGCCGGCCGCGGTCCACCACGCCCTCGGCCTCGGAGAGGCGGATGGCCATCATCTGGCCAGCATAGTTCCACTCGTAGACCGCCGAGGAGACGTCGAGGCCCTCGTAGCACTGCAGCCGGATCAGGGTTCGGCCCAGCGTCTGCGCCAGCACCTTGGCGATCTCGGTCTTGCCCACGCCCGCCTCGCCCTCCAGCAGGATGGGCCGGCCCATCCGAAGAGCAAGGAACACGACGGTCGCGAGCGCCCGGTCGGCGACGTAGTTGCCGGACGAGAGGAGCTTCAGCGTCTCGTCGATGCTGCTGGGGATCTTGACGGCCATGGAGTGGGTGCTCGCGTGAGATGGGGGGCCGCCCGCACGCTAAAGCCGCGCCCGGCCCGACCGCTACAGACATAAAGAACGACAAGGCCGGGACAAGCCCGGCCCTGCTTGGCTGTCATGCTCGGGAAGCACCGGACTGCGGGCCTCCGCCCGCATCCGGCGCCAGCGGGCCGGAGGCCCGGGCTCCCGATCCTACTTCCCGATCGCGGCCGTCACCGCCCTTTTGGCCATGACGGTGATGAGGTGGGCGCGGTATTCGGGGGAGGCGTGGATGTCTCCGTTGAGGCCGGTGGCGGGGACGGTGACGCCGTCGAGCGACTTCGGCGAGAAGCGCTTCTTGAGGGCTTCTTCGAGGGCGGTGGCGCGGAACACGCCGTTGGAGCCGGCGCCGGTGACGGCGACGCGCACCTCCGAGCCGCGCTTGGCGACGAAGACGCCGACCA